>Ga0172380_10000068_pt1 | contig 219508 bp, 238 predicted proteins | sample Leawe162metaG_FD_119747 | JGI IMG/M metagenome (GOLD analysis project Ga0172380, IMG submission 119747) | Leachate microbial communities from a municipal landfill in Southern Ontario, Canada - Leachate well 162 metaG | ecosystem: Engineered > Solid waste > Landfill > Unclassified | place... | reverse complement strand
CCTGACTCCTGGGATTGCCCCAAGGGCGGCAAGGTCGCGGCGGTGGACGTGTCGATCGCCGGCTCGGGCGACGTGGTCGTCATGGCCCCCGCCGAGAGCGTCAGCGCCAGGATCGCCGGCTCCGGCGACGTGCGGGTGACCAGCGTGTCGGGCTCGGTGAGCAGGAAGGTCGCCGGCTCGGGCGAGGTGATCGTCGGCCCGATCGACGACGACGAATAGGTCGAGGCCCCCCGAACAGGGGATACGCCGCCGGCCGCGCCTGCCTAGGGTGGCGCCGTGCGGAACTCCCCCGGCCGGCTCGTGTCGTCGTCGTTCACGAGCGGGCCGGGCGCGGGCTTGCCCGCCTCCGGTCGGCGCTGTCCCTCCAAGGGCGCCGCCCGGCAGGAGTTCCGCCACCCTGGGATCCAGATACCGTGAAGCCCCGGAGCATTCGGCTCCGGGGCTTCTTTTACTACGCCGCCTGCCGGGGGGGGGGCAGGGCGCGGCGTTGTCAAAAACGCGACAACTCAACCTGAACGATGTCGCCGGAACCGCTTTGTCCTGAATCAAACGCCAGGGTGGCGGTTCCGGCGAGCCGTCTACTGCAGGCCGCCGAACAGCGCCTGGGCGCCGGCCAGGTCGGCGCCGGAGCGGTCGCGGGCCCGAAGGTCGCCGCCAAAGCCGAACCGCACGCCGATCTTCACGGTGTCGGCGGTCAGGTCCAGGTCATTGGCCTCGGTGCGGTCGTAGCCGCCGAAGACGCTCCAGTTGGTCCCGGCGAACTGGTATTCGCCGCCCGCGCCGATGGTCCACAGGTCGGCGTCGCCGCCCGAGCCGTCGATCCGCGCCACGCCCACGCCGCCGTTGATGCGGAAGTTGTCGCTGACGAAGTAGCGCACGTCGCCGCGCGCGCCCCACAGGTCGGCGTCGATGCCATCGACCTTGCCGTAACCGGCCGTGCCGACCAGCGTCACGTCGCCGAGGTGCTTCTGGGCCACGCCGCCGACGGCCCAGAGGGTCTCGCCGCCGGTCTCGCCGGCGCCGACGAAGCCGCCGGCGCGCCAGTCGGAGCCGGCATAGGTCAGGGCCAGGTTGCCCGACGCGACGGTGTCGTCGTTCAGGTCATCGTCGGTGGAGACCACCGCGGCGCCCAGGGTCACGGTCCAGTTGGAGGCGGTCGGCAGGGCGACCGAGCCGTCCAGGCCGTAGCTGTCGCCCTCGGCGTCGATCGGGCCGATGTCGATGTTGGTGTGGGCGGCCGACAGGCCCACCGAGCCAACGGGCTCGGCGGCGAAGGCGGGCGCGGAAACGGCGGCCGCCGCAATCGCGGCGGTGACGAACAGATGGAGTTTCATAGGTGGGTATCCCCTTGTTTGACGAACCGCCGGCGTCTTCGGCCGGTCGGGGAGGGGGCATCTATTTGCGCCCCCGCGCCGTCGCAAGGGTTGCGGTCGAAGATGACTTCGAATTAATCGCGGCCGCCTTTCAGCCTTTCTGATCACCCCCGCGGACCCGGCCCGCGGGCGAGGTGGCGGACGAAATACTTTCGCGGCCCTTGCCCGCTTGACCTTTCCGAGTCGCTGCCGTAATACCCGCCGCTCTGTTGGACCGGCAGTGCACTTCGGTGCAGACGCGGCCCGCGGAACGAACCGACCTATGGCTTTCCATCAAAGGAAAATCGCGGTCGGGGAGCAGGTCCTCGCGGATGTCCGCCTGGACCACTTTCGTTTTTGCGGACTAGCGTGTCCGACCCATCTCCTCGGGGATGATGTCGGGTTGGTCTTTGAAATGGTCTGAAGCACGCGGGCGCCGCCCTTTTGGGAGCCCTTTGGGAAACACGAGCGATATGGATCGTCAGAACATCCGCATCCGGCTCAAGGCCTTCGATCATCGCGTGCTGGATCATTCCACCCGCGAGATCGTGAACACGGCCAAGCGCACGGGCGCCACCGTCAGGGGGCCGATCCCCCTGCCCACGCTCATCGAGAAATTCACCGTCAACCGCTCGCCGCACGTCGATAAGAAGTCGCGCGAGCAGTTCGAGATCCGCACCCACAAGCGCGTGCTGGATATCGTCGACCCCACTCCGCAGACCGTGGACGCGCTGATGAAGCTCGACCTGTCCGCCGGCGTGGACGTCGAGATCAAGCTGTAGGGAGCCGACCACAATGACTCTCCCCGCACAACGCACCGGCGTCATCGCCCGGAAGCTGGGCATGACCCGCTTCTTCGACGAGACCGGTCAGCACGTTCCGGTCACCGTCCTCAGCCTCGACGGCTGCCAGGTGACGGCCCAGCGCACCGTCGAGAAGGATGGCTACACCGCCCTCCAGCTCGGCGCCGGCGCCAAGAAGGCCAAGAACACGCCCAACGGCATGCGCGGCCACTTCGCCAAGGCTCAGGTCGAACCCAAGCGGGTCGTGGCCGAGTTCCGCATCGAAGAAGGCGCCATGATCGACGTCGGCGCTGAATTCACGGCCGACCACTACATGCCCGGCCAGAAGGTCGATATCACCGGCACCACCGTCGGCAAGGGCTTCGCCGGCGCCATGAAGCGCTGGAACTTCGGCGGCATGCGCGCCACCCACGGTGTCTCGGTCTCGCACCGGGCTCACGGTTCGACCGGCCAGCGTCAGGATCCGGGCAAGACCTTCGCCGGCAAGAAGATGGCCGGTCACCTGGGTCAGGAAACGGTCACCACCATGAACCTCACGGTCTGGAAGGTGGACGTCGAGCGCGGCCTGATCCTGATCAAGGGCGCCGTCCCCGGCACCGAAGGCTCCTTCGTGAAGGTCCGCGACGCGATCAAGAAGGCGGCTCCGGCCGACCTGCCGCGTCCGGGCGCCTTCCGCAAGTCGGGCGAAGCGGCCGCCGCCGCGGCGCCGGCCGAGGAGCCAGAGGCCACCGAGGCCGCGGCCCCCGAAGCCACGCAAGAGGGCGCTGACCAATGAAACTCGACGTCATCAAGCTTGACGGCGCCAAGGCCGGTTCGGTCGATCTCGACGACGCCATCTTCGGCATCGACGAGATCCGCGGGGACATCCTTCAGCGCGTCGTCACCTGGCAGCTGGCCAAGCGCCGCTCCGGCAACCACAAGATTCAGGTCCGCAACGAGGTCTCTCGTACGGGCAAGAAGATGTACAAGCAGAAGGGCACCGGCGGCGCCCGTCACGGTTCGCGCCGTGCGGCCCAGTTCGTCGGCGGCGCCAAGGCTCATGGCCCGGTCGTCCGCAGCCACGAGTTCGGCCTGAACAAGAAGATCCGCGCCCTGGCCCTGCGCCATGCGCTGTCGTCCAAGGCCAAGTCGGGCTCGCTGGTGGTTATCGACGCCGCCGAGCTGACCGATCCCAAGACGGCCGGTCTGCGGGCCACCCTGGACAAGATGGGCCTCAAGAACGCCCTGATCATCGCCGGGCCGGAAGTGAACGCCAACTTCAAGCTGGCGGCTCGCAACATTCCCAACATCGATGTGCTGCCGAACGCCGGCCTGAACGTCTATGACGTGCTGCGCCGCGGGACCCTGGTCCTGACCAAGTCGGCCATCGACGGCATTTCGGCCCGCTTCGCTCAGAAGGAAGCCGCGTAATGTCCGCAACCGCCCGCCATTACGACACCATCCTCGCCCCGGTGATCACCGAAAAGGCGACCTATCTGTCTGAACAGAACAAGGTCGTCTTCCGGGTCGCCGACGACGCGACGAAGGACGAGATCGCCGCCGCGGTCGAAGCGCTGTTCAAGGTCAAGGTGACCAAGGTCAACACCCTCAACGTCAAGGGCAAGACCAAGCGCTTCCGCGGTCGCGTCGGACACCGGTCCGACGTCAAGAAAGCCATCGTGACGCTGGCCGACGGCCAGTCGATCGACATTACGACGGGGCTCTAAGAGATGGCTCTGAAACACTACAATCCGACCTCTCCGGGCCGTCGCAGCCTTGTGCTGATCGACCGCAGCGAGCTCCACAAGGGCCGTCCGGAAAAGTCGCTGGTCGAAGGTCTGACCAAGTCGGGCGGTCGTGGCGGCGGTGGCCGCATCGCGGTCCGCTTCCGCGGCGGCGGCGCCAAGCGCCTCTACCGCATGGTCGACTTCAAGCGTCGCAAGTGGAACATCGCCGCGACGGTCGAGCGCCTGGAGTACGATCCGAACCGGACCGCCTTCATCGCCCTGATCAAGTACGCCGACGGCGAGCTGGCCTATATCCTGGCCCCGCAGCGGCTGAAGGTCGGCGACGAGGTCATCGCCTCCGAGAAGGTTGACGTGAAGCCGGGCAACGCCGCCCCGCTGAGCGGCCTGCCGATCGGCACGATCATCCACAATGTCGAGCTCAAGCCCCAGAAGGGCGGCCAGCTGGCCCGCTCGGCCGGCGCCTACGCCCAGCTGGTCGGCCGTGACGGGGGCTACGCCCAGATCCGTCTCGGCTCGGGCGAGCTGCGCATGGTGCAGGACAGCTGCATGGCCACGGTCGGCGCCGTCTCCAACCAGGACCATATGAACCAGGTTCTGGGCAAGGCTGGCCGCGTCCGCCACATGGGCTTCCGTCCGCACGTTCGCGGCGTCGCCATGAACCCGGTCGATCACCCGCACGGCGGCGGCGAAGGCCGCACCTCGGGTGGCCGCCACCCGGTGACCCCGGCCGGCAAGCCGACCAAGGGCGCCAAGACCCGCACCAACAAGGCCACGGACAAGTTCATTATCCGGTCGCGCCATAAAGCGAAGAAGGGCCGTTAAGCCATGACACGCTCAGTCTGGAAGGGCCCGTTTGTCGACGGTTACCTGCTGAAGAAGGCAGAGACCGCGCAAAACTCCGGCCGCAAGGATGTGATCAAGACCTGGTCGCGTCGCTCGACCATCATGCCGCAGTTCGTCGGCCTGGTGTTTGGCGTCCACAATGGTCTCAAGCACGTGCCCGTCTCCGTGTCGGAAGACATGGTCGGCCACAAGCTTGGCGAATTCGCCCCGACGCGGAACTTCCCGGGTCACGCGGCCGACAAGAAGGCCAAGAGGAAGTAGCATGTCGAAGAAAGCGAAAGCCCGTCGACTGCCCGCGACCGAGGTCCAGGCCAAGGTGCGCACGCTGCGCACCGGCGCCCGGAAGCTCAACCTCGTGGCCCAGTCGATCCGCGGCCTGAAGGTGCAGCGCGCGCTGAACGAACTCGAGTTCAGCCACAAGCGCATCGCCAAGGACGTCCGCAAGGCGCTCTACAGCGCCATCTCGAACGCCGAGAACAACCACAACCTGGACATCGACTCGCTGGTCGTGTCCGAGGCCTTCGTGGGCAAGAACCTGGTGATGAAGCGCTTCTCCGCCCGCGCGCGGGGCCGCTCGTCGCGTATCGAGAAACCGTTCAGCGAACTCACCATCGTGGTTCGCGAACTGGGTGAGGCCGCCTGATGGGTCAGAAAGTCAATCCGGTCGGGCTTCGGCTCGGCATCAACCGCACCTGGGACAGCCGCTGGTTCGCCGACGGCAAGGAGTACGGTCGCCTTCTGCACGAGGACATCAAGGTCCGCCGTGAACTGAAGAAGCGTCTCTACCAGGCCGGCATCTCGCGGATCATCATCGAGCGTCCGCACAAGAAGTGCCGCGTGACCATCTATGCCGCGCGCCCCGGCGTGATCATCGGCAAGAAGGGCGCGGACATCGACAAGCTGCGCAAGGACATCGCGTCCATGGTCGGCGTCGAGGTTCACCTGAACATCGTCGAGATCCGCAAGCCCGAGACCGACGCCCAGCTGGTGGCCGAGAACATCGCCCAGCAGCTCGAGCGCCGCGTCGCCTTCCGTCGCGCCATGAAGCGCACCATGCAGTCGACCATGCGTCTGGGCGCCAAGGGCGTCCGGATCAACGTGTCCGGCCGTCTGGGCGGCGCTGAAATCGCGCGCATGGAATGGTACCGCGAAGGTCGCGTGCCGCTGCACACCCTGCGCGCGGACATCGACTACGGCTTCGCGGAAGCCAAGACCACCTACGGCATCATCGGCGTGAAGACCTGGATCTTCAAAGGCGAGGTGCTGGACCACGATCCCATGGCGTTGGACAAGCGCCTGGCCACTGAATCCGGCCCCGCCGGCGAAGGTGGTGGACGTGACCGTGACGATCGCGGACCCCGCGGCCCGCGCCGCGACCGCGGTCGCGGATCTGAGGCGTAACCGTCATGCTGTCACCGAAGAAAACCAAGTACCGGAAGGCCTTCAAGGGCCGGATCCACGGCACCGCCAAGGGCGGCACCCTGCTGAACTTCGGCTCCTACGGCCTCAAGGCCGTTGAGCCGGAGCGCATCACGGCGCGCCAGATCGAAGCGGCTCGCCGCGCGATCACCCGCCACATGAAGCGCCAGGGCCGCGTCTGGATCCGGATCTTCCCGGACCTGCCCGTGTCCGACAAGCCCGCCGAAGTGCGGATGGGCAAGGGCAAGGGCGCCGTCGATTACTGGGCCGCCCGGGTTCACCCCGGCCGCATCATGTTCGAGATCGACGGCGTCGCCGACGACATCGCCCGTGACGCGCTCAAGCTCGGCGCCGCCAAGCTGCCGATCAAGACACGCATCGTTGCCCGGATCGATTCCGGCGTGGCCGCGGAGCACTGAAGATGAAGATCGATGAAGTTCGGGGGTTCACCCCCGACCAGCTGGCCGAAGCCCTGCTGAACCTGAAGAAGGAGCAGTTCAACCTGCGCTTCCAGGCGGCGACCGGCCAGGTCGAAAAGACCCACCGCGTGAACGAAATCCGCAAGGACATCGCGCGGATCAAGACCGTTTTGCGCGCCAAGAAGGCCGCGTAGGAGACCGATATGCCCAAACGTATTCTTGAAGGCGTGGTCGTCTCCGACAAGGGCGACAAGACCGTGGTGGTGAAGGTCGAACGCACCTTCCTGCACCCGCTGCTGAAGAAGACCGTCCGCCGGTCGAAGAAGTATCATGCGCACGATGAAGCCAACGCCCACAAGGCCGGCGAGATCGTCAAGATCGTTGAGTGCGCGCCGAAGTCCAAACTGAAGACCTGGGAAGTCCTTCCCAAGGCCGTCAGCTAGTTTCTGGAAGGTATTAAGCCATGATCCAGATGCAGACTAACCTGGAAGTCGCCGATAATTCGGGCGCGCGCCGGGTCATGTGCATCAAGGTGCTTGGCGGCGCCAAGCGCCGCTACGCACACGTCGGGGACAAGATCGTTGTCTCCGTCAAGGAAGCCATTCCGCGCGGCCGCGTGAAGAAGGGCGATGTGCTGCAAGCCATCGTCGTTCGCACGTCCTCGGCCATCAAGCGCAAGGACGGCTCGGTCATCCGCTTCGACAAGAACGCGGCCGTGATCGTCAACAAGCAGGCGGAGCCGATCGGCACGCGGATTTTCGGCCCGGTTCCCCGCGAACTGCGCGCCAAGAACCACATGAAGATCATCTCCCTCGCGCCGGAGGTGCTGTAATGGCGGCCAAGATCAAGAAGGGCGACAAGGTCGTCCTCCTCACCGGCAAGGACAAGGGTAAGTCCGGCGCCGTCGTTCGCGTCCTCCCGAAGGAAGAGCGCGTCGTCGTCGGCGGGCTCAACATGGTCCAGCGCCACACCAAGCCGACCCAGGCGGATCCGCAGGGCGGCATCAAACACAAGGAAGCGCCGGTGCACGTGTCGAACGTGGCCATCGTCGATTCCAACGGCAAACCCACCCGCGTCGGCTTCCGCATGGACGGCGACAAGAAGGTGCGTTTCGCCAAGACCACGGGCGAGGCGATCAATGGCTGATCAAGCTTACGAACCCCGGATGAAGACCATCTATCGTGAACGCATCCGCGCCACGATGAAGGAACAGTTCGGCTATTCCAACGAGATGCAGGTTCCCAAACTGGACAAGATCGTCCTGAACATGGGCATCGGCGAAGCGGTCGCGGACTCCAAGAAGGCCGCCACGGCGATGAAGGATCTGGCGGCGATCGCCGGCCAGAAGCCCGTCGGAACCAAGGCCCGCCTGTCCGTCGCCCAGTTCAAGATCCGGGAAGGCATGACCATCGGCGCCAAGGTCACCCTGCGCGCCGACCGCATGTACGAGTTCCTCGATCGCCTGATCACCATCGCCCTTCCGCGGGTGAAGGATTTCCGGGGGCTCAACGGCAAGAGCTTTGACGGCCGTGGCAACTTCGCCATGGGCCTGAAGGAGCACATCGTGTTCCCCGAGATCAACTACGACCAGATCGATCAGATCTGGGGCATGGACATCATCGTTTGCACCACTGCGAAGACCGACGACGAAGCGCGCGCGCTTCTCAAGGAATTCCAGTTCCCGTTCACCGCGTAACGGACGGGAAGGAAAGAACTCATGGCCAAGAAAAGCGCCGTCAACCGTAACGAGATGGTCAAGAAGCTCGTCAAGCAATACGCCGCAAAGCGCGCCGCGCTGAAGGCTGTCGCCAATGACGAGACCCTGCCGCTCGAAGATCGTTTCGATGCCCGGCTGAAGCTGGCGAAGCTGCCGCGGAATTCCGCCGCTAACCGCATCCGTAACCGGTGCGAGGTGACGGGTCGTCCGCGCGCCTACTATCGCAAGCTGAAGATGAGCCGGATCGCCCTGCGTGAGCTTGGCTCCGCCGGTCTGATCCCCGGCCTCGTCAAGTCGAGCTGGTAAGGGAGGGTCCTATGGTCAACGACCCCATTGGCGATATGATCGCCCGCATCAAGAACGCCGCCATGCGCAAGCGGGCGAAAGTCTCCACCCCGGCCTCGAAGATGCGCGCGCGCGTCCTGGATGTGCTGACGGGCGAGGGCTACATCCGCGGCTACTCGCTGGTCGAGAAGCCCGGCGCGTTCCCCGAATTCGAGATCGAGCTCAAGTACTTCGACAACGAGCCCGTGATCGTCGAGATCGCCCGCGTGTCCAAGCCTGGCCGCCGGGTCTACTCCTCGATCAAGGATCTCAAGCCGATCAAGAACGGCCTGGGCATCTCGATCCTGTCGACGCCCAAGGGCGTGATGTCCGACACCGCCGCCCGCGACGCCAATGTCGGCGGCGAAGTGCTCTGCAGGGTCTACTGATATGAGCCGTATTGGAAAGAAGACCGTTCCGGTGCCCGCAGGGGTCACCGTCACGCTCGACGGCCAGACGGTCACGGTGAAGGGCCCCAAGGGTCAGCTCGCCTGGACCATCGTCGACGAGATCGAGATCAAGCAGGACGGCGGCGAGCTCACCCTCGTCCCGACCAGCCAGAGCCAGCGCGCCCGTTCGATGTGGGGTCTGTCCCGCACGCTGGTCGCCAACATGGTCCAGGGCGTCACCCAGGGCTTCGAGGAAACCCTCGAGCTGGTGGGCGTCGGCTACCGCGCCGCGCTGAAGGGTTCCGACCTTTCGCTGCAGCTCGGCTTCAGCCACGACGTCGAGATCCCCGCTCCGGGCGGCATCACCTTCGCGGTGCCCAAGCAGACCGAAGTCAAGATCGCCGGCATCGACAAGCAGCTGGTCGGTGAAACCGCGGCCAAGATCCGCCGCATCCGTCCGCCGGAACCCTACAAGGGCAAGGGCGTGCGGTATGCGGGCGAAAAGGTCCGCCGCAAGGAAGGCAAGAAGAAGTAGTCATGGCGCTCTCTCCTCGCGAATCCCATGTGCGCCGCGCCCAGCGTACGCGCACGCGCCTCAAGGCGCTGTCGACCGGTCGTCCGCGTTTGTCGGTCTTCCGTTCGAGCAAGAACATCTACGCCCAGATCATCGATGATGAGAACGGCGTGACCCTGGCGGCCGCTTCCTCGCTTGAAGGCGGCAAGGACGCCAAGGGCGCGGACAAGGACGCCGCCGCCCTGGTCGGCAAGCTCGTCGCCGAACGGGCGATCGAAAAGGGCGTCAAGGACGTCGTCTTCGATCGCGGCGGTTTCATCTATCACGGCCGGATCAAGGCGCTGGCGGATGCCGCGCGTGAAGCCGGTCTGAACTTCTAAGGGAACCCAGCACATGGCTCGTGAACCCCGCAGTGGTGGTGGTGGCGGCGAAGGCCGGAACCGCCGGGACCGCAACGCCCCGTCCGACGATCGCGCCGATAGCGACATCGTCGAGAAGCTGGTGCATATCAACCGCGTCGCCGCGACCGTGAAGGGTGGCCGTCGCTTCAGCTTCGCCGCCCTGATGGTGGTCGGCGACCAGAAGGGCCGCGTCGGCTACGGTCATGGCAAGGCGCGTGAAGTGCCCGAAGCCATCCGCAAGGCGACGGAAGAAGCCAAGAAGACGATGATCCGCGTGCCGCTGCGCGAATCCCGCACGCTGCACCACGACGGCAATGGCCGTTGGGGCGCCGGCAAGGTGATGGTCCGCGCGGCGCCTCCGGGCACCGGCGTCATCGCCGGCGGTCCGATGCGCGCGGTGCTCGAAACCCTCGGCGTCCAGGACGTCGTTGGCAAGTCGACCGGCTCGTCCAATCCCTACAACATGGTCCGCGCCACGTTCGAGGCGCTCAAGGCCCAGTCCTCGCCCCGCCAGATCGCCGCCAAGCGCGGCAAGAAGGTCAGCGATGTCCTGGGCCGCCGGGCCGACGGCGCTTCGGCGCCGGACGCGATCGAGGGCTAGATCATGGCTGAGAAGAAAACCGTCACCGTCCGCCAGACGGCCAGCCCGCTGCGCCGCAAGGGCGACCAGCGCGCCACGCTGTCGGGCCTGGGCCTGAACAAGATCGGCCGCACGCGCGTGCTGGAAGACACCCCGTCGATCCGCGGGATGATCGCCAAGGTTGCGCACATGGTCGAGGTCGTGGATTAACCTGCTTCTCCCTCCCCCTTGTGGGGAGGGTGGACGGGCGAAGCCCGGACGGGTGGGGGTGTTCGACGCTTCCCCACCCTGGCCGGCAAGCCGGCCTTTCCCTCCCCATGAAGGGGAGGGAGGGACATAAAATCAGCCGAGTCCGGGTTTCACCCGGGCGCCATATCTCCAAGGAGAGGCACTCAAATGACCAAACTCAACGAACTGGCTCCGGCCGAAGGCTCGACCAAGAACCGCATGCGCGTCGGCCGCGGCCCGGGTTCGGGCAAGGGCAAGACGGCCGGTCGCGGCGTCAAGGGCCAGAAGGCCCGCAGTGGCGTCGCCCTCGGCGGCTTCGAGGGCGGCCAGATGCCGCTGCACATGCGCATGCCCAAGCGCGGCTTCAACAATCCCAACGCCAAGAAGCTGGTGGAAGTGAACTTCTGGCGTCTCGAGCAGGCGATCGCCGCCGGCAAGCTCGACGCCAAGAAGGCCATCGACGCCGACGCCCTGGTGGCCGCCGGCGTGATCCGTCGCAAGCTGGACGGCGTCAAACTGCTGGGCAAGGGCGAGCTGACCAGCAAGATCGAGATCACCGTCTATCACGCCTCGGCCACCGCCCAGGCGGCGATCGAGAAGGTCGGCGGCAAGCTGACCCTGACCCGTCCCGCCAAGGTCGAAGCTGAAGCCCAAGCCTGACACAGGCAGGCGGAGCCGGGTGACAACGCCCGGCGCCGTCCCTATTTGTGACGCTCCATAAAGAGTCGCGGGGACCTACATGGCTTCGGCCGCCGAGCAGCTAGCCGCAAACCTCAACTTCGGCGCCTTCCAGAAGGCGACGGAGCTGCAGAAGCGCATCATGTTCACCCTGATCGCGATGGTCGTCTATCGCCTGGGCACCTACATCCCGATCCCCGGCATCGACCCGGCGGCCTTCGCCCAGGCGTTCACGCGCCAGAGCGAGGGCGTGCTGGGCATGTTCAACATGTTCTCGGGCGGCGCCGTCGAGCGGATGGCCATCTTCGCCCTGAACGTGATGCCCTACATCTCGGCCTCGATCATCGTGCAGCTGCTGGGGACGGTCTATCCGCCCTGGGAAAAGCTGCGCAAGGAAGGCGGGGAGGCGGGCCGCAAGACCCTCAACCAGTACACCCGCTATCTGACCGTGGTGCTGGCCCTGTTCCAGTCGGCCGGCATCGCCTTCGGCCTGCAGAACAGCCCGGGCGTGGTCGATCCCAATATCGCGCCGCTGTTCTTCATTGTCTCGACGGTCGTCACGCTCACGGGCGGCACCCTGTTCCTGATGTGGCTGGGCGAGCAGATCACCAGTCGGGGCGTCGGCAACGGCGTCAGCCTGATCATCTTCGCCGGCATCGTGGCCGTGTTGCCGCGCAGCGTCTGGCAGCTGCTGCAACAGGTCCAGGTCGGGGCGATCAACGGCGTCGCGGTGCTGCTTCTGGTGGCCATGGCGGTCGGGGTGATCCTGGCCATCGTGTTCATGGAACGCTCGCAGCGCCGTCTGCTGATCCAGTATCCCAAGCAGCAGCGCGGCAACCGCATGGTCGGCGGCGAAAGCTCGTTCCTGCCGCTGAAGATCAACACCTCGGGCGTGATCCCGCCGATCTTCGCCTCGTCGCTGCTGCTGCTGCCGGCCACGGCCATGGGCTTCGTGGCCTCGGCCAACCTGCCGGGCTGGCTGCAGTGGCTGCCGACCGTGGTGGGCCAGCTGCAGCACGGCCAGCCGCTGTTCATGCTGTTTTACGGCGGCCTGATCGTGTTCTTCTGCTTCTTCTACACCTCGGTGGTGTTCAACCCCGACGACACGGCCGAGAACCTGCGCAAGTACGGCGGCTTCCTGCCTGGCATCCGGCCCGGCAAGCGCACGGCGGAATATCTCGACTTTGTCCTGACCCGCCTGACCGTGATTGGCGCGGCCTACATCGCCGCGGTCTGCCTGCTGCCCGAGTTCATGATCAGCTTCATGGGCAGCCCGCAGCAGACGCGGGCGCTGGGCGGCACCTCGATCCTGATCGTGGTCTCGGTGACCATGGACACGGTGGCGCAGATCCAGTCGCACCTTCTGGCCCACCAGTACGAGGGTCTGATCAAGAAATCGAAGTTGCGGGGTGGTCGGAAGTAGGCCGCGTGTTCGGAAGGGCGCCCCGACGCAAGATCGGGGCGAGGGGAGAGTACGGATGAATCTGATCCTGTTCGGCCCGCCGGGGTGCGGCAAGGGCACCCAGGCCAAGCGGCTTGTCGAGGAACGGGGCATGGTCCAGCTCTCGACGGGCGACATGCTGCGGGCGGCGATCGCCTCGGGCTCCGAGCTCGGCGAGCGGGTCAAGGGCGTGCTGGCGCGGGGCGACCTGGTCTCCGACGAGATCGTCATCGCCCTGATCGAGGAGCGGTTGCCGGAGGCGGAAGCCGCCGGAGGGGCCATCTTCGACGGCTTTCCGCGCACCGTGGCCCAGGCCGAGGCGCTCGATTCGATGCTGGCCGGGCGGGGGACGAAGATCGACCTCGTCCTGCGCCTGCTGGTCGATGAGCCGGTCCTGCTGGAGCGGGTCACCGGCCGATTCGAACAACAGGGCCGACCGGATGACAATCCGGAGACCTTCAAGACCCGTCTGGGGGCCTACAACGCCCAGACGGCCCCGCTGCTGCCCTATTACGAAGGGCAGGGCAAATTGACGGCCGTTGACGGCATGGGCTCGATGGAGGCGGTTTCCGCCGCGATCCGGTCCGCGCTGGAAACGGTTGGAAGCTGAGCCGGACAGGTTGAAAATCAACCTTTTCCGGCATTGACGGAAGCGCAACGATCCCTATAACGGTGCGCTTCCGCGAAAGGCGCGACTCCCGCGTCGGCTCGAAGTGCAAGCTGAGGGCCGGTGCGCTAGTGGCGTCTCGTTTTGCGCGTGCGCCCAAAGGGGCGCGATAAGACAGAGAGATTTAGGCTTGGCTCGTATCGCAGGCGTCAACATTCCGACGAACAAGCGCGTGGTTATCGCGCTGCAGTACATCCATGGCATCGGCCAGAAGTCCGCCAAGGACATCGTCGCCAGGGTGGGCATCGAAGATGCGCGCCGGGTGAACCAGCTGACCGACGCCGAGGTCCTGCAAATCCGTGAAGCCATCGACAAGGACTTCACCGTCGAGGGCGACCTTCGCCGCGAGACATCGACCAACATCAAGCGCCTGATGGACCTGGCCTGCTACCGCGGCCTGCGTCACCGCAAGGGCCTGCCGGTCCGCGGTCAGCGCACCCACACGAACGCCCGCACCCGCAAGGGTCCGGCCAAGCCGATCGCCGGCAAGAAGAAGTAAGAGAGAGCCTCGATGGCCAAGGAACCGGCTCGCGTAAAGAAGCGCGAACGCAAGAACATCACCTCGGGCGTGACGCACGTGAACGCCTCGTTCAACAACACCATGATCACCATCACCGACGCCCAGGGCAACACGATCTCCTGGTCGAGCGCCGGCGCCATGGGCTTTAAAGGGTCGCGCAAGTCGACCCCTTACGCCGCCCAGATGGCCGCCGAAGACGCCGGCAAGAAGGCCGCCGAGCATGGTGTGAAGACGCTGGAAGTGAACGTCTCCGGTCCGGGTTCGGGCCGTGAGTCGGCCCTGCGCGCGCTGCAGGCCGCCGGCATGACGATCACCACCATCCGTGACGTGACTCCGATTCCGCATAACGGCTGCCGGCCGCCGAAGCGCCGGCGAGTCTGAGTTCTATTCGTTGACCCTCTCCCGTCGCCGGCCGTGCGTTTCGCGGCCGGCGAATACGCGTTCCAAGGACATCCGCCCGTGATCGAAAGAAACTGGAACGAGCTCATTCGCCCCGAAAAGCCGATGATCGAGACCGGCGCCGACGCCAGCCGCAAGGCGCGCATCGTCGCTGAACCCCTCGAGCGCGGTTTCGGTGTGACGCTCGGCAACGCGCTGCGTCGCGTTCTGCTCTCCTCCCTGCAAGGCGCGGCCGTGACCGCCGTCCAGATCGACGGTGTGGTTCACGAGTTCTCCTCGCTGGAAGGCGTGCGCGAGGACGTGGTCGATATCGTCCTCAACATCAAGCAGCTGGCCCTGCGGATGCACTCCGAAGGGCCCAAGCGCATGACCCTGCGGGCCACCGGCCCCGGCGTCATCACGGCGGGCCAGATCGAAGTCCCCACCGACATCGAGATCCTCAACCCCGACCACGTGCTCTGCACCCTGGACGACGGCGCCAACGTGCGCATGGAGTTCACGGTCAACAACGGCAAGGGCTACGTGCCCTCCGAGCAGAACCGTCCGGAAGACGCCCCGATCGGCCTGATCGCGGTTGACGCCCTCTATTCGCCGGTCAAGCGCGTCGCCTATCGCGTCGAGCCGACCCGCCAGGGTCAGTCGCTCGACTATGACAAGCTGGTGCTGGAAGTCGAAACCAACGGCGCCGTCGGTCCCGTGGACGCGGTGGCCTACGCCGCCCGCATCCTGCAGGACCAGCTGCAGATCTTCATCACCTTCGAAGAGCCCAAGGCCAAGACCGACGGCGAGGCGAAGCCCGAGCTGCCGTTCAACCCGGCGCTGCTGAAGAAGGTCGATGAGCTGGAGCTGTCGGTCCGTTCGGCCAACTGCCTGAAGAACGACAACATCGTCTACATCGGCGACCTGATCCAGAAGACCGAGGCGGAAATGCTCCGCACCCCGAACTTCGGCCGCAAGTCGCTGAACGAGATCAAGGAAGTGCTAGCGGGCATGAACCTGCATCTCGGCATGGACGTGCCGAACTGGCCGCCGGAAAACATCGAAGACCTGGCCAAGAAGTTCGAAGACCAGATCTAGTTCGCTTACCCGCGCTATCTCCCGGACCGGCCGCCAGGCCGGTTCGGGGCCCGGTGAAGCCGCAACAGCGGTGGAGGGCCCCGGCGCTTCGTTCTGACCCAGGCGGGAAACAGGCTGGGATGGGTGACAACACTGCGGGCTGAGGGCCCAGGAGAGACCACGATGCGTCACGGTAAAGCACACCGTAAACTGGGTCGTACGACCGCTCACCGCATGGCGATGTTCGCCAACATGTCGGCGAGCCTGATCAAACACGAGCAGATCGTCACCACCCTGCCCAAGGCCAAGGAACTGCGCCCGATCGTCGAAAAGCTGATTACGCTGGGCAAGCGCGGCGACCTGCACGCCCGTCGCCAGGCGATCAGCCAGGTGCGCGATATCGAGCAGGTCGGCAAGCTCTTCGCCGTGCTCGGCCCGCGCTACAAGGACCGCAACGGCGGCTACATCCGCGTGCTGAAGGCCGGCTTCCGCCACGGCGACAACGCCGCCATGGCGGTCATCGAGTTCGTCGATCGCGACCCGAAGGAAAAGGGCAAGGACTCCGGTCCGGTCCAGGACTTCAGCGGCGACGAATAGTCGGCCCGCGAGCGACCCGAAATTCTGAAAGGCCCCGGAGCGATCCGGGGCCTTTTGCTTTGGCGTGGTGGCGTGGAGGAGGGGTGTCTGACGTCGGGAATGGGTGGTTAGCGGACACGTTCAGCGAAGACAAACAACGCGCTGACCCCCACTCCGCTCATCCTCGCGGAAGCGAGGACCCAGGCTTACGGCCGGTGCACTCAGTTCAAGGGATGTCTGGCTCCGATCAGGCCGCCGCTGCGGATTGATAGATCCTGATATGCACTATATAAGAGTATTTAATGAACAGCTCGCGCTGAAGTGCACATGGCCTTCTATGTCTACATCCTCGCGAGCCAGCGGAACTGGACGCTCTACATCGGATCGACCGACGGCCTCGTGCGCCAGGTCGGCGAGCATCGCGAAGGGATGACGCCTGGGTTCACCAGCCGTTACGCCGTAAAGATGCTGGTTTGGTTCGAGGCCTTCGACACCCGTGACGACGCCTTCCGCCGGGAGCGGCAGATGAAGGTCTGGAGGCGGGCATGGAAGATCGAACTGATCGAGAAGACCAATCCCGGATGGCGGGACCTGTACCCAGAAATTTGCTGAACAGCATCCCCGACCCTGAGTGCACCGGCCGCAAACCTGGGTCCTCGCTTCCGCGAGGATGAGCGGGAGGGTGGTCAGCGGACGTCAGCGAGCCGCGCATCATAGGCCTTCACGTAGGCGAGCGGGAAGGCGTCCAGAACCTTCGTCGAATCGGCCCTGTCCAGATACAGAACCCATCGTTCGCCTTTTGGCGGCAGGGGAGTCTGCTCACACCCGTCGCTGCTCATGGTGGTCGTGAAGTCGAATGTCGACCGGCCCTCCGAGCGTCCTGCATCCGAAGTGGTCTCCGCGATCACCCGCCATGTGTTCCAACCAGGAGCCTCGACACGCTCTGCATGCGCCACGGTGGCTGTTATGAACGCCATCTGACCCAAGTCATCTGCGCGGGGCATTCTCATCCGGCAGGCCATCGCATCGGTCGCAGTTCCCAGCACAATGGTGGCGGCGAACAGCGCTGGAAACAAAAGGCGCATGGCGGCCACTCCGGGGCTTGCGCACCATAGGCAGACTTCAGGAAGGTCTCAAAGGGGTCGGAAGCGGTCCCTGCCGGCTACCCGCGGTCAATGTTATACAGCCTTCACCCGTCGGCGCCTCACCCCGGCCGTCTTGCCCCGTGGCGGATCTGAACGACCAGCACCCGCTTCACCGAAACCCGGTAGCGAAGAATGTAAGGGCGGACCGTAACGAGTTCCCGCAGCCCGGAGGCGGCCAGCCGGCCGCGATTCGGGTGATCGGCGAGACTCTCTCCGGCCATCCAGAGCGCCTCACTGATCCGGACCGCGGCCGACAGGTTGTCCCTGGCGATGTGGCTGGCAATGTCGTCCAGGTCGGCGAGCGCCGACCGCGACCAGACTACTTTAGCCACGACCTTGGCATCGGCTTGTAGTCAGGCGTCCCCCAGGTTTTCAGCCAGGCGGCGACGTCCTCGTGCGGCACACATCGGCCGGCGGCGAGATCTGCTTCTGCTTCCGCGATCAGCCGCGCGTCGGCTTCCTCATCGACCTCGTCGAAAAAGTCGAAGTCCGGTGCTGGCGTTTCGCGGAAGCCGGGTTTGTCTTCGGGCATGTGGCCAATCTACCGCGATCTTTCCGCGAAATCAACTGAAGCACTACTCCCGCGTCAGGTCCTGCCGCTGGAACAGCCAGACGGCGAGGGCGGTCAGGCCGGCGATCCAGGCCAGCAGCGCGGTGAGCGCCAGCGGCCAGTCGATCGCCGTCGCGAACCCCATCCGCGAAGGCGACAGGGCGGCCTTCAGCAGGTCGGCCTGCAGGACCGGAAAGCCCAGCAGATACCGCAGGGGCGGCTCCAGCGGGTTGTCGAACCCCTTCTGCAGCTGGCTGACGACGAAACCCTGCACGACCCACAGGCCGACGGGGACCAGCAGGGCGGCGAGGCCCGCGCGGGTCGCCACGGCGATCACGGCCGCCAGCGCGCCCAGCGCCATCATCTCGAGGAAGGCGATGCCGAATATCCCGGCCAGCTGGGCGTTGGTGTTGCCCTCCGCCGCCGCCCAGGTGACGCCGCCACCGGTCAGCACGGCCGACAGCAGTCCGGCGACCATCCCGCCGACCGCCAGCAGGACCAGGCCGGTCACGGTCACCAGGCCGAACGTCGCCAGCTTGGCCAGCAACAGGTTGGCGCGCGTGTTGCGCGGGGTCAGGAACCGCCAGGTCTCCCAGCGGTAATCGCCGGCCAGGATGGCCGAGGCGGCGATCAGGAAGAACAGCTGGACGATGAAGAAGTTGGAGCCGGAGACGGCCTCGACCGCCTGGTTGAGCAGGGCGACCGGCGCGCGGCCCAGCATCGCGGCCGGGTTTCCCTCCGCGGCGGCCTTGCCCAGCAGATGGCGCATGAACAGGCCCTGGACCAGGCCGACGAGGATGCTCACCAGCGGCACGAAGGCCAGGCTCCAGAACACCGTCCCGCGCGCCTTGAAGAAGCGCAGCCGCTCGGCGGCGAAGGCGTCAGCCAGCATCGGTCTCTCCCGTATGGCTGAGGAACACCTTTTCCAGGTCGCCGCCGACCCAGCGGGCCTCGGTGATCTCGACCTTGGCCTTGACCAGCGCGGCGATCAGGGCCGGGGCCTCGGCGCGGGGCAGGGCGGCGAACACCGCGTCCGGGCTGTCGGCCACGCCCCGGTCGCCGAGAATCTCCAGCACCCTGGCCGTCGGGCTGGCCAGCAGCCGCAGCCGCTCGCCCACCGCCGTCAGGGTGTCGACCCGGCCCTCGGCGACCAGCTTGCCGCGGTCGAGGATCGCCACGGCGTCGCAGACCCGCTGCACCTCGTCCAGCTGGTGGCTGGCCAGGATGATGGTCACCCCGTCGCGGTCGGCCAGCTCGCGCATCAGGGCGCGCATCTCCAGGATGCCGGCCGGGTCCATGCCGCTGGTCGGCTCGTCGAGGATCAGCAGCTCGGGCCGCGTCAGCAGGGCGGCCGCCAGCGCCAGGCGCTGCTTCATGCCCACCGAATAGCCGTTGACCTTGCGGTCGGCGGCCTCGGTCAGGGCGACGCGGGTCAGCCAGCCGTCGATGTCGGGGGCCTTCTCGCCCGACGCCAGGGCCAGCATGCGCAGCGTCTCGCGGCCGGTCAGCCAGGGCAGGAAGCGTGGCGTCTCGATCACCGCCCCGATCCGCCGCAGCGCCTTGATGTCGCCGGCCTTCTCGCCCAGCAGCCGGGTCTCGCCGGTGGTCGGCCGCACCAGGCCCAGCACGATGCGGAACAGGGTGCTCTTGCCCGCGCCGTTGGGGCCCAGGATGCCGAAGATCCCGCCGCGCGGAATGTTCAGCGTCAGACCGTCCAGCGCCTTGACCGTTCCGTAGGCCTTGCTCACGCCGGCGGCCTCGAGGGCGAAACTCATGGGGTCATCCGGCGGGCCGCTCCCGGTCATCATCGCGTGACAGAGGGGGACTATGACGGGCTCCCTTGAGTCCGCCAAGCGGGCCGGTACAGATGGGCGTCGGAGCCCCGGGAAACGTCATGATCGCCTTCGTTCGCCGCATCGTCCTGGCCGTGACGGCCCTGGTCCTGCTCGCCGGCCCCGCCCTGGCGGCCGAGCGGGCGCCGGTGATCCTGGTGTCGATCGACGGATTTCGCGCCGACTATGCGTTGCGCGGGCTGACGCCGACCCTGGCCGGCCTGGCGGCGGAGGGCGCCTGGGCGCCGGACGGCATGGCGCCGTCGTTTCCGGTCAACACCTTCCCCAACCACTACACCCTGATCACCGGCCTGCGGCCCGATCACCACGGCCTGACCGACAACACGATGTATGACGCCGCCCGGCCGGGGGTGAAGTTCGGCATGGGCGCCCGCGACCAGGTGCAGGACGCCTTCTGGTGGGACGGCGGCGAGCCGGTCTGGGTGACGGCCGAGCAGAAGGGGCTGCGGGCCTTCACCATGTACTGGCCGGGCTCGGAGGCGGCGATCCATGGCGTCCGCCCCAGCCAGTGGTTCGTCTATGATGAAAAGGACCCGGCCTTCGCCCGCGTGGACCGGGTGCTGGCCTGGCTCGATCTGCCGGCGGACCAGCGGCCAAACTTCATGACCCTCTATTTCGAGGAGGTTGACACCCAGGGCCACTGGACGAGCCCGAATGGCGCGCGCCTGAACGAGGCGCTCGGCAATGTCGATGCCGCCCTGGCCCGCCTGGTCGCCGGCCTGAGGGCGAGGGGGCTCTACGACCGGGTCAATCTGGTGGTGGTCGCCGACCACGGCATGGCCGAGACCTCGCCCGACCGGGTGGTCTTTCTTGACGATCTGGTTCCCATCGCCGAGGTCACGCCGGTGACCCTGGGCACGGTGTCGGGCCTGATCGCGCGCACGCCGGGCGCGGAGGCGGCCCTGGTCGGCAAACATCCGCACGTCGAATGCTGGCGCAAGGGCGAGCTGCCGGCGCGCTTCCACTACGGGACCCACGACCGGATCCCGCCGATCATCTGCCTGCCCGAGACCGGCTGGGTGTTCACCTCGCGGGAATGGTACGCGCGCCGGCCGCTGACCGGCCCGGCCGGATCGCATGGCTACGATCCCGACGACCCGGCCATGCGGGCGCTGTTCGTCGCCCACGGTCCGGCGTTCGGGCCCGGCGTGCGGCTGCCGGTGTTCGACAACGTGTCGGTCTATCCGCTGCTCATGAAACTGCTGGGCCTGGCGCCGCGACCCAACGACGGCGATCCGGCGGCGACCGCGCCCGCCCTGCGGTGAGGGCCTGGCGTCGCCCTGGCATGGCTTGACGAGATAGTTGCTGCATGCGTTAAATATTGCGGTATTTGCAGCAGGAGGCCGCCATGGCCGCGAAACCCGCCCTGTCCTCCGCCGTGGTCTATCGTGACCCCATGGCGGCGCTGAAATGGCTGGAGCAGGCCTTCGGCTTCGAGACCACGCTGCTGATCGAGGACGCCGAGGGCAGGCTGGCCCATTCGCAGATGGCCTTCGGCGACAGCCTGGTCATGGTCGGCAACGAATGGACCGCCGAACACCGCAGTCCGGCCTCGATCGGCGGCCTGATGACCCAGACGGTGCACATCCAGCTGGCCGACGGCGAGGGGACGGTCGATGACCACTGCGCGCGCGCGCGCAAGGCCGGGGCGGCGATCATCGCCGAGCCATCGACGCAGTTTTACGGCGACCGCACCTATCGCTGCAAAGATCCGGAAGGCCATATCTGGACCGTCAGCCAGACGGTTCAGGTCATGGGGCCCGAGGACTGGGACGCCGCTGACATGGGCCTCAAGACCACCGTCTACAAAGCCTGATGCCGTCCGCCGCCCTCGACCGCACCCTGGCCGCCCTGGCCGACCCGCACCGCCGGCGCGTGGTCGAGCTGCTGCGCGAGCGGCCGCGGCGGGCCGGCGAACTGGCCCTGGCCGCCGGCCTGACCGCCCCGGCCATGAGCCGTCACCTGCGCACCCTGCGCGAGTCGGGGCTGGTCGAGGAAACCTCGCCGGCGTTCGACACCCGGGTGCGCGTCTATCAGCTGAGGCCTGAGCCCATGGTTCATCTGCTGCGCTGGCTGGAAGAATCCGAGCGGATGTGGACCGCCCAGCTGGCGGCCTTCAAGGCGCATCTGGAGGCGCCGGGCTGATGGCCTCGCGGGTGCTGGTTTCCCTGCGTGTCCGGGCGACGCCGGCCCGCGCGTTCGAGGCTTTCACGGCCGAGATCGGCCAGTGGTGGACGCCCAACGACCTGTTCGCCTTCACCCCTCGGGCCCCGGGCGTGCTGTCGTTCGACGGCCGCGAGCGGCTGATCGAGACGCGCGAGGGCGGCAAGGTGTTCGAGATCGGCAGGGTCACCGTCTGGGAGCCCGGTGCGCGCCTGGTGGTCGGCTGGCGCCAGGCCAGCTTCACGCCCGACATGGCCACGCGGGTCGAGGTGACGTTCGAGCCCGTCGGCGACGAGACCCGCGTGACGGTCAGCCATTCCGGCTGGGACAGCGTGCCCACCGCCCACGTCGCCAAACACGGCTTCCCCGAGACGGTGTTCCTGCAGCGGCACGGGGACTGGTGGCGGGCGCTGCTGGGGCGGATGAGGGAGTATCTGCGATGACCCCCTGCGTGGTTCGAGACGCTCGCTTGAGGCTCGCTCCTCACCATGACGAACAGAAGTGCAGCCCACCTCTTGTCGTCATCCTGAGGAGCGGCGAAGCCGCGTCTCGAAGGACGCAAGCTATCGGGGCAAGCCAATGATCCACGCCGACATCCGCGCCATCGCGCTCAGCCTGCCCGAAGTCCAGGAGCAGCCGCACTTCGACCGGGCGTCGTTTCGGGTGCGCGGCAGGATCTTCGCCACCCTGCCGCCGGTGCGGGACGACGGCGTGCACAGGGTGGTTCTCAAGCTGCCGGAGCTGGTCAAGGAGTCGCTGCGGCAGGCTGATGCGGAGGCCATCGTGTCGCTGGGAAATTGGGACAAGGGCGGCTGGACGCAACTCGATATCGGGCGCATGGACAGCGCCAAACTGGCCGATCTGGTGCGCCTCGCCTGGCGTCAGGTCGCGCCGAAACGACGGAGCGCCGGGGAGCGACCATGACTGATCAACAGCAGGCGGCCGCGCCCGGCGGCCGCCGCGCCGCGTTCGGCTTCATCTTCGCCCTGGCGGTGATGAACGCGATCTCGTTCGGCATCATGATCCCGATCCTGCCCAACCTGATCAAGCAGTTCACCGGCGGTGACACGGCCGCCGCCTCGGTGTGGAACGTGGTGTTCATGGTCACCTGGGGGCTGATGCAGTTCGTCATCGGCCCGATCCTGGGGATGTATTCGGACCGCTACGGCCGCCGCCCGGTGCTGCTGCTCTCGCTGCTCGGCCTGGCGGTGGACTTCCTGTTCATGGCCCTGGCCCCCAGCCTGGTCTGGCTGCTGGTCGGGCGGATGCTCAACGGCATGACGGCCGCCAGTTTCTCGACCGCCAACGCCTATGTCGCCGACGTCACCCCGCCGGAGCAGCGGGCCAAGGTGTTCGGCTGGATGGGCTCGGCCTTCAGCTTCGGCTTCCTGGTCGGCCCGGTGCTGGGCGGCTATCTGGGCAAGATCAGCATGACCATGGCCGATGTGACGGTGGCCGGCCTGACCATCGACATGGCCCTGCGCCTGCCGTTCTTCGTCGCCGCCGGCCTGACCCTGGTCAACGTCCTGTACGGCCTGCTGGTGTTGCCGGAATCGCTGCCGCCGGAACGGCGGGCGGCGCGGTTCGAATGGACGAAGGCCAATCCGGTCGGGTCGCTGAAGCTGCTGCGGTCTCATCCCGACCTGCTGGGCCTGGCGACGGTGCTGTTCCTGTTCCAGCTGGCGCACATGGTGCTGCCCAGCATCTTCGTCCTCTACACGGGCTATCGCTACGGCTGGACGCCGGACTTCATGGGCCTGACCATGGGCCTGACCGGCATTCTGGGCATCGGCGTGTCGATCTTCCTGGTCCAGCCCGTGGTCCGGCGGATCGGCGAGAAGGGCGCGCTGCTGGTCGGCGCCGGTTTCGGCGCCCTGGGCTTCGCCATCTACGGCTTCGCGCCGACCACGGGGATGTATCTGGTTGGTACGCCGGTGTTCTCCCTGATCGGGCTGGTGACGCCGGGCCTGATGGGGCTGATGAGCCGCCGCGTCACGCCGCGCGAACAGGGTCAGCTGCAGGGCGCGAACCAGAGCGTGCAGGGGATTTCCTCGATCCTCGGGCCGGCGATGTTCGGCCTGGTCTTCGCCTGGTCGGTGCACAACGATCGCACGCTGCACCTGCCCGGACTGGCCATCTGGGTAGCCTCCGGCCTGATGGTGGCGGCCTTCCTGATCGGCCTGACCGTGGCCCGCCAGGCGCGGGCGGTGGAAGCAGCCGGATAGCGCCCGTCCTCCATCGAGGAGGAGGGCTTTCCGTGATAGGATCGCGCCATCATTGCGCCCGAAATCTTCGCTGCAGTACGGATGGGGCAAACTTGATCTGAAAGATCTCATGCGCGCGACGAAACTGATCCTCCCGACCCTGGTGCTGCTGGCCGCCTGTTCCGGTCCCGCGCCGAAATCCCAGGCGCAGGACGCCGGCCTGGCCCAGCCGACCAAGGCCCCGCCGGCCAGCGTCCAGGGCCTGAAGACCTCCTTCGCCCCGGTGGTCAAACGGGCCGCGCCGGCGGTGGTCAACGTCTCCAGCCGCCGGGTCGTGCGCCAGCGCGTGGACCCGTTCTGGGACCTGTTCTCCGGCGGCGGCGTGCCGCAGGCGCGGATCGCCCAGTCGCTTGGCTCAGGGGCCATCGTCCGCGCCGACGGGGTGATCCTGACCAACAACCACAACATCGACGGCGCCGACGAGATCATGGTCCAGCTGGCCGACCGGCGGGAGTTTCCGGCCCGGGTGCTGCTGGCCGATCCGCGCTCGGACCTGGCGGTGCTGAAGATCGACGCCGGCGGCGAGCGGCTGCCGGTGATCGCCATCGACGACCAGGAGACGCTCGAGGTCGGCGATCTGGTGCTGGCCATCGGCAACCCGTTCGGGGTCGGCCAGACGGTGACCAACGGCATCGTCTCGGCCACCGCCCGCTCGAACGTGGGCATCACCGACTACAGCTTCTTCATCCAGACCGACGCGGCCATCAATCCGGGCAACAGCGGCGGGCCGCTGGTCGATATGGACGGCGACCTGATCGGGGTGAACACGGCCATCCTGTCGCGGTCGGGCCAGTCGTCGGGCGTCGGCTTCGCCATCCCGGCCGCCATGGCCCGCCAGGTGATCGCCGCCGCGCTGGGCGGCGAGCACGCGGTGGTCCGGCCGTGGCTCGGCGCCCGGACCCAGGCGGTGACGGCCGACGTGGCCCGCAGCCTGGGCCTGCCGGCGCCGCGCGGCGTGGTCATCACCGACATCTGGCCGGGCGGCCCGGCCCAGCGCGGGGGCCTCAAGGTCGGCGACGTGATCCTCGCCGTCGGCGGCGAGGCGGTCAACGACGAGGGCGGCGCCACCTATCAGTTCGGCTCGCGCCGGCCGGGCGAGACCGTGCCCGTGCATATCCTGCGCGACGGGGCCGAGCGCGACCTGACCGTCCGCGCCGAGCCCGCGCCGGGCGGCGGCGGCGACGCGCGGACCATCTCCGGGGCCAACCCCTTCCAGGGCGCGACCGTGGCCAGCCTGTCGCCGGCCGTGGCCGACGAAATCGGCGTCGATCCGTTCGCCGGCAAGGGCGGCGGCGTGGTCGTCACCCGCGTGGCCCAGGGCTTCGCGCAGCAGGCCGGCCTCAAGCCGGGCGACATGGTCCGCGAGGTCAACGGCCGCCAGATCCGCTCGATGGCCGACCTCGACGCCGCCATCGGCCGGGGCGGCAAGGTCTGGCGCGTGACCATCCAGCGCGGCGGCCAGCTGATCACGGCGGCGTTCCGGACGTAGCCTGCCCAAACTAACGACCGTCATGGCCCGGCTTGTCCGGGCCACCCAAGCGCGTTGAGATCGCAAGAAGGGACGCTGGCCCCTTCGCTCATCGTTTCCGCCTGCCCGTGGTCATGGGTGGCCCGGACAAGCCGGGCCATGACGGGGTTTGGCAATTCGGGGGGCAGCAATGCTACACCCCTCCCCATGTCCGACCTGTTCGAAGCCGCTGGCCTGACGCCGCATGCGCCCGCGCCGCTGGCCGAGCGGCTGCGGCCGCGCGGGCTGGACGAGGTGGTTGGCCAGGAGCACCTGCTCGGCGAGGGTGGGCCGATCCGGCGGATGGTCGAGGGCGCCCGGCTGGGCTCGATGATCCTGTGGGGTCCGCCGGGCACGGGCAAGACGACCATCGCCCGCCTGCTGGCGAAAGCCGCCGGCTATGAGTTCCAGCAGATCAGCGCCGTCTTCTCCGGCGTCGCCGACCTGAAGAAGGCTTTCGAACAGGCGAAAATGCGCCGCGCCGCCGGCCAGTCGACCCTGCTGTTCGTCGATGAGATCCACCGCTTCAACCGCGCCCAGCAGGACGGCTTCCTGCCGTTCGTCGAGGAGGGGACCATCACCCTGGTCGGGGCGACGACCGAGAACCCCAGCTTCGAGCTCAACGGCGCCCTGCTGTCGCGCTGCCAGGTCTATGTGCTGCGCCGGCTGGACGAGGCGGCGATGGAGCAGTTGCTGCTGCGGGCCGAGGCGGAGGAGGGCGTCGCCCTGCCGCTGGAGCCCGCCGCGCGCGAGGCGATGATCGCCATGGCCGATGGCGACGGCCGTTACCTGCTGACCCTGGCCGAGACCCTGCTGGCGATCGGCTCGCCCAAGCCCCTGACCCCGGCGGAACTCGGCCAGGTGCTGCAGAAGCGCAGCCCGGCCTACGACAAGGACCGCGAGGAGCACTACAACCTGATCAGCGCGCTGCATAAAAGCGTGCGCGGCAGCGATCCCGACGCGGCCCTCTACTGGCTGGCGCGCATGCTCGAGGGTGGCGAGGACCCGCTGTTCATCGCCCGGCGCCTGATGCGCATGGCCAGCGAGGACATCGGCGCGGCCGACCCGATGAGCCTCTTGCTCTGCAACGCGGCCAAGGACGCCTACGACTTCCTCGGCAGCCCCGAGGGCGAACTGGCCCTGGCCCAGGCCTGCGTGCACATGGCCTGCGCGCCCAAGTCGGTGGCCGTCTACAAGGCCTTCGGCGCGGCGCGCAAGGCGGCCCGCGAGACCGGCTCCCTGGCCCCGCCGTCGCATATCCTCAACGCGCCCACCCGGCTGATGAAAGACCTCGGCTACGGCGCGGGGTATGCGTATGACCCGGATACGGAAGAGGGGTTCAGCGGCCAGAACTACTTCCCGGACGGGATGGAACGGCGGGTGTTCTACAGGCCGAAAGGCGAGGGGCACGAGGGCAAGGTGAAGGAGCGGCTGGAGCGATGGGCCGGGATGCGGCGCGACAAGTCCAAATAGATGCAATTAAATCCGCTCATCCCCGCGAAAGCGGGGACCCAGGTTTTTTCGGAGCTTCGGCTCACGGTTCCAGCAAGATTCCGGTTCCGCCTGACGGGTGAGCCGCTGTTTCAAAAACGCCTGGGTCCCCGCTTTCGCGGGGATGAGCGGATTTAAAATGAGCCAGAGACCCCCAAGGAAGATCAAGGCCCACGAAAAGCCGCTGACCCTCACGCCCGAGGAGATCGCCTTCGTGCGGTCCATCGTGATCGCCGAAGACCCCCACATCATCGCCCTGAACAAGCCGGCGGGCCTGTCCAGCCAGGGCGGGCGGATCAACGCCCATACGCTGGACGAGCTGACCTGGGCCTTCGCGCGGCCAGGGGGGCATCGACCCCGGCTCGTGCACCGGCTGGACCGCGACACCTCGGGCGTGATCCTCACCGCCCGCACCCAGCCGGCCGCGAGTTTCCTCGGCAAGGCGATGATCGCGAAGCGCTTTCGCAAGACCTACCTGGCCATCGTCGCGCCGGGCGCGCCGTCGCCGAGGGGCGGGGTCATCGACAGCGCCCTGCGTCGCGAGAGCATCGGCCGCGAAGCCTATATGCGCGTCAGCCCGCCCGATCACCCCGACGCCGAGACCGCGAAAACCCGCTACCGCACGCTCGCGGCCACGCCCGAGGCGGCGCTGATGGAGCTCTCGCCCGAGACCGGCCGGATGCACCAGCTGCGCGTCCACATGGCCAGCCTCGGCCGGCCGATCGTCGGCGACGCCCGCTACGGCGGGGCGCTGGTGGTCGGGGGGCGGGCGGTTCCGCGCCTGATGCTGCACGCGGCGAAGCTGAGCTTTCCGCATCCCGACGGGGAGACGATGACGGTGGAAGCCCCGCCGCCGGAGGACTTTCGGGTGTTGGCGGAGGGGCTGGGGCTCCTGGCGCGATAGTCTCCGTCCAACCCACCGCCGTCATCCTGGGTCTTGTGCCCAGGACCCCTCTCGACGCGTTCCGAACCAGTCAAGCTGGAGAGCCGCACCTGCGGCTGAACAAGGGGTCCTCGGGACAAGCCCGAGGATGACGGGTTTGGTTGAATGGCCTCTCCCAACGCCTAAGCCGCCGGCTGCTGCAGCAGGGTCATCGCCGGGGCCCGCAGGCTGGCGTGGGTCAGGCCGGCGGTCTCGGCCACGGCGAAGAAGCCGTCGGAGGCCAGGCCCTGCACGGCCAGGGCCGGGGCCAGGCCGCGCGCCTGGCGGCCGAATTCGAGGATCTGGGCGGCGATGCGCGCGTCGGGACCGGGCAGGTCGGCGGCGTCGAGGGTCACCCCCATCAGGCGCACGCCCGCCAGCGGGGCCATGGCGTCCCGGGCCGGCTGGACCCGGGCGAACACGCCGCGGCAGACGGACTTGAGCAGTCCGACCACCTCGATCAGCCGGGCCAGCGGCGCGCCGCGGTCGATATCGACCAGTTCCAGCATCACGCTGGCCTTGACCCGCCCGGCGGCCGCGCCGGCGCAGTTGATCAGCATGCCGCGGCCCTTGCTGGTCGCCATGGTGCGGAACGACACCGGCACGATCAGCGCCGGCTGATTGGGTCCATCGACGCGCGGCAGGAACAGGGCCGCGAAGTCCAGCGTCGCCTGGTCGATCTTCATCAGGTCGGCGTCGGGCAGCTTGCCGAACGACCGGGCGGGGATCACCCGGCCGGTGGCGACCTCGGTCACGGTCGGCTCGATGCGCAGGGCGGCCGTGATCCCGTGGCGCAGGCTCTGCACGTCCTCGACCGCGAAATCGATGCGCAGCGGGATGCCCGTCGCGGCCTGAAAGCTGAACGGGTTGCGTTTGCGCAGCTCGGCCGGATCGACCTGCGGCCGAACGACGGGGCTGGACGGCGCGATCTCTTCGCGGGCCCGGGCCTGCAGGATGAACACCGGATCGAGCGGCGCGCAGGAGACCTGGCCGTCCTTCAGGTCGGTGACCGCGCGCACGGCCATGTCGCGCGGCTCGGCGCCGCCCAGGAAGTGCATCAGCACCTCCTTCAGCACCTTCAGGGCCACGGCCTGGGCGGCGACGCCCTCCTCGCTGGTCATGGCGATGAGGTAGTCGGTCTCGCCGACCCGCTGGGCCAGATCCTGGTAGGTCAGGTGTTCGGCCAGCTTGCGCTCGACATAGGCCCAGACGTCGGGCCGCTTGCGCAGCCAGCGGTCGCCGCTGCGGTCGCGGATCGCCGCCAGGCTGATGATGTTGACGGCCCCACGGCCCATCAGGTCGTGGCCGCCGAACCGCTCGAGCAGGGCGGCGACATCGGCGGCGTTGAGGCGGTCGATCGGAGGTTGGCTCATGAACGCTGTCGAACCACGGCTCAGGGTTTCTCATTTTGAGGCCTCGCGCTTAACGGGCGGTTTATGCGAGCGGACCGGTTCGACAGGACGGCGCGCCCGTCGCATAAGGGCGCGATGGACAAGCTGTTACTCGTCGCCGCTGGCGGCGCCACTGGCGCGGTGCTGCGCTATCTGACCGGGATCGGCGCGACGCGCGCCCTGGGAACCGGCTGGCCGTACGGCACCCTGGCCGTCAACGTCGTCGGCGGCATGGCCATGGGCCTGCTGGTCGGGGTGCTGGCCCAGCGCGGCGGGGCGGACCAGGAACGCTGGCGCCTGTTGCTGGGCGTCGGCGTGCTGGGCGGCTTCACCACCTTTTCCGCCTTCTCGCTGGAGGTCGCCCTGATGATCGAGCGGCGTGAGCTGCCCCAGGCCTTCGGCTACGCGACCCTGTCGGTGGTGCTGTCGGTCGCCGCCCTGTTCGCCGGCCTGCTGCTGACGCGAAAGCTGCTGGCCGCATGAGCCCGCGCGAGGTCAAGACCCTGTTCGTCGATCCGGCCGAGGCCGGCGAGGATGGCGTGCGACTGGACCGCTGGTTCCGCCGCCGCTGGCCGCACCTGACCCAGGTCCAGATCCAGCGGCTGGCCCGCTCGGGCCAGATCCGCGTCGATGGCTCCAGAGCCAAGGCCGACACCCGGCTGCACGCCGGATCGCAGGTGCGGGTGCCGCCGCTGCCCGACGCGCCCGAGAAGGGCGAGAAGCTGGCTCTGTCCGCCCGCGACGCGGCCTTCGCCCGCTCGCTGGTGCTGTACGAGGACGAGGAGGTGCTGGTGCTCAACAAGCCGGCCGGCCTGGCCGTGCAGGGTGGGACCAAGACCAGCCAGCACGTCGATCGGCTGTTGTCGGCCTGGGGCGAGGGGCTGGAGCGGCCCCGGCTCGTGCACCGGCTCGACCGCGACACCTCCGGCGTGCTGGTGCTGGGCAAGACGCCCGCCGCCGCCGCCCGGCTGTCGGGCGCCTTCGCGCGTCACAAGGCGCAGAAGACCTACTGGGCGCTGGTCGTCGGCACGCCGCATCCGACCGAGGGGATCATCGATGTGCCCCTGGCCAAGAAGGGCATCAACGACCGCGAGATGGTCATGCCGGTCGATGCCAAGGACCCCCGGGCCGAGGCGGCCGAAACCGAGTTCGTGACCATCAGCCGGGCCGGGCCGCGCGTCTCCTGGATGGCCCTGCGCCCGCACACCGGCCGCACCCACCAGCTGCGCGCCCACATGAAGGCCATGGGCCACCCGATCCTCGGCGATCCCAAGTATGGCGACGAGAAGAGCGCCAGCCTTTCCGAGGGGCTGCAGCTGCAGCTTCACGCGCGCCGGCTGGTCATCCCGCACCCGTCCCAGGGCCTGCTGGCCATCGAGGCACCGCTGAGCCGCGAGATGAAGGCCGGCTTCGACCGCTTCGGCTTCTCCGCCGACGAGGCCGACCCGGAGCCCTTCGCCAGGCGCGGCCGCAAGAGGTGAGATGGTGACTTCGGACGCCGCGAGACTGCTGCGAACCGCGGCCGGCCTGCTCAAGTCGGGGCGGCCGACCGAGGCCGTCGCGCTGCTGACCGGCCTGGCCCAGGCCCAGCCGCGGCTGTTCGACGCCCGGCGCCTGCTGGGCCTGGCCCTGCACGCCGTCGGTGACCTGTCGGGGGCGGAGCGCGAGCTGAAGGCCGCGTCGGGCCTCGACAAGCGGTCGCCGATGGTGCTGGTCGAGCTGGCGGGAACGCTGCTGGCGCTGGGCCGCGAGGTCGAGGCCGAGAAGGCCCTGCGCGCCGCCCTGGTCCGCGACCGCCGGTTCGTGCCCGCCGCGGGGGCCCTGGCGCGCTATCTGATCAGCAAGGGTTGGGCGGCCGAGGCGCTGAAGGTGTCCTTGCCGCTGGTGGTCGGCGGCGGTGACCCGGTGATCCTCAGCGTCCATGCCGAAGCCTTGCGGGCGCTGGGCCGGCTGGACGAGTCGATCGAGGTCTCGCGAAGGATCGTCGCCCTGCCGGACGCCGACCCGGTCTTCGTCCACAACCTCGCGGTCAGCCTGCTGGACGCCGAGCACTTCGAAGAGACCGAACTGACCGCGAACAAGGTCATCCGGCAGGGGGCCTCGACGCCGGAAACCTGGCGCGTGCGCGGTCGCGCGATCCAGGGGCTCGACCGATACGACGAGGCGGAGGAGTCGTATCGCCAGGCCCTGCGGCGACGGCCCGACTTCGCGCCCGCGCACCGCGACCTGGCCGACCTGATCTGGATGCGCACGGGCGACGTGGCCGCGGCCGGCGAGACGCTCGACGCCGCCATCGCCCTGGCGCCGTCCGATCCCGCCCTGCGCATCGTCAAGGCGAAGCTGCTCGACTTCGCCGGCGACATCGACGCGGCCTACGCCGCCATTCTGCCGGTGGTTTCGCGACCGGACGCCGACCCGATGGCCGACATTTCGGCGGCCCAGATCATCATGATGAAGGACGCGCGGCGGGGCCTCCAGCACGCGCGGCGGGCGCTGGCCCACGCCCCGGACGACCCGCTGGTGCTGACCGTCTGCGCCGAGGCCAGCCTGGCCGCCGGCCTTCCGGACGATACGGCCAGGCTGGCGCAGGCCCTGGGCGACATGTCGCCCGGGAACCAGCAGGCGCTCGGGCTTCTGGCGACGGCCTGGCGGGCGATGGGCGATCCCCGCTACGGCGAACTCTACGACTACGACGCCTTCGTGAAGACCTGGCGGCTCGACACGCCGGAGGGCTGGCCCAGCCTCGACGCCTGGCTGGCCGACATGACGCGGTCGCTGAACGGGCTGCACAATCTCGAGGCCCATCCGATCGGCCAGTCGCTGCGGCGGGGCACCCAGACCAGCCAGAGCCTGGACCGGTCGCCCGATCCGGCGATCCTCGGCCTGTTCGAGGCCATCCGCCAGCCGATCGGCCGGCATATCGAGGCGCTCGGACGGGGCCGCGATCCGTTGCGCGCCCGCGCCACCGGTCGCTTCCGGCTGAACGGCTCCTGGTCGGTGCGGCTCAAGCCGGGCGGGCGGCACGTCAACCACGTGCATCCCAAGGGCTGGCTGTCGTCGGCCTGCTACATCGCGCTGCCCGACACGGTCGACGCCGGCGGGCGGGAGGGCTGGATCGCCTTCGGCGAGCCCGGCATTCCGACCAACCCGCCGCTGCCGGCCGAGCACTGGGTCAAGCCCGAGTCGGGCATGCTGGTGCTATTTCCATCCTACATGTGGCACGGCACCGCGCCGTTCAGCGGCGAGCAGACCCGCCTGACCTGCGCCTTCGACGTGGTCCCGGCCTAGAACGGCGGCCCGACGTCCGCCACCGGCCCGAACACCCGCTCGAACGCCGCCTTCAGCGCCGCGTCGGCCTCGTCCATCGTCACCGGCAGGCCCTGGTCGACCAGGCTGGTGACGCCGTGCCCGGTGATGCCGCAGGGTACGATGCCGCCGAAGTGCGACAGGTCCGGCTCGACGTTCAGGCTGACGCCGTGGAAGCTGACCCAGCGGCGCAGCTTGACGCCGATGGCCGCGATCTTGTCCTCGCGCGACCAGCCGGGTCCCTTGCGCTCGACCCAGACGCCGACGCGGCCTTCGCGGATCTGGCCCTCGAGATTGAACGCGGCCAGCGCCTCGATGACCCAGGCCTCCAGCGCCGCGACGAAGGCCCGCACGTCCTTCGTGCGCCTGCCCAGGTCCAGCATCACATAGGCCACCCGCTGGCCGGGGCCGTGATAGGTGTACTGGCCGCCTCGACCGCTCTCGAACACCGGAAAACGGTCGGGCTCGATCAGGTCGGCGGCCCTGGCCGAGACGCCGGCCGTGTAGAGCGGCGGATGCTCGAGCAGCCAGACCAGTTCCCCGGCCTCGCCCCTGGCGATGGCCTCGGCCCGGGCCTCCATCGCCGCCACGGCGTCCGGATAGGCCACCGGCGCGCGCGACACGGCCCAGCCGGCGGCGAGGCCGTCGGCGCGGCCGAAAATTGGCGCGGCGTCGATGTCCGGCGGCCCGGGGTTTAACGGCTGATCAAGCATGACGGTCCAATGTGGCGTGTCGGCGCTCATTGCGCGAGGGGCCAAGCGTTTCGTGAGTCAGGTCAAGTCGGTCAACGTCGAGATTTCCGTGGTCCTCGGGCGTTCGACGCTCCCGATGTCGCAGCTGCTGCGCATGGGACGCGGCGCGGTGATCCCGCTCGACGCCAAGGCCACCGACGAGGTGTGGATCCTGGCCAACAACCACCCCGTCGCCCGCGGCGAAATCCAGATCAACGACGACCGCATCAGCATCTCCGTGACCCGGGCCGCCGACGTCTACGACTTCATGGCCGGCGGCGTGGCGTAAGGTTTTCGCGGTCGCGCGCGGTCGTAGGCCTCCATGCGGACCGTCAGTTCGTCCAGCCGGGGATGGGTCTGTGGCGACCGGCTGCTCTGAATCACCAGCGCCAGCCGCGCGATCGCGCCCAGCTCATTGATCCTGTTGATCGCCGCTTCGTGCTCCAGGGCGGCGTGTTCGCTCATGGCCTGGGCGTGGAGGGCGTCCATCGCGCGGCGGCTCAGACGGGGTTTGGTCATGGGGGGCTCCTGCTTGCGCCACCACCATCCGTCATCGTCGGACTTGTTCCGACGACCCAAGCGCGCCGCACGGACAGGCCGAGCCTGGCTCGTAGGGTGAGCAACTCACGATGAGTCATGTGCATGGGTCCTCGGGACAAGCCCGAGGATGACGGACTTGTGGGGTACGGTTTCGCGATCTCCACTGGCATCCAGCGAGGTGGGGAGGTGGTGCGGCGCGCTCCGGTCTCGCCCGGATGTCTGTTTGGTAGGCTTGCGAGAGAGGGTGAGACCGTCACGCGCCGCGAAGTCCGTCTGGTCAGGAGCGACCGGTAGGCAGCGCTGTTGGCGCTTAGCCGGTTCAGCCCCTGGCGGGCGGGCGGCGTGCTGCGCCGTCCCGGACCGCGACGGTAACCCCCCGTCGCCTGTCCCCGCTCGAACCCCATCCCCGCCGCCGCAAGGTCGCTGGCCGTGCGCCCTCCCCGTGCGGCGGGGATGACGTGATTATGGGGGCGGCCCGAGGGGGTGATGGACGGATTATTTCGCGCGGTCGGATAGGGCGGACGGAGTCATGGGAAATCAGGGCGTTAGGCGCGGATGGAAATGTAGTTCACCGTGGAAAGCCCTCCTCCTCGATGGAGGAGGGGTGGGTGGTGGTGTGGCCGCAGAGGCTTGGGCGAAGGGGTTGATCGGCGCCGAGCCCAACAGAGCCTTCCCCGCGCCACCGCTGCCACACCTCCATCCCCGGCCCTTCCTCCATCGAGGAGGAAGGGAGAAGGGCCTTTATCTCATGCAGGCCAGCGTGCCGGACGGATCGGATCAGTCAAGGCTGGCGCTTCGCGCCACCGCGCGCGGCGGGCCGCAGGCCCGGCCTTGAGTGATCCGATCCGTCCGGCGATCCTCTCGCCATGAGATGAAGGGCGGGGTGGGGGCTCAATGAACGGGGAAAACCATGAAAGCCTATCTGGTGCTCGACTTTACGATCAACGACCTGCCCGGCTTCATCCCATACATCGACGCGATCCCCGCCCACATCGAACGGCATGGCGGCCGCTACATCGTCCGGGGCGTCGAGCCGACCATCATCGAAGGCGACTGGACGCCGCAGCGCCTGGTGATCCTTGAGTTCCCCGACCGCGCCAGCGCCGAGGCATTCCTGGGCGATCCGGATATCCAGGACCTGTTCAAGGTTCGGCACACCACCACGACGAGCCGGCTCGTGCTGGTGGATGGGTGCATCTAGGGGCTAATAGCCCCGTCATCCTGGGCCTTGTGCCCAGGACCCCTCTCAACCCGTTACGAACCCGTCAAGCTGGAGAGCCGCACCTGCGGCTGACCAAGGGGGCCTCGCCACAGGGGCGAGGATGACGGCGTATAATGAAATCCTGCGGCGCTGATCCCTACAGCGGAATATTGTCGTGCTTCTTCCACGGGTTGCTGAGCTGCTTGCCCTTGAGGCTGCGCAGCGCCCGCACGATCCGGCGCCGCGTGCCGTGCGGCTTGATCACGTCGTCGATGTAGCCGCGGCTGGCCGCCACGAAGGGGTTGGCGAAGCGGTCCTTGTATTCAGCCTCGCGGGCCGCCAGGGCCTCGGGGTCGTTCATCTCGGCGCGGAAGATGATCTCCACCGCCCCCTTGGCGCCCATGACCGCGATCTCGGCCGTCGGCCAGGCGTAGTTGACGTCGCCGCGCAGGTGTTTGGAGCTCATCACGTCATAGGCGCCGCCATAGGCCTTGCGCGTGATGACCGTGACCTTGGGCACCGTGGCCTCGGCATAGGCGAACAGCAGCTTGGCCCCGTGTTTGATCAGGCCGCCGTACTCCTGCTTGGTCCCGGGCATGAAGCCCGGCACATCGACCAGGGTGATGATCGGGATGTTGAAGGCGTCGCAGAAGCGCACGAAGCGCGCGGCCTTGCGGCTGGAGTCGATGTCCAGAACCCCGGCCAGCACCTGCGGCTGGTTGGCCACGATGCCGACGCTCTCGCCGTCCATGCGCGCGAAGCCGCAGATGATGTTCTTGGCCCACTCGCTTGAGATTTCAAAGAAATCGGCCTCATCGACAATCTTGAGGATCAGCTCCTTCATGTCGTAGGGCTTGTTCGGATTGGCCGGGATCAGGGTGTCCAGGCTCATCTCGTCGCGGAACGGCTCGTCGAAGCTCTCGCGGGCGTCGGCCTTCTGGCGGTTGGAGCTGGGCAGGAAGTCGACCAGCCGGCGGACCTGGGTCATGGCCTCCAGATCGTTGTCGAACGCGCCCTCGGCGACCCCCGATTTCGCGGCGTGAACCCGGGCGCCGCCCAGTTCCTCGGCCGTGACGATCTCGTTGGTCACCGTCTTGACCACGTCCGGGCCGGTGACGAACATGTAGCTGGTGTCCTTCACCATGAAGATGAAGTCGGTCATGGCCGGCGAATAGACGTCGCCGCCGGCGCAGGGGCCCATGATCACGCTGATCTGCGGCACCACGCCCGAGGCCAGCACGTTTTCGAGGAAGATGTCGGCATAGCCGGCCAGGCTGTCGACGCCCTCCTGGATGCGCGCGCCGCCCGCGTCGAACAGGCCGATGACCGGGGCCCCGACCTTCATCGCCTGGCGCTGCACCTTGACGATTTTCTGCGCGTGCGCGCCGCTAAGAGAGCCGCCGAAGACCGTGAAATCCTTGGAGAAAACGTAGACGACCTTGCCGTTGATCGTGCCCCAGCCGGTGACCACGCCGTCGCCGGGCACGCGCTGGTCCTGCATGCCGAAGTCGTGGCTGCGGTGTTCGACAAACATGTCGAACTCCTCGAAGCTGTCCTCGTCGAGCAGCAGGTCGATGCGCTCGCGGGCGGTCAGCTTGCCCTTGGCGTGCTGGCTGGCCACGCGCTTGGCGCCGCCGCCGGCCCGCGCCTGCTCGCGGCGCTTCTCGAGTTCATCCAGAATGTGCTGCACGCCGTCATTCCCCTTGCGTCGAACCCGGACGGGTTAAAGGCGTGACCGCACCATGACAAGCCTGCCGGAAGGTCAGTCGGGCGCGGGGGCCGTCGGATGCTCCCCCTGGCCAATTCGGTGACAGTTTACGAATTCGCTCCCCGAACCCCGACATCCCCGCCGACGACCGCCCGGCTAATTCGTAAACTGTCACCGAATTAGAGCCCCGAACCAGCGTTCCAGCAGCACCGCCTCGGCCAGCCGGCCTTCGGTGCGGACGGCGGCTTCGGCGTCGATGCCCCACAGGCGTTCCTGAAAGGCCTCGTCGAGGCGGGCCAGGTCGTGGGCCTGCTGGCCCGTCAGCCGGCCGCGCCGCAGGGCCAGGGCCAGCACGGCCGAGCCCAGCAGGCCGGCGGCGTGGGCCAGGCCGGTCAGGGCGAAGTCGTCGAGCGTCAGGGCCAGGTCCCTGACCCGCGCCAGCGACGCCGCCGGCTGTTCGCGGTGGATCACGCCGGTGGTCGGCTCCAGCGCCACGCCGAGCTCGGCCCTGGCCCAGTCCAGCAGCGGGTCCCAGGCCGCGGCCTGTTGCGCGACCAGCTCGCGCGGCCCCTCGGCGCGGTAGCAGACGAGGTCTGCGCCGGCGTAGCGGGCGATCTCGTCGGCCACCGCCTCGCGCGCCGCGGCGATCTTCTCCAGCGCCGTCCAGGCCAGCCGCACGGCCGGCATGGAGACCATGACGATATGCGGGTCCTGGGCGTCCCACTCCTCGGCCGCCAGGGCCGCCAGGGCCGGCGTCGGCAGCACCAGCGGCGCGCCGCCCGGGGCCTTCGGCGCGCGGCCGTCCAGCAGCACCGCGTGGCCCTGCGGCCCCGCCGCCACCGTCACGGCGCGATAGAACCTGCGCGGATGCTGGACCCCGTCTCCCTTGCCGGTCACGCTGTCGCTCCTGCCGCGCGACGGAAGCGCCGCGCCCGGTCGTGCAAGTGGCGTAACCGCCCGGTCAGCGCAAGGCGGCCCCGCCTTGGCGTCGCCGAACGGACCGCTGTTTCCCGACAGCCCCGGCGTGCGCCGCCGGCTCATTCGTCGAACAGGTCGGTCGTCTCTTCCAGCACCTCGCGGGCCAGGGCGCGGTTGACCGGCCGGCCCTGTTCGGCGGCGGCCTCGTCGAGCCGGGCGACCAGGGCGCGGGCGGCGGCGACCGACCGCTCCATGCGGCGCAGCAGGAATTCGTAGAGGTCCGGCGCGGCGCGGATGTGCTTCTCGCGCAGCAGGGCCTCGAGCACGGCGATCAGCAGGGCGTCGTCGGGCGGGCCGATCTCGGCCACGGTCAGGGCGTTGAGCCGCGAGCGCAGGTCGGGCAGGGCGGCGGGCCAGGCCGCCGGCCGCGTCCTGGCGGTCAGCAGCAGGCCGCCAGCGGTCGGCGCGCGGTTGATCAGGTGAAACAGCGCCTCGTCGCCGACCTGGTCGGCGTCCTCGACCAGCACCGGGCGGCCTTCGCCGGCGCCGCCGGGTTCATAGCGCACGGCGCCGGCCCGCTCGGCCCAGATCGTCGCCAGGTGGGTCTTGCCCGCGCCCTCCGGCCCGACCAGCGCCAGGGCCCCGCCGGGCCAGCGCGGCCAGGCCTCGACCAGCGCCACGGCCTGGTCATTGGCCGCCGACGTCGCGAACGCCGCCCGCGTGAACACGGGCCGGCTGGCGAGGCGCAGGCTGAGCTGTCGGGCGCGGACGGTCACGGGGTGAGTTTACCATGCCGCGAGGCGTGCGCGAGGGCAGGGCGCGGCGGGGGCGGGGATAGGGCGGTCGGGGCTGTGGACGGAATGAGCGGGGACATGCACTTCAGTGCGTGTCCCCTGTCTGCGGCGGAGTCCCGGGGACACGCACTGAAGTGCATGTCCCCTCCGGAAACCTTGACAATCCGAGGGACGCATGCGCCCTTCCGCGCCTCCGAAATTCGCCCCCGAACGACTGAAAACGATCAGCAAATGCACGCCTATCGCACCCATACCTGCGGCCAGCTGCGCGCCGCCGACACCGGCGCCGCCGTTCGCCTGTCCGGCTGGATCCATCGCAAGCGCGACCATGGCGGGCTGGTGTTCGTCGATCTGCGCGACCACTACGGCCTGACCCAGCTGGTCATCGGCCCGGCGACGCCGGGTTTTGACCTGATCGAACGGATCCGCACCGAGAGTGTGATCCGCGTCGATGGCGCGGTCGTGGCGCGGTCGAGCGACACCATCAACCCGGGCCTGCCGACCGGCGAAGTCGAGATCCATGTGACCGGCGTCGAGATCCTGTCGGAAGCGGCCGAGCTGCCCCTGCCGGTGTTCGGCGAGCCCGACTATCCCGAGGAGCTGCGGCTCAAGCACCGCTATCTCGACCTGCGCCGCGAGACGCTGCACAGGAACATCGTGCTGCGGTCGAAGGTCATCCACTCGATCCGCCACCGCATGGTCGGCCAGGGCTTCCTCGAGTACCAGACGCCGATCCTGACGGCCTCGTCGCCGGAAGGCGCGCGCGACTTCCTCGTGCCCTCGCGCCTGCATCCGTCGAAGTTCTATGCGCTGCCCCAGGCGCCGCAGCAGTTCAAGCAGCTGCTGATGGTCAGCGGCTTCGACCGCTACTTCCAGATCGCGCCCTGTTTCCGCGACGAGGACCTGCGCGCCGACCGCAGCCTGGAATTCTACCAGCTCGACGTCGAGATGAGCTTCGTGACGCAGGAAGACGTGTTCGCGGCCATCGAGCCGGTGATGCACGGCGTGTTCGAGGAGTTCGCGGGCGGCAAGCCGGTGACCCCCTACCCGTTCCCGCGCATCGCCTACGCCGACGCCATCGCCTGGTATGGCAGCGACAAGCCCGACACCCGCAACCCGATCAGGATGGCCGACGTCTCGGAAAGCTTCCGCGGCGGGGGCTTTGGCCTGTTCGCCAGGATCCTCGACGCCGACGCGAAGAACGCCGTCTGGGCCGTGCCCGCGCCGGGCGGCGGTTCGCGCGCCTTCTGCGACCGCATGAACAGCTGGGCCCAGGGCGAGGGCCAGCCGGGCCTGGGCTACATCTTCTGGAGCGAGGACCAGGGCGGCTGGGGCGGCCCGATCGCCAAGAACCTCGGCGCCGACCAGACCCAGGCGCTGATGGAGGCCCTCGGCCTGAAGGCCGGCGACGCCGCCTTCTTCGTCGCGGGCGATCCCAAGGTCTTCTACAAATTCGCCGGCTCGGCCCGCACCCGCGTGGGGACGGAGCTGAAGCTGATCGACGAGAACCGCTTCGAGTTCTGCTGGATCGTCGATTTCCCGATGTTCGAGTGGAGCGAGGAGGAGAAGAAGGTCGACTTCAGCCACAACCCCTTTTCGATGCCGCAGGGCGGGATGGAAGCGCTGCAGACGCAGGATCCGCTGTCGATCCTGGCCTACCAGTACGACATCGTCTGCAACGGCTACGAGCTGTGCTCGGGCGCGATCCGCAACCACAAGCCGGAGATCATGCTCAAGGCGTTCGACATCGCCGGCTATGGCGCGAACGTCGTCGAGGAGCAGTTCGGCGGCATGCTGAACGCGTTCCGCTATGGCGCGCCGCCGCACGGGGGCCTGGCGCCCGGCATCGACCGCATCGTCATGCTGCTGGCCGGCCAGACGGCGATCCGCGAGGTGATCGCCTTCCCGCTGAACCAGCAGGGCCAGGATCTGTTGATGAGCGCGCCGTCAGAAGTGTCGGAGAAGCAGCTGAAAGAGCTGCACATTCGCCTGGCGCCGCCGATCAAGGGCTGACCCGGGGCGGGCTCAGCCCCGGACGGCGATGACCTGCGCCGGGCCGGAGGCTCGCGGCGGCGCGGGCGGCGCCGGCGGGGCGGGTGGAGCCGGATGCGCGGGCGGCGCGGGCGGATGGCCTTCCCGCATGATCACCGCGCGGCTGCAGGCGCGCACCTTCAGCCCGGCCGGCAGCCGCGTCTTCTCGCTGCCGCAGGCCTCGTCCAGCTGGCCCTGCCGCAGGCCGCGGGCGCCCGAAAGGTCGGCCCCGACGAGGATCGCGCCGTCGAGGCTGGCGCCCCTGAAGTCGGCCCCGGCGAACACCGAGCCGGTCAGCACGGCCCGGTCAAGCGATGCGCCCTTGAACGAGGCGCCGTCGAACCGTGAAGCGCTCAGCAGGGCGCCGTCCAGTTCGGCCGAGGTGAAGTTGGCCCCTTGGCCGCTGACCCGCAGCAGCCTGGCCCGGGGCAGCTCGGCCCCGTCGAGCCGCGCCGAGGTGAGGTTGGCGAACATCAGGTTCGCGCCCGGCAGCTCAGCTCCGGTCAGGGATGCGCCGGCGAAGTTGGCCCGCATGAAGTTGGCCGCCGGCGCCTCGAGTCCGTCGAGCCTGGCCCCGGTGAAGTCGGCGCCGCCGAAGTCGCTGCCGGCGATGGTCGCCCCGCGCAGATCGGCCCCGGCCAGGCGCGCGCGCTGAAAGTTGGAGCCCATGAAGGTCGCGCCGCGCAAGTCGCTGCCGACAAGGACGGCGTCCGAGAAGGCGGCTCCGGCGAACCGGGCCCCGGTCAGTCGGCGGCCCGACAGATCGCACTTGCTACAGCTGCCGCCGAACGAGACCAGCCGGGCCACGTCGCGGTCGTCGACCATGGCGTTGGCCTGGCCGACGAATCCGAGGCTCATCAGGACGAGGCTGGAAAAGGCGATCGCGAAACGGGTCATGGACCGTCGGGGCTTGCGGCTCACGGGAGCCTGTTCGCTGTCGGGTTTGCCGCGCCGGGGCAAGGAACACCACTTAAATCGCGGTAATGACTTGGGTTTAACGGCAGGCGGGAATGCGCAGGCCGGCCGGCAGGGTGGTCGCCTCGTCGCCGCAGGCGCCGTTCAGCTGGCTCTGGGTCAGGCCGACGGCCCGGTCCATCTCTGCTCCGGCGAAGTTGGCCCCCGTCAGCGTCGCGCGGCGGAAATTGGCGCCCTGCAGGTAGGTTCCGACAAAGGTGGCGTTGGTCAGGTTGGCCCCGGCGAAGCTGGCGCTGGAGAACACGCCGCCATAGGCGTTGACATCGCGCAGGTCCGCGCCCGCGAAGCTGGTGCGGTTCATGATCGCCAGGCTCAGGTCGGCCTGCCGCAGCCGCGACCCCGACAGGTTGAGCCCCTTCAGCGAGCGGTTCGACAGATCGGCCTGGAACAGGTTGCAGCGCGGGCAGCTGGCGCCGCCCCGCACCCGGGCGATCTGGCCGGCGTCCTGGGCGAGCGCCGGCGCGGCGGCGAGGGCGGCCAGCAGGCCAAGGGCGGCGAAGGGTCTCATCACGGCACGGATGCTCCGTTGGGCGTCGGATTCACCCTTAACGGTGCAAGCTTAAGGCCAGGTGACCTAGGGAAGGGGTTAGGGGTTAGGGGGTAGGGGCTAGGTTCGAACGGCGCACGCCGCCGGGGCCGCGCCTACCCTCGGCTAATCCCTAGCCCCTAACCCCCAACCCCTAGTTCCTAACTGGCCCCGCACGCGCCGCACACCCCGCCGATCACGGCCAGGTCGCCGCAGGCCGGGCAGACGCCGGCGGCGCGCTGCTGCAGTTCGTCCGACAGCTCGCCCTTGCGGCCGTTGAACGGCAGGAAGACCAGATTGTCCGGCGCCGAGCCGCGGGCGAAGCCCCTGGAGATGAACTTCGACGCCGGCTGGGGCGTTTCCTCGAACGCGACGGCGGCGTCGGCCTTGCCCCGGCCCAGGCCGTCGGCGTTGAGCGCCTCGCCCTCGGCGTTGGCCAGGTCGTCGCGGCCCAGGTAGCTGACGCCCAGCTCGCGGAACACATAGTCGAGGATCGAGGTGGCCGACTTGACCGAGTCGTTGCCGGTCACCGGCCCGGCCGGCTCGAACCGGGTGAACACGAAGGCATCGACGAATTCGTCCAGCGGCACGCCGTATTGCAGGCCGATCGAGATGGCGATGGCGAAGTTGTTCATCAGGCTGCGGAAGGCGGCGCCTTCCTTGTGCATGTCGATGAAGATCTCGCCCAGCTCGCCGTCGTCGTATTCGCCGGTGTGCAGATAGACCTTGTGGCCGCCGACGGCCGCCTTCTGGATATAGCCCTTGCGGCGGTCGGGCAGCTTGCGGCGGGTTCGCTCCACCTCGACCTCGACGCGGCGCTCGACGATCCGCTCCTCGACGATGGTGTCGGGCCGGGCGGCCCTGGGCGCCTCCGGTTCGGGCAGGGCCAGGGCGAAGGTCGCCGGGGCCGGGTCGCGCTGGAGGCGGACCGCGCCCACCCCGACGGCCAGCGCCTGGGCGAGCGCGGCGGCGGCGTCCGCTGGCGTTGCGTCGAACGGCAGGGCCAGGGTCGTCACCCCGGGCAGATCAACGACCAAATCGACGGCGGCGGCCATCGCCAGGCGATCGGTGGCGGCGGGCGGGGCGAACACGGCGCGCCGGGCCTCGTCCACCAGGTCATGGTCGGCCAGCGATCCGGTCCCCAGCGCATGCCGCTCGGCGGCGGCGACCTGGGCGGCGCTGAAGCCGGCGAAGGCCAGGGTGTCGAAGGCCGGGTCTTCCAGCGCCTCGGCCGGAGCGCCCAGCACGTCGCAGACGAAGCCCGCGCCGATGACCGCCGGCGTGAAGGCCTGGGGCAGGGTGCGGACGAAGGCCAGCTGGCTCTCGGCGGCGGCGATCTCGTGGTCGGTCAGGCCCAGCGCGCGCAGCTCGGCGTGGCCGACGCCCGACGCCGACTCCAGGCTGCCGGCGCCCAGGGCGTGCAGCCGGGCCGCGTCGAGGTCCGCGCCCAGCGCCGCCAGCCCCCGCAGGGCCGGTTCAGACAGCACGGGCACGATCTCGCCGTCCTCGGTCTCGGCATGGACCACCACGCCGGGGCAGGGCGCGCAGCCGAGGCCGACGCCGCCCAGCCGCAGGGTCAGCTCGGCATCCTCGAACGGCGTCACGACCAGCGTCGGCAGGTCCGGCGTGTCGGCGTCGAGGGCCCGGGCCGCGCGGGCGGCGAGCGACCACAGCGCGGCGGCGGCGGGGCCGGCTTCGGGCGACGACCAGGCGAGGCCGGCGGCCATCAGCCGTTCGGCGACGCCGGCCAGGGTCAGTGTCGGGGTCTCGCCGGCCGGCGTCTCCAGCTTCAGGGCCAGGCCGGCCGCCCGCACGGCGGCGGCGAGGTCGTCCTCGTCCGGCAGCAGGAAGGCGTTGATCGCGGCGCGCGGGCCGGCCGCCGCGTCGCGGAGGGCCTGCGCGGCGGCGGCGTCGCGGGTGGCGACCAGCCGGCCCGTGCGCCAGGCGAGGGTGGCGGCGCGGCCCGGCGCGCCGTCGCCGGCGGCGGCGAGCAACAGGGGCGGGGCGGGCGCCTCGATCAGCGCCGGCCCGGCGTCCTCGCCCGCGAAGCCCAGGGCGATGGCGTCGGCGAGGGCGGCGTCGTCGGCGCCGGCGAGGCGGGCCCGGTGCGCCGCGCGGGCGAGGGCCGGATTGCCGGCCGGATCGGCGCAGGCGACGGCGTCGCCCTCGCAGCGCCGCACGGCGTCGGATACCGCGTTCAGCCGGGCCGCCAGGGTCGTGGCCGCCCGCTCGGCGAGGCTCTGACCCAGGCATTCGGCGGCCAGCCGGTCGGCGGCGACGCGGAAGGCCGGCGTGGCGATGTCGAGGACCGGGCCGTCGGCGAAGGTCTGGCGGGCCCGGCCGAAGGCGACGAGCCCCTGGATCATGGCCGCGGTCAGTTCGGCCTCGAAGGCCAGCATGTCCGGGCGGCGGTCGAGGACCTTGAGCGCGAGCGCCTCGCGCGACAGACGCCCGGCGAAACGGGCCGGGCCACCGGCCAGCACGGCCGCGCCGTCGGTGTCGCGGTCATCGACATGCGGGGCGACGGTTTCGGACCAGTCCAGCCAGGCCTCGACGCGGGCGCCGGTCCAGCCGCGCGGCGCCAGCACCCCGGTCAGGGCGTCGGCGGTCTCCACCGTGCGGAGTTCGACTTCCGGCGCGACGGCCCTGGCCAGCCGCTTGGCGAAACGCATCGACCCGACTCTCCACTGCACCTGCCCGCGAGGCTAGAGGCGGGGCGGGGCCTGGGCAATAGATATGGCGTGCGACAGGTCGCCCATCCACAACATGTTGCGTTGCGCTGCGTGCGTGGTTCGAGACGCTCGGCTGAGGCCTCGCTCCTCACCATGACGACCATTTGTGCAGCCCAACCCTGTTCGTCATCCTGAGGAGCGGCGAAGCCGCGTCTCGAAGGACAGACCGCGCGACCCCTACGCGCGCTGGACGGAGGGGGCGACCATGGCTATGGTCCGCCCGACCTCAAGGCCTTGTCTCTAAGCGGATTTGCGCGTGCTCAAAGCGATCTTCACCTGGTGGAACGGCGCCACGATCGGCCAGAAGTTCCACATCGGCCGCCGTGGCGTGTTCGTCGGCCAGGACGAACTGGGCAACCGCTACTACGAGGCCCGGGACAACCGCGACAGCTACGACGACCGCAAGCGCCGCTGGGTGATCTACAACGGCTACGCCGAGGCCTCGAAGGTGACCCCCGACTGGCACGGCTGGCTGCGCTACACCTTCGACGAGCCGCCGACCACCGATCCGCTGCCGCGTCGCTCGTGGGAGAAGGACCACCGCCCCAACCTCACCGGGACGGTCCACGCCTGGCGGCCCAAGGGCGCGATCAGCCAGGGCGGCGAGCGCGATCGGGCCACCGGCGACTATCTGCCCTGGACGCCCGAGTAGCACGCCGATGCGGCTGAAACTCTCCCTGCTGGCGGCGCTGGCGGCCCTGGGCGCGGCCGGCCTGGCGCTGGCGCAACAGACGCCGCCGCCTGTTCAGCAGACAGGTCCGGGGCCGGGCGACAACGTCAACGCGCCCGGGCCGGCGCAGGTCGAGGAGGCCCCGCCCGCCCTTGCCGCGCCGCCGCCGCCGCCACAGCCGGCCCCGACCGCCGCCGAGACCCCGGTGACCAGCGCCAGGCCGAAGACCCAGGCCGTCGAAAAGCCGGCCGAGCCGGCTCTGCGCATCCGCTCTGGCGCGGCCATCATCCAGGCGATCGACAAGGTGACGGCCGAGACGCTGCGCTTCGAGGCCCCGGTCGGCCAGCCGATCCGCTACAAGACCCTGGTGTTCACCGTCCGCGCCTGCGAAACCACCGCGCCGGACGAGGAAGCTCCCGACTCGATGGCCTATATGACCATCGACTCCCAGCCCAGGTCCCTGACCGGGCGCGCGCCGCCGCCGCCCAGACAGGTGTTCCGCGGCTGGATGTTCGCCTCCTCGCCGGGCCTCAACCCGCTGGAGCACCCGGTCTACGACGCCTGGCTGATCGCCTGCAGGGCCCCCGGGCCCGACTCCGCGAAACGATAGAAGTCGGCCGGCGCGGCCAGCGCCTCGGCCAGCCGCCGCCGGTAGGTCGCGCGGGAAATCTCGACCGCGCCGAACTGGGCCAGATGTTCGGTCATGAACTGGGTGTCCAGCAGCCGGTAGCCGCCGACGACCAGCCGCCCGACCAGATGCACCAGGGCCACCTTGCTGGCGTCGCGGGCCGTGCTGAACATGCTTTCGCCAAAGAAGGCCCCGCCCAGCGACACGCCGTACAGCCCTCCGACCAGGGCGCCGTCCAGGCGGCATTCGACGCTGTGCGCCTGGCCCGCGCGGTGCAGTCGCTCATAGAGCTGCTGGATGGGATGGTTGATCCAGGTTTCCAGCCGACCGGGCCGCGCCTGGGCGCAGGCCTCGACCACGCCGCGGAAGTCGGCATCGACACTGACCTGGAAGCGGCCCGAGCGGACGGTGCGGGCCAGCCGCGCGGCGACATGGAAGCCGTCCAGCGGGATCACGCCCCGCCGCTGGGGATCGATCAGGAAGACCCGCTCGTCCTCGCGGGAGTCGGCCATGGGGAAGACGCCGCGACGATAGCAATCGACCAGCTCTTCGGTGTCGAACGCGTCGTGGGCCAAGGCGCGAGCTCTGCTGCCAATTCAGGGGACAGGATACTCATTTCCCGGGCCGCGGAACCATCAGGGGCGGAAATGAGTATCCTGTCCCCTGAATTGTCGTGGCCCCGTCAGCCCTGGGCTTTGATCCACTGCTCCAGCCAGTGGATGTTGTAGTCCCCGTTGCGGATGTCTTCCTGCTGCAGCAGGTCCTGGAACAGCGGGATGGTCGTGTCCACACCGCTGACGACGATCTCGCCCAGGCAGCGCTGGGTGCGGGCGATGCATTCGGCGCGGTCGCGACCGTGCACGATCAGCTTGCCGATCAGGCTGTCGTAATAGGGCGGGATCGAATAGCCGTCGTAGAGGGCCGAATCGAGCCGCACGCCCAGGCCGCCGGGGGCGTGGAAGCCGTTGATCGTGCCGGGCGAGGGCGCGAAGGTGCGGGCGTTCTCGGCGTTGATGCGGCACTCGATGGCGTGGCCCTCGAAGACCACGTCCGCCTGCGAAAAGCTCAGCGGCAGGCCGGCGGCGATGCGGATCTGCTCGCGCACCAGGTCGATGCCGGTGATCGCCTCGGTGACCGGATGCTCGACCTGCAGGCGGGTGTTCATCTCGATGAAGAAGAACTCGCCCTTTTCCCACAGGAACTCGATCGTGCCGACGCCGAGATAGCCGATGGCGCGGATGGCCTCGACGACCACCTCGCCGATCTTCGCCCGGGCGGCCGCGTCGAGGGCCGGGGAGGGGGCCTCTTCCATGACCTTCTGGTGGCGGCGCTGCAGCGAACAGTCGCGCTCGCCCAGATGCACCACGTTGCCGAAGCTGTCGGCGATGACCTGGATCTCGATATGCCGCGGCGTCTGGAGGTAGCGCTCCATATAGACCGCGTCGTCGCCGAAGGCCGCGCGGGCCTCGCTCTGGGCGGTGGCCACCGCTTCGGACAGGTCCTCGCGGGTCTCGGCGACCTTCATGCCGCGACCGCCGCCGCCGGCGGCGGCCTTGATCAGCACGGGAAAGCCGATCTCGTCGGCGGCGGCGAAGGCCTGTTCCTCGGTGGTCAGGGCCCCGTCGGAGCCGGGCACCACGGGAATCCCCGCGGCCATGACGGCCTGTTTGGCGGTGATCTTGTCGCCCATCATCCGGATATGCTCCGGCTTGGGCCCGATGAAGGTGAAGCCATGCGCGCCGACGATCTCGGCGAAGCGGGCGTTCTCCGACAGGAAGCCGTAGCCTGGATGGACGGCCTGGGCCCCGGTGATCTCGCAGGCGGCGATGATCGAGGGAATGTTGAGATAGCTCTTGGCCGCGGGGGCCGGGCCGATGCAGACGCTCTCGTCGGCCAGCCGCACCCACATGCCATTGGCGTCGGCCTCGGAATGGACCGCCACGGTGGCGATGCCCATCTCCTTGCAGGCGCGGTGCACCCGAAGGGCGATCTCGCCCCGGTTGGCGATCAGGATCTTGTCGAACACCGGCCGGCCTACGCGATCACGACCAGCGGCTCGCCGAACTCGACGGGCTGGGCGTCCGAGACCAGGATCTCGACGATCTTGCCGGCCTTCGGGGCCGGGATCGGGTTCATCGTCTTCATCGCCTCGACGATCAGCAGGGTCTGGCCCTCGGTCACCGTCTGGCCGACCTTGATGAACGGGTCGGCGCCGGGCGTCGCCTGCAGATAGATGGTGCCGACCATCGGCGACTTGACCGTTTCGCCGTTGTGAGCCGGGGCGGCGGGAGCCGCGTCGGCCACGGGCGCGGGCGCGGCGGCGACCGGGGCGGCGGCCATGGCGACCGGCGGGGCGGCCTGGACCATGGCGCTCATCGGCGCGGCGACGGTCACTTCGCGGGCGACGCGGATTTTCAGGCCGCCGCGCTCGACCTCGATCTCGGTCAGGCCCGTGTCGCGCAGGATGTCCGCCAGCTTGCGGACCACGCGGGTGTCGATGGCCTGGGAATCGCCGGACTCGGAAGCGGCCTTGGGACTGGACATGAAGCGTTACCTTGTCTGCGGATCAGGCCGAGGCGCCGGTGGCGCCGATCAGGCCGGCGGCGGCCTCGACCGCCAGTTCATAGCTGGCGCCGCCGAACCCGGAAACGATCCCGGTGGCGGCCAGCGACACGTAGGTCTTCCTGCGAAACGTCTCCCGCGCCGCAGGGTTCGACAGATGGCACTCGACGATGGGTATATCGAGAGTCTTGAGCGCGTCGAGCAGCGCCACGGAAGTGTGACCATAGCCGGCCGGGTTGATGACCAGGGCGGACGCCTCGGTCCGGGCCTGCTGGACCCAGTCGATCAGTTCGCCCTCGTGATTGGATTGCCGGAACACGATCGAGCAGCCGAGGCCTTTCGCCCGGGCTTCGCAGCGGGCCTGGATATCGGCCAGCGTCTCTCGTCCGTAGATCTCCGGCTCGCGGACCCCCAACAGGTTGAGGTTCGGTCCGCTCAGCACATGGATCGGTTTCGCCATCAGGCCCCGCCGTCGTTTCGGCGGCCCTTGTATCTTCGCCGGGCCGGCGTCACAAGCGCAGCGTCATGCGTGTGTATATCAACGGCGAGGAACGGGTGCTGGAGCCGGTGGCGAATGTCGCCGAGCTGGTCGCCGCGCTGGGGCTCGAAACCCGCAAGGTGGCGGTCGAGCGCAACCTCGAAATCGTGCCGCGAAGCCTGCATGCGGCCACGCCCGTCCACGACGGCGACCGCTTCGAGATCGTGACGTTTATCGGGGGTGGGTGAGGGCGCGTTCCCAGAATTTCGAACGGGCGTTCGAGTAGAGCGCGAAATAATTCCTTGCCGCTTTCCCGTTTCCGTGAGACTTCCGATAAATCGAAGTTCGATCTGGCGCGGCCAGCCGTTTCGGAAACCCATCACGGGATGCCCGAAGTTGCCTTCCAAAACCTCTGAGAATTTGATCACGCAGCCGCATCTCGCGGGCTGAAATTATGTCTACAAGGCTACAAACTATGGCTACCGGAACTGTGAAGTGGTTCAACGCGACCAAGGGCTTCGGCTTCATCGCGCCTGACGCTGGCGGCGGCGACGTGTTCGTCCACATCTCGGCGGTCGAGCGTTCGTCGCTCGGCTCCATCCATGAAGGTCAAAAGCTCAACTATGAGCTCGAGCGCGACCAGCGCAGCGGCAAGACGTCCGCTGGCCAGCTGACGTCGGCCGACTGAGGCTTTCAGCTTCATTCAGACACTGACGACGGGTCGGCTCGCGCCGGCCCGTTTTCTTTTGTCCGCCGTCCGGCGGCCGTCCGTGCTATACGGAACAACGCTCCCGAGAGAGCCCTGCCGGCGACTCGCCCATCCGCCGTCCTGCCCGTCCAGCGCCCCGCCGTCCGCGGGGCCGCGGGGGAGAAAGGCGAAGACCATGAGTCAGCAACCCCGTCCCGTCCCCAAGTCGGACACGATCCTTTCCCTTCGGGCCGCGATCGCCGACGCCGACGGCCAGGGGGCCGACCGCGCCGGCCTGACCCTGCATCTGACCCATCGCGACGCGGCCCTGCTCAAGCGCAGCCCGGCCGTGGCGATGGAGGAGATCAGCTTCCTCGGCGGTGAGATGCGCTTCCTCGGCGTCAAGGTCGAGGTCGGCTCGGTCACCGTCAGCGCCCTGGGCGGCCTCTAACGCGTCACCGGGTCTGGCGGACGGCGCGGGGCCAACGGCTCGCCGCGCGCGGCGTGGTTTGCCGCGTTGGGGCCGTTACGCGCCGTCGGTCCGCATCTGGAATTCCGCGCCGTCGTCCTCGACGATTTCCAGGGTCACGGGCGTGGGATCGCCGTCCTCGAGCGTCAGCATCGCCTCGCCGCCCTCAAGGTCTTCCGCCAGCCCGGTGAAATCGCCGTCCAGCGAGCCGCTGCCGACCGTGCGGTCGCCGTCGGCGTAGAGATCCAGCTGATAGCTGACGGCCAGGCTGCGGCCGGCGGCCAGCAGCATGCCGTCGCCGCGCAGGGTCCTGAGCAGCTTGAGCGACCGCTTGCCGCGCCGCGAGCCGAAGCCCGGGCCCTTGGGCGGCTTCGGCGGTTCTGGCTTGTCGGACGGTGGCAATCGCGTCTCCCGGATGTTCAGGGCGGGAGCGCGATGGCCTCTCCCAGCCGCCGCGGCCCGGACACAGCGCGGCGATGGGCGACCATGCGCCCTGAGCGCCGCGCGGGCCAGTTCTATCGGTCGAATGGCGTTCAGGTCCCGCGCCGCGCGCCGCGCCGCAGGGCCGCGATGGTCGCCGCCGCCAGGGTCCCGCAGCGCCAGGCGCTGTCCCTGTTGTCGGCCGTTCCGCTGGCGGCGATCACCGCGTCCAGGTCCATCAGGGCCCAGATCCAGCGGTCCTGTTCCGGCTGGACGACGATGGCGTAACCGCTCTCGGCGGGCTCGGGCTGCGGCATGGCGGATGGTCCCCTTTGTTCCGAGCCTGGACCGGCCGTGACGAGGGGTGACGCAGGCGATGTGAAGATGGGGTGCAGGGGCGGGGTGCGTGGTTCGACACGCGGCCCGCGGCCGCTGCTCACCTTGAAACCCACCCCTCCACGTCATCCTGAGCAGCCCGCGCAGCGGGCGTGTCGAAGGACGCAACGGCGGTTCAGTCGATGCTTTCCGCCAGCGGCAGGACCACCTCGAACCGCGCGCCGACGGCGCAGGGCGCCAGGCTGATCCGTCCGCCGCTGGCGGCCAGCAGCGAGCGAGCGATGGGCAGGCCCAGGCCCGTGCCGCCGTCGGCGCGATGACTGGTGAAGAACGGCTCGAACAGTCGCTCGCGGTCCGACCCGGCGACGCCCGGCCCGTCGTCGGACACGGCCAGGACGACCGCGCCGGCCGTCGCCTCCGCCGACACCACGGCGCGGGCGGCGCCGGCCTGGCGGCTGTTTTCGAGCAGGACCGTCAGCACCGTCTCGATGGCTTCCTCGGGCACGGCCACGGGCGGCAGGGTCGCGGGCAGGGCGGTCCCGATGGCCAGGCGGGTTCCGCCCTGGGCGTCGACGACGCGATGGACGGTCCGGGCCACATCGGCGGCCACGCCATGACCGGGCCGGGCCATGTCGGCGCGGGCCAGGTCCAGCAGCCGCGTGACCAGCTGGGCCAGGCGGGCGTTGTCGGCCGAGATGTTGGCCAGGAACCGCGCGCGGTCCTCGGGACTCATCGACTCGCCGTGGTCCTGCAGCAGCTCCACGGCCCCGCCGATGCCGGCCAGCGGCGTCTTGAACTCGTGGCTGACGGCGGCGGCGAAGTCGCGCAGATAGCGCGAGCGGCGGGCGATGGCCTCGGCCATGGCGCGGAAATCCTCGTAGAGCTGGCGAATCTCCACGGCGGCCGTGCGCGGCGTCTCGGGGATGTCGCCCTGGCCGATGGCCACGTCGCGCGAGGCGCGGCTCAGCGCCACGATCGGCCGGGTGATGCCGCGTGAGACCAGGCCCGACAGCAGGACCAGGATCAGGATCAGCCCGGCCAGGCCGATCAGGAACTTGCCGCGATCCTCGTAGAGGCCGCTGAACAGAGCCCGGGGCGAGCGGGACAGCAGCAGCACGCCCTCGACCCGCCCATTGACGATGATCGGCCGGGCGTGATGCAGCCGGATGCCCGAGGCGCGGCTCAGCCATTCGAACGAGTAGCGCGGGCGATAGTCGGACTGGCGGCGCAGCACGGTGCGCGTTCGGCCATTCAGGGCGGCGGCGACCTCCGGCAGGCGTCTCTGGCTGCCGCCCAGGCCCAGGCCCTGGACCACCACGCCGTTGCGGTCGAGCACCACCACCGAGGCCAGGGTGACGCGGGTCGTCTCGTCGATCACCGGCCGCAGGGCCGGCAGCACGGCCAGGGCCGCCGGATCGGCCGGCGGCGCGTCGCGCGCGGCGGGCGGCCGCGCGGGCAAGGCTCGCGAGGCGCTGAGGTCGATGGTCGTGCTTTCGGGCCGGTAGTAGCCGGGCCGGGCCTTGTCAGGCGGGCCGGCCGGCGGCGCCCGGCCGGGCCACAGGGCGGCGGCGGCGGCGGCCAGGGCCGCGCCCTGCGACACCAGCTCGACCTCGGTCTGGCGCACCAGGGTGTTTTCGTAGACGCGCAGAAACACCGCCCCGGCCACCGGCATGGCCGCGACCGACAGCAGCACGATCAGCAGAATGGTGCGCAGGCGCAGGATCGGCCAGTGCCGCTTGACCAGGGTCTTGGCCGCCGCGATCACGCGGCCTGGCCGGTGCAGGCTCCCAGGCGATAGCCCACGCCCGCCCGCGTCTCGATCACGTCATGGCCGCCCAGGCCCGCGAACTTGCCGCGCAGGTTGCGCACATGGCTGTCGATGGTCCGGTCGGTGATGGCGAAGCCCGGGCCATGCAGCCGGTCGATGATGGCGTCGCGGCTGAACACCTTGGTCGGGGTGGAGGCCAGGGTGCGCAGGATGCCGAACTCGGTCACCGTCAGCGCCGCCTCGCGGTCGTCCCACAGGGCGGTCCAGCCCTCGGTGTTGAGCGTCAGCCGGCCGCGCACGAGGGCCCCGGCGGTCTCGGCCGGCGGCGGCGGCTTCTGGCTGCCGGACCGGCGCAGGATGGCCTGGACCCGGGCGGTCACCTCGCGCGGGCTGAACGGCTTGACCACATAGTCGTCGGCGCCCAGCTCGATGCCCAGCACCCGGTCGATCTCATCGTCCCGCGAAGACAGAAACAGGATCGGCAGGTCGCCTTGGGCCCGCAGCCGGCGGCAGACCTCCAGTCCGTTCAGCCGGGGCATGTTGATGTCGAGGATCACCAGGTCCGGCGGGTTCGCCGCCACCGCCGCCAGGGCCGCCTCGCCGTCCTCGGCCTCGCGCGCCTCGAGCCCCGCCTTGGTCAGGGCGAAGGCCAGCAGCTGGCGGATGTGCGGGTCGTCGTCGACGATCAGGATCGAACGGGTCATGCGGACATCTTCCGCCCGTGGCGCGCGGGGTCAACGGGGGAGGGGTGCAGGGGGCGAACGGCTGTGATGCAGAAGCCGTGCAGGGGGCCTGGGCCGGGTTCGCGCATGATGGAGTCAATCAAAGATAGCGACGATCGCTAACGGGTCTTAAATGGAGAGTGAATGAATGGCGCTCGAACCCTGTGCGCTTGAAAATATAAGTCAGAGATTATATTCTTATGCCTTGGGTCGTGCTCTTCCACGATGCCTTCGAGCCGGAATTCGCCGGGCTGGATGAGGCCATGCAGAATGCTCTGCTGATCGAGACGGGCTTGCTGGAGCGGTTCGGCCCGATGCTGGGCCGCCCTCATGTCGATACGCTCAAGGGTTCGAAGCATCGCAACATGAAGGAACTGCGGATCAGAACCCCGACCGGGGCGTGGCGCTTCGCCTTCGCGTTCGATCCGCGGCGACAGGCGGTGATCCTGGTCGGCGGCGACAAGTCCGGCGTCGCCAAGGACCGCTTCTATCGCCCCTTGATCAAACGAGCCGACGAGCGGTTTGACCGCTGGCTTGAACAGGAGACCTGATCATGGCCCGCACCCGCGCCGAAATTCTCGCCGGCCTGCCGCCCGCCCGTCGAGCCCGGATCGAAGTCGCCACGGCGGAACGGATCGCCGAAGTCGAGGGCCTGCGCGCCCTTCGCAAGCTGGCTGGCCACAGTCAGGCCTATGTGGCGCGGGCGCTGGGCGTCAAACAGCCGGCCGTCGCCCAGATGGAGAAGCGCACGGACGTCTATCTCTCCACCTTGCGTCAGTACATCGAGGCCGCCGGCGGGCGTCTGGACCTGATCGTCGAAATGCCGGGTCTGGAGCCGGTGCGATTGACCGGGTTCGGAGACCTGAGCAGGGACGATGAGGCGGCGTGAACCGCCTTCCCCCATCCCGCCTCCCGGCGTAAACCGCCGCCATGACCGCGCCCATTCCGACTCCCGCCGAAGACGCCTGGACCGTCGCCGGCCGCACCTTCCGCTCGCGCCTGATCGTCGGCACGGGGAAGTACAAGGACTACGCCACCAACGCCGCCGCGGCCGAGGCGGCCGGGGCCGAGATCGTCACCGTGGCCGTGCGGCGGGTGAACATCTCCGATCCCAGCCAGCCGCTGCTGATGGACTATGTGAAGCCCGATCGCTTCACCTACCTGCCCAACACGGCCGGCTGTTTCACCGGCGAGGAGGCGGTGCGGACGCTGCGGCTGGCCCGGGAGGCCGGCGACTGGTCGCTGGTCAAGCTGGAGGTGCTGAGCGACCCCAAGACCCTCTATCCGGACATGGAAGAGACGCTGAAGGCGTTGAAGCTGCTGGTGAAGGAGGGCTTCGACGTGATGGTCTACTGCACCGACGACATCGTCTACGCCCGCAAGCTGGAGGAGGCCGGGGCCGCCGCCATCATGCCGCTGGGCGCGCCGATCGGCTCGGGCCTGGGCATCCAGAACCGGGTCAACATCCGGCTGATCGTCGAGCAGTCGAAGGTGCCGGTGCTGGTCGACGCCGGCGTCGGCACGGCCTCGGACGCGGCCATCGGCATGGAGCTGGGCTGCGACGGCATCCTGATGAACACGGCCATCGCCGAGGCCAGGGACCCGATCCGCATGGCCCGGGCGATGAAACACGCGGTCATCGCCGGCCGCGAGGCCTACCTCGCCGGCCGCATGGCGCGGCGGATGTACGCCGATCCGAGCTCGCCGCTGGCGGGGCTGATCTAGAGGTTCTGTTGGCCGAGGCTGAAGACGCTCGGCACATCGCAGCGCCACGCCTTGAGTCGCAGGGTGATGGCGCAGGCCTCGATCTGGGAGGCCATGCCCAGGGCGACGACCGCCCACATCAGCCAGCCCGGCTGCCCCGTCAGAATGAGCTGGGTGAACAGGGCCCACAGGCCAAGGCCAAACAGTTTCGACAGCAGATGGTGCGGCGACGCTTCACGGCCAAAGCGGGCGAAGCTGAGCGCATGATTGCCGGCCTCCATGACCGTCAGAATCGCGATCAGCGGCCAAGTCGCGGCGATCAGGGCCGGATACATCAGGTGCACGGCGATCGTCGTCGAGACCCAGAAGACGACGTCGGCGCGGCTGTCGAACCTGCGAAGGCGCTCGGTGGCCACCTTGAGGCGCCGGGCGATGATCCCGTCGAATATGTCCGACAGCACGCCCAGGGCCAGGATGACCGCGCCGGGAACCGCGGCTGACGGACCCATGAGCACCGCCATGGCCGTCAGGGCCGGACCGGCCGCCAGCCGAAAGATCACCAGCGCCCAAGGGATCGAAGACAGGGTCATGCCGCCGGATCTAGCGCTTCCCGCACCGCTTCGGGATTTCGCGCGATGACCACCAGATAGGCCTTCGCCGCCGCGTCGGGTTCCTTGCGGCCCTGTTCCCAGTCGCGGAGCGTGCCCAGCGGAATGCGGAACCGCTGGCTGAAGTCCTCCTGTGACAGGCGTAGCGCGCGGCGGATGATCCGCACGCGCGGTGTCCGCTTCATCCGCGCCATGTCAGCGTCCGTCAGGGGCTGAGCGTCGGGGTCGGCCAAGGCCGCCGCAAGCCGCTGCGCGTCGGTTCTGGCGTCGAACCGGGCCCAGTCTTCCGGTGCGTCTTCAGGTTTTTCCTTCATGGTAGATTCTGCGTTCCTGGGGCGCTGCGGCCCGAGCGGAGATAATGCGAATGCGGTCGTCTCTCATGGCATAGGCGACGTGGAGAAGTCGGTGGTTCGCCAGGCCCAGGGTGACATACCGCGCCTCTCCGTAGTCCTCCCGGTCATCGAACCAGTCCAGAGCGAACGGATCGCCAAAGACCTTCCGGGCCATCTCAAACGAAACGTCATGGCGCGCGACGTTTATTCGCGCCTTGGCGTCGTCCCATTCGAAGTCGCCGTCCTGCATATAAGTACTGCCAGGCCGTAGTGTTGTCAATCATAAATGCAATTAATAGGAGAGTTCCCGGAATTGTAAATCCCGGTGGCGCCTCTCATGTCGCGGCCCATTCAGAACATCTCGCCAGGGCGTCGCGACCGGTGCAGACATTTCGGCCCCGATGGCCCGTGCGCCACCGGGCTGCTCCCGCGTCTTCCAACGCCCCACCACGCCAGGCAAGGCGTCGGTCCGATCACGCCGCCGCCAGGGCCCGGGCCACCGCCGCCGGTTCGCGGTCGATAATGGTCAGCAGCACCCGCGCCGTGGGCTCTGGTGCGAACCGGCCCTGTTCCCAGTCCCTGAGCGTGCCGAGCTTGAACCCGAACCGGGCGGCGAACTGCACCTGGGTCAGGCCCAGCTTCTTGCGGAGCGCTGCCACATCGATCCGGGCGGGAATATGAATCCGGTAGCCGGCCGGATCCGCCTTACCGGCCACGAACGCCGAGGCCTCGCCGACGCCATCGAGGATTCCCTGAAAGTCCTTGTCGTCCATAATGTCCACTCCTGTCGCGGCGCTCACGGCTTGCCTCCGGTCCTCACCCCATCCGCTCCCGCCTTCAAGGCCCGTGTCGCGGCGCTGAGCGCGATGACCTGCGCGTCCGTCAGATTTGCGTCGGACCCCTTGGATAGAACCCAGAGCAGGAACACCGGGATGGTGTCGCCACCATGCCAAGTGATGATCCGGTAGCCGCCGGATTTTCCCTTTCCCTTACCGGCGAGGCGCAATTTGCGACAACCGCCGGAGCCGACGATCCGGTCACCGGCTTCGGGATTGGCGGCCACGAGATCGACCGCGGCCTTCATCTCGTCATCCGTCATGCCAACGACCTTGGCCTGTCGAAGATAGGATGGCGTTTCGACGACAGTCTGCATCGGGAAATGTACGGGCTACCCGCACATCCGTCAATTGGAGCGGGGCCCAGGAGTCGAAATCAGGGGCGCTCTGTTTTTCCCCGCTCGCATCGCTGGTTCAAGCGCCGAAAACTACTATGAAGGGTGCGTGGCGGTCAATACGCGGAAAACGACCGAGGCGTCGCACCGATCGAAGGGAAATGCCTAACCCTTCTTCCGCAGCTCCGCCGCGATGGCGGCTTTCAGGGCCTCGGGGTCGGCGCCCGGGATCAGGGTGTCGCCGACGATGAAGGCCGGCGTGCCCTCGATGCCCAGACCGCCGGCGATGGCGTGAACGTCCTGCAGGTAGCGCTTGCGCGCGGCCGAGGCCTGCTCGCGGCGCACGGCTGCCGGGTCCAGGCCGTGGGCGATGATGATCCGCGTGGCGACCGCGTCGTTCAGCGGCTTGGCGGCCATGAACGCCTTGTGCAGGGCGATGTACTGCTCGGACGTGGTCGTCAGGGCCGTGGCGGCGGCGGTGTATTCGCTGGTCTCGCCGAAGATGACCATGTCCTTGAACACGAACCGCACCTGCGGGTGCGTGCGAGCCAGCTCGAGAACCTGGGGCGCGATCAGTTTGCAGTAGCCGCAGTTGTAGTCGAACATCTCGACCACCGTGATCTTGCCGTCCGGATTGAGCACCTTGTCGCGCGGATCGCGCTCGAGCTGCTTGCGATAGGCGCCGATCGATTCGCGCGCCTGCTTGGTCTTCAGGGCGTTGCTGACCTCGATCAGGATTTCCGGATTGGCCAGCAGATAGGCGCGCACCTTCTGGCCGAAGGCGGCATCGACCTTCGGCTCGCCCGTGGGCTGGCCGCAGGCGGCCACGAGGGCGGCGAGGGCGGCGATGATCATCGAACGCATCGGGATACTCCGGCGGGACAGGGCGGTCTGGGTGGCGGGAAGAGCGGGCGTCAACGGCGGCGCGGGGCCGAACCCTCGTCGGACAGCACCCGAAGGTCCTGGTCGGTCGGATTGGAGGCCATGACGATATCGGTGGCGCGCAGCCATTCGACGCTCTGACGGTCGAACATCTCGCGCGCGCGGATGGCGAAGTTGCGCGACTCGCCCAGGGCGCCGATGGCGAAATACTGCTCGGCCGTGGCCAGGCGGGCCAGGCCCTCGTCGCCGCGCGCCTCATAGGCCACCGCCAGCAGGCGCCAGGCCTCGGCGTTGTCGTCCTCCAGCAGGGTCACCCGCTTGAGTTCGGCGATGCCCTCGTCGCGCTTCTTCGGGTCGGGCAGGTTGATCAGCGTCTGGCCCAGGTTGATGCGCAGCAGCGGCGCGTCGGGCTTGAGCTCGACCGACTTGCGTTGCGGCGTCTCGGCCTCGGCCACGCGGCCGAATTCGAACAGGATCTGGCCCTTGAGCTCCCACAGATAGGGGTTGTCCGGCTGGTCCACGAGCATGGCGTCGATCAGCCGGATCGCCCGGTCGGGATCCTTGATCTGGTAGTAGGCGATCGCCCGGGCGTAGCGCGCCGGATAGCTGGTGTCGGTTTCCTTGTACTTGGTCAGCGACAGCTGCGGGTTCATGAAGCCGTCGATCTTGGCCTTCATGGTCTCGAACGCGAGGATGTCCTCGGCCGGATCGACGGCCTCGAAGCCGGGCTGGGCCTCGACCCGCGTGCGCAGCAGCTCGATCCGCTGCGACGACAGCGGGTGGCTGCGGAAATAGGGGAAGCGCCGCTCCTGGGAGAACACCTCCTGGTAGCGGAAACGGTCGAAGAACTCGACCAGGCCCTTGCCGGACTGGCCGGTCTTTTCGAGGAAGCCGACGGCGGCCTGGTCGGCGCGGCCTTCCTGCTCGCGGCTGTAGCCCAGCGCGCCCAGGGTGCCGAAATACTGCGAGTTGGCCAGCAGGATGGCGCCGGCGTCGGGCGCCCCGGCGAACATCGCCAGCACGCCCAGACCCATGGTCAGCAGCATCGGCCGCAGGCCGGCCCGCATCAGCTCGCCCGAACGGATCGGGTGCCCGCCGGCGATGTGGCCGGTCTCGTGGGCGATCACGCCCTTGAGTTCGTTGGGGTTCTGCGCCTCGAGGATCAGGCCCGTGTGCAGCCCCAGCTGCTGGCCCTGGGTGGCGAAGGCGTTGAGCGTCGGATCGCCGATCAGCATGATCCGCACGTCCTTGGGATTGAGCCCCGCGACGACGAAGATCGGGTCGGCCTCGTGGTGGAGGATTTCCTCGATCTCCGTGTCGCGCAGCAGGGTCGGCCCGCGGCTGGCCGACTGCGCCAGGACGGGCGCGGCGGGGGCGGCCATCGCCGCGCCGAGCGCGGCGACGAGACCGATGGTCTGGAACGGCTTCCGGAAAAGGGAGGTCATGCCTCGTTACGCTCCGTCGCGCCCCCGCGCTCCATCAATGTAGCATTCGTCAGCCGCGGCGCCACCAGCCGCGCTTGGGCTTTTCTGGCGGCGCGACGATCTCGGCCGGATCGGGCGAAACGATGGCGGCCGGTTCGGCGGCCACGGTTTCGGGGACCGGCTCGGGTTCGGGCGCGACCTCCTGGGCCGCCGCCTCCGGCTCGGCCGCCGGCTTGGCCTTGGCGCGCGAGCGGGCCTTCGGCTTGGCGGGCGGCGGCGTTTCCGGTTCGGGGGCGACCTCGACCGGCGCTTCGACGACCGGCTCGGCGACCGCTTCGGTCACGACCTCGGGGGCCTCTTCGACAGGCGCCGCGGCGGCCTTGCCGCCACGCGGCCTGCGCGGACGGCGCTTGCCGCCGGCCTCGGGCTCGGCCGGCAGTTCGACCCACATCTCGTCGCCGGTGACGGGCGCCGGCGCGATGACCGGAGCGGCCTCGGCGACGACGGCCTCGGCGCGCGGCGCCGGTTCGCGGCGGGGCGGACGGCCGTCGCCGGCCGGGGCGGGCGCGCCACCCTCGGTCAGGGTCGCCGGATCGTGCCAGACAAAGGGATCGTCGCCGAACGGCACGCGCGGACGGGTCCAGGAGAAGCCGTCCTGGGGCCGGGCGTCGTCGCGCATGCGGCGACCGCCGCGACGACCGCGACGGCGGCGGCGCTGGGCCTCGCCCTCGGCGTCCTCGTCGTCACGGGCGGGGGCGGGGACCGCCGCCGGAGCGGCGCCGGCCTCGACCGTATCGCCATCCTCACGGCGACCGCCGCGCCGGCGGCGGCGGCGGCCACGACCGCGCCGGCCGGCCTCGTCGCCAGCGTCGCCGTCGTCACGCGCCTCGCGCGCGGGGCGGGCGTCTTCGTCGTCATCCTCATCGTCGTCGTCGTCGGAGGCGAGGGCGCCCTCGTCCTCTTCGGCCTCTTCGTCCTCGTCTTCATCTTCCTCGTCCTCGATGTCCGAGCCGTCATCGACGAGGTCGTCCTCGGGGTCATAGGCGACGCGGCCGGCGGCGGGCGCCGGCTCCAGATCGTGCAGCGAATGCTCGCCGCTGGCCGTGCGCTCGATCTCGTGGTCGGCCTGGCCCAGGGCCGCGTCGATCTGCACGGTGACGAACAGATGATGCGTCTGGTGCACGCGGGTCAGGTAGGCGCGCTTTTCGTTGAGGATGTACAGGCCGACGGCCGGCGACACCTTCAGGGTCACCTCGCCGCCGCCATGCAGGGCTTCCATCTCGACCGCGCGCAGGGCGGCCAGGGCGCTCGATTCGGCCGACCGCATGCGGCCGGTGCCGGCGCAGTGCTCGCAGACGTGGGTGGTGCCCTCCAGCACGCCGCTGCGGCGGCGCTGGCGGCTGATTTCCATCAGGCCGAACGAGCTGATCTTGCCCATCTGGATGCGGGCGCGGTCGTCCTTGAGGGCGTCCTTCAGCTTCTTCTCGACGGCGCGGTTGTTCTTCGACTCCTCCATGTCGATGAAGTCGATGACCACCAGGCCGGCCAGGTCGCGCAGACGCAGCTGGCGGGCGGCTTCCTCGGCCGCCTCCATGTTGGTCTTCAGCGCGGTGGCCTCGACGTTGCGCTCGCGGGTCGACTTGCCGGAGTTGACGTCCACCGCGACCAGCGCCTCGGTCTGGTTGATCACCAGATAGCCGCCCGACTTCAGCGGCACGACCGGGGTGTAGATCTGCGACAGGTGGCCCTCGACCTTGTGCGCCACGAACAGCGGCGTGGGCTCGCGGTACAGCTGCACCTTCTTGGCCTGGGACGGCATCAGCATGCGCATGAAGTCGCGCGCGTCCTTGTAGCCGCGCTCGCCCTCGACCCAGACGCCGTCGATGTCCTTGTCGAACAGGTCGCGGATGGCGCGTTTGACGAGGTCTTCCTCCTCGTAGATCAGCGCCGGGGCGATCGAGTGCAGCGTCGTCTCGCGGATGTTTTCCCAGGCGCGCAGCAGATAGTCGTAGTCGCGCTTGATCTCGGTCTTGGTCCGCTTGGCGCCGGCCGTGCGCACGATCAGGCCCATGCCCTTGGGCACGTCCAGGCTCTGGACGATGCCCTTGAGCTTCTTGCGGTCGGTGACGGTGGTGATCTTGCGGCTGATGCCGCCGCCGCGGGCGGTGTTGGGCATCAGCACGCCGTAGCGGCCGGCCAGCGACAGATAGGTGGTCAGGGCCGCGCCCTTGTTGCCGCGCTCTTCCTTGACGACCTGGACCAGCATGATCTGCCGGCGGCGGATCACTTCCTGGATCTTGTAGTTGCGCATCAGGCGGCGCCGGCGGCGGGCCACCTCCTCGTCCATCACGTCGTCTTCGTCTTCGGAGACCTCGTGATCGTCGTCGTCGTCGCCGTTTTCCGACGGGGCGGCGGCCGAACGGCCGCGGCCGCGGGTTTCCGGCTCATCGTCGTCCTCGGCCTGGGCGCGCATCAGCGCCTCGCGGTCGGCGAGGGGGATCTGATAGTAGTCCGGGTGGATTTCGTTGAAGGCCAGGAAGCCGTGACGATTGCCGCCGTACTCGATGAACGCCGCCTGCAGGCTGGGTTCGACCCGGGTCACCTTGGCGAGATAGATGTTCCCGCGAAGCTGTTTCTTGGACTGGCTTTCGAAATCGAACTCTTCAACCCGGGTTCCGTCCACGACGACAACCCGGGTTTCTTCCGGGTGGGCGGCGTCGATAAGCATTTTCTTGGTCATTGAAAGCGTCTCCCCGGCGCGCGGCGGGCGCTGGGCCCGGTCGCCGGCATGATGTGAAGGCGCGCTCCGTGTGGCCGTCCAACGCGCCGCGAACGGCGGTGCGAAGGGGCGAATGCCAGGCCAGGGCGTGTGCGCAGCCCATGAGGTTAATTCCCTGTCGCGCCAGGATCGGCGCGGGATCGGATGGTCGCGTCGGTCGCCGCAAGGCGATGGGCCGGACGCACGGCCTTGTTCAGTGTCTCGTGCGCGGAGAATCCCCGTCAGTCGCGGTGACCGGCGCGCAGGGCGACATTACGCTTATCCGGGCGCAAAAGGAAAGCGCGTCGCAATCGTCGGTCGTAGGCAAAGGCTTAACTAATTCGACACCTGCGGCGCGCGATGGTGATCGATCAATCGCAAAGCGATGTGTGAGGCCTAGAATGCGGGCGTTGGCGACCGGTGGATTTCTCGCGGGATGGAGGGGCTATGCGGCCCTGACCTGCCTGAGTCTGGCGGTGCTCGGCCTGGGCAGCGTCGCGCGCGGCTCGTCCAATTCCGGCCTGCTCAAGGTCCGCCTCGGCGGCGACCAGACCGAGACCCGGATCGTGCTGGACCTCGATCGTTCCGTGACGGCCAAGCTGGTGTCCGACGGCGCCGACGGCAAAATCGTGGTTTCGCTGCCGCGACTGGACACCGCCGGCGACCTCAGCGGTGGCGGCCAGGGCCTGGTGCGGCGCTGGTCACTCGAGCGCGGCCCGACGACCCTGAAGCTGAACATCGACCTGTCGCGCGGCGCGGAAGTCCGCCGGCGCTTCCTGCTGCCGCCGGGCGACGGGGTCACGACCTATCGCTATGTCATCGACCTGAAGGCGACCGGCCGGGGGCCCATCGCGGCGCCTGTCCGGCGGCCGGCCTCGCCCGCGCCGGTGGTCGCCGCCCGCGCCGGGCGTAGCGGACCGCGCATCGTGGTCATCGACCCGGGCCACGGCGGCAAGGATCCCGGCGCGCCGGGCAGCGCGGCGCACGAAAAGGACGTCACCCTGGCCGCGGCCAGGGCGCTCAAGGCGCGGCTCGAACGCACGGGCCGCTACCGCGTGGTGCTGACCCGGTCGAGCGACGCCTATATCCCGCTGGAAAGCCGCGTGCGCATCGCCCGCGGCGCCGACGCCGACCTGTTCATCTCGCTGCACGCCGATTCGGGCCCGACCACCGCGATGCGCGGGGCCAGCGTCTATACCCTGTCCGAACGCGGCGAGAGCCGGGTGACCAAGGTGCTGCGCAAGGACGACTGGCTGATGCCGGTCAACTACCCCGGCGCGGATCGCACGGTGGGCGAGATCATCCTCGACCTGACGCAGCGCTCGACCCGCAATCGCTCGGCCGAGTTCGCCGAAATGCTGCTGGAACACATCGCCGACGAGACCACCCTGTTGCGCCGCAGCCACCGGGACGGAAATCTGATGGTGCTGCTGGCCCCCGACGTGCCCGCCGTGCTGCTGGAAATGGGCTTTATCAACAACCTCGACGACGAGCGCCAGCTGACCGATTCGGCCAGCCGCAAAAGGCTGATGAACGCCGTGGGCGACGCCGTGGACGCCTGGTTCGCCAACCAGGCGAGGATCGCCAGCCGCTAGGCGGCCTCCGGCGAGGGGCCCGTTGGCGCCCGGCCATTGTCAGGCTACAGCAGGCCCATGCTTGAGAAGGCCCTACTGCGTCTTTGGCCGTTCGAGGAGCCGCCCGAGCGCTGGGTGGCCGTCGTCGGCGTCAGTGTGCTCAGTGTCATCGCGGTGGCCGGGTTCACGCTCGCCATCTATGCGGCCTGGCTGTTCCACGACATGCCGGACGCGGGCGACCTGACCGACTACCGGCCGCCGACGGCGACGCGGGTTTATGCCTGGGACGGCACGCTGATCGGCGAATTCTCGCGCGAGCGGCGGATTTTCATCCCCTACGACCAGATTCCGCCCCGCCTGGTGCAGGCCTTTCTGGCCGCCGAGGACCGCAACTTCTTCCAGCACAGCGGCGTCGATGTGCAGGGCCTGTCGCGGGCCATGGTCAAGAACGTGCTCAACGCTCTCCAGGGCCGCCGGCTCGAGGGCGGCTCGACGATCACCCAGCAGGTGGCCAAGAACGTCCTGCTGACCAGCGACGCGACGGTCGGCCGCAAGCTGAAGGAGGCGATTCTCGCCCGGCGGCTGGAACAGACGCTGACCAAGGACCGCATCCTCGAGCTGTATCTCAACGAAATCTGGCTGGGCTACCGCTCCTACGGCGTCGGCGCGGCGGCCTACAACTACTTCGGCAAGCCCGTGAACGAGCTGACGCTGGCCGAATGCGCCTACCTGGCGGCCCTGCCCAAGGGGCCGGACAACTACCATCCGATCCGGCGCAAACAGAACGCGATGGATCGCCGAAACTGGATTCTCGGCGAGATGGCGGAGCTGGGCTGGGTCAGCCGCGCCGCCGCCCAGGCGGCGATGAAGGAAGACCTCAAGGTCCAGGCCGCCCCCTCGCGCGCCAAGTACAAGGACGCCGACTATTTCGTCGAGGAGGTCCGCCGCCGTGGTCTGGTCACCCTGGGCCCGCGCCTGAGCGAGGGCGGCTACTACATGCGCACGACCCTCGACCCGCGTCTGCAGACGGCGGCCCGGGTGGCCCTGATGGACGGTCTGGAGACCTACGACCGCCGCCACGGCTGGCGCGGCGCCTGGGGAACGACCGACATGGCGCCGGGCTGGGAGAAGGCCGCGCTGAAGAAGACGCCGCCGTCGGAACGCCGGGGCTGGCGCGCGGCCGTGGTCGCCAGCGTCACCGGCGGCGTCCGCGTCGTGCCGGCCAAGGACTATGCGCCGGGCGCCCTGGCGTCCGAGGATGTCGCCTGGGCCAAGGCGGGCAAGGGGCTGAAGGTCGGTGACCTGGTGTTCGTCGAACCGGCCGCGGCCGGCGGCTATCGCCTGCGTCAGGTGCCCGCCGTCAACGGCGCCCTGGTGGCGATGGAGCCGCACTCGGGCCGGGTGCTGGCCATGGTCGGGGGCTATTCCTTCTCGCTGTCCAGCTTCAACCGGGCGACCCAGGCGATGCGCCAGCCGGGTTCGGCCATCAAGCCGTTCGTCTATGCGGCCGCGCTGGAGCCGGACGGCGGCTACACGCCCGCCAGCTACGTCACCGACGCCCAGATCAGCTTCAAGAGCGCGGTCAAGGGCGAGGACTGGTCGCCCGAGAACTACAACAAGAAATACTACGGCTCGATGCCGCTGCGTCGGGGGCTGGAGCTGTCGCGCAACGCCATGACCGTGCGCCTGGCCCAGGGCGTGGGCATGAAGAAGATCGCCGACCTGTGCGTGAAGTTCGGCATCGTCCGGTCGATGCAGCCGGTGCTGGCCATGGCGCTGGGGGCGGGGGAGACCACGCCGTTCAGGCTGACCGCCGCCTACACCGCCTTCGTCAACGGCGGCCGCAAGGTCGAGCCGCATCTGATCGAGCTGGTCCAGGATCGCGAGGGTCGGGTGATCTACCGCGCCGACAAGCGCGACTGTCCGCGCTGCACGGCCGGCTTCGGCGGCGAGGAGAGCCCGCGGGTGGCGTCGGCCGGCGAGCAGGTCATTGATCCGATCACCGCCTACCAGATTTCCTCGATGCTCGAGGGCGTGGTCCAGCGCGGCACGGCCACCCAGGCCCGGGTGCTGGGCCGGCCCGTCGGCGGCAAGACCGGCACGACCAACGAATATCGCAGCGCCTGGTTCGTCGGCTTCACGCCCCAGGTCGTGGTCGGCGTTTTCGTCGGCTTCGACGACAACCGCTCGCTGGGCGAGGGCGAGGTCGGGGGCGTTTCGGCCCTGCCGGTGTTCATCGATTTCATGACCGAAGCGGTGAAGGGCGTGCCGCCCGAGGCGTTCAAACCGCCCAGGACCGCCAAGTTCATGGTGGTTGGCGGCCAGCGCGAGGCTTTCCGGCCCGGCACCGAGCCGCGCGGCCCCGTGGGTCCCGTCGCGCCGGCCAACCCCGCCGGCCCCCAGACCTACCAGCAGGCCTGGCCCGGCGGACAGCTCAGCAGCGACCAGTCGCAACCCCCGCCGCCCAAACCGGCGCCCAAGCCCAGGATCCCCGACGACCTGTCGGGATTGTATTGAGGCGTCGCGCGGGTTACGTCCCCCGCCCGCTTGATCGGAGACTTTCATGAGACCGGATGTTGAGGCCGCCAAGGCCGACATCGAGCAGTCCGTCGGACTGCTCAGGAGGCGTCTTTGACTGGGATGCAGCCCTAAGACGCCTGCACGAGCTGGACGCTCGTTCCGAAGACCCCACGCTGTGGGACCGCCCGACGGAGGCCCAGGCCCTGATGCGCGAGCGTCAGAACCTCGCCGATCGGGTCGAGGCGGTGCGCGCGATCGAGCGCGACCTTGGCGACGCCCTGGACTACGCCGAGATGGCCGACGCGGAGAGCGACGAGGCCTCGCTGGAGGACGCGCGCGCCCAGCTGAAGGACATCAGGGCCCGGGCCGGCAAGGCCGAGCTGGAAGCCCTGCTGTCGGGCGAGGCCGACGGCAACGACGCCTATATCGAGATCAACTCCGGCGCCGGGGGCACCGAGTCCTGCGACTGGGCCAACATGCTGCTGCGCATGTACACGCGCTGGGCCACGGCCCACGGCTACAGCGTCGATCTTGTCGAGGAGACCAGCGGCGACCAGGTCGGCATCAAGTCGGCGACGCTGCAGGTCAAGGGGCCCAACGCTTACGGGTGGCTGAAGACCGAGGCCGGGGTGCATCGGCTGGTGCGCATCAGCCCCTATGACGCGGCCGCCAAGCGCCACACCAGCTTCGCCTCGGCCTGGGTCTATCCGGTGGTCGATGACACCATCGAGATCGAGATCAATCCGGCCGACGTGCGCACCGACACCTATCGCGCCAGCGGCGCCGGCGGCCAGCACATCAACAAGACCGACTCGGCCGTGCGCCTGACGCACATCCCGACCGGCATCGCCGTGGCCTGCCAGGCCGGCCGCAGTCAGCACCAGAACCGCGAAGAGGCGTGGAAGATGCTGCGCGCGCGGCTCTACGAGATGGAGCTGCAGAAGCGCGAGGCGGCGGCCCAGGCCCTTGAGGACCAGAAGACCGACATCGGCTGGGGCCACCAGATCCGCAGCTACGTGCTGCAGCCCTACCAGATGGTCAAGGACCTGCGCACCAACGTCGAGACCTCCGACACCGACGGGGTGCTCGACGGCGACCTCGACGCGTTCATGGGCGCCGCCCTGGCCCAGCGCGTGGGCGCCACGCGCGACGCGGTCGAGGGATAGGCGGGCTCAGCCTTGTCCGCCGTGCGGGAGGAGGGCGGCCGGGTCCGACCGCGCCCTGGCCGTCTCGGCGCCCAGGTAGTTCAGCTCGATGGCGATGCCGTTGGGGTCCCGCAGGAACAGCTGCAGGATCGGGGCGTTCGGCACGCCGATCTCGCGGAAGGCCACGTCCAGGGCGGTCAGCCGGGCCCTGGCCGCCGCGATGTCGGTGATCGCGAAGGCCACATGGTTCAGCGTCGCCTGGTCTGACCCGACCCCCGCTGTCGGCCGTTCCATCAGATGCACGACCGGCCGGTCCCCGGCGTAGAGCCAGTGCCCGTCAAACGGAAAGTCCGGCCGCCACCGCTCGGTCAGCCCCATCACATCGCGCCAGAAATCGCGCGTCTCGGTGAGGATGGGCGTGGCGATGTTGATGTGGTCGAGATCGCGGATCATGGGGGAAGCTACCCCAAACCCTCTCCCGGCGGGAGAGGGAGGGGCCCGGCGCGCAGCGACGGGAGGGTGAGGGGTTACGGTGTCCGGCGGACTGCACCGTAATCCCTCATCCGACCCGCGTCGCGGGCCACCTTCTCCCTCCGGGAGAAGGAAGCGAACCCTACCGCCGCTTGCCCTTCCGCACGCCCTTCGGCGTTCCCCCGCGCCTGGGCCCGCCGCGGCCCGGATCCATCTTCCGCCGCACGCCCAGCCTCGGCCTCGGCGCGTTCGGGTCCGCCGGCATCGGCTCGGACAGCATCTCGAACAGCAGGCCGCCCGTCACCGGCGTGGCCTCGCGCAGGCGCACCTCCACCGGCATCCCCAGCGGCCATCTTGCGCCCGAGCGTTCGCCGACCAGCGCGTGGGTGCGGTCGTCGTGGACGAAATACTCGTCGCCCAGACCCGAGATCGGGATCAGGCCGTCGGCGCCCGTCTCGGTCAGGCGGATGAACAGGCCGAACCGCGTCACCCCGGTGATCCGGCCGTGGAAGTCGCTGCCCACCTGGTCGGCCAGGAAGGCGGCGACATAGCGGTCCGTCGCGTCGCGCTCGGCGGCCATGGCGCGGCGCTCGGCGAAGGTGATCCGCTCGGCCGTGTCCTTCATCTGCTTGACGTCCTGGTCGGTCAGGCCGTCGGTCCCCAGGCCCAGCGCCCGGATCAGGCCGCGGTGCACGACCAGGTCGGCGTAGCGGCGGATCGGGCTGGTGAAGTGGGCGTAGCGCTGCAGGTTCAGGCCGAAGTGGCCGATGTTGTCGGGATTGTACTGGGCCTGCATCTGGGTGCGCAGGACCACCTCGTTGACGATGTCGGCGTGCGGGCCTTCGCGCGTTTCGGCCAGCAGCTTGTTGAACCGGTCGGTGCGCGGCGCCTCGCCCTTGGACCAGGGGATGTCCAGCGTGGCCAGGAAGTCGGTCAGCGCCATCATCTTCTCCGGCGATGGCGTGTCGTGAATGCGGTAGATCAGCGGCGTCTTCTTCTGCTCCAGCGTCTCGGCGGCGCAGACGTTGGCCTGGACCATCATCTCCTCGATCAGCCGATGCGCTTCGAGCGAGGCGCGTTTGGTGATCGAGGCCACATGGCCCTCGGGCGAGATGATGATGCGCCGCTCGTCGCTCTCGATGCCCAGCGGCGAGCGGGCGAGGCGGCCCTTGAGCATGCAGTGATAGGCGGTCCACAGGGGCCGCAGGATGCCCTCGGCGATCGGCCCGGTCTTGTCGTCCGGGTTTCCGTCCACGGCCATCTGGGCCTGCTCGTAGCTGAGCTTGGCCGCCGAGCGCATCAGGCCGCGCACGAAGCGATGGCTGACCTTGCGGCCGTCCTTGCTGAACACCATCCGCACGGCCAGGGTGGCGCGGTTCTCGCCTTCGCGCAGGGAGCACAGGCCGTTGCTCAGCCGCTCGGGCAGCATCGGCTCGACCCGGTCGGGGAAGTAGACGCTGTTCGACTTGTCGCGGGCGATGCCGTCCAGCGCCGAGCCGGGGCGGACATAGGCGGCCACGTCGGCGATGGCCACCCAGACGATCCAGCCGCCGACATTGCGCGGCTCGGGGTCGGGATGGGCGAACACCGCGTCGTCGTGGTCGCGCGCGTCGGCCGGGTCGATGGTGATGAACGGCAGGTCGCGCAGGTCCTCGCGACCCTGCAGCGTCGGGGCCTGGGCCGCCTCGGCCTCGGCTTCCGCCTCCGGCGAGAATCCGGTCGGGATGCCGTGGCTGTGGATGGCGATCAGCGACGCCGCCCGGGGCTCGTCCTCGCGGCCGACCACCTCGACCAGCTTGCCGTGCTTGGGGCCATAGCGCTGGGTCTGGGCGCCGACGGTGGCCAGCACCAGGTCGCCGTCCTTCAGCTTTTCGCCGTCGGCGAACGACAGGACCAGGCTGTCCTTGGACTTGCGATCGACCGGCTCGACGCGGGTCTCGCGGTTGGACTTCCGTATGACGCCCAGGATGCGGTGGGCGCTCTGGCCGAGCTTCTTGATCAGCCGGGCCTCGTATTCGCCGGTCTCGAGCCGGTCGAAGTGCACCAGCACCCGGTCGCCCATGCCGGGCGCGCCGATCACCGCCTCGCCACGAGCGGGGGCCAGCCGGGCCACCGGCGCGTCCTCGCCAGCCTTGACCAGCCGCACATAGAGATCGCCGTCCGGATCGCGTTCGACCACATCAGCGACGCCGACCGGGGGCAGGGCGCCGGCCTCGGCGAAGCCCTTGCGGCCCCGCTTGCCCAGGGCGCCCTCGTCTTCCAGCTTGCGCAGCATGTCGCGCAGGGCCCGCCGGCCCTCGCCCTTGAGCCCGAAGGCCCGCGCGATGTCGCCCTTGTCCTGCTCGCCGGCGGTGCGCAGGTATTTGATCAGGGTGTCGCGGTCGGGCAGCCCCGGCGGCGGACGGGTGGTCTTTGGCGGTTTGGGCGGGGGAGGCTTGGCCATGTGCTGGGATAACGCGCGGGAAGCGGGAGCGCACGTTCAAACAAGAGTCGTCATCCTCGCCCCTGTGGCGAGGACCCCTCGTGCAGCCGCACGTGCAGCGTTCCAGCGTGACAGGTCTGGAGCACGTTGAGAGGGGTCCTGGGCACAAGGCCCAGGATGACGATGCTATTTGGCAGCCGCCGGCTTCTTCTTCGCCGGAGCCTTCTTTTTCGCCTTCACCGTGTTGGCCGTCAGCGCCTCGGGCTTCTTCGGGGCCGCAGCCTTCTTCGGCGCCGCGGGCTTCTTCGCGGCGGCCTTCTTGACCGGCTTCTTGCCGCCGCCCTTGGCGACGCGTTCGGCGATCAGGCCGACCGCCTCCTCCAGCGTCACCTCCAGCGGGTCCTTGCCGCGCGGGACGTTGGCGTTGGTCGCGCCGTGCTTGATGTAGGGGCCAAAGCGGCCGTTGAGGATCTTGATCGGCTGGCCATCCTCGGGGTGGGCGCCCAGGTCCTTCAGGGCGGCGGCGGCGGTGCGGCCGCCCTTGCCGCCGGCGCGCTTCTCGGCCAGCACGGCCACGGCGCGGTTGAGGCCCACGTCGAACACCTCGTCGGCGCTTTCAAGGTTGGCGTAGGTGCCCTCGTGCAGCACGAACGGCCCATAGCGGCCGATGCCGGCGACGATCACCTTGCCGTCCTCCGGGTGCATCCCGACCTCGCGCGGCAGCTCCAGCAGGCGCAGGGCCTTGTCGATGTCCATCGCCGCCGGCGGCCAGCCCTTGGGCAGGCTCGAGCGCTTGGGCTTGTCGCCCTCGAGCGGGGTTTCCTCGACATAGTGGCCGAAGCGGCCGTTCTTCAGCCAGACGGTCTGGCCGCTCTTTGGGTTGATCCCCAGTTCGCGGTCGCCCTCGACGGCCTCGCCTTCGCCGTCGGGCTGGGCGATCGGCCGGGTGAAGCGGCATTCGGGATAGTTGGAGCAGCCGATGAAGGCGCCGAACTTGCCGGTCTTCAGGCTCAGCTGGCCCACGCCGCAGGTCGGGCAGAGGCGCGGATCGGAACCGTCGGCCTTGGCCGGGAAGATGTGCGGGCCGAGCGCCTCGTTCAGCGCGTCCAGCACGTTGGTCACGCGCAGTTCGGCGATCTCGCCGACGGCGGCGTGGAAGTCCTTCCAGAAGTCCCGCAGGAACTCCTTCCAGTCCAGCTTGCCGTCGCTGACCAGGTCGAGCTTCTCCTCCAGCGCGGCGGTGAAGTCGTACTCGACGTAGCGCAGGAAGAACTGCTCGAGGAAGGCCGTGACCAGCCGGCCCTTGTCCTCGGGAATGAAGCGGTTCTTGTCCATCCGCACATAGGCGCGGTCGCGCAGCACGGTCAGCACCGAGGCGTAGGTCGATGGACGGCCGATGCCCAGCTCTTCCATCCGCTTGACCAGGCTGGCTTCGGAGAAGCGCGGGGGCGGCTCGGTGAAATGCTGGTCGGCGCGGGCCGCGATCACCCGGGCGTCGGCGCCCTCGTTGATCACCGGCAGCTTGCCGGCGAAGTCGGCGTCCTCGCCGACGGCGGCCTTGTCCTGCTCCGGATCGTCGCGACCTTCCTCGTAGACAGCGAGGTAGCCGGGGAACTGCACCACCTGGCCGGTGGCGCGCAGACCGGTCTTGCCGTCGCTGCCTTCCAGCTCGACGGCCGTGCGTTCGATGCGGGCGGCCTCCATCTGCGAGGCGATCATCCGCTTCCAGATCAGCTCGTAGAGCCGGCCCATGTCGCTTTCGAGCTTCAGCTTGCCGGGGTTGCGCTCCAGCGAGGTCGGGCGGATCGCCTCGTGCGCCTCCTGGGTGTTCTTGGCCTTGGTCTTGTAGAGGCGCGCGGTCTCGGGGACGTAGTCCTTGCCGTACAGGCCGCCGATGACGCGGCGGGCCTCGTCCAGCGCCTCGGGGGCGGACTGCACGCCGTCGGTCCGCATATAGGTGATCAGGCCGGTGGTCTCGCCGCCGATATCGACGCCTTCATACAGCTTCTGCGCCGCCTGCATGGTGCGCTGGGCCGAGAAGCCGAGCTTGCGCGAGGCTTCCTGCTGCAGGGTCGAGGTGGTGAAGGGCGGCGGCGGCGTGCGCCGGGCCGGCTTCTTCTCAACCGAGGCGACCGTGAAGCCGCAGGCCTGCACGGCCGCGCGGGCGGCGGTCGCCGAGGCCTCGGTGTTGAGGTCGAACTTGGAGAGCTTCTTGCCGTCGTGCTTGACCAGACGGGCCAGGAAGGGCTCGGCGCCGGCCGAGACGTCGGCCTCGACGGTCCAGTATTCCTGGGTCCGGAAGCGCTCGATCTCCAGCTCGCGATCGACGATCAGCCGCAGGGCCACCGACTGCACCCGCCCGGCCGAGCGCGAGCCCGGCAGCTTGCGCCACAGCACCGGCGACAGGGTGAACCCGACCAGATAGTCGAGCGCGCGGCGGGCCAGATAGGCCTCGACCAGCTCCATGTCGATCTGGCGCGGGTTGGCGATGGCGTCGAGGACGGCGGTCTTGGTGATGGCGTTGAAGGTGGCGCGCTGGACGTTGACGCCCTTGAGCGCCTTCTTCTTGTTCAGCACCTCCAGCAGGTGCCAGCTGATCGCCTCACCTTCGCGGTCGGGGTCGGTCGCGAGATAGAGGGTGTCGGCGCCCTTCAGGGCGTCGGCGATGTCGTTCAGCCGCTTGGCCGACTTGGCATCGACCTCCCAGCTCATCGAGAAGTCGTCATCCGGCTTCACCGAACCGTCCTTCGACGGCAGGTCGCGGACGTGCCCGTACGAGGCGAGAACCTTGTAGTCCGAACCCAGGTATTTGTTGATGGTCTTGGCCTTGGCCGGGCTCTCGACGACGACGACGTGCATGCGGTCTCAATGAATGAGGGAGGAAAAATCGCCCTTTGAGCGAGGGCGGAAAGTGGGGGCGGGGATGGGGTAATGTCAACGCGGTGTGGCGCAGCCGCTCATCGATTGGCGAAAATCGGCGCATCGCGAGACCGCAAACGGCCCTCGCCGCCGCGGGATCGCCGCCTGATTTCCGATGTCAGGTCGCGAGCGAGACCTTTCGTGGCCGACCACCTTTGGCCCCGTTCGCGCGGGCGGCGGCGGCCTTGGCCGGAGAGGTGGCGCGGCCGGCCAGGCTGGCCATGTGCCTGGCCGATCCGAAGGCGCCCGCCAGCAACCCGGGAATGGAGAGGTCGACGTCCAGGACTTCCCAGTGCAGGCCGTAGCCCGCGCCGGTGACCACGACGGCCGCGAGGCGCTCCTCGTCGGCGGCCTCCAGACCTTCGGCGAGACCAGGCGGGAAGGCGAAGGCGCAGCCGTTGGCCAGTTCCACGATCACCCTTCCGCTCACCTGGTCATATCGCGCCGAGACAGCGCGTGGCTCCATCTGTCTCGCGCGCTGGCCGCGTTCCAGAGCGGCGTCGATTTCGGCGTCGGTCAGGTTAGCCATGAATATCCTTCCATCGTCGGAGGAGCAGGTCCCGGTGCTGCCCGATAGTCCTCATTCCTCGACGAAGATCAGCGCGAGACAGATGATCGGCCCACACCAGAACGGGTTGCTCTCCCGGACCCTTCAGATCGACCTTCGCCTCACCGTCGGCCCCGATCAGATGAACATGAGCCGGCGGGTGATCGTTCGGGAAGATCACCACCCGCAAGCCATGGATCCTGAGGATCGTGACCATGGCTCTATAACCTATCTGGTTAGGTTTAGTCCAGACGCGAAACCGTGCCGCCCGGGCCAAACACCGCCACCCCCGCCAGCGACAGCTCGACCAGCGCCGCGAACACCGCCGGCGCGGGGGCGTTGGCGGCCCGCACGAGGTCGTCGATGGTCACCGGCGTGGGCGACAGCAGGGCGGCCACCCGCTCGCGCAGGCCGTCGGGCGGCGGCGCGGCCGGTCCGCTCCAGGGCCGACGCTCCCGCTCGCGCAGCCCGCCCAGCCCCTCCAGCGCCCGCAGCACGTCCTCGGCCCCCTCGCAGACCGTGGCCCCCTGGCGCAGCAGGTCGTTGGCCCCGCGCGCCCGGGGATCGAGCGGCGAGCCCGGCACGGCCAGCACCTCGCGTCCCTGTTCGGCGGCGAGCCGGGCGGTGATCAGCGAGCCGGATTTCAGCTCGGCCTCGACCACCACCACGGCCAGCGACAGGCCGCTGATCAGCCGGTTGCGGCGGGGGAAGTCGCGGGCCTGGGCGCGCTGGTCGGGCGGGCTTTCGGAGACGATCGCGCCGCGCTCGGCGATGCGCGCGTGCAGCCGGTCGTGCTCGGGCGGATAGATATCGCCCACGCCGCCGCCCAGCACCGCCACCGTGCCCGTGGCCAGCGCGCCCTCGTGGGCCGCGCCGTCGATGCCGCGCGCCAGGCCCGAGACGACCAGCTTGCCGGCCGCGCCCAGGTCGGCGGCCAGGTCGCGGGCGAAGCGCTGGCCGGCGGCGGAGGCCACGCGCGCGCCGACGACGGCCACGGCGGGCTGGCTCAGCAGGTCGGCGCGGCCCAGCACCCAGATCAGCGGCGGCGGCGGGTCCAGCGCCGCCAGCAGGGGCGGAAAGTCGGCCTCGCCGCCGCAGATCAGCCGCGCGCCCAGCCGGTCGCCCGCCTCGAGCTCCCGCTCGGCCTCGGCCCTGGTGGGGATATTCACCGGGCGCCGCGCGAGACCGGGCAGGGCCTCGACCGCCGCCATGGCCGAGCCGCAGCGCTGCAACAGATGGTCGAAGGCCACCGGTCCGACGTTCGGGGTCCTGGCCAGACGCAGCCAGGCGATCCGTTCAGCGTCGGACGGCGGCCCGGCCGTCACGCGTCGGGGGCTGGAGGGGCCGCCTCCGCCTTCTTCGCGCCGATCCTCGGCTCCTCGCCCTTGAGCAGGCGGCGGATGTTCTCGTGGTGACGAATGAAGATCAGCACGGCCATGACGGCGGCCAGCACGACGATCGGCCTGGGCGCGTCGACGGCGAACGCGAACAGCGGCGCCAGCGCCGCCGCCGTCAGGGCCGCCAGCGACGACATGCGGAACAGGGCCGCCATGGCGATCCACGTCAGGGCGGCCAATGCGCCGACCGGAAAGGCGGCCGACAGCAGCACCCCATAAAAAGTCGCCACGCCCTTGCCGCCGTTGAACTTCAGCCAGACCGGGAACAGGTGGCCGACAAAGGCGCTGCCGCCCGCCAGGGCCACCGCCGCGGCGTTGCCGTGGGTCAGCAGATGGGCCAGCAGCACCGCCACCGCGCCCTTGCCGGCGTCGCCGATCAGGGTGATGGCCGCCAGATCCTTGCGGCCCGAGCGCAGCACATTGGTCATCCCGATGTTGCCCGAGCCGATCTTGCGGATGTCGCCGACGCCGCCCAGCCGCGCGGCGATCAGCCCGAACGGGATCGACCCGAGGAGGTAGCCCCCCACGACGACCAGCCCCAGAGTCAGCCAGACAGCGCCCGCCAAGGTTTCCATGGTTGCCCTCTATACCCGGTATGGTTGTTGTTGTCTCGTCTCTCGACGCTAGCCCGCGCCGGGAAGAGAGTCATGTGTCTGACGCGAGCCGGTAATTCGGTGACAGTTTGCGAATTGGGCGTGCGCGCCCACGGAGTCGGTAGCCCTCGCCCAATTCGCAAACTGTCACCGAATTACCCGAATTACCTACTCCGCCGCCCGGAAGACCACCTTGCCTCCCACCACCGTCCGCAGCACCCTGCCCTGCAGGCGGCGGCCGTCGAACGGGGAGTTCTTGGACTTCGACACCAGCTTGTCGGCGTCGATGATCACTGGCGCGCCCAGGTCGCACAGCACCAGGTCGGCCGGGGCGCCGGGGGCCAGGCGGCCGCTGCTCAGGCCGAGGAACCGCGCCGGCGCCAGGGTCACCGCCCGCAGCAGATCGACGAGCGGCGCGCGGCCGTCGTGATAGAGGGCCAGCAACGCCGGCAGCAGGGTCTCCAGCCCCACCCCGCCCGGCGCCGCCTCGTCAAACGGCAGGCGCTTGTCCTCGGCCGGGGCCGGGGCGTGGGCCGAGACGACGATATCGACCAGGCCGCTGGCGAGCGCCTCGATCAGCGCCTGCCGGTCGTCTTCGCAGCGCAGGGGCGGGTCGAGGCGGGCGAAGGTGCGGTAGTCGCCGATGTCCAGCTCGTTGAAGCTCAGGTGATTGATCGAGGCGGTGGCGACGACCTTCACGCCGCGCGCCTTCGCCCGCGCCAGGGCCTCGAGCGCCCCGGCGCTGGTGATCTGGTCGACCAGCAGTCGCGCGCCGGTCAGTTCGGCCAGGGCCAGGTCCCGTTCCAGCCCGATCCGCTCGGCCATGACCGGGGCCGAGGGCAGGCCCAGACGGCCGGCGAACTCGCCCTCCGTCGCCGCCGCGCCCTGGCTGAGCCAGGGGTCGGACGGCCGGTGCGCCACGGCCAGGTCGAAGGTCTTCGCATAGGCCATGACCCGGCGCAGGACGCGGCTATCGACCACCGGATGATCGACGTCGGTGACATAGACGCAGCCGGCCTCGCGCATCAGGCCGATCTCGGCGATCTCGGCGCCCTTGAGCCCCTTGGTCGCGGCCCCGGCGCAGTAGACGCGGGCGGCGTCGATGTCGCGGGCCCGGCGCAGGATGAAGTCGACCACCGAGGGATCATCGACCGCCGGGTCGGTGTCGGGCTGGACGACGAAACCGGTCACACCGCCGGCCGCGGCGGCCAGGGCGGCCGAGCGCAGGGTTTCCCGGGTCTCGGCGCCGGGCTCGCCGGTCTTGACCCGCAGGTCGATCAGCCCGGGGGCCAGCAGGCCGCCTGCGCAGTCGATGATCTGAACATCGCCGGACAGGCCGCTGAAATCCTTGCCTTTCGATATGCCGGCGATGGTCTCGTTGGCGACCACCAGCGCGCCGGCGCCGTCATAGCCGCTCTCCGGATCGACGAGCCGGGCGTTCTGAAAGGCGATCGGGCGGGCGCGGGCCATCAGTGATTGTCCAGCCGGGCGGCCAGCGACGCCAGCACGGCCATGCGGGCGGCGACGCCCATCTCGACCTGGTCCTGAATGAGACTGACCGCCGGGTCATCGGCCACGTCGGAGTCGATCTCGACGCCGCGGTTCATCGGCCCGGGGTGCATGACCCGCACCCCGCCCGAGGCCGCCTTGAGCTTCTCGCGGTCGAGGCCCCAGAAGCGGAAATACTCGCGGGTCGAGGGGACCAGCGCCCCCTGCATCCGCTCCAGCTGCAGCCGCAGCATCATCACCACGTCGGCGCCGGCGATGCCCTTTTCCAGATCGTGATAGACCGTGGCGCCCCAGTGTTCGGCCCCGGCGGGCATCAGGGTTGGCGGTCCGACGAGGCGAACGTCCGCGCCCAGGGTGTTGAGAAGATTGACGTTCGAGCGCGCCACCCGGCTGTGCATCACGTCGCCGCAGATGGCCACGGTCAGCCCGGCCACCCGGCCGAACGCGCGGCGCATGGAGAGGGCGTCGAGCAGCGCCTGGGTCGGATGCTCGTGCTGGCCGTCGCCGGCGTTGATCACGCTGCAGCCGACCTTCTGCGACAGCAGGGCCGCCGCGCCGGACGAGGCGTGGCGTACGACCAGCAGGTCCGGCTGCATGGCGTTCAGCGTCACCGCCGTGTCGATCAGGGTCTCGCCCTTGGCCACCGAGCTGGTCCGCACGCTCATGTTCATCACGTCGGCGCCCAGCCGCTTGCCGGCCAGCTCGAAACTGGCCTGGGTGCGCGTCGAGTTCTCGAAGAACAGGTTCATCAAGGTGCGACCCTTGAGCAGGTCGAGCTTCTTGGTCGTCTGCCGGTTCAGCGCCACGAATCCGTCCGCCAGGTCGAGCAGCTGCTGCGCCTCGACGACGTTGACATCCATGGCGGACAGAAAATGACGGCGAGGGAAGGGGAAGGTCCGTGCGCGGACCTCATCGATACCCGGGGCGAAAGCCGTCATAAGCGGTGGTCATAGGCGATAGGGGGGATTCCGCCAACAGATTCCCTCTCCCAGCGGGAGAGGGAGGGACCCGGCGCGAAGCGCTGGGAGGGTGAGGGCGTTACGGAGGTGGCCAGAGGCGCCCGCAAGGATTGTATTCTGGTGGCTTGTTGCTAAAACACCACCATGGATCGCATCGACCGCGCCCGCGAACTGCGCAGCTTCCAGACGCTCGCCGAGCGGGCGCTGTGGCAACGATTGCGCGGCCGCAAGCTTGCCGGTCTCAAGTTCCGGCGACAGGTCCCGATCGACCGTTACATCGCGGACTTCGCCTGTCTGGAGGCGCGTCTGATCGTCGAGCTCGACGGCCCGGTGCACGAGGAGCGGTACGAACAGGATGAGCAGCGGACGGACGTGTTGCGGTCGCTCGGCTGGCATGTGGTCCGGTTCGACAATGATGCCGTCATCGCCGAACCGGGACGGGTGCTCGACGGCATCCTGGCCGAGTTGGGACGGTCGGCGCCGTAACGCCCTCACCCTCCCACGCCTTCGGCGCTGGCCCCTCCCTCTCCCGCTGGGAGAGGGTCAGCTGATATGAAACACCACCAACAGCAGCGGGATCGTCACCAAACTCGCCGCCGTTGTGAACGCCACGATCCCGGCCATCAGCGGGGCGTCGCCGCCCATCTGTCTCGCCAGCACGTAGGAGGCCGCCGCGCCGGGAGCCGAGCCGGCCAGCAGGGCGATGCCCTGGGCCGTGTCGTCGCCGCCCGCCAGCCGGCAGAAGCCCCACATCAGCACCGGCAGAACCAGCAGCTTGACCGCGCTGACCGCCGCGATCAGCCAGCGGCGGCTGTGCACATAGCCGAAGTTGAGGCCCGCCCCGGCGACCACCAGCCCCATGGTCAGGGCGGCGGCGGACAGCAGGTCCAGGGTACTCATCACCACCGGCAGCTTGGGGACCTGCAGACCGTTGAACAGCGCCCCCACGGCGCAGCCCCACAGCACCGGGTTCTGGGCCAGGCCGCGCAGGGCCGTGCGCAGGCCGCCGCCCTGGCCCTCGCCCCAGCGGCTCATGACCAGCACGCAGACGACGTTGATGGCCGGGATCAGGGCGCCCATGATCATCGCCGCCAGCCCGGCGCCCTCCGGCCCGTAGACCAGCGCCGCCAGCGGCAGGAAGACGAAGGTGTTCCAGCGCAGGGCGCCCTGAAACAGGCTGGTGTAGCTGGCGTCGGGGATGCGGATCAGCGGCTTGGCCAGCAGCACCGCCAGCGCCACCGTCGCCATGCCGCCGACCGCCCCGACGGCCAGCGGCCCGGCCGACAGGCTGGAAAAGTCGGCCTTCCACACGGCCGGCATCAGAAAGCCCGGGTAGAACACGAAATAGGTGATCCGCTCGATCGGCGGCCAGCTGACCGGCGGGATGAAGCCGCTGGCCTTCAGGCCCCAGCCCAGGGCGATCATGGCGAAGACGGGGAGAACCCCCAACAGGATGGCGCTCATGTCGCGGCGTTCCGCAGCCGCTCCAGCGCGCCCTGTAAGATCCACGCCGCCGCCATCTTGTCGATCACCTCGGCTCTACGCTTGCGGTTGACGTCATGCTCGTCGATCAGCACGCGGGTCACGGCGGCCGTCGACAGGCGCTCGTCCCAGAAGGCGATGGGGATGTCCTTCAGCCGCAGCAGGTTGCGCGCCAGGGCGCGGTTGGACTGGGCGCGGGCGCCCTCGGTGCCGTCCATGTTCATCGGCAGGCCGATGACGATGCCGACCGCGCCGCGGCTCTCCATCAGCTGGAACAGCCGCTCGGCGTCGGTCGTGAACTTGACCTTGTGGATCGTCTCCAGCGGGCTGGCCACCGTGCGGGTCACGTCCGAGACGGCCACGCCGATGGTCTTCTCGCCGGGATCGAGCCCCACGATCGGCGCGTAGGGCGGCAGGGCGGCGGGCAGGTCGAGCAGGTCGAGCACGGGCATGCGCCCTCTTAATGCGGCGAACGGCTTGCAAACAGGCCCTTCCGGCGGCTAACCCCCACTCTCGAAACAAAGGAGGCCACGATGGCCATCGACGCCGCGACCGTCCGCAAGGTCGCCCGGCTCGCCCGCATCGCCGAACCCGAGGCGCGACTGGAGTCGCTGGCCTCCGAACTGAACGGCATCCTCGCGTGGATCGAGCAGCTCAACGAGGTCGACACCAACGGGGTCGAGCCGATGACCTCGGCCGTGGCCATGGCCGCGCCGCTGCGCGAGGACGTGGTCACCGACGGCGGCGACGCGGCCAAGGTGCTGGCCAATGCGCCCAAGTCGGTGGACGGGTTCTTCGTGGTGCCGAAGGTGGTGGAGTGATGGGTTTCCATTTTGCACCGTCATCCTCGCCCCTGTGGCGAGGACCCCTCTCTCAGCCGCACGGGCGGGGATGGGTTTGTGAAGGTCGGGTCGCGGGCAGAGGGGTCCTGGGCACAAGGCCCAGGATGACGGGGTTTGGGGTTGCTGATGTCTGAGCTTACCGCCCTCACGCTCAAGGCCGCCCTCGAAGGCCTGAAGGCCAAACGGTTCTCCGCCGTCGAGATCACCCGCGCCCATATCGCGGCGGTCGAGGCCGCCCGGCCGCTGAACGCCTTCGTGCTGGAGACGCCGGACAAGGCCCTCGACATGGCCGCCGCCTCCGACGCCCGCATCGCCCGCGGCGAGGCCCGGCCGCTGGACGGCGCGCCGCTGGGGATCAAGGATCTGTTTTGCACGGAAGGCGTCCGCTCGACGGCCGGCTCGAAGATCCTCGGCAACTTCATCCCGCCCTATGAATCGACGGTCACGGCCAACCTGTTCGGCGACGGGGCGGTGATGCTGGGCAAGCTGAACATGGACGAGTTCGCCATGGGCTCGTCCAACGAGACCAGCGCCTTCGGCAACGTGATCAATCCGTGGAAGTCGGCCAGCGGCGGCAATCGCGCCCTGACCCCTGGCGGTTCGTCGGGCGGCTCGGCGGCGGCGGTGGCGGCCGACATCTGCCTGGGCGCCACGGCGACGGACACCGGCGGCTCGATCCGCCAGCCGGCGGCCTTCACCGGCACGGTCGGGATCAAGCCGACCTATGGCCGCTGCTCGCGCTGGGGCATCGTCGCCTTCGCCAGCTCGCTGGACCAGGCCGGGCCGATCGCCAAGACCGTCGAGGACGCCGCCATCCTGCTGACCAGCATGGCCGGCCATGACGCCAAGGACTCCACCAGCCTGGACGTCGAGACGCCCGATTTCGCGCCGTTCGTCGGCAAGTCGGTCAAGGGCCTGCGCGTCGGGGTGCCGAAGGAATACCGCGTTGACGGCATGCCGGCCGAGATCGAGAAGCTGTGGCAGGACGGCATCGACTGGCTGAAGGACGCGGGGGCGCAGATCGTCGAGGTCTCGCTGCCGCACACGAAGTATGCCCTGCCGGCCTACTATATCGTCGCCCCGGCCGAGGCCTCGTCGAACCTGGCCCGCTATGACGGCATGCGCTTCGGCCATCGCGGCGAGGGCAAGAGCCTGACCGAGGTCTACGAGAACAGCCGCGCCGAAGGCTTCGGCGACGAGGTCAAGCGCCGCATCCTGATCGGCACCTATGTGCTCAGCGCCGGCTATTACGACGCCTACTACCTCAAGGCCCAGAAGGTCCGCCGGCGCATCGCCGACGACTTCGACCAGGCCTGGCGGACCTGCGACGTGCTGCTGACCCCGACGGCTCCGTCGGCGGCATTTGCCCTGGGCGAGCGCAACGCCGACCCGATCGCCATGTACCTCAACGACGTCTTCACGGTGACGACCAACCTGGCCGGCCTGCCGTCGATCAGCGTGCCGGCCGGCCTCGACGCCGGCGGCCTGCCGCTCGGCCTGCAGGTCATCGGCAAGGCGCTGGACGAGGGGACGGTGTTCTCGGTGGCGGGCGCGCTGGAGAAGGCCGCGGCGTTCCGGGGCAAGGCGGAGAAGTGGTGGTAGCGTGATCCCCCTCTCCCAACGGGAGAGGGAGGGGCCCGGCGCGCAGCGACGGGAGGGTGAGGGGTTACGGCGCCGGCCGCCAATCCCGAAACGTCCCTAACCCCTCAACCTCCCATCCTGCTTCGCCAAGGCTTCGCAGGACGGGCCCCTCCTTCTCCCGTTGGGAGAAGGGAAGATTGGCGTCCCTCCCGCTCATGCGGGGGGCGGTGTATAGGCAAGGCAATGACTGACTCCGCCACCATCCTCAAAGGCCGCACCGGCGACTGGGAAATCGTTCTCGGGCTGGAGGTCCATGCCCAGGTCGCCAGCAAGTCCAAGCTGTTCAGCGGCGCGGCCGTCGGCTTCGGCGCGGGCCCCAACGAGCAGGTGTCGCTGGTCGATGCGGCCATGCCCGGCATGCTGCCCGTGCTCAACAGGTTCTGCGTCGAGCAGGCGGTCCGCACGGGCCTCGGCCTCAAGGCCCAGATCAACCTGAAGAGCACCTTCGACCGGAAGAACTACTTCTATCCCGACCTGCCGCAGGGCTATCAGATCAGCCAGTTCAAGTCGCCGATCGTTGGCGAGGGGCTGGTGAACGTTGACCGCGACGACGGCACGAGCTTTTCCGTGCGCATCGAGCGGCTGCACCTGGAACAGGACGCCGGCAAGTCGATCCACGACCTGTCGCCCAACGAGACCTATGTCGACCTCAACCGTTCGGGCACGGCGCTGATGGAGATCGTCTCCATGCCGGACATGCGCTCGCCGGAAGACGCGGCGGCCTATGTGAAGAAGCTGCGCGCGATCCTGATCACGCTGGGCACCTGCGACGGCGACATGGAGAAGGGCAACCTGCGGGCCGACGTCAACGTCTCGGTCTGTCGCGTCGGCCAGTACGCCAAGTTCCGCGCCGACGGTGATTTCAAGCACCTGGGCACGCGCTGCGAGATCAAGAACGTCAACAGCTACCGGTTCATCCAGCAGGCCATCAACTACGAGGCCCGCCGGCAGATCGAGATCCTCGAGGACGGCGGCAAGATCGACCAGGAAACCCGCCTGTACGATCCGACGAAGAACGAGACCCGCTCGATGCGCAGCAAGGAAGAGGCGCACGACTACCGCTACTTCCCTGATCCCGACCTGCTGCCGCTGGTGCTGGACGCGGCCTGGGTCAAGGCCATCGAGGCCGGTCTGCCCGAGCTGCCGGACGCCAAGAAGGCGCGGTTGATGAGCGCCTATGGCCTGTCTGCGTACGACGCCACGGTGCTGACCAGCGACGGCGACGTGGCGGCCTATTTCGAGGAGGCCGCCAAGGGGCGCGACGCCAAGCTGACGGCCAACTGGGTGCTCAATGACCTGCTCGGGCGCCTGGGCAAGGACGGGCTGGAGATCACGGCCTCGCCGATCCCGGCCGCCGACATCGCCGCCCTGGTGGCGCTGATCGAGGACGGCACGATTTCCGGCAAGATCGCCCGCACGGTGTTCGAGCACATGTGGGCGGGCGAGGGCGCGCCCTCGGCCATCGTCGAAAAGCACGGCCTGGTCCAGATCACCGACACCGGCGCCATCGAGGCGGCGGTCGATAAGCTGATCGCCGAGAATCCCGACAAGGCCGCCGCCGTGAAGGACAAGCCCCAGGCCATCGGCTGGTTCGTCGGCCAGGTGATGAAGGAAACCGGCGGCAAGGCCAACCCGGCCGCCGTCAACGAGATCCTGAAGGCGAAGCTGGGGCTCTAAGGCGCGGGGACATGCACTTCAGTGCGTGTCCCCTGTCAGCGGGCCATTCGGACGAAGGGGACACGCACTGAAGTGCATGTCCCCGATCGCCGATCCCTAGTTGTTGATGATCACGTCCAGGATCAGGCCGGTGGCGATGGCGGCCAGCAGGTAGTCGTCGCCGTCGCGGTACCAGTAGTAGCCGCGGGGCGGCGGACGCAGGCGATAGCGGCCGTAGTCGTAGACCACGTAGCCGCGGCCGCGGTAGGACGGCGGCAGATAGGCCCCACGGCGCCAGGCGTAGTAGCCCGGACGATAGCCGGGGCGGCCATAATAGGCGGCCGGCGGCGGGCCGTAGGACCAGCGATTGTTGTAGTAGTAGCCGTTGTGGTGGCCGCGGTCCCAGCGGGAGCGGCTGTCCCAGCGGCGGTCGCGGCGGTCCTCGCGCCGGTCCCACCGATCCTCGCGGCGATCCCACCGGTCTTCGCGGTGGTCCCAGGCGCCGCCGTCGCGACGGGCGTCACGGCGGTCCTCGCGATGGTCGCGGCGGTCCTCGCGGCGGTCCCGCCTGTCTTCACGGCGGTCCCAGCTCTGCGCCGAGGCCGACGTGGCGGCGGCGGCCATCGGGCCGGCGACGGACGCGACCGCGGCGATGGTCAGGATCAGACGCTTCACGGGGAAATCTCCTCTCGGTTCGGTGCGACCTGATCGGCCGCCGTGGGTCCCTCGACTGATCCCGATGGTGAATCGCCCGGCCTGAACCCGCCCTGAACGGCCCGGTCAGGTTTGGCGCGCGTTAAGCCTTCCTTCTGGCCTTCTTAACCGCCCGTCGACACAGCTTTACGGCCTGTAACGTCAGTGAACAAAACCTGTATTAGTCCTTGAATACAAAGGAATTGCGCGGTTAACCCTATGTTCAGGCGGGAGGTATTCTTCTGTTCCCATCGGCTTCGGACAGAACCGTCCGGAGCGGGTTTGAAGGGAATAAGATCATGCTTGCGAGCATCGAAGGCGAAGCTCCCGCGACCATGCCGCTGCCGGGCCCCGACTCCTCGGGCGACGAGCTGTTCCGCATGGGCCTGCTCTATTCGACCGGTCAGGGCGGCGCGCCGCTCGACTATGTCTCGGCCCATATGCTGTTCAACCTGGCGGCCATGCGCGGCTCTCTCGAGGCCAAGGTCTACCGCAAGGAGCTGAGCGCCGAGATGGACCCGGCCGAGGTGGCCGACGCCCAGCGCCAGGCGCGCCAGTGGCTGGCCCAGGGCTGAACCGACCTTCGCCGGTCTAGTTGTTCTGGCCATTCAGCGCGTAGCTGAACCCGAACTGGATCGGCGACAGGTCGCGGAACCATTGCTGGACCCACAGTCCGGCCTCCGCGACGTTGCTGCGCGGCACATAGACGATGTCGAAGCGGCGCAGGGGCACGAAGTCCGCGCCGCTGGGCGTCTTCATCCCCGACTTCAGATTCACCGTCCGCATCATCGCCCGGCCGCCCGGCCCCCGGCGGATGATCACCACCTGGTCGGCCTTGGCGGTCGGCCTGAAGCCGCCGGCCTGGATCACCGCCTGCAGGCTGTTGATGTCGCCGGCCATGTCGTAGACGCCCGGCGTGCCGACCTCGCCCCCCACGAACACCTTCAGCGGCGTCGCCGCCTTGACCGTCACCGACACCTGCGGCCGCAGCAGCTGGCTGGAATAGGCGCGGGTCAGCTCGGCCTGGAATTCGGGGATCGAGCGGTCGGCCGCCATCACCGGATCGAGCAGCGGCATGGTGACGCGGCCGTCGGGCTGGACGACGACGTCCTCCTTCGACAGCTCCGGCGCCGAGGGTACGGTGATATCGAGCTGGTCGCCCGGATAGAGCCGGTAGTCCGGCTCCTGGTCGCTCCAGTCGGCATAGCCGATGTTGGGGAAGCTTTCCGCCGGCCGGCGCTCCGCGCGTGGCTCCGCCGGACGGCGGCTATCGCCGAATGGCCACCAGGCCTGCGCCGGCGAGCTGACGGCCATGGCGGCGGTCAGCAGCAGGGCGACGCGGAACGGGGCGGTTTTACGCATGGGCCAACCGTTAACGAGAATGGGTAACGGAGTGTTAATCGCGCTGCGGCGAGGGTCGGTCTCAAGGCCAGAAAGACCCGAAGAATCGCATGAGCACGCAAAGCGCCTGGAGGACCGTACCGCACGACCAGCCGGCGCGCGCCGACTGGGCCGGGCGCGCGCGCTATGCGCCGAGCGATTTCGTCACCCTGCTGTGGCGCGAGCGGGGCCTGATGCTGGCGGTGTTCCTGCTCATCGTCGTGCTCGGCCTGGGCTTCGCCCTCACCTTGAAAAAGAGCTATTCGGCCAGCTCCAGCATCCTCATCCAGCTCGGCCAGGAATATGTCTACGAGCCCCGGGCCGGCGACGCCGGGCGGGGCGCGGTGCCGGACACCGATTCCCTGGTCCAGTCGGAAGTCGAGATCCTGCAGAGCGGCCAGCTGCGCGAGCGGGTCATCCGGCGCATCGGCCTGGCCGTGGTCTATCCGGACCTGGGGGCGAAATACGCGACGGCCTCGCCGGGCGACAAGGCGCTGATCATGTCCAGGGCCATCGACGCCATGGGCAAGACCCTGAGCGTCGGCTCCGCGCCGGACAATCCGGTCGTGCGGGTCGCCTTCGAGCACGACGACCCGGTGATGGCCGCGCGCGTGGTCAACACCCTGCTCGAGGAATACCTGATCTATCGCCGCTCGGTGCTGATCCACCCCACCTCGCCGGTGTTCGAGCGGCAACGGGTGATGTTCGAGGACCAGCTGCAACAGGCCGACGCGGCCTATCAGGACTTTCTCGCGACCAACGATATCGGCGACTTCAACGCCCAGAAGACGGCCGCCACCCAGTTGATCGGCCAGATCGAGGCCCAGCGCTACGCCGCCGAGGTGACGCTGCAGGACCGCCAGGCCCGTCTGGCCACGCTGGACGCCCAGCTGACCGGGATCGCGCCGGAGATCGGCCTCTACCGCGACGTCGACGCCACGGCCTCGACCCGCCTTGCGGCCCTGCGGCTGCAGCGCGAGGAGATGCTGTCGCGCTATCGCCCCGACGCCGACCCGGTGCGCGACGTCGAGGCCCAGATCGCCCAGCTGGAGGCGGGCGTGAGCGCCGGCCGCACGGCGACGGACGGCGCCCGGCGCATCGGCGTCAATCCGGTGCACCAGACCCTGCAGACCGAGCGGATCCAGACGACGGCCGAGATCGCCGCCCTGCGACAGTCGCTGTCGGCCTACGCCGCCCAGTCGGCCAAGGCGACGGACCAGCTGCAGCGTCTGGCCGCGCTCGAGCCACAGTTCCAGGCCCTGAGCATGGACCGCGACGTGCTGCAGAGCAGCGTGCGCGACTTCACCGTGCGCGAGCGGCAGGACCAGGCCGCGCGACAGATCGCCTCGGAGACCAACGACAACATCCGCATCGTCGACCGCGCGACGCCCTCCACGCGGGGCAAGAGCCTGCGCAAACCGGTGGTCGCGCTGGCCCTGCTGTTTGGCCTGTTCTCGGCCCTGAGCGCCGGCCTGGTGCGCATGTTCCTGCGGCCGGGCCTGCCGACCCGCGCCTCGGCCCAGCGAACGCTTGATCTTCCGGTGCTCGGAACCGCCGCGGTCAAGCTGCGCTAGGTCCCTTGGCCGCAGAATAGTCTAGCCTGCGAAGATTGAGCGCGCGGCGATTCGAGCAATGGTGGATTTGAGCGCCGAGATGGCGGAGTTGTGGGCGTCGCTGGGTGGGACGTCGCCCGGACGCGCGCGCTGCGTCCAGTTCGTCGCCGCCCGGCGCGGGGAGGGGACCTCGACCGTCGCGCGGGCCTTCGCCGCCTTCGCCGCCGCCCGCGCCGGCCGCACGGTCTGGCTCGTCGATCTGGACCTGTTCACCTCGCCGCAGCACGCCGCCCTGGCCGCATCGCCGGAGGTCTACGGTCCGCTGGGCAAGGCCGTGTCGGCCACGCCGGCGGACGGGGCGGTCTTCTTCACGGTCCAGCCGCCGACGCCGATGCCGGACGGCTCGGCGGCGCCGGACTCGCGGTTCCTGGTCGCTCATGCCGTGGGCCAGCATCGCTGGTGGGTGACGCGTTTCCGCGCCGATGTGCTGCGCGGCAGCCAGAACGTCCACATCCTGCCCAGCGCCGACTACTGGAACGCGCTGAAGCGGCACGCCGATCTGGTGGTGGTCGATTGCCCGTCGGCCGACCGCTCGCAGTCGGCCCTGACCGTCGCGCCGTTCATGGACCAGACGGTGCTGGTGGTCGCCGCCGACCAGCCGGACGTCCAGGGGCCCGCGCGCCTGCGCGACGGGCTGCTGGCGGCGGGCGGCCGCGTGGCCGGCGTGTTCTTCAACCGGGCCCAGGTCGAGGCGCCCGGCTTCCTGCGGGCCTTCCTGCGGTGACCATCCCCGCCCAGGCCTGGCCCGCCCGCGAGGCGGAACGGACCGACCTGTGGGACTGGCTGGCCTTCGGCCTCGCCGTGTTCATCGTGCTGATCTACAGCCAGGCCTGGATCGCGCCGGTGTTCGGCATCACGATCGATGACGCCAGCTCCGGCGCCATTCGCAACATCTACTTCCCGGCCTACGCCGCCGGCATCGGCCTGTTGGCCATGGCGCCAGGCGCGACCCTGGCGGCGATGGTCCGCCAGCCGTTCCTGCTGCTGCTGCTGGCCATCGTGGCCGCCTCGACCCTGTGGTCGATCGCGCCGGACCAGACCCTGCGCCGGATCATCGCCGTCTATTCGACGACCCTGTGCGGCGTGGTCATGGCCACGCGTTTCCGCTGGTCGACCCTGGCCGAGGCGCTGGCCGCGGCCAACGCCCTGCTGGTCCTGGGCTCGATCATCTGGGCCGTGCTGCCGCCGCATCTCGGCATCATGACCGATCTGTTCCCCGGCGCCTGGCGCGGGCTGTGGAGCGAGAAGAACGCCCTGGGCGGCAACATGGCCTTCGCCTTCGCCAACTTCGCCGCGGCGGCCTTCCTCGCCCCCCGGCGGCGGGTGCTGTGGTGGATCTTCGCGGGGCTGGCGCTGGCGCTGGTGCTGCTGTCGACGTCGAAGACCTCGCTGGTGTCGCTGATCCTGGGGGCCGGGGCCATCGGCTTCGTCTGGGTCGCCCGGCGCGGCCCGGTGTCCGGCGTGGCGGCGACCTGGGCGGCGGTGCTGGGGGCCCTGTTGCTGGCCGGTTTCCTGCTGTTCGCCTCGGACGTCTTCCTCGAGATCCTCGGCAAGGACGCCACGCTGACGGGCCGCACGAAGATCTGGGCGGCGGCCCTGCGCCAGGCCGAGCTGCGCCCCTGGACCGGTTATGGCTATTCCGCCGTCTGGGACGACAAGTCCGGCTGGGGGCCGCTGGCCTGGATCACCAAAGAAGCCGGGTTCAAGCCCAGCCACGCCCACAACGCCTGGCTCGAGCAGTGGCTGGGCCTGGGCTACGCCGGCCTGGTCGCCTGGGTGCTGTTCTACCTGCAGACCATGGGCGCGGCGGTCGCGGCGGTGTTCAGCCGGCCGGGCGCCTATCTGGCCCTGCCGTTCCTGGTGATCTACTCCCTGCTGACCCTGACCGAGAGCGTGGCGGTGACCTACAACGACGTGCGCTGGACGATCTTCGTCGCCCTGGCGGTCAAGCTGGCGTGGCGGGGGCGGGAGTAGGGCTGGCGAACCGGCCCGCCTTCCAGGCCGCCCACAGCGTCAGCAGTCCCACCGTCGTGCACATGACCAGCGCGGGCAGCGAGGCCTCCGGCCCGAACCGGCCGCCGGTCAGCCACAGGGGAAAGCCGTCGCGGGCCTCGCTGCGGGCGATCGCCGCGCCGAAGTCGGCGCCCGAGACCGCCGCCCCGAACAGATAGCCCTGGGTGAAGTTCCATCCGGCGTGAAGGCCGAACGAGACCCACAGCCGGCCGGTCAGGGCGTAGAAGGCCCCAAGCAGGATGCCGGCCTCGACGGCGATGCAGACGGCCGCCCAGACCGAGGAATTGTCATTGCCCAGGTGCAGGGCGCCAAACAGCCCGGCGGAGAAAATGAAGGCCACCCAGGGGCCAAAAGCCCGCCAGGTCAGGCGCAGGATGACGCCGCGGGCCATGATCTCCTCGATCACCCCCGACTGCACCGACAGGGCGCTGCCCGTCCAGGCCGGAGCCGGACCGATGAAGCTGAAGCTGTAGAGGCCGGTCCCGATCAGCACGATCATCACCGTGGCGAAGACCACGACGCCGATGGCGAACCCCGCCAGGACGCCGCCGATGGCGGGGCGGGGGGCCAGCTCGCCCGCCCGTCTTCCTTCGGCCAGCCAGACCATCAGGACATAGATCGCCAAGGCGATGACGGCCGCCACGGCATTGACCAACAGTTCGGCCGGCCCACCCTTGACGATGTAGTGCTCCATGAAGCCCAACGGTACGTAGCCGCTCAGCGCCACGAGCACGAACAGCCCGACCATCCAGGCGGTGGCCCGCAGCCAGCGCAATGGCCCCGGATGCAGGAAGCGGCGGTCTCCCAGGTCGATCGGCACGCCCATACGCTCGAACACTGACGGCATGGAATCCCCCGAAGGCCGCTGACGGCTCGCGCAATCTGCACGCCGCGGCGGCCGCCGTCACGTGAGCGAATGGTCATCTCGGGTCAGAGGATGTCGTCCGGCGTCAGGGTCCGCGGCCTGCGTCGCGCGCGCTCGATCATCACGCCCGGATAGCCCTTCAGCGGGCCCAGCGGCTCGCCAGCCCAGGTCCAGTCGGCGCGCTCGCCGAGGTTCATGTGGTAGCGCGGCTCGCGGCCCGTGCGGCTGGTGAACAGGCCGCGCGGGATGTTGACCATCTTCGGCGACCGCGCGCGCTCGTAGAGCACGGGCGTGCCGCAGCGGCCGCAGAAGCTGCGGGTGGTCCGGGCGACGGGATCCTCGTAGCGGATGAGGTGCTCTTCGCCCTCCAGCCAGCGGAACCGGCTGCGCCAGCTTCCGACGTACGTGGCGTAGGCGCCGCCCGTGGCCCGGCGGCTGGTGTCGCCATGGTCATGCCAGGCCCAGACCGCCGGCGCGTCGATCTCGAACCGCACGGCCTCGCAGGTACAGCGTCCCTGCGCCTGGACGGCGGAGGCCCTGGGTTTGGGTTTGGGGGCAGAGACCATGCCGGCTCCTGAATCAGGAGCCCAGCATGGCAGGGTCGGGGCAGTCGGGCGACAGGATCGCGTCAGGCCGCCAGGGGCGACGCCGCGGCGTCGAACTCGGCCTTCCAGCCGGCCAGTTCGGGGCGGTTGTCCTGGTCCCAGGGATGGAAGCCCGGGCGGTACCAGGCGAAGTAGGTCTTCCAGCCGCGGGCGAACAGGCCGGGCGTCTTCCAGACGTACCGCTTGACCGCCTTCAGCGCCGCCCTGGGCGTATAGCCGTCGGCCTCCAGCAGGCGGGCGGCGTAGCGGGTGATGTTGCGGGTAAACATGACGCTGATGATGGCCATCGAGATCGTCCGGCGGCGGTAGCGCAGGAACGGCGACCAGTCCTTTGTCACCTCCATGAACACGTCATAGGCCACGGCCTTGTGCTCGGTCTCCTCCATGGCGTGCCAGCGCCACAGCTTCTCGATGCCCGGGTCGGCGTCATCGAACAGGTCCTGATGAGCCATGTGCATCTCGGCCATCATGGCGGTGAAATGCTCAAGCGCGATGGTCGAGATCAGCATGGCCATCGGCCCGCGCGTGCGGGCGAAGGTGGTGCGCTGCCGGATCTCGGCCTCGACTTCGGCGGCCGGATAGCGGTCGCGGTCGATCAGCAGGTTCAGGGCGTGGTGCTCGCGTGAATGGATCGCTTCCTGGGCGATGAAGCCCCGCACATCGTCGAGCAGCTTGCCGCTGAGCTGCGGGCGATAGTGGCGCACCGCGTCCATGAACAGCCGCTCGCCGTCCGGAAAGGTCAGCGACAGGGCGTTGAACACCGCGGTGCCGACGGGGTCGCCGCCCAGCCAGTGGCCCTTGCGGGCGGCCTCGAGGTCGAAGCGGATGTCGCGCGGCAGGACGTCGACATCGGCGGGCGTGGTCTTGGCGGTCATGGCGTGGTTCCGTGCGGCAGGCTAGGAAAGGGGCGAGCCCATTCTGTCCTCAAGATCGTGACTACCAACAAAAATGTCAATAGAGGCGCCCATCAGTCCCGCTCGTCGTCGCCGATCGCCCGAGGCGGCGCGTGAGAACATTCTGGCCGCCGCGGAATCGCTGTTGCTGGAGAAGGGGCCGCAGGCGCTGAAGCTGGCCGACGTGGCCGCCGCCGCCGGCGTGGTGCACGCCACGGTGCTGCATCACTTCGGCTCGATCGACGATGTCCAGACCGCGCTGATGGAGCGGATGATCCGGCAGCTGGTGGCCAAGATCCTCGACAGCACGGTCGCCGGCGATGACCCCCAGCGTCAGGCCGACGCCGGCGCGCGGGCGCTGTTCGACGCGTTCGAGTCGCGCGGCGCCGCCCGGCTGGCCGCCTGGCTGGAGCTGACCGGCGAGTCGCGTCGCCTGACGGTCGTGCGCGAAGCCGTACGTGAGGTGGTGGCCAACCGGCTGGCCCGCGACGGCCGGGTCGACGCGGAGACGGCGGAAGATTTTATCCTCGTCTGCGTGGCCCTGGCCCTGGGCGTCGGCCTGTTCGGGCCGTCGCTGGCCGAGCTGCTCGGCCGGCCGGCGGGGCGGACGCGGGAGCTGGCGCTGGATCTGATCCGCTGGCGAATGTCGGCCGTGACGGCGGGCGAAACCGGCGCCTGAACCCGTGGGCTACAGCCCCAGCCGCCTCGCCCCCTCGGCGGCGGTGACAATATCGAACCCGCGCGCCTTCGCGGCGTCGGCGAGGTGGCCCAGGGCCTCGGGCGTGCAGCCCCAGGGGGAGGGGCTGGCGGCCACGTCGTGGGTGTAGAGGATCAGCCAGGCCCCGCGCTGGGCGGCGCGGTCGAGCCAGCGCAGCGCGGCGGCCTCGCCGTCGGGGCCCTCGATGCCGACAGAGGGCAGCTGGTTGGCGTCGGCGCCCGTCTCGACCAGGCCCGCCTGCACCGTGCGCAGGGTGCGGTAGCGGCCGCCCAGCACGCGCTTGGCCGCCATCGAGACGTCGCCGTAGGGGTAGGCGAAGCTCTCGGCCGGCCCGGCGCCCCAGGCCTTCAGCATTTCGGCGTTACGCTCGACATCGTCGGCGATGGCCCGCGCGCCGGCCTGGCCGCAGTCCAGGTGGCTGAACGTGTGGCAGGCGATCTCGTGACCGGCGGCGGCGAGGCGCCGCGCGTCCTCCGCCGTCGCATAGACGCCCATCGGCCCGTCCTGTCCGGCCAGGCCGGCCGAAATGTACCAGGTCCCTCGAATCCCGCGCAATTCGAGCGTCTTGGCGCCGGCGTCGGCGGCGCTGGCCGGCGCGTCGTCGAAGCTGAAGGTGATCATCGGCCGCTCCAGCGCCATCCGCACGGGCCGTCGGTGGGCCAGCAGGGCCAGGCGGCGGCGCAGCTTGCCCTTCAGCGAACGGTCGGCGCTGTAGGCCTCCATCAGACGGCCTCCGCATAGAGGGCGGCGCGATAGAGCCGCAGGGCGAAGGCGCGCGGCCGAACGGGCAGGGCGTCGGCCAGGGCGAAGGCCTTGAGCAGAGGCCGCCACAGGCCGCGCAGCGGGACGCGTTTCAGCAGCCGCGCGACCCGATAGCTGGGGTAGGTCTCGACCACGGCGCGGTGGTCGGCGACGACCCGCGCGAAATTGGCCGCCGACTGCTCATATTTCCGGGCCATGACAGGGGCGGTGTCGAGCCCCAGATGGCTGGCGGGGATATCGGCGTGGACGATAGGCCAGCGTTCGCCGACGCGGATGCCCCATTCGACGTCCTCCCAGCCCCAGCCGGTGAACCGCTCGTCGAAGCCGATACTGTCGAACACGTCGCGCCGGACCAGCAGGTTGGCGGTGAACACATGCTTGGCCGGATCACGCGCGCGCTCGGCCGCGCCGTGGCAGTCGGTCTTCAGCGCCATGGCCCGGTGCAGGGCGTTCTCGCGGGTGCGCGGCGTCTGGTCGAGCGAGAAGCCGCCGAATGCCGCCGCCGGATCGCGGGCGTCGATCAGCGCCAGCCAGTCGGCGAGGAAGTGGTCGCTGTCGGGCAGCATGTCGGCGTCGATGAACAGCAGGCGGTCGGCGCGGGCGTGACGGGCCAGGCGGTTGCGGCCCTTCGACCGGCCCTCGTTGGCCGCCAGCCGCACGAACCGGGCGGGAAGGCGCAGGGCCTCCACCGCCTCGCCGACGCGCGTCGCCAGGTCCGGATCGCCCGAGCCGTCGTCGAGCGCCACGATCTCGACGGGCTGGGCCTCGCGGTCGAGGGCCGCCAGCAGCGGCGTGGGATCGTCTCGCATGAACGGGATCAGCACGGACAGCCGGGGGCGGGCGCTGGCCCAGGCGGCGTTGTCGGTGATCCACTCGGTCGGGCTGACGGTCATGTCGCGGTTCTCGCCCGCAGGCCCCGCCACAGCGTCCGGCCGTGGCCGCGCAGGCCGCCCGCGTCGAGCAGCAGCACGACGGCGCCATAGACCAGCCCGCCCGCGCCGGCCTTGAGCGCCAGTTCGAGCACGCCGCCGACCGCCGGGATCCGCGTCACCACGACCGCCATGGCCAGGCAGGCCAGCGCCGCGCGCCAGACCACATCCAGTGGGACCGGCAGCGGCATGGCCCGGCGGCCAAGCGTCCAGGATGCCCCAGCGCCGATGGCGTAGCTGGCGGCCGTCGACCACATGGCGCCGGCGATGCCGTGGCGCGGGATCAGGACCAGGTTCAGCAGCAGGTTGGCGACCGCCGGGATGATCATCGCCGCGAACAGCAGGTGCGTGCGCCGGCCCAGGGTGAAGGCCTGGTGGAAATAGTAGGTGGTGATCCCCGAGAAGAACGCGCCGACCGCCACCCACGGCGTGACGTCGGCCGCGCCCCGCGACAGGGCGCCGCCGACCATCAGCTGGGCCAGCGGTGCGGCGACCAGGGCCACGCCGACGGCGGCGGGCAGGGTCAGCAGGACCATGAACGACGCCTGTTCGCGCGCCGTCTCGGCCAGGGCCGCGTGGCCGCCGCGCTCCAGCGCCGCGACCATCGCCGGGCCGCCGGCCATGCCCAGCCAGATGAACATCACGTCCAGGGAGCGGTTCGCGAGGCTGTAGCCCGCGTGATAGACGCCGACCGCCCGCTCGTCGAGGAAGGCGGCCAGCAGGAAGCGGTCGGTGCTGGCGATGACCAGCGACAGGATCAGCGAGAAGGCCACCGGCAGGCCGTAGCTGGCGTAGTCGTGCAGCCGGGCCCTCTGGAACCGGCCGCCGCGCGCCAGGGCCAGCTCCCGGCGCAGGGTGAAGACCAGGCAGATCACCGCGATCGAGCCGATGCCGATCATCGGACCGGCCGCGCCGGCGCCCAGGGTGATGGCCAGCACCCCGATGGCGAAGCCGCCGGCCGTCTGGGCCATGTCGAGCGCCGAGGCGGCCATCACCTCGCCGTCGGCCTTGCGCCGCTCCTGCACGATGCGGATCAGGCTGCGGAAGACGATGGCGGCCAGGCCGACGGCCACGGCGGCCTTCAGCGGCGCGGCGATCGGCGCCAGCCACACCGCGACCGCCGCGACCACCGGAAAGATGATGGCCAGCACGGCGAACGCGCGCATCAGGGTGGCCAGATGGTCGGCGACCTCGCCACGTTCGACCGAACGCGCCTGGAACCGGGCCAGCGCCGCCTCGACCCAGGTGAACAGGGTGGTATGGGCCAGGCTCATGACCGACAGGGCCAGGGCGTAGCCGCCATACTGCTCGGGCGTCAGCAGGCGGGTGAAGACCACGATGGTCAGCAGCCCGACGATCCCCTGGGTGATGTTGGCCGGCAGGTAGCCGATCAGGCCGCGGCGAAACATCGGCCTAGCGCACCGTGTCCCGGTCCCCGAGCAGGCAGGGGATGGTCATGGCCATGATGTAGAGGTCGAACCAGAAGTTCTGCCGCTCGATGTATTCGATATCGAGCGCCACGCGGCGGCGGACCAGTTCGGGCGTATCGACCGGCCCGCGCGAGCCGTTGATCGCGGCCCAGCCGGTCATGCCGGGCTTCATGCGGTGGCGGTGCGCGTATTCGGCGACGAGACGGGCGGATTCGGTCTGGCCGGTCTTCATGCCCACGGCGTGGGGACGGGGGCCGACCAGGCTCATCTCGCCGGTCATCACGTTGAACAGCTGCGGCAGTTCGTCGAGGCTGGTCTTGCGGATGAACCGGCCCACGCGGGTCACGCGATCATCGCCGGCGCGCACCTGTTGCACGGCCGCGAAATCGGCCGCCTCGGCGCGCATCGAGCGGAACTTCCAGACCAGGATTTCCTCGTTGTTGAACCCGTGGCGGCGCTGGCGGAAGAACACCGGTCCCGGGCTGTCGAGCTTGATGGCCATGGCCACGGCGAGCATCAGCGGCCAGCCCAGCAGCAGGGCCAGCGCCCCGACGACCAGGTCCTGGGCGCGCTTGACGCCGGCCCGGCGGATGTCGGCCGGCTCGCCCGAGACCTGGGCCAGCTGGGCGTCGGCGATGCGCGACAGCGCGCGGTGCCGGCCGTCCTCGCCGCCCGCGTCGAGCACCAGGCTGACGTCGTTGGGCAGCACCCGCAAGCGGTCGATCAGCTCCCGGATGCGCGGCTGGGCCGACGGATTCACCGCGATGACGATGCGATCAACGTAGGGCATGATCTTGTGGGTCAGCAGGTCGGTCGTATTGCCCAGCACCGGCACCCCTGCGAGCTCCCGCGGGACCCGGTCCAGGCGGTCGTCGAACACGCCAAGCACCGCCACCTCGCGCGTGGCCAGGGCCGTCTCGATCAGCTTGCGGGCCGCCGGTGTCGCGCCGACGATGACGATGTTGGGGGTCAGCTTGCCGTCGCGACGCCAGCCGGCGACGATCAACCACCACAGGCCGTGCAGCGCCAGCACCGCCGTCAGGCTGACGGCGAACCAGGCCGGGACGACCGGTGACAGGCGCGGACCGACCAGGTCCAGGGCGATCAGAGGCAGGCCGGCGAGGCTGAAGGCCGCGCAGACCCGCACGAAATGCCGCGACAGGTTCTCGTTGAGGGCGAAGCCGTGGGTGTCCATGGCCCGCAGACCCCACAGCAGCAGGCCCGCGCCCAGCGCCAGCGGCAGGGCCTGGCCGACGGTCGCCTGCAACAGGCCGCCCTCGGCGAGGAAATGCGCCGCCGTCAGGGTCGCCACGACGATGGCCGTCGCGTCGATCCAGCGGAAGGTGTGCGTGACGTGCCGCAGCTCAAGCCGGGACCGCACGGGCACCAGCCGGCGCGGGCGGAAAGGACCGCGCCGGTCGCGCGGGTCCTCCAGCGGCGCGGCGTCGGGCTCGCGCCCGAACTGGGTCTCCAGCACCCGGTGCAGCGCGCGCACGGCATCGACCCAGCCCTCTTCGGGACTGGCGTCGGGCACTGCGCGCGGGGCGGGGGCGGACCTCATCGCCGGCAATCTCGCACGGCCGGCTGAGCGTCCGGTTAACGGGGTTCGCCCAAACCATGCGAGCGGTCGTTGCGAACGTCGCGCCACTTGGATATGAGGGGCCTCCCGCGAAAGCGGGGTGGAGACGTGCCCGAGTGGCCGAAGGGACTCGTTTGCTAAATGAGCGTACCCCAAAAGGGTACCGTGGGTTCGAATCCCACCGTCTCCGCCATCCTGCTTCGCCCCGCGGGCTTCGCAGGATAAATCCCTGGGCCATCATTCGAAGCAGGATGCCCTCCGAAGCCCTGGCGTAGGCGGGCGTGTTTCCCGAGCCCCGCTCGTCATGAGGCCCCGCATGCCGTCAACCCGGCCAGGTCTGGCCCTGTTCCAGCCGGTCATTCCGCAGAATGTCGGCGCCTGCATCCGGTTGTCGGCCTGTTTCGGCGTCGATCTGCACGTGATCGAGCCCGTCGGCTTCCGGTTCGACGACAGCGCCATGAAGCGGGCGGCGCTCGACTATGGGCCCCTGGCGCACATGAGGCGGCACGCCGACTGGGACGCCTTCCTGCGCGACCGGGCGCCCGGGCGGCTGGTGCTGTTCACGACGAAGGGCGCGACGCCGCTCAACGCCTTCGTCTTCCGGCCTGATGACGTGTTGCTGTTCGGCGGCGAGACGGCCGGCGCGCCGGAGACGGTGCATGCCGTCGCCGACGCCCGTGTGGTGATTCCGTTGCGACCGGACGCGCGGTCACTGAACCTGTCGGTCAGCGCCGGAATCGGCCTGTTCGAGGCGCTGCGCCAGACCGGCGGGCTGGGCTCCTAGTCGTCGAACCCCACGAACACCGCCGCCTCGTCGATCGACTTGCGCTGCGAGACCACCGCATTGGCCGGAAACGTGTCGTCGGGCCAGCCCATGGCGACGCAGATCATGATCACCTGGTCATCGGGGATGCCGGCGTGCTCGCGCACCACGGGCGACTGCATGATGCCCTGGCTGTTGATCACGCAGCCCAGGCCGCGCGCCCAGGCGGCGTTGACCAGGGCGTTGGTCACCGCCCCGCAGTCGAACGGTCCGATGTCGCCGCCGTGGATCGACCGGTCGTAGGTCACCACGATCGAGACCGGCGCGTCGAACTGGCGAAACCCGCGCAGAACCCAGTCCGTCCGCTTCTCCTTGTTGTCGCGCTCAATGCCCATGGCCGCGAACAGCTGCTTGGCGACGCCGATCTGCCGCTCGCGGTGGGCGCCGCCGTATTCGCCATGGCCGCGGAACTCGCGCGACGACGGCACGCCGGCCAGATTGCGCTCGGTGTTGCCGGCGCGGATCCGGTCCAGCGCCTCGCCGGCGACGACATAGAAGTTCCACGGCTGGGTGTTCAGCGACGACGGCGCGCGCATGGCGACCTCGAGGACCTCGCGGATCAGCGCCCGGGGCACGGGCTCGGGCCGGTAGCCGCGGATGCTGCGGCGTCCCTGGACAACCTCGTCGAACGTCGGGGCGGGGCTCGCGGCTGGCTTCATGGTCTGGTTTCCACGCTGATCGGATGTGACCGTCGTGTGAGTAGCGCGTGCGATGCGGCGAAAGAAGGTGAACTTGTCGCCGCCATATCCGGACTGGCCCTCGCCGTCGGCAGGACGCAGGATGGCGCGGTCCGCCCCGCCGGGCGGCATGACCGAGAGGGGCTGTGCGTGAACAGGGCCAGGCCCTTCGCCGACATCCGGGCCCAGGCGGCCGCGCGCAAGGGCGGCGAGGCGGCGCTGGCCGCCCTGCTGCCGGCGGTCAGGACCGCGGACGACCTGGCCGCGATTCCCGACGACCGCTGGCTGGCGGTGATGAGCCGCTGCGTGTTCCAGGCCGGCTTCTCGTGGAAGGTGGTCGAGACCAAATGGCCGGGGTTCGAGGACGCCTTCTGGGGCTTTGATCCCCACCGCTGCCGGATGATGTCGGACGAGGACCTCGACGCCCTGCTCAAGGACCGGCGGATCATCCGCAATGGGGCCAAGGTCGTGTCGGTGCGCAACAACGCCGCCCTGCTGGTCGATCTGGCGGCGGAGCATGGTTCGGCGGCGGCGGTCTTCGCCCGCTGGCCGGCGGACGACTATGTCGGCCTGCTCGACCTGCTGAAGACGCGCGGCGACCGGCTGGGCGGCGGCGCGGGCATGATGGCCCTGCGCTTCATGGGCCGCGACGGCTGGGTCACCTCGCCCGACACGGCCAAGGCCCTGACCCGCGAAGGCGTCATCGACGGCGCGCCCGATACGAAGAAAGCCCGCAAGGCGATCCAGGCGGCGTTCAGCCAGTGGGCGGCGGAGGAGGGAACCCCTTTCGCCCACATCAGCCGGATTTTGGCGATGAGCGTGGACTGAGGCGCGGCTTCAGCCCAGGTCGATGAGCAACGGCCAGCCGGGGCCGAGCTCCTCGCGCAGGCGCTGTCCAAGGGCCTCACCGCGCCGTCGGAACCGCGTCTTGGCCTCGGCGTCAACGAAGCCCGATCTCGCAGGGTCGTCCATATCGAGGGTGGCGTCGAAGTCCGCGGCCCAGGCCAGCAGGTCGGCGCGCAGGGCCGCCGACAGCGGCAGGGTCGCGGGATCGACGTCGCCCGCAAGCCCGGGCGACGCCTCCCACAGGGGAAAACACTGATAGTCGGCCATCAGCCGCAGCGAGCGCATCCGCCTCAGCCCAGCAGATGGTTGTTCCACGCCGCCCTTAGCGTCTTCTTGTCGATCTTGCCCGTCGCGGTCAGGGGCACGGCGGCGAACACCACGTCATCGGGCATCCACCACTTGACGATCCTGGGGCGCAGGTAGTCGAGCACCTCGTCGCGGGTCACGGTGCGGCCCTCGTGCGTTTCGATCACCAGCAGCGGCCGCTCCTCCCACTTGGGGTGGGGAATGCCGACCACGGCGGCGATCTTCACCCCGGGGCAGGCAACGGCGACGTTTTCCAGGTCGATCGAGCTGATCCATTCGCCGCCGGTCTTGATCACGTCCTTGGCGCGGTCGGTGATGCGCATGAAGCCGTGCTGGTCCAGCGTGGCGATGTCGCCGGTGTCGAACCAGCCGCCGTCGTCGGTGACGTCCTCGTCCTTGCGGAAGTAGCGCTGGATGGTCCAGGGGCCACGGACCATCAGGGCGCCGCTGGTTTCGCCATCGCGCGGCGCCTCGCCGCCGTCGTCGAGCATGATCTTCAGCTCGATGCCGAACTGCAGCCGGCCCTGGCGGGTCCAGATGATCTCATCGACCTGGTCCTCGCCCAGCGCCGCGACCGACGGCGTGGGGGTGGCGACCACGCCCAGCGGACAGGTCTCGGTCATGCCCCAGATCTGCAGCACCTGCACGCCGTGCTTGACCTTGAAGGTCTCGGCCATGGCCCGCGGCACGGCCGAGCCGCCGATGATCACCCGCTTGAGCTGGCCGACGGTCTGGCCGGTCTGGGCCAGCCAGTCGAGATACATGGTCCAGATGGTCGGCACGCCGCCGGAGAAGGTCACGCCCTCGCCGATGATCAGGTCCTGCAGGCTGGCCGGGTCCATCTTCTCGGCCGGCAGCACCAGCTTGCAGCCGTTGATCGGGCAGATGAACGGCAGGCCCCAGGCCGTGGCGTGGTAGAGCGACGAACAGGGCATGACCACGTCGAAGGCGGTCAGGCCAAAGGCGCTGGCCAGGCCCGCGGCCATGGCGTGCAGCACCACGGCCCGGTGGCTGTAGAGCACGCCCTTGGGATCGCCCGTGGTGCCGGAGGTGTAGCAGAGGAAGGCGCCGGCGTTCTCGTCCAGCCGTGGCCAGGCATAGGCCGCGTCGCTCTCGCCCGCGATCAGCGTCTCGTAGTTCAGCGCGCCCACGGCCCCGGCGTGGTGGTGGTCGGCGTCGGCCAGCAGCACGAAGGTCTTCACCGTGGTCAGCCGGTCGGCCAGCCGCTCGACCAGCGGCGCGAAGGTGGCGTCGTAGAACAGCACCGTGCTTTCGGCGTGCTCCAGCACATAGACAATCTGGTCGTCGAACAGCCGCGGATTGACCGTGTTGAGCACCGCGCCGATGCCAGGAACGGCATAGAACAGCTCCAGATGCCGGTGCGTGTTCCAGGCCAGGCTGGCGACCCGGTCGCCGGATGTCACGCCCAGCCCCTCAAGCGCGCGGGCCAGCCTGCGCGTGCGGGCGGCCAGGCCGGCGTAGTCGTAGCGGTGAATCCGGCCCTCGACGGTGCGGGAGACGATCTCCACCCGACCGTGCGCCGTTTCGGCGTGGGTCAGGATGGCGGTCGTCAGCAACGGGACGTCCTGCATCAGTCCGGGGATCACGGGCGTTTCCTCCTGGTCTTTGTGATTGGCGTTCAGGATCGGCGCTGGCCGCCGTGCAAGTCAATCCAGACGGTAGGCTTCACGGCCGGCGGCGCGGGTTTCGCGCACGATGCGGCCCCACCAGCGGATGCGCTCGGCATCAGTCAGACCGTCGCTGTCCTCCAGCCACCGGACCATGCTGTCGAGGAACAGGCCGAACAGGGCGCCGGCGGCCATTCGCGCCCGGTCCTCGGCTCCGTGCGGCGCGTCGGGGCCCGGCTTGAACAGGGGCAGGGCGGTGCGCGCCAGCAGGGGGCGCAGCCGCGCCTCCCACTCTGGCTGGCTGGCCCGGCAGTTGCGGAACACCAGCAGGAAGGGCGCCGGCTCCTCGCGCGCCGTCTCGAGCACCCGCGCGACCATCGAACCGTAGCCCTCCCATGGGGCGGCATGGGCGTTCTCGATCGCGCCGGCGACCCTTTCGAAGATCGCCTCGACCAGCGCCTCGCGCGAGGGAAACAGGCGATAGAACAGCACCTTGGCTGCGCCGGCCGCGTCGGCGATGTCGCGCATGGTGGCCGTGTGCAGGCCCTTGTCCAGCAGCACGCGGGCGGCGACGCGGACGTACTCGTCGCGGCGCGCGGCGTGATCGACGCGGGGCTTCTTGCGGACGGGCGCGGCGGCTGCGGTCATCGAAACCGCGTGGTAACAGACTTTGCGGAGCGCGGGGACATGCACTTGGAGTGCGTGTCCCTGTTCTACTCCCGCCGCAGCGCCTCGATCGGGTCGAGCCTGGCCGCTCTCCAGGACGGATAGGCGCCGAACACCACCCCGACCAGCAGCGAGAAGCCCAGCGACACCGGGATCGACCAGCCGGCGATGGCCACCGGCCAGTCGCCCAGCTTGGCCATCAGGAAACCGCCGCCGATGCCGACGACCAGGCCAATGATCCCGCCGATCACCGACAGGGTCACGGCCTCCAGCGCGAACTGGAACAGCACGTCGTTGCGCCGGGCCCCGACGGCCATGCGCAGGCCGATCTCGCGGGTCCGTTCGGTCACGGCGACCAGCATGATGTTCATGATGCCCACGCCGCCGACGACCAGCGACACGGCGGCCACGGCGGCCAGCAGCGAGGTGAAGGTCTTCACCGAGGCCTGCATGGCCTCCATGATCGAGGCCATGTTCTGGACGCTGAAGTCGTCGTCGGCGCCCTGGCGGATGCGGTGACGCTCGCGCAGCAGGTTGGTCACGTCCTCCTGCAGCCGGTCCATGTCCTCGGCGGTGGCCGCCTTCACATAGATGGTCTGGACGTTGTCGCCCTGGACCCGCCGGCCGACCACGCGCGAGCGCACGGCCTGCAGGGGGCCCAGCACGATGTCGTCCTGGTCCTGGCCGAAGCCGCTCTGGCCCTTGGAGGTCAGCACCCCGACCACCTCGAACGGCACGGCCCCAACCCGGATGCGCTTGCCCACCGCGTCGGCGTCCTCGCCGAACAGTTCCGTGGCCACGGTCTGGCCGATGACGATCACCTTGCGGCCCTGGCGCGCCTCGGTCTCGTCGAACATCCTGCCCGAGGCGATGGTCAGGTCGCGGGCGGTCAGATAATCGGGCGTGACGCCCTCGACCCGCGACTGCCAGTTGGCCCCCTCGGCGGTCAGCTGGGCGCCGCCGCGCACGGCCGGAGCCACGGCGACCGCCCCCTCGACCTGGCTGGCGATGGCCCCGGCGTCGTCCTCGGTCAGGGACACGCCGCTGCCGGCGCCCTGGCTGACGAAACCGCCGCCCGGGCCGCGCGAGGCGCCGGGCGAGACGATCAGCAGGTTGGAGCCGAGCCCGCCGATGGCGCTGGTCACGCGCTGCTGCGCGCCCAGGCCGATGGAGGTCATCATGACCACGGCGGCCACACCGATGACCACGCCCAGCGAGGTGAGGGCGCTGCGCATCGGGTGGGCGGCGATGGCCCCGGCCGCGAAGCCGACCAGATCGATACGCTTCACGGGCGGCCTCCGTTGGCGTCGGAGACGATCAGCCCGTCCCGGAACGTGATCCGCCGGTCGGCCTCGGCGGCGACGTCGGCGTCGTGGGTCACGATCACCAGGGTCAGCCCCTCGGCGTTGAGCGCCTTGAACAGAGCCATCACGTCGTTGCCGGTCTGGGTGTCCAGGGCGCCGGTGGGCTCGTCGGCCAGCAGCAGGTCCGGCGCGTTGGCCAGCGCCCGGGCGATGGCCACCCGCTGCTGCTGTCCGCCGGACATCTGGGTCGGCTTGTGGCCCATGCGCGCGCCCAGCCCGACGCGCTCAAGCATGTGCCGGGCCCGCGCCCGTCGCTCGTCCGGCTCCATGCCGGCGTAGATCATCGGCAGCTCGACGTTCTGCAGCGCCGACAGCCTGGGCAGCAGCTGGAAGGACTGGAACACGAAGCCGATCCGGCGGTTGCGGAAATCGGCCAGGGCGTTGTCGTCGAAGTGGCTGACGTCCTCGCCGTCGAACAGGTAGGTCCCGCGGCTGGGCCGGTCGAGACCGCCCAGGATGTTCATCAGCGTCGACTTGCCGGAGCCCGAGGAACCGGTGATGGCGACGTTCTCTCCACGCGCGATGGACAGGGAGACGCCGGCCAGGGCGGCCACCGTCTCCTCGCCCATCCGGTAGACCTTCTCCAGATCGCGGATCTCGATCACGGGCTACATCCGCACCCGGACGCCGCCGCCCATGGGACCGCCGCGCGCCTGGACCTTGGCCTTGGGGCCGCCGCCGACGATGACCTGGTCGCCGGCCTTCAGCGGGCCGACGATCTGGGTGAAGGAGCCGTCGGACGCGCCGACCCGCACGGGCACGGCCGTCGGCTTGCCCTCGCGCAGCACATAGATCACGCCGGCCGTCAGGCCGCCGCCCTGGCCGCGACCGCCGCCGGCGGCCATCCGGGCGCGCAGGGCGACCAGCTTGTCCTTCTGGGCCGGCTTGAGGATCGGCTCCAGCCTGGCGAGCACATCCTGCGTCATCTGGCGCATGGCCTGGCGGCGAGCGGCAGGATCGCCGGACGCCTTGGCCAGGGCCTTGGTCCGGGCCTCGGCGAGGATGGCCTCGGCCTTCTTGCGCTGGCCGGCGTCCAGATCGAGGTCGTCGAGCAATCGGGCGCCCATCGCGCCGCCCTGGCGCTGGCCGCCGCCCTGACGGAAGCCGCCGCCCGGCGGTCCGCCGGGCCCCACGGCCGGCCCGGCGCTGCGCCGCGCAGCCTGGGGCTGCTGATCCGGCGGGTTCCAGCGCAGGGCCGCGGCGGGGACCTTGAGCACGCCGCTCAGCTGCTGGATGACGATGTCGGCGTTGGCGGTCATGCCCGGCATCAGCTTGCCGCCCGGGTTCTCGGCCTGGGCGATGACGATGTAGGCGACGACGTTGGACTCGGTTTCTGGCTGTTTGCGCACCTGGGTGACCACGCCGGTGTAGGTATCGTCCGGGAACGCATCGACGGTGAAGCGGACGGTCTGGCCCTCCCGCACCTGGCCGATGTCGGCCTCGTCCACCGAGATCTTGACCTCGAGCTTGGACAGGTCGTTGGCGATCTGGAACAGCACCGGCGCCGACAGGCTGGCGGCCACCGTCTGGCCGGGTTCGATCGAGCGGTTGATGATCACCCCGTCGATCGGGGCGACGATGCGGGTGCGGGCAAGGTCCGTGCGGGTGCTGGCGAGGGCGGCCCGGCTCTGGGTCACCGAGGCCCGGGCGGCCTGGATGTTGGCCTGGGTCGACTTCCAGGCGGCCTCGGCCGTTTCCAGAGCGGCCCTGGCCACGACGCCCTGATCGTACAGGGACCTGGTGCGGTTGTAGGCGGCCCGCGCCTCCGCCGCCTGGGCCTGGGCCTGGGCGACCTGGGCCTGGTTGGCGACGATCTGCGCCTCGCCCTGCCGCACGCGGCTGACGTAGGTCTGGGGATCGAGGATCGCCAGCAGCTGGCCGGCCCGGACCTGGTCATTGAAGTCGGCCAGCACCTTGATGATCTGGCCGGAGATCTGAGAGCCGACATCGACCTGGACCAGCGCCTGCAGCGACCCCGAGGCCGAGACCGACCTGGTGATGTCGCCCTGCTGGACCTGTTCGGTGCGATAGGGGTCCTTGGGGGCCTTGGGCTTGAACAGCTGCCACCCGGCCCAGGCGGCCGCCAGCAGGCCGATCACGGCCAGGGCGTAGACGACAGGGCGCGGCAGGCCCTTCCTGCGGCGGGTCGGGGCGGCGTTCAGGCTCATGGGGTCTCGCGACTGGACTTGGCGGCGGGCGCCGCAACCTCAATGGCGTTAACCGCCGCGGGTTGCAGTCGCATTTCAACATCTTTGCCCGGCCTCTTCCCTCGCCCCCCTTCGGCTGGACCGCGGGCCAGCGACTGGGCGGGAGTCTTCGGCAGGTCCGCCAGGGCGATCCCGCCGTCGCCATCGACGTCGAGCAGGCCGAAACGCATGCGCGCCGCCGCCGTCGCCTCGGCCCGGCTGACGCGCTGGTCGAGGTCCGCGTCGGCCCCGCGCACGGGGTGCGGCTCGTTGATCAGCGAGTATTGCGCCGCGCCCTGCCGCCGGGCGGGCATCGGCCGCCCGCGCGGATGCAGGAAGCTGGGCCGGCCGTAGACCTGCTCGCCGCGCGTGGGCGGCAGGACCAGGGGCGGCGCCCCCTCGCGCCGCACGGGGCTGGGCATGATGCCCATGATCTCCGGCGCCACGTTGCGTTCGTAATCGACGTTCTCGAAACCATCGACCACCTGGTCCTTGTCGGTGTCGAGCCGGTCGAAGAAGGCCAGGGCGTCGGCGACGAATTCCTCGCGCGTCAGGCCTCCGTCGTGATCAGCGTCGGCCCGGCCGAACCACCGCGCCGCCGGATAGGGCTGGCCCTGTTCGGCGCGAAACGGCTCGCCCGCCGGACTGATGAACACCTGCGGCGGCGGCGGTCCGGGCGGGGGCGGGGCCTCCCGCGGGCCGCCGCCCGGGATGCTGATCGGCCGGTCCAAATCCTGGGCCAGGGCGGGACCGGCGGCGAACAGAAGCATCAGGCAGGCGACGCGGGCGATCATGACGGGCTCCGGAGGACGAGGCGCGCCAGCTTCGCGGGCGGCCATGTCGCCAGTAGGGCCCGAGCTTTGCGGGATCGCAACACTTGTGATGTCGCTACAGCGGCAAGGTCACGCGGGCCGTCAGGCCGCCGCCGGGGCGGGCGCGCAGCACGACATCGCCGCCGTGGGCCCGGGCGATCGAGCGGACCACGGCCAGGCCCAGGCCCGCGCCGCCGGTTTCCCGGCTGCGCGACGGCTCACCGCGATAGAAGGGTTCGAACACCCGCTCGGCGTCCTCGGGCGGGATGCCGGGGCCGTCATCCTCGATCTCGATCACCGCCTCGCCGCCCTCGACGAACACCCGGCCGCGGGCCCGGAGGCCGTATTTCAGCGCGTTCCCGACCAGATTGGCGGTCAGTCGCCGCAGGGCCACGGGATCGCCCTCGACCACCAGCCGTTCCGACGGCAGGGCCGTGGCGTCGGCGCCGGTCTCGGCCGCCTCGTCCAGCACGCTCTCGACCAGCGATGACAGCTCCAGCTTCTCGCGCGGCCCGGCCCGGGTGGCGTCGCGCACGAAGCCCAGGGTGGCGGAGATCATCGCGTCCATCTGGTCGATGTCGGCGGCCAGCTTGCCGCGAATGTCGTCGGGCGCGGCCTCGATGCGGAACCGCAGGCGGGTGAGGGGGGTGCGCAGGTCGTGGGCGATGGCCCCGACCATGGCCGTGCGATCCTCGACGTAGCGGCGCAGCCGCTCCTGCATGCGGTTGAAGGCCTCGGCGGCGGCCTGCACCTCGCGCGAGCCGCCCAGCTCCAGCGGCGGCGCGCGCGGGTCGCGGCCGAGCCGGTCGGCGCCGCTGGCGAAGGCGGCGATCGGGGCCGCCAGCCGCCGCGCGAACAGCCAGGCCAGCGGCGAGACGGCGATGACCGAGATCAGCAGGGTGAGCAGGATGTGGCCCTGCCAGGAATTGAGCCGCAGGGAGGGCTGTGGCTGCGCGACCAGCCAGCCGCCGTCGGCCTGACGCACGCCGATCCTGAACGGGGCGAACAGGATCCGCTCGCCGAAGCGGAACGGCCCGCCGGGCCCGCCTTCGGGTCCGGGGTGTCCGGGAGGAGGTCCGGCGGGGCCGTGCCCCATCAACGCCCCACCGCGGAAGACCCGCACCTCGAACGCGCTCTCGGTCTGCCGCGAACGCATGAACATCCGCCGCGGGCCGTCGGTCTCGATGACGATCCGCGCGGGATCGACCTGCAGGCTCTGGGCCAGGCCGCGCCGGATGTCCTCGCGCCAACGACTGCCCCGCATGAGCAGGGGCCGCTCGCGCGGTGGCCGCGCCTGGGTCCTGACGACCAGTGGCCGGGACTCGGTCACGGGCGTGACCCCCGGTTGGCGCAGCGCCCTGGCGACGTCGGACAGGCGGTAGAGCTCCGGCGGTGGCGGCGGCAGGTGCAGGATCACGGCCGTCGAGATGCTGTGCGCCGCCACGAGGCAGACGACGATCAGGCCCAGGACCTGGACGAACAGCGGCGTCCCGCGCCACCGGTTCATGACGCGCGCACGACCTTGGGCGAGAACATGTAGCCTTCGCTGCGGATGGTGCGGATGATCTCCACGCCGCTGTCGTCGTCCAGCTTGCGCCGCAACCGGCTGATCTGCACGTCGATGGCCCGGTCATAGGCCTCGGTGTCCGGGCCCCGCGCCAGATCGAGCAGCTGGTCGCGGGTCAGCACGCGCTGCGGCCGCTCGACGAAGGCGCGCAGCAGCGAGAACTCGCCGCTCGACAGGTTGACGATCACGCCCTGGGGCGAGCGCAGTTCGCGCCGCACCAGGTCCAGCCGCCAGCCGGCGAACGTGCAGGCGGCCCCGACCTGGTCGTCGTTCGGGCGCGGTTCCTGCCTGCGCCGCAGGACGGCGCGGACCCTGGCCAGCAGCTCGCGCGGATTGCAGGGCTTGGGCAGATAGTCGTCGGCGCCCAGCTCCAGGCCGACGATGCGGTCGGTCTCCTCGCCCATGGCCGACAGCATGACGATGCCCGGCCCGCCGGCGGCGCCCGAAAGCCGGCGGCAGATCGACAGGCCGTCCTCGCCCGGCATCATCACGTCCAGCACGATCAGGTCGGCGGGGTTGCGCTGCATCGCCAGATCCATCGACCGGGCGTCCGACGCCTGGTCCACACGGTAGCCGTGCCGGGTCAGGAAGTCGGCGATCACGTCACGGATGCCCGGGTCGTCATCGACGATCAGGATCCGGGCGCCGGGCGCCTCGGCCACGCCGTGGGCGGTCTTGTCCATCACGAGCTCCATGGCCGGCTTTTGCCGGACAGACGTGGCGCCGGAATTTCATCGCTGCAACACACACAGGGACATGCACTTCAGGGCGTGTCCCTTGCCTGACGATGGGGACACGCACTGAAGTGCATGTCCCCGCGCCTAGCTGTAGCGCCTGGGCACGCCTTCCAGCTCGGGCAGGCTGCCCGCCTCGACCCCCAGCGCGATGTCCGAGACGAACGGGTTGGCCTTGCGTTCGAAGCCGAAGGTGCTCATCGGGCCGTGGCCGGGCACGAAGGCCACGTCGTCGCCGAGCGGCCAGAGCTTCCGGGTGATCGAGTCGATCAGCTGCTGGTGATCGCCGCGCGGAAAGTCGGTGCGGCCGATCGAGCCCTTGAACAGCACGTCTCCGACCTGGGCGAAGCGCGCCTGGCGGTGGAAGAACACCACATGGCCGGGCGTGTGCCCGGGGCAGTGGATGACCTCGAACTCGGTTTCGCCCAGCCGCACCGTGTCGCCGTCGGCCAGCCAGCGGTCGGGGGTGAACCCCTCGGCCCCGGCCATGCCGTAGCGGGCGGCGCTTTCGGGGATCTGGTCGATCCAGAACTGGTCGTCGGGATGCGGCCCCTCGATCGGCGCGCCCGTGGCGGCCGCGAGCGCCGCCGCGCCGCCGGCGTGGTCGAGGTGGCCGTGGGTGATCCAGATCTTCTCGACGGTCAGCCCCTGCTGGGCGATGGCGGCCAGCAGGCGCGGAACCTCGCCGCCCGGGTCGATGACCGCGGCCTTCTTCGTCTTCTCGCACCAGACCACCGTGCAGTTCTGCTGCAGTGGCGTCACCGGGGCGATGATGGCCCGGATGGGAGAGGGAGCGGTCACGGAGACTCCTGGATCGATGGCCCGCCCATATGATCGGCGTTCAGCCCGGCGGAATAAAGGGCCCGCCCACGAAAAAGGCCCGGGATCGCTCCCGGGCCTTTCCGTTGTCCCCTGCAGCCCGCTGATGGGGACACGCACTGAAGTGCATGTCCCCTCGGGATCAGCCGTGGTCTTCGCCGACCCCGTGGGCCTGGGCCTGCATCGGGCCCGGGCCGGCGCTGTCGTCCTCGTGCTGCGGCAGGCCCTTGCCGAGGCGCGAGTTCCAGAAGCCGTAGAAGATGTAGATCAGCGCGCCGATGCTGAGGTAACCGCCCAGCAGCGTGGCCGGGATCAGGTCGCCCGCCATCGCCTTGGCGTAGATGTCGAGCATCAGCGGCGCGATCATCACCAGGGCGAAGAAGATGCCCAGCAGCGGCGTGACGATCCCGAACGGCGCGGTGAACGGCCGGACGAGGTCGGGCCGGGCCTTGCGCAGATGCATGACGCTGACGCAGACGATCAGGAAGGCGGTTGCCGTGCCCAGGCTGACCAGGTCGCCGAGGATCTCGATCGGCAGGGCGGCCGCGGCCACCGCGATCAGCATGCCCAGGATGATGGTGCCGATCCAGGGCGTGCGGAACTTCGGGTGCAGGGTCGAGAACACCCGCGGCAGCAGGCCGTCCTTGGCCATGGCGTAGAACACGCGGCTCTGGCCGTAGGTCAGGATCAGCATCACCGAGGTCAGGCCGGCGACGGCGCCGACCTTGATCAGGATGGAGAACCAGCCCACGCCCATGCGATCGACGGCCAGGGCGATCGGGGCGGCGACGCCCAGCTCGCGGAACGGCACCACGCCGGTCAGCACCGCGGCGACCAGCATGTAGATGATGGTGCAGACCAGCAGCGAACCCAGGATGCCGACCGGAATGTCCTTCTGTGGGTTCTTGGCCTCGGCCGCGGCGGTCGAGACCGCCTCGAAGCCGACATAGGCGAAGAAGATCACCGAGGCGGCGCGGAAGATGCCGGGCAGGCCGTATTTGAAGCCGCCCTCGTTCTCCGGAATAAACGGAACCCAGTTCTCGACGTTGATGAAGCCGATGCCCATCAGGATGAAGGCCAGCAGCACGCCGACCTTGATGGCCACGATGACATTGTTGACCGACGCCGATTCCGACACGCCCAGCACCAGCAGGCCGGTCACGGCCAGAATGCCGATGGCGCCCAGGATGTTGGCGCCGCCGCTCTGGATGAAGGTCATGCCGCCTTCGATCGGCACCGCCTGAATGAAGGACGTCGTCAGCATGGGCGGGATCTCCATGCCGAAATTATGCAGCAGGCTGACCACGTTGCCGGACCAGCCGGCCGCCACGGTCGAGGCCGCGACGCCGTATTCCAGCACCAGCAGCCAGCCCATGACCCAGGCGAACACCTCGCCCAGGGTCGTGTAGCTGTAAGTGTAGGCCGATCCCGCCACGGGCATGGTCGAGGCCAGCTCCGCGTAGCAGAGGCCCGCGAAAATACAGGCGAAGAAGGCGACGATGAACGACAGCATGACCGCCGGGCCGGCGAAGTTGGCCGCCGCGTTGCCGGTCATCACATAGATGCCCGCGCCGATGATGCAGCCGATGCCCAGCAGGACCAGGTTCCACGCCCCCAGGGTGCGCTTCAACTGGTGGGTGTTGGATTCATGCTGGACCTGCTCGATCGACTTTTTGAGAAACAGTCGGTTCCCGCGTTTCGCGGTATTTGCGGACATACGTCTCGCTCCCCCCAATGGCCGACGACCCCCGCCGGCGCGGCTAACAGGTCGGGGACGTTAGCAGCAAAGCCGTCTCGCGCAACGGCTTACGGTGACGAGCGGCTTTCGACGCACTAGGACTGCCGCGCAATGCTGCCGATCGAGGAAATCCTGCCCCGTCTGGGCGAGGCGCTGGCCGACGCGCCCTGCGCCGTGCTGGTCGCTCCGCCGGGCGCCGGCAAGACCACGCGCGCGCCGCTGTTCCTCATGGACCAGGCCTGGGCGGCGGGCGGCAAGCTGATCGTGCTCGAGCCGCGCCGGCTGGCCGCCCGCGCGGCGGCGGCGCGCATGGCCTGGACCCTGGGCGAGCCGGTCGGGGAGACGGTCGGCTTTCGCGTGCGCCTGCAGTCGAAGGTTTCGGCCCGCACCCGCGTCGAGGTGGTCACCGAGGGCGTGTTCACCCGCATGATCCAGGACGATCCGGGCCTGGACGGCGTGGCGGCCGTGCTGTTCGACGAGTTTCACGAGCGCAGTCTCGACGCGGACCTGGGCCTGGCTCTGGCGCGGGACAGCCAGCGGCTGCTGCGCGAGGACCTGCGGCTGCTGGTGATGTCGGCGACGCTCGATGGCGCGGCGGTGGCGCGGCTGCTCGGCGATGCGCCGGTGATCGAGAGCCAGGGTCGCGCCTTCCCGGTCGAGACGCGCTACCTCGGCCGCGATCCCGCGCGCCGGCTTGAGGAGCAGGTCGGCCGGGCCGTCGAGCGGGCGCTGGCGGAGGAGTCGGGCGGCGTGCTCGTGTTCCTGCCGGGCCAGGGCGAGATCCTGCGCACGCGCGACTGGCTGGCCGAGCGGATGCGCCGTCCCGATGTCGATCTGGCTCCGCTCTACGGCGCGATGGACCCTGGCGAACAGGACCGCGCCATTGCGCCTTCGCCGCCGGGACGGCGCAAGGTGGTGCTGGCCACCTCGATCGCCGAGACCAGCCTGACCATCGAGGGCGTGCGCGTAGTCATCGACGCCGGCCAGGCCCGCGTGCCGCGCTTCGACCCGGCCAGCGGTCTGACCCGGCTGGAGACAGTGCGCGTCTCTCGCGCCGCCGCCGACCAGCGGCGCGGCCGCGCGGGCCGGACGGAGCCCGGGGTCTGCTACCGCCTGTGGGACGAGGCCGAGACGCGGGCGCTGGCCCCGTTCGCCCGTCCGGAAATCCTCGAGACCGATCTGTCGGGCCTGGCGCTCGACCTGGCGCGGTGGGGCGCGCGAGACGCCGCGAGCCTGGCCTTCCTCGACCCGCCGCCGGCCGCCGCTTTCGCCGAGGCGCGGGCGCTGCTGGTCCGGTTGCAGGCGCTGGACGGGCAGGGCGCCCTGACGCCGCACGGCGAGGCGCTGGCCCGTCTGCCGCTGCCGCCCCGGCTGGCGCACATGGTGGTGCGCGGCGCGGCCGGCGGCCAGGCGATGCTGGCGGCGAAGATCGCGGCCCTGCTGACCGAGCGCGGGCTTGGCGGTCGCGACACTCATCTGGGCCATCGGCTGGAAGCCTTCGACCGCGATCGCGGCCCCCGCGCCCGCGATGCCCGCCAGCTGGCCGAACGCTGGGCCCGCGCCGCCGGAACGCCGCCGAAGCAGCCGCCGCTGGGCGAGGCCCTGCTGCTGGCCGAGGCCTTCCCGGAGCGCGTCGCCAAGGCGCGCGGCTCGTCCGGCGAGTTCCAGCTGGCGACGGGCCGCGGCGCCCATGTCGAGCCGACCGATGTGCTGGCCCGCGAAAAGTGGATCGCCGTCGGCGAACTGGGCGGCGGGGCGGCGCGCGACCGCATCCTGCTGGCCGCGCCGCTCGACGAGGCGGCCTTGCGCGCGGTCTTCGAGGGCCGGCTGGTCGCCGAAGACCGGCTGGAGGTCGAGGCCGACGGCAAGGTGCGCGGCCGCCGGCTGCTGCGGCTGGACCGGCTGACGGTCGAGGACCGGCGGATCGACAAGCCCGATCCGGCGATGATCGCGGCGGCCTTGCTGGGACAGGCGCGGCGTCAGGGCCTGGACGCGCTTCCCATGGACGCCGCCCATTCGCTGCGCGCGCGCCTCGCCTTCCTCGGAGAGCCTCTGTCGGACGAATCCCTGATCGAACGCCTGGACGATTGGCTGGCCCCGCTGCTCAAGGGCCGCACCAGCCTGGCTCAACTCCCGGCCGGCCAGATCGCCGACGCCATCCGCGCGCTCGTCCCCTGGGACGTCCAGCGCCGTCTGGACGCGGAAACGCCGCTCCGCTTCACCGCCCCCACCGGCAACAGCTTCGCCATCGACTACGCGGCCGAGGGCGGTCCGAGGGTCGAGGTGCGGGTGGGGGAGCTCTACGGCCTGGCCGTCCACCCGACCGTCGCCGGCGTCCCCCTGACTTTCAGCCTGCTGTCGCCGGGCCACAAGCCGATCCAGACCACCAGGGACATTCCCGGCTTCTGGAAGGGCTCCTGGTCAGACGTGCGCAAGGACATGCGCGGCCGCTATCCCAAACACGTCTGGCCGGAAGACCCCGCCGCGGCGGCGCCTGTGACAAGGGCCAAGCCGCGGGGGACCTGAGAATCCCTCTCCCACCGGGAGAGGGAGGGGCCCATGCGCAGCGTGGGAGGGTGAGGGGTTACGGCGCCGGCCGCCCAACCCAGAACCGTTCCTAACCCCTCAACCTCCCACGCCTTGGGCGCGGGCCCCTCCTTCTCCCTCTGGGAGAAGGAAAGCGGTTCAGTCCCCCGGCGCGTGGATCGTTACCCCGTGGCCCCGACCGGAACGGCCTAGTCATCGCCCCCTTCACGCTCACCGTCTTCGCCTTCACCTTCGTCGGCGCCGCGATGGCAGCGGACGCAGTCGGTGATGTTGACGATCCCCTCCCGCCGGTGCCGCGCGGCGATGGCGTCGGGCCGGTGCTCGTGGCAGCCGAAGCAGGTGTAGCGGCGCGTGTCGTTGCCCAGGTGACAAGTCGCGCAGGGCGCGTTGTGGTCCCCTGTCAGGTCGAAGAAGCGGCCATGGTCGAAGGTCGCGGGTTTCCAGGCCCTGGTCTGGTGACAGGCGCCGCAATTCGGCGTGAGTGTCGGGTGGAGAGAGTCCTTCGGCGCGGTGTGACAGGATGCGCAACGGGCCTGAACCTCGGGCTTCAGCATGGTGTGCACAAATCTGGGAGACCCTGGACGGGACAGTCCGGGAACCCTGTGGTCGTCATGGCAGGCCATGCAGTCCGGGTTCGCCAGATCCCGATGGAAGGGGCGCCGGGCGCCTGGCGTTCCGATGGGCGCGCCGGCGACCGTGCGCGCGCCGATGGATGACAGGCTGTGGCAGGCGACGCATCGCTCGACCGCGGCGCCGCGGAACGGCGCGTGGCAGGCGAAACAGTTCCGGGTCAGGGTCGTGTGGGCCGGGATCAGCGGGCCAGGCGCGATCATCCTGTGCGGATAGGCGAACGCCAGAACCGCGACGACCGCCAGACAGGCCGCGATGATGCCGAGGCTCCAGGGGCGGTTCATTTCCAGCCCCAGAACAGCAGAATGGCGACGATGTGCCCGATCGCGAGCACGGCGAAGGCCAGGGTGATCGGGAAATGGACCACCCGCCATTGCTTGATGACGTCCAGGGTCAGGCTGTCGCCGTGAAGCCTGTCGTCGATGTCCTGCCGCGACAGCCCCTCCGCCAGCAACTGGCGGCGCCTGTCTTCATATCGGGCCTTGGCGTTCTTCAGCAGGAACTTGCCCGTCAGGCCGCTGCCGACATTCAGGATCATCGCGCCGACCGCCAGCCAGGCGAGGACCGCGTTGAAGTGAACCCCGGCGTGAACAAGGATCAACAGCGACCCGGCCCAGGCCATGCGCTCGTGAAGACGCAGGAGCGTCATCGGCCGTCCGCGGGTGATGACCCTGTGTTTGCGCAGGGAGTAGCCGAACGAGCCGGCGATCAGCAGGACGCCCGGAATACCCAGCCAGCGACCGATCCAGACGGCGTTCAGCAGATGCAGAAGGCCGTCGGTCGCCAGGGTCGCCGCAAGGAGCATGAACAGCGCCAAGGCGAAGGGCGTGACCTCGCGGATGAGCAGGGAGCTCTTCAAAGCGGTCAGACCATGGCCCTTGTCGTCGCTCTCACGGAGCATCGACCACTGAAGGTCGGCGCCGGAACGACGTCAACCGCTATTGAGGACGCTTTGTCGCGGACAGACGCTGATCGAGGTCAAAACCGGGTCCGCCAGTGGCGAGCGCGGGACTACTCCCCCGCCGCGTAGATCATGATCCCCGTGGCCACCGACAGGTTCAGGCTGTCGGCCCGGCCGCGCATGGGGATCTTGACGTTGACGTCGCACAGGGCCGCCAGCTCGGGCGTCAGGCCGGCCTGCTCGTTGCCCATCAGGATCAGGGTCGGGCGCTGGTAGTCGGCCGCGCGGTGGTCGACCGTCGCGGTCAGAAGGGTGCCGACGACCGAGCCGGGCCAGGCCCCGCGCCAGGCGATGAATTCCGCCTCGGTCGCCCGCGCGATCGGCACGGCGAAGATCGAGCCCATGGTCGCCCGCACGGCCTCCACGGAAAAGGGATCGCAGCATTCGCCGACGAGGATCACCCCGCCGCAGCCGGCCGCGTCGGCCGTGCGGATGATGGTCCCCAGGTTGCCCGGGTCGCGCACGCGGTGCAGCGCCACCCAGACCCCGGCCGACCGCGGCTCCAGGCTCTGCAGCGGCGCGAAGCGCTGATCGAACACGGCCAGCACGGACTGCGGGTTGTCGCGTCGGGCGACCTTTTCGAGGATCTCGCGATTGACCTCAATGACGTCGCCGCCGGCCATGCCGGTCGCGCCGATGGCCTTGACCAGCAGCGGATGGTCGGCGGCGTCCTGTCCGAACATGAGAATCTTCGGCGAAAAGCCCAGCTCGACCGCCTCGGTGACGATCTTCAGTCCCTCGGCGAGGAACTGGCCGGTCTCCTCGCGGGCCTTGCGCATGTGCAGGGCCCTGACCGCCTTGACGGTCGGATTGGTGTGGGAGGTGACGACCCGGCTCATGCCGACCACCGCGCGAAGAAGCTGAGGCCCACCTGCCGGTCGCCGGCCTCCTCGACCAGCGCCAGCTCGCCCCAGTCGATGCGGCCGGCGCGGCTGGCCGTCGCCTCGGCCACGAGGCCGGCCATCGAGGCGCCGGAGATGCGCGCGGCATAGGCGTTGAGGATCAGGAACGAGGCCTCGTCCGACAGCAGGCCGGCGCAAAGGCCGATCATCTCCGGCAGGTCCTCGAACAGCCGCCAGACCTCGCCGTCGGGGCCGCGGCCGAACTTCGGCGGATCGAGGATGACGCCGTCGTAGCGATTGCCGCGGCGGTCCTCGCGCTGCACGAAGCGGCGCGCGTCTTCGACGATCCAGCGGACATTGTCGATGCCGGACAGGGCGGCGTTCTCGCGCGCCCGCTGCACGGACTGCTTGCTGGCGTCCACATGCGTCACCTGCGCCCCGGCCGCCGCGCAGACCAGGCTGGCGACGCCGGTGTAGCCGAACAGGTTGAGGATCTTCAGCGGCCGGCCGGCGGCGCGCTGGCGGGCGTCGAGCCATTCCCAGTTGGCGGCCTGCTCGGGGAAGAAGGCCAGATGGCGGAAGTTGGTGAACCGGCCGAGGAATTTCACCTGGCCCCAGGCCAGCTCCCAGCTATCGACGGGCTTGTCCCGAAAGCGCCAGCGGCCGGCCTCGTCCTCGTCCGTCGGGTCGAACACCGCGTCGGCGGCGTCCCAGCGGGCGGCCGGCAGGCGCGGGCTCCACAGGCACTGCGGCTCGGGCCGGACCACGTGATAGGGGCCATAGCGTTCGAGCTTGCGCCCGCCGCCGCTATCGACCAGCGCATAGTCGGCCCAGCCGGTGGTGCGCATCAGGGCGGGTGTTTCGGCGATGGTCGGGCCGGTCATTCCCGGGCGATACCGGTTCAGGCGCCGGCCTGTCCAGTGCGGCGCGTGTGGGGAGTCTTGTCCCAGTGGAATGGCCGGTCGAGCAGCTGGACCAGCGCATGGGCCGCGGCCAGCGAATGTAGCGGCCAGTAAAGCGGCAGAAGGACGATGTCGCGCAGCCGCAGCGGCGCCCGGGCCCGACGCAGGCCGACGACGCCGGCGACCGTCGCGCAGGCCCAGCCGACCGCCAGCAGCGACCCGTCCGGCAGGCTGAGCAGCGGCGTTCCGCCGTTGACCAGCCCCAGGACGACGGCGGTCAGCACCCAGGCCGCGAGCGGCCCGTGCAGAAACGCCGAGGTGATGGCCGCGCCCAGGGTGACGGCGAACGCGACCGCCGTTCCGGTCCTCCAGTGTGGCGGGCTGCGCGACTGCACCCCGAAGGTCTGCATGTAGCCCTTTATCCAGCGGGCGCGCTGCGGCAGCCAGTCGGAGAGCCGATCGGGCCCGGGTTCGAAGGTCGGCGAGCGCAGTAGTCCCATGGTGAAGCCCTCGGCCGATAGCCGGAAGCCCAGGTCGGCGTCCTCGGTCACGTTCCAGGCGTCCCATCCGCCGACGGCCCGCAGGATGGCGGTGCGGAAGTGATTGCTGGTGCCGCCCAATGGAAACGGTGCGCCGAGCCGCGAGAGCGCCGGCAGCAGCACCTCGAACTGGATGGCGTACTCGAGCGCGAACTGCGCGGGCAGCAGGCGGCGATCGGGCTCGATACGCAGGGGCGCCTGCAGGCAGGCAAGCCGGGGCGGACCGGCGGCGAAGCGGGCGGCGGCCTCGCGCAATTGGCCGGGAGAGGGGCGATCCTCGGCGTCATAGATGGTGACCAACTCGCCCCGGGCGCGCTCCAGACCGATGTTGCAGGCGCGCGGCTTGGTGCGGGGCGTCCCCGGCGGAGCCGCCAGCACCTCGATGAAGCCGGGCAGGGGCAGCCCGGCCAGGGCGCGCCAGGTTTCCGCGTCGTCGCTCTCCAGGACGATCAGGATCTGCAGCCGGTCGCGCGGGTAGTCGAGGCTCTCAAGCGCGGCCACCAGATCGGCGGCGACCTCGGCCTCGCGGTAGAGCGCGACGATCACGGTGTAGGCTGGCAGCTCCCCGTCGGTCAGGGGCGGCGCCGGATCGCCGGTCGTCGGCGCCAGGGCGGCGCCGAGGCGGCTCAGGGCGACCAGCGAAAACAGGCCGAACAGGAGGTCGTGCAGGAATCGTCCGGTCGTCCAGGGCGCCAGGAGGAATCCGGCGGCCAGGACCATGGCCAGCGTGGCCAAGGCGGCCCACTGGGCGGCCGTCGGCGGCTGGGCCGCGCCCCGGGCGCGATCCTGGTCGGACTCGTCGGCGAGCCGGAGGGCCGGTCGGTGCAGCCGGGGCCGGCGGGCCGGCGAGCCAACCCGTGGCCTCGCGACGACTTCGTCCTGGGCCATGCCGCCCTCCGTTCCCGCGTCGGGCGAATCACTCGCCGCTGCGCGGAGACACGTCAAGAGGGAAAATGCGAAACAACAACCCGAAGTCGCGCCGTCGCGGGCGAGGCGCCTTGCGGGCGCTGGGTGATTGCCGTTTAGTAGCCTTCGGGGAACCCAGGGGAAGGCGAGTCGAGTGACGACGACCTTGAAAAAGCCGCAGCGGTCGGCGCGTAAGCCCAAGGGCGACGGGCACATGCGCCGTGGGGAAATCCTTCAGGCGGCGGAGCGAATCTTTCTGGCCGAGGGCTATCAGGGCGCGACGATCCGCAAGATCGCCGACGAGGTGGGCGTGTCGTCCACCGCGCTCTACATGCATTTTCGCGACAAGGACGAAATCCTGCTGGAGATCTGCGACAGCGCCATCCAGCTGTTGCTGAAGCAGAACAGCGAGATTTCCGCCCGGCCGATCGACGCGGTCGCGCGGGTGCGGCTGATGCTCGACGCCTACATCACCTTCGCGCTGGAAAATTCGAACGCCTACCGGCTGGTTTTCTGCGCCGAGGGCGGCATGGTTTCGGAAGACAAGCAGACGGCGACCGAGGCCCTCGGCGATCTCTGCTACGACAAGTTCGTCGGGGCGGTGCGCGAGATCGGCGCGTCCGGCCGCCTGCGTACAGGCACCGTGGAAAGCGCGGCCCAGGCCATGTGGGCCGCCTGCCACGGCCTGGTCGCATTGCTGCTGACCAAGCCCAACTTCCACTGGGCGCCGACCAGCGAACTGCGCGGCGTGCTGCTGGATGGCCTGTTCTACGGTCTCGTGACGGACTGATCCGATGGTCAGGGCGCCAGGTCTGACCGCCGCCCTGGCGGCGCTGGCGCTCGCCGGTCCGGCTGAGGCCGCGGCCCCCAGGGTGATGTCGCTCGACAGCTGCGCCGACCAGTTCGTGCTGGCCCTCAGCCCCCGCGACGCCATCGTCGGCCTGTCGGCCCGGGCCGATGATCGCGACAGCTATCTGCGCGCGGCCGCCGTCGGCCTGCCGGTGCGGCGGGCGACGACCGAGGCGGTGCTGGCTGTGCGGCCCGATATCGTGGTGCGCTACTGGGGCGGCGACGCGCGACTGGAGCAGACCCTTGAGAGGCGGGGCGTGCGGGTCGTCCGGATCGGCGAGGCGACCGACTTCGAGGGCGTGCGAGCCAATGTTCGCGCCGTTTCGGCCGCGCTCGGCCGCCCGGCGCGGGGCGAGGCGCTGGTGGCGCGGATGGACGCGCAACTGGCCGAGGCGCGCGGCGCCTGGAAGGGGGCGCCCGCCCTCTACCTGACCCCCAGCGGCTTCACCACCGGTCCCGGCAGCCTCGTCGATGCGATGATGCGCGCGGCCGGCATGACCAATCTGGCGACCGGCTCGACCTGGAAGCCGATCCCGCTGGAACGGCTGGTGACGCATCCGCCCGGGGCCTTCGTGCTCGGCTTCTTCGACGCCTTCGCGGTGGCCATGCAGCGCTGGGGACCGGGCCGCCACGCGGCGCTGAAGAAGCGGCTGCCCGGTCGGACGGCGGCGTCGCTGCCCGCCTCGATCCTTGGCTGCCCGGCCTGGTTCGCGGCCGATGGCGCACAGGCCCTGGCCCGGGCCCGCCGGCCGTGAGGCGCCGCACGGGACTGTTCCTGCTGATCGCGCTGCTGCTGGCCGCGACGGTGCTGGCCGTGCTGGTCGGCGAGACGCCGCTGCGAGCGGCCGACTACCTGACGGCGCTGGCCCACCCGGGCTCGGCGCCGGGCGAGATCCTCTGGACCATCCGCGCGCCGCGGGCGGCGATGGCCGCGCTGGTCGGCGGGGCGTTGGGCCTGTCCGGCGCGGCGCTGCAAGGGCTGTTGCGCAATCCGTTGGCCGATCCGGGCGTGCTCGGCGTCTCGGCCAGCGCGGGCCTGGGCGCCGGCGTCGCCATCGCCCTAGGGCTGGCCGCCATCCCCGGGGCCATCGAGCTTTCGGCCCTGGCCGGGGCGCTGGTCGCCGGCGCGCTGGTCGTGGCCCTGGCCGCCCGCTTCCGCGAGCCGGAGACGCTGATCCTGTTGGGCGTCTCGATCTCGGCCTTCGCCGGGGCCCTCAGCTCGCTGGTCTACAACCTGTCGCCGTCGCCGGTGACCACGGCCGAGGTGCTGTCCTGGATGCTCGGCTCGGTGGCCAACCGCGACTGGCCGGACCTGGTCACGACGGCGATCCCGGCCGCGATCGGCGCCCTGCTGGTCGCCTGGTCGGCGCGCGGCTTGACCATGCTGACCCTGGGCGAGGAGACGGCGGCCCTGTCCGGCCTGCCGATGGCCCGGCTGCGGGCGGCGGCCGTCGGCGGCGCGGCGTTGCTGGCGGGCGCCTCGGTGGCGGCGGCCGGGATCATCGGCTTCGTCGGCCTGGCCGCGCCGCATCTGGTGCGCCGGTTCGCTGGCGACGATCCGGGCAAGACCCTGCTGCCCTCGGCGCTGGCCGGCGCGGGTCTGCTGGTGCTGGCCGATCTCGCCGCACGCGTCATTCCGACGGAACAGGAGCTGAAGCTCGGCGTGGTCACCGCCCTGTTCGGCGCGCCGCTGTTCGCGCTGGTGGCCTGGCGCGCGGCGCGGAGTTGGCGGTCATGACGGCGGCCTGGGACCTGCGCGATCTGGCCGTGCGCCAGGGCGGCCGCCCGGCCCTGAGCGGGGCCGGCCTGACGGTGGCTCCCGGCGAGATGGTCGGGGTGATCGGCCCCAATGGTTCGGGCAAGACGACCCTGCTCCGCGCGGGCCTCGGCCTGCTGCGCCGCGACAGTGGGACCGCCGCCCTGTCTGGCCGGCCGATCGACCCCATTCCGGAACCCGACCGCGCGCGGCTGGTCGGCTATCTGCCGCAGGAGCGGCGGGTCGGCTGGAACCTGGCCTCGCTGGACATCGCCGCCCTCGGCGCGCCGGACCTGTCGCCCGCCGCCGCCCGCGAGGTCGCGCGGACCTGCCTGGCCCGCGTCGGCCTGGCCGGCTTCGAGGGCCGCGGCGTGCTGGAGATGTCCGGCGGCGAGCGGGCGAGGGTGCTGCTGGCCCGCCTGCTGGCTACCCGCGCGCCGCTGCTGGTCGCCGACGAGCCGGCCGCCGGCCTCGACCCCGACGCCCAGCTGCTGACCCTCGAACTGCTGCGGGCCGAGGCGGCGCGCGGCGCGGCGGTGGTCGTCACCCTGCACGACCTGACCCTGGCCGCCCGCTTCTGCGACCGGCTGGTGGTGCTGGCGAACGGGCAGGTGGCGGCCGACGGCCCCGCCGCCACGGCCCTGACCCCGGCCGTCCTGCGCACGGTGTTCGGGCTGGAGGGTGAACTGATCCAGACCCCGACCGGACCGGTGGTCTCCGCGCGGCGGGCTGGTTCCTAAGGTTCAAGCCGCCCACAGCCGTAATGGCCCGGCCTGTCCGGGCCGCACAGGAACACAGTGTCAGCAGACGGGGACTGGCTTTCCTGTCCCTTGGGACTGGATAGCCTGTCCCCGTTAGCGCGGGCGAGGACTGGACAAGCAGTCCCAAGGGACAGCTAGTCCAGTCCCCTGAAGTCGGCGCGTTCAAGCCACACTCAACCGTCATGGCCCGGCTTGTCCGGGCCACCCAAGCCCGGTGAGGGCTCAAGGCGGGGTGGCGTGTCTTCGGAAGGCTCGCCCGAAAGCCGGTGTTCATGGGTGGCCCGGACAAGCCGAGCCATGACGGCGGATGGGGATTTACCGCGCTCCCGCCGTGCCCGTCACCGGCGCGGCGGGCGGCACATACGCGCCCCACGCCCCGCGCTTGAGATCCGCCGACAGCGTCAGCGGCGCTGAGCCGCCGTTCAGCCGGGCGCGGTAGACCTGCATCGTTTCCAGGGTGCGCATGACGTAGTTGCGCGTCTCGACGAACGGGATGCACTCGATGAAGTCCAGCGGATCGGTGGTCGCGCCGCGCGGATCGCCGCACAGCGCCACCCACTGCGGCGGCCGGCCGGGTCCGGCGTTGTAGGCGGCGGCGGCCATGATGTAGGACCCGCTGAAGGTGTTGACCATGTCGCCCAGATAACGGGCGCCCAGGCGCATGTTGAAGTCCGCCTCGAACAGCCGGTCGATCGAATAGGATTCGCCCAGTGATCGCGCCGTCGCGGCGCCGGTGGCCGGCATCAGCTGCATCAGCCCCCTGGCGCCGGGCGAGGAGCGGGCCCGGGCGTCGAAATTGCTTTCCTGGCGGGTGATCGAGAACACGAAGGCCGGCTCCGCCCCGCCCGGCACGGTGGGGGCGGTCAGCAGGGGATAGCCGCGCTCGGGCAGCAGCATGCCGCGCTGGGCCGCCGTGCGCACCGCCCGCATGGCCGTGTCCGTCTCGCCGTAGGCCCGGGCCAGATCGACCAGCAGCGCGCTTTCCGCCGCCGTCGGCAGGGTGTCGTCGATGTGCAGCGCGAAGACCTTGAAGGTGTCCTTGTTGCCCGACTCGTAGAGCAGCCGCAGCGCCCGCACGAGCTCGCGCCCCTCGAACCGGGCCCGGTCGGCCTGGGTGACCACGGGGTCCCTGGGCAGGGTCAGGTCCCGAATGCCCGCCCGTTCGCCGGCCAGCTGGCCATAGAACACCGTGTTGTACTGCGCGCCCTGCAGATAGAAGGCCTGGGCCGAGGCCTTGTCGCCCATGGCCTCGGCCGCGCGGCCCTGCCAGTAGAGGGCCCGGCCCTGGGTGATCGGCGAGGTCCCGGCCGCCGCCAGACGCGCGAAATGCCCGGCCGCCTTCGCCGGGTCCTTCAGTTTCGAAAGCGCGATCCAGCCGGCGTAGAACTCCGCCTCCGCCGCGTCGGGGCCGACGGTCAGGCCGGTGTTGGCCGCCGCGCCATAGGCGCCGGCGTAGTCGCCCGCGGCGAGGGCCGCCACGACCATCTTGCGCCGGTCGGTCGTCCAGGCGCGGGCCGCGACTTGCGGGGTCGGCGCCGGCTTGAATCCGCGCGCCAGCTGCAGCGCCATGGTGGTCAGGCCGCGCCGCTGGAAGAAGGACGCCTGCTCGTAGATCAGGCCGGGCGTCTGCCGCTGCTCGGCCGACATGTTGGCGATCAGGTCGTTGCCGGACGGCATGTTGGAGCGCAGGGCGATCCGCGCGTCGGCGATCGGCCGATAGCTCTCGGGCAGGGTGGCGACCATCTCGCGCGCGGCCGGGCCTTGGGGGCCGTAGAGCAGCACGTCGGCCCGGCGCAGGTTGTCGTCGGCGGTGATGTAGGCGCCGAACCGGTCGCGCATGGCCGCCTGGGGCGCGGCGTCGAACAGCGCGTCGCGCCACCAGCGGCGGATCAGGGCGCGGGCCTCCTCGGCGCGGCCGGCGGCGCGCAGGGCGCCGGCCAGGGCCATGGCCCCCTGGACCGTCTCCGGCTCCGTCCCGCCGAACCAGGCGATGACCTTCTCCGGCGGCATGCCCGAGGTCTCGATCAGCCTCTCCGCCGTGGCCTGGCGCCGGGCCGCGCGCGGCCAGCCGTTGAGATCGCGGCGGACCGAATCGGCCTCGAAGAAACTCAGGGACTCAGGCGCGCCGTCGGCCAGGGCCCACAGGGCGATCTTGCGGGCGACCGGATCCTGGATGGAGTCCATCGCCAGGCGGGCGCGGGAGCCGTCGCCGGCCCTGGCCACGGTCAGGGCGGTGCTCAGATAGGCGGCGTCGGTGTCGGACAGAGGCTGGCGGTAGGCGACCTGGGGCGTGGTCACCAGTCGCGGGCCGGCATCGGGCTGTACCGACTGAGCCCCGGCGGCGCCGCCGAGAATCGCCGTGACCACCGCGCCGACCGCCACCTTCCGTGCAAATCCCGTCAAACCATCGTCTCCAAGCCGTCAATCCAGCCCCGTGGCGGTTGCGGTCGCCCCGTGCGCGGACATATTGTCCGCCACCGACACACAGCCGCAAACGAAAGCGGCGATCTCACGGCTTTTTGCAAGTCATGGTCCAGTTTCCCTTCAAGGGCGTCCTCCCCGCCCTTGTGACTCCCTTTCGCGACGGCGCGGTCGATGAGGCCGCGTTCGTCGCCCTGGTCGAGCGGCAGATCGCCGGCGGCGTTCATGGCCTGGTGCCGGTGGGCACCACCGGCGAGACCGCGACGCTGAGCCACGACGAGCACCGGCGCGTGGTGGAGCTCTGCATCGAGACGACCAAAGGCCGGGTCCCGGTCATCGCCGGCGCGGGCAGCAATTCGACGGCCGAGGCCATCGAGCTGGTGCGCCACGCCAAGGCGGTCGGCGCCGACGCGGCCCTGTGCGTCGCGCCCTACTACAACCGGCCCAGCCAGGAGGGGCTCTACGAGCACTACCGGGCGATCAACGACGCGGTGCAGCTGCCGGTGCTGGTCTACAACGTGCCCTCGCGCACGGCGGTCGATATCAGCAACGAGACACTGGCCCGGCTGTCAGTGCTGCCCAACATCATCGGCGTCAAGGACGCCACCGGCGACATGACGCGGGTCAGCTTCCAGCGGCTGATGTGCGGCGACGAATGGCTGATGCTGTCGGGCGACGACCCCAGCGCGCTCGGCTACATGGCCCACGGCGGCCACGGCTGTATCTCCGTGACGGCCAACGTCGCGCCCGACGGCTGCGCGGCCTTCTACAACGCCGCCATGGCCGGGGACTGGGAGACGGCGCGCTACTGGCAGGACCGGCTGGTCGGGCTGCACAGGGCCCTGTTCCTCGACGCCTCGCCGGCCCCGGCCAAGTTCGCCCTGGCGCATCTGGGCCTGTGCGCCGAGGACTGCCGCCTGCCGATCACCGCCTGCGCCGAAGGGGTCCGGCCGCGCATCCTCGAGGCCATGCACGAGGCCGGGGTCATCTGATGACCCAGGTCGGCAAGACCATCGCCGAGAACCGCCGCGCGCGGTTCGACTACTTCATCGACGACGTGGTCGAGGCCGGCATCATGCTGACCGGCACCGAGGTGAAGAGCCTGCGCAACGGTCGGGCCAACATCGCCGAGTCCTACGCCGCGGTCGAAGGCAACGAGATCGTCCTGATCAACGCCGACATCCCGCCCTACAGCGGCGGCAACCGCTTCAACCACGAGCCCCGGCGGCACCGCAAACTGCTGCTGCACCGCAAACAGATCGGCAAGCTGGTCGGCGCGGTCCAGCGCGAGGGCCGGACCATCATCCCGCTCAAGCTCTACTGGAACGAAAAGGGCATCGCCAAGCTCGAGATCGGCCTGGCCAAGGGCAAGAAGCTGCACGACAAGCGCGAAACCAGCGCCGAGCGCGACTGGCAGCGCGACAAGGCCCGCCTGATGAAGGGCGACCGGACAGGGTAGGGCGACTCATGGCCTGATGCCCGCCCAGCGGGCGAGGCCGGATCGACCGGCCGTCCGAACGGGGAGGGCCAGCATGACTGACACCGGCAACCGGCTGACGCGGACGTCCTCGGCGCCTCGCGTGGCGCGCATCGGCCTGACGATCGCGGCCCTGGCCTTTGTGCTGGTCGGCGGCGGCTGCACGGTGACCGCCTGCAGCACGACCGTCGAAAGCGGCGAAGCGGGGATCAAGACGACGAAGTTCGGCGCCAACCCCGGCGTCCAGCCGACCGAGCTGCGGCCGGGCTGGCACTGGAAGGGCATCGGCGAGGAGATCATCGTCTATCCGACCCGCCAGCGGACCTACAGCTACACGCGCGAGGCCAATGCGGACGGCAAGGAGAACGAGGAAATCGCCTTCGCCGACCAGACCGGCCTGCCGATGACCGCCGACGTCAACCTGACCATCCGCGTGCGCGACGACCGGGCCGCCGACCTCTACGCCCGCTGGCGCCAGCCGTTCGACGACCTGCTCGACGGCCAGATCCGCAACGACGTGCGCTCGGCCATCGCCAAGGAGACCGAGCAGGTGCCGGTGTCCTGCAACCTCAACCCGGTCGGATCGGGGTCAGGCGTGACGCCGACGCCCGCCGCGTCGCCCGCGACCCCGACCCCCTGCGCCGGATCGCTGATGGGCGCCGGCCGCCAGCTGGTGATTCAGCGCGCCTTCCAGCGCGTGCGCAACAAATGGGCCGCCGAGGGGGTCGAGATCAGCCAGATGGAGTGGGTCGGCACGATCCGCTATCCGCCCAGCGTCACGGCCGCCGTCGAGGCTCGCACCCAGACCGAGCAACGCACCCTGGCCGCCCAGCAGAAAGCCGCCGAGGCCCGGGCCAACGCCGAGGCGGCTATCGAAACCGCCCGCGGCATCGCCGAAAGCACCCGCCTGCGCGGCGAGGCGCTGCGCGCCAATCCGGAGATCATCCAGCAAATCTACGCTGAACGGTCGCAGGGTCTCTGCCCCCCGGGAACCGAGACCTGCATCATCGGCCAGGGGGCGTGGGGGCTGGTGCCGGGCAAACAGTAGGGGGCGGCGGTGGGCGATGCGCCCGGGCCCAACGACTCGCCAAATCCCCAAATACCCCGTCATGGCCCGGCTTGTCCGGGCCACCCAGGCGTGGTGAGCGAGCCGGGTCGGGCGCGATGGACCCGATGAGCCTGAACATGATCGACGGTGCTCATGGGTGGCCCGGACAAGCCGGGCCATGACGGGATGGGGAGGTGGTTGAGACTACCCCTCCAGCAATCCCCGAACCCTCTGGAACACGTCCTCGAACATCGCCGGCGTCAGCCGTCCCGTGTTCGTGTTCAGCCGGGAGCAGTGGTAGCTGTTGATCACCGTGTAGGGCCCGGCCGTGAACTGCGACCCGTGGCCGGGCTGGCCCAGCGAGGCCTTCAGCCCCATGGCCCGCAGCACGCTGCGCCGGGCCACGTCGCCCAGGGTGACGATGACCTTCAGCTGCGTCAGCTCCGCCAGCTTGGCCGTGAAGAACGGGCCGCAGGTCTTCTCCTCGCTGGTCTCCGGCTTGTTCAGCGGCGGGGCGCAGCGGACGACGTTGGTGATCATGGCGCCGGTCAGGCGCAGGTCGTCGTCACCGTTGGGATCATAGGTTCCGGTGGCGAACCCGGTCTTCTTCAGGGTGTCGTAGAGCAGCCAGCCCGCATGGTCGCCGGTGAACGGCCGGCCGGTGCGGTTGGCCCCTGTGCGGCCCGGCGCGAGCCCCGCGATCAGCAGCCGTGCGGCCGGGTCGCCGAACGAGGGGGCAGGGCCGTTCCACCAGTCCGGGTTCTGGCGCTGGTTCTCGCGGCGGTAATCGACGAGCCGCGGGCAGAGCGGGCAGTCGCGCGGCGGTTCGGAAAAACGGCTCATCTGGATGCTCCCCCCGTGAGTCCGGTTGGCGTCCCCTTCCCCCTGGAGGCCGGGCAATCGCGGATGGCCGATATCGCCCATGAAAAGCCCTCCTCCTCGATGGAGGAGGGTTGGGTGGTGGTGTGGCCGCTGAATTTGGGCGAAGAGCTGGGCAAGGCGCCAACGCCCATCCGCGCCTTACTCGCGCCACCGTAGCCACACCTCCATCCCCAACCCTTCCCCCATCGAGGGGGAAGGGAGCTCATCGCGCGAACCGCCGCGGCCTCAAACCTCATCGTCCGCCTCCAGCTCCGCCCGGGTGCGGGCAGGGGGGTCGTTGAGGAACCTCGGCTGATGCACGCGCTGCGGCCGGCCGATGATGTCGCCCAGGTCGGCGAGGTCGACGAAGGCGTCGCACTGCCGGCGCAGGTCGTCGCTGACCATCGGCGGCTGCGACTTGACGGTCGAGACCACGGTCACGCGCACGCCCTTGCGCTGGACCCCCTCGACCAGGGCGCGGAAGTCGCCGTCGCCGCTGAACAGCACCAGATGGTCGGCCTTGCCGGCGATCTCCATCATATCGACGGCGATCTCGACATCCATGTCGCCCTTCCAGCGCTTGCGACCGTTGGCGTCCGTGTATTCGCGGGCCGGCTTGGTCACCACCGTGAAGCCGTTGTAGTCGAGCCAGTCGACCAGCGGCCGCAGCGGGGAAAAGTCGTCGCCGCTCTCGGCCAGGGCGGTGTAATAGTAGGCGCGGATCAGCACCCCGCGCTTGCGGAACTCGTCCAGCAGCTTCTTGTAGTCAATGTCGAAGCCCAGCGCCTTGGCCTGGGAATAGAGGTTGGCGCCGTCGATGAACAGGGCCAGCCTGTCGGTCGGGTAAAATGTCATGTTTTCAAATCCTTGAACGCAATATCTCAATCAATATCGGACGAATCCGTCGTCATCGCCCTGGGCGGCAATCTAGCGGGAGATCACGCCTCCTGCGAAGCCTTGCTCGCGGCGGCGCTGGCGTGTTTTCCGGCGTATGGCCTGACGGTCACGGCGCGTTCGGGCTGGTGGCGCTCGGCCGCCTGGCCGGATCCGTCCGCGCCGCCGTACATCAACGGCGTGGCGCTGGTCGAAACCGCCCTGACCCCGGCGGAAACCCTTCAGGCGTTGCACGCCCTTGAACGCGCCTTTGGCCGCGAGCGGCATGAGGCAAACGCCGCCCGCACCCTCGACCTCGACCTGATCGCCCACGGCCGGCTGGTCCTCGACGAGCCCGGCCTGCGCCTGCCGCACCCGCGCGCCCACGAGCGGCTGTTCGTCATGGGCCCGCTGGCGCGGATCGCGCCGGACTGGCGCCATCCGGTCAGCGGCGAGACCGCGACGGCGCTGGCGGCCGGGGCGACCGTGGGTCGGGACGCCGCAGGGGCCTGATCGCGCTTGCGGCGTTGCACAATGACGCGCAAAACTCTATGTAGCCCGGTTCCACCGGCACCCCGAGAGATTCAATGGCCCGCGTCACCGTCGAAGATTGCGTCGAGAAGATCCCCAACCGCTTTGGGCTCGTGCTCGTCGCCGCCCATCGCGCCCGCGCCATCTCGGCCGGCGCCGCGCTGATGGTTGATCGCGACAACGACAAGAACCCGGTCGTCGCCCTGCGCGAGATCGCCGACGACGTGGTGGACAACGACGGGCTGAAGGAAAGCCTGATCGGCACGCTGCAGCGGGTGGACGAGCGGACCGAAGCCGAGGAAGAGGCCGAGACCGTCGCCCTGCTGTCGGACCCGACCCACATGCAGATGAGCGAGCAGGAACTGATCCGCGCGCTGCAAAGCGACCGCGATGGCGGTCAGGAGGAGCGGTACTGAGCCCGGACGGCACAGAACCGCTTGATCTGATCGAGGCGACGACACCCGCCGCCGCCCCTCCCACGAACACGCCTCCGCCGGTGCCAGACGCCGCGCCCCACGCCGTGGCCAGGGCCAAGGCCTCGGGCCCCAAGTTCCTGCGCCAGTACGAGCTGATCGAGCGGGTGCGGGCCTATGACCCGACCGCCGATGAGGGTCTGCTGAACCGGGCCTATGTCTACGCCGTGCGCATGCACGGCTCGCAGACCCGGGCCTCGGGCGACCCCTATTTCGCCCACCCGATCGAGGTGGCGGGCATCCTCACCGAATACCGGCTCGACACGGCCTCGATCGTCACGGCCCTGCTGCACGACGTGATCGAGGACACCCACGCCTCCAGCGCCGATATCAGCGAGCTGTTCGGGCCCGAGGTGGCCGAGCTGGTCGAGGGCGTCACCAAGCTGTCGAAGCTGGAACTGGCCGCCGAGCACGCGCGCCAGGCCGAGAACCTGCGCAAGTTCATCCTGGCCATCTCCAAGGACGTGCGCGTCCTGATGGTCAAGCTGGCCGACCGGCTGCACAACATGCGCACCCTGGGCTTCATCAAGAGCCCGGCCAAGCGCGAGCGCATCGCCCGCGAGACGCTCGACATCTACGCCCCGCTGGCGCGCAACATCGGCTGTCACCGCATCTGCACCGAGCTTGAGGAACTGGCCTTCGAGCATCTCAATCCGGTGGCCCGCAACGCCATCCTGCGCCGGCTGGAGGCCATGCGCGTCGATCAGGGCAAGGCGGTGCAGCAGGTCAGCGGCGACATCGCCCGCATCCTCGAGGCCGAGAACATCCCGGCCCGGGTGTTCGGCCGCGAGAAGCATCCGTTCTCGATCTGGCGCAAGCTGCAGCGCAAATCGATCGGCTTCTCGCAGATGAGCGACATCTACGCCTTCCGCGTGATCGTCGACAGCGAGGCCGACTGCTACCGCGCGCTGGGCCTGATCCACCACCAGTGGCCCTGCGTGCCCGAGCGGTTCAAGGACTTCATCTCCACGCCCAAGCGCAACAACTACCGCTCATTGCACACCACGGTGATCGGGCCCAAGGGCATGCGGGTGGAGATGCAGATCCGCACCGAGGTCATGGACCGGGTGGCCGAGGACGGGGTGGCCGCCCACTGGCGCTACAAGAACAAGTCCTACGGCTTCGACCGCGAGGCCATGGAGGCCGAGGGCGGTCGCGACCCGCTGGCCAACCTGCGCCAGCTGGTCCAGATGCTCGAGCACGGCGGCGACTCCGAGGACCTGGTCGAACACGCCAAGATGGAGCTGTTTCTCGACCAGGTGTTCGTGTTCACGCCCAAGGGCAAGCTGATCACCCTGCCGCGCGGCTCGATGCCGCTCGACTTCGCCTATGGCGTCCACACCAACGTCGGCGACACCACGGTCGGGGCCAAGATCAACGGCGAGCTCAAGCCCCTGCGCACGGAACTGGCCAACGGCGACGTGGTCGAGATCGTGCGCGGACCCAAGCCGGCCGTGCTGCCCGACTGGCGCTCGCTGGCCGTCACCGGCAAGGCCCGTTCGGCGATCCGCCGGCACATCCGCCAGACGGAAAAGGAAGAGTTCCTGAGGGTCGGCGTGGCGGCCATGGACCAGGCCTTCGCCCGGGTCGGCAAGACGCGGTCGGGGGTCACCTTCCGGCCGGCGCTCGACCGGTTCGCGGTGGCCACCGAGGACGAGCTGTTCAACGCCATCGGCCGGGGCCGGATCACGCCGGCCGAGGTTCTGGGGACCATCTTCCCGGGCCTCAAGGAGTCGGAGAAGGCCGCCGTCAGCGCGCGCCGCCGCATCGCCGACGGCAAGGAGGCGCGCGACTTCGTCGTCGGCGACCGGCTGCGGGCGGGAACCCTGATCCGCTTCGCCACCTGCTGCCGGCCCGTGCCGGGCGACCGCATCGTCGGCATCGCCCAGGACAAGACGGTCGAGGTGCACGCCATCGACTGCCCGAGCCTCGAACAGTACGACGACCGCCAGGACCTGTGGCGCGACCTGCACTGGACCGCCGAGGCCGAACGGAACACGACCTCCCGCACCCGGCTGCGGGCGACGATCCGCAACGCGCCCGGCGTGCTGGGCGAGGCCTGCACGATCATCGGCGAAGTCGGCGGCAACATCGTCAACCTGAACATGCACCACCGCGGCGACGACCATTTCGACGTCGACTTCGATCTCGACGTGAAGGACGCCAAGCACGCGACCAACATCGTCGCCGCCCTGCGCGCCAATCCGTCGATCGAGACCGTCGACCGGGCGAAGGGGTAAAAGAACAGGCTTTCCTGTCCCTTGGGACTGGATAGCCTGTTCGTCATGCCGCACGGGAACAGGACAAGCAGTCCCAAGGGACAGCTAGCCCTGTTCCCCGCCGCCGAGCGCCGCAACGGCCGCCACCGTCGCCGCCGTCAGCGGCGCGGGCAGGGCGTCCAGCGGGAACCAGCCGCAGCCGCCCAGCTTGTCGGGCTCCAGCACCACCGGCTCGCCGACGCAGTCGTCGATCCGATAGACCGGCGCGACCCAGTGGCCGCCGTCGCCCAGGTCGATGGTGTCGGCCACGCACAGCAGAGGGCCGGGCGTGATGACCAGGCCCAGCTCCTCGGCGATCTCGCGGGCGCAGGTGGCGCGCGTCGTCTCGCCCCAGTCGGTCTTGCCGCCGGGCAGGCCCCAATGGCCGGCCTCCGGCTCCCTCAGCCGCAACACCAGCAACAGGGCGCCATCGCGCAGGATCGCCGCGCCGCAGCCGACGCGGGGCGTGGGGGAAGGGGAGGTCATGGGACTGTTCTTAAGACCCTTCTCCCAGCGGGAGAAGGAGGGGCCCGCTCCGCATCGCGGAGGGGGAGGTTGAGGGGTTACGGCGCGTGCCGGGAACCCCCGTAATCCCTCACCCTCCCATTGCTTCGCAACGGGCCCCTCCCTCTCCCTCCGGGAGAGGTGTAGAAAACGACTCATGACCCAAGATGACGTTCTCGACGAATTTCGCGGCGCGGGCGCGCTGCGTGAAGGCCATTTCGTGCTGTCCAGCGGGCTGCACAGCGGCGTGTTCCTGCAGAAGAATCTGGTGTTCGCCCAGCCTGACCGCTGCGAACGCCTGTGCAAGGCCCTGGCGGAAAAGATCATCGCGACGGTCGGCAGGCCCGACGTGGCCATCAGCCCGGCCGTCGGCGGCATCATTCCGGGCTACGAGACGGCACGCCATCTGGGCGTCCAGTCGCTCTACGTCGAGCGCGAGGGCGGCGCCTTCAAGCTGCGCCGGGGTTTCTCCATCGCGCCGGGCGCTAAGGTGGTGATGGTCGAGGACATCGTCACCACGGGCCTGTCGTCGCGCGAATGCATCGCCGCCATCCGCGAGGCGGGCGGCGAGGTCATCGCCGCGGCCTGCATCGTCGATCGTTCGGGCGGCCGGGCCGATGTCGGCGTGCCCCTGATCGCGCTGGCGACCCTCGATGTGCCGGCCTACGAGGCCGACAAGCTGCCGCCCGAACTGGCGGCGATCCCGGTGCAGGACCCGGGGAGCCGGAGGCTGAAGGGGTGATTGCGCAAACTGTCCCTGCGTCCTTCGAGACGCGCTCCGCGCTCCTCGGGATGACGGGGGTTGGGGGCTGCAAAAATATTCGTCATGGTGAGGAGCGATCCTTCAGGATCGCGTCTCGAACCACGCAATGACCCAATTCTCCCGTCTCCGCCTCGGCGTGAACATCGACCATGTGGCGACCATCCGGAACGCCCGGGGCGCCAGCTATCCCGAGCCCTCGCGGGCCGCGGACCTGGCCCTGGCGGCGGGGGCGGACGGCATCACCGCCCACCTGCGCGAGGACCGGCGGCACATCTCCGACGCCGATATCGACGAGCTCTCGGCCCTCTGCCTCAAGCGCGGCAGGCCGCTGAACCTCGAGATGGCCGTCACCGGGGAGATGGTCGCCATCGCGCTGGCCCACCGCCCGCACGCCGCCTGCCTGGTGCCCGAGCGGCGCGAGGAGGTCACCACCGAGGGCGGTCTCGACGTGGTCGGCGGGCTGGGCCGAATCGCCCCGGCCGTGCAGCGGCTGCGCGAGGCCGGCTGCCGTGTGTCGCTGTTCATCGAGGCCGATCCGGCGCAGATCGCCACCTCGGCCGAGATCGGCGCCCAGGTGGTCGAGCTGCACACGGGATCCTATTGCGACGCCTTCCGGGCCGGCGCGTTCGACCGGGCCGAGGCCATTCTGCGGCGCCTGCGCGCGGGCGCCCGCCAGGCCAGCGAGCTGGGCCTGGAGGTCCACGCCGGCCACGGCATCGACTTCGCCACGGTCAAGCCGGTGGCGGCGATTCCCGAGCTGACGGAGCTCAACATCGGCCATTTCCTGATCGGCGAGGCGATCTTCACCGGCCTGCCCCCCGCCATCCAGCGCATGCGGGCGCTCATGGACGCGGCCAGATCAGAGATCGCCGCGTGATCATCGGCATCGGCTCGGACCTCAGCGACATCCGGCGCATCGAAAAGACGCTGGAGCGGTTCGGCGACCGGTTCATCGACCGCACCTTCACGGCCATCGAGCGCGAGCGCTCCGAGCGCAAGGTCAACGCGCAAGGGGGCAGGGCTGCCAGCTACGCCAAGCGGTTCGCGGCCAAGGAAGCCTGCGCCAAGGCGCTCGGCACGGGCGTGCCCCGGCGCGGCGTGCACTGGGCCGACATGGGCGTGGTCAACCTCAGGAGCGGCAAGCCGACCATGGCCCTGACCGGCGGCGCCGCCGAGCGGCTGGCCGAGATCATGCCCGACGGCATGGTTCCGGTGATCCACCTGTCGCTGACCGACGATCATCCCTACGCCCAGGCCTTCGTCATCATCGAGGCCGTGCCGGCCCCGGCGTGAGGTTGTGTCTCAGGATGACGTCTGACCGTCATCGACAAGCATGGCGCCCGCGAAGAACGGGCCTTCCAAGAAACGGGGACCCTGCTAGCGTCCCGTCAAACGGAGCGTGACATCATGACCGGCGCATTCTCAATCTGGCATTGGCTGATCGTCTTCATCTGGGTCATCGTTCCGATGTTCCCCATTTCAACGATCCTGAAGAAGGCGGGACGCGGCCCATGGTGGGCGCTGCTTTACGTCGTTCCGTTGGTGAATCTGATCGCCCTCTTCGTGTTCGCCTATAGCCGCTGGCCGCGCGCCGACAATTCAAACTGAGGCGCTACCCGGCGTGACGGCGAGTTAACGGGCGTCGCGGAACGGGCTAGCATAGAAGCGGAACCGGGCGGGGGCGCCCGACAGTTTTGGGAGCCAGCGCGCCGCATGACCGAGGCAGCCGAGACCGCTATCGACGAGACGCCGCCGTCGCCCGATGAGGACGCCGCGAGGCCCGGCGAACTCCTCGAGATGGTCAAGACCGTGGTCTATGCGCTGCTGATCGCGCTGGTGCTGCGGATCTTCATCTTTCAGCCGTTCACCATTCCGTCCTCGTCCATGCGGCCGAACCTGCTGATCGGCGACTATGTCATCGTGTCGAAGTTCAGCTACGGCTACAGCCGGAACTCGATCCCGTTCAGCCCGCCGCTGTTCCGGGGCCGGATACTCTCCGCCACGCCGAAGCGCGGCGACGTGATCGTCTTCAAGACCCCGGCGGAAGACCACAAGGACCTGATCAAGCGACTGATCGGCCTGCCCGGCGACAGCATCCAGGTGAAGGCCGGCGCGCTCTATGTGAACGGCCAGGCGTTGACGCGCGTGGCCGACGGCCAGGCCCGGGGCGACGAGGCGGCCTGTCCGAACGCGGCCACGCCGATGCGCTACTGGGAAACCAATCCGGTCGGCCGCCGCTATGTCACCTACGACTGCGGCCGGGGCGATCTGGACGACACGCCGGTCTATCTCGTGCCCCAGGGCCACTACTTCTTCATGGGCGACAACCGTGACAACTCGCTCGACAGCCGGGTCAGCGCGGAGGCGGGCGGCGTCGGCTATGTGCCGGCCGAGAATCTCGTCGGCAAGGCGGAGACGGTGATGATCTCCTGGAAGGAGGGCGCCTCGCTGTTCAAGCCCTGGACCTGGGTGCTCAATCTGCGCTGGAACCGGTTCTTCCATTCGTTGCGGTGATGCGCCGCGCGGGGAATCGCCCCCAATACGCCACGAAGGCGAGTTAACGGGCGCGAAGCTTGCCCGTGTCGTATTGCCGGACTAACCAGACACACGGGCCTGTTCCCGCATCAGCAAAAAGAGAGCCGCGCGCGCACATGACTGACGCCGCCGAACCGCAGGCCGAGACCGTCGCCGATTCCGAGCCTCTGGCGCTCGACAGTCGTCACGACGACGATCACGGCGAAACGGGCAATGACGCCGTCAGCGAAACGATCGAGATCGTCAAGACCGTCGTCTATGCGCTGCTGATCGCGCTGGTGCTGCGCATCTTCCTGTTCCAGCCCTTCACCATCCCGTCGGCCTCGATGGAGCCGAACCTGCTCAAGGGCGACTACATCATCGTCTCGAAATACAGCTACGGTTACAGCAAGCACTCGATCCCGCTCAGCCCACCGTTGTTCAAGGGCCGGATCTTCGCCCGCCAGCCGACGCGGGGCGACATCATCGTCTTCAAGCTGCCGTCCGACGGCCACATCGACTACATCAAGCGCCTGATCGGCCTGCCGGGTGACCGGATCCAGGTAAAGGGCGGCGTGGTTTCGGTGAACGGCCAGGTCCTCACGCGGGTCTATGACGGGCCGGGCGATCCGGGGAGCTGCTGGAACGGCTCGACCGTGCAACGCTTCCGCGAGACCAACACCGTCGGCCGCACCTACACCACCTACGACTGCGGTCCGCGCGGCGACGTGGACGACACCGGCCTCTATGTCGTGCCCGAGGGCCACTACTTCTTCATGGGCGACAACCGCGACAACTCGCTGGACAGCCGGGTCGCCCCGGAAGCCAGCGGCGTGGGCTTCGTGCCGGCCGAGAACCTGGTCGGGCACGCGCGCATCATCCTGCTGTCGTGGAACGGCGAGGCCTCGCTGTTCAAGCCCTGGACCTGGTTCCTCGACGCCCGTCCCAGCCGGTTCTTCCACGTTCTCAAATGACCGTCCGACTCGAGGCTGTCGCGGCCTTCGAACAGCGCATCGGCTATGTCTTCAAGGACCGGGTGCTGCTGGAGCGGGCGCTGACCCACGCCAGTGTCCGCAGCCTGGGCCGCAACGTCGAGCACAACGAGCGGCTTGAGTTCCTCGGCGACCGGGTGCTGGCCCTGGTCATCGCCGAGCGCCTGCTGGAGCTGCAGCCAGGCGAAACCGAGGGCCAGCTGTCCAAGCGGCTGAACAGCATGGTCGACCGGTCCAGCTGCGCCCGGGTCGCGCGCGATCTGGACATGCAGTCGGTGCTGCGCACCGTCGGCGGCTCGACGCACCGCGAGAGCACGGCCAGCGACACCATGCTCGGCGACGCCTGCGAGGCCCTGCTGGCGGCGATCTACCTCGACGGCGGGCTGGACCAGGCGCGCGCCATCATCCGGCGGCTGTGGGACGAGGCCCTGACCACGGCCCCGCCGATCTCGGCCAATCCCAAGGCGGCGCTGCAGGAATGGCTGGCCAGCCTCAAGCGCGGCCTGCCAGTCTACGACATCGTCGCCCGCACCGGCCCGGCCCATGCGCCGATGTTCACCGTCCAGGTCACCGTCGAGGGGCTGGAACCTGGAACCGCCAGGGGCCGCTCCCGCCAGGAAGCCGAGAAGGCCGCCGCCCTCGCCGTGCTCCGCCGCGAAGGCCGCGCGGAGTAGACGGAGGGGACATGTTCCGGCGATAGCCGGTACGTGTCCCCGTCAGTCTGAACAGGGTGAGGGGACACGTACCGAAGGCGGTACATGTCCCCGACCGACGCTCCGTGCTACAGGCCGCCGCAATGACCTCCTCACCCCCCACACGCGCGGGTTTCGCCGCGATCATCGGCGCGCCCAACGCCGGCAAGTCGACCCTGACCAACCGCCTCGTCGGGGCCAAGGTTTCCATCGTTACGCGCAAGGTCCAGACCACGCGCTTTCCCGTGCGCGGCGTGGCCATGGCCGGCGCCTCGCAGATCGTGCTGGTCGATACGCCCGGCATCTTCACCCCGCGCCGCCGGCTCGACCGGGCCATGGTCCGCTCCGCCTGGTCGGGGGCCGAGGACGCCGACGCCATCGTCCATCTGGTCGATGTCCAGGCTCAGCTCGCCGTGGAGGGCGAGGGCAAGGCGTCCGGCGCCGACAAGAAGGCCGTGCAGGACGTCGCCACCATCATCGAGGGCCTCAAGGGCGCCGGCCGCCAGGCCATCCTGGCGCTGAACAAGATCGACGGGGTCAAGCGCGAGCGCATGCTGGCCGTGGCCCAGGCGCTGTTCGACACGGGCGTCTATTCGGAGGTGTTCATGATCTCGGCCGCCACCGGCGCCGGGGTCGAGGACCTGCGCGACCGCCTGGCCGCCCTGATGCCGGAAGGGCCCTGGCTCTATCCGGAGGACCAGACCGCCGACCTGCCGGTGCGCCTGCTGGCCGCCGAGCTGACCCGCGAAAAGCTCTATCTGCGGGTCCATGAGGAGCTGCCGTACGCCGCCACGGTCGAGACCACCGCCTTCGAGGAGCGCCGCGACGGCTCGGTGCGCATCGAACAGACCATCTATGTCGAGCGCGATGGCCAGCGGGCGATCATCATCGGCGACAAGGGCCAGACCCTCAAATGGATCGGCTCGGCTTCCCGCGAGGAGCTCAGCGACCTGCTCGACCGCAAGGTCCACCTGTTCCTGCATGTGAAGGTCCGCGAGAACTGGGCCGACGAGCGGGATATCTACCAGGGCATGGGGCTGGAGTTCGACGTTTAGGGTTCCGTCAAAACCCCCAATAAATTCCGCTCATCCCCGCGAACGCGGGGACCCAGGCTTTTTCAGAGCTTCGGCTCACGGTTCAGGTAAAGCTTGGGCTTGCCGGGCAGGTGGGCCGCTGTTTCAAAAACACCTGGGTCCCCGCGTTCGCGGGGATGAGCGGAGGTAAAAATGCGATTTCTGGCCCTGACCATCGCCACGTTGACGGTCTTGGCGGCCCCTCCCGCCCACGCCGCCACCCCCGAACAGGACGTCGCCGCCGTCCTCGACGCCCTGCATGCCGCCGCCGCGAAGGCCGACGGGCCGACCTATTTCGCGCTCTACACGCCGGACGCCACCTACCTCGGCACCGACGCCTCGGAGCGCTGGTCGCTGGAGGCGTTCAAGGGCTACGCCATGCCCTACTTCAGCAAGGGCCAGGGCTGGACCTATGTCCCGCGCGAGCGGCACATCACCATCGCCCCGGTCGATTGCCGCTGCGTGGCCTGGTTCGACGAGCTGCTGGACAGCGCCAGCTACGGCACGAGCCGGGGGACGGGGACCCTGGTGCTGACCGCCGACGGCTGGAAGGTCTCGCAATACGCCCTGACCTTCCCGATCCCCAACGATCTGGCCAAGGACATGACGGCCAGGATCAAGGCGTTCGAGGCGAAGCCGAAGTAGCCACGCCCTATTCATTCTCCGTCATGGCCCGGCTTGTCCGGGCCACCCAAGCGTGACCTGTCGATCGGAAAGGCTGCAATCGCTCAGCCCACCTTGTTCGGGCCGGTGTTCTTGGGTGGCCCGGACAAGCCGGGCCATGACGGAACTGGGGTGGGCGGGTGGTCGGCTCTCGCAGGATCTCCCGCAACCCGCTATCCCTCTCCCATGGAATGGGAAGACGACGCCTTCGTGCTCTCCGCCCGCGTGCATGGCGAGACGGGGGCCATTGTCGAGCTGCTGACGCAGGAGCACGGCCGGTTCGCGGCCCATGTCGCCGGCGGCGGCTCGCGGCGGATGAAGCCGTTTCTGCAGGCCGGGGCGCGGGTGCGGGCCGGCTATCGCGCGCGGGTCTCCGACCAGCTGGGTTCGGCGATGCTCGAGCCGGTGGGGGAGGGCCCCTCGGCCCTGTTCGATGACCCGCTGGCGCTGGCGGGCCTGGCCGCCGCCGCCGCCGTGGCCGCCGGCGCCCTGCCGGAGCGCGAGCCGCATCCGGGCGCCTACCACGCGTTCGACGCCCTCAGCGGCGCCTTCGCCATCACCGACATCTGGCCGGCCGTGTTCGTGCGGTTCGAGGCGGGGCTGCTGCAGGAGCTGGGCTTTGGCCTCGATCTCTCCAGATGTGCGTCCACGGGAACGACCGACGACCTGGTCTGGGTCAGCCCACGCACTGGCCGGGCCGTCAGCCGGGCGGCGGGCGCGCCGTTCGCCGACCGTCTGCTGCCGCTGCCGGGCTTCCTGCTCGGCTCGCAGGGCGGGCTGGCCGACGGCGACATCCGCGCCGGTTTCGACCTGACCGGCCATTTCCTGGCCCAGTTCGTGTTCGGCCCGCTCAACCGCCCTCTGCCGCCGGCCCGCGTCTGGCTGCTCGAGCGGCTGGCCGACGCGGGACGGCTGTAAGGATCCTCCCCATCGGGGGAGGTGGATCGCCGAAGGCGAGACGGAGGGGGTCCGCTCAGATCGTGGGTGACCCCCTCAGTCAGGCTTCGCCTGACAGCTCCCCCAAGGGGGGAGCATCTTCGCATCGTCCCTGACCTCGGTTGTCGCTAGACTGCCCGCCGAAGGAGTCTCCCCCATGCCCAATCCCGCCCCCATCACCCTGGCCGAGCGCCAGAGCCGCCTCGCCGGCCTGCGCACCCTGATGGACGTCGCCGGGGTGCGGGCCGTGCTGCTGGGGGCGACCGCCAGCCTGCGCTACTTCACCGGCCTGGTCTGGCACGCCTCGGAGCGGCTGTGCGGGGCTATCGTTCATGCCGACGGCCGGCTGGAGTACGTCTGCCCGGCCTTCGAGCGCGAGAAGATCGCCGGCATCGTCGGGGTTCCGGGCGAAATCCTGACCTGGGAGGAGCACGAGAATCCCTACGCCCTGGTCGCCGATCGCCTGGGCCCGTCCGGCCGGCTGGCGGTCGATGAGCAGATCGCGCTGTTCATGTTCCTGGGCCTGCGCCGGGCGATGGGCGACGAGCGGCTGACCGACGCCGGGCCGCTGGTGGGCCGCCTGCGCCGCTGCAAGTCGCCGGCGGAGATCGCCCTGATGACGCGGGCCAAGGCCATCACCCTCGAGGTCCACCGCCGCGCCAGGCAAAGCCTGACGCCGGGCGTGCTGGCGTCCGAGGTGACCCGTTTCATCGACCAGCAGCATCGCGCGCTCAACGCCGGGACCGGCTCGAGCTTCTGCATCGTCTCGTTCGGCGAGGACACCTCGCTGCCGCACGGCGGCGAGACCGACCGGACGCTCAGCCAGGGCGACATGGTGCTGATCGACACCGGCACGACGCTGGACGGCTACAACAGCGACATCACCCGCTCCTATGTGTTCGGCGAGGCGACGCCGCGCGTGCGGCGCATCTGGGATATCGAGAAGGAGGCCCAGGGCGCGGCCTTCGCCGCCGCCGCGCTCGGTCGGCCCTGCGAGAGCGTCGATGCCGCCGCCCGCGCGGTGCTGGTCAGCCACGGCCTGGGCCCCGATTACCAGCTGCCCGGCACGCCGCACCGCACCGGCCACGGCATCGGCCTGGACATCCACGAGGGGCCCTACCTCGTGCGCGGCGACGCCACGCCGCTGGAGGTGGGCATGTGCTTCTCCAACGAGCCGATGATCGTCGTCCCCGGCGCCTTCGGCGTGCGGCTGGAGGACCACTTCCACATGACCGCCGACGGCCCGATGTGGTTCACCCGGCCGCAGTTCAGCCTCGACGACCCGTTCGGGGATGTCGGGGATTTCGAGGCGTGAGTTTGTCCCTCTCCCGGACGGGAGAGGGAGGGGCCCGTCCTGCGAAGCCTTGGCGAAGCAGGATGGGAGGGTGAGGGGTTACGGCGTTTGCCGGACCTGTCCGTAATCCCTCATCCGTCGGTCTCCGACCGACACCTTCTCCCTCCGGGAGAAGGAAGGAATGGACGCAGGGACAACGCCCCCGCCGCCACGCTAAACATCAGAACCACCTGAGTTTCCGATTCGAGCATGACCCTCCACACGCCTCCGCCATCCGACGGCGACCGCATCCTTGAAGAGCCGCTGACCGAGGCGCTGTCGCGGCGCTATCTGGCCTACGCCCTGTCGACCATCAGTTCGCGGGCCCTGCCCGACGTGCGCGACGGGCTAAAGCCCGTGCACCGGCGGCTGATGTACGCCATGAGCAACATGCGGCTGAGCCCCGAGGCCGCGGCGCGCAAATGCGCCAAGGTCGTCGGCGAGGTGATGGGCAACTTCCATCCGCACGGCGACCAGTCGATCTATGACGCCCTGGTCCGCCTGGCCCAGGACTTCGCCCAGCGCTACCAGCTGATCGACGGTCAGGGCAACTTCGGCAACATCGACGGCGATAACGCCGCGGCCATGCGCTACACAGAGTGCAAGATGACGCCGGCGGCCATGCTGCTGCTCGACGGCATCGACGAGGACGCGGTCGATTTCCGCCCCACCTACGACGGCCAGGACGAAGAGCCGGTCGTGCTGCCCTCGGGCTTTCCCAACCTGCTGGCCAATGGCAGCTCGGGCATCGCCGTGGGCATGGCCACCTCGATCCCGCCGCACAACGCCGCCGAGCTGATCGACGCCTGTCTGCTGCTGCTCAAGCGGCCCGAGGCGACCACCGCCGACCTGATGGCCCATGTGCAGGGTCCCGATTTCCCCACCGGCGGGGTGATCGTCGAGCCGACGACGTCTCTGCTGGAGACCTACGAGACCGGCCGGGGCGGGGTGCGTTGTCGCGCCCGCTGGGAGAAGGAAGACCAGGCCCGCGGCGGCTGGCAGATCGTCGTCACCGAGATCCCCTACCAGGTGAAGAAGGCCGAGCTGATCGAGCATCTGGCCGACCTGATCGAGAGCAAGAAGGCCCCGTTGCTCGGCGACGTGCGCGACGAGAGCGCCGAGGACATCCGCCTGGTGCTCGAGCCCAAGACCCGCAACGTCGAGCCCGAGGTGCTGATGGAGAGCCTGTTCCGGCTCTCGGACCTGGAGACCCGCTTTCCGGTCAACATGAACGTGCTGGACGCGCGCGGCACGCCGGGGGTGATGAGCCTCAAGGCCGCGCTGCTGGCCTTCCTCGCCCACCGGCGCGAGGTGCTGGTGCGGCGCGCGCGCTTCCGGCTGGGCAAGATCGAGGCCCGGCTGCACATCCTCGACGGCCTGCTGATCGCGTTCCTCAATCTCGACGAGGTGATCCGCATCGTCCGCTACGAGGACGAGCCGAAGCAGAAGCTGATCGCCGCCTTCGCCCTGACCGACATCCAGGCCGACGCCATCCTCAACACCCGCCTGCGCCAGCTGGCGAAGCTGGAAGAGATGGAGCTGCGCCGCGAGCACGCCGAGCTGGCGGAGGAGCGCGACGGCATCATCGCCATGCTGGCCGACGAGACGATGCAGTGGAAGCTGGTCGGGCAGGGGCTCAAGGACGTCCGCAAGGTGCTGGGCCCCGACACCGCCGTCGGCAAACGGCGCTCGGACCTGGCCGAGGCGCCGACGGTGTCGGTCGAGGCCTCGGTCGAGGCCTTCGTGGTGCGCGAGCCGATCACCGTCATCCTGTCGGACAAGGGCTGGATCCGCGCCGCCAAGGGCCGGGTCGAGGACCCGTCCGAACTGAAGTTCAAGGAGGGCGACAAGCTGGGCTTCATTGTGCCAGCGGAAACAACGGACAAGCTGCTTATCTTCGCGTCCGATGGGCGGTTCTTCACCCTCGACTGCAGCAAACTGCCGAGCGCGCGGGGCCACGGCGAACCGCTGCGGCTGATGGTCGATATCGACGACCGGGTGAAGATCATCGACGTCTTCCCGCACAAGCCCGGCCGCAAGCGCGTGCTGGCCAGCAAGGCCGGCTATGGTTTCGTGCTGCCGGAGGAGGAGGCCCTGGCCTTCCGCAAGGCCGGCAAACAGGTGCTCAACGGCGAGGCCCTGGTGTCGCTGGAGGCCACGGGCGACCGCATCGCGGTGATCGGCGACAACGGCAAGATCCTCGTCTTCCCGCTCGACGAGCTGCCCGAGATGCCGCGCGGCAAGGGCGTCAAGCTGCAGACCTACCGCGAGGGCGGCCTGCGCGATGCGCTGGTGTTCGCCTCGGCGACCGGCGCCGCCTGGACCGACGCGGCCGGCCGCAGCCGCGACTGGCCCGAGTGGAAGGACTGGGAAGGCCGCCGCAGCGCCGCCGGCAAACTGGCCCCCCGCGGCTTCCCGACCAGCAAGCGGTTCAGGCCGAAGTAAGACACGGGGACATGTACCGCCTTCGGTACGTGTCCCCCGCCGCCTAAGCTGATGGGGACACGCACTGAAGTGCATGTCCCCGATCTCCGCGCCTAACCTGTTGAATTCGAACGCTTCCGTCGCGGATATCCGACCGCGTAAAACTATCTGTCCATCACCCCCTGAACCGCGCGCCATACTCACGTCATCCCCGTCGCACGGGGAGGGCGTATGGCCATGCGACCTTGCGGCGACGGGGACGAGGTTCGAACGGGGACAGGCGACGGGGGGTTACCGTCGCGGTCCGGGACGGCGCAGCACGCCGCCCGCCCGTCGAGGGTCGATACCGGCCAAGCCTTCAAACGGCTGCCTGCCGGAGCTCTCGGAAAACGCAACTTCGCGGCGCGTGACGGTCTTTCCACCTCTCGCAAGCCTGCCAAACAGACATCCGGGCGAGACCGGAGCGCGCCGCACCACCTCCCCACCCTCGCCGGATGACGGCCGGGATCGCGAACCCGCGCCTGCCGTCGGGGAATTCGGTGACAGTTTGCGAATTGCCGCGCCCCGGCCGATGGCCATCCGCAATTCGCAAACTGTCACCGAATTCCCCCCGAATTCCCACCTCCGCCTTGCTCTGTCGCGAGCCCGCGCTACCTTGCCGTCAAACGGCTGTTCGAACGCCGGACCGGGGGAGTATTTCATGACCATCTGGCGCAAGAGCCTGACCGCGGCGGTGGCCGCGCTGATGCTGGCGGGTTCGGCCCCGGCGACGACGGCGGCGCCCTGGAGCCGCAAGGCCGCCCCGGCCGCGCCGGCCGCGTCCGCCCCGGCCCTGGGCCTGCCGTCGGCCACGCCCGAATCGGTCGGCTTCTCCTCCGAGCGGCTGAAGAAGCTCGACGCCACGCTCGACGGTCTGGTGGACGCGGGCCGCGTGCCGGGCGTGCTGACCCTGCTGGCGCGCCACGGCAAGATCATCGCCGTCAACGCCCACGGGGTGAAGGACGTCGCCACCGGCGCGCCGATCACCCAGGACACCATCTTCCGCATGTACAGCCAGACCAAGCCGGTCACCGGCGTGGCGATGATGATCCTGTTCGAGGAGGGCCGCTGGAAGCTCGACGACCCGGTGGTCAAGTACGTGCCGGAGTTCGCGGGTCTGCAGGTGTTCAAGGGCGTCGGCGCGGACGGCAAGCCGATCCTCGAGCCGATCGCCCGCTCGGCCACCATGCGCGAGCTGATGAGCCACACCGCCGGCTTCGCCTATGGCCTGATGGCCGACAACTACGTCGACCAGGCCTACCAGACCTCGGCGCTGTTCCGGCAGCCGACCCTGCGGGAGGCCATGGGCGTGCTGACCACCCTGCCGATGGCCAGCCAGCCGGGCACGGAATGGAAATACAGCGTCGCCGTCGATATCCAGGGCTACATCGTCGAGAAGCTGTCGGGTCAGACCCTGCCGGACTTCATGCGCAGCCGCATCTTCGCGCCGCTGCGGATGGACGACACCGACTTCTGGGTTCCCGAGGCCAAGCGCGGCCGGATGGCCTCGCTCTACATGATCGACCCGAAGGCGCGCGCGATCGTGCCGGCCGAGGGCTTCATGGTCCTGCCAGTCGATCGGATTCCGACGGCTCCGAACGGCGGCGGCGGGCTGGTCTCGACGCTGCATGACTACGCGCGGTTCGCCCAGATGCTGCTCAATGGCGGCGAGCTGGACGGGGTGCGCATCCTGGCGCCGGCGACCGTGAAGCTGATGGCCAGCAACCACCTGACCGACCCGCAGCTGGACAAGAAGCCGCTCGGCGACGGGGTGGGCTTTGGCCTCGACGTGGCGGTGGTCATGGACCCGGCGAAAGCGGGAGTCCTGGCGGGCAAGGGGACCTACAGCTGGGGCGGCGCGGCCGGGACCTGGTTCTGGATCGATCCGGAGAACGACGTGATCTTCCTGGGCATGATCCAGGTGCTCGGCGGCGGGCAGGTGCTGCGGCTGGACGACCTTTCGCAGGCGCTGGTCTATCAGGCGCTGGTCGATCCCGCGAAGTGAGACTAGCCTCCGGATGACAGCCGGAGGCGTCTCATGACCCTGATCATCATTCTTGTCGTCGTCGTCGTCCTCGGCCTGATGGTGGTCGGGCTGTACAACCGGCTGGTCGCGCTCAACACCCGCGCCGACCAGGCCTTCGCCGACATCGACGTGCAGCTGAAACAGCGCCACGACCTGATCCCCAACCTGGTCGAGACGGTGAAGGGCTACGCGACCCACGAGAAGGGCACGCTGGAGGCGGTGATCGCCGCGCGCAACGCCGCGACCAGCGCCGGCTCGGTGGCCGACAAGGTCCAGGCCGAGAACGCCCTGACCGGGGCCCTGCGCCAGATGTTCGCTGTCGCCGAGGCCTATCCGGACCTCAAGGCCAACACCAATTTCCTCAGCCTGCAGAGCGAGCTGTCGGACGTCGAGAACAAGCTGGCCGCGGCCCGCCGCTTCTTCAACAACGCGGTGACCGAGTTCAACGCCGCCCGGCTGTCGTTCCCGGCCGTGCTGCTGGCGGGCATGTTCGGCTTCAACGCCCGCGCGCTGTTCGACCTGGGCGAACAGCGGGCGGCGCTCGGTGTCGCGCCCGAGGTGAAGTTCTGAAACCCGCGCGGATGAGCGGAGCGTGATCATGGGGGCCGTCGGCCTCTACACCCACATCCAGAGCAACAACCTGCGCTCGGCCCTGCTGCTGGCCGGGTTTCCCGTGCTGCTGCTGGCCCTGACCTACGCCCTGACCCTGGGGCTGATCGGTTTCGGCCTGCTGCCCTCGACCGGCGCGACGGGCGGGGACCTTGGGCTGGCGGCGGGCTTCATGCTGGCCGGAGCGCCGCTGGCGCTGCTGGTCACCGGGGTCTGGTTCGCGATCGCCTGGTTCGCCAACACCCGCATTATCGACATGGTCACCGGCGCCCGGCCCGTGACGCGCCAGGAGGAGCCGGCGCTCTACAACCTGCTGGAAAACCTGTGCATCTCGCGCGGCCTGACGGCGCCCAGCCTGAGGATCATCGACAGCGAGGCGCTGAACGCCTTCGCCAGCGGCCTGAACGAGAAACAGTACAGCATCACCGTCACCCGCGGCCTGATGAACGCCCTGGATCAGGCCGAGATGGAATCGGTGCTGGGCCATGAGTTGGCCCACATCCTCAATCGCGACGTGCGCACCATGGTCATCGCCGCCGTGTTCGCCGGGGTCATCACCCTGGTGGCGGAGATCCTCTTCCGCTCGGTGCGGTTCGGCGGCCTGGGCCGGCGGCGTGGCGGCGACAGCAGGGGCAACGGCCTGTTCATCGTCATCGCCTTCGCGGCCGCCGCCATCGGCTATCTGCTGGCCATCGTCATCCGCATGAGCCTGTCGCGCAGTCGCGAGTTCGTCGCCGACGCCGGCTCGGTCGAGCTGACGAAGAACCCCGACGCGATGATCGGCGCCCTGCGCAAGATCGAGGGCCACAGCGCCTTGCCGGCCCCTGAGTCGGTGCAGGGCATGTTTATCGACAACCACGAAACCGGCTTCTACAGCCTGTTCGCGACCCATCCGCCGATCAGCAGGCGCATTGAGGCGCTGGTGAAGTTCGCCGGCGGCCGGGATGAACCGGCGGCGGTGGTGGAGAGCGTTTCCGCACAGTCCTCACCGATCATTGAGCCGGTCCGGATGGGGCCGTGGTCGAAAAAGGGGCCGTGGGGGTAAGGCCGCTACAGCGACAGGTGCAGGAACTGGTTGAAGGCGCTGGCCTCGTAGTCCGAGAACGCCTCGCCATTGGTAAACCCGCGCCTGCGGTACAGCGCCAGCGCCGGCTCGAAGCTTTCGCCCACGCCGGTCTCGAGGCTCACCCGGTGATAGCCCCGCGTCGCGGCCTCATCGAGGATCTGGTCCAGCAGGGCGGCGGCGACACCCTTGCGCAGATGGTGCGGGTGCGTGCGCATGGATTTCAGTTCGCCCGTCCCGTCGCCGAGCGCCTTGAGCGCGCCGATCCCGGCCAGCGCGCCGTCGTCCCGCACGGTCCAGACGGTGATGTCCGGCGTTTGCAGGCCTGAGAGATCGAGCGCGAACACATGCTCCGGCGGCGTGTTCTCGGCCATGCCGGCCAGGTGGATCGCCAGCAGCGCCCGCACATCCTCGCCGGAGAGGTCGTCCTGTCGGATCACGAACATGGCTACGGCGCCTTGCTGCCCAGTTTGACCGTCACGGGGCCGCGCAGTCGCCGTTCGCGGGCCAGGCTCTCCTCGGCCTCGGCGCGGTCGCGGGCGGAGACCAGCATCCAGCCCTGCGGCCGCAGCGCCTCCAGCGGCGAGAAGCGCGCCTTGTAGGCCATCTTCTCGCTGCCCGGCACCCAGTAGCCCAGATAGACATAGGCCAGGCCGTTGAGGCCGGCCTGAACCACATGGTCGAGGATGATGAAGGTGCCCAGGCCGCGCTTGACGGCCCGCGGGTCGTAGAAGCTGTAGACCATGCTCAGGCCGTCGCTCATCACGTCGATCAGCACGCAGGCGATCAGGTCGCCCGGGCCGTCGTCGGCCGAGGGCAGGCGGTATTCGATGATGTGGGTGCGGACCGCCGTGTCCTCGACCATGGCGACATAGTCGGGCCAGGTCATCTCGGCCATGCCGCCGTCGGCGTGGCGGGCCAGCAGGTAGCGGCGCAGCAGGTCGAACTGCTCCATGGTCGCCTCGGACTCGACCAGATGGCGGCGCAGGTCGCCGTTGCGCGCCAGGGCCTTCCGCTCGCCGCGAGAGAAGACGTAGTCCAGCACCGGCAGCCGCGCCGACGTGCAGGCCGAACAGGCTTCACAAGCCGGGCGGTAGGCGATGTGCTGGCTGCGGCGGAAGCCCGACTGGGTCAGGCCGTCATTGACGGCGGCGCCGTCCGAGGCCGGCAGATGGGCGAACACCTTCCGCTCCTCGCGGCCCGGAAGATAAGGGCACGGCGAGGGGGCCGTGAGGAAGAAACGCATCCGTCTCGATGTGAAATGATGCGTCACCGGCCCCTATGCCTTGCGGCTCTCCTCTACCCCGGAGCGATTAGGAAGCAGGATGCGCTCCCGTGCAAGACGACTTTGGCCGATCATCGTTCATCGATCCGGCGGAAGGACGGGCGCCTCGCGCAACAGGATGATCGAGATGCGGCGATTTCCCGCGAGCATCGGATCGTCCGGGAACAGCGGGTCGGAGTTGGCCTTGCCGGCGACCTGGTAGACGCGGTCGGGACTGACGCCGAACCCTTGCAGCAGCTGGCGGGCGACGTCGGCGCGGGCCGAGGACAGGGGCCAGTCGCTGGAGGCGGTGCGGCCGTTGGCGCTGATGCTGGTGTGGCCGCTGATCGAGATGCGGTTGGGCAGCTGGTTGATGATCCGCGAGATGGCCCGCAGCAGGACGCGCGCGCGCTCGTTGGGCATGGCGGCGCCGTCCTTGAACATCGACCGGCCTTCCTGATCGACGAGCTGGATGCGCAGGCCCTCCGGCGTCTGGTCGATCATGATCTGCTTCGACAGCTCGGCCAGCTCCGGCATGTCCTGCAGCGCCTGTCTCAGGGACTGGGCGGCGGTGGCGAAGGAGGCGTCCTCGCGGGCCTGCAGCTCCTTGCGCAGCGCCTGTTCGCTGGCCGACTCGAGATCGGTTGAGCCGGGCTTGCTGTCGGCCTGGCCCGAGACCTGGGCGTCGGTCGGCGACTCGGGGGCCATCTGTTCGACCGTGCTCACCGACCCCGACGACTTGGCGCCGTCGTCGCCCAGCGCGGTGCCGCCGAGGATGCCGCCCGAACCGCTGGTGGTCTCCGAGACGCTGGCCGGGGCGAAGTAGTCGGCGATGCCGCGCTTCTGCTCGGGGCTGGTCGTGTTGATCAGCCACATCAGCAGGAAAAAGGCCATCATGGCGGTCACGAAGTCGGCGTAGGCGACCTTCCAGGCGCCGCCGTGGTGTCCACCGCCGACGACCTTCTTGACCTTCTTGATCATGATGGGCGCGTCGCTGCCCAAGGCCATGGTGAATCCCCGCTTAACCGTTGCCCCGAACCTGCCCGGCGGGCGTTAAGATGGGGTTGCGATGGGGCCGGTTGCGTGGTGCGTGGTTCGACACGCGGCCTTTGGCCGCCGCTCGCCATGACGTAAAGCAATTGCACGTCATCCTGAGCCGGCGCGAAGGGCCGTGTCGAAGGACGCAGTGGGGATCTGGGAATGAAAATCGCGTTTGTCGGCCTGGGGGTCATGGGATTTCCGATGGCGGGCCATCTGGCCAGGGCCGGGCACGAGGTCGGCGTGTTCAACCGCGGCCCCGCCAAGGCCGACCGCTGGGTCGCGGTTCACGGCGGCCGGGCCGGCGCGACGGTGGCCGAGGCGGCGGAAGGCTGCGAAATCGTGGCTCTGTGCGTCGGCAACGACCAGGACGTTCGCGGCGTCGTACCGCAGGCGCTCGCCGCCATGGCGCCGGGCGGAATCATCGTCGATCACACCACCACCTCGGCCGTGGTGGCGCGGGAGATGGCCGATCTGGCGCGGGCGTCGGGCCGCTGGTTCGTCGATGCGCCGGTCAGCGGCGGGCAGGCCGGGGCCGAGAACGGCCAGCTGACCGTCATGGCCGGCGGCGACGCGGCCGCTGTCGCCCGCATCGAGCCGGTCATCGCCGCCTATTCCAAGGCCGTGAAGCGCATCGGCGAGGCGGGCAGCGGCCAGCTGGCCAAGATGGTCAACCAGATCTGCATCGCCGGCGTCGTCCAGGGCCTGGCCGAGGCGGTCCATTTCAGCAAGCGATCGGGCATTGATCCGCAACTGGTGTTCGAGGCCATCAGCAAGGGCGCGGCCCAGTCCTGGCAGATGGACAACCGCTGGGCGACGATGGTCGAGGGCCGGTTCGACTTCGGCTTTGCCGTTGATTGGATGCGCAAGGACCTGGGCCTGGTGCTGGACGAGGCGAAGGCCAACGGCGCCCGGCTGGACATGACCGCCCTGGTCGACAGCTACTACGCCGAGATCCAGGCGATGGGCGGAAATCGCTGGGACACGTCCAGCCTGGCGGCGCGTCTGGAGAAGCCGGAATGACCCGTTCGACGATCCTGCGCATCGCCACTCTGGCCGTCGGCCTGTCGATGATGCTGGCTGGCCCCACGCTGGCCGCGCCGGTCGTGAAGGAAGGCGACGTCGTCGTCCGCGACTTCCGCTTCCGCTCCGGCGAGACGCTGCCGGAACTGAAGCTCCACTACCGCACCCTCGGCGAGCCGCGCCGGGACGCATCGGGGCGGGTGGTCAACGCGGTGATGATCCTGCACGGTACGGGCGGCTCGGGCGCGCAGTTCCTTCGGCCGCAGTTCGCCGATGTGCTGTTCAAGCCCGGCGGCCTGCTCGATCCGGCGAAATACTACATCATCCTGCCCGACGGGATCGGCCACGGCGCCTCGTCCAAACCGAGCAACGGCCTGCGCGCCCGGTTTCCCGCCTACGACTACGACGACATGGTCGAGGGCCAGCGGCGGCTGCTGATCGACGGGCTGAAGGTCGATCATCTGCGGTTGATCATGGGCACGTCCATGGGCTGCATGCACGCCTTCGTCTGGGGCGAGGCCCATCCGGACTTCGCCGACGCCCTGATGCCGCTGGCCTGCCTGCCGACGCGGATCGCCGGCCGCAACCGGGTCTGGCGGCGGATGCTGATGGACGCGATCCACGCCGATCCGGCCTGGAAGGGCGGGGACTATGCCGAACAGCCCGTGCAGGGCCTGCGCACGGCCCAGGACCTGCTGCTTCTCGCCGGGGCCGCCCCGCTGCCGCAGCAGCTGGCCCTGCCGACCCGCGACGCCGCCGACGCCTGGCTGGCGAAGACCTTTCCGCCGGCTATCGCGGGGCTCGACGCCAACGACCTGCTCTATCAGGTCAACGCCTCGCGCAACTACGACCCGTCGGCGGGGCTGGAGCGGATCACCGCGCCGGTCATGTGGGTCAACTCGGCCGACGACTTCATCAATCCGCCGGAGCTGGGGATCGCCGAGGTCATGGCCCCGCGGATCAAGCGCGGAACCTTCGTCCTCCTGCCGATCAGCCCTGATGGCCACGGCCACGGAACCCACACCTGGGCCGCCTTCTGGCAGGACCGGCTGGCGGCGCTGCTGGCGGATTAGGCGGCGGCCCGGGCCGTCCACTGGGCGATCGAGATCACCAGGCTCCTGGGGTCGATCGGCTTGCGGATGTGGCCGTCGAAGCCGACGCTCATCAAGTGGCTGGTGGCCTCGCCATCGACGTCGGCCGTGAAGGCCAGGATCGGCGTGTTGACGTTGGGCCCGCGACCGCCGCGAATCGCGCCCATCGCCGCCTCGCCGCCCATGCCGGGCATGCGGATATCCATCAGGATCAGATCGAACGGTCGCTGACGGGCAAGCTCGACGGCCCCTTCGCCGTCCTGGGCGAAGCTCAGGTCCAGATCGAGGGTGGCCAGCAGATGCCCGACCAGCTCGCGGTTGGAGTCGTTGTCGTCCACCACCAGCACGCGGGCCTGGTTCACCGAAAGGGAGGGCGCCGCCGCGGCCGGTCCGGCATCGGGGGCCTGTGCGGCGGGGGCGGGGACGCGGAACCAGAAGCAGCTGCCCTGGCCGACCTCGCTCTCGACGCCGATCTCGCCGCCCATGGCTTCCACCAGGCCGCTGCTGATGGCCAGGCCCAGGCCCGTGCCGCCGGTTGATCGCCGCGCCGAACCATCGAGCTGGGAGAAGCGGCGGAACAGCTTGGCCTGGTCCTCGGCGGAGATGCCCGGGCCGGTGTCCCGGACCTCGACGTCGAGGCCGGTGTCCGGCGACCAGGCGGCGGCGACCGTGACCGCCCCGCTGGCCGTGAACTTCATCGCGTTGCCGATCAGGTTCAGCAGGATCTGCCGCAGCCGGTCGGGATCGACCTCCGCCCAGACGGATGCGCCCGGCCCCTCGACCGTGAGCGCGACGCCCTTTTCCGCGGCCTGGCTTTCGAACAGGCCCGCGACGTCCTCGATCAGGCTCGCCAGATCGGTCGGCCGTGGTTCGATGCGCGCCTGGCCGGCCTCCAGCTTGGAGAAGTCGAGCACGTCATTGACGATGGCCAGCAGCGACTGGGTCGCCGTGACGATCCGTCTGGCGAACTGGGCCGAGGTGGCGGACAGGTCGGGCTGATCGACCAGCAGCCGCGAGAAGCCGACGATGCTGGTCAGCGGCGTGCGGATCTCGTGGCTCATGTTGGCGAGGAACTCGGACTTCACCTTGTCGGCGCGCTCGGCGCGCTCCGCCGCGGCCACCAGGCGGCCCTGCAGCCTGCGCTGTCCGAGCAGCGACGCGAGCGCCCCGATCAGCGCCAAGGCGACAATGCCGACCAGGATGCTGATCTGCAGGGTCTGTTGGCGCTGCGCCTTGAGCAGCGCCTGGGTGTCGTCGATCTCGCTTTCGAGGCTGGCGCGCATGCCGTGCAGGCCCTCGACCACGGAGGCGGCCATATCGCTGCGCTGCTTGTCATGGAACCGCAGCAGCGCCTCGTAGGCCTCGACCAGGCGGCCCTCGCTGCGCAGGACCTCGGCCTCGCCCTGCAGGATGTCATGCGTCAGCACCGGGTCGCCCCGTTCGCGGGCGAGCGCCATCAGGGCGGTCAGCTGTCCGCGCGCCTCGGTCGGCCGTCCCAGGCGCGCCAGGGCGATCACCTCAAGGAGCATGACCTTCGGCCGGTGTTCGGAGGCGATCTCGGGATTGGCCAGGGCCGCCCCGGCGCAGGCGAGCGCGTCGGCATAGCTCTTGTCGGCCGTCTTGATCTTGGCGCAGAGCTCATTGGCCCAGCCGATCTCCGTGGCGTCGCTGGTGGCGTCGGCCAGCCGGCGGTACTGTTGCAGCAGCCGTTCGGCCAGCGCGCTTCGGCCCTGGGCCGAGGACAGGACCGTGAGATTGTACAGCGCGGTGCGGCCATCGATCGGCTGGTCGGTCGTCCGCGTGGCGGCGATGCCGATTTCGATGTTGTCGATGAACGCCGGCAGGTCGCCCAGCTCGCGCGCGGCATAGGCCCCCGCGTCGGCGAGGCCCAGCTTGAGGGGCGCGGCTTGGTCCGAAAGATCGGCGTCCCGCAAGCCGGACCGGATCACCTGCAACGACTGGACGGGCAGGCCGGCGTCGGTCAGCGAATAGGCCAGCAGCCGGGCCCCCGCCGCTCTCAGAAGGGGATCGCGCTCTCCGGCCAGCAGCTCGGTCAGCTCGGCCGCCGCGCCGCTGTAGTCGCCGTCGATGCCTCGGCGATAGGCGTTGAGCTGGGCCAGGGCCCGCCTGTGGCGGGCGTCGTTGCGAACCTCGATCTCCCGGGCGTAGAGGTCCAGCCAACGGTTGCCGCGCGTCAGATCGCCGGCCGTCAGGGCCTCCACGGTGATCCGGCGCAGCTGTTCCAGCCGTCCGGCGCCCTTGCTGGCGACGGCCCGCGCTTCCCAGTCGGCGACCTGGGCGGGCGTGGTCATCAGGTTTCGGGTTTCGAGCGTGCGGGCGAGCTGCTCGGCGCGCAGGTCCTGGGCCGCCCGGTCCGATGCGGAGACCGGGGCCGGAACGGCTGCCAAGGCCTGGCTGGCGACCAGGGCAAGACACACCGAAAGAATTAGCCGCAGACGCATTGGCCCCATGAACTGCTTGACGGCGCACAGTCGGTCCGGCGTCGCCAATTAAGCGTTAACGTCGGTCCGGGCGGCGGCCGCGTCGAGCATGTCGGCGATGAAGGCGCCCTTGGCCGCGGTGTAGGCTTCGCGGTCATCGGCGAATCGGGCGGCGAGGTCGGTCTTGAGCGCCGCGTATCGCGCGGCGTCGGCCCTGTCGGCGCGCAGGTGGTCGCGGAACGCGATGTGCCGCAAGGCGGCCGGGCCCGGCTCCATGATGTGCAGGTGGTGCGTTCGTCGCGGCGCCGAGGGCGGCAGGCCCTTGACGAAGAACAGCCGATCGGCGTCGGGATTCTCGGCCCAGAAGGCGTAGCCGGCGGCCTCCAGCGGGGCGACGAGCCGCGCTTTCGCCGCCTCCAGGTCCGTGACCGTCGCCAGCATGTCGATCACCGGCTTGGCCGGCAGGCCCAGCACGGCGGTGCTGCCGATGTGGTCCAGATCGATCAGCAGGTCGGCGGGAATGATGGCCCTCAGCCGCGCGGCCTCCTCGGCGAAGAGGCGCGGCCAGTCGGGGTTCGCCGGGACGAGTTCGATCTCGTCCACGGCGGGTCAGGCCCCCAGCAGCTTCGCCGCCCGCGGCGCGAAATAGCTGATCACGCCCGCGCAGCCGGCGCGCTTGAACGCGCCCAGGCTTTCGAGGATCGCGCGTTCCTCGTCGATCCAGCCGTTCCGGGCCGCGGCCATGATCATCGCGTACTCGCCGCTGACCTGGAAGGCGAAGGTCGGCATCGCGAAGGTCTCGACAACCCGTTGAATGATATCGAGATAGGGCATGCCCGGCTTGACCATGACCATGTCCGCGCCCTCGGCGATGTCGAGGGCCACCTCGCGCAGGGCCTCGTCGCTGTTGGCCGGGTCCTGCTGGTAGGTCTTCTTGTCGGCCGGGCCCAGGGTGCCCAGCTTGCCCGAGCCGATCGCGTCGCGGTACGGGCCGTAGAAGGCCGAGGCGTATTTCGCCGCGTAGGACATGATCATCACGTCCTGAAAGCCCTCGGCTTCGAGCGCCTTGCGCAGGATGCCGACGCGGCCGTCCATCATGTCGGACGGCGCGAGGATATCGCAGCCGGCGCGGGCCTGGACCAGCGCCTGTTCGACCAGCGCCGCGATGGTCGAATCATTGTCGATCCGGCCATCGACGATCAGCCCGTCGTGGCCGTGGTCGGTGAACGGGTCGAGGGCCACGTCGCACATGATCCCGACCTCGGGGGCGGCGGCCTTCATCGCCCGCACGGCCCGGCTGACGACGCCGTCGGGATCGGCGGCCCGCGAGCCGGCGGCGTCCTTGGTCGAGCCGTCGATGTAGGGGAAGACAGCGATCGCCGGAATGCCCAGGTCGCGCGCCTCGACGGCGGCTTTGGCGCATTCGGCGACCGACAGCCGCTCGATGCCCGGCATCGAGGCGACGGGGATTTTGCCCTCGCCCTCGTGCACAACCATCGACCAGATCAGGTCGGCCGGGGTCATCACGCTTTCGCGGACCAGACGGCGGCTCCAGTCGGCCTGGCGCGGGCGACGCAGACGCAGGGCGGGGTAGGCGGCGAGGGGGGGCAGGGTCATGGGTGGGCGGTCTGACCCATGTGACGCGACGAGGCAAGCCGGATGAAGCCGATCGTCGGCGCGACGATCATCCAGGCCGCGCCCAGCAGCGCCGCGCCGACGGCGACGGTCGCGGCGATGACCACCAGCGGCGTGACGCGAAGCCCGCTGAGGTCGATGGCGTTGCCCCACAGAACGACATGGCGGACCAGGTCCGCCGGCGGCGCCTGGTGCAGGAAGTTCCCCAGGGCCCCGAACGCGGCCACCAGGCCGCCGACCACGGCCAGCAGGGCGCAGGCGGCCCCGATCCAGAAGATGCGGATCTGCAGCCGGAAATGGCTCGACAGCTGCTCGGTCGCCGCGTCGCGAAGGGCGTAGGCGATGATCACGGCCACCAGAGCCGTGACGCCGGCGAAGAAGATCGAGACGCCGAGCAGACCATAGCCCAGCAGGGCCAGGTTGCGTTCGGCCTCTCTGCGGATCAGTCCGGCGGGCTGGGTCAAAGGCGGTATCCTGAACAGTCGCGGTCGTTGACAGGGTGCGCCGCTGGCGTCAGGTCATCAACCCGCTACAACCGGGGCGCCGCCTTGCCCCGAAGGAGACGAAAACGCGCATGGACTTTTCCCTTTCCGACGATCAGCGCGCGATCCAGGAGATGGCCCAGGCCTTCGCGCGGGAAGAACTCGCCCCGCACTCGGCCAAATGGGACGAGGACAGCCACTTCCCGATCGACGTGATGCGCGCGGCGGCGGCGCTGGGTTTCGCCGGCATCTATGTCCAGGACGATGTGGGGGGCTCGGGCCTCAAGCGCCTCGACGCCTCGATCATCTTCGAGGCGCTCAGCTATGGCGACGTGGCCACCGCCGCCTATCTGACGATCCACAACATGGCCTCCTGGATGATCGACCGCTTCGGGTCCGACGACCTGCGCGGCCGCTACCTGCCGCGCCTGACGACCATGGAGCTGATCGCCAGCTACTGCCTGACCGAGCCGGGCTCGGGCTCGGACGCGGCGGCCATGCGCACCACGGCGAAGAAGGACGGCGACCACTATGTGCTGAACGGGTCAAAGGCCTTCATCAGCGGCGGCGGGGTGTCGGACGTCTACGTCGTCATGGCCCGCACCGGCGAACCGGGCGCCAAGGGCGTCTCGGCCTTCGTGGTCGAGAAGGGAACGCCGGGCCTGAGCTTCGGGGCCAACGAGCGCAAGATGGGCTGGAAGTCGCAGCCGACGGCCCAGGTCAATTTCGACGGCGTGCGCGTCCACGAGTCCAACCGCATCGGCGGGGAGGGCGAGGGCTTCCGTTTCGCCATGATGGGGCTGGACGGCGGCCGGCTGAACATCGCCAGCTGTTCGCTGGGCGGCGCGGCCTTCGCGCTCGACACCGCCAAGGCCTACATGGAAACCCGCAACCAGTTCGGCAGGCCGCTGAAGGACTTCCAGGCGCTGCAGTTCAAGCTGGCCGACATGGCCACCGAGCTGGAGGCGGCCCGCCTGATGGTCCGCAACGCGGCCGACGCGCTGGACAGGCGCGATCCGGGCGCGACGAAGCTGTGCGCCATGGCCAAGCGCTTCGCCACCGACGCCGGCTTCACCGTCGCCAACGAGGCGCTGCAGCTGCACGGCGGCTACGGCTATCTGCAGGACTATCCGCTGGAACGCGTGGTCCGGGACCTGCGGGTGCACCAGATCCTCGAAGGGACCAACGAGATCATGCGCGTGATCATCAGCCGCGAGATGTTCCGGCAGTAGGCGATGTGGTAGTCTGACCAGTCTGGTCAGACCGGGAGCAATGCGATGCGCGAAGTCGGCGTCCTTGAAGCCAAGACCAACCTCTCGTCCCTGTTGGACGCGGTGGAATCCCGAGGTGAGGAAATCCTGATCACCCGCCACGGCAAGCCCGTGGCCAAATTGTCCGCCGCGCCCGAGACCAGGCGCCCGCCGGCGGACTTTGCGGACCAGGTGCGGGCGTTCCGCACGGCCATCGAAGAGCGTCGCGGCGTCGACTTCGAGTTTGACTGGAAAGAAGCCGTCGAGGACGGCCGGGAGTGACGACGACCGTCCTTGACGCGTCAGTCATCGCGGCTTGGCTCGTGCCGTCGCAAAGCACGCCGGCCAGTGAGGTCTTCCTGAAGGAGGCGGCTGAGGGCCGTTTTCTGGCGCCGTACATCTTTCCAGCTGAGTGCCGGAGCCTGCTGCTGCGCGCCGAGCGCCGGGGCGGGCTGACGACGAAGGAGGTCGCCGTGGCCTTGGATTTCGTGGACAAGCTGGCGATTCAGGTCATGCCGATGCTTGACCGGGCCGGTCACGACGACGTTCTCGCTCTGGCGCGACGGGAAACGCTGTCGCTATACGACGCGCTCTATTTGTACGTCGCGATCGAAGCCGACGCGCGGCTGGCTAGTCGAGATGGCGGCATGCTCATGGCGGCCGCGCGCCGCGGCCTCGTCGCGCTGGACCTGAGAGCCTGATAGCATGACCCCTCCCGACCTCGACGAACCCGAAGTCCTCTGCCGCGTCGAATCCGGCGTCGGGCGGATCACGCTGAACCGGCCGAAGGCCCTGCACGCCCTGACCCTGACCATGTGCGAGGACATGATCGACGCCCTGTCGATCTGGCGCCACGACGAGGCGGTCCAGTGCATCCTTATCGATCACAGCGGCGAGCGCGGCTTCTGCGCTGGCGGCGATATCCGCATGCTGGCCGAGAGCGGCGCGGGGGACGGCAAGGCCGCGCGGCTGTTCTTCCACACCGAGTACCGCCTGAACCATCTGCTGTTCACCTACTCCAAGCCGGTGGTGGCGGTGATGGACGGGGTGACCATGGGCGGCGGCGTGGGCCTGGCCATGCCCTCGGCCGTGCGCATCGCCACGGAGCGGACCACCTACGCCATGCCCGAAACCGGCATCGGCCTGTTCCCCGACGTCGGCGGCGGCTGGTTCCTGCCCAGGCTGCCAGGCAAGGCGGGCCTGTGGCTGGCCCTGACCGGCGCGCGGATCAAGGCGGCCGACTGCTGCGCCCTGGGCATCGCCACCCACTACATGCCGTCGGAGAAGGTGGAGGCCTTCAAGGCGGCCCTGCTGGCCCATCCCGGCAGCATCGCGGCGGCCATGGCGGCGTTCGTCGAGGATCCGGGCCACGCCCGCATCGCCGCCCACCGGGCCGACATTGACCGGCTGTTCGGCGAGGGCGACGTCGAGGCGATCATCGCCAACCTGGCGGTCGAGCCCGGCGACTGGGCCGCCGAGCAGCTGGCGACGCTGACAACCAAGTCGCCGCAGACGCTGAAGGTCGCCTTCCGCCAGCTGAGGACCGGCGCGTTGCTGGACGACTTCGCGGCCAACATGGCCATGGAATACCGCATCGGCGCGCGGGTCGTGCGCCGGCACGACTTCCTGGAGGGCGTGCGGGCGGTGATCATCGACAAGGACAACGCGCCGCGGTGGGACCCGCCGACGGTGGAAGCGGTGACCGACGCCATGCTCGACGACATCTTCGCGCCACTTTCGCCCGACGAGGAATGGACGCCGCTGACTTGAGGCCTGAACCGGCGTAGGAACAAGCCGGATCGGGGAAACGCTTGCTGGGGAAGACCGCACAATGAAAATCCAAGCCCGTTGGATGGCCTTGGCGGCCGTTCTGGCGCTCGCCGCCTGCGAAACGGTTCCGCCGCCGCCTCCGCCGCCGGCCGATGCGCCGGTCAGCCTGCCAGGCTTCGTCGGCGTGGCCCTGTCCGATCCCAACCGGCCCGAGGCCGACCGGGCCCGCGACGCCGCCCGCCATCCCGGCGAGATTCTGGTGTTCGCCGGTCTGCGGCCGGGCATGAAGGTCGTCGATCTGATCCCGGGCGGCGGCTATTTCACCCGCATCTTCTCGAAGGCCGTGGGACCCGCCGGGCGGGTCTACGCCTATGTGCCCGACGAGTTGACCGCTCTGGCCAAGGGCCGTCCGCCGTCGGTCGCGGCCTTCGTGGGCAAGCCGCCCTACGCCAATACGCGGATGATCCTGCGGACCCTTCCGACCTTCGGGGCGCCCGAGAAGGTCGATATGGTGTTCACCGCCCAGAACTACCACGACATGCACCTGAGCTTCATGGGGCCGGCGGACCTGTCGGTGGTCAATCGCCGCGTGTTCGCCGCGCTCAAGCCGGGCGGCGTCTACATCGTCATCGACCATTCGGCCAAGGCCGGCTCGGGCCTGCGCGATACCGAGAGCCTGCACCGCATCGACGCGGCGCTGGTTCGCCGCGAAGTCGAGGCCGCCGGATTCGTCTTCGAGGGCGAGAGCCGGGTGCTGCGCAATCCGGCGGACCCGCTGACCGCCAACGTCTTCAACCCGTCGATCCGCGGCGGGACTGACCAGTTCGTCTACAGATTCCGCAAGCCCAGGAGCGGCCGCTGATGTCCGTCCGTTTCGCCGCCCCGCTGGCCGGGTTTCTCGCCGTCGTCCTGTCCGCCGTCGCCATGGCCGCGGATGTGCCGGCCAACATCGCCGCCGCCGTCGGCGATACGACCCGCCCGGCGGCCCAGCGGGGCCGGGACGCGTCCCGGCGTCCAGCCGAGATCCTCGCCTTCGCCGGGGTGAAGCCCGGCGACAAGGTCGGCGATTTCCTGATGGGCGGGGGCTATTTCACCCGCATCTTCTCCGGCGCGGTCGGGCCCACGGGCAAGGTCTACGGGTTCCAGGCCGCGGAGTTCGTCCAGTTCAACGGCGACTACGCCAAATGGCAGGATGAGACGGTCGCCTTCTCGCCGAACATCGTCCCTGTCCGCGCATCGCTTGGCGCGCTCGCGTTCCCCGAGCCGCTGGACCTGATCTTCACCGCCCAGAACTATCACGACTTCCATCTGGGCCGGGCCACGCCCGAACAGATCGCCGCGATCAACAGGCAACTGCTCGACGCGCTCAAGCCCGGCGGCGTTCTGCTGGTCATCGATCACTACGCCATCGACGGGACGGGCGACACGCAATCGAACGCGCTGCATCGCATCGACATTGATCTGGTGAAGCGCGAGCTGGCGGCGGCCGGGTTCGTGCTGGAGGCGGAGAGCGACATTCTGCGAAATCCCGCCGATCCGCGGACGGCCAGCGTCTTCGACCCTTCCATCCAAGGCAACACCGATCAATTTATCCTCAAGTTCCGCAAGCCGGCCTAGATCCATGACCCGTATCGCTTTTATCGGCCTGGGAAACATGGGGGCCGGGATGGCCGCCAACCAGGCCAAGGCCGGCCGCGAGGTCATGGCCTACGACCTGTCGCAGGCGGCGGTGGACAAGGCCGTGGCCGCCGGTTGCCGGCCCGCCACCTCGGTCGCCGAGGCCGTGAAGGACGCTGACGCGGTGATCACCATGCTGCCGGCCGGGCAGCATGTGCGCGGCGTCTACGGCGAACAGGTGCTGGCCCACGCGCCGAAATCGGCCCTGCTGATCGACTGTTCGACCATCGACATCGACAGCGCTCGCGCCGTCGGCGAGCAGGCGAAAGGGCAGGGGTTCCGCTTCGCCGACGCCCCGGTCAGCGGCGGCATCATGGCCGCCGAGGCCGGCACGCTGGCCTTCATGGTCGGCTGCGAAGCGGCCGACTACGCCGCCTTCGAGGCGATTCTGCAGCCGATGGCCCGGGTGGTGTTCCACGCCGGTGGGTCGGGTTCGGGCCAGGCGGCCAAGATCTGCAACAACATGCTGCTCGGCATCTCGATGATCGGCGTCTGCGAGGCCTTCGCCCTGGCCGAGAAACTCGGGCTGGATCCCGAGCGATTCTTCGAGATCGGCTCGAAGTCGTCGGGCCAGTGCTGGTCGCTGACCACCTACTGCCCCTGGCCCGGCCCGGTCGAGACCGCGCCGTCGAATCGCGGCTACGAAGGCGGCTTCCTCAGCGCCCTGATGCTGAAGGACCTGAAGCTGGCCCAGGAGGCGGCGGCCCGCGCCGGCGCATCGACGCCGATGGGCGCCCAGGCCGAGGCGCTCTATGCGCTGTTCGACGGACTCGGTTACGGCCAGAAGGACTTTTCGGCCATGCTGCAGATGTTCCGCGGTCGGCTGGACGAATTGACGGCCTGACGGCGAGCGATTGCGCTGGATCAATTCACCGATCGCGCCGACCCGGCATGTTGGCCGCCAGTACCTGAGAGCCGTTCGCGCAAGACCTGCGGCGTTTCACGTAATAGGTTGCCAGATGAAACTCTCGTAAGTGGACACGGGAGTCGGGCGGTGCGAATTAGCCCGCGGAACAGAGAACAGGGAGCCGGCCAGGCGGGGCGACCGTCACTTCGGGGCCGGGGCGTCGTCGATGGATTACAAGGCCGCTTTTCACAACGCCGTCGCGCAGGTGCGCGACGAGGGCCGCTATCGGGTCTTCGCCGACCTGAAGCGCCATAGCGGCGCTTTCCCGCGGGCCACCTGGACGCGCGACGACGGGTCCGAATGCGAGATCATCGTCTGGTGCTCCAACGACTATCTCGGCCAGGGTCAGAACCCGGTCGTGGCCGACGCCATGCACGCGGCCATCGACGCCAACGGAACCGGCTCGGGCGGCACGCGCAACATCTCCGGCACGACTCACTTCCACGTGGAGCTTGAGCGGGAGCTCGCCGATCTGCACGGCAAGGAATCGGCCCTGCTGTTCACCTCGGGCTACGTGTCCAACGAGGCGACGCTATCGACGCTCTACAAGATCCTTCCGGGCCTGATCATCTTCTCCGACGAACTGAACCACGCCTCGATGATCAGCGGCATCCGCAGCGGCGGCGGCCACCGGCGCATCTTCCGCCACAACGATCTGGCCCACCTCGAACAACTGCTGGCCGAGGCCGATCCCGAGGCGCCCAAGCTGGTGGCGTTCGAGAGCGTCTATTCGATGGACGGCGACATCTCCGACATCCGCGGCACGGTCGCGCTGGCGAAGAAGTACGGCGCCCTGACCTATATCGACGAAGTCCACGCGGTCGGCCTGTACGGCCAGCGCGGCGGCGGCGTGTCCGAGCGCGACGACATCGCCTCGGAGATCGACATCATCGAGGCGACGCTGGGCAAGGCCATCGGCTGCATGGGCGGCTATATCGCCGCCGACGCCGTGATCATCGACGCCATCCGCTCCTACGCCTCGGGCTTCATCTTCACGACGTCCCTGCCGCCGGCCCTGACCGCCGGAGCCCTGGCGTCCGTGCGCTGGCTCAAGGAACACAACGAGGTCCGCGAGCAGCATCAGGAGCGCGCCGCGACCCTCAAGGCGATGATGAAGGCCGCCGGCCTGCCGGTCATGGAAAGCTCGGTCAGCCACATCGTGCCGGTGATGGTCGGCGACGCCGTCCACTGCAAGATGGTCTCGGACATGCTGCTCGAAGACCACGGCATCTACGTCCAGCCGATCAACTTCCCCACCGTGCCGCGCGGCACCGAGCGCCTGCGGTTCACGCCCACGCCGTTCCACACCGACGCGATGATGCGCGACCTGGTCAAGGCGCTGGAAAACCTGTGGGCCCGCTGTAATATCGCCCGCGTGGGCGGATACGCCGCCTAGAGGATCTACGACCGCCGCCGCACGCCCTTGCCCAATCCGATTCGCTTGGCGAAATCAGACCGCCGCTCGGCATAGGCCGGCGCGACCATCGGGTAATCCGGCGGCAGGTTCCACTTGCGGCGATAGTCCTCGGGACTCAGGTCGAATCGCGAACGCAGGTAGCGCTTCAGCATCTTCAGGTGCGCGCCGTCCTCCAGACAGACGATGTACTCATGCTGCACCGATCGCGAGACCGGCACGGCCGGCTTCTGGCGTTCGCGCGGCGCCGGCGCTGGGGCGTCCGACAGGCCGGCGAGCGAGGCATGAACTGTCCGGATCAGGTCGGGCAGGGCCGCGGCGCCGACCGGATTGCGGCCGACAAAGGCCGCCACGATCTCCGTGGAGCAAGCCAGGATATCCGCGTCCGACGCGGCCTTGTCCGGGGTCTCGTCAGTCGCCATGCCCGTTCCTCGCTCGAAGATGCGCCGTCGCACCCGCCTGGCGGCCCAGGTCCGGCGGGATTGAATTCACCAACGCGCCCGGACCGGCCGGGTTCCGATTGATCATGTCGGCATGATCGCTAAAGAGGGCGCGCCAGCCAGCGCGTCGCAGCCAGGGGTAAGACCATGAACGCCTCCACACCCATCCGCCCCGCCTTCTTCGGCGCCGATCTCGCCACGGCCGACCCGGCCATCGCCGAGGCCATCGCCCACGAGCTGGCGCGCCAGCGCAACCAGATCGAACTGATCGCCTCGGAAAACATCGTCTCGAAAGCGGTGCTCGAGGCGCAGGGTTCGATCCTGACCAACAAGTACGCCGAGGGTTATCCGGGCAAGCGGTACTACGGCGGCTGCGAATACATCGACGTGCTGGAGCAGCTGGCCATCGACCGGGCGAAAGAGCTGTTCGGAGCCGGCTTCGCCAACGTCCAGCCGCACTCGGGGGCCCAGGCCAACCAGGCGGTGTTCATGGCCCTGCTGACGCCGGGCGACACCTTCATGGGCATGGATCTGGCCGCCGGCGGCCACCTGACCCACGGCAGCCCGGCCAACCAGTCGGGCAAGTGGTTCAAGCCGGTGGCCTATACGGTCCGCCAGGACACCCAGTTCATCGACTACGACAACGTCGCCGAGGTGGCCCAGCGCGAGAAGCCGAAGCTGATCATCGCCGGCGGCTCGGCCTACGGCCGGGCCATCGACTTCAAGCGCTTCCGCGAGATCGCCGACAGCATCGGCGCCTATCTGATGGTCGATATGGCCCACTATGCCGGCCTCGTCGCCGGCGGCGCCTATCCGAGCCCCGTGCCGCACGCCCATGTGGTCACCACCACAACGCACAAGACCCTGCGCGGTCCCCGCGGCGGCATGGTGCTGACCAACGACGAGGCGATCGCCAAAAAGATCAACTCGGCGGTGTTCCCCGGCCTGCAGGGCGGACCGCTGGAGCATGTCATCGCCGCCAAGGCGGTGGCCTTCGCCGAGGCCCTGCGGCCGGAGTTCAAGGCCTACGCCGCCCAGGTGGTGGTCAACGCCCGGGCCTTGGCCGAAACCCTGGTCGAGGCCGGGCTGGCCATCGTCTCGGGCGGCACTGACAGCCACGTCATGCTGGTCGATCTGCGGCCCAAGGGCGTGACGGGCCGCGACGCCGAGGCCACGCTCGAGCGGGCGCACATGACCTGCAACAAGAACGGCATTCCGTTCGACACGGCGTCCTTCACCGTGACCTCGGGCGTGCGGCTCGGCACGCCGGCCGGCACCACGCGCGGCTTCGGCGAGGCGGAGTTCCGCCAGATCGGCCGCTGGATCGGCGAGGTCGTCGATGGCCTCTCCGCCAACGGCCCGGAAGGCAACGCCGCGGTCGAGGCGAAAGTCCGCGAGCAGGTCATGGCGTTGACGGCGCGCTTCCCTATCTACAACTAATAGGGACGGCCGCCGGGAGGGGCCCAACATGCGCTGCCCGTTCTGCGGTCATTTGGAAAGCCAGGTGAAGGACAGCCGCCCGTCGGAAGACGGCGCGGCCATCCGCCGGCGTCGGCTCTGCCCCGAGTGCGGCGGCCGCTTCACCACCTTCGAGCGGGTCCAGCTGCGCGAGCTGACCATCGTCAAGCGCTCGGGCCGCCGCGCGCCGTTCGACCGCGAGAAGCTGGTCCGCTCGATCTCCATCGCCACGCGCAAGCGGCCGATCGAGGCCGAGCGGCTCGACCGGCTGGTCAACGGCATCGTCCGGCAGCTCGAGAGCATGGGCGAGACGGAGCTGGCCAGCCATGTGGTCGGCGAGATGGTCATGAAGGCGCTCAAGGCGCTCGATGACGTGGCCTATGTCCGCTACGCCTCGGTCTATCGCGACTTCCGCCACACCGACGACTTCGCCCAGTTCCTCAGCGCCGAGGGCCTGTCCGAAGAAACGGAGGACTGAACCTGGGCGTCACGCTCAAGCTGGCCACCTCGCTGGACGGTCGCATCGCCACCGCCTCGGGCGAAAGCCGCTGGATCACGGGGCCGGCGGCGCGTGAGGAGGTGCACCGGTTGCGCGCCATGCACCAGGCGATCGTCGTCGGCGTCGAGACGGCCATCGCCGACGACCCTGAGCTGACGGTGCGGATGCCGGGCTTTGTCGGCTTTCAGCCGGTGCGGGTGGTGCTCGACAGCCGCCAGCGGCTGCCGCTGACCTCGAAGCTGGTGCGGGACGCCGGGCGGTTGCCGACGGTCGTGGTCACCGTTGAGAATCCAAACAACCGTTTGACTGACGCGGGGGTCACCGTGATCCAAGTCGCCCAGACCGAGGGACGCCCCGACCCGAAGGCGGTTCTGGAGGCCCTGCGGGCGGACTTCGGCCGCCGGGTCGCCGAACGGCTCGGTACGGCGTCGGACGTGATGGTGGAGACCAATGTCATGATCGAGGGCGGCGGCCAGGTGGCGGCCAGTTTCCTGTCCGCCGGTCTGGTTGACCGGATCGAGTGGTTCCGCGCGCCGATCATTCTGGGCGACGAGGGGCGGCCAGCCATCGGCGCCTTCGTGCTCAAGGACCTGGCGGCGGCGCCGCGCTTCCGTCGGCTCGCGGTCGAGACGGTCGGCGACGATCTGTGGGAACGGTACGGGAAGGCCTGATGTTCACCGGAATTGTCACCGATGTCGGCCGCGTGCGCGGCGTGCGCGAGACCAACCGCGACCGCCGCTTCGAGATCGAGACGGCCTACGACACGGCGACCATCGACCTGGGCGCCTCCATCTCCCACGCCGGCTGCTGCCTGACGGTGGTCGAGAAGGGCGAGGGCTGGTTCGCGGTCGAGGTCTCGGCCGAAACCCTGTCGAAGACCACGCTGGACCAGTGGACCGAAGGCGCGCCCGTCAATCTGGAGCGCGCCGCGCGGCTGGGCGACGAGATGGGCGGCCACATCGTCTCGGGCCATGTCGATGGTCTGGGCGAGGTGCTGTCGATCACGCCCGAGGGCGGTTCGCACCGCCTGCGCATCCGCGCGCCCAGGCCGCTGCACCGGCTGATCGCCCCGAAGGGCTCGATCACCGTCGAGGGCGTCAGCCTGACCGTCAACGAGGTCGAGGATGACGTCTTTGGCCTGAACATCATTCCCCACACCTGGGATGTGACCACCCTGGGCCGGCTGAAGGCCGGTTCGCGGGTCAACCTCGAGATCGACATGCTGGCGCGCTACCTCGCCCGGTGGCAGGAGACCGCGTGATGAACATCCTTTCCCCCGTCATGGCCCGGCTTGTCCGGGCCACCCATGAACACAGTCCCTATGGCATTGGCCGCGGACGCGCCGGGTTCGGTCCTGACGCGCCTGCGTGCGTGGGTGGCCCGGACAAGCCGGGCCATGACGGTTTCTGGTTCGGGATGAGCGGTATCTGAATGACCCAAGACAGCCCCATCTCCCCCATCGAGGACATCATCGAGGACGCCCGCAACGGGCGGCCCTATATCCTGGTGGACGCCGAGGACCGCGAGAACGAGGGGGATGTGATCATCCCCGCCCAGTTCGCCACGCCCGACCAGATCAACTTCATGGCCCGCCACGCCCGGGGCCTCATCTGCCTCTCCATCACCGCCGAGCGGGCGCGCCAGCTGCGGCTGCCGCCGATGGCGGCCGAGAATCGCGAGTCCATGACCACCGCCTTCACCGTCTCGATCGAGGCGAAAGAGGGGGTCACCACCGGCATCTCGGCCCATGACCGCTCGCACACCGTGGCCGTGGCCATCGACCCGACCAAGGGGCCCGACGACATCGTCTCGCCCGGCCATGTATTCCCGCTGGTCGCCCGCGACGGCGGGGTGCTGGTCCGCGCTGGCCACACCGAGGCGGCCATCGACATCTCCCGCCTGGCGGGGCTGAACCCGGCGGGCGTGATCTGCGAGATCATGAAAGACGACGGCACCATGGCCCGGTTGCCGGACCTGGTCGCCTTCGCCCAGCTGCACGGCCTGAAGATCGGCACCATCGCCGACCTGATCGCCTATCGCCGTCGCACCGAGCGACAGGTGGAGCGGGTGCTGGAGACGCCGTTCACCAGCGTTCACGGCGGCGAATTTCGCATGATCGTCTATCGCAACAGCATCGACCGTTGCGAACACGTGGCTCTGGTGAAGGGCCGGATCGAGCCCGACAAGGCGACGCTGGTGCGCATGCACCAGGTCGACATCGCCGCCGACATGCTGGGTTTCGTCGGCGCCCGGCGCGACTACGTGCCCGCCGCGCTGCAGGCGATCGGCGACCATGACGGCCCCGGCGTGGCGGTGTTCATCCGCGATCCCAACCCGGCCTGGCTTTCCGAACGCTACGGCGGGGAGTATGCGGCAGGGAGCCAGTATCGGAGCAACGCCATCCGCGACTACGGGGTGGGGGCGCAGATCCTGCTGGACCTGGGGGTGCGGGAAATGGTCCTGCTCACCTCCAGCCCGTTCAAACCCGCCGCCCTCGAGGGCTACGGGCTCAGGATCGTCGGGCGTCAGCCCATCGAGACGCCCAAGGAGTAGCGCATGCCCGCTGACAAGGTCCGCATCCTCATCGTGGAGGGCCGCTTCTATTCGGAGCTGTCCGACGAGCTCCTGCGGGGCGCGGCCGACGCCATCACGGCGGTCGGGGCGGAGTATGACGTGATCACCGTGCCGGGCGCGCTGGAGATTCCGGCGGTCATCGCCATCGCCGAGGAGGCCGGCCGCCGTCCGTCCGGCGCGCCGTACGACGGCTATGTCGCGCTGGGCTGCGTGATCCGCGGCGAGACCTGGCATTTCGAGATCGTGTCCAACGAGTCCTCGCGCGGCCTGATGGACCTGGCCGTGCGCCGGGGCCTGGCCATCGGCAACGGCATCCTGACGGTCGAGGACGAGGACCAGGCCTGGGCCCGCGCCCGTGTCTCCGAGGGCGACAAGGGCGGCGGGGCGGCCCGCGCCTGCCTGGAGGTGCTGAGCATCAAGACCCGCCTGGAGCAGTCGCGATGACCGGGCGCAAGCCGGCCTCCCTGCGCGAGGCCTACGAGAAGCTGGTGGCGGCGACCGAAGGCAAGGTCGCGCCCCTGAGCGCCAAGGCGCGTCGCGCCCGCACCGTGGCGCGCCTGGCCGCCGTGCAGGCGCTGTACCAGATGGAGCTGGCCGGAACCGGGGTCGAGGCCGTGGTCCGCGAGTTCACCGAACACCGCTTTGACCGCGACATCGAGGGCGAGACCCTGGCCGAGGCCGACGAGGCCTTCTTCGCCGAACTGGTCCACGGCGTGGTCAGCGAACAGAACGCCATTGACGGCGCCGTCACCCATCGCCTCGCCACCGGCTGGCGGCTCGAGCGGCTGGACGCCACCCTGCGGGCCATCCTGCGGGCCGGCGGCTGGGAGCTGATGCACCGGCCGGACGTGCCGGTCGAGGTGGCCATCGACGAATACGTCGAGATCGCCAAGTCCTTCTTCGAGGGGCCGGAACCGGGGTTCGTCAACGGCGCCCTCGACGGCATCGCCCGCGATGCCCGGGGGTGAGTTCGACTGGATCGCGCGGCTCTTAAGGCCCCTGACCCGGGGCGCGCCGGAAGCGCTCGATCTGCTCGACGACGCCGCCGTGATCCCCTCGCGGCCAGGGTTCGACCTGATCGTGACCAAGGACGCGCTGGTCGCCGGCGTGCATTTCCTGGAGGGTGATCCGCTGGATCTGGTCGCCCGCAAGCTGCTCCGCGTGAACCTGTCTGATCTGGCGGCCAAGGGAGCCGAGCCGTACGGCTATTTCCTGACCACGGCCTGGCCGACAGGGGCGACCTGGGCCGACCGCGAACGGTTCGTGACGGGACTGGCCGAGGACGGCGCGACCTACGGGCTGTCGCTGCTGGGCGGCGACACGGTCGTTACGCCCGGGCCGCTGAGCGTCACCGCGACGATGCTGGGCTGGGTTCCGCACGGCGAGGCCGTGCTGCGCGGAGGCGCCCGGCCGGGCGACCTGCTGGCCGTCAGCGGGCCGATCGGCGACGGCTGGCTGGGCCTGAAGGCCGCGCGCGGCGAGATCGCCGATGCCTCGTTGGCCGAGCGGTATCGCCTGCCCAGTCCCCGAACGGACCTGCGGGAGGCGCTGAGAGCCCATGCCCGGGCCGCCGCCGACATCTCCGACGGGCTGCTGGCCGACGCCGGCCATATCGCGACGGCCAGTGGCTGCGCGGCGCGGATCGACCTGGAGCGCGTGCCCCTGTCGCCCGGCGCCGCGGCCTGGCTGGCCGGCCAGGCCGACGCGGCGGCGGCGCTGGCGGCGCTGGCGACCGGCGGCGACGACTACCAGATCGTCTGCGCCCTGGCGCCGGAGCAGCCCGTCCCGGCCGGCTTGACCGTCGTCGGCGTGTTCGCGGCGGGGCAGGGCGTCACGGCCCTGTTCGAGGGCGCGCGGGTCTCGGTTGACCGTCTCGGCTGGACCCACGGTTAACCCGGCTTTCACCACGGCGGCGCAGCTTGGGGCCATGCGCCGCCGCCAGATTCTCGCCGCCCTTCCGTTCGCCCTCGCCGCGGGGGCCGCCGCCGCCAACGAGCCGCCGAAGAAGAGCTCGGGCGGGCAATATATCGACCTGTCGCCGGTCGCCCTGCCGATCGTGCTGAATAACCGGCTGATCAACTACGTCTTCGTCCAGGTGCGGATCAATCTGAGCCCCTCGGCCGACGCGCCGAAGATCCGTGAGAAGGAACCCTGGTTCCGCGACGCCCTGGTCCGGGCCGGCCACCGCACGCCCTTCACCAAGGCCACCGACTACACGGTGATCGACGAAGCCCGGATGAAGGCGTCGTTGATGCGCGAGGCGGCGCTGATCGTCCCGGCCCGCAACCTGCGCTCGGTCAGCCTGATCTCGCAGACTCCCAAGCAGCGCAGCCGCCTGCCGCGGGCCCCGGCCGCCCGTTGAGCCTCCCCTTCAAATGACTTCGTTTGAAGGACGAGGAAGGCTCGCGATCTGGAAACCGGGCGCGACAGGCGCCGAAACCGGCATCCACTTTCGGCCGTCGCGCCCAGGCTGATTTCCCCAAACGGAACGGGCGGTTGCTTACGCCGCCCGCATTTGGCAAAGACGGGCGTCTTTTTCGCAAGGGGGCGCCGGCTGACGGCGTCTATTCAAAGCAAATCGGGGGATCCGATCGCCGGCCAACGGTCGCGCGGAAACCCCCGGCGCTACAACAAGGGGCTCTAGGAACTATGGGCATCGACTTTCTAGTACTGGCGATCGTCGCCGGTCTGGCCGCCGTGGTTTACGGCGTGATCCAGACCATGGGACTGTTGCGCAAGTCCGCCGGCAACGCGCGGATGCAGGAAATCGCCGCGGCCATCCAGGAAGGCGCGCAAGCCTACCTGAACCGGCAGTACACCACGATCGCGCTCGTCGGCGTGGTCGTGATCGCCTTGCTGGCGTGGTTCTTCAAGAGCTGGGAGCAGCCGGTCGGCTTCGCCCTGGGCGCGATCCTGTCGGGCGGCGCCGGCTTCGTCGGCATGCTGATCTCGGTCCGCGCCAATGTCCGCACCGCCCAGGCCTCCTCCGAGAGCCTTGGCAAGGGCCTGAGCGTCGCCTTCACCTCCGGCGCCATCACCGGCATGCTGGTGGCCGGCCTCGCCCTGCTGGGCGTCGCGGGCTACTACTACGTGCTGACCCGCGTCATGGGCCTGGACCCGACCAGCCGTCCGGTGATCGACTCGCTGGTCACCCTGGGCTTCGGCGCCTCGCTGATCTCGATCTTCGCCCGTCTCGGTGGCGGCATCTTCACCAAGGGCGCCGACGTCGGCGGCGACATGGTCGGCAAGGTTGAAGCCGGCATCCCGGAAGATGACCCCCGCAACGCGGCCACCATCGCCGACAACGTCGGTGACAACGTCGGCGACTGCGCCGGCATGGCCGCCGACCTGTTCGAGACCTACGCGGTGACCACGGTCGCCACCATGGTGCTGGCCGCCATCTTCTTCCGCGGCAGCCCCGATCTGGTGTCCGCGATGATGGTCCTGCCGCTGGCCATCTGCGCCATCGGCATCGCCACCTCGATCATCGGCGCCTTCTTCGTCCGGCTGGGCAAGAAGCAGAACATCATGGGCGCCCTGTACCAGGGTCTGATCGTCACCGGCATCCTGTCGGCCGCCGCCCTCTACTTCCTGTTCCCGCACTTCGTGACCGCCCCGATCGAGTTCACGCCCTTCGGCGGCGAACCCAAGAGCTACGGCGCCATGGAGCTGTTCTGGTGCGGCATCACCGGCCTGGTGATCACCGCCCTGATCGTCGTCATCACCGAATACTACACCGGCACGGGCTTCCGCCCGGTGAAGTCGGTCGCCCAGGCTTCGGTCTCGGGTCACGGCACCAACGTGATCCAGGGTCTGGCCATGTCGCTGGAAGCCTGCGCGGCCCCGGCCATCGTGATCATCGCCGGCATCATCGTCACCTACGGCCTCGCCGGCCTGTTCGGCATCGCCATCGCCGTGACCTCGATGCTGTCGCTGGCGGGCTTCATCGTCGCCCTCGACGCCTTCGGCCCGGTTACGGACAACGCCGGCGGCATCGCTGAAATGGCGGGCCTGCCCCCGGAAGTCCGCGTCACCACCGACGCTCTGGACGCCGTCGGCAACACGACCAAGGCCGTCACCAAGGGCTACGCCATCGGTTCGGCTGGTCTCGGCGCCCTGGTGCTGTTCGCCGCCTACACCGAAGACCTGAAGTTCTTCACGGCGGAAGCCCTGCCAGGGTCGTTCTTCGACGGTCTCGGCGCGGTGACCTTTGACCTCTCCAACCCCTACGTCGTGGTCGGCCTGCTGTTCGGGGGCCTGCTGCCGTTCCTGTTCGGCGGCATGTCGATGACCGCCGTCGGTCGCGCCGCCCAGGAAGTGGTGGTCGAGGTTCGTCGCCAGTTCCGCGAAAACCCCGGCATCATGACCGGCGAGGTCAAGCCGGAATACGGCAAGGCCGTGGACATCCTGACCAAGGCCGCGATCCGGGAAATGATCGTCCCGTCGCTGCTGCCGGTCGCCTCCCCGGTGGTGCTGTTCTTCGTGATCAACGCCATCGCCGGCAAGATCAACGCCTTCGCCAGCCTGGGCGCCATGCTGATGGGCGTGATCGTCACCGGCCTGTTCGTGGCCATCTCGATGACCTCGGGCGGCGGCGCCTGGGACAACGCCAAGAAGGTGATCGAAGAAGGCTTCACCGACAGCGACGGCGTCAAGCACGGCAAGGGCTCTGAAGCCCACAAGGCCGCCGTGACCGGCGACACCGTCGGCGACCCCTACAAGGACACCTCCGGCCCGGCCGTGAACCCGATGATCAAGATCGCGAACATCGTGGCCCTGCTGCTGCTGGCCGTCCTGGCCCACGGCTAAGACCCAGGGGGCGGGTTCCCGGATCCGCCCCGACCGTCTGCCATCCAGATACGACGACGCCCCGGAGAGCGATCTCCGGGGCGTTTTCGTTGGTCGTTGGTCTGTGTGGTCGAGCGGCGGAGCCTACTGACGGTCGCCCGGGCGGCTGCCAGGAACGCCTTCGTCGTCGGCGCGCGGCAGCATGCCGCCACGACCGACGTTGCCGAGCAGCTGCTCGAGGATGCTGAGTTCGCGGCCACGGGTCGGCGTCTCGCGGCTGTTGTAGGCGAACACCTTGCCGTCCCGCAGCGTGTAGGAATTGACCGCCGTGACCTGTTCGGTCGCCGGGTCGAAGGTGATGGCGAACACGTTCCGCGCCGCGACGCGCGGCTGGTAGAAGGCCACCCGGTCGGTGACCTGGCTCATGTAGAACCAGACATTGGGGTCGAAGGTCGACTTGGCCGAGGGCGAGCCCAGTTTGCCGAGCACGGTCGATTTGGTGTCGTCGCCGGTCTTGATATCGGCCGGATTGACCTCGATGGCCTGGAAGCCGGAATAGGTCGTCATCGGCATGCAGGCGCCGGTCGACATCAGGACGATGGCGGAGGCGGCGGCGAGGGCGGCTTTACGAAACATGTCGGCTCCCGGTGCGCGCTGAGGGCGCGGGTCTTTGACCTATCGCCCGCACGGGCTTAGTTCAATGCCCGCTTTAGGCTCCCCTGGCGGCGAAATCGAGGCGATAGCGACGATGCTACAGCGGTTGTTCCGGCCAAATCCGGCGAAACTGGCCGGCGAGGCCCTGTACGCGGCGGCGGCGGGCCAGGCCCGCAGGCCGTCGTTCTACGCCGACGGCGGAGTCGCCGACACGCGCGAGGGCCGCTTCGAGCTCTATACGCTGCATGTCATCCTGCTGATCGAGCGGCTCAAGGGCGAGACCGACGCGGCCGCCGAGGCGCGCCAGAGCCTGTTCGACCGCTACGTCCGCGGGCTCGACGACGCCTTCCGCGAGCTGGGCGTGGGCGATCTGTCGGTGGCCAAGAAGATGAAAACGCTTGGCCAGGCCTTCTATGGCCGCCTGAAGGCCTATGAGGATGCGGCGGCCGCGCTGCCCGACGCCGCGCCGCTGACGGAGATGTTGACTCGCACGGTGCTGGAAGGCCGGGGCGACCAGGCCGCCGACCTGACGGCCTATGTCCTGGCCGCCCGCGACTCGCTGTCGCGGCAGGAGGTTTCGGACCTTCTGGCGGGGACCGTGACCTGGGAGGCCGGGCGATGATCGGCGAATCACCCTGGCGCGAGGTCGTCCGGTTCGGCGAGGTCAGCCGCGGACCCGTGCGGCGCAGGCTTGAGGCGGACGCGCCGACGCGGGCGAAGGTCGCCCGGCTGCTGGGCCTGGTGTCGATCGAGTCCCTGACGGCCGATCTCGAGGTCGCGCCCTGGCTTGATGGCGCGGAAATCCACGGCCGCTTCGCCGCTGCGATCACCCAGACCTGCAGCGTCACCGCCGATCCCTTCGAGGAAGAGACGGAGGGCGAGTTCATCGTGCGGGTCCTGCCGCCCGGCAGCCCGAACGCCCCGGCCGAGGCGGTCGAGGAGGTCGAGCTGGACCCCGACGCCGACGATCCGCCCGACGTCCTGGACGGCGAGGACATCGATCTGGGCGGCTATGTCGTCGAACATCTGTCGCTGGAGCTGGACCCGTTTCCCCGCAAGCCGGGGGCCGAGTTCATCGCGCCGAAGGACGACGCCGACCTGTCGCCGTTCGCCGTCCTGCGGCTGCTCAAGAAGGACGAGCCCCCCGAATAGAGGCCGGGCTTGCATCGCCGCCGTGCGGGGGTAAGTTCCGGCGGCTTCGCCCCAAAACGGGGTTCGCAACGGAATCGCGACCGGCCATTGCCCAAAAGTATCGTCATTTCCATTGACGCCATGGGCGGGGACCACGGTCCGTCCATCGTCATCCCCGGAGTCGAACTCGCCGCCAGGGCCATGCCCGAGCTGCGATTCCTGCTGCACGGGGACGAGGCGCGCATCAACGCCGAGCTGGCGAAACTGCCGGCGGCGAAGGCGGCCAGCACCGTGCGCCACACCGACAAGGCCATCTCGATGGACGAGAAGCCGGCCCAGGCCATGCGGCGGGGCAAGGGCTCAAGCGTCTGGAACGCCGTCGAATCGGTGAAAGCTGGCGAGGCCGGCGCCGCGGTCTCCGCCGGCAATACCGGCGCCCTGATGGCCATCTCCAAACTGATCCTGCGCATGGCCGCCGGAATCGCCCGCCCGGCCATCGTGGCCAGCTGGCCGACCCTGACCGGCATCACGGCCGTGCTCGACGTCGGCGCCAACGTCGAGAGCGACGCCGAACAGCTGGTCGAGTTCGCCATCATGGGCGCGGCCTTCCACCATGCCGTCCACGGCTCGGCCCGGCCCACCGTCGGGCTGCTGAACGTCGGTTCGGAGGAGGAGAAGGGTCACGAGGAGGTGCGCGAGGCCCATGCCCTGCTGCGCGCCACGCCCTTCGACCTCGACTACCGGGGCTTCGTCGAGGGCAACGACATCGCCAAGGGCACGGTCGATGTGATCGTCACCGACGGCTTCACCGGCAACATCGCCCTGAAGACCGCCGAGGGCCTGGCCCGTTTCTTCGCCAGCGAGCTGAAGGCGACCTTCACCTCCGGGCCGCTGGAACTGATCGGGGCGCTGTTCGCCTCCGCCGGCCTGAGCCGCATGCGCAAGCGGATGGACCCGGGGGCCGTCAACGGCGCCCCGCTGCTGGGCCTGAACGGCATTGTCGTGAAGAGCCACGGAAGCGCGGACGCCCGGGGCTTCGCCGCCGCCATCCGCGTGGCCGCCGACCTGGCCCGCGGCGATTTCGCCGCCGAGATCGACCGCAACATGCAGCGGCTGACCGCGACCCTGTCTGAAACCACAGCCACGGCCCAGGCCGGGGGAGTTGCCGAGTGAGTGTTCTGCGTAGCGTTGTGACCGGCGTCGGCGGCTATCTGCCGGAAACGATCGTGACCAACGACGATCTGGCGAAGATCGTCGACACCACCGACGAATGGGTGCGCGAGCGCACCGGCATCCGCCGCCGTCATCGGGCGGCGGAGGACCAGGCGGTGTCCGACCTGGCCGTCGAGGCGGCCAGGAAGGCCCTGGCGGCGGCGGGCCGCACGCCGGCCGACGTTGACCTGATCATCGTCGCCACGACCACCGCCGACCTGACCTTTCCGGCCACCGCCGCCATCGTCCAGCGCAAGCTGGGCTGCCCGGTCGGCATCGCCTTCGACGTCCAGGCGGTCTGTTCGGGCTTCGTCTACGGCCTGACCGTCGCCGACGGCTTCGTCGGGCGGGGGCATTCGAAATGCGCGCTGGTGATCGGCGCGGAGACCATGACCCGGCTGATGGACTGGACCGATCGCGGCACCTGCGTGCTGTTCGGCGACGGGGCGGGGGCCGTTGTGCTGGAGCCGGGCGAAGGGCAGGGGACCACGGCCGACCGCGGCCTGCTCGGCTTCGCCCTGCGCTGCGACGGGACCAAGCAGGACCTGCTCTATGTCGATGGCGGCCCCTCGACGACGGGCACGGTCGGCAAGCTGCGCATGCTCGGCAACCAGGTGTTCAAGCACGCGGTGGTCAACATTTCCGAGGCCGTCGTCGCGGCGGCGGCCCAGGCCGGCGTGCAGGTGGCCGACATTGACTGGTTTATCCCCCACCAGGCCAATGAGCGCATCCTCAAGGGCGTCGCCCACCGCCTGGGCATCGACGAGCACAAGGTCATCCAGACCGTCGCCGATCACGCCAACACTTCGGCCGCCTCGATTCCGCTGGCCTGGGCCGAAGGCATGGCCGACGGGCGGATCAAGAAGGGCGACCTGCTGCTGATCGAGGCCATGGGCGGCGGGCTGACCTGGGGCGCCTGCGTCATCCGGCTTTAGTCCGGAAATTCCGCTCCCGCCGGGAACCCTTTGACTTGACGGACCAATCGGCCCATGCACCTGATGGTTATCAGGGCCTGGGAGCGGGGTATGAAGGGCGAAACCCTCACACGTGCGGAGTTGACCGAGGCGGTCCACGAGGAAGTGGGCCTGACCCGTCAGGACTGCGGCGGACTGGTCGAACGCACCCTCGACCTGGTGGCCGAGGCGCTCGAGAACGGCGAAACCGTGAAACTGTCCGGTTTCGGCGTGTTCCAGGTCCGCGCCAAGCGAGCCCGCATGGGCCGCAATCCCAAGACCGGCGAGCCGGCCGAGATCGAGCCCCGCCGGGTGATCGGTTTCCGCGCCTCGCAGGTCATGAAGGCGCGGATCGACCGCGCGCTGAGCGACTGACGGGCCCCGTGGCGAAGGGCCCCCACGCCTTCCGCACGATCTCGGAAGCAGCCGAGGAACTGGGCGTGCCCCAGCATGTGCTGCGCTTCTGGGAAACCAAGTTCTCGTTTATCCGCCCGATGAAACGGGCCGGCGGTCGCCGTTTCTACCGGCCCCAGGACATCGCCGTGCTGCGCGGCGTGCGCGCGCTGCTGCACGACGAAGGCTATACCATCAAGGGCGTGCAGAAGCTGCACAAGGACCAGGGCGTGCGCCGCCTGGCCGCCGCCGGCGAGGGGCGGGCCGCGCCGGAGGCGGGCGCCGAACCCGATTTCCGACCCGACGAGGCGGTCGATATCGGCGGCGAGGCGCGCGACCGGCTGAGCTTCGCCCTGGCCGATCTGGAGGCGGTGAAGGCCCGTCTCGACAGCCTGCTGAAAGGCCGCTGAATTCGAGTTGCCGGGCCGGGGTGCGGTCCCTATAAGGGCGCTCCCCACGGCGGTCGTTCGCGACCGCCAAGAGAAGATGTCGGAGCGTGGCGCAGCCTGGTAGCGCACTTGACTGGGGGTCAAGGGGTCGCAGGTTCGAATCCTGTCGCTCCGACCATTCTTCTCCCCGCCTCAGCCCTTCGGCTTCGGCTCGCGGTTCATCCAGTTGAGCAGCGGCAGCAGCGGCAGGCCCCAGGCCGTTCCGACGATCAGGAAATAGACCAGCTTCACCGCCGGATGGGCCGGCAGGTGGTCGGCCATCCGCGCCGCCAGCACGGCGTAGCCGGCCAGGAAGGCCAGGATCGCCAGCGTGCCGACGAGCTTCCTGATGCGTGGGGTCATGCGGCCTCCGGCGGCGCCGTGGTCGGGGCCGCCGTCCGCTTACGCCAGTCCTATCGGCGTTTGAAGAGGCCCAGAATGAACAGCAGCACCACCGCGCCGGCGATGGCGATGAGGATGCTCGGCAGAAGGCCGCTGTAGGCGAAGCCGAAAGCCCCGGCGAGCCAGCTGCCGACGAAGGCGCCGACGAGGCCGACGACGAGGTTGGTCAGGATGCCGTGATTGCGGTTCATCAGCCGCTCGGCGACCCAGCCGGCGAAAATGCCCGCGACGATGATGACGACCCAGTTCAGTCCGTGCATGCCCGTTTCCTCCTGAATGCCCGATCGTCCCGGAATGCCGGCCGGGAAACAAGGTTCCGCCGTCAGCGCCGGCCCAGAAGCAGGGCGAGACCGAGCAGGATGACCGCTCCGCCGAGCGCGGCGAGCGCCAGCGCCCAGAGCGTGGTGACCGGCCAGCCGAACGCCGCCGCGACGGGCGCCCCGACCACGGCGCCGGCGAAGCCCGCCGCCAGCCCCGCGAACCGCGAAGGCCGGCCGCGCAGGATCCAGCGCCCGACAGCGCCGGCCGCCAGACCGATGACCGCGACGATGAACAGACCCGGCGTCCCCATGCTGTCAGCATGACAGGGCCGCGGGCCGCCGTCACGGCTATGGACCCCGCCGCGCGAGCGGCGTAGGGAACCGCGCTCGACACCAGCCCCGCGCTTCCGGAAGACGCGTCATGACCTCGTTCCTGCGTTCCGACCGGTCGCGACCGGTCGCAGTCTGGCTGCTGGCGGTGGCGGCTCTGGTGCTGGCGATGGTCGTGGTCGGGGGCGCGACGCGGCTGACCGGTTCGGGCCTGTCGATCACCGAGTGGAAGCCGGTCACCGGCGCCGTTCCGCCGATGGGCGAGGAGGCCTGGCGCGGCGAGTTCGGCAAATACCGGCAGATCCCGCAGTACGCCCAGCTGAACCGCGGCATGACCCTGCCTGAGTTCAAGGCCATCTACTGGTGGGAGTGGTCGCACCGGCTGCTGGGCCGCCTGGTCGGCGCGGCCTTCGCCATCCCGTTCGTGATTTTTCTGATCCGCAAGGACATTCCCCGCCGCCTGATCTGGCGCTGTGGCGCCATGCTGGGGCTGGGCGGCCTGCAGGGGGCGGTCGGGTGGTGGATGGTGGCCAGCGGCCTGGCCGGACGCGTCTCGGTGGCCCCCGAACGGCTGGCGACCCATCTGGGCCTGGCGCTGGCCCTGTTCGTGCTGCTGGTCTGGACCGCGCTCGACGCCGACGCGGGCGCGCCACGACAGGAAGCGCCCACGCGCTGGCGGGCCGGCGCGCTGGCGCTGCTTGGCGCGGTGTTCCTGCAAAGCCTGCTGGGCGCCCTGGTCGCGGGCGCCGACGCCGGCCTGATCTACAACGACTGGCCGCTGATGGGCGGGCGGCTGTTTCCGGAGGCCTACCTGGGCGAGGGGTTCTGGGCCACGGTGGCTCACAACCAGGCGTCGGTGCAGCTGCACCACCGGCTCGGCGCCTATCTGCTGCTGGCCGGCTGCCTGGCCGTCGCCGGCCTCGCCTGGCGCGATCGCTACCTCTCGGGCGGAGCCAGGGCGCTGGGCCTGGCCGTCGGCGGCGTGGCGCTGGCGCAGGCCGTGCTGGGGATCGCCACCCTGATGGCCGGCGTGCCGCTGGGGCTGGGCATCCTGCATCAGCTGGGCGCGGTGGCCCTGCTGGCCACGGCCACCGCCTTCGCCTGGCGCGTGCGGCGGGTCTAGACCCTAAACGACGCCCACGGCCCGGTCACCGCCAGGGTGATGCCCGGCCAGTAGATGTTGACGAACAGCGTCGCCCCGTCCGGCGAGAAGCAGGCCCCGGCCAGCTCGGCGTTGTCGCGGTAGACGTTGCGGCCGATCGTGTAGACCTTCCCGTCGGGCGTGATCCCCTTGAGGTGGTTGCGCAGGGTCGCGGAATAGCGGTCCTCGCAGGCGATGATGTGGCCCCAGGGCGCGATGGTGATGTTGTCGGCGTAGTCGAGCACCTTGGCGTCGGTCGATTCGACGAACAGCTGGATCTTCCCGCCGGTCTCGTCCGGCTGGCCCTCGTGGTCGGACGGAACGTAACGCATGATCTGGCCGCAGCCGCTCGCGCCGCCCGAGGTGCAGGTGAAATACAGCTCGTTCCGCCCCCAGAAGACGCCCTCGCCCCGCGCGAAGACCGTGGCCCCCGCTGCGGCGGCGCGCAGACGCAGGTCGTTGCCGGGGTTGTTCACGTGATCCAGGTCGATCCAGCGAACCGATCGCCATTGGCCGCGGACCATGCCGGTCGCGCCATGCCAGTTGCGGGAGTCGCCGCCCTCGGGCGTGTCGGAGAAGCCCAGCGCCTGCAGGCGACCGCCCCTGTCGAGCTGGCCAGGCGTGTCCGGCAGGAAGCGGTAGAAGAGTCCGTCCCCCTCATCCTCGGTCATGTAGATGACGCCCGTCCGCGGATCGACGCAGGCGGCTTCATGGCGGAACCGCCCCATGGCCGCGAGCGGAACGGGGGTCACCAGGCCCCTGGCCCTGGCCGGCACCTCGAAGACGAAGCCGTGGTCCCTGCCGACATCGGTTCCGGCCTTGAGCGTGGTTTCCTCGCAGGTCAGCCAGGAGCCCCAGGGCGTGACGCCGCCGGAGCAGTTGATGGCCGTTCCGACCAGGCTCTGGAACTGTTTCTCGAGGCGCCGTTTGCGCACATCATAGATGAGCGTCGTCGTGCCGCCGGGCAGGGGGACGCCGAAGGCGTCGATGTCATAGGCCTTCGCCCTGTCCAGCCGATGGGCGAGATGCTGTTCGATCCCCAGGGGGCCGTGGTTGCGGTCGGTGGCCTCCAGTTCGTGGTTGCGGATCAGGGCGACCCGGTCGCCTCCCAGCGGCAGGCAGCCCATGCCGTCGAACTTGAACGGCGCGAGCAGGCCGTCATCCATCGTCTCGCCGGCCTGGGAGATCACCTGGTAAGAGAAGCCCTCGGGCAGGTCGAATACGCCGAAGGGGTCCGTGACGAGGGGGCCGTAACCGTGGACTTCGTTCCGGTAGGTCTGTTCTCCGCCGTCCTGGGCCCGGGCGTATCCCGCGAAGGCGAGGGCGGCGGCTGACGTGCCGAGGAAACCGCGGCGGGAAAAGGACATGAGAAATCTCCGAAAGGTGTTCCCCGGCTAGCGCGCGACTGTGACAGTGTCACTACGTTCAGCGCCGCGATCAATGCGGTATCATGTTACCTCATGAAAGATTTCCCTTGCGGCGCAACGGTTTGCCGTGAATGCGCCGACACATCGTGTTGACAGGTCGCGACCGCGCGGGTAACAGCGCGCCCTCACGTCGGGGACCTTCTCGTCTCCGCCTGCAACGGATCAGTCCCATGATGAAGACCACGGCTTCGTTGAAGCCCGCCGAGGTCGAGAAGAAGTGGATCGTGATCGACGCCGAGAATGTGGTCGTTGGCCGCCTCGCGTCGTTCATCGCCATGCGTCTTCGCGGCAAGCACCGTCCCGACTACACGCCCAACGTCGATTGCGGCGACTATGTCGTGGTGGTCAACGCCGAGAAGGTGAAGTTCACCGGCCGCAAGCTCGACCAGAAGGTTTACTACCGCCACACCGGCCACCCGGGCGGCATCAAGGAAGTCACCGCCGGGCGCCAGCTCGCCGGCCGCTTCCCCGAGCGCGTCCTGGAAAAGGCCGTCGAGCGCATGCTGCCCAAGGAAAGCCCGCTTGCCCGCAAGCAGCTGACGCACCTGCGCATCTTCAACGGCGCCGAGCATACCCACCAGGCGCAAAGCCCTGAGCCCATCGCGTTCGCCGAGATGAACGCCAAGAACGTCCGGAGCCAATAGATCATGGCCGAAGCTCAAGGTTTCGACGCTCTCCAGAGCCTGTCGTCCCAGCCCGAGGCCGCTCCGGCGGTGCAGAAGCTGGACAAGTTCGGCCGCGCCTATGCGACCGGCAAGCGCAAGAACGCCATCGCCCGCGTCTGGATCAAGCCGGGCAAGGGTTCGATCACCATTAACGGCCGGGACCAGGAAGTTTACTTCGCCCGCCCCGTGCTGCGCATGATGCTGGCCCAGCCGTTCCAGGTCACCGACCGGGTCGGCCAGTTCGACGTCATCGTCACGGTCGAGGGTTCGGGCCTCAGCGGCCAGGCCGGCGCGGTGCGTCACGGCATCTCCAAGGCCCTGACCTACTACGAGCCCACCCTGCGCGTGGCCCTCAAGCCGCACGGCTTCCTGACCCGCGACAGCCGCGTGGTCGAGCGGAAGAAGTACGGCAAGGCCAAGGCTCGCAAGAGCTTCCAGTTCTCGAAGCGCTAGTCGTTCGCGAACCTGTTTTGCGAAAGGGCGCTTCGGGAAACCGGAGCGCCCTTTTTCTTTGTGCGTTCGTGCGTCCTTCGAGCCCCGGATCGGGTCCGGGGTCGCTTTGGGCTCGCTCCTCAGGATGACGAGGAGGGGTGAGTTTCCACGCTGTTCGTCATGGTGAGGAGCGCGTAGCGCGTCTCGAACCACGCAGGGAATTGGCCAATGGGTAAGCCCAGGGTTTTCATCGATGGCGAAGCCGGCACGACCGGCCTGCAGATCCGCGAGCGGCTGGTCGGCCGCACCGATCTCGAATTGCTGTCGATCACGCCCGACCGTCGCAAGGACGCCGAGGCTCGGGCCGAGCTGCTGAACGCGGCCGATGCGGTGATCCTCTGCCTGCCGGACGACGCCGCGCGCGAGGCGGTCGGGCTGATCAGCAACCCGGCGGTCAAGGTCATCGACGCCTCGACCGCGCACCGCACGGCGGAAGGCTGGACGTTCGGCTTCCCCGAGCTGTGCAAGAGCCAGCGGGCGGCGATCAAGGCCGCCAAGCGGGTGTCCAACCCCGGCTGCTACTCGACGGGCGCGATCGCCCTGATCCGGCCGCTGGTCCAGGCCGGGCTGATGCCGGCCGACTTCGCCGTCAGCATCAACGCCGTCAGCGGCTACAGCGGCGGCGGCAAGCCGATGATCGCCGAGTTCGAGGACCAGGCCGGCCCGGCCTATACGACGGTTCCCTACCGGCTCTACGCCCTGGGCCTGGAGCACAAGCACGTGCCCGAGATCCAGGTTCGCTCGGGCCTGTTGACCCGGCCCCTGTTCAGCCCGGCGGTCGGCCGTTACGCCCAGGGCATGCTGGTCGAGGTCCCGCTGCATCTGGCGCTGATGGGCGCCGGGCCGTCGCTGCAGGACGTGCATGACGTGCTGACCCGCCATTACCGCGGCGAGGCCTTTGTCGAGGTCGTCTCGCTGAAGGCCTGCGAGGCTATGAAGACCCTCGATCCCGAAGGCCTCAACGGGACCAACCGCATGAAGCTGTTCGTGTTCGGCTCCGAGGAAGGCCGCCAGGCGCGGCTGGTCGCCCAGCTGGACAACCTGGGCAAGGGCGCGTCCGGCGCGGCGGTGCAGAACCTCAACCTGATGCTCGGCCTGCCCGAGGCCGCGGGGCTGTGACGATACGGCGGGCGGTCCCGCAGGACACGCCGACCCTTCGCGCGATGATGACAGGCAGCAACGGCTACGAGCGGCCGGCCGCCCGCGCGATGATCGTCGCCTTCGCGGCCGGCTGGTCGGTGCCCGAGGCCGGCCACGAGGTCTGGCTGGCCGAGGGCGGCGGCGCCGTCGCCGGCTTCTACGCCCTGATCCCGCACGGGGCCGACCAGGAACTGGACCTGTTCTTCACCGGCAACGCGACCCAGGGGACCGGGCTCGGCCGCCGGCTGTTCGGGCACATGGCCGATCGGGCGAGGGCGCTCGGCGCCGCGCGGGTGGTGATCAGCTCCAACCCGGAAGCAGCGGGTTTCTACCGGCGGATGGGGGCGGTCGAGGTGGGCGTGTCCCCGCCCGGCGACGGCATCAGCTGGGAGCGGCCGAAGCTGGAATTGAGACTGACGAAATAAGGTCGGGTGTCTCGCATCACTGCTCCTTCTCCCCTTGCGGGAGAAGGTGGCGGCCGAAGGCCGACGGATGAGGGGTTTCGCCGACGGCGATGAGCGCCCGCACAGCCCGTCTGAACGGACGAAGCCGGTCGACCCCTCATCCGTCAGGCTGCGCCTGACACCTTCTCCCGCAAGGGGAGAAGGGGTCGCGCTTCGATATTCGTGCTCCGCCATGGAGGCAGTTTACGGCCGCCTGAGAGCCTGCGGCGCTGATCGCCTGCCGAATTTGGTCGAGAGTCCCGCGAATGTCCCGCCCTGTCCCGGGATTATCCGTCGCGAGAGTCTCGCGTTCAGTCACCGTTGCGGCAGGGGACTGGATTTCCTGTCCCTTGGGACTGGATATCCTGTCCCCGAAGACTGCAGGCCGGGGACAGCTAGAGGCGTCCCAAGGGACACCTCAAGCAGTCCCCAGTCTAACTCCGCACCTTCACGAAACTCCCCGGCGCGTCCTCCAGCGGCTTGCCGAGCGGGCCGTTCGACGGGTCGCGGGCGGGGACCATGTCGCCGGACCGCTCGTTCAGCCAGGCGGCCCAGTGTGGCCACCAGCTACCCGGATGCTCGACGGCGCCGGCCTGCCATTCCTCGACGGTGGCGGGCAGGGCGTCGTTGGTCCAGTGCTGGTACTTTTTCGCGTCCGGATGGTTGATCACCCCGGCGATATGGCCGCTGCCGGCCATGGTGAAGGTCACCGGCCCGCCGAACAGCTTGGCCCCGCGATAGATGCTGCGGTAGGGCGCGATGTGGTCGTCGCGCGAGGACTGCACATAGGTCGGGGTCTGGACCTTCTTCAGATCCAGGGTCACGCCGGCCAGGGTGAGTTTGCCGCCGGACAGGGCGTTGTCCTTGTAGAAGTTGCGCAGATAGAACAGGTGCAGCGCCTTGGGCATGCGCGTCTGGTCGCTGTTCCAGAACAGCAGGTCGAAGGGCTTGGGCTCCTTGCCCATCAGGTAGTTGTTGACGAAGAACGACCAGATCAGGTCGTTGCCGCGCAGCGAGTTGAAGGTGTCGGCCATCGACTTGCCGGGCAGGAAGCCGCCCGACTGGTCCATGGTCTCCTCGATCGAACGCAGCCAGGCGTCATCGACGAACAGCTTCAGGTCGCCGGCTTCCTCGAAGTCCTGCTGGGCCGCGAAGAAGGTCGCCGCGTTGATCCGCCTGTCGCCCCTGGCCGCCATATGGGCCAGGGCGCAGCTGAGCAGCGTGCCGCCGATGCAATACCCAACGGTATTCACCTTATCGACCTGGCACTGTTTCATCACCTGGGTGGTGGCGTCGTAGATGCCCTCGACCAGATAATCCTCGAAGGTCTTGGCCGCGAGCGTCTCGTCCGGGTTGACCCAGCTGGTGACGAACACCGTGAAGCCCTGGCCGGTCAGCCAGCGGATCAGGCTGTTATCGGGCCGCAGGTCGGTGATGTAGAACTTGTTGATCCACGGCGTGAACAGCAGCAGCGGGATCTCGCGCACCTGGTCGGTGGTCGGCTCGTACTGCAGCAGCTGCAGGATGTCGTTCTGGTAGACGACCTTGCCCGGCGCGGTGGCGACGTTCTCGCCGACCTTGAACTGCTCCATGTCGGTCTGGCTGATCTGCAGCTGGCCGCCGCCGCGAGTCAGGTCAGCGGCGAAGTTCTCCATGCCGCGCACCAGGCTCTCGCCGCCGCTGGTCATGGCCTCCTTGAGGGCCGCGGGGTTGGACATCAGGAAGTTCGACGGCGAGATGGCGTCGGTCAGCATCTTGATGAAGAACTCGACCCGGCGCTTTTCCAGCGGATCGACGCCCTCGACCTCCGACACCAGGCTGTTCAGCCAGTTGCTGGTCAGCAGGTAGGACTGCTTCATCACGTCGTAGACGGGATGGGCGCCCCATTCGGGATCGTTGAACCGCTTGTCGCCCTTGGACGGCGCGATCACCGGATCGACCGTTTCGCCGTGCATCCTGCGGGCGGTCGTTTGCCACAGGTCGAGATAGCGCGAGAACAGGTCGGCCTGGGCGCGCAGCAGCCGGTCGGGCTGGGCCGCCAGCCGGCCCATGACGTCGGTCAGGGCGGGCGCGACGTGGAACGGGTCGGGGCTCAGCGCGGCGGGGCTGTCGGCCTGGCGCAGGGCGGCCTCGGCGATGGCGCCCTGCGCCGTGACGGCCGCGCGGGCGAGATTGGCCGACAGCCGCTCCAGCGCCGCGCGCTGTTCCGACGACAGGAAGGCGGCGGGATCGGACGTGGCGGCGACGTCGGGCTGAACGGGCGGGGCCTTGTGCGCTTGGGCGGCCGGCTTCTTCGCCGCCGGCTTCCTCGGCGAGGCCTTGCGGGTCGCTGTTTTGCCGTCCTTGACCGCCATGGTCGCTTCCTTCCCGGTGCGTCGGGCGTCTCGCGCCCTTTCGCTGAACCTGATCATGGCATAAGACCGGACCCGATATGAACGGCGCCGCGCGAACTTTCTGGCAAACTTTCCGGCTGTCGCTCCTGGCGGGGGCGGCGGGCGGCCTGACGGCCTGCGCCGACCTGCCGAAACTGGAGCCGGGCGCGAGCGCCCAGGTCGATTCCCGGTCGCCGGCGGCGGCCGAGGTGACGGCGGCGATCCAGCATCCCGGCCCCTGGCCGACCTTCGCCGGCATCCCGGTGATTCCCGAGGATGTGCGCGATTCCGCCGCCTGGCGCGCCGCCATCCAGGACCAGGAGGCTGAGGGCCTCCACACCCGCCGCGCCGCCGCCGAGGACACCTGGAGCCTGACCGCCACCGAGGCCTTCGAGGCCGAGGCCCGGCTGCAGGCCAACCCGCTGGGCCTGCTGCCCCCGACCGACGCCGAGATGGCCGAGTCGGAAGCCTACGCCCGCGCCCTGCGCAAGCGAGCTACCCCGCCTCCGTCGCCGAGGTAGTCCCGGCGCGGCGGAGGCAAGAAATTCCCCGAACCTGCTTGGAACCGCTCCTTCGGAGGGTTATCCATGCGCGACCTTCGCTCCCACCGCGCCGCGGACGGCGCAGAGAGCCTTTTTATGACCACCGAATTCCACCGTATCCGGCGTCTGCCGCCCTACGTCTTCGAGGAAGTGAACCGTATCAAGGCCAAGCTTCGGGCCGAGGGTACGGACATCATCGACTTCGGCATGGGCAATCCCGACATGCCCACGCCCAGCCACATCGTTGACAAGCTGATCGAGACCGCCCGCGACCCCAAGGCCGGGCGCTATTCCGCCTCCAAGGGCATCATCGGCCTGCGCCGCGCCATGGCCGGCTACTACGGCCGCCGCTATGGCGTGAAGCTGAACCCCGACACCGAGGTCGTCGCGACGCTCGGCTCGAAGGAGGGCTTCGCCAACCTGGCCAACGCCCTGACCGCGCCCGGCGACGTGATCATCTGCCCCAATCCGGCCTATCCGATCCACGCCTTCGGCTTCATCATGGCCGGCGGGGTGATCCGCCACGTTCCGGCCCTGTCGCCCGAGGACTATCTGTCAGGCATCGGCCGGGCCGTGAAACACTCGGCGCCGCCGCCCAACATCCTGATCCTCAGCTATCCGTCCAACCCGACGGCCCAGTGGGTCGATCTCGACTTCTACAAGGACGCCGTGCAGCTGGCGAAGAAGCACGACCTGCTGATCATCTCCGACGTGGCCTATTCGGAGATCTATTTCGACAACAACCCGCCGCCGTCGATCCTGCAGGTCGAGGGGGCCAAGGATCTGGCCGTCGAGGTCAACAGCCTGTCGAAGACCTACGCCATGGCCGGCTGGCGCGTGGGCATGGTGGTCGGCAACGAGCGCATGTGCGCGGCCCTGGCGCGGGTGAAGTCCTATCTCGACTACGGCGCCTTCCTGCCGATCCAGGTGGCGGCCGCCACGGCGCTGAATGGCCCGCAGGACTGCGTCGAGGAGATCCGCGGCATCTACAAGAGCCGCCGCGACACCCTGGTCAGCAGCATGAAGCGGGCCGGCTGGGACATCCCCGCGCCACCCGCCTCGATGTTCGCCTGGGCCAAGGTGCCCGAACAGTTCCGCGAGGCCGGCTCGATGCTGTTCTCGCGCCTGCTGATCGAGGAGGCCGGCGTCGCCGTAGCCCCCGGCTCGGGCTTTGGCGAATACGGCGAGGGCTATGTGCGTATCGGCCTGGTCGAGAACGAACACCGCATCAGACAGGCGGCCCGCAACGTGAAGAAGTTCCTCGCCGATTCCGACCGGATCCTGGCCAAGGCCCACAACGCGATGGCCGCGCAATGAGCCCGCGCGTCTGGCGGATCGGGGTCGCGGGCTTGGGGACGGTCGGTGGGGGCCTTCTCCAGTTCCTGTCCGAGCGGCCCGATTTCGCGCCGGCCGGGGGCAGGGCGGTCATCACCGGCGTCACCGCGCGCTCGCGCTCGCGGCCGCGCAGCATCGACATCTCGGCCATCCCCTGGTTCGACGATCCGGTGGCTCTGGCCACCTCGCCGGACATCGACTTGTTCGTCGAGCTGGTCGGCGGTTCGGACGGGCCGGCCAAGGCGGCGGTCGAGGCGGCGCTGAAGGCCGGCAAGCCGGTCGTCACCGCCAACAAGGCCCTGATCGCCGAGCATGGCGCCGAACTGGCGGCCCTGGCCGAGTCGGCGGGCGTCCCCCTGCTGTTCGAGGCGGCCGTCATGGGGGGAACTCCGGCGGTCAAGATGCTGCGCGAGGCGATGGTCGGCGACGACGTGGTCGGGGTGGCCGGCATCCTCAATGGCACCTGCAACTTCATCCTCAGCGAGATGGAGCAGCGCGGCGCGTCCTTTGCCGACGTGCTCAACGAAGCCCAGCGCATGGGCTACGCCGAGGCCGACCCGACGATGGACGTCGGCGGCTTCGACGCGGCGCACAAGGTGACGATTCTGGCGGCCCTGGCGTTCGGCTGCGCGCCCAACTACGCCGCCGCCGAGATCGAGGGCATCGACCAGGTCGATCTGCTCGACATCAAGCTGGCCAGGGACCTGGGCTATCGCATCCGGCTGATCGCCTCGGCCGACCGCACGGCCGACGGGGTGGCGGTGCGCGTGCATCCCTCGCTGGTCGCCCAGGGCCATCCGCTGGCCGAGACGCGGGGGGCGCTGAACGCGCTGTTCATCGAGGGCACGCGGATCGGCCGGATCTTCATCCAGGGGCCCGGCGCCGGCGCGGGGCCGACGGCCGCGGCCGTGGCGGCCGACATCGCCGATGTCATGACCCTGCCCGTGCGGCCGGTGTTCCAGCGACCAGCGGGCGATCTCAAGCCGTTCGTCGCCGTGGCGCCCACCCGCCGCGTGGGCAAGGCCTATCTGCGGCTGCTGGTGAAGGACCAGCCCGGCGTCATCGCCGCGGTGTCGGAGACGCTCGCCGAGTGCGGCGTCTCGATCGACAGCTTCCTGCAGAAGCCCGTCGAGGACGCGGGCGGCGTGCCGATCGTGCTGACCACCCACGCCATCGCCGAGTCGGTGCTGACCGACGCGATAAACCGCATCGAAAAACTGCCGGCCGTGCTAGAGCGTCCCCGGCTGTTGCGCATCGCGCGTATTTGAGAATCCTCCGATAATCGCGGAGAGCGCCCCATAGGGGCCGGGAGACTGACTTTCATGAGTTCTGAGACGCTGGACCGGGGACTGGTTCTGGACGCGGTTCGCGTCACCGAAGCCGCGGCTATCGCCGCCTGGCATCTGGTGGGCCGTGGCGACGAGAAGGAGGCCGATCAGGCCGCCGTCGACGCCATGCGCAACGCGCTGAACGAGCTGGCCATCGACGGCGAGATCGTCATCGGCGAGGGCGAGCGCGACGAGGCCCCGATGCTTTACATCGGCGAGAAGGTCGGCACCGGCAAAGGCCCGGGCATCGACATCGCGCTGGATCCGCTGGAAGGCACGACCCTGACGGCCAAGGCCATGGCCAACGCCCTGGCCGTCATGGCCTGGGCGCCCAAGGGCACGCTGCTCAATGCGCCCGACACCTATATGGACAAGATCGCCTGCGGGCCCGGCTACGCCGAGGGCGTCATCGACCTGGACGCCAGCCCGGCCGACAATGTCCGCTCGCTGGCCAAGGCCAAGGGCGTCGCGCCCGACCAGATCACCGTCTGCGTGCTGGACCGGCCGCGCCACGCCGAAATCATCAACAGCCTGCGCGCCGTCGGCGCCCGGGTCTATCTGATCACCGATGGCGACGTGGCTGGCGTGATCAACACAGCCGAGCCCGAGACCGGCGTCGATCTCTACATCGGCCAGGGCGGCGCGCCCGAGGGCGTGCTGGCCTGCGCGGCGCTGAAGTGCGTCGGCGGCCAGTTCCAGGGCCGGCTGGTGTTCCGCAACAACGACGAGCGTTCGCGCGCGGCCAAGTGGGGCATCACCGAGCTCGACCGCAAGTACACGCTGAACGAGATCGTCCGGGCCGACGCCATCTTCGCCATGACCGGCGTCACCGACGGCGCCATGCTGAAGGGCGTGAAGTTCGCCGACGGCGCGGTGCACACCCACTCCCTGGTGATGAACTCCTCCACCCGCACGGTGCGCGAAGTGCGGATGAAGCGGCCGCTCTGACCATGGCCGACGGCGCGCCCGAGGCAGGCTTCCTCGGTATTCGCCGCTCTCTGTCCGGACGGGCGTGGCGCTGGCGGCCGGCCGACGAGGCGCTGGTCCGCGACCATCAGCTGCGCCACGCGCTCAGCGAGCCGCTGGCTCGCGCCCTGGCCGCCCGCGGCGTCGATGCGGAGGGCGCGCACGACTATCTGTCGCCGTCGCTCAGGGCCCAGTTTCCCGATCCGTCGAGCTTCGCCGACATGGATCTGGCGGCGCGCATCCTGGTCGATGCCGTCGAGAGCGGCCGGCCGACCGCCGTGTTCGCCGACTACGACGTCGATGGGGCCTCCAGCGCCGCCCAGCTGGTGCGCTGGTTCCGCGCCATGGGCCGCGAGCTGGCCATCTATGTGCCCGACCGCGTCGTCGAGGGTTATGGCCCAAGTCCGGCGGCCTTTCGGCATCTGCAGGCGCAGGGCGCCGATCTGGTGGTCACCGTCGACTGCGGGGCGGCCGCCCACGACGCCCTGATAGCGGCGCGGGACATTGGCCTGGACGTGGTGGTCATCGACCACCACCTGATGCGCGGCGACCCGCCGCCGGCCGCGGCCCTGGTCAACCCCAACCGGCCCGACGACACGTCCGGACAGGGGCACCTGGCGGCCGCCGGCGTGACCTTCGTGCTGCTGGCCGCCCTCAACCGCGAGGCGCGCCGTCGCGGCCTGTTCGAGGGTCGGGCCGAGCCCGACATCCGCCAGTGGCTGGACCTGGCCGCCATGGGCGCGGTCTGCGACGTCACCAGCCTGACCGGGTTCAACCGCGCCATCGCCGCCCTGGGCCTGAAGACCATGTCGGGCTGGGCCAATCCGGGCCTCAAGGCGCTGCTCGACGTGGCCAAGTCGCAGGGCCCGGCCACCACCTTTCACGCCGGCTTCATTCTTGGCCCGCGAATCAACGCCGGCGGCCGCATCGGCCGGTCCGATCTGGGCGCGCGGCTGCTCTCGACCGACGATCCGGAGGAGGCGAGGGGGCTGGCGGAGCAGCTCGACGCCCTCAACGCCTCGCGCAAGGACGTCGAGAAGGGCGTGATCGACGAGGCCGTGCTGGTCATCGAGCGCGACAGCAACTTCGACCCCGACGCCCCGGCCATCGTCGTGGCCGGCGACGGCTGGCATCCGGGCGTCGTGGGCATCGCGGCGGCCCGCCTGCGCGAGCGCTACCGCAAGCCGGTGGTGGTCATCGGCATCGACCGGCCGTCCGACACCGGCAAGGGCTCGGGTCGCTCCCAGCCCGGCGTCAACCTGGGCCGCGCCGTGCAGGCGGCCTTCGACGAAGGGCTGCTGCTGGCCGGCGGCGGGCACGCCATGGCGGCTGGCCTGACCATCCGCCCCTCGGCGATCCCCGACCTGCGGGCCTTTCTGTGCGAACGTCTCGCCGGCGAGATGGTGCTGGCCGCGGGCCAGGACGCGATCGAGATCGACGCCCTGGTCAGTCCGGGCGGCGCGACCCGGGCCCTGTATGGCGAGTTCCAGCGGCTGGCGCCCTTCGGTCCCGGCAATCCCGAGCCCTGTTTCGCGGTCGCCGACGCCCGGATCGAGCGGCCGATGATGCTCAAGGGCGGTCACGTCCGCTGTACGCTGATGGACTCGTCCGGCGGCCGGCTGAAGGCGGTCGCCTGGCGCGCCGGCGAGACGGAAACGGGCGCGCGGATCATGGCGGGCGGTGGATCGATGCATTTCGTCGGCCGTCTGAAGCCGGACGACTGGCAGGGGCGCGAAAGCGTCGAGCTGGAGATCGAGGACGCGGCCGACCCCCGGATGGCGCTCTGATCGGACACGGTCGTCGCCGGCCGGATTCTTGGCCGCGAGGGGGGTTGCGTGTGGCGGGAGTCGCGAATATACAGCCGCTTCCTCGCGACCGGGCGCCCTTCGTCTATCGGTTAGGACCCCAGATTTTCAATCTGGTAAGAGGGGTTCGACTCCCCTAGGGCGTACCACCGCCGCGAGCGACAATCCCCAGACCCCTGCGACCAAATGTCGCGGCTTCGGCCCGAGTCGTCGCTCGCGCGAATTCCGGCATTGACGGCTCTCGTTCCACGAGAACAGTGTTATACTGACGATCTCGCCCAGAAAGGATTTTGGGGCGAGGCAGAGGGGCGGAATGTCTGATTACGATTTCGAGGCCCAGGAGGCGCACGAGGACTCCGTGCGGATCAATGGCCGTGTGAAATGGTTCGACGCGGGGAAGGGGTACGGGTTCATCGTGCCCGACGATCCCGGTCAGACCGGTCTGAAGGATGTGCTGCTGCACATCACATCCCTGCGCAACGCCGGGCGCGAGTCCGCGATCGAGGGCTCGGTGATCGTCTGCGACGTGGTTCGCCGCACCAAGGGCTGGCAGGTTTCCGACATCGTCGATCTCGACGAGACCGCGGCGCCGCCGCCGGGCGAGCGGCCGCAACGGCGGTTCGACCAGGATGGCGGGGGCTTTCGTCGCGACCGCGACCGGTTCGGCGGCGGTCAGCGCGATGTTCCGCGGCGGGGCTCGCCGATGCAGGCCGACGGTCCGCTGGAGCGCTGCACGGTAAAATGGTTCAACCGCACCAAGGGCTACGGTTTCGTGGTGCGCGACGGCGAACCGGGCGATATCTTCGTCCACATCGAGACCCTGCGCCGCAGCGGCCTTGATGACCTGCAGCCCGGAGACGGCGTGATGGTGCGCTTCGCCGAGGGGCCCAAAGGTCTGGTCGTGGCCGAAATCGCGGCGTCCTGACGCCCGACGCTTCTGGAGTCGCCCGTGATACCGACACCGCGTAAAGCCGGCCGGACGCTCGTCCTGGCCGCGGCCATGCTTGGCCCCCTGGCGGCCGGCGCCTGCCGGGCCGAGACGCCGCAGCCATCGACGCCCGTCGCGGTCGCGCCCGCCGCGCCCACCGAGACCCTGACCATCGACACCGCCCGGGGTCCGGTCAGCTTCCGGATCGAGATCGCCGACGACGAAGCCGAGCGCGAGCGCGGGCTGATGTACCGCACCAGCCTGGCCCCCGACGCCGGCATGCTGTTCGAATGGGCCTCGCCGGCCCGGCGGGCGTTCTGGATGAGGAACACCTACATCCCGCTCGACATCATCTACATCGGCGTCAACGGCCGGATCATCTCCATCGCCGCCATGACCGAGCCCTTCTCGGAAGAGCCGATCCCGTCGCAAGGGGCGGCGCTGGGCGTGCTGGAGATCGCCGGCGGCCGCGCGGCCGAGCTGGGCATCGACATCGGCGACCAGGTGCATCACCGGATCTTCGGCCAGTGACCGACGAGAGGGTTCCGGCGCCGCCGGAAGGCTTCAAGGCCAGCGCGCGCGGACCCTACACCACCCACAACGGGCCGTTCTTCCACCGCCTGGACGACGACGGGCTGGAGCACGGTTTCTTCGCGCTCGGCCGGCACTGCAACAGCCTGGGCATCGTCCATGGCGGCATGCTGTCGACCTTCATGGACGGGGTGCTGGCCGGGGCCGTGGGCCGCGACGCGGGGACGGCCAGCGTGACGGTGCACCTGTCGCTGGATTTCCTGTCGATGGCCCGGGCCGGGGACTGGGTGACCGGCGATGCGCGGGTCACCCGCACGACGAAGGACCTGGTGTTCGTCGAGGGGCGGATCCGGGTCGGAAACCGCGATGTCATGCGCGCCTCGGGCATCTTCAAGCCCATACGCCGCCGCGCGGACCAGGCCGCCCCGAACCGGGACGTCAGGCCGGACTGAGCACCACCTTGACGCCGTCGCCGTGGCGCCGGGCGGTTATCGGCATGGCGAGCCTCTCAGGCGGTCCACAGATCGAAGGTGTCGAGATCGAGCGCCTGGGCGCAGGCCCCGCGGGTCATGGCCAGGAACAGGGCGTCGCCGCGCTCGGTGCGCTCGACCGCGATGGCCGAGAAGACGCCCATGAACACGCCATGCACGGCCATGCGCCGGTAGTCGGTCCAGCACTGGTCCAGGCCGTAGTCGGCCACGCCCAGCCGTTGCAGCTCGTCGTGATAGCGGCCGATCAGGTCACGCTCGCTGGCGCGGCGCAGCTCCGGCGAGATGCCGGCGCCGAGGAAATAGCTGACGTCGGTCAGGCCCGGGCCGATGGCCAGGGTCTGCCAGTCCAGCGTGCCCATGCGGCGGCTCCCGCCCTGGATGTCGAACAGGATGTTGTCGAGCCGGAAGTCGCCGTGCTGGACCGTGAACGGACCGTCCTCCAGCCCCTGGAACAGCGGCATGATGTCCACCAGCCGCTCGACCAGGGCCATGTGGTCGGCCTCCAGCACCCCGTCGTAGCGCTCGCGGTAGGCGGCGATCACCCCGGGCAGGGCGGCGACGATGGCCGGATACATCGCCTGGCCGGCGACCAGCCAGTCGATCGCCTTCAGGGTCGGATCGTTCCAGCGCGGCGCGTGCAGGGCCGCCGCCTCGAGCAGCGCGGTCCGCGCGTCGGCCAGGGAGCAGCCAGCCAGCTGGTCGCCGGCCCGCGCCGGACCCAGGTCCTCGAAGATCAGGGTGAAGGCCGAGGTTGCCGGGTCGATGCGCGCGAAATGGGTGCGGGGCGTGACAATGCCGACGGTCGAGGCCAGCTCGCGGTAGAAGCCGACCTCGCGGCCATAGAGGTTGAACGCCGCGCCCGAGGCCCGGCTGGCCGGATCGGCGGCGGCGAACTTGCCCACCACGCTGGCCGGGGCCGAGGCCGGCGCATCTTCGTAGGTCAGGGCCAGGCGGAAGCTGTCGCCGACCAGGCCGTTGCCCACCGGCGTGACGGTCAGGCCGGTGACCTGGCCCCGTGGCAGGGCGCCGGACGCGCGCAGCGCCGCGGTCATCCAGGCGGCGTCGATCTCCTCGACGGTGGCGGCGATGCTCGGCTCGGTCATGTCGCGTTTCCCGGTCGCCGACGGATGTGCGCTCCGCCTGGCGATGGCTGGTCCCTGCCCGAGGCCTAGAACATCCGTCCGCGGACGGGAACCCTGACCTGACGGCAGCGGTGCGGGATCGGGGGTTGCCGCAGGGTGAGCCTTTACGGCCGCCCCCGGTTGGCCGCATCGTGCCGCACAGACCGACCCGGACCACCGCGATGACCGACAAGCCGCTGCCCACGATCGTCGAGCTGACGCCGCTCAATCCCGTCTACCAGAGCGATCCGCATGTCGTGCTCGACGACCTGCGCGCCCGCTGTCCGGCCCACCACGACGCGGTGTCGGGCAGCCTGCTGCTGACCCGCTATGCCGACGTTCGCGCGGTGGTCAACAACCGCGACCTCTGGCGTGACCCGATGCGGGCCGAGGAGGGCGCGATCATGCAGCGCCGCTTCCTCGAACGCGTGCCCGAAGGCGTGCCGCGCACCCATGTCACCAGCATCCTGACACTCGACGATCCCGACCACGCCCGCATTCGCCAGCCGCTGGCCCAGGCCCTCTATGCCCGCGTGGCCAAATTCCGGCCCCAGGTCGAGGCGCTGGTCGATGAGGCCCTCGACCGGCTGGAGGGCGAGACCGAGTTCGACCTGATGGACCGCTTCTGCGTGCCGATCCCGATCGACGCCATCGCCCGCATCCTCGGTGTCGACCCGGGCCGGCTGGCCGAGTTCCGCCAGTGGTCCGAGGGCGTGATCCAGGGGCTCAATCCGTTCCGCACGCCCGAGCAGACCGTGGTCATGGAACAGGCCTCGGCCGCCCTGACCGCCTATTTCACGCAGTTGATGGAGGCGCGCCGCGCCGATCCGCGCGACGACCTGATCAGCGACATGGTCGGCCAGCAGGCCGACGGGGCCGAACTGGACGACGGCGAACTGCGGCTGAACCTGCAGGCGCTGCTGGTCGGAGGCAACCTGACCACCACCGACCTGATCGGCAACACGGTGCGCAACCTGCTGCTCAACCCGTCGGAACTGGCCAAGCTGAAAGCCGACCCGGGGATCGTCAGCGCCGTGGTCGAGGAGGCGCTGCGCTACGAGCCGCCGGTGGACATGACCGGTCGCCTGGCCTCCGGAGAGATGGAGGCGGGCGGCTGCCCGCTGGGCCCGGGCCAGTCGATCACCGTCTCCCTGCGCGCGGCCAATCGCGACCCGGAGGTGTTCGACGACCCGCACCGCTTCGACGTCAGCCGCAAGCACCGGCCGCACATGGCCTTCGGCGGCGGCGCCCACATCTGCATCGGCGCGCCGTTGGCCCGGCTTGAAACCGGCATCGCCCTGGTCAAGCTGTTCGAGCGTTTTCCGAACCTGCGACTGGCCGATCCGGCGGCGGAACCGGCCTGGCGGTCGCTGCCGTTCTTCCGCGGCATGGAGCATCTGCGCGTTCTCGTCTGAGCCCGGCGCGCTATCCGTTTGCTCCGGCCGTCGAACCTTTGTAGATCAAGCCCTTCCGTAGAGACGGGGTGTGGCGCAGCCTGGTAGCGCATCTGCTTTGGGAGCAGAGGGTCGGAGGTTCGAATCCTCTCGCCCCGACCACGGAAAGAGATCGAAGGAACGAGGCCCGACATGCTCGCCCGCATCTATCGCCCGGCCAAGACCGCCATGCAGTCGGGCAAGGCCAAGACCCACGACTGGCTGCTCGAGTTCGAGCCCGCCGCGGCCCGGCGCAACGACCCGCTGACCGGCTGGACCCAGTCCACGGACATGAACGGCCAACTAAGGCTGACCTTCGACACGCGCGAGGAGGCCGTCGCCTACGCCCAGAAGCACGGCATCGCCTTCCAGCTGTTCGAGCCCAAGGAGCCCAGGAAGATCCTCAAGGCCTACGCCGACAACTTCGCCACCAACAGACGCCAGTCCTGGACACACTAAGGCTGTCACCGTGCGTCCTTCGAGACGCTCGCTCGAGGCTCGCTCCTCAGGATGACGTCGAGAGGTGGGCTTCAAGGATATTCGTCATGGTGAGGAGCGATCCCTCAGGATCGCGTCTCGAACCACGCAATCTGTTCGTGTCAGCCGAACACCGCTAAACCAACCAACGAGACCCCATAGCTCAACCGGATAGAGCACCTGCCTTCTAAGCAGGGGGTTGCAGGTTCGAGTCCTGCTGGGGTCGCCAGGTCAGGCGCTGTACACATCCAGACCCGCGCGCAGGTCGGCGACCAGGTCGTCCACGGCTTCCAGGCCCACATGCAGCCGCATCAGCGGCCCGCCCAGGGCGACCGGGAGGGTGCGGGCCTTGAGTTGCGGGTCGCAGCTGATGGCCAGGCTTTCGAAGCCGCCCCAGGAAAAGCCCAGGCCAAACAGTTTCAGCGCATCGAGGAAGGCCTCGACCTTTTCCGGTGGACCCGGCCGCAGCACGAAGCCGAACAGGCCGCAGGCGCCGCTGAAGTCGCGGGCCCACAGGTCGTGGCCTGGCGCGCCGGGCAGGGCCGGATGCAGCACGGCCAGCACCTGCGGCTGGTCGGCCAGCCAGCGGGCGACCGTCAGGCCGCTCTCGCCGTGGCGGTCGAGCCGCGTGGCCAGCGTGCGCAGGCCGCGCAGGGTCTGGTAGGCGTCGTCGGGCGACACCGCCCAGCCGTGATCCTGGATCGAGGCCGCGACGCGCGCGCCGATCGCCGCGTCGGTCGTGGCCACCGAGCCCATGAACACGTCCGAATGGCCGCAGACGTATTTGGTCAGGGCCTGGACGCTGAGATCGACGCCGTGGGCCAGCGGCTTGAACAGCCGGCCCGCGCCCCAGGTGTTGTCGATCAGGGTCAGCACGCCGCGCTGGCGGGCGGCCGCGGCGATGGCCGCCACGTCCTGCATCTCGAACGTCAGGGAGCCCGGCGATTCCAGCACGATCAGCCGCGTCGTCGGCCCGGCCAGGGCCAGCAGGCCGGCGGCGTCCAGGCGCGGGTCGTAGTAGTCCACGGTCACGCCAAACCGGCGCAGCACCTTGTCGCAGAACTGGCGCACCGGCTTGTAGACGCTATCGACCACCAGCAGGTGATCGCCGGCCTCGAGCACGGCCATGATCCCGGCCGTCAGGGCCGCGAGACCGGATGGAAACAGCTGGACCGCCGTCGCGCCCTCAAGCTCGGCCAGGGCGTCCATCAGCGCGAACTGCGCGGCCAGGCCGGCCCGGCCATAGCCGAGCGTGCCGTCGTACAGCGCCCGCGCGTTGGGCAGCAGCACGGTCGAGCCGCGCTGAACCGGCGGGCCGACGGTCCGGGCCGGCAGGCCGTCGGTCTGGCCGGCGTGGATCAGGCGGGTTTCTTCGTCCATGCGGGTTGCCAGGGTTGGCGCCAGGGAGTGATGCTGGCGACACCCATAGGGCGGCTTGGCGCCGCCGATCAAGGACACCCGCCGTGAAACGACTCGCCATCGCCCTTCTGCTCGCCTTTTCGGCGGCCGGGTGCGAGCGCAAGGCGACCGTCCCCACGGCGCCGGACAGGGTGGCGGTCACCGACGCCGCGGGCATGACGGCCCCCGCCAGCCGCACCCTGGCGGCGGTCAAGGCCCGGGGCGCCCTGCGCTGCGGCGTCAATCCGGGGCTGGCCGGCTTCGCTCACCAGGATGGCCAGGGGCGCTGGACCGGGTTCGACATCGACTTCTGCCGCGCGGTGGCCGCCGCCGTGCTGGGCGACCCGGGCCGGGTGGTGTTCGTGCCGCTGGCCAACGAGGCGCGGTTCGCCGCGCTCAAAGCCGGCCGGATCGATCTGCTGTCGCGCAACACCAGCTGGACGTTCAGCCGCGACGCCGCCGAGGGCGTCGATTTCGCCGGAGTCAGCTACTACGACGGTCAGGGCTTCCTCGCGCCCAGGGACCTTGCGCTGGAGAGCGCGGCGGAGCTGTCGGGGGCCAAGGTCTGCGTGCAGTCCGGCTCGACCAGCGAACTGAACCTGCGCGACTGGTTCAGCGCGCGGTCGATCAACTGGATGCCCGTGCTGGCGCCGACCGTGGAGCGGGCGCGGCGGAATTACGAGCGGGGGATCTGCGACGTGCTGTCGGCCGACATCTCGGCCCTGGCCTCGGCGCGATCGACGTTGCCCGACCAGAACGCCCATGTCCTGCTGCCCGACGTGATCTCCAAGGAGCCGCTGGGCCCGGCTGTGCGCCAGGGCGATCCGGGCTGGACCGACGTGGTGCGCTGGACGCTCAACGCCCTGGTGCTGGCCGAGGAGCTTGGCGTGACGGCCGACAACGCCGACCGGATGCGCAAGGAGACGACCTCGCCGGAGGTGCGACGGTTGCTGGGCGCCGACACCGGCTATGGCGCCATGCTGGGGCTGGACGACGCCTGGGCCCTTCGCGCGATCCGCGCCGGCGGGGCCTACAACGAGGTGTTCGACCGCAATCTGGGCAAGGATTCGGCGCTGAAGCTCGAACGCGGCCAGAACGCCCTGTGGAACGCGCCCAGGCCGGGCCTACTGTATTCGCCGTCGCTGCGGTAGTTCGAGAGTCCCCGGCTTTCCAGTTCACCGTCATGGCCCGACTTGTTCGGGCCACCCAGGCGTGGTGAGTCTTCCGGCTGGGTGCAGCGTTCGTGGTTGGCCCGGACAAGCCGGGCCATGACGGAGGTGGGGTGGACGGGCCGCGTCATTGCAGGACGGGCTTTGGAGCGCGGCGATCCCGTCAGGCCGGGCCGGTCACGACCGGGACATCCTCGCGGGCGCCCCATTCGGCCCAGGAGCCGTCGTAGACCGCCGCCCGGTCCTTGCCGAGCCGGGCGAGGGCCAGGGCGAGGATGGCGGCGGTGATGCCAGAGCCGCAGCTGGCGATCACCGGCCTGTTGATATCGACCCCGGCTTTCTCAAATATTTCCGCCAGTTGCGGGGCAGACTTCATCGTTCCGTCGGGCGCGATGAGGTCGCTGGACGGCACGCTGCGAGCGCCGGGCATGTGACCGCCGCGCAGGCCGGGACGGGGCTCGGGCGCCTCGCCGACGAACCGGGCGGCCGGGCGGGCATCGACCACCTGTTCGCGACCGGTCTCCAGCGCCTTCCGCACCTGGGTCAGGTCGCGGACCAGATCGGTGCTGAAGCGCGGCGTGAAGTGGCGCTCGCGGGGCGGGGAGGGGATGTCCGAGATCGGCCGGCCCTCGGCGATCCATTTGGGCAGGCCGCCGTCGAGCACGACCACGTCGAGGTGTCCCATGGCCCGGAAGGTCCACCAGACCCGCGCCGCCGAGCGCAGCCCGAACTGGTCGTAGACCACCATCCGCGCGCCGTCGCCCAGACCCAGCTTGCGGACCCGCGAGGCGAACTTGACCGCGCCCGGCAGCATATGCGGCAGGTCGGTCGCGTCGTCGGCGATGTCGTCGATGTCGAAGAACACCGCGCCGGGGATGTGGGCCAGGGCGTAGTCCGCCCTCGCGTCGCGCTCCTCGTGCGGGAAGCACCAGGTGGCGTCGATGATCCGCACATCGGGCGCCTGCAGATGGTCGGCGAGCCAGGCGGTGGAGACGAGCGGATCAGCCATCGGTCTTGGGGTCCCTAGAGCCAGTCGGGGACCGGCAGGCCGCGTTCCGCGAGGAACGCCGGATTGAACAGTCTGCTCTGATAGCGCGATCCGTAGTCGCACAACACCGTCACAATGGTGTGGCCGGGCCCCAGTTCCCGGGCCAGTCGCATGGCGCCGGCCACGTTGACGCCCGACGAGCCGCCCAGCACCAGGCCCTCGTGCCGGGCCAGGTCGAAGATCATCCGCAGCATTTCATCGTCGGAGACCCGGTACGCGTGATCGACGGCCAGACCCTCAAGGTTGGCGGTGATGCGCCCCTGGCCGATGCCCTCGGTGATCGAGGAGCCCTCGGCCTTCAGCTCGCCGGTCGTGTAGTAGCTGTAGAGCGCCGCGCCGTAGGGATCGGCCAGGCCGATGGCCACATCGGGCTTCCTCGCCCGCAGGGCCGCGGCGACCCCGGCGAGGGTGCCGCCCGAGCCGACCGCGCAGATGAAGCCGTCGATCCGGCCGCCGGTCTGCTCCCAGATCTCGGGGCCCGTGGTCGTTTCGTGCGCCCGGCGGTTGGCGACGTTGTCGAACTGGTTGGCCCAGATCGCGCCGTTCGGCTCGGACTTCGCCAGGTCCTCGGCCAGGCGGCCGGATTGGCGGATGTAGTTGTCGGGGTTGGAGTAGGGAAGCGCGTCCACCTCGATCAATTCGGCGCCGGCCAGGCGGATGGCGTCCTTCTTTTCCTGGCTCTGGGTGCGCGGGATGACGATGGTCGTGCGATAGCCCAGGGCGCTGGCGACCATGGCCAGGCCGATGCCGGTGTTGCCCGCCGTGCCCTCGACGATCCGCCCGCCGGGGCGCAGCAGGCCCCTGGCCTCGGCGTCGCGGATTATGGCCAAGGCGGCCCGGTCCTTGACCGACTGGCCGGGATTGAGGAACTCGGCCTTGCCGAGAATCTCGCAGCCGGTCGCCTCGCTGGCGGCCTTCAGCCGGATCAGCGGGGTGTTTCCGATGGCGTCGAGGACGCTGGCGTGGATGGTCATGCGAGGTTCCGCCGGAATTGCTGGTCCAACCTAGATCGTGCGCCGGCCGCGCCGTGCAACCGTAGTTTTTCTAAAAGGACCCGGCCAATACCCCAATCGCTATGGCCCGATGTGTTCGACCATGACGAACAACATCGCGGCCCACCCCTTCGCGTCATCCCGGGGAGCGAGCCTCAAGCGACCCCGGACTTGATCCGGGGTTCGAAGGACGCAGGGAGGACATGCGGAGCAAGCCCGGTTCAGGTCCGGCTCAGGCTCAGCTGGATCACATCCGTCCGGCCGGTGCGAAAGCCCGCCTCGCAGTAGCTGAGGTAGTAGCGCCACATCTTGCGGAACCGCTCGTCGAAGCCCAGTCGCCGGATGTCGTCCCAGGCCGCCTCGAAACGATGGCCCCATTCGGCCAGGGTGTCGGCGTAGTGCTGGCCGTAGCGGGGCGCGGCGTCCCAGACCAGGCCCGCGCGGTCGATCTGGTTGCGCAATGCCGTCTCGCTGGGCAGCATCCCGCCGGGGAAGATGTATTTCTGGATGAAGTCGGCGTGGCGGCGGTACACGTCGAACAGCTCGTCCTTGATGGTGATGATCTGCAGGCCGGCGCGGCCGCCGGGCGACAGCACATCGCGGATCTTGGCGAAATAGGTCGGCCAGTATTCCTCGCCGACCGCCTCGAACATCTCGATCGAGGCGACGCGGTCGAAGCGACCCTCGACATCGCGGTAGTCGATCAGCTGGATGTCGGTTTTCTCCGCCAGCCCCTGCTCGAACAGACGTTTCCTCGCGAAATCATACTGTTCGCGCGAAATCGTGATGCCGGTGACCTTCGCCCCGACCTCGGCCGCCGCGAACTCGGCGAATCCGCCCCAGCCGCAGCCGATCTCCAGCACCTCATGGCCGGACTGCAGGTCCATGGACCGCGCCAGGGCCGCGTACTTGTGTTTCTGGGCCTGGTCGAGCGGCTCGCCCGGCCGTTCGTAGACCGCCGAGCTGTAGGTCATGCTCGAGTCGAGCCAGCGGGCGTAGAAGTGATTGCCCAGGTCGTAGTGGGCATGGATGTTCTTCTGCGACCCGCGACGGTCGTTGCGGCGCATCATATGGACCACGAAGTCCACCGCCCGCACGATCGGATTGCCCTTCACCAGCGCCTGCAGCCGGTCGAAGTTGAGCGCGAAGCCGGTCAGCAGCGCCGAAAGGTCGGGCGTGTCCCATTCACCCGCCATGTAGCCCTCGGCGAAGCCGATCGAGCCGGCGGCGAGGCAGCGGCGGATGAAGCGGTAGTCGCGGACGATCAGCCGGGCCTCGGGTCCGGGTTCCGCGCCGCCGCAGCGGATTTCGGATCCACCGGGCAGGACCCAGGTCAGCGATCCGTGGCGCCAGTTGTCGGCGCACAGCCGCACGGCGGTGCGGAAGACCGCGGGCGCGATGCGCAGGGCGGGCGAATCGCTCGCCTGCCGGTCGTCCGTGGGCGTCAGGTCCGTGAACGTCATGGGCGCTCCTTTCCGTCCAGCGGAGAGTAACATCGTTTTTTCCCGTAGCGCGAGAGAAGAGCGCGGGCGGCCCCGGCGATGGTCGGCGCCGCGGGCGTGCGGCGCCTGGCCAGGCGCCGGGCGGCTTGACCACCCTCGCGTCAACGCTCACACCCTGACGACATGGATCTAGCCTCTCTCCAGTCGCTGTTGACCGCTGTCGCGGGCGTCCGCGTGGCCTGCGTCGGCGATGTGATGATCGACCGGTTCGTCTATGGCGAGGTCAGCCGCACCTCGCCCGAGGCGCCCGTGGCCGTGCTGGCGCGCGGGCGCGAGACGACCATGCTGGGCGGGGCCGGCAACGTGGCGCGCAATGTCGCGGCGCTGGGCGGGCTGGCGGCCCTGACCGGTGTGATCGGCGACGACGCGGCGGCCAACGAGGCGCTTGGATTGATCGGCGCCGAGGCGGGCATGGAGGGCCATCTGGTCGCCGAGCGTGATCGGCCGACCACGGTGAAGACCCGCTACGTCGCCGCCGGCCAGCAGCTGCTGCGCGTCGATTCCGAAGATTCCCGGCCCGCCGGCAAGGAGACCGAGGCCCGGCTGGTGACGGCCGTGCGCCACGCCGCGGGCGATGCGGGCGCCATCCTGCTGTCCGACTACGGCAAGGGCGCGGTGACGCCGGCGGTGATCGAGGCCTGCCTGGCCGCCGCCAAGGCGTCGGGCGCGGTGCTGATCGTCGATTCCAAGGCCCGCAGCTTCGCCCGTTATGGCGCGGCCGACATCGTCAAGCCGAACGCCGCCGAACTGGCCTCGGCCACCGACCTGCCGACGGAAACCGACGCCGAGGTCGAGGCCGCCCTGACCCGGGCGCTGGACCTGTCGCGGGCCAGGGCCGTGCTGGTCACCCGCGCCGCAAAGGGCATGAGCCTGGCCGTGCGCGGGCAGGGCGTGCGCCACTTCCCCGGCCGGCCGCGCGAGGTGTTCGACGTCTCCGGCGCGGGCGACACGGCGCTGGCGGCGCTGGGTCTGGCGTTGGCGGCCAAGGCGTCGCACGAGGACGCGGTGGCCTTCGCGCTGCTGGCCTCGGGCGTGGTGGTCGGCAAGGCCGGCACGGCGGTGGCCACGCCGCACGAGCTGATCGAGGCCGAGCTGACCGCCCACATGGCGCCGGCCGAGGCCAAGGTGGTCATGCCCGCCCAGATGGCCCAGAAGGCGGCCGCCTGGCGCGCCCAGGGGCTGAAGGTCGGCTTCACCAACGGCTGTTTCGACATCCTGCACAAGGGCCACGTCGCCTATCTCGCCCAGGCGCGGGCCTGGTGCGACCGGCTGATCGTCGGGGTCAACAGCGACCGGTCGGTGCGGGCGCTGAAGGGCGAGGGGCGGCCGGTCAACGATCTGGAATCCCGCGCCCTGGTGCTTGCCGGCCTGGGCTTCGTCGATCTGGTCGCGCCGTTCGACGAGGATACGCCCGTCGCGCTGATCAAGGCCGCCCGGCCCGACGTGCTGATCAAGGGCGCCGACTATACCGTCGAGGGCGTGGTCGGCCACGACCTGGTCGCGTCCTGGGGCGGCGAGGTGAAGCTCGCGCCCATCGTCGAGGGCTATTCCACCACCGCCGCCATCGCCCGCATGATCGAGAAAGCCTGAGTCCATGAGCCGCCGCATCATCTTTGTCACCGGCGGGGCCGGCTTCATCGGCTCCAACATCATCGCCAGACTGGCCGAGGATCCCTCGCTCGACCTCGTGGCCTGCGACTGGCTGCACGAGGCGGACCTCGGCAAATGGAAGAACCTGGCCAAGCACCCGATTGGCGACTTCGTGGCCCCCGAAGACATGATGGACTGGCTCGAGAAGCGCTGGCGCGACATCGACATGGTCGTCCACATGGGGGCCATCAGCTCGACCACCGAACCGGACGCCGACAGGATCATCCACCAGAACTTCGGCCTGTCGCGGGACCTGTTCCGCTGGTGCGCCGACCGCCAGCGCCGGTTCGTCTACGCCTCCTCGGCCGCGACCTATGGCGACGGCGCCCAGGGCTTCGACGACCGGGACGACATCGACAGCCTCAAGGCCCTGCGGCCGCTGAACACCTATGGCTGGTCCAAGGCCCTGTTCGACCTGTTCGCCGCCCGCCAGGCGGCCCGCGACTATGCCCCGCCGCAGTGGGTGGGCCTGAAGTTCTTCAACGTCTACGGCCCCAACGAGGAGCACAAGGCGTCGATGAAGTCGGTGGCCTCGCAGATCTGGCCGCATGTGCGCGAGGGGCGGGCCGTGCAGCTGTTCAAGTCGCACAGTCCCGACTACGAGGACGGCGGCCAGCTGCGCGACTTCGTCTATGTCCGCGACGTGGCCGACGTCGTGCAGTGGCTGCACCAGTCCGAACAGGTCAACGGCGTCTACAACCTGGGCTCGGGCAAGGCCCGGTCGTTCAAGGACATGGCCGACAACGTGTTCAGGGCCGCCGGCCGCGAGCCGCGGATCGACTACATCCCGATGCCGACCTCGATCCGCGACAAGTACCAGTATTTCACGCAGGCGAAGATGGATCGCCTGCGGGACGCTGGCTATCCGGGCCAGATGACGCCCCTGGAGGACGGCATCGGCGAGTATGTCGGCAAATTCCTCAACACGGCTGACCCGTACCGGTGAACCTTCCTTCTCCCGGAGGGAGAAGGTGGCCTGCGGAGCAGGTCGGATGAGGGATTACGGGGCTGACCGGCTCACGCCGTAACCCCTCACCCTCCCAGCGCGTCGCGCCGGGCCCCTCCCTCTCCCGCCGGGAGAGGGTACGTCAACGCCCTGTTCGGTATGAAGGCGCTGACGCCCACGCCATCCTCGTGTAACGCTCGGGCCATGTTCGGTCTGAAGGGATTCAAGCGATGGATCGCGCTGGGGTTGGGGGCCCTGGCCGTGGTGCTGGCCATCGGCGCCTTTGCGTTCCGCATCGACATCCTGCGCACCTCGCTCGATCCCCGCGTGCCGTTCCAGGCCTATGCGCCGCCCCGGGCGCCCGACTATGCCGAGGCCAGGGCCTGGGCCCTGCCGATCGACAGCCGACCCGCCGCCGCCCTGCCGGCGGACGTGTTCTTCATCCATCCCACCACCTACGACGGCGGCAATCACTGGAACGGACCGTTCCGCGACCAACAGGCGGCGCGGATGCTCGACCGCGTCATGCTGCCCAACTACGCCGGGCCGTTCGCGCGGGTCGGGCGGATCTTCGCGCCGCGCTACCGCCAGGCCAGCCTCTATTCGCATCTGACCCTGCGCGAGGACGCCCGGGCCGCGCGGGCCTTCGCCTATACCGACGTACGGGCCGCCTTCCGCGTTTGGCGCGCCCGGCACGACAGCGGCCGGCCGTTGGTGCTGGTCGGGGTGGAACAGGGCGGCCTGCTGGCCGAGCGGCTGCTGCGCGAGGAGATCGCGCCCGATCCGGCCCTGCGCAAGCGGCTGGCGGGGGTCTATCTGATCGAGACCATCGCGCCGGCCGACCGCTATGGTCCAGGCGCCCCGGTCCCGGCCTGCGCCAGGCGGGCGGAGGCGGGCTGTGTCGTCGCCTGGGCCACGCCGCGCGACGGCGACCGGCGGCGCACCCGCGACCGGGCGCTGGTGTGGGACGGCGACATGCTGGTCGTCCTCGATGGCCGCGCGCCGTTGTGCGTCAACCCGCTGACCGGGTCGCGGACGGACGCGCCCGCCGACGCGCACCAGAGCCTGGGCGCGGCCAACGCCACCGGCATGGGCTGGGGCGTGCGGCCGCCGTTCCTCAAGCGCCAGGTGAGCGCCCGCTGCATCGACGGCCTGCTCGACGTGTCGGAGGCGAAGTCCTCGGCCTTCCGCCCCGCCCGGGGCTGGGCCGACCGGCTGAAGGCGGCCCCCTACAACCTGTTCTACGGCGACCTGGAGGCCGACGCCCAGGCCCGCGTCACGACCCTGCTGGGGCGCCAGGTCTATGGCCGCGCCGCCGCGCCGATCACCCGTTCGATCCCGGTGAAGACCTCGCCGGTCCACAGGATCGATTAGGGCGCCAGGGTCTTCAGCCCCGCGTATTGCGGCTGGTCGATGCGCACCTGGTCGATGATGCTGGCCTTGAGATGGGCCAGCACGGCCGGGTCGGACCCATCGATGCCGCCGTCGGCCAGGCCATCGCACAGGGCGGCGTTGAGGGTGGCGAAGTCGCCGTCCCGGCCGAGCAGCGCGCGCAGCCGCTCCACCGCGCGCGCCTCGGCCGCCGGCCCCTGTTCCAGCTCGCGCTTGACCGCGCCCAGGGCGTTGACCGCCACCCGGGCCAGAAAGGCGTCGCGGTCCTTCAGGTTCGGCGCGGCGCGCTCCTCGATGAACTTGATCACCGAGTCGATCAGTTCGGGGGCCGTGGGATGGGTGATCATTGGGCCCGCTCCAGCAACGCCATCAGGTCGATCTCGGTCTCGGAGGTGCGCCGGCCGATCATCGCCCGCTCGACGGACGGGTCGGTCCCGTTGGCGAACGAGGCGTACATGCCCAGACACATGCAGCCCCACTTCAGCGAGCCGAGCATCTGCCAGTAGAGCACCCGCTCCAGCGCGATCGGCGCGCCGCCGGCGGCTTCGTAGCCGGCCAGCAGGTCGGCGTAGTCGCCAAACCCACCCACGGGTTTGGCCCCGCCGAAACGCCAGGAGGCGGTGCAGATCCAGCCCATGTCCTCGGCCGGGTCGCCGATATGGACCAGCTCCCAGTCGAGCACGGCGGCCAGGCCCGTCCGCGGGCTGAACATGAGGTTCCCGTTGCGAAAGTCGCCATGCAGCATGACCGGCCGCTCCAGCGGCGGGGCCTTGTCCTTGAGCCACTTGAACGCCGCCTCGAAGATCGGCCGGCGGGCGTCGAGCGTGCGGTAGACGGCCTCGTACTTGGCCAGCTCGTCCAGCGCGCTCGAGCGGTTCAGCGGCGGCAGGCTCTCGTCCAGCGGGATGGCGTGGATCTTCGCCAGGGCCTCGCCGCACTGGAAGGCCAGTTTCGGCCGAATGGCCGCGAAATTGTCGTCGCGGGCGATGCGTTTGCCCAGGGTCTCGCCCTCGACGGCGGCCATCACATAGGCCTCGCCGACATCGCTGCCCGGATCGCAGATGGCCAGCACCTCGGGGACCGGCGCCCCCTGTTTGGCGGCGGCGCGGATCAGGGCGGCCTCGGTGGCCAGCGGCGTGGCAAGGCCCGTGACGCTGCCCGTTCCCGGCGGCTTGCGGCGCAGGATCAGCGGCCGGCCGGTGTCGAGACTGAAGGCCCAGGTTTCCTGGCTGGCCCCGCCCGACAGGCGGCGCAGGCCGGTGATGGCGGTTCCGCCGAGTTGCGGGGCGATGGCGGTGAGGGCGGCTTGCAGATCGTTGGCTTGCACGGGGTGTCCTGCGTCCTTCGAGACGCCCGCTTACGCGGGCTCCTCAGGATGACGGTCGTTTGTGGGCTGCACGGAGTTCGTCATGGTGAGGAGCGAGGCGCAAGCCTCGCGTCTCGAACCACGCACCCCTTCACCCCGCGTCAGTCAAACCGCCCGCGCGCCAGTCGAACAGTTCCTGCAGCACGCGCACCGCCTGGCCCCGCTCGGAGGTCAGGCCGGGGTCGCGGTTCAGGATCAGCCGGGCGTCGTCGGCGGCCGCGGCGATCATCGCGCGGTGCGCCACCGGGTCGGCCAGGCGATAGGCCGGAAAGCCGCTCTGCTTGAGGCCCAGCGGGTCGCCGCCGCCGCGCAGCTCCAGATCCTTTTCGGCGATCAGGAAGCCGTCGTCGGTGCGCCGCAGGATATCGAGCCGCTGCTGGGCGGTGTCCGACAGCGGCGGGTCGTAGAGCAGCACGCAGGCGCTCTCCCGCCGGCCGCGACCCACGCGGCCGCGCAGCTGGTGCAGCTGGGCCAGGCCGAACCGCTCGGCCTGTTCGATGACCATGATGGTGGCGTTGGGCACATTGACGCCGACCTCGACGACGGTGGTGGCCACCAGCACCGGCAGGCGGCCCTCGGCGAACTGCGCCATCACCGCGTCCTTCTCGGCCGGGGCCATCTGGCCGTGGACCAGGCCCACCTGGGCGCCCATGACCTTGCGCAGTTCGACCACGCGGTGTTCGGCGGCGGCGAGGTCGGCGAATTCGCTCTCGCTGACCATCGGGCAGATCCAGAAGGCCTGGGCCCCGCCGCGCACGGCGTCCTGCAGCCGGGTGATGATCTCGCCCATGCGCGGGGAGGGGACGACGCGGGTGGCGACCGGCGTGCGGCCCGGCGGTTTTTCGTCGATGCGGCTGACGTCGAGGTCGCCGAACACGGTCAGTTCCAGCGTGCGCGGAATCGGCGTGGCCGACATGGCCAGCAGATGGGCGCTCTCGCCCTTGTCCTGCAGCCGTTTGCGTTCGCTGACGCCGAAGCGGTGCTGCTCGTCGATCACCGTCAGGCCGAGCGCGCGATAGCGGACGTCGTCCTGGAACAGGGCGTGGGTGCCGACCGCGACATCGGCCGCGCCGTCCATCAGGGCCATCAGCTTTTCGGTGCGCACGCCGCCCTTGTCGCGGCCGGTCAGCAGCACGACGCGCAGGCCCTGGGCCTCCAGCGGCGCGGCGATGGTCTCGAAATGCTGTCGGGCGAGGATCTCGGTCGGGGCCATCAGCACCGACTGCAGCTTCGCCGCCGCCGCGTCGGCCATGGCCAGCATGGCGACGATGGTCTTGCCCGCGCCGACGTCGCCGTGCAGCAGCCGGCTCATCCGCTCGCCCGATTGCAGGTCGCCGCGCACCTCCGACAGGGCGCGGATCTGGGCGCCGGTCAGTTTCCACGGCAGGGCGGCCTCGATGCGGTCGGCCAGCGCGCCGGCCGGAATCACCGGCGCGGGCTGCGCGCGACGCGCCGCCTTGCGCTGGGCCAGCGCCAGCTGGTGGGCCAGCAGTTCGTCATAGGCCAGCCGCCGCCGATGCGGGGCCAGCGGCGACAGGTCGGCGTCGGTCTGTGGATTGTGGAACCGCTCCAGCGCCGCGCGCCAGCCGATGAAACCCTCGCGGGCCTTCCAGGCGCCGTCCTGCCATTCGGGCAGCTCCGGCGCCCGCGACAGAGCCTCCAGCGCCAGCTTGCGCACCGTGCGGGCCGGCAGGCCGGTCGTGGCCGGATAGACGGCCTCGGTCTCGGGGATCTCGGCGGCCCGCTCCACCGGCAGGATGTAGTCCGGATGAGCCATCTGGATCTCGTTGCCCCAGCGCTCGATCTTGCCGCTGACCACGCGTCGCGCGCCGACCGGATGCTGGCGCATCAGATGCTCGCCGTGGCCCTTGAACCAGATCAGCGTCAGGAAGGCCGTGCCGTCGAAGGTGCGGATCTTCCACGGCTGGTCCATGCGCATGGGCTTGGTGTGCAGCTCGACCTCGACGTTGAGGGTGTGCACCTGGCCATCGATCACGCTGTCGACCGTCGTCGGCGTGCGGTGGATCAGCGACGATGGCCCGAGGAACAGCACGTCGCGCACCAGCGGCCCGGCGACCCGCTCGACCAGCGGCTCAACCTTCGGCCCCACGCCTTTCAGCGTGCTGACCGGGGCGAAGAGCGGAAACAGAATCTCGGGGCGCATGAGAGGTAGTGTAGCGCGTCCTACGTGCGTCCTTCGAGACGCGATCCTGAGGGATCGCTCCTCAGGATGACGAAGAGAGGTGGGCTGCAAAACTGCTCGTCATGGTGAGGAGCGAGGCCCCAGCCGAGCGTCTCGAACCACGCGCACTGGCGCCGCCACCCAACCCGCTCTATATCCGCCGCCTCTGCATGGACGAGCATCGCCTCAAGAAGATCAGGCTGCGGGCCTGGCGCCGTGGATTCCGGGAAGCGGACCTCATTCTGGGGCCGTTCGCGGACAGGCATTGCCCGGAGATGACCCCGGCCCAGCTCGACGCCTTCGAGGCGTTGATGGAAGAGGCCGACCAGGACATCTACGACTGGTATCTGGGCAAGACCCCCGTCGCGCCGCACATCGATCCTGAAATCTTCGCCCTGCTGCGGGCCTTCGATCCGTCCGGAAGACCGGCCGGTGGCTGATCTCAAACAGGTGGCCAAAGCCGACGGCCGGCTGGACCTGACCGGCGCGCCGGAGGGGTTCGACGCCCTGGTCATGGCCGACATTGCGCGCGCGCGCGGCGGCCTGACCGTGTTCGTGGCCCGCGACGGCGGCCGGGCCAGCGCCTTCATCGACGCCATGCGCTTCTTCGCGCCGGAGCTGCCGGTGCTGCAGTTTCCGTCGTGGGACTGCCTGCCCTATGACCGCACGGGCCCGTCGGCCGGCGTCGCGGCCCAGCGCATGGCCACGCTGTCGGCCCTCGCGCGGGGCGAGGCATCGGCCAAGGCCTCGCTGCTGGTCGTCTCGGCCCCGGCCATCCTGCAGCGGGTGCCCTCGCGAACCGATCTGGCCAGGGCCGGCTACAGCGCCCGGCCGGGCCAGGACGTGGCCATCGCCGATCTGGAGCGCTATTTCGCGGTCAACGGCTACAGCCGCGCCTCGACGGTGTCCGAGCGCGGCGAATTCGCCATCCGCGGCGGGGTGATCGACGTCTTCCCGCCGGGCGGCGAGGAGCCGGTGCGGCTGGACCTGTTCGGCGACACGCTGGAATCGATCCGCGCCTTCGATCCCGAGACCCAGCGATCGACGAAACAGCTGAAGTCCATCGACCTGCTGCCGGTCAGCGAGGTGCTGCTCGACGCCGACGCCATCGCGAGGTTCCGCAAGGGCTATGTCTCGCGGTTCGGCGCGCCGGGCGAGGACGCCCTCTATGACACGGTCAGCGAGGGCGGCCGGCGCGCGGGTATGGAGCACTGGCTGCCGCTCTACTACGAGCGGCTGGAGACCCTGTTCGACTATCTGCCGGCGGGCGCCCTGATCGGGCTGGACCATCTGGTGGGGGAGGCGGAGGCCGAGCGGCTGGCGATGGTCGCCGACGCCTACGACGCCCGCGCCGGCGCTGACCGGCGGTCGGCCTATCGCCCGCTGGAGCCGCAGGCGCTGTATCTGACGGCTGACGAGCTGGCCTCGCGCGTCGCCGATCGGCCCAACCGCTGGTTCACGCCGTTCCAGAGCGACGCGCCCGGGGCCATCGACATGGGCGCCAAGCTGGGCCGCACCTTCGCCGCCGAGCGGGCGCAGGACAGCGTCAACCTGTTCCAGGCCACCGCCGACCACGCGACGCGCCAGTCGGCCGCCGGCAAGCGCGTGCTGTTCGCGTCCTGGACCGAGGGCTCGTCCGAGCGGCTGGGGACCATGCTGGCCGACCATGGCCTCAAGCGCGTGCCGTTCGCCCCCTACTGGCAGGCGGCCAAGGCGGCCGATCCCAAGACGCCGCAGCGCGTCGTGCTACCGCTGGAATCAGGCTTCGAGACCGACAACCTGGCGGTCATCTCCGAGACCGACATCCTCGGCGACCGCCTGGCCCGGCCACGCAAGAAACGCCGGGCGGCCAACTTCCTCGCCGAGGCCAGCGCCCTGACCCAGGGCGATCTGGTCGTGCACATCGACCACGGCATCGGCCGCTATGCGGGCCTGAAGACGCTCGAGGTCCAGGGCGCGCCGCACGACTGCCTGGAGCTGCACTACGCGGGCGACTCCAAGCTCTACCTGCCGGTTGAGAACATCGACCTGCTGACCCGCTACGGGGCCGACGGCGAGAATATCCAGCTGGACAAGCTGGGCGGCGCCGGCTGGCAGAGCCGCAAGGCCAAGGCCAAACAGCGGCTGCGCGAGATGGCCGAGGGCCTGATCCAGATCGCCGCCGCCCGCCAGCTGAAGTCGGTCGAGGAGACCGATCCGCCGTCCGGCCTGTTCGACGAGTTCTGCGCCCGCTTCCCCTACGAGGAGACGGACGACCAGCTGAACGCCATCGGCGACGTGCTGTCCGACCTGGCCAGCGGCCGGCCGATGGACCGGCTGATCTGCGGCGACGTCGGCTTCGGCAAGACCGAGGTCGCCCTGCGCGCGGCCTTCGTCATGGCCATGAGCGGCAAGCAGGTGGCGCTGGTCTGTCCGACCACCCTGCTGGCGCGGCAGCACTTCAAGACCTTCAGCGAGCGGTTGCAGGGTTGGCCGATGAGGGTCAGCCGCCTGTCGCGCCTCGTGCCCGCCAAGGAAGCGAACGAGACCCGCGAGGGGCTGGCCGCCGGCGAGATCGAGATCGTCGTCGGCACCCACGCGGTGCTGAGCAAACAGGTCAGCTTCAAGGACCTGGGCCTGGTGATCGTCGATGAGGAGCAGCACTTCGGCGTCAAGCACAAGGAGAAGCTCAAGGAGCTTCGCGCCGACGTGCATATGCTGACCCTGACGGCCACCCCGATCCCGCGCACCCTGCAGATGGCGCTCAGCGGCATCCGCGAGATGAGCATCATCGCCACCCCGCCCGTCGATCGGCTGGCCGTGCGCACCTACATCACGCCCTGGGATCCGGTGACCCTGCGCGAGGCGCTGCTGCGCGAGAAGTATCGCGGCGGCCAGGCCTATTTCGTTGTGCCGCGGATCAAGGACCTGACCGAGATCGAGCGGTTCCTGCGCGAGCAGGTTCCGGAGGTGAAGTTCGTCGTCGGCCACGGCCAGATGAGCCCGACCCAGCTGGAGGAGGTGATGAGCGCCTTCTACGACGGGCAGTACGATGTGCTGCTATCGACGACGATCGTCGAAAGCGGGCTGGATATCCCCACGGCCAACACCCTGATCATCCACCGCGCCGACATGTTCGGCCTGGCCCAGCTGTACCAGCTGCGCGGCCGGGTCGGCCGGGCCAAGGCGCGGGCCTATGCCTATATGACCACGCCGACCGAGAAGCAGCTGACCCTGTCGGCCGAGAAGCGGCTCAAGGTGCTGCAGTCGCTCGACAGCCTGGGCGCCGGATTCCAGCTGGCCAGCCACGACCTCGACATCCGCGGCGGCGGCAACCTGCTCGGCGACGAACAGAGCGGCCATATCAAGGAAATCGGCGTCGAGCTGTACCAGCAGATGCTCGAGGACGCGGTCGCCGAGCTGCGCCAGAAGCAGGGGGCCGAGGCCCTGGCCGATCGCGGCTGGTCGCCGCTGATCAACACGGGCGCGGCCGTGATGATCCCCGAGGCCTATGTGCCGGACCTGAACGTGCGGCTGGCGCTCTATCGCCGCCTGTCGGAGGCGGAACAGTCGCAGGACCGCGAGGCCCTGGCCGCCGAACTGATCGACCGGTTTGGTCCCATACCGCCCGAAGCCAGCAGCCTGCTCAAGGTCGTGGCCATCAAGGGCCTGTGCCGCGAGGCCAACGTGGCCAAGATCGATGTCGGGCCCAAGGGCGCCGTGGCCAGCTTCCGCGACGACCACTTCGCCAACCCGATGGGGCTGGTGAAGTTTATCCAGGCCAACCAGATCGTGTGGAAACTGCGCCCCGACCAGAAGATCGTCATCAAGGGCGAGTGGGACACCCCGGCCCAGCGGCTCGACGCGGCGGAGCGGATTTTGACCACCCTGGCGAAGCTGGCGAAGGCTGGGTAGCATGCGCCTGTCAGCGTCTGACGGCGCGCGCACCGCATTACCTGGGATTGCCGAACCCCAGCTTTTCGCGCATCCTGTCCGATAGGAATTCCGGGATGCGACCTATGGAAAATGAACCGGGGTTGACGGCGACGGTCTCGACCAAGGGCCGAGTCACGCTGCCCGCAGAGCTGCGTCGAAAGCTCAACTGGCGCCCCGGCATAAGGCTGACTATCGAGGATACGGAGGAGGGAGTGCTGTTGCAGGTTGCCCCTCCTGAACCCGACCCTTAGGCTGTAGGCGCAACCGCCGCCGTCTCCCGCGCCTTGTCGATGGCCTTGACCAGGCGCTCCGGCGACTCGGCGCCGGAGACGGCGATCTTGCCGTCGAAGATCATGAACGGCACGCCCGACACCCCGGCTTGATGGGCCTGGAAGTGCTCGCGGGCGACGGTGTCCTTGTCGATGCCTTCGGAAAACGCCTGCAGCAGGCGCAGCCGGTCCATGCCGGCCTTCTCGCCGATGTCGGCCAGCACGACCGGATCGCCGATGTCGCGCAGCTCGGTGAAGTAGGCCGCCAGCACGCCTTCGAGCACCGGGCCCTGCAGGCCCTCGCCCTGGGCCCAGCGGATCAGGCGGTGGGCAGCGTTGGTGTTGGGCGAGACCGGAATCTCGGCCAGGTTCCAGCTGATGCCGTCCTCGGCCGCGGCCTGGTCCAGCACCTTGCCGATCTCGGCGCGGCGTTCGAGGTTGGGAAACTTGGCGGCCATGTAGTTCTTACGATCAACGCCTTCCTCGGGCAGCGTCGGATCAAGCTGGTAGGGCCGCCAGGTCACGGTGGCCTTGAGGTCCGGCCGCATGGCCAGGGCCTTCTCCAGCCGCCGCCAGCCCAGATAGCACCAGGGACAGACGACATCGGCGATGAAGTCGATCTGCATGGCGGGACCTCCCGTTCGAGTTTAGCTGGCTTCGCGCTGCAGGGCGCGGCTGGCGGCCCGCTCCAGGGCCCGGGCGGCGTTCTCGCCCGGCTCGAGCTGGGCGATGCCAATGTCGAAATCGACGGTGAACGGCGACTTGCCGTCGCCGGCCTCGAAGGCGGTGCAGGCGATGACGGCCGCGATCCGCTCGGCCGCCGCGCGGGCCGCCGACTGCGGCGTGGCGGGCAGGGCCAGGGCGAACACCTCGGGACCCAGACGGGCGGCGGTGTCCTCGACCCGCACCAGCCGGCCGATCATCGAGCCGATCTGGGGGATGGCGCGGTCGAGATAGCCCCCGGCGCGGGCCGCCGTGGTCTCGGGCCGTTCGGCCAGCCGCAGCACGCAGACGCTCATCGGCCGGTTGCGCACGCGCGAGGCGTGGGCCAGCCGCACCAGGTGGCCGGCGAACAGGTCGCGCGTGAACAGGCCCGTGGCCGCGTCCATCAGGCCGCTGCTGCGCGCCCGCTCCAGCGCCTTGCGGATCGACACGGCGCGGCGATAGCTGCGCGACAGCTCGATAACCCGCTTGGCGGTCTCGGTTTCCGGCGTCTCGGGCGAGGCCACATCGGACACGCCGCGATGGAAGGCCTCGGACGTCGTGACGTAGCTCTCGCCGCGCAGATAGAGCAGGGCGGGGATATGGTAGAGGCGCGTGTTGCGGCGCATGCCGGCGGCGATGCTGAGCGCCTCGGCGCTGTTGTCGCCGGCCCACAGCACGACCGAGTCGAAGTCGCGTTCGTGCAGGTAGTCGAAGGCGGTGAAGGCGGTGAAGGCGCCGACCACGTCCGCGCCGCTGCGGGTCAGGGCGTTGCTCAGGGCCAGGAACTGCGGCGCCGGCTCGCCGACCGCCAGCACGCGATAAGGGTCGGCCTTGGGTTCGGGCAGGTCGAGGCGTCGGCCGCGCTCGGCGAAGGTTTCCAGCCGCAGCTCGAACTCTTCCTCGGCCACGGCCATGCGCACCAGCGATTCCAGCCGCAGCACGGCCTGGGCCGGATGCAGCGGCGGGGCCAGGGTCAGGTCGAAGGCGTAGCTGTCCAGCTGCGGGTCCGGATCGCCGATGGCGATCACCGGCAGGCGGCGCGGCGCGCAGGCGGCTTTCAGGCGCCGGGCCAGCGTCAGGGCGTCGTGGCCGCCGCTGGCCACATCGACGATGGCCGCCTCGATAGCGAGGTCGCCAAGCGCCGCGATGGCCGCGTACGGGCCCCGGGCCGTGATCGTGCGCCAGCCCAGACGGTCGAGCCCTTCGGCCAACGGTCCAGCCAGCGCGTCGTCCCGCGCGACGATCAAAATGCGGGCCTGAATTGACAAGCCGTCTGAACTCCCGCCCTTGACGCCGCCGGGCCCCCGCCGGCTATGCGCTGCGCGTCAAGATTCGCAACGCGTCACCATAGCAGAGGCGGGGCGCCGGCATAGGGATAGAGCACCGCGGGAGATGATGATGAGCGATAAACCCCTGGCCGGACGGGTCGCCGTCGTCACCGGCGCCTCAAGCGGGCTCGGACGCCGCTTCGCCCATGTGCTTTCCGACGCCGGCGCGGCCGTGGCGCTGATGGCCCGACGCACCGACCGGCTCGAGGCCGAGGTCGCCGCGATCGGCGCCAAGGGCGGCAGGGCGGTCGCCATTCCGCTGGACGTCGAGGACGTCGCGGCTATTGGGCCGGCCCTCGACGCGGCCCAGGCCGCGCTCGGCTCGATCTCGATCCTGGTCAACAATGCCGGCGTCGGCGGCGACGGCATGGCCATGGACATGAGCGTCGAGACCTTCGACCAGACCTTCGCGGTCAACGTGCGGGGCGTCTATTTCGGCGCGGTCGAGGCGGCGAAACGGATGATCGCCAGCGGCGTCGCCGAACGTGGCGAGGCGCGGATCATCAACATCGCCTCGATCGCCGCCTTCAACCAGCTGCCGGGCCTGTCGGTCTATTGCGCGTCCAAGGCCGCCTGCGCCTCGCTGACCAAGGGGCTGGCCCGCGAATGGGCCAGGCCCAGGATCGCCGTCAACGCCATCTGCCCCGGCTACATCGAGACCGAGATCAACAGCGACTGGTTCGCCACCGAAGGCGGCCAGAAGCAGATCAAGGGCTTCCCGCGCCGTCGCCTGATGGACGAGGACGTGCTGGACGAGGCCCTGCTGATGCTGGCCGGCCGCCGCGCGCACTTCATCACCGGGACGCTGATCAGTCTGGATGACGGGCAAATGTTGTAGAGGCAACCATAAGGGGTCTATTCCAGGGACGCCTGTTGCGTTACGCTCTCGATATGGCCGACGGATCCGTGACCCTCATTCTTGATGACGCGACGCTGGCGCGTCTGGAAAGCGTCGCCCGCGATTTCGGTATGTCGCCTGGCGATTACGCTGAAAACGTGCTCAGCCACGCGCTCTCCAATTGGGACGTGGCGGAGGATCTACGCCGACTGGCCGAGTATGATCGGACGGGGGAGTCCATTTCCGCTGAGGAAGCCCTCGACAATTTCGAGGCCAAGGTCCGCGCAAGGCTCGCCGCTCGGGCGTGACTTACCGGGTCGTCCTCACCGGAACTGCTGACGCCGACCTGGATCGGCTGGCAGCTTTCCTGGGCGGGCAGGGCGAGGATGTGGCGCTGCGGGCCGTGCGGCTCATCCGGGAGGCGATTGGAAGCCTTTCCAGAATGCCAGACAGAGGCCGACCGGTCTCGGAGCGTTTGCGCGAGCTGATCATCCCGTTCGGCGCGGGCGGCTACATCATCCGCTACCGTGTCAGCGGCCAGACCGTCCTCGTCGCCCGCGTCTTCCACAGTCTCGAAGACCGCCCCCTTGCCTGACCATGCGTCAGCGGCCTTAGCTCTGGGTCGAACCAGAGGAAACACGTCATGG
>Ga0172380_10000067_pt1 | contig 221004 bp, 193 predicted proteins | sample Leawe162metaG_FD_119747 | JGI IMG/M metagenome (GOLD analysis project Ga0172380, IMG submission 119747) | Leachate microbial communities from a municipal landfill in Southern Ontario, Canada - Leachate well 162 metaG | ecosystem: Engineered > Solid waste > Landfill > Unclassified | place... | reverse complement strand
TCAAACTCTTTGAGGATGCTGGCAATTTGACTTGGACTGAATTTACTCTTTTTCATTTTTTTACAATTTAAAGTTAGAATTTTTTCTACTTATAAATCGTACTATTTTTGGGGATGCTTACACTTAGGCTGGAACTAAGTATTCTTTCTCCTTGCATTTATTACTTTTTATTACCAGTTTTACACTACAAAGTGTGGAGGAGTTTTTTCACATTATATGTAATTTTAATATAAATAAAATTATGCCTTCGAAAAAGTTAGATTGGTTGAATACTGATGAAAGATTTGTTGCTTTTTTTGATATTCTTGGGTTTAAAGATTTAGTTAATAGAAATTCACATGCAGATGTTCTAAAGAAATTAAAGGCATTAAAAGACAAACTGAGTGATTTGCAAAAAAAGACCGAACTTCCTTTATTAAAAGCTGATGAGATTAATCAAAACCAAACTAGGTCAGTGACATTTTCTGACTCCATAATTCTTTTTTCTAATGGTGCTAGTATTTTAGATGCAAAGAAAATTATCTATGATTCCTATTTTATTTTGCGAACGGCCATAATTAACAAAATTGCAATAAAAGGCGCAATATCATTTGGAGAAATCACAGTTGATTTTGACAATAATTTATTTTTCGGACAACCAATCATTGATTCATACTTGTTACATGAAGAACTTGAAATGATTAATGTTGTTATAGATAATTACGCAGAAGTTAGAATAAGTAATTTGAAAGGTAATGAAGAGATAAATAAAGTACTGATAGATTATAAAGTACCAATGAAGTTTGGCAAGGCAAAACACAAGCTTCTCAGGCCTAGTAATAGCTCTATAATTAAAATGAGAATTATTCAAATGGAAAAAATGTATTCTACAACAAGTGGCAAACCAAGACGATATATTGACAATACTTTGGAATTTTTACATTCATTATAACTTCCTCGCCATTCTTATCTTTGACTAAGGCTGCTATTCTCCTTGCATTTATTGCTTTTTATCGCCAGTTTTACCCTACAAAGTGTGAGTGGTTTTCTTATACTTTAATGTCAACTGTAAGCAGTAAAAAATGAACGCTGTTTTTTCATACGCTAAATTCTGCAAGGAGTTGGAGTTTTCTCTTCCCGCAAGTACTGTGCAGCAAAGAAAAATATGGGCAACTACCATTATAGAAAATGATTTACACATAAAAGGCCTTTCCAGGTTGTTGCAGTGCGAACATAAAGTGGTCTCCAGGTTTTTATGGCTACTGAGTGAAACAGGTGCATTAAGTCCGGCTAAGTTATTGGCTGAGCTTCCGTTTTTATTCACCTTGTATGATGATCTTAGACCCGCTTACAAAACATCGTTTGCCTCGTATTGGCTTATTGCGGGCCTTCCACCCGAGAATGAAAGCAAGGCCATAGACTTATTGTTTCAATGGCTGTTATCGGCCGATACGAATGTCACCATCAAGTCGAGATCTGTTTTGGTGTTGTACCAACTCACCAAAAAATATCCTGAACTCAAGAATGAGTTAAAGATTTGTTTAGAAGACCGGATGGATAAATACAGCAAGGACTTTGAAAAAAGAGCAGCCAAAATTCTATTAAAACTCGGAGCAAGATTGCCGGAAACTCCACCTAGGTCGAGCGCATAATTCGTCTGACCATTTTCAATAGCTAACCCTATTCAGCTGTAACTTCCTTATTTTTTTAACTAATCTGTGGTCTTGTTTTTCCGGCTTTTTATGCTGAGTTTTACAAGGCGAGAGCTCGATAGCGTTTACACCTTGGCGTTAGGTGTGCTTTAACGGAGCCCTATACACACTAATTACAGAGAGTAAATGATAGAAGTTTTACACAATCATATAACGAGACGGTTGGGGAGTGACCTTGATAACTTAGACAAGGTTCTTTCTGTTTTCCGGCATGTCAAAACCAAACGTAACGAACAACTTTTGCAACAAGGTGATTATTGCCGGTATGTTTATTTTATTGCCAAAGGCTGTTTGCAGGTATACGTTTATGACAAGGATTTTAATGAAACCACACGTGATATTGTAATTGAAGATAACTGGTGCTCGGAGTTGTTAAGTTTTGGAAGTGGCATTCCGGCAACTGAAAACATAAGATGTGTTGAGGCTTGTGAACTTTTTGCTATTGACAGGCCATCATTTCAGACAATGATGGAAACCGTTCCGCAGTTTGATAAAGTGTACAAACAGATTCTTGAAGCATCCTATGCCAACTCTGTTTATCGTATTAATACGTTAGTTTCACTCACTGCTTTGGAAAGAATAAAATGGTTAATGGAATACAGACCCATGCTTATGACAAGGCTTTCCAGTAAGCTTATTGCTTCTTATCTGGGTATTAACAAAGACGTTTTTAGCCGATTAAAAGCTAAGCTGTAAAATGTAGACATTTGTCATCATGCGCCAAAAACGGATTGTTGAATTTTGTCTCATTATTCACAATTAATTTTTTTAAAGCAATGACAGAGTACTTATTATTATTTCGCAACGCAAGTGCCCGGAATGGTTACTTGTCGACCTTACAAGACATGGCTGAAGATATGCCCAAGTGGCAATCATGGATTGGCAATATCGCCATGCAAGGTAAGCTGGTGCACACTGCACCTGTTCAATATGACGCCACAATAGTTAACAACCAAGGTGTAACGGTAGGGCCACACAAAGAAAGTGACAGTGTTTTAGTTTCGGGGTTTTTAATCTGCAAATCCGACAACCCGGAGGAAGTTCAGGAATGGAGTAAAACCTGCCCGATTCTTAAATATCCAAACAGTTCAGTAGAAATCAGACCACTTATTCCTTTCCCAACAGACTAAGTATTTAGCTATGGATAGAATTTTAAATTCAGGGAAATACATTTTCCCGCTTTCATTTTTATTGTATGTTGGTTTGCATCTTGGAAAACCGGAAGTTGGTGCTTCGTTTGTGCCCGACTACATTCCGTTTCCGTACTTTTGGAATTACTTTACCTTGGTTTGTATAGTGTTATTTATTGTAGCTGCAATCATTGGCAAATACGATAAGTTGGCTTATGCGTTAATGGCGTTGTATGTAATACTAATGGCAGTTTTAGTTCACCTGCCCAGGGCAATGGGGTATGAATTAAGTACAGAAAACATGACCGCAGATTTGCTAAGAGAAAAGGAACTTGAAATGGTTAACATTTTTCGAAATATAATGGTTACAGGTGCGCTGCTGGCATTTGCAAAATTTGTAGCCAAAGACAAAAGAGTAACAGGTTAAATACATATACTCCTTAAGTCGGGAACAATGCATCCCCTTGTTTAATCGCGGGCTTCGGCCTGCGATTTTTCTTTATGCAGCTTTTGGTTACAAGGAAATATTTCTTAGCAAGAATTTCATAACAACTGAAATTAATTTGCTTTTGTTGCTTTTTATGGAGAGTTTTACGGGGCAGAAAAGTGTGGCGTTTTCACACCTTGATGCTAAGGCCACTTAAAGTACAACATAATGACAAGAAAAATTAAAACAATCGGACTTCTTCTGTTTATAGCGGTTGGCCAAATCGTTTTCGGACAGACAACCAACAAAGAAAAAGCTCTTAGCATAGGGAAAGAAGCAATCAAACTTATGGACAACGGAAAGATTGACGAAAGTATTGAGCTACTTGAAGAGGCTCAGAAACTTGATCCTGAAGACATCATCTATCCTTATGAACTTGGATATGCTTACTATGCCAAAAAAGATTACAAGAAGGCAAAAAAGTATCTTGAAAGTATATTAAAGCATAAGGATATTAACGACAGGGTTTATCAGTTGCTTGGCAATACTTACGACAACCTTGGCAACAGCGACAAGGCAATTGAAACCTACGAAGCTGGACTAAACTTGTTTCCCAATTCAGGCAACCTGTATTTAGAAATGGGCATAATGCAAATGGGCAAGAAGGATTACAACAAAGCACTTTCCTACTACGAAAAAGGGATAGAAGTAGCACCAAGGTTTTCTTCAAACTATTATTGGGCCGCTAAAATTTATTGTAGTTCATCAGAAGAAGTTTGGGGAATGATTTACGGAGAAATATTTATGAACTTGGAACGTAACAGCAAAAGGACTGCGGAAATAAGTAAGCTGCTTTTTGATACATACAAGAGTGAAATCAAGTTTTTGAGTGATACTTCCCTTTCTGTAAGTTTTAGTAAGAATGCAACAATAAATGTAAGCGACTTAACAGACCCCAGCAAGATGAAACTTCCATATGGTCTTGGTGTGTATGAGCCCACCTTAATGTTTTCAATTGCTGTTAAATCTATTGATATTAATTCACTTGACAATATTAGAAGCACCTTTATTGACAACTACTTTAAAAATGGGCACGATAAAACTTATCCGAATGTATTGTTCACCTATCAAAAGAAGGTTAAAGATGCCGGCCACATGGAAGCATATAACCATTGGATTTTAATGAAAGGTGATGGAGTAGGTTTTGATAATTGGCAATCAGCAAACAAGGAAAAATGGGACGGTTTCATAAAATGGTTTGGTGAGAACGGACTTAAAATTAATGACGAGAATAAATTTTATAGCGGACAGTATTAGACAGCTGACCCCAGCTATCCTTAACCTAAAATCAAGGACTTTCTGCTTGCATTTATTCTTTTTATCACCAGTTTTACCCTACAAAATGAGAGTGGTTTTTTTATACTTTGAGGTTAGTGGCATATGCTCAAAAAAAACATACTGACAATGAATAAAATTATAGTTTGTTTTCTTTCTGTTTTATTGACGAGCTGTCAGCAACATTCAAATGATGAATTTAAAGGATTCAGGGTAATTAGTATTAGCATGGGTATGAAACATTATCTGAATATGGAGGAGAACAAAGTAATAAGTGAAAAAATAATTGGACAGATAATCAATGCTGAGAGAATTAAGGGTCCGGTGAAAGGAATTGGGATAGAAATTAAATTAGTCAAAGTTTCTGACACGATACAAATTATGTCTTATGGTGGGTCAGAATATTTTAGGTACAATGGTGAATATTATAAAGCAAAAAAAAGCATCCTTTCCGATTCAATTATTAAGAAGTTTATTTATTAACAAAAACACAGGATTCACCCATCTAACCACTCAATTTAGCTTGCTTTTCACATTTTTTATCACCAGTTTTACGCTATTGCGTGGATGCACTTTTAAACGATATATTTAAAGTCAGCACACCCATTTAACAAGTAAAAAAGTATAAACTATGACAGGATTTAAGATTACTACTAAAGACCAACAAGAAATAAGATTTGAATTTTACCAGGATACTGCACCATCCACATCGAAAGCGTTTGTAAGTATTTTGCCATTTACCCGCACCTTTCACCATGCCCGAGTTTCAGGGCAGGAGATTTGGATAGACGATGTTCCACCGCTCGATATTATTCAGGAAAATGCATCGGTTTTTACTGAACCGGGTGAGGTGGTATTTGGTCCTTCAAAACCGGTAAGGACCAAAACAGCCAATTGTTTTGGTATATATTACGGGGAAGGAAAAGGATTGGATGCTTGTAATATTTTTGCAAGAGTACTAGAAAGCGACAAACAAAAACTGATGGATTTAGGCAACAGTATTTGGAAAAACGGCTCACAAGAATTAACGGTTTCATTGATTTAGCTCCAAGCTGCGCGTAACAGTTTTTTTGTTTTTTACCAGCAGATATGTTGTGGAAGTATATAAACATGAAGAGAAGTAATTTAGAATGACTGACAAAAATTAACTCAAAATAAAATAGCCATGAGTATCTTAATCACCCTACTACTTGTATTGGCAGGCATTGTAGCCTTGCTCTTAATCATGGCACTTTTCAGCAGGAAGGAGTATCATATACATCGTGAGATTATCATCAGCGTACCCCGGCAAAAAGTTTTCGACTACCTGAAGCAACTCAAAAATCAAGACAACTTTAACAAGTGGGTAATGGTGGATCCTGAAATGAAAAAAGAATTTAAAGGGACAGACGGTACGGTTGGATTTATTTACGGATGGAACGGAACAAAAGCGGGAGCAGGGGAGCAAGAAATTACCGGCATAGATGAGGGGAAAGGTATAGAAACAGAAATTCGTTTTGTGCGCCCCTTTGTATCCGTTGCCCATGCGAACATGCATACAGCATCAGTGTCAGATAACCAAACAAAAGTGACTTGGAGCAATGCCAGTGCAATGAAATATCCGATGAACATCATGCTTTCCATGATAGAAAAAATGCTGGCGAAGGACATGGATACAAGTTTGTTGACTCTGAAGACTATTCTTGAAAAATAGTGCATTACTTCCAGCGGTTAACTCATGGTATGCTTGGGAAGTTTATACACGGAGTGTCAAAAACCTGCTACTTTTCTTAACTTGCCGCCATGCAACAAGGTCCGGTGCGTTTAAATAAATTTATCAGTGAGAGTGGTTTGTGCTCCAGGCGAGAGGCCGACCGCTACATTGAGCAGGGGCATGTGTTTATTAACGGGCGTAGGGCAGGCATTGGAGATCAGGTAAAACGTGGCGATCGGGTAAGGGTAAACGGTATTGAACTGGAGCCGCGTGAAGCAGAAGAAACCATTTTTATTGCCTTGAATAAACCTCCGGGCATTACCTCTACTACAGAGGAAAGTGTACGCGACAATATTGTTAAGTACGTAAACCACAGCAAGCGCATATTTCCGGTGGGGAGATTAGATAAAGATTCGCAGGGGCTCATATTTCTTACCAACGATGGAGATATGGTGAATAAGATATTGCGTGCAGGTAATAACCATGAAAAAGAATACGTGGTTACCGTAAACAAGTCACTTACTGATGCAGTTATTCAGGGTATGAGTAGCGGAGTACCCATGTTGGGGGTAATGACCAAAAAATGTAAAGTGGTGCAGGAGGGAGTGAATATATTTCGCATTACACTCATTCAGGGGTTAAACAGGCAAATACGCAGAATGTGCGAGCATTTTGGCTATGAAGTAACTAAGCTGGAACGGGTGCGCATTATGAATATTGGGTTAAAAGGGCTGCCTTTAGGCGATTGGAGAGATTTAACCGAGCAGGAAAAAAATACCATCTATGCTTTGGTAGCCGATTCTTCATCAGAATCTGTAAAAAAGAGTAGTACACCCAAAAGTGCAAAATCATCGAAACCTTCGCAGCGTAACACGGGTAAAGCACCTGCTCAGGGTAAAAAAGGAACCCTTGAGCAACGCCACCGTAGCAAATCACGTAGTTCAGGCGGTAAATCATCCGCTGGAGGTGGTCGAAAAAAAACCGGTGGACGCAGAGGCGGACGCTGATGCTGATGCAGGTTGATTCTTGCTCCTGAAACACCGCTATGCTAAAGAGTTTTCATAACTTGAAACTGCTGAGATGCAGTGCTAAGTGATGTTTACATAAAAAAAAATTGCAGAAACACTTCCCTGCGTTTATCTTTACGCAGCCTATTAACCTAAACTTTATTGAAATCCCGTTTGTTGTGTAATTAAAAACACACCTAAAACACAATGACCCTATGCGAAAGGCTTTGATTGCCATTGTAGAAGATGAACCTATTATTTCAGAAACAATTCGCAGAATGCTTACTGCTATGGATTATCAAACCACCAAAACAGCGAGCAAATACAGCGAGGCCATAGATATTATTGAAACGCAGCAGCCGGATTTAGTGATATTGGATATTAATTTACAGGGTCAGCTGGACGGTATTGAGTTGGCCGGGTTAATTAAACGCAATTTTAAAATTCCATTCATTCTTATTTCAGCGTTCAGTGATAAGAACCTGTTGAACAGAATGGCTGACCTGAAACCGGCCGGATTTTTAACCAAACCTTTTACCAAGGAACAGCTTTTTTCAAGTGTTGAGCTTGCGTTGATGCAATCGGATGACGGATTTGGCAGCCCTCATGTGACCAATGAGCTTATAGAGGAGGAGGAAAAAGAGGGTACAGAGCCGGGAGTTATTTTTTTAAAAGATGGTAATCGGTTTCACAAGTTGTTTACACATCAGATAGCGTATATAGAGAGTGATGCCAATTACATCTCTTTACATTTGACCGATAAATCCAAAATCCTCTCCCGAACCACACTGAATGATTTTTATCAGCAGTTAGACAAGTCAATCTTTATCAGAACTCACCGGTGTTACATTGTAAACCGATTAGTGATAAAGAGCATTGGTAACAATGAGGTTATTTTGCAGGATGATAATATTCCGCTGAGCAAAACCTACAAAGAAGATTTGTATTCCAAAATGGGTTTGCAATTTTAAGCCCCTTCACACGTATTTCCTCCCATTTTTGAAAATGCCGTTCGTCCCTGAATTTTTAATTCGTCCCCGAATATTGGCGTTTCATCCAAAATTGTTTGATTCCATCACATTGGTGTTGTTGGTCATCACAATTCTTTTTTGCTTAACATTTGGTAGAGTAAACTTGTAGCTAAACAACCTTAAACAACTTTATTCTAAAAATGAAAACACTTAAACTTAACACCAGCAGGATGAAATCACCTGTGCGTGTATCCCAGCGTTTTCTGTTGAATTTAGGCATGTACGTTATGTTTACGTGCTTTGCCATGTTCAGCAGTATCTCCGAAGCTAACGCTCAAGACCCTCACACAGTTTACAAAGACTGGCTTATTTTAGGCGAAGATCAAACTAACCACATTGATGTATCTTTTCGTGTGGTAAAATGTACTGCTACTTCAGGTGATCAAATTCACCTGCGCGTGTTCAACGAAAATGCAGTTACAAAAACTACCAGTTTTACTGTCACTATCACTGATGTAGCAACTAGCCAGTCAACTACTGCTCAGGTTAGCAGCTACCAGCTGGCAATAGGAGAGATGGCTACAGCCGATTGTAACAACAGCAGTGCATTAAGAATTGCTGTTCCTGCCGGTTATACTGCCTCTAACCTTACGGTAACCATTACGTTTTAAAACAACCCTAACCCATGAAAAAAATAGTATTTATTATTTCAGCATTGCTGCTGATTGGCTATCAGGCCATGTCGCAGTGTAATGCACCGGTTATTAACTCCTTTTCTCCGAACACCGGATTTATTGGAAGTACAGTAACCATTACAGGTGCATATTTTGAAACTACACCGGCCAATAACGTGGTTTATTTTGGTGCAACCAAAGCCACTGTTTTAACGGCATCTTTCGGAACATTGACCGTTACAGTTCCGGTAGGAGCAAGTACAGCCCCTATATCTGTAACCAATGCCTGTAGCAAAACAGCTTATTCAGCTGTATCTTTCAATGGTATATTCTGTCCAACCCCTGTTACAGCTTCTACTTACCAAAATACTGCTTTCACCCTTTCCGGTTACGGAGCATACAATATGCTTTCACAGGATATGGATTTGGACGGTAAACCGGATGTAGTATCTGCAAGAAATGACGGTGGAATAACAATTGCCAAAAACAACAGTACACCGGGTAACCTTACTTTTAGTGCTTACAACATTCACATAGGTAATGCACAATCGGTTTACTCAGCTGACTTTGATGGTGATGGCAAAAAAGACATTGCTACTACTTATTATGTATACAAAAACACCAGCACAGGTCCGGGCAACATTGGCTTGGCGTATGCTGCTTCAACAAACAGCGTATCGAGCTACCAGATTGCAGCCGGTGACATTAACAACGATGGTAAAATTGACCTTATAGGTGAGTATGGCGGTACCATGTGGGTGGCTTTGAACACCAGTACCGGTCCTGGTGTTTTCAGTTTTGCTGCAAGACAAAATGCAGGTTATGTAGGTACTACTTGTACCGGTATTCAAGTTGCAGACGTAGACGGTGATGGTAAAACAGATATTCTTGCTTCACAAGGTAATGCCAACAGAGCTGTTTCCATCAGAAATACAACAACTCCCGGTAGTGCTACCATTTCTGTAGAATCACCTGAGTACTGGAGTTCAAATGGTAACTATCCTTACCGCTGCCAAGTTGCAGATTTTGATAAAGATGGTAAAATTGACCTGACTACTTGTAATTATAATAACACAACCAATACCGCAATTTTCAGAAACACTTCAGTTGTAGGAAATATCTCTTTTGCAACTACTGTAAATCTTCCTGCTCCTGTAAACAACTACCGTATTCAGGTGGGTGATGTGGACGGTGACGGATACCCTGATATCGTTGTAAAATCTCTTGGAGTAAACGTATTCTCTGTATATAAAAATACTTCTACAGGAGCCGGTGTTATCAGTTTTGCCACCAGAATAGATTACACTTCTTCTGCACAGGCTGAAGTAAGTGGTATTGTTATCGGTGACCTTGACGGTGACTTTGTACCTGATATTGCTACCAGCGGTATCAACAGCAACACTATCCGTTTCCACCGTAACACGAGTTCACAGAATGACGTTACAGCACCAACTGCAGTTTGCAAAAACATTACTGTTGCTTTAAGCCCTTCAGGTACTGCCACAGTCACAGCAGCCATGATTGACAATGGTTCATCAGATGCTTGCGGTATCGGTTCATTGCTCATCAACAACAGCGCCTCAGTTACGTTCACCTGTGCTAACATAGGTGCCAATACCGTAACCCTTAAAGTAACTGACCGTGCCAATAACACGGCTACTTGTACAGCTACAGTAAACGTAGCACCAGCTGCTATCATTGTTTCCGGACAAACAACCGTATGTCAGGGACAAACCGTTAGCATGAGTGCTAATCTGGGTGATACTTACCAATGGTACCTGAACGGTACAGCCATCAGCGGAGCTACTAACCAAACTTATATAGCCAGCCAAACAGGTAACTACACCGTAGCAGTAACTAATGCAGGCGGTTGTTCAGGCACTTCATCAGCAACGGCTGTTACAGTAAACAACAACCCAACCGTGAGCATCACTCCTTCAGGCGTTGCTTCATTGTGTAACGGAACAGCTACGCTTACCGCTACTACTTCCAGCATTTACCAGTGGAAACTGAACGGTAACAATATCTCAGGTGCTACCCAGCAGGTTTACAATGCAACATCTACAGGAAGTTATTCTGTAAGTGTAATTGACCTTTTCGGATGTACTGCTAACTCTTCATCAGTAACGGTGAACAATACTCCTTCAGAAATTGCTGTTTCAGGAAACAGCAACGGAATCAATGACGGAGACAACAGCCCTTCAACTACTGACGGAACAGATATGGGGCAATCAGGTTCAGCTACCAGCACTTTCACTATTGCCAATTCAGGTAGCGGAGATTTGAACATTTCTTCCATCAACATCAGCGGATCAGGCGCTTCAAAATTCACTATAGGTGGCATTACTTTACCTGCCACAGTTTCAGCTAACAGTTCAACTACCTTTACTGTAACTTACAGCTCAAGCATTATCAGCGTGAGCAATGCAGTAGTTACTGTTAACAACAACGATTGTGATGAAGCAGCATACGACTTTGCCATTCGTGGTGAATTGAATTGCACAGCACCATCAATTTCAGGCTGTCCTCAAACACAGTATCAGCAAATTTACACCAGTGCTACTGCTTGTACCGCTGTGTTTAGCTACTCACCTACAATTAACGGTTTGCCTTCACCAACTGTAAGCTACACGTTCTCCGGAGCAACTACAGGTTCCGGTTCAGGTACAGGAAGTGGTTCTGCATTTAACCTGGGACAAACAACAGTAACCATTTCAGCGTCTAATACCTGCGGAAATGCTTCATGTAGTTTTGTAGTGACTGTTATTGACTCTAACAAACCGGCTGTTGTTACTCAAAACCGTACTATATACCTTAATGCATCAGGCGTAGCTTCTATTGCTGCTGCAGATATAGACAACGGAAGTTCTGACAACTGCGGATCAGTGGGCTTATCATTAAGCCAAACCGGTACAATCTGCGGAAGTGCTACCGAGAACCAAAGCTTAACTCTTACTGCTCCTTCAGGCGCAACAATTACCAGCATTGATTTTGCCAGCTATGGTACTCCAAACGGAAGCTGTGGTAACTTCACTCAAGGATGGTGTCATTCAACATCGAGTAAATCTTTTGTTGAATCACTCGCTTTAAATCAAAATAGTGCAACTATTGCTGCTACTAATGGAAATTTCGGAGACCCATGCAATGGAACTGTAAAAAGACTATACGTTCAGGCAAAATGGACAGGTACTGGTTCTACCAATACCTTCAATTGCAGTAAAGTAGGTAACAATACGGTTACACTTATTGTAACGGATGTTAACGGAAACGTATCAACAGGTACAGCAATCGTAACTGTTGTAGATACCATTAAGCCCGTAGCTCTTGCTAAAAATGTTACTGTATATTTAAATGCTTCCGGTTCGGCTTCAGTTACTGCTTCAGCTATTGACAACGGATCAAACGATGCATGTGGTATCGCTTCACGTACGATGAGCCAAACCAGCTTCAACTGTTCTAATGTTGGAGCCAACACAGTAACTTTAACTGTGACTGATAACAATGGTAACAGCTCAACTGCTACTGCCACTGTAACTGTGGTTGACAATACTGTACCAAGTGTAACTACACAAAACGTAACCATCAACCTGAGCGCCAGCGGTTCAGCTTCTATTGCAGTAGCTGATATCGACAATGGTTCATCAGATGCTTGCGGTATTGCTTCACTTTCATTGAGCAAAACCTCTTTTGATTGTTCTAACGTTGGAGCTAACACAGTAACTTTAACTGTAGTAGACAACAACGGAAACACGTCAACAAAAACTGCTGTGGTAACTGTGGTTGATAACACTGTTCCAAGTGTAGCTACACAAAACGTAACTATTTACCTGAGCAATACAGGTGCTGCATCTATAACAGCTGCTGATATCAATAACGGATCAGCTGATGCTTGCGGAGTTGCTTCACTTTCATTGAGCAAAACTTCTTTTGATTGCAGCAATGTTGGTAACAACACCGTTACTTTAACCGTAGTAGATAACAATGGCAACAGCAACACAGGAACCGCCACTGTAACTGTGGTAGATAATGTAGCTCCTAATGCAGTAGCACAAAATGTAACTGTTACCTTAGCTAACGGCACCGCAGGTGTTACAGCAGCACAGGTAAACAACGGTTCATCTGATGCTTGCGGTATTGCCAGCATGAGTGTTTCACCTAACAGCTTTACTTGTTCAAACATTGGTAACAACACTGTTACCTTAACCGTAACAGACGTAAACGGAAATACTTCAACCGCTACTGCTACAGTAAATGTGGTAGGTATCATTCCTTCTACTACAACTGTATCAGCTACACCTTCTAACAACACGTATACCGGTGGTGTACCAACTACCATTTACCTGGGATATGGTCCGCAAAGTGCAACGTTAAACAGCACCAGTGCTACAGGTGGTTCTTCATTCAGCTACAGCTGGTCAACCGCTTCTAACCTGAGCTGCACCAACTGCCAGTCAACTTTGTTCACACCAACTGCACAAGGTAATTATACCAAAACAGTAACGGTAACCAACAACTACGGATGTACTTCATCAGCCAGCATAGTAATGTGTGTAATAGATGCACGTGCCAGCGGTGGAAGTGCTAACAATCCTAAAGTATACCTGTGCCACGTACCTCCGGGCAATCCTAACAACCCGCAAACATTAAATATCAGCATCAGTGCTGTTCCTGCTCACTTAGGTAACCATGCCGGTGACCGTTTGGGAGCATGTAATGTTACTTGTGGTAACCTGAAAGGTGAAACAGCAGCAGAAGGTGAGTTATTCACTTTCGGTAACGATGCTCACTTGGTAGTTTATCCTAACCCATCAGCAGATAAATTCAACTTTATAGTAGAGAGCGACAGCAATGAGCCTGTAACTGTAGTTGTTTATTCAGCCAGTGGCCAAAGAATGGAACAACTGAACAACATGAAGAGCAATGTGGAGTTCGAAGTTGGATCATCACTTCCGCAGGGTATCTACTTTGCTGAGGTTAACCAAGGTGGATTCAAACAAGTAGTTAGAATAGTTAAGATTCGCTAATACAAACTTTAACCTTAATACTAAGGCGGGCAACTCATTTGAGTTGTCCGCTTTTTTTATGCGAAGTGGGTAGTGGGAAATAAAATACTAAGCAAGTCATACCAACTCACTTGTTCAGCAAAAGTATTAAGATACAGAGGGCACGAAAGAGATTGGCTGAAGAGGTGGGTTCAAAACCACAAGGTAAGGTTGGTGATGAGCCAGGTACTTTGGTTAACAGGAGTAGCATTGTCGCGAAACACTTTTGAATCGGAGTAAAAATGACGCCCTTCAATTCTGAACAGGGCATTATCAAACATCTTTACGGTGTAACACAAAGAACCGCTTGTTGCAGCATATTTTTTATTGCCGTTAATGGAGCGAAGTATGATGTTCTCCGGGTCGGAAAAATATTCTGCTCTGGCAGAAATCCATTTGTCTTTTTTAATTCGCCAGCGGGCAATGTAATTGGCCTGGCCCCAATAATTATGGCTGATGTGTTTACGTGTATTTAAACGTTCCTGCATACCGCCATAAACGCATGCAGTAAAAGAGAAGCGGCCATCAGGGTTGTGTATCCAGTACAAATCAGTAAAGTATCTGGCGCGGTAGTCAGGGTTCAATGCAGTGCGTTCATCACCTAGGTAAGTGTTCCAGTTTAAAAGGTTTTTGTTATCGGGTCGGTATTCTATTTGTGTACCCAGAGACTTTTGATTGTTGGCATCTTCTATTTGTTGCCAACCATTAATGAAGTAGCCGGTGAAGGTGATTTTTTTGTTTACGGGAATACTGATTTTGGCTCCTGAAAGGTAATAGGGAGAATTTTCAGCAGAGAAGGAGCGGGTGTACATTAAGTGTTCACGTGAGATAGCCGATTCATTGGTGTAAGGAGATCCTAGCACACCGGCATCCAGCCATATTTCCTTTGTTTTATGCAACTTTACTCCGGCACTTGCCTCCAGCATACCCTTCATTACACCTGTTTCATTAACGTAGTTGGCATTCATGTAAGTGCCCATAGCCGGCACAATACGTGCGCGCAGTCGTTGTGCATTGTAGCGCAGGTCAATGTATGCCAGATTAATATTTACCTCATTGTTCCTGTGCATGGAGACCATATACGGAACAGCATTAGATGCAGGGTTGTTGAAGTTGTATCCGTAATACGTATCCAGATAACCACCTATCTTCAGCTTACCAATCTGTTCTCCGCCAAGTGTATCGAGGGTAGCGGTGTTGGCTACCTGAGCACTGGTTGCAATGGATGCGCATAAAGCAACAGAGAGTAACTTGAGTTTCTTGTACATGGTACAAAAGTAGAAATTACCTGCTACAGTCTCAATAATTGTTTCCGGTATAGTCCCTAGGGAAGTTTTTTCTGCGGCTGATGATAATTAAATCATCCAGTTCATTCATGATGTTTTCCTGCATGTGTTTTCCGTCTTCAATCAATTCATTCGTTTTCAGATTCAATTGGTCATTGAGCTCAAAACGGTTGGTGTCCAGGGGTTGAATGCCACAGAATAACATACTCATGTCCTGCTCCTTTTCATTTTTGTATTTATATACATACACCAACCCCTGCTTGCCCTTAATTGTAACAGGAATAGTTTGCACAAAAATTACCGTATCCAGTTTTCTGTAGCTGGTTCCTTCAGCTAAGTCATAGGCCCAACTTAAAGTGAGCTGTGATGGTGTGGCATATTTTGCAGGGAATTTATCTAAACGGTGAACCCTGTTTAACGCCTTGTAAAGTTTTATTCTGTTTTTATAAGAAGCCGCATTGTTCTCCCAAACGCTGTCAGGTACAAATTGTTTATTCACCAGCAGGGTGGCAGCAGTTCGTAGTTTTAACTCCACATCTTTGGCCAGTAAAAGTTTGTCGAAATAATTTCGTACAGGGGTTTGTGCAGCAAAGGGAATCAACAAGGTGTTAAATTCATACAGGTTGCTGTTACCTGAACTACCGGAGTAATCGCTTTTGTTGTTTACTTTCTTTTTCATTTCTACCCGCGCATCATTCAGTATTTGGGTAATGTATCCGGCATACAGGGCAGGTTTTACGGTGTTACTATCAACCAATTTAGCCAGTAAACCGTACACACGGCTTTTGTAATCTTCGAATGTACACAGTTGAAGTAAACCCGGATAAAGTGTTGCTGTGTTTTTGAGTTTGTTTTTACTTCCCAATGTATTGAACAACGGATTTAACTCATAGGCGCTGTATAGGATAGGAGTTTCTAACCGAATCAATTCAGCCAGTAGGGTGAATGATGCCTTCGTATTCATTTCAGCCAATGCTTCCAGAATAGCTACCTGAAGTGTTGACGTATCACTTACCTGCAGATAAGCTTTTTTAAGGTAAGCCATAGTAGCAGCAGTATCTGTACAATACCCCAGACTTTTAAGCAACAATGATTTTAAGGCAATGTACTTTTTATTTTCTCCCTGCAAGTGATTGATGCCTTTAATCAATGCATTACTTTTTGCTTTTTTAAGACTTACATAGTCAACAGATGCTTCGGCTTCAGCTTTGATAGTGCTGTCTTTACTGTTGAGATCGTTGATGTAAATTTCTACCAAAGGGTCAAAAGGTGAACGTGTGGTGCCGGTATCGGTTATGGTAAAACTGTTGTTAAATGTTTTCCAGAAACTGCTCTCACCGTCTTCTGCATCATATACCTGCGCCATGGTGTAAAGGTATCGTCCGCGCAGGTGCATGGTTTTATGTATTAAGCGGGAGGTGTTAGTATCTGCGAGCACTACCTGCATGGTTTGTATGTCCCCTTTTTTAGAAAACTTTTTATCTTTCACAATACAAAACCCACCGGGGTTCAGGTCGTAGGTAAGTCGGTTGTACCAGAAAGTATCAGGTGTTATGGCATATCCGTAACGATGAAAGCGGTCCACATCTAAAGTTATTTGTTCATCGTTTTCATTGTTCACAAAATAGAAACGCCTGCCTTTATACAGGTGAGTGCTTTTGTTTTGTTTTTGTTCCCGGTTAAACACATCTTTACTTCCCAAGGCTACTTCAGGAGCGGAGACCTTGTAACGCATGGAGGTGTCAGAATACACTGTATATTTCGGTTCGGGATAAACCACTAATCGGAATGACTTGAAAGCAGAATCAATAACCGGTAGTTTATTTTTTTCATCTGCACGAGCCAGCACAATATAAGCATGTGCACCGCGCAGTACATACATAGCTTTTACCCATGTGCTGTCGTGAGCGCGGTAGGTGCTCAGTATAGCATGGCGTTTCTGATGTGTTATAACGGAGCGGTTAACAGGTGTGTAGCGCATTTCTTTGATCACACTTTTTTCCAGTATGCCCAGCTCAAAAGTATCTTCATCAATGTAATCAGGATTGTTTACAGTAAACCGACTGATGACAAAGTTGATTTTATTTTCGACATCCTGCGCCTGAAATGTTCTCGGATTAACCAGAGAAAAATTATTCGGATTAACCGGCTCAAAGTTTGTTATCACCTGGCCGGGGAGTAGCATTTCAAAACCACTGCCGGCATTTTTATACCATTGGTAGGAGTTATTTTCAGCTTTCGATAATACGATGTTTTTAAAGAAAAATCCGCCTGATTTTTTAATGTACTCACCAGTGCCGCTGGCTTTAAAAAGAATAAGTTCAAATGGGGTAACGGCCATCAGGTAGCGCTGTGTATTGCCTCTGCGGTTGCGGCTCAAAATGTCATAACCTTTGTATCCGTTTACATTGATATCGTTTTTGGAAAGAATATCTCCCGGCACAAATTCATACAAAAAACTATCAATGCTTTGCAACATATAATTTTCAGTAAATCCGCGAAAAGCACTGTAGGTTTTTACCCTGCAAATAGTGTAGTAAGAACCGTTAGCCTGATCGGAATAAAAGTAGTTCATTTCAATGGGGTCGGTATTCCAGTAAAGCATGTCGTTTGGTGCATTCAGCTGAATCATTTTATCATATGAGGTATATGCTTTTGTGCTGAAAGGAACTTCCGTGGCATCAATACCGTTTTTGAGTTTGGAACTTCGTTTACCCATGTTTACGGGTTGCACAGTGTATCCCATTTCCCTTAACAGTTGAATTACGCCCCTTTTGCCCGGTAAGTGTGCTGCACCCACAGCCGTAAATAAACCCTCTTGCTGCATAATGGAGTCCATGCATTTGGCCATATTGGCATTGCGTATATACAGCATTTTCTCCAGGTACCTTTTTGAGGTGTATGCAATGTTGTAAATAGAATCAATAGCATCTAAATCGCCTCTGCGGTAAGCGTTATCAATTTCTTCACCCACGTCAATACTGTTCAGTTTACGGCTGCGGTCCTGCTTCTCATTGTCTTCTGCCATTTCTTCTTCAGCCTCCAGTACCAAGCGCAATGACTCTGCAAAGTCTTCCACAGCACCTACTTTTTTATTCAGCTTTCGGGCGCTTTGATAAATGTATAAATCCAAATAGGTGTCTTCTTCAAAATCCTCTTTGGCACGTTTGTACCGGTAAAGTAAAAAGTTGATGATATCAGGATTTCCGGAAATGTCGTATTGCAACCTGTTGCGAATGTTATCGGGCCCGGGGAGATAGAACATGTTTTTTTGTATAGTGCGGTTTCGGTTGCTGTAAATGTGGTTGGCATAATCCTTAAGTAAGCCTGCCATGTAATCAGAGCTGATCATTTCCTCTACCACTACCGAGGGGTTAAATTCCAGTGCCACCTGATCTACACTTTTCAGTGCCAGAAAAAAGGAGTCGCCCAGATTAAAAGCAATTTTATTGCTCACGTGCATGGTGCCATATAGGTAAGAAGGCTTTTTAAGTCCCTTTCCGCTTATTTGCCACAACAGGCTCTGGTAGTTTTTTTGAGCGGATACGGATTGCGCCATCAGGAGCATTAAAAAGACTCCGGCAAAAATTGATTTGATTTTCATAGTGGCAACTTAGTTATTTCTGAAATTAGTTTATACATTTGATAAAAGGAAAAGATGAAAAAATATTTCTATTTATTGCTATTATCTCTTGTGGGAATATCTTTACAAACCTGTAAACACGATTTTGCAGGCAGTACTGATTTAGAGTTATTGGAGTTTATAAATAACAGTTCAAACTATGTTTGGTATAAATTCTCCGACCAGTTGATTTTGAGTGGAAGCGGTTCAGGACATACAGAGTCGCTTTTGAGAACTAAATACAGCCCTTTAGCATCTACCATGTTAGACCAGAATGGGAAAGTAATAGCTGATACCTCGTTTCCGGTTGGTTCTGTGATTATTAAAGAATTGCATTCATCACCCACAACGCTTTCTACTTATGCTGTAATGTACAAACAACCAGGACATAAAGACGCTGACATTTATGGTTGGGTTTGGGGGTATTTGTACAAAGATGGTTCAGTTCGTGAACCTGCATCAAATAAAGGCAAAGCATGTAATGGCTGTCACAACGGGCAAGGCAGTATTGACTTTACCCTTATGAATAGAGAGCATCCATAGTTTGTCTTGATATTTAGGGGTTTAACCTGTGCATAAAAGGGGCATAACTACGTATTTTCCTGTGCTAACTTGCCACTTTACAGAACCCCAAAATCATGCTTACAAGAGTAATTGTACTGAATTCAAAAGTGTACGGAAAAGCCGAGCTGCGGCTGGATGATTGTGACTCCCTTCAACTGGTGGGTCCCAACAACATCGGTAAAAGTACGCTCATCTATGCGCTCAACTTTTTGTTCATCATAGATGGAAACAAAATGACCTTTAGCGGACAACGTAAAGGAGATAAAGAGACCATACACCACTATTTTCCCAACCATAACCAAAGTTTTATACTGTTTGAGGTATTTAAAAAATCGTATTACACCATTTTGGTTAAACGTGATACCGACAGTAATCTGGAATACTACAAATTTGACAGCGAATACCGCGAAGAATTTTTTGTGGATGAAGAAAAACGCCTGCAGAATTTTGAACAGATAAAAGAGCGACTCACTCAAAAAGGTTTGGAGTTGAGTATGTTCAAAGACAAACGCGAAGTATTTCAATTTGTGTACCAGCGCGGCCGCAGAAACAGTGGTGTGGTGTGGCTCGAAGACACTGTGAAAACAGATGGTTTGAGCAACAATTTTTCCCGCATTTACCGTTACCTCATCAACACTAAATTAATTACCAACAAGAACCTGAAAGAGGCTTTGATTGTGGCCGACAACCGTGAAAACGAGGTGCTCAATTTCTCTCAGAAAAACAAAAAGGATATTCAGGATTTGATGAAAATCAACAACGATATCCGGAATATTAAAGCAGTGAAAAATGAGTTTGATGAGTTTCGTGAGGCGGTGAGTCAATACAACGCCAAGGCACGTATCATCAGCAACCTGTACTATGGTTTTACGAAGTCGTATCAGGAAACTTTGCCGCAGTTGCAAAATCAATTGCTGGAAAAAGAAAAGGGTATTGCCAAATTAAAAACGGAGATCAACGAAGAACTTATTCCGCAGAAAGCTGACCTTGACCGTAAGATAGGAGGGAAGGATGCAGAAATAAACAGCAAGGCGGAATCGCTTAATGAGAAAGAAGCCGATCTGAAAGAAATCAATTCGTACGAGCCGCAGAATATCCTTACGGAGTCACTTTCTAATCTGGACAAAAAGCGTAAAGATTTGGAAAGCCGTATCACCATGGCGGAGTTGCAAAAACTCAACAGTAAACAGGTGGAGGGCCGTTTAACTTCCATTACAGAGCAAATTAAGCGCGAAGAAAATCAGGTGAGCAATTACCGTGATTTGTTGGTCAATAATATTTCTGATTCACCGGAAGTACGCAGAACGCTGAACTCTATTCTTTCAGAGCAAGTGCTTAGTTTGCCCAGTGACCAGGTAACCAAGAAAATAAAGAAGATTGCAGAAAAGTTGAATCTGTTTGACGGAGAGATTGACATTTCAAAGAACATTCAGCTTAAAAACTTCCGCAATGTGGAGGAGATTAAAGAGGAGTTGGATTCACTTAAACTTGAAAAAGCTAACCTGGAAAGTTTACTCGGCATTTTGAAAGATGTAGAGAAGGCACAGGCTGAACTGAACGAGATTAATGCACAGATTGAAACCATTAAATTCAAACTGCAACGCATAAAAACGAAACCTTCTTTGAGCAAATCCATTGAGAAGCTCACGCAGGAAGTAAATGCCATGAAGTTGGAGCGCGACCAATACGAAGTAGAGCAAAAGAAACTCGAAAAGAAACTGGCACAATCATCCAACGATATGCAGGAGTTGGTGGAAGACAAAAAGAAACGGGAAGACCGCATCAGGCAAATTGCCGAGTACTACCGAGAACTGGTGGAGATGGGCCTTGCCGGAGAAGAGTTTGAAACCAGTGAGAGTCTGGATCAGTTGTACAACAAAATTAAACTGAACCAATCTGACCGCATACAGTTGAAAATAAACAAAGACAAATTATTTGATAAACTGCGTGAGCGTTTGCAAAGCACCTTTGCCAGCGAAGAAGAGTTTATTAAATACGTAGAAGAAGAAGTAGCACTGATTGAAGACAAAGAAAACAGTATTTCAGCACTGTTGGAAAGTATCTCCACTCAGTTTGCTAACCCTGCTTACACCATATTAAAAAGGTACGAAGAGTTCCGTGAGTTTGTGGTGAACAAGTTCAATACTAAACTTTCTCAGGCCCGCATTTCTGATATTGAAAACCTGCGCATTGAATTGATAGATAACAAACGTTTGGTGGATGAGGTGAGGAAAATTAGCCAGATTCAGCAGATTAAAGGCCAGTTGATGTTTGAGTTTGACCACTCCGAAAACCTTAAAATTCTGAATGCGTACTTGGACAGCGGGAAGAAAATTGAGTTTGATGATTTGTTTGACATTCAACTTTCATTAAGCAAAAAAGGTCAGAATAAAACGGTTGACTTAGGCGAGCAGATTGAATCAGACGGAACGGATAAGATGATTCGTTTGGTGATTGTGATGAGCATTATCAACCGATTGGCCATAAATGATAATGAGAACCGCATAGCCTTGTTTATAGATGAGGTGGCCACTATTGACAAACAAAACCGACCTGAGTTGGTGCGCTTTTGTCAGGAACACCACTTTATACCCATTTTTGCCGCGCCCGATGCAGTACCAGGGTTTGGTAAATATTACTTCATCTTCCCGTCACCGGGTAAGATCAACATCAGCGAAAAGGCCAATGCTGCTTACGGTGAAGTAGTGGAGAATGCTAAAGCATAACTGTACAGGAGGTACTAAATGAAAGCAGAACCAAAAACTATATTATACTTTCTCTCGAATTATTTCGACACGATAAAAGAGTTGTTCGAGATACAGTCGAAAGACGGTTTCATAAAACGCGAACGCTTGCAGCAATTGCTCAGGGAGCATGACAATGCCATTGAGCCGCAGTTGCACGAATACAAAATACTCAAGAAAGTAGGAGAGGATTTTGAAATACGCGGGGTGTACTTCAATTTCTTTGAATTTGTATTCAATGAGTTTCGTCCGTTGTTGCCGGAAACCATTGAAAAGTATGCCCACTCCATCAGTGAGTTATTTAAGAAAATACGTGAAGGCATAAGCAAAGACCGTAATATTCTGATGCAACGACTCAATGATTTGTACAGTGAGATAAAAGACTTTTCAGAGTCGGTTGAAAAAAATACCCTGCGTTTGTTGGTGGAAACACGCGAGTTGAAATCCAACGTAGACAAAATTGATTACCAGGAAAAAGTGCGTAAAGCCTCTTTCTGGATTGATTATTATATTCTTCCGCTCAACCAGATTTTGGATGTGAACCACACACAATCCATCACCACCCGCTTGTTTGATATCTCTAATTACGTGAACGTGCGCAGGCTCAATTTTGATGATGAGATGGTACGTCAGCAGTTTGAAAAAGTGTACAATTTTCTGGTGCAAACCAACGATGATTTGTTGCGTCAGTCCAGAATTCTCACCAATGAATTGTTGCCGCTGATTGAGCGTATACGTACTGAGAACATGATTCTCACCGGATGGATAGAGTTCCTTAAAAAGCCCCACAAAGCGAAAGTGCCCAAAGTATTCCGCTTAATGCGCAATTATCCTTACAGCAATGATATGTATTACAATGCGAAGGAATACATGGAACAGTTTGCCGGAGAAGAAGTGGTGATTATTGATGAGCAGGCTATTCAAGCCAACATGTGGCTCTTTAACAAAGAGCGCTACCGTGAGCAAATGATGAGCAAGCTGCCTATGGAGAACTTCTTTGACTGGTGCAACACCACACTTAAATCAGAATACAAAACCGTGGAGACGGATAAATTCTTTTCTTTAACCACCCTGTTGTTTGAGGACGGCATTATGCTGGAGTTTGACCCCGAGGCAGAGAAAAAAGTAGTTCGCACCACACAAATGACCCTTAGAGTACCACCTATAAAAGTTTTGAGATATGGAATTTCCTAGATACCACAGAGACATAGTAACCGACCTGATGGACGGTAAATTTATACTGGCCAGTGACCCCAAGTTTATTGAACTGAAAAACAACCAGAGTTTTTACGAGAAGTTTTTCAAAGAAAGTTTCCGGTATGAGTTGGAGGTAAAATCCGACTACGGTTATATTTTATCTTACGAAACCAACGAACAACTTTCCCGCGACATCTGTATCTTTTTTGCCATACTGTGTTACGAATTGGATAAAGATGGTAAAAACTTTCTGGAAGAATTGCAGTACGCTGAGTTTGAACTGGAGCAATTGGATAACTACTTTGATAATTCACCCTACCTGGATTTAATCAAGAGCAACAAACAGTTGCAGGATGCTGAATCGCGTAAGCAATTTATCAATACACTCAGCCGTAGAAATATTGTGGAGAAAGCTTCTGAGAAAAAGTTCTCCTTCACTCAGGCGTATAAAGTATTTGTAGATTTTGCCAGTGATTTTGCCAAAGGAAAACTGGCAGAGACAGAGGAACAGCCAACTTCCGACAGCGATTCGGGAGCTTATATCAGCGAAGAGGTTTAATCTCCGGCTAATCCGTTTTGAACGGCATACTTTACCAAACCTGCAATATTTTTTACCTGTAGTTTACTGATGAGGTTTTTGCGGTGGGTTTCTACCGTATGAAAACTGATAAAAAGTTTGTCGGCAATTTCGTGTGAGGTGAGTTCCTGTGCAATTAAGCGTAACACATCTTTTTCCCTTTCGGTTAGCTCCACCATGTGCGGGTTGTTTTCTGTTTTTTTGCCCTGCAAACCTTCCATGATACGTTCGGTAACCTCTTTACTAAAGTAAGATTCTCCCTGCATCACTCTTTCAATGGCGGTGGTCAGTTCTTCTTTACCCGTATTTTTTAGAATATATCCGTTGGCTCCGGCACGTAAAAGTTTTTCTATATAGTCTTTGCTGCTGAACATGGTGAGCATAATCACACGGGTGTCGGGGTATTTTTGTTTAACCTGTTTGGTGGCTTCAATGCCGTCCATTACCGGCATGTTAACGTCCATGAGTATCACATCAACAGTCGATTTTTCCAATGCCTGCAAGAGTGTTTCACCGTTATTGGCAATACAAGATATGCTAATATTCTTGTTTCCTTTGAGCAGCGATTGCAGGCCGTCAATAAACATCTGGTGGTCGTCAGCAATGGCAATTTTAATCATGTGTTGTCTTTTAGTATGGGTATTTCAATAATGGAGATGGTGCCTTTTCCGGGATGTGAATCTACGTTATACAGGCCATTAAGTTGTTCGGCCCGTTTACTCAGATTTTTTAACCCCATGCCACCGCTTTGTTTTTTCTCTTCTACGTTAAATCCTACTCCGTCATCCTCCACAGTAATATTTAAAGAGCTTTCCACATGGTTGAGTTGAACTACGATATGCTGTGCTTTGGCATGTTTTAAGATATTACTGAACAACTCTTGAACTATACGGTAAACTCCGGTTTCAACGGATTGGTCGAGTCGTTCACTCATTCCGTAGGTCATCAGTCTACATTTAATAAGCCCGCTTTGGTCAACGCTGTCACAAAGTTCCTGTAGAGCCGGCACCAGTCCAAAGCTCATTACCATGCCGGTACTCAGGTTATGGGAAATGCGTCTTACCTCGCTGCAGGCTTCATCCAGCAAGGTGTTCGCCCTTTCGTATTGTTTGGTGTTCTCGTCTTGCGCCTTGTCAATTTTGGTATCGAGTGAACTGAAAAGCAGTTTTACGGTGGCTAGCATACTCCCTAGTCGGTCGTGCAAATCAGAGGCTATGCGTTTGCGTTCTTCTTCCTGTCCTTCTATCATGGCATTGTAGGTTTTGAGTTCGGTTTCGTTTAGCAGACCTTCAATTTTTTGTTGGGCGAGTTGTTCATTTTTCTTAGTCAGTTTTTGCCGTTGCCAATAGTAAAACCCGAGAACGAAAAGACCAAGGAGCAATACCACGCTTCCTGCAATGAAAAAGTTACGCTGCGCCTTGCGGGTTTTCCCCTGCTCATCCAATAACACAATTTGTTGTTCTTTTTTCTCCGTATCATATTTGGTTTGCATTTCAGCAATACTTGAAATTTTTTCTTCGTTGAGCAGGGAGTCGCGTAGGCTGGTGTAATGAAGGTGGTAGTCGTAGGCTTTGGAATAATTTCCTTTCAACGCATAGGCATCAGCCAAAAATTCATAGCAACGTGATGCACGTTGTAAATCTCCTGACTCCCGTGCCAGCGGCAACGATTTATCAAGGTAATAAATGGCACTATCAGGTTGGTTAAGGTTGTTGTACATGCTCCCGAGGTTAAAGTAAGCCAAAGCAATGTCCAAAGGCATGTCCAACCGTGTGTATTCCTGTAAAGCCTGTTGGTAGTATTTTTTGGCCAGCGTGTAATTTTTCAGGCTGCTGTAACAAAGCCCAACATTGTTTAACGTTTTTGCTGCCAATACCGCATCGCCTAATTGCGGCATAATGGAATCAACCTTTAACAGGTAATAAAGGGCTTTTTCAAACTCATTCCGGTCGTAATAGTAAAATCCAAGGCCTTCATGTGCGAGGTAGAAATTCTGTATATCCTGAGTTGCCTCAGCAATTTTGGCGGCTTCTAAAAACCACGTTAACGCATTTTTGCTGTCTCCGTAGTCTGAAAATAAACTTCCGAGGGCAGTACAGGTTTGAGCCAGTTTACCAGAATCATTTGCCAACTTGCACAAGCGGAGTGATTCATACAAATAATAAAAAGCAGAGTCTTTTGCCCCTTGTTGCTGATAGATATAACTTAACTGAATGCAGGAGCCTGAAGCATTTTTAAAATCGCCAATGTTTTTTCGGGTGGCATACGAACGCTTGAGATAAAGCAGAGCTGAGTCATTCCTGCCCTGGTCACTTAAAATTGCACCTAAACGCATGCAGGCACTCCCAATACCCTTGGAGTAATTCAATTGTTGAGATAGTATCAAGGCGTCTTCAGCCAATTTAAAAGCCGAGTCAGGAGTAATACGCTGTAATTTTTTTGCTTCGGTCAACAAAAAAATTACAGCGTTTGTATCAGGAGGCGGGCTTTTAGCCCAACTGGGCAATAGTATGCTTATCCAAGCCAGCAGACTAACAATGAATTTACAGAGCAAGTTTTTTTTGTTTAAATTAAATCAGGATGAAACGGAGCTTCCGGCTAACGGGTTGTAATCCGAGATTGGGTTTGCATAAGCTGAAGCAAGTGGTGTTGGTGGGTTGGTGCTCCCTGTCATGGGTTGAATGTTGCCGTATTGGTTTAGTGTGGATGGGATGCATGCAACCGAGGCTATAAACAGCGGAGGGGGCTGACTTCCTGAGTTGCCACCCACACCCTCCAATATAAATGATAAATCGGTAACCCCGTTTACGGGAGGTTGAGGGCTCAGAACACCTGTAGGGGAATTGACCCCTTCTCCGGGAACTCTTACCATAGCACAAACAAAATAATTTGCTGGATTGGTATAGCTTTGGATTACAAATGGTCTGATGAAATTCAGCTCTTGGGTAACATCCGGGGTCAGGTCATCATTTACAAGCACTCCTTTATTCATGTCACCTTTTTTTACCGTGCCATTCTGGTCTTTAACAGTTACACCGGTAATGTTGTAGGGTTGCGTAGGCTCAGGGTAGGTGTGCTGTTTGGTAAAAACGGGCATGGCTACGGTGGTCGCTGTCCCTGTAGGGCTGTCAAAAGTACCGTGGTAAAAATAGTTGATATTGTTTAGATCGTCCGGGGTATCCAGCAGCACAAATTGCTGGGGATCCGGTGCAAACGGAAGGTCTAACATACAGAGGTAGTAATGGATGCTTTGTTTACCTAGAGGATTCACTTGAATCATTCGTAAGTCAGGAATTGTTGAGTCTGCCATGGTGTTTAAGATTTAAGTTGGTTAATAGGGTAATTATCAAACTTAGCAAAATAATATTGATTGGCAAGTTTATTTGCTGGCTATGTTTTCAGTGTTAACACTTTTAACACTGGCAGGCACAGATGCAATCTGTTCTCCGTTCATGGTTACCAAGGTTACGCGGTAAAATACTTTGGTTACCACATCAGCAGTTTCGCTGTATTCATAGTTGCGCACAAAATCTGATTTGCCTGCTGCCTTTATCATTTTTACTGCGGTAAAGTGAATGCTATCGGTTGATTTTTCAATAAGAAAGTAGCTGCTGTTTACTTCTTTGTTGGTGTTCCATAAAATCTGCACAGTACCGTCCTCTATGGTAATTTCTACACTTACATTATTGGCTCTGGGGCTGAGGTTGGTTTGCGCTACTGCATTAAAGGTTAAAGCAAAAGCGGCAAGTAAGGCGAGGGTTGATTTTAATGTTTTCATGATATTTTTGGTTTAATATTTTTTGTTGCGTTTGAACAAGACAAAGGTGAGAATTTGAGTATTCCCCTAAATCACCGTAAACGGCCAAAAAGCGATATACCTGAAAACAGGGAGGAGCGAATAGTAAAGGTTAAACGACTATTAGTTGATTGCTATTCTTTTGACAACCTGCCCACCGCGGCCGGTTACAGTTAAGAAATAAATACCTTTTCCATACTTTTGAAGGTCAACTGACAATGTATTAACTCCGTTTTTAAGTTCCCACGATTGCTGGTGTAGCGTTTGACCTGCGGTATTGGAAATCTCCACTAAATAAAACCCCGCTTGTTCAGCTTTATACGTAATCATAAATTGACCGTTATTGGGATTGGGGTATACGGTAACATCCACATCACTTTTGGGAGCGGTTGTTGTACCGGCTGAAAGAATAGTAGCTTTAACGGCACCATACACATTGAGTTTCCCTGCACCCCACATATCAGGGTCTGGGTTTTGAGTAGTAAAGCTATCTCTGATAGCTGTAGCAGTTAATATTTGCCGGATTCTGTCTACGGTTAATGTTGGGTTTATTTGTAACAATAAAGCAACTGCTCCGGCTACCACAGGTGCAGCAACAGAAGTACCCTGAGTCATGGAATAATAGTAATTGCGGTTGTTTCTTGGTGAAGTATATTTGGTTACGGTGCAAAAATAATAAAGGCCACCACTACCGGGTCTGTAGGTAGGCGAAAAGGAATTGGTTGCACAGCCTATCATAGAGCCAGGTGCAGTTATTTCAGGTTTCATACGACCGTCCATTGTTGGCCCGAGGCTGGAGAAGGTCGCAATATCGCCTCTGGCCCTTGTTACTTCAACCGGTACAGGTATCACCTGGTTTTGAAGATTTTTCCAGGATGTTCTGGTAGAGTATGCGCCAACAGCTATACAAGATTTTGAACAGGCATATTCTCCCACTGAAAAATGAGAATCTCCTTCAGTTGCCCAGGTGCCGTTGCCCTTAAACTCTCCGTAAATCCAAAGATGTGCAGTGCCTTCTGTCCCTTTTACGGTTAAGTAAATGGAGTCTTTTGAATTGTGCTTTAACCGCATGGAAATATGTGGTTTGTTGTTTAACACATTAATTTCAGAGCCAATAGAAACATATGTGGTATCTAAATCAGTACCTATAAGTGGCACATACCTGAACATATTGTCAATACAAATCGTTCCTGTTTTTGCACCTTTTACACCATTTGAAAATAAGCCGATTTCTATGCAGTATGATTTACCGGTGTCTCCCCACAATTCAAGATCATCCCAGTCTGATACAAGGTTTATAATGGTGCTGATGGATGTATCGGAAAGTGTAAATGTTTTTTGCAGGTGAATGGGAATATTTCCATCATTACCGGCTGCAAACACAATAATTTTTCCGGGCCCTACCATGTTATCACAAGCGCGGCCAAATAAAGAGGTTCCATCATGCGGCCCATCAGATCCTCCGAGGCTGACGTTGATTACAGCAGGTTTACCCACAGATTCAGCATAATTGAAGATATAATTAAAACCATCTATCATAGTCCCATAAGTAAATACGGCAAATTCGGTTGTATCAGCATTAGATTCCACCAAAACAATGTCACAATCATAGGCAACACCTCTAAACTGCCTGTTATTGGCACTACCATATCCTGAACCAGCTGCAACGGATCCCACAGAAGTTCCATGGTCATTGGTGGTAGTTGAAAATCTTTTTTGCAATATGGTGGTAGTATCTGTTAGTTCTTCACCATAACTGAATCCGGCCGGAGGAGTGCCGGCAGAACGTTGATTCCATACACGCTGAATACGCAACCTCGAATAACTTGTGTCGTAAAAAGCAGGATGAGTATAATCAAAACCACGATCTAAAATCCCAACAACTACACCCTTACCACCCAGTAATGGTACGCCTATACCCAAATGTGCTGAGTCAATTCCGGTAAAATATCTGGCGGAATCCATCAATGCATGCACTACTCTGTCCAGTTCAATAAAGTCTATTCCGGCTATACGGGTGAATGCTATCATCCTATCTTCGGGTACCCTTACGGTCCAAATATCACCGGCTTTGGTGCCAACAATGGCGCCCAATTGTTCTATTTGTTTCTCATCTACCTTGTTGTTTACTTTTATCAAAGTACTCAGATAGGAAGTGTTGTTCATTTTAAACTTAACTACTTGCTGCCGGTTAGAGCCGGAGTTCATCCAATGCATCAGGTTGGTTGAGAAACGCGAAGTGGTTGTTTGAGCATTTATTTGTGTCACTACTGCAATAAGAAACACAGTTGCTCCTATTTTAATGAGTTGATTCATGGTAGTTGGTTTGGTTTAGTTTTCACCAAAGGTTCCCAAAAAATAATTTATTTTTCAACTTTATTTTGCAGCAATATTTTCGGTGCTGAAAGCACTTGCAGGTACAGAAGCAATCTGTTCCCCGTTCATGGTTACCAAGGTTACGCGGTAGAATACTATGGTTGCAACATCAGCAGTTTCGCTGTATTCATAGTGCCGAGCAAAGTCTGATTTACCGGCTGCCTTTACCATTTTTACTGCGGTAAAGTGAATGCTGTCGGTTGATTTTTCAATGAGAAAGTAACTGCTGTTTACTTCTTTGTTGGTGTTCCATAAAATCTGCACAGTACCGTCCTCTATAGTAATTTCAACACTTGCATTATTGGCTCTGGGGCTGAGGTTGGTTTGCGCTACTGCATTAAAGGTTAAAGCAAAAGCGGCAAGTAAGGCGAGGGTTGATTTTAATGTTTTCATGATATTTTTTGTTAATGTTTTTTGTTGCGTTTGAACAAGACAAAGGTGCGAAGTAGGCCATTCCCGTAAATCACCGCAAACAGCTAAAATTACATATACCTGAAAACAGGGAGGGTGCAGGCAAAGTAAAATGCCCGCACATCCAAATGACTTTGCGGGCATTTTATAGAGAATAACTCAGGATAGCTTACGACCAGCTACCTGAACCACCTGCAGTAGCAGCTATGGTTGAAACAGAGCCGGCTTGAAAGCTGCCCAAAGAGTTACCGTTGCTATCGTAAAAAACGAAAGCGGTGTAAACTGGTGTAGCTACCAATTGAAAAGAAGATGTGTTCGCGATAAGTCCGTTCAGGTCAGACGTCCAAACATCTCCTGCAAGAAAACCTCCTCCCGGAGTACTGATGCCCCAGGCTGTTCCACTAAACTCCTGACCGGTGGCTGTGATGGTGCACTTGCAGATGTCGCAAATAACCAAACCTGCAATACTTCCTGTGGCAGGGTAGGCGGTAAGGCTTGAAGCCGTTAAAGATTCAACATGTTTTTGAATAACGGCATCATTGAGTTTACCTTTCATTTGCTCGCGATAGTCGTTGGCAAGTGTTTCTTTACTGATTTGTGCTGATTTGTTGTTCATGGTATTATTTAGTTAATTTTCGCCTACTCTTTACAGGATTTTCGGCATACTCCTTTGTTCAGAAATGAACAAGCAAAGCTGTTTAATATCCAACAGCTACAAATCACTGTAAATGGGTAAAGTTGCAAATACCTGAATTGTGGGAGGGTAACTATTTATTCCCCAATCCGGCTAAGAATACTTTATACATCAAAGCATCGGAAGAAGAATACAAAACGGAATGCTGGGGTATAGATGGCAGGCTGTAGTTACAAAGGTTTTCATCTACTCCTGAAAGCTCTTTGAAAACAGACCAGTTGCCTGTTGGCGTCTACTTTATTCAAGTAAAGAATGCAATATCGGGTGAAATAATTGGTGTAGAAAAAGTGGTGATAGTAAGGTAAAAGTCACTACGCTATTTTCGGACACATTTTTAATGTTTCAATACTTCAAAGAAATGTTCTAATCTTTCTCCGTTTTCATCAATTAATACAAGTGTGTGTTTACCAAAAGGTGGACTTAAAGCCATTTGATGGAACTCTTTTGTGCTGCCTATGTAGATATCGTTTAAGTGCCAATGAATGAGAGTTTCTTTATTTCTATGAGCAACTTCAAATACACATTTCCCGGTTTTGCCGTCCAGCTCCACAGGTACAAAAATACGGTTTGATTTTTTAGGGTAAATCATCTCCATAGGTTGAGCACTGCTTTGGTTCAGACAATCGTGTCGGTAAGAGGGTAAACTTTTGTAATCGGGGTTGCGCGATTTAAAATACCATTCCATAGCCGGGGGTAATACAAACCAGCTTTTATGCACCATCTCGGTTGGAGAGACACAATCACTGTTCACCCGCCATTGTTGTGTTGGGTCTAAATGCACCAATTGGTGGTAGGGACAAGGTGCAGTGCGCAGACAACTTTCAGGAATCAGCATACTGTCTACCGGCTCGCATAAGACATGTGCGCGGTAACCACTGCGTTTGCATACGGGTACTTTTGTTAGTTCATCATAAGGCACCGGAAACCATTCAGATGCTTTGGGAAGCAACCGGAAAATATCAAATAAAATGGGTGCGGCCGTTTGAACACCAATCAATCCGGGTCTTCCTTCTCCATCTGCATTTCCCACCCATACCGCCACCACATGAGTGGGTGTAACACCGATGGCCCATCCATCGCGAAAACCAAAACTAGTACCTGTTTTCCAGGCAATACGTTGTGCCGAGGCAAACTGTTGCCATAACAATTCTTCGCCCGGGCGCATCACTTCTTCCATTGCTTCAAAAGTGCTGTAGATACAGGCCGCACTCATCAACGATGTGGGTTGCAGTTGTGCCAGTGATTTTTGATGTTCCGTGTTTTCTGTTCCGGTTACGCGGGGCATGTGGATTTCATCCGGGTCATATCGCCCACTGAATGTGGAGTAATGATTGAGTGTTCGTGCCATACTTCCATACACACCGGCCAGTTCCCAAAGGGTGTTTTCTCCTCCTCCTAAAATTAAAGACAGCCCGTAGTGATCAGGTTTTTTAGTGAGTGTGGTAATACCCAGTTTTTTCAACAAGTAATAAAAACGTTCGGTACGGTAATTCTGCAACAAACGAATGGCAGGAATATTTAATGAACGAGCCAGCGCACGCGAAGCAGGTACAGCTCCGTCATATTCCAGGTCAAAATTTTGTGGGGAGTATCCGGCAATCTGGATAGGAATGTCAGCAATGAGTGTTTTGGGAAGAATGAATCCGTCATGCAGCATGGCTTCGTACAAAATCGGCTTTAATGTACTTCCCGGGCTACGGGGTGATGTAATGATGTCTACATGGCTGTCGTATTCCGGTTTATCTGGACGGTATACATTACCCACATAGGCCAGAACATTTCCGCTATTTACTTCCAGGACTAAGGCTGCGGCATTGTTGATCGAATTACCGCAGAGTTGCTGCTGATGCCTGAACAATATCTCCGTCACTTGTTCCTGTAAACGTTTGTTCAAGGTAGTGCGGAGGCTATGATTTTCATTGATTACACAAGGGATTTTTTTTGTTTGCAGCGAGGTGAGCAGGTGAGGGGCCAGTTGTGGCAATGGCAAAGGTTTATCCGGAATTTTTTCCAGCTTACTCAGCTTATTTGTTTCTGCATCAATAATTTTTTCGGACAATAATTTATCCAGCAGCCGGTCGCGTTTTTGTTGCAGAAGGTTTCTGTTTCTTCCCGGGTGAATGAGAGCAGGACTGTTGGGTAACACAGCCAGAGTAGCTGCTTCCGCCCATGACAGGTCAGAGATGTTTCTGCCGAAGTAACGCCATGCAGCAGCATTTACTCCCACTACATTTCCACCAAAGGGTGCATGCCCCGCATACAATTGCAGAATTTCTTTTTTTGAGTGTCGGCATTCTAATCTCAGAGCCAAAATTATCTCTACACATTTTTGCCACAAGTTGCGGGAGTGGTTGCCTCTTGACAGGCGTATAACCTGCATGGTTAAGGTACTGCCACCACTTTTTATTTTTTGCTCACTCAGGTTTTGTTTCATGGCCCGGGCAAGTGCCAAGAGATCTACACCAGGGTGGTAATAAAAATGTTTGTCCTCGTAAGTCAACAAGGCTATTTCATATTTCAGTGGAAGACTGTCGCGGTAAGGGAAACGCCATTGCCCGTCATTAGCAATACGAGCTTGGAGTAATTGCCCGTCATTATCGAGTAGTGTAAAGGAGTAGGGAGCACGAAATAATTCGCGGGGAAGGGAAAAATAAAATAACAACAGGAGTAGAGTGCAAATCCCTGCCACTATTATTTTGTATTTTTTCAGAAAGCGAACAAACCGCCTCATCAGTTTCCTTTTGCCGAAGCTGTCCCTTGTCTCGGTATTACCTTTACCATACCTCCCCCCTTGCGTCCGTATACATCTCCATTGTACATAGCCTCACAGGTTACAGAAGGAAGATAGTAGGTGCCTACATAACTTGCGTTCAGTAATACATAGAACGTTTTAAATTTATTCCGTTCCAGGTCAAAGAACGTATTCACCCGGTCATCCCGAATGTCTATGTAAGTGGGTTCAGAAGCAAACTTTGGAAGTGTTTGTCCTTCCATGCGTGTGTTGTGAATTTCCCATCCAGCAGGGAACACCTGCGACAAAGCCATTTGCTCATAGTTTTGAGTTAAGGTGCCCGGATGTGAAACAGTCACTTCGGCCATAAATTCAGTGCCTTGTTCCAACAAGGAAGGATCAAGTTCATTTCCTTTCATGTCAAGGTATCGTACGGCCATCCCAATGTTCTTATAATTGTCGGTCATATCGCCCTGTTCCGGCTGTCCGTGCAAAATGATACGGGTAAAAATTGTTTGGTTGGCCGAGGCATTTTTTATCCCTACCTGAGAGGTATTCAAAGAGGTTACAGGGATTTTTATTTGCGATACCTTTCCCGATGTCTTCACTGTTTGCCACTGACCATTGCCTGTCTGGTAAGAAAACTCTAACGTTTTATCCGTTCCCGTTTTTGAACAGAATTTTGAAACCGCAATAAGGCTGTATGCCGTGGATTGGGTGCTATACCAATAATCAGAACTGAGTCTGCCGGCTATCCTGCGCATCATGTCCACAGCACGGCTGGTTTGTCCCAGCAGGGTGAGTGTTTCAAGCATAATGCCTTCATCACGTAAATGCGAACCATAGGTGTATCCGTATTCACAATACTCTTTGATGGAAAGCGAAAGTCCGTTGATGAGTTGTTCAGCGGTTTCGCGTTGACCTGCCAATATATAAGCAGAGGCCAGCATCCACTTAGATGCTTCGGTAAGGTTGCGCTGTTCTTTCAAGCGGTTCATGGCTCCCAGTTCGGGAGCGCGAGCTAGGGCAAGAGTATATAAACGATAAGCCTGCACCAAATCGTGGTGGTAATATCCGTTATAGGTCCATGAAAGAGAAGCTGAGCGTTGGTAATTTTTCCAAGACGAAAGAAAGTTGAGCGGGAGTGCATATCCCTTGTTTTGTGCTTCAATCATAAAATGACCAGCATAACTGGTACACCAGTCATCGGTGCCAGACGTACCCGGCCAGTAGCTAAGGCCACCGTCACCTTGTTGAAATCCTTTGAGCCGGTTAATGCCTGCTTTCACATTGTATTCAATTTCTTTTTTACGTTGCGGTGTTAGCTCCAGCACATCATTCAGTGCTAATTGAGGGAACACAGATGAAGTGGTTTGTTCAACACAACCGTATGGATAATGAATGAGGTAAGACAAACGCTTATCTAAATTGATGGGAGGAATTGATGACACTTCCAGCGTAACCGTATTACTTCCTGGAATGCCAATCGGTTTATAAGAACTTTTCCAACTTTGTCCGGCTGCCACACTTCCCTCAATTATCTCATTAATAAACGGATTCGGATTGCGTACATCCAGTTCTACTTCGTAAGTAGATTTTTCATTTCCGCTGCTCACGGTAATTTTTACTTTACCTATGCCGATGAGGTTTTTACTTTGTAAATTAAAATTCACTATCTGGTCGCCAATGCTGTTAAACGAAATATTTTTGGAAACCGCTCCGCTGATGCCAATTAGTTTATTGGCTTCCACAGTTACCAGTACGTTGCGAATGTTTTTTTCCATGGCAAATACTGTTACGGGCAGACTCACTTCTTCGCGCAATCCCAGGGCGCGTGGCAGAGTAGCTAGTACCATCAACGGTTTTTTAACGGGCACGGCTTTCTCGGTAAATCCGTAAGCACCTTTTTCACCGGCTACTACCATCACGCGCACAGAGCCGATGTATTGGGGTAAGGTAATGCTATGTGTATTTGTTGCACCCGAACTTAAGTGAAAAGGGCCAATGAATTTTATAGCAGGCTTAAACCGGTTAGCTTTTTTATCTCCTCCTTTACGGTTCATGCCTTCGTCACCACCAATAGCTAAAATGCGGTCCATGGATACCCCAAAAGCACCCATAACGTAATCATACATATCCCATGTTTTTACACCCAATGCTTCACGTGCATAAAAATGGCTATGCGGGTCAGGTGTTTTAAAGCGGGTGAGGTCAAGTAAGCCTTCATCTACCACGGCAAGCGTATAGGTCATGGCTTTTCCGGTTGCTTCGGATACATTAAATGTGGCGGGTTCTTCCGGTCGCATGGACACCGGAGTTTTTAATACCGGAGTAAGGATGGTTGCGGGATCTTCGACTTCAATTGGAATGACACCATACATGCGGATGGGCAAATTATTATTGCTTTGTGCATGTGGCTGCAGTAAGCTTACGTTTACGAATACATTCGGTAGCATGGCTTCTGTTACTTTGAACGTAAAGCGCGTTTGTCCTTCTTTTACATCCGTCCAGTGGGTTTGTACAATTTTACTTCCCGATTCAATGCTGATCAAAGCCCGACCTTCTTTGCCGGTGGGAATGGTAAGTATGGCTTCTTCCCCCACTTTATATTTGGGTTTGTTGGAAGTGAAGGATAAAAATGCGGCTTCATTGGCACCCTCTTTCGGTGAACGTCCGTAGTACGAAGGCCAGTCGATGTACATCATTTTGCCAGTGAAGTGGGCATCTTTGTCCGTGCCGCCCACCTTCAACAGGTAGCGTCCCCAGGCTGGGTAGTTTACGCGCAACTTCCATTGACCTTTGCCATTTACAAGTGTTACTTCATCACTTTGTTCTGCACTGCGGTAGCTGGCTTCTGCATACGAGCTCAAATCGTTACCCCCCTCATCCCACCAAAAACGCCAGTCCATTTTGTAGAGTTTTACTACAACACGTCTATTGCCTTGTATAAAACTTCCTTTTTCATCAACTGCTATAATTGAGATGGTGTGAGAGGTATCTGTTTCCAGTGCCGATCCGTGTCCCCTTGGCTCGGGAGTTTTAATTCCGTAATAAATTTTGTAGGGTGAATAAGGTACAGTAAAACGGTCCATGCTGTAATTGCCCCCTTGTTCAAATACTTTAGTGAGTATGTTGGCCGATAGCATACCCGGTGCCGATTCGCCTACTTCAAAGCGGTGGCTTACTTGCGCGGTTCCTTTGTCATCTAAATTCCCTTCAAATATTTTTTCACTTTCGGCAGAAAAGTACCGGCTGGGGTCATCAAAATTGTATTGATCGAGTTTGGGGAATTTAGTTGGAGTGGTGGTGAATGACACTTCTACAGATGCGGCTAACTTGCGTGCAATGGCTCCGTGCAACCAGGAAGATTGCAGGGTGGCATTCAATTCATCCTCTTTTGAAATAATCGGACTGTTGAAATCCATTTTTATTTTCAGACGGTTGGGCTGTACCGTTTCAATGCGAATGGTTTTGGTAAAGGTGGCACCTCCTGCTTTAACTCTGGCTGTCCAGCTTCCGGTTGGGGCTTCATCTGTAGTAGAGGTGTGAAATGCATAAAAACCATTGAGCGGTTTATTATTCACCATTCGTTTGAACAATTGTCCTTGCGGAGTAAACAATTCAAAGGTTACCGGATGCCCGATGGGGAGTGGCGAGATGCGGTCGTCCAGCATAAACATGGTGTAAATGGAATCACCGGGTCGCCACACGCCACGTTCTCCGTAAATGAATCCTTTAATACCCTTCTCCACCCGTTCTCCGGATACATCGAAGCGACTTAATGAAAGCGAGCTACCATCGTCCAGACGCATGTAACCACGCTGGGTTCCGCTTTTGGCAATAAGCAAATAAGGCTTACGCGTAGGTTTTAAACGGGCCAGCCCATCTCCGTCAGTAGTTGTTTTTTCAATTAACTGTTTTTGATAATCATATACTTCGAGGCTGATGCCGGTGATGGTTGCGGTGCTGCGCAAATCAGTTACTGCAAAAAATAATTCCCCGTCAGATCCCCGTTTGGCAATAATTCCAAAATCGGACGCCAGCACATTTCGTGTTTGCCAACGTTTATGATTGTAATAGGAATTGCTGCAGGGATTATCTCGATCGTGCCAGTTGTAATCGTCAGGATAGTCGTACCCCTCATCATAGTATTCATCATATTCATTGGAATTGGAGCCATCGTATTCATATTTTGCCTCCAGACTAGACATATCTTCTTCCGTTTCTTCTTCCGTAGCCCCGGTGTCATTCTTGCAATGGTATACTGAGTAAGATTTCTTAAACGAAAAGGTGACATTGTAAATGGCTCCTGGCTCTGTTTTAATCATTGTACTTAAGTCAATGGCAAAACGGTTGGGTTTGTGCAGGTCAAGAAGTTTATTATCGTCAAGATGTACTGTTTTACGTGCTACAGGTCTGGCCACTCGTTTTAGTTCATTGCTTCCGTCAAGGTTGTTTACCTGCAAAAACTGATCGACATTGTTTTCAAAAATTTTTACAATGGTTACATCTACTGCTTTCAGACTTACCGCTTCAAAGGGTAGGGTGAGTTGCTCGCTGTTGGGAATAATCACGCCCTTACCAAGCATATTTACTGCGGGAAAAACATCAGCAAAGGTGAGTTGAACCTGAAATGTTTTGGGCATTTTGTAATTGAGAATATTCAGAATGCCTTGTTCGGCAGTAAGCGTATAGGTACCACTAAGGTGTTGTTGCGGGTACACACGTATTTCATTTTTCTCTGCAATAAATTTGAGGTTGTTGTCTTCGCTGATGTTCATGGTGATCAGTCCATCGAGGTTTTGATTACTAAGCAGTGGGTCAGAGAAACGTACCGAAACATATTGTTCTTCGCCTTCCACTACCAAGGCACTCATTACTTTAAAATCACCCAGTGCAGGAATAGGAATGACCTTTTCACCTTTAGCATCCATTCCTGCTTCGCTACCATCCCAGCTAAGTTTTACGAGGGTTTCTTTTTTCTCCCGTATCAGGCTGTCGAGGATAAAATGGTGTGTACGGTTATCGGCTGCATGTTCCCATTTAATGCGCACGTTTATACCTTTGTGGGTGGCTGTAAGCGTTTTTTCAATTAAAGCACTTTCTTCCACATCTGCTGTAAGGAGTTCTCCACTCAGACGTTGGTAGATGAGTGATTGCGGATCGATGGCCTCCATCATCGGTTCGTTAAGTTCCAGCGCCTGTTTTACTGTTTGAAACCCGAAATGAAATTCACTGAATTTATCCGGTACGTCCATCAGGTTATCTAAATGAAAGGTGGCCCGAAATTCTGTGCCGGTGGGCAACCATTTGTCTGGTTTAAATTCCAAGGTCGATTCATCGGCCCATTGTAATTTCCCTTTGATGTGTGGTTCAAATGAAAATAAATTTTCCGGAGGAGCTCCGCCATTGCTGGTATCGTGCATGGCTGATGCCAGCTGGATACGAATGGTGCCTTCGCGGGTAATGGTTCCTGAAGTATGAGCCGAAATGTAGGCAGAGAAAGCGGGGTCATTGCTAATCCGGTTTTCAGCACTGGTCCGTTGTGTTACAAAATAGGACCCTGCGGCAACGGCCACCACCGATGATACCACAGACAGCTTGTAGGTTTTAATAAAACCCCAAATCGATTTCATGGAGATTTGCATAAGTATATTGTCAGTTTTGTGCTTGAAAGTTACTAAAAGCTAAGTAACAAAGTAAGGGGTGTGGGAAATTATTTAATTATGTGTTCCGAGAAAGAACTATAAAGTAAGTTCAGGTACTTCCCATTTATCAAGTTTATGGATTAGTTCTTTACGCTCCTTGTGAATATGCTTTTGATAATGTTGCTGAGTGATTTTACTTTCATCAGAATTTATTTTAAAAAGACAAAGGCAAAATAATTTACGAAGCGAATAATATGTTAACTGCATAACTAGCAGGTGCGGTATATGATTATCCCGCATCAGATTTGACATTAGACCTATAGAAACAAACAGTCAGAACGGATAATAGATACGGTGTATCAGTATGAGGTGAGCGTAATAATTTAGGTCTTTCAGTTAAAATTCTCATGCACACTTTTTGTGCAGTGAGGGCGATAATAGAGAGTGGGCGATTGCTTAATTGATTTTCGGATACCTTCTGAAAAAACTCTTGAGTCGCAATTCAATTACTCCCCAAATAGCTTCTTTAAAAATACCCTTGCTCATTTTGCTTTGCCCCATCGTGCGATCGGTGAAAATGATGGAGACCTCATCAATTTTAAAACCTATTTTCCAGGCCGTGTGTTTCATCTCAATCTGGAAAGCGTACCCTTTAAATTTAATTTTATCGAGTTCTATGGTTTCAAGTACTTTCCTCCGGTAGCATACAAAACCTGCAGTAGTATCACTCACCGTCATGCCTGTTATAAAGCGCACGTACCACGATGCATAATAGGACATCAGCACTCTGCTCATGGGCCAGTTCACTACATTGATGCCCGATTTGTAACGCGAACCCACCACCAAATCGGCCCCGTTCACGGCTGTTTCATAGAGCTTAACCAAATCCTCGGGATTGTGTGAGAAGTCGCAATCCATTTCAAAAATATACTCGTACCGGTGTTGCAGGCACCACTTGAACCCCGCAATGTAAGCCCTGCCCAGGCCCTCTTTCCCGGCCCTTTCCAACAGGTGAAGCCTTCCTTCAAACTCAGGTAAAATTCGTTTAACAATATCGCGGGTGCCATCAGGTGAATTATCGTCAACAATGAGTAGATGAAAAGTTTTGGGCAAGGAAAATACCTTTCGAATCATCAGTTCGATGTTCTCTTTTTCGTTGTAGGTCGGAATTATGACGATGCTGTCAGACAATATTGTGTAATTTTACCGGGTGAAATATTAACGCAATAATTAAGAAAACTAATGCAAAAAGCAATCTTTTTAGACAGAGACGGAATAATAAATAAAGAAATCGGCAGGTACGTAAGTAGTGAGGATGATTTTGAATTGAACTCCGGGGTACCTGAATTTCTGAAAACGATGCAATCCAGAGGGTATTTGCTTGTAGTAATCACCAATCAGGGGGGCATAGCCAAGGGATTGTATACGCAACAAAAGTTGGCAACTATTCATAAAAAGATGAAAGCATTGGTTCCCCACATTCATTTTACTGAAATCTATTATTGCCCGCATCACCCTGATTTTGGTAAATGCCTGTGCCGAAAACCAGGTTCACTACTGGTAGAGAAAGCGTTGGCCCGATTTACTATTGACCCTGCTACCTCTTATTTTATTGGCGATAAAGACAGGGATATAGTGTGCGCAACAATGGCAGGTGTAAAACAAGCCATCCTGTTGGAATCCAACACCAACCTGATGACCATTGTTCATCAAATAACTTAAGCGTTGGCCTTTTTGTGGTCAGCTAAAAATTTCTCCAGACCTATATCCGTTAGCGGGTGTTTCAATAAAGCCAGAATAGGCTCCAGCGGACTGGTGATTACATGCGCACCAATTTCAGCGCATTTGATAATGTGTATAGGGTTACGTATGGAAGCAGCGAGTACCTGAGTTTGGTAGCCCTGCACAGCAAACATCTGGGTAATTTGTGCAATCAGTTCTAAGCCGTTGTAAGAGATATCATCTAACCTGCCGATGAAAGGAGAGATGTACGTAGCACCGGCTTTAGCAGCCAGTAACGCTTGTCCGGCAGAGAATACCAGCGTGCAGTTGGTGCGAATGCCGGCAGAATGAAAATGGCTGATGGCTTTAATGCCATCTTTAATCATAGGTACTTTCACTACAATATTTTCATGCAAGGCAGCCAACTCTTCCCCCTCTTTGATAATGCCTTCAAAATCGGTTGAGATTACTTCTGCACTTACGTCTCCGTTAACAATTTTGCAAATGTCAACATAGTGTTTCAGAATATTTTCGCGACCGATAATGCCCTCTTTGGCCATTAAAGAAGGGTTGGTGGTTACTCCGTCTAAGATGCCCAAGTCATTGGCTTCTTTAATCTGGTTCAGGTTGGCGGTATCAATGAAAAACTTCATGAGAAAATATTAAAGTGTTGTTTATGCAGTAAAGTAAATGCTTATCTGTAAAATGTGCAAACCTTGGCTTGCTCAACTTGTTAATGGCTCAATTAATCAGCTACTTAACTAATCAACCATTCATTAACAAAAAATGGGCGGCCATTATATCGCACCGCTCAACCTTCTGCCCTTGCTCCGATCAAGGCCTGGGGGAGTTCAAAGGGAGCTGGTCGTATAACGCCTACCCGCTGCAAAAGTATTAAAATTATCAAAAGAGTGAAACCTATTCCTGTCTTTTTGATGGAAGATGTTAGATTTGCCCGATAGTGAACAGATTAAATATACTTCATGAAAGAAAAAGTTCAGGAACTCAAAGCTATTGAGTCTAAAATATTTGAAGGCGGAGGAAAAAAAGCTGCTGCAAAACAAAAGGAAAAAGGAAAAATGCTGGCTCGCGAGCGGGTGGATTATTTGCTGGATAAAGATGCCCCGCGCATTGAAATTGGTACTTTGGCCGGTTATGAGATGTACGAAGAACATGGCGGATGTCCCGGTGGAGGTGTGGTGGTAATGATGGGCTATGTGAGCGGAAGGCAATGTATTGTAGTAGCAAATGATGCCACAGTGAAGGCCGGAGCCTGGTTCCCCATCAGTGGCAAAAAGAACCTGCGCGCTCAGGAAATTTCTATTGAAAACAAGTTGCCCATCATTTACCTGGTAGATAGTGCAGGAGTGTATCTTCCCATGCAAGATGAAATATTCCCGGATAAGGAACACTTCGGGCGCATCTTCAGAAATAATGCAGTAATGAGCAGTATGGGTATTACGCAGATAGCCGCAGTAATGGGCAGTTGCGTAGCCGGTGGTGCTTATCTGCCTATTATGAGCGATGAGGCCATGATAGTGGATAAAACAGGTTCTATATTTTTAGCAGGAAGTTATTTGGTTAAAGCAGCCATTGGTGAAGATATAGACAATGAAACTCTGGGCGGTGCTACCACACATTGTGAGATAAGCGGAGTAACCGATTATAAATTTGAAAATGATGCCGCTTGTCTCGACCGCATCAAACGCATCATGGATAAAATCGGTGATTTTGACAAGGCAGGCTTTAACCGTGTTGCACCTTTGGCCCCAGCCAAAAGCATGGATGATGTGTATGATGCCGTAGCCAATTTTACCAAGCCGTTTGACGTGATGGAAATTATAGAACGACTGGTTGATGCAGGCAGCTTTGATGCCTACAAAGAACTTTACGGCAAAACCATTACCTGCGGATATGCCCGTATTGATGGTTGGGCAGTAGGTATTGTAGCCAACAACCGTATGGTGGTGAAAGCGAAGAAACCCAAACAAAATGCTTCGGATAACCCAACGGAAATGCAGATTGGAGGAGTAATTTACAGCGATAGTGCTGATAAAGCGGCACACTTTATTATGAACTGCAATCAGAAAAAAATCCCGTTATTGTTTTTACAAGACGTAACCGGATTTATGGTGGGCAGCAGAAGTGAACACGGGGGCATTATTAAAGACGGAGCCAAACTGGTGAATGCTCAAGCTAATTCAGTGGTACCTAAATTTACCATCATTACAGGCAATAGCTACGGTGCAGGCAATTATGCCATGTGTGGTAAAGCCTACGACCCACGCTTAATTGCAGCATGGCCCAATGCCAATATTGCGGTAATGGGTGGTGCGCAAGCTGCTAAAGTGTTGTTGCAAATTGAAGAAGCTGCTCTTAAGGGTAGGGGCGAAGTAGTGGATGAAGTAAAACAGCAGGCCCTGCTGGAAAAGATTACCGATCGCTACAACAAACAAATGAGTCCGTATTACGCAGCAGCACGTTTGTGGGTAGATGCTATAATTGATCCCGTGGAAACCCGTAAATGGGTGAGCATGGGCATTGAGGCAGCCAATCATGCACCTGTTACCAAAGAGTTTCGCCCCGGAGTTATCAGAGCTTAATTAAACAACATAATTATGAAAATGAGTTGGAAAAATTGTTTAGTGGTTTTAGCAACATGTATCAGCCTCACTCTTTCTGCACAGCAGACAGCGCAGACAGGGCAGACAGGCCAAAAAATACAGGCCGACATGATTGTGATTAACGGTACCATCTACACCATGGATGCGGAGATGAGTACTCAGCGTTACATGGTTATTGTAAATGGTAAAGTAGCAGTAGTAAGCAATTCGCCCGATAATATTTTTGATCGTTTTGAAAGTAAAAATATTCTTAATCTGGATGGGAAATACATCTATCCGGGTTTTAATGATGCCCATTGTCACTTTTACGGATTAGGATTGAATTTGCTTCAGGCCAACCTCAAGGGTGCTACCTCGTACGAAGAGATGCTGAAAAAGTTGAGTGATTATGTTCAGGAGAACAAAGACAAAAAGTTCAAATGGATACTGGGTCGTGGTTGGGATCAAAACCTGTGGGCGAATAAACAATTCCCTACCAAAGAAAAACTGGATTCGATGTTCCCTAAAATTCCGGTAATGCTCAAAAGAGTTGACGGACACGCAGCACTGGTTAATTCAAAAGCATTGAAGGCAGCTAAGATTACCGCCCAAACAAAAGTTGTCGGTGGTGAAATAGTATTGGGCGCAGATGGACAACCTACCGGATTGCTTATTGATAATGCTGTAGATATTGTTGAGCGAAAACTGCCCAAGCCTAAAACAGCAGATATGGAAAATGCCCTGTTGGCCGCTGAGAAAATATGTGTGGCTAACGGATTAACTTCTGTACAAGATGCAGGTTTGGATTATGCTGTGGTGAAAAAAATGGAAGAGATGTATGCACAGGGTAAACTCAACATTCGTATGTATGCCATGCTCAATCCAACGGAAGAAAACTTTAAAAACTACATGAGCAAAGGTCCGTTACGAAAAGGTAACCTCCACATTCAATCAGTGAAGTTGTATGCTGACGGAGCCCTTGGTTCGCGCGGGGCCTGCCTGCTGCAACCCTACTCAGATAAGCCGAATCATTACGGATTAATGCTCAATGATACCGCTTATTTACGCAGCATGGCCAAACGTGTTTTTGCTGCCGGATACCAACTCAATACCCATTGCATTGGCGACTCAGCCAACAGGGTAATGCTGAATATTTATGGGGAAGTTTTAAAAGGCGAAAACGACAGACGCTGGAGAATTGAACACGCACAAATTGTACATCCGGGGGAGTGGTTGAAATTTAAGAGGTACAGCATAATCCCTTCAGTACAACCTACGCATGTAAGTTCTGATAAAAACTGGGTGCCCGATAGAATTGGTAACGGAAGGCTGGATGAAGCTTATCCTTATAAAAAACTACTCATGTTTAGCGGACGAATTGCGCTGGGCACTGATTTTCCGGTGGAAGAGGTTAACCCCATGGGCACACTTTTTTCAGCAGTAATGCGCACCACCAGACAAGAACACCCTGCCGGTATGTTTCAATACCAAAATGCGCTCACACTATACGAAGCCATGAAAGGGATGACCTACTGGGCAGCTTATGCACAGCATGAAGAAAACGAAAAAGGCTGCCTGGAGAATAACAGGTTCGCTGATTTTATAGTGCTGGATAAAGACATCATGAAAGGCAACATTGCAGAAGTGTTTAATGCCAAAGTACTCTATACATTTATAGCCGGGAAAAAAGTTTACGAAGCAAAGTAATTGCTCTACACATTGCGGTCAGACGCGGCATGCGTCTGACAGTTGATAGTGAGTTTTTCAAAAAAATAAAATACAGTATATTGCAGTATGGTTATTTGTAATGATGAATTTTACCATATTTACAATCAGGGAAACAATAAGCAGCAGTTGTTTTATGAGCAGGAGAACTACGAGTATTTTATTCAATTAATGCTCAAATTTGTTACACCAAATTGCGAACTGTTAGCATGGTGCTTAATGCCAAATCACTTTCATTTTTTAATTAGAGCAACTGAAAAATCTGTTGAAGAGAAACCCGTAGGAAGTTTAAAACTAACAGTGTTGTCAAATGGGATAAGAATGTTGCAAACATCATACACAGCTGCTTTCAATAAACGGTATGCACATACCGGTTCGTTATTCAGACAAAAATCAAAGTTTAAGCACATAGATACTGATATATCAGGTTCATACTTAAATACGTGTTTTCATTATATACATCAAAATCCTTTAAAGGCGGGTTGTGTTAATAGAATGGAAGATTGGAAGTTTAGTTCGTTCAATGAATATTGTGGTATGTCTGCTTTTCAACTTGTCAATCTCCCTGTAGGAAATCAAGTTTTAGATATTGATTTAAACACATTCATAACAGATTCTTATGAAACACTCAATGATGAGTTAGTAGAGAAAATTGCATTTGAGCTTGATTAGAAAAAACTAGTCTTGCTTTCGTTCCAAAGGGTCTGACGCATAGCGCGTCAGACCCTTTGGAACGAAAGGGCTTATCAGACAACGGTCTGACGCGTTATGCGTCTGACCGTTGTCTGATAAGCTTCCCGACTACACTATTGAATTAACAAGCGGTAAATTCTAACCGGCATTCTCCTTCTCCTTCTAATTTCATTCTACAGAGGTCAGACGCATAACGCGTCAGACCTCTGTAGAAGAACCCACCCACCCCAACGCATTAAAACTGAAATTACCCATTTGGGTAGTGTTTTTTACCCCTTACGGGTATTGTGCAAGTTGGTCTTTCTCTCCACATTTGTAAAGCCATCAATTGCTGTATCTTTGATGTAAAAAGAAGGTTATGAAAAAAATAGTAGCAACGGTTATTCTGTTTACATTGCTTGTCAGTAGTAAAAGTATGTTTGCACAACCCAAACATTGGGCACCTGTGGGTGCAACCTGGCATTACAATAGTTATGACAGCACAAGAGAATGGGCGGTTTACCGCAAAATTGAAGTAACAGGAGATACTCTTATTGCAGGTAAACTGTGCAGAAGGATAGCAGGTTTAGCCCCTTTTTTACCAAACAGTACAGGTTTATTACAGCAGTATATTTACACCTACGATAGTAATAATGTGATTTTTTTCTATGATTTTAATACCAATCTTTTTACAGCTTATTTTGACCATAAGCTGAACGAGGGAGACACTTTTTATTATAAATGGGCAGGTAAAATAGATACACTTATTGTTCAGAGTAAAATATATTCTCGTGTGGATGGATTCAACCCGCAAAACAAAGACTCTGCTTTTTTCTGGAGTTTTCAATCACCACGTTTCAATACATTTCTTGAGAATGTGGGCTACCTGAATTCATTTACGCCATTCTATAATTCGATATTTGTACTTGATACTACCATTAAAGGGATTCGTTGTTATCAGGATAGTTCAGTGTTTTATAAATTTAATCCGATTGATTCGTGTACAACAATTTATCGCTTGCCTACCTCATTCGGCAAGGTAAATGAAAGTTCAACGAAATTTATTTACGCTTTCCCCAACCCCTCACGCGGCACTTTTGAACTGGCAGATGGTATTGACCTGCTGTCTCTAACTGATGCAACCGGCAGAACAATTCCTTATGTAAAACAAGGGAACTCAATTACACTCTCTGCTCCATATAAGGGTTTGGCCATCCTGCATGTACAACATGGTCAAATAAAATCATTCAAAAGCCTAAAAATATTATTTTTCTGACAGTACTTTATTCTACAGAGGTCAGACGCATAACGCGTCAGACCTCTTGAAAAGGATATTTACTTCTCTCTGCCAATATTATTCTCTACAAGTTCTACTCCCCATTAAGCAACCCACCCAGCACTCCACCTAATCCGCGGCTTTGTTCTTTACCTCCGGCAGAGGCTGCCAGTATACGGTCGGCCAAGCGGGAGAAGGGAATACTTTGCAGGTAAACAATACCTGGCCCCGTTACGGTGGCGTAAAATAAACCTTCACCGCCAAACAACGAATTGCGGAAACCACCGATAAACTTAATGTCGTACTCCACACCACTGGTAAAAGCAACCAAACAGCCGGTATCTACCCGCAATGTTTCACCTGCTTTTAATTCTCTGCGAATGATGGTTCCACCGGCATGAACAAAGGCTTTACCATCGCCCCGTAAACGTTGAAGAATAAAGCCCTCACCACCAAATAAACCGGCTCCTATACGTTTGGTAAAAGCAATATCAATATCAATACCTTCAGCAGCACAAAGGAAACCGTCTTTCTGGCAAAGAATTTCGCCTCCATATTGCTTTAAATCAAAAGGGATAATTTTACCCGGGTAAGGAGCAGCAAAAGCCACTTTACTTTTTTGGTTGCCTTCGTTTAAAAAAGAGGTAATGAAAAAACTTTCACCCGTTATCATGCGTTTGAGTCCGCCAAAAACGCCACCGGTTTTGGTTTGCATATTTATTCCGTTCTCCATGTAAAGCATGGCACCGGCTTCAGCTCTTACTGCTTCGTGAGGGTCGAGTTCAATTTCTACTACCTGAATATCGTCACCCAGTATGTTGTAATCAATTTCGTGTGCTGTGTTCATTGTTTTTTTCTGCAAAGTTGAATAATACACAACCCAATTGCAACTACTTTGCCTTAGCATTTGCGGATAGAGCAAAAAAAAAGCGTCACCGAAGTAACGCTTTTTGATTATGAATGTGTGTTAATTTAATTGCACTTGTAAAGCACTTTTACTCCGGGCTGAGCGTCTTTCATTATCTCACTGAATTCCATTAAAAACTCATTGGATGCTTTGCAACGTTCGCATGCGCCTTCAGCAGCTTTTTCGTTGGGAGCAACATCTCCGTACCCTTCGTTAATCATCAATACTACGGCTTTTACTTTAGGGTACTTCACCTTAAGTTTTCTTACCGCCTTTTTGAATAATTTAAAATCGGCTTTAGGGTCACCCTCTACCACCAGTTGAATCAACACAATGTCTTTCTCAGGTTCGGCTTCTTTTTCATTGGTTACTTCAACAAACTCATCCAAACTCATGCTGGTACGTTTGTCGGCCAAACTATCGCTGAACATGATGGAATAAAACTGTTTATTTTTAGGATTTTCTTTGTTGATACACGCAGGTGCCTGTGCCATGGACTTGCTGAACAAGCCTCCGATGCTGATGAATGCGATTAGGGTAAAAATTCTTTTCATATTGTTAAGGTTAATTATTCCAAAACTACTAAAAAAATCGCTATGTCAAGCTAAAATTTCAGTATTCCTTTTATATGGGGGTAAAAGAACCGCAACAGGTCTTTCAAATTACAGGCTATTGGTCTGACTTATCAGCTCTTAAGATATTCTGCTCCATACCTTTTTATGTTGCTCCCGGTTGAGCCATATTTTGGTTTCAGAGTGTTGCGGGAGGTTTAGGGCAGGGTCTTTCTCCAAAATTTCTGCCGCACTAACGCGCGCAGCCTCCAGAATTTCATCATCATTTCGCAAATCGGCCAGTTGTAAATCGAGTAAACCGCTTTGTTGGGTGCCTTCCAAATCTCCCGGTCCGCGAAGTTTTAAATCTACTTCCGAGATGTAAAAGCCATCATTACTTTCCTCCATGGTTTTTAAACGTAATTTAGCTTCGTTACCCAATTTATGGCTGCTCATCAAAATGCAATAACTCTGGTCGCCACCCCGGCCAACTCGGCCTCTTAGCTGGTGCAATTGTGATAACCCAAAACGTTCAGCATTCTCAATAATCATTACGGTTGCATTGGGTACATTTACGCCCACCTCAATTACAGTTGTGGCTACCATAATATGTGTTTGCTTGTTTAGGAAGCGTTGCATTTCAAAATCTTTGTCGGCAGGTTTCATGCGTCCATGCACAATGCTCACCTGGTATTGCGGAAGCGGAAAGGCCCGTGTGATACTTTCATATCCTTCCATCAGATTGGCCAAATCTAATTTTTCACTTTCCTCAATCAACGGGTATACCACATAAATCTGTCGTCCTTTTTCGATTTCACTTTTCATAAAACCAAATACCGCTAGGCGTGAATTTTCAAAACGGTGCATGGTTTTAATGGGTTTGCGCCCTGCGGGTAATTCGTTAATTACTGAAAGGTCGAGGTCTCCGTAAACAGTCATGGCCAATGTACGCGGAATAGGCGTTGCGGTCATTACCAGTATGTGTGGTGGCTTATCATTTTTTTGCCAGAGTTTGGCCCTTTGCTCAACACCAAAACGATGTTGCTCGTCAATGACTACCAACCCCAGATTTTTAAACTGCACCTGATTCTCCAACAAGGCATGAGTGCCGATAAGGATATGTAAGGTTCCTTCTTGCAAATCACCGAGCAATTGTCTGCGTTCTTTTTGGGGTGTGCTGCCGGTGAGTAACCTGATATTTACCGGTAGATTACGGGTAAGTTGTACTAAACTCTGGTAATGTTGCTGAGCCAGAATTTCAGTAGGAGCCATCAATGTTGCCTGATAACCGTTATCTAAAGCAATCAGCATACATAACAAAGCCACAATGGTTTTACCGCTACCTACATCACCTTGCAGTAGCCGGTTCATCTGCATGCCGCTTTTCATATCAGCACGTATTTCTTTGATAACCTTTTTTTGTGCTTCAGTTAACTCAAAAGGAAGGTGTTGACTGTAAAAAGTATTGAACAATTCACCCACCACAGCGAACGAAATGCCGTTGTGCAGTTTCTTTCGGGCGTTGCGGTATCGCAGAATTTTTAATTGCAGAAAAAACAGTTCGTCAAATTTAAGCCGCTTGGTTGATGCACTTAATTGTTCAGGTGTCTTGGGGAAATGCTGTTGACGTACAGCATCATTTCTGCTGCATAAATGGTTACTTTCGATAACCTGCTGTGGAAGAATTTCGGTTATACTTAAACGTTCATCTTTGAGCAGGGTGTGCACCAGTTTCATGATGGCTTTGCTGTCAAAGCTTCGGTTCTTCATTTTTTCAGTGGTGTTATACATGGGCATCAATGCCGAAAGCATTTTGATGTTTTCTTCAGTATAGGCATCCACCGTTGGGTGCACCATGTTGAACCGACTATTAAATAAAGTGGGTTTCCCGAAAATAATGTACGGAACATGGAGTTTAATATTTTCCCTTATCCACTTGGCACCTTGAAACCAAACAATTTCGAGGCTGTCTTTTCCATCTGTAAAATTGGCTGTAAGACGTTGGCCGGTTTTCATTTTTTCAGTTCTGAAATCTGTAAACTTTCCTTTCAGTTGCACGTAAGGAAGCTCTTCGTTCAGCTCAGCAATGGAATAAAAACGTGTACGGTCAATATGCCGGTAAGGGTAGAATTGCAACAAATCTCCGAAGGTGAAAATGTTCAATTCTTTCTTCAGCAGGTCAGCACGGGCTTCTCCTACGCCTTTTAAAAACTCAACGGGTGTTTGCAGAAACGAACTCACGTAGGCAAAAGTGCAACTCTTTGGACCATTTTACAACTGTTTGCATTTAAGCTGAGACTAAAAAAGAACCCCTGCCGTAATACGACAGGGGCAAACTACTATGAAACTAACTACCTTACCTTCTTAATACAAAGAGGCAGGTGGTTTTGTTCATTGAAGTATTTATATTTTTTATTTTTTCCAGCGCAGGGAAGAAATAAGGTGCTCTACATCATTGGTGAGGTACTGCAGTACAGGCGCCACTGAGTCGGGGTTGGTGCGGATGTTAAAGTAGAGTGAGCCTCTCAAAAAATGTTGAGTGCTATCGGTCATGTAAAACTGTAAGGCTGTAGCCGTATTACCTGTAAGCTCATACACTATGCCCGATTTGCCCGGGCGCTCTATGTAATTTTCAATGATTTCATCGGCTTTGATGGTGTGTTTGTAAACCAGCCTGCGGGAATCTTCAATCAGTTTAAAAAGTCCGTTCTCTGATACTACGGGTGAATAGCTCAGATGTAATGTGGCATTGTAATAAGGGAAATGAATGTTAAGCCAGCAAGGCCGTGCATCAGGGCCATCATAGGGTAGTATGGAAGCATATTGCGGTATTTCGAAGGCAAAATTACAAGTGCTGTCAAATGTGTGGTATCCTTTGGGCAAAAGCTCAATGCGATTGTAACCACGTGGTTTTGGCGAAAAATCGTCCTGACAACTGTTTAGAGTAACTGCACCGGTAATTGCGAAAAGGAATACAATTAATTTGTTCATCATTTATGCTTGTTGTGCAGGGCGGTTTATGGTCACTTTTACCCGTTTGATTTTTCTTTTGTCAACAGATTCAATAGTAAAAGTAAAGTCGCCATACTCTACCTTTTGTTTCAGGTTAGGAATTTTACGGGTAATCTCCAGTATCATTCCCCCCAAAGTGTCAGATTCACCGCGTATACTATCGAAAACATTGTCGTCCAGTTCCATCAGTTTACACATGTCGTTCAACGGAATCTTAGCTTCCAGCACGTAGTTGTTTTCGTCCAGTTTAGAGTAGAACAATTCGTCATCGTCAAACTCATCTTTTATCTCTCCGAAAATTTCTTCGAGTATATCTTCCATGGTAACTATTCCATTGGTTCCGCCATACTCATCTACTACTACGGCCAGGTGTACACGTTTACTCTGAAATTCTTTGAGCAGGTCGTCAATTTTTTTACTCTCCGGCACAAAGTAGGGCGGTTTAATGAGTTGCTGCCATTTAAAAGAGTCATCCTTATTCAGGTGTGGCAACAGGTCTTTGATGTATAAAACACCTATTACCTTATCGAAGTTGTCTTCATAAACCGGAATGCGGGAATATCCCCATTCGTTAATTTCTTTAATCAGTTCACTGAGTGTGATGGTGTTTTCATAAGCCACTACATCCATACGTGGTTTCATTATTTCCTTTACGCTGATGTTTCCGAAGTTCACTATACTTCTCAGAATTTCTTTCTCATCATTCGGGGCGTCTTCCTCGCTAGTAATGTTAATGGCGTGTGTAAGCTCATCAATAGAAAGCATGTGCCCTTTTTTGGTAATCCGTTTGTCAATGATAGACGTTGATTTTTCCAGCACATATACAAAAGGGTAGAGCAGCTTACTTAATGAAAGCATAGGAACGGCCATCAGCTTCACCAGTTTCATGCTGTTTTGTACAGCATAAATTTTAGGCAACACTTCTCCTATCATTACAATAAGAAAGGTAATCACTACCACTTGCAGAATAAATCCTGCCAAGGGATACAAAGTGAAGTTAAATACAATACTCACAATAAAGGAGGAAATCATGACCACAGCCACATTTACAAAGTTGTTGGCGATAAGTATGGTAGCCAGTAGTTTTTTAGGATGGTTCAGTAAATAAACAGTAGCGCGTGCATAGCTGCTATCGGTTTCTCTCAGTTCATCCAGGGTTTGAGTAGAAAGGGAGAAAAAAGCATTTTCTGAACCCGACATCAGTGCCGAGCAGAGCAACAGCAAACCAATCAATACTAAACTGATGATGACACTTAACCAATCACTGCCTTCAATACCTGTGTTAAGTAATGAAGCAAAAATCATCAAAGCGGGGTAGGGCGAATCGCCCGGGGAACTTTCCAAAATATGTTAAATTAGGTTAGACATCAGAAAGGCAAATCATCGCCTCCGTCATCAGAACGGGGTGTATCATTTACGGCTGAAGGCTGTTTGTTTTCTGTATAAGAGTTTCCCGATGATGCGGGAGTTGAGTTGTATCCGCTCTGATTTTGGTCATCACGTTTACCACCTACCAAGGTAAGGTTATCGGCTACAATCTCAGTGGTATATTTTTTATTTCCGTCTTTATCGTCCCATGAGCGGGTACGGATTTTTCCTTCAATAAAAACACTGTTGCCTTTGCGAAGGTATTTTTCGGCAATCTCAGCCAAACCTCTCCACACCACTACATTGTGCCACTCGGTTTGTTCCACTTTATTGCCTGCTTTATCTTTATAGGTTTCTGATGTGGCAAGTGGAAATTTAGCCACTTTGGTACCACCTTCTAAACTTCTTATTTCAGGGTCTTTACCCAGGTTGCCCAGTAATATTACTTTGTTAACCGACATAGTTATTTATTCAATTTCAAATCAAAGTTAGCTTTTTCAAGTAGATATCCAAAATGCGGGGTATGGGATAGGTGCCCAATGTGCTAATTTTAATCTTCTGATAATTAGTTGGTAACATCCTTTTTGAACCCGTTATTTTGAGTTGAATAAAACGTGCATTTATCACCCTGTGTGAGAGGAGGTGTCGGGTCTCTGTTGTTTCGCCCTCAATGATAAAAGAAGCAGAGCCAAGTATTGCTTTAAATTCTTCGTGTTGCAGCAGTTCTTCGTCAGACAGGGGATGGCTGCTTTCTATCAAAGGCAACTCGAACAGGTTTTTCCAGATATCGTTTTTTGTGCGTTTGTTCAGGTAGGTGTAACTGCCTTGTTTAATAAACAGGTAATTAAAGTACCGGTGAGTTTGTTTGGCCTTTTTCGCTTTTACAGGCAACTGTTCAACGGTGCTGTTGGCAAAAGCAAAGCAGGAGTCAGCCAAAAAACAGTTGAGGCAACCGGCTTTTTTGGGTGTACACACGGTAGCTCCGAATTCCATAATGGCCTGATTGAATTCATCCGGACGTTTGTGGTCCATTAATTCAGCAGCAGCCTGTGTGTAAATTTTTCGTGCTCCGGAGCTGTCAATGGGCGTGGTAATGCCTAAGTATCGGCTCAATACCCTGAAAACATTGCCATCAACCACAGGAACGGCTTCTCCAAAAGCAAAGGAAGCTACAGCGGCAGCGGTGTATGGGCCTATTCCTTTCAGTTGACTGAGTTCTGCTGCTGTTTTAGGGAAAACAGCCTTGTGCTCTTTTACAATAATGCGCGCGGTAGCCAGCATGTTACGAGCCCTGCTATAATATCCCAACCCTTGCCACAACTTAAGTACGTCATCCTCAGGGGCAGCAGCCAGTTGCTTCAATGTGGGATATTTTTTTATAAACTGCTCAAAATAAGGTAATCCCTGTTCTACGCGGGTTTGCTGTAAAATTATTTCCGACAACCAGATGTGGTACGGATTTTTGGTATCGCGCCAGGGCAAAACGCGCTTGTTTCTATGGTACCAGCGGATTAATGAGGAGGAGAATGACATGTATCAGGCACGAAAATATTCACAAATAATTTTGTTTCAGCGTAAAATGTTTTTTAAAAAGAAATTTTCACTAAGTTTGCTGCCCCAAAAAATTAGGGAGACTTGATTTTTAATTAACTGAATTCTAAATAATAATAAAGTTTAAAGTACAATGACAAAAGCTGAAGTAATTGCAGAAATCTCTGCAAAAACAGGAGTAGAAAAATTAGCCGTTCAAGAATGTGTTGAGACATTTTTCAAAGTAGTTAGAACCTCTATGGTTGATGGTAAAAATGTTTATTTCAGAGGTTTCGGTAGCTTTATCGTAAAAAAGAGAGCTAAAAAAATAGCCCGTAACATCTCCCGCAACACTGCTATGGTAATTGATGAGCATTATATTCCTGCTTTCAAACCTGCTAAAACGTTTGTTGACAAAGTAAAGAAGAGCGATAACGTTAAATCAGCAGCTGCAAAAAAATCAGCTAAAGCTAACTAAGCGTAATTTTCGCTGATGCGTGCCTATCGTAACCCGCTGGTTGTAGCATTTGCAGTTATTCTTCTCTGCTCCGCTTTATTTGTTAAAGGTTTTAAATCAGCCGTTAAAAAAGTAGAGCCGAAAGAAGAAACGGCAGTAGTGCTGGATGAGGAAAAGTTAGAGGAGCAGAAGAATGCCTCACTAACCACCCCGCAACAGGAACAACTGAAGCAGTTACGTGAACAGGAAGATTTTTTGAGTGTAGCCGTTTTATATGATTCGCTCAAAATTGGTTCCATGGCCGGAAGATATTATTACAAAGCTGCTGAAGAAAAACCAACAGCGGTAGTTTGGAAAAAGGCAGGCGACAGTTATTTGAATGCCGCCCGCCAGTCAACCGACTCTCTGTATGTGGTATTTGCTGTTGACAGAGCTAAAAAAGCATATTTCGGGTCGCTGAAGTTAGACGACAGCAACGCGGAAGTAAAAAACTCTCTGGCTTTGTGTATGGCACAGGGAGGTACAGAAGTGATGCAGGCTGTTACATTATTGAAAGAAGTACTTGCTGCTGATTCTAATAACGTTCAGGCGATATACACACTCGGAATGTTGTCCATTCAGTCAGGCCAGTATGACAAAGCGGTTGAACGTTTTGAAAAACTGAGACAGCTGGAACCAATGAACTCCGAGTATTACTATTACCTGGCTGATATTTACAGCCAGTTGGGGCAGAAAGACAAAGCGGTTAAAGCACTTGAAGTATGCAAGACTTTAACCACCAGTGAGGAAGCCCGAAAAAATATTGACGAATTGATTAAAGACATTAAAAATAATTAAACTTATGCCAAGCGGTAAAAAAAGAAAGAGACATAAGATAGCCACTCACAAACGTAAAAAGAGGCTAAGAAAGAACAGGCATAAGAAGAAGTAATCCTTAGTTAAGGATTAATTCTTCTTATACAATTGTCGTTGTAATGAGTAGTGAATTATTCATTAGCTCCGACTCATCGGGCGTAACCATTGCGCTAACAATAGATAAGAAGCTTACCGAGTTACATCAGGAGAATATCTCCAATAACTTCTCGGTAGGTGATATTCATCTGGGTGTTATCAATAAAATTATGCCGGGGTTAAACGCTGCATTCATTAACGTGGGGCACGAGAAGGATGCTTTTTTGCATTATCTCGACCTGGGTCCGCAGATTTTGTCCCTGATAAAATTTACTAAACAAACGCAAACCGGTAATATCAAACATGCCGATTTAAGTCGTTTTACTTCCGAGCCGGATATCGAAAAAACCGGAAAAATCACACAGGTGCTGGGCAAAGAAAAGCAACTGATGGTGCAGATAGTGAAAGAACCTATTTCTACCAAAGGTCCGCGATTGAGTTCCCAAATTTCACTCGCCGGCAGATATCTGGTTCTAGTGCCTTTCAGCAATACCATTTCTGTTTCCAAAAAAATCAAGTACAACGAAGAGCGTCAACGGCTCAAACAACTGTTCAATACCATCAGAGCGAAAAATTATGGTGTTATTGTGCGCACAGTTGCTGAAGGTGCCAGTATTGAAGATGTGGAGCGGGATTATTATGATCTGGTAGAGAAATGGGAGAAAGTACTTCTACAACTTAAAAAAGCAAAACCACCGCAAAAAATATTGGGTGAATCAGACCGATTCATTTCCATACTGCGTGATATGCTTAATGATTCTTTCACTGCCATTCATGTAAGTGATAACTACGTTTATCAGCAGATAAAGACGTATGTAAAAGATAAGGCACCGCACCTCGAAAAAATCATTAAACATTACAACGGTAAAGAACCTTTCTTCGAACACTTCGGCATAGAAAAACAAATCAAATCTTCATTTGGCAAAGAGGTTATGCTTTCCGGAGGTTCTTACCTGGTTATTGAGCACACAGAAGCCATGCACGTTATTGACGTGAACAGCGGTGCCAAAACCAAGTCAGACATGAACCAGGAGAACAATGCACTGGCCGTTAACCTGGAAGCAGCCGAGGCTATTGCCAGGCAATTACGTCTGCGCGATATGGGCGGCATTATAGTGGTTGATTTTATTGACCTCAAAAATGCAGGTAACCGCAGGCTGGTTTATGAGAAGTTGAAAGATTGCATGAAGGACGATAAGGCCCGTCACAAGATTTTACCCATGAGCCAGTTTGGTGTGGTACAAATTACCCGCCAGCGTGTGCGCCCTGAAACCAATGTGGTTACTACAGAGCTTTGCCCTATGTGCAACGGCACCGGACAAAGTACCGTAAGCATACTTTTAATTGATGAAATTGAGAAGAACCTGCAGTACCTGTATGAAGAACTGAACACTCGTTCCATAACGCTGCAAGTGCACCCCTACATTGAGTCTTTCCTTACCAAGGGCATGAAATCTAAGCGTTTTAACTGGTTTTTGAAGTTTAAGAAGTGGATAAAAATAAAACCCGTTAACTCCTACTATTTATCGGAGTACCACTTCTTCGATGCCAGCGGAGACGAGATAAAACTGTAGGTTTTTATCCACACCTCCCGCGCAGCCTTACACTGTGGGGTAATTTTGCACATCACTAATTTTTTGATTTCAATTATGAAAATTCAATATTGGTTAGTAGCCGGTATGTTCATTACCGGATGCGTATCACAGAAAAAATACGATGCTCTCGATTTTACTAAAAAAGAGCTCGAAAAAAGCAATGCCGATTGCCGCGAGAAGCTGGACAAAACAACTGCTGACAATGAACAGTTGAAAAACAGCAACACGCAACTTAATGGCAGGGTGCAGTCTCTAACGGTTGATTCAACAGAATTGGCTACACAACTCAACAACACCAATCAATCATTGAAAGAGTTGGACAGCAAGTTTAAAGACTACAGCAAAATGAGCGAGGCCGAGCAGAAAAAAATGCTCACCAGCTTAAAAGAACTGGATGCACGTTTGTCGCAAAAACAACGTGACATTGATGCGCAGGAAGACAAACTCAAAATGTCTCAGGCTAAAATTACTGAATTGCAGCAAGTACTTAACTCCAAAGATTCAGCCGTACGGGCATTAAAAGCAAATATCAGCAATGCACTTTTGGGCTTCAGAGACAAGGGACTTACCGTAGAAATCAAAAACGGAAAAGTATACGTATCGTTGGAAGAACAGTTGCTGTTTAAATCAGGCAAAACAGATGTGGATGCTCGCGGAAAAGAAGCCTTGTTAAAGTTGGCCGAGGCACTGAACAAAGAGAAAGACGTAAACGTACTTGTAGAGGGTCATACGGATGATGTACCTATGACCGGCTCCACCATTAAAGACAATTGGGATTTGAGTGTACTGCGCGCTACCAGTATTGTAAAGTTGCTCACTGTTGATGGTAAAGTAGATGCCAAACGTTTTGTAGCCGCAGGACGCGGAGAGTTTTACCCGATTGATGCCGCTAAAAATGCAGATGCCCGCAGAAAAAACAGAAGAACAGAGATTATTCTCACACCAAAATTAGACGAGTTACTACAGCTATTGGATAGCAAATAAGTAAAAGAAGGAACAGATATAGCAGAAAGGTCGGGTAGTTGTATCCGACCTTTCTTGCTTTTAATGAAGACTGAACCACTTAATATTCATATTTTACTTTATTTTCGAATAACTAAAACACTGCTTGTGAAAAATAATTACTACTTACTGCTTTTGTTTGCCGCCTTTTGCTGCATGGGCGTTCAATGCAAAGAAGAAGAACCCGATAAAACAGAAGAATTAGCCAAGTTACCTCCTGCTACCACCAAAGGCCGAAATACTTTTGGGTGTTTGATAAATGGAAAGGCCTTTCCGCAAAGTAGTGAGGGGTATCATGAGAAACAATGTGATTACTATTTTAACAAATTTTATTTAAGTTATTCTACAAATTTTTCTCAGTTCAACATAAATACCTTTATCTCAATTATGTCAAAAAAAATAAAAACCGAAGGCTTATTTATGATAGGGCTCACAAATCCAAGTGAAGAATTTGTTCAGGTTCATTATGAAGATGAGAATTACTCTTCTAATAACCAATTCAATATAAATAATTATGCTAAGATAAATATTTCACGTTTTGATACTGCTAATAATATTGTTTCCGGGACATTTAGCTTCAAATTAAAAAATGACTCAGGCAATAAAGAAGTATCTGTTGAGCACGGCCGTTTCGATTACCAATACCAATAACCAACACCCTTTGCTATCCGGAGTTTGTAACTCCGGATAAACTATAGATACTAATTACTCAACTTCTCCAGCACTTCTTTAATCATCCGTTCCACCGCTTTATCGGGTTGTGTGCTGAATACAGCTCTTTTTACTTGAAATAAAGCCAATATCATTTATCTTCGATAAAAACTTAGCTATTTCATGTTGACTGCTTTTTTGTTACGCTTTAGTAAAACGTATATTGTTTTGTTTACCATCCTAGGGTTAATGATGTCTGAGATAGTGCAGGCTCAATGGGAAATAAAGCATATTTCGAACTCCGGTTATCTTCAATTGGGATATAGTGGAAATGCTATCAAATTCAGAAATGAGCGACTTGGCTTAGTGATGAATCAGTCGGGCATTTACCGCAGTACAGATACTGGGGAAACGTGGACATCAATCAATCATCTTCTTCCTTGGAATATCATTTTCAGAGATTTTGATTTCACCAACGATACACTAATTTATGCCACAGGTGATATTAATAGTTCGTTCGGCACTAGTATTATTATCCGTTCTACAGATGCTGGTCTAAACTGGGATTCTGTTTGCACGCTAAACAAGCAACTGTTTAAAATTCGTTTTTTGCATGAAGATACTGGTATTGCTTGCGGATACAACGGTATCTACCGCACCGGTAATCGTGGGCAAACATGGGATACCGTATGGAATCTGGTGCAAAGCGGCTACAAATACGGTCAGGTATCGGGCATGCATTTTAGGGACAACACTCATGGAGTTGCTTTGGCTTTAGTACGAAATCAGGGGCAAGGGGCTACTTTTTTTAACGTTTTACTGAAAACATCAAATGGAGGACAAACCTGGACTAAGCATGATTTACCCATGCTGGGAGAGGCCCCCGGTCTTTGGTTTGTGAATGATCTTACAGGCTTTGCAGGGGCAGGTAAATTCATTTTCAAAACAACTGATGGTGGAGTGAACTGGACTGCGACTGAGGTTAGTACTTTTTCAAATGTAAACTCCATACAATTTGTTTCAGATTCGGTTGGTTTTGCTGTGGGAGGAATATATACGTTTTTTACCGGTGGAGGCGGACGACCTGTGTTTATGATGGCAAGAACAACAGATGCGGGACAAAGCTGGACTTCTTTGGATACCTTCGGTATCCCTTTGCATTCAGTTTTTTTTCTGAATGAACAAACAGGTTGTGTGGCAGGAGCTAATCAATTAATTATGAAAACCCAAAACGGATTCAGTAGCAATTTGCCCCTAAACTATCCGTGGCAGCTTACTTATGCAAATGTAAACGTACATAATGTGCAACCTGATGTATCGGTAATTTACCCAAATCCATTTGACAGGTTGCTTCATGTTGCTCAAAGTAACGTGAAATACATAAGCATTTGTGATATGAGCGGAAGGGTAATAAATGTATTTGAGAACTTAGACCAGACTATTGAAATAAATACCGGAGATCTTTCGCCCGGGGTTTATCTATTACAAATAAGGTACAATGACGGAAGTACAAAACAGACAAAAATACTGAAACGGTAAACTTGCTTTTGTATACAGCTAAAAACCTCGGATAAACCAAACTAATGCTTATGAAAAACAAATACCCCCTCTTACTTCTGTTTGCTGCACTTAGTTGCCTTGGCATACAATGCAAAAAAGAAAGAACAGAATTGGAAATGCTGCCCCCTGTAACCACTTATGGTGCCAATACGTTTGGCTGCCTTATTAATGGCCGTGCATGGCCCGTTTATGAGAAAGGTGGGCATAGTATTGATGGAACTTATTATAATGGGAAATTGAATATTATTTACAGCATCTATGAGCCGGATGGTGGCTGGGGGCCAGGAACCCTCAAGCAGACGATAACAATCAGAACAGAAGAAATACATTCAAGAGGTTTTTATGCAATCAAGCCAATTTTTGGTGAAAATCAGTTTACTATGTGGCATGGAGGTCTTATATACTCAGCGCATTATGGTTCTAACGTAAATAATATATGCTACATTACAATGCATCGCTTAGACAGCGTAAAACACGTTATCTCAGGTGAATTTAGTTTCTCATTGTATGATAGAGAGGGTAAAAGCCGGGTAAATGTAGATCATGGTCGTTTCGATTTATTTTATTAAATACTAATTTTTTACTTTGCTATCCGGAGTTTGCAACTCCGGATACATGCTAACTTACCCCGGATAAACTATAGATACTAATTACTCAACTTCTCCAGCACTTCTTTAATCATCCGTTCCACTGCTTTATCGGGTTGTGTGCTGAATTGTTTATTGGGGCGGTTGGCAATAATGGCATTTACTGAGCAGGCTTCATGCCCCAGTACTGCAGCTAATCCGTAAATGGCCGAGGTTTCCATTTCAAAGTTGGTAATGCGTTCTTTTTTATGTGTAAATGCAGCAAGTGTTTCAATTAAATCGGGTTGATGTAATTTAGCTCTCACGGTGCGGCCTTGTGGTCCGTAAAAGCCGGAGCAGGTTGCTGTGATGCCGGTGGTGTGTTGTGCCCCCAATAGTTTTATCAGTGCTGCATTTCCTTTGGCCATGTAGGTTTTCGGAAATAAATGGGCATCATGAAAATAGGTATTAAACGCATCAAGTAAGTCCTGCTCACTTTTAGTGTATTTAAGCTGGTAGTAGTTGAGCAAACCATCTAAGCCCAATCCGTGTGAGGAGACTACATAACTATCTACCGCTATGTCTTTTTGCAAAGCCCCCGAAGTACCCAAGCGCACCAGTCGCAGTGATTTTTTTTTAGCATTGATTGTTCTGCTCTTCAGGTTCACGTTAACCAAAGCATCCAATTCGTTGAGCACAATATCAATGTTATCGGTACCAATACCGGTGGATAAAACGCTTAGTCTTTTTTTGCCTATGTAACCTGTATGGGTAATAAATTCTCGCTTTTGTTTTTTGATTTCGATGCGGTCGAAATGTTTTGATACTTTTTTTACGCGGTCGGGGTCACCCACCAGCAATATGGTTTCAGCTACGTCTTCGGGAAGTAAATGCAAGTGATAAACAGAACCGTCAGGATTAAGAATGAGTTCGCTGTTGCCTATTTTTGTTGTTGCCATAGCACAAATATAGCGGTGATTTGTAAAGTAAATTGTATATTTAACTCATGAAGACAAAAGAAGAAATTGTAAAAGACTGGCTGCCCCGTTACACCGGACGCCCGCTGAACGGATTCGGCAAATATATTTTGCTCACTAACTTTATACATTACGTTGAACTGTTTGCAACCAAGTTTAAAGTACCTGTTGAAGGGATGGATAAACCCATGCAAACGGCTACGGCCAATGGCATTACCATTATCAACTTTGGAATGGGAAGTGCTAATGCTGCCACTTGTATGGATTTGCTTTCAGCTGTTGCACCTAAAGCAGTTTTGTTTTTGGGTAAGTGCGGGGGATTAAAAAAGAAAACCAAACTGGGTGATTTAATATTACCCATAGCTGCCATTCGTGGTGACGGTACGAGCAATGATTACATTATGCCTGAGATTCCGGCATTGCCTTCTTTTCGTTTGCAAAAAGCAGTTTCAGCTATGATTGTGAAACACAAACTTGATTACTGGACCGGCACGGTGTACACCACTAACCGCAGGGTGTGGGAGCATGATGAAGAGTTTAAGAAGTACCTGCAAAAAACCAAAGCGATGGGCATTGACATGGAAACCGCTACTATTTTTATTGTGGGCTTCGTGAATAAAATTCCCAAAGGAGCCTTGTTGCTGGTAAGTGATAACCCCATGATTCCAGAAGGAGTGAAAACATCTAAAAGCGATAAAGCGGTAACGGAAAAATTTGTGATAAAACACCTCGAAATTGGTATTGATTCCTTGATAGAATTGCGCGACTCAGGGGAATCTGTAAAGCATTTGAGATTTGAGTAGGAGTGAACTGACTAACCCACAATTAATGAAAGGATGATGCCACAGATTGCACTGATTGTAATTGAAGAGAGTCTTAATTGATTAAGAAATTATACGATAAGATGTCCGGGGTCGGTGTTTTTGATGTAGTAACCGGTACCATCGTATACGCGTTTTCTTGGATGTTCTTTACATTGGGGTGAACAGGCACCTTCCAGTTCCCAGCCGCATTCTTCACATATCGGTAAATGCTCATTGCACTCCGGGTTAGCGCAGTTAACCATACGCGGTGTAGGCTTATTGCACACGTGGCATTTTGATATAATCTCGGGATTAATCTGGTTTACGGGAACAGTTACCCGGTTGTCGAATACATAACATACTCCGTCAAAGTCTTTACCACCGGTTTCTTTGGCATACTTTACAATACCGCCATGTAACTGAAAAACATCTTTAAACCCTTCTTTTAGCAGCAATGCTGAGGCTTTTTCACACTTAATGCCACCGGTGCAATAGGTAATCACCTTTTTGTCTTTGAGGTGTTCCAGTTCTTTTATCTTTTCCGGAAAATCTCTGAAGTTGTCAATATCCAAAGTGATGGCATTTTTAAAACGGCCCACGTTGTGTTCATAGTTGGAGCGCACATCCAGAATCACCACATCCTCTTCTTCTTTCAGTTTCAGAAAATCTGCTCCGTTAATGTGTTTGCCGGTTTCTTTATTCGGGTCAATTACTTTGGGGTCACGCAGGCCTGAGTGTACAATTTCGGGCTTATAACGTACATGCAGTTTTTGAAAAGCATGTCCGTCACTTTCATCCACTTTAAAATCAATGGCTGCAAATCGCGGGTCAGCTTTCAGGGTATCCATATACTCTTTGCAGGAGGCAATAGTACCGCTAAGGGTGCCGTTAAGCCCTTCATCAGCAACAATGATTCTGCCGCGTATTTTGAGCCTTTTGCAAAAATCGTAGTGTGCCTGAGCAAACTCTTCTCCGTTTTCAATGGGAGAGTAGCAGTAGTAAAGTAAGATGTAGTGTGTGCGTTCTGTACTCATAACAGCCCGCAAAGATAGGTCTCTGTCAATAAAATAGCATGATTTTTATCATCTGCACAGGCTGTTGCTTAAGAAGAGTAATATAAAGTTAACCCTTTGTTCCCTATAAGTTTAAACAGGTACAGCACCTTTGAAACAGTTAATAAATACGTTTATGGAACTGCTTTTTCAATTGCTTCCTTCGTGGTTTTATACCGCATTTTTGGCGCAGGTAGTCTTGTTCTCTGTTATTTGGCTCATTGCAGTATTGCTGCGGTGGGTAAACAAAAGGGTGCGATTATTTCGCAGGCAAATAAGGCGAAAGCAAGGTGTTACTAAGGATGTTTATGGTGAATATGCCGACATCCTGTTTGAGTAGTATTCGGGGCTAAACATTTGTTTACCAACTTTTTTATGTTACCTTTGCGCCCGCCTTTTCACTATTGGAAAGCGATGTAACAATTTATTTATGAGTTTATTTTCTTCATTGGGATTAAGGCCCGAAATTATTGAGGCCGTAACCCAATTAGGGTTTACCGAACCCACTCCCATTCAGCAGGAGGCTATTCCTGTACTGATTGCCGACAAAGTTGATTTTATTGGATTAGCACAAACCGGAACCGGAAAAACTGCTGCCTTTGGTTTGCCTTTGCTTCAGCATATTGACTTCAGCAGCAAACAGTTGCAGGGGTTGATTTTATGTCCAACCCGTGAGCTATGTATGCAGGTAAAAAGTGACCTGGATAATTTTTCATCACGCATTCCCGGAGCCCGCATTGTAGCGGTTTACGGTGGAGCCAGCATTAGCGGCCAGATTTCGGATATTAAGCGCGGTGTTCACATTGTAGTGGCCACACCGGGCCGTTTGATGGATATGATGGAGCGTAAAGCCCTCAACTTACAAAACATCTCCAATGTGATACTTGATGAAGCTGATGAAATGCTTAACATGGGTTTCAGAGAAGACATTGAGTTTATTCTGTCACACACAGGTGATCAAAAGAACGTGTGGTTGTTCTCAGCCACCATGCCTGCTGATGTAAGGCACATTGCCAGCCGCTTTATGAAAAACCCGTACGAGCTTACTATGGGTAATAAAAACACCACGGCTGCCAACATTAAACACATTTATTACATTACCCGCGCCAACAATAAATACTCTGCCTTAAAACGTATAATTGATTTTCAACCGGAGATTTTTGGTTTGGTATTTACACAAACCAAAATGGATGCACAGGATATCGCTGAAAAGCTGATTAAAGAGGGCTACAATGCCGATGCGCTGCACGGTGATTTGAGCCAGCAGCAACGTGATAAAGTAATGTTGCGTTTCCGTCAGCGTTCTTTGCAGCTTTTGGTTGCTACAGATGTGGCCGCCCGTGGTATTGACGTAAGTGATATCAGCCACGTAATTAACTACTCTGTTCCAGATGAGTTGGAAAGTTACACGCACCGTAGCGGACGAACAGCCCGTGCAGGTAAAACAGGCGTTTCTATCTCCATCATCCACTCCAGAGAGCTAGGTAAAATCAGACAGATTGAGCGTTTAACCAAGAGCAAATTTGAGTTGTGTAAAATACCAAGTGGTGTTGAAGTTTGTGAGAAACAGTTGTTGCACATAATAAGCAACGTGCATACGGTAGAAGTACAAGACCATGCCATAGATCCTTTCTTGCCACAAATTATGGAAGAGTTGAAGGACCTGAACAAAGAAGAGATCATCAAACGATTTGCTTCTATGGAGTTCAACCGTTTTCTCAACTATTATAAAAATGCACCTGATTTAAATTACGATAGCAGCCAACCTGCTTCTGCACGTGAAACAGGAGACTTTACCCGCTTATTCGTAAGCGTAGGAACCATGGATGGATTTGAACGTGGTAACCTGTTTAAGTTCCTTTTGGATTGCACTAAGTTTACCCGTGATGATATCGGACGTATCAGTTTGAAAAACTCCTACTCATTTGTGGAAGTGAATACCTCGAAAGTGGAAGACTTCATGAAAATTATGATGGCGGAAGCTCACCGTGGTCGCCCTATTCGCGTAGAGGTTTCAGGTGAAGAGCCCGGAAATGACCGCAAAGAAAGACGTGGCGGCAGTCGCGAAGGCGGAAGAGACGGAGGCGGACGCAGAGATTACGGATCAGGTGGTGGTGGAGGCTTCAGAGGCCGCAGTGGTGGTGGAAGAGATGGAGGACGTGATGGTGGAAGAGACGGAGGCAACAGCGGAGGCGGATCACGCTTTGGCGGTGGTTGGGGAGATAAGAAAAAACCATCAGGCGGAGGCGGCTCACGCTTTGGCGGTGGAGGCGGAGGGAGCCGTTCAGGCAAACCCGGCTTTAAAGGTGGCAAAAAGAAGTTTGGAGATAGTTATTAATTTTGAGATGCAGTTTTAATTTCGGAACAGTTATTGGAAATTGCAGCACCAAAATAAATTTAATCTGACATGAAAAAGATATTCACTACACTACTCGTTATCGGTTTATTCTCTTTCGGAGCATTAGCTCAGGAACATTACGGAGCAAAAATTACACCCGAGGGTGCAAAAGCTGCCACCGAATTGCCTGCTTTGATGAAAAAGAAAAAGGAGATGAACATCAAAATTACCGGTCAGGTGTTGGAAGCCTGCAAGGTAAAAGGATGCTGGATGATGGTGGATTTGGGTAACGGACAAAAAATGCGCGTGAGTTTTAAAGATTATTCCTTTTTTGTTCCTAAAAACTCAGGTGGTAAAACAGCCGTAATGGAAGGCGTAGCCAGCTGGCAGGAAACATCAGTGAAAGAGTTGAAACACTATGCTAAAGATGCCGGTAAATCTCAGGAAGAAATTGATGCCATCAAAAAGCCTAAAAAAGAACTGGTTTTTGAAGCCAGTGGTGTAATTCTGATGTAAGAATGAAACGTTTTTCAGCACTTTTTTCTTTACTATTATTTGTATTTGTTCTGGCGTGTACGTCAGATAAAAAAACGACCGTAGCAGATGAAACTGCTACGGTTGATAGTACTGCCCTTAAGGACAGCATGGACAATTGTGTGAATCCCAACAGTACAACAGTAGCTCCTATGGCAATGGGCATGCGGGCTATGTTTGAACAAATGAAAATGATTCGGGCTGAGATTGAAAAAGGCAACAGCTTACAAGCGGGCCAGTTCAAGATGGTTGATTTTATTAATGCCACGCCCACTGACACTACATTACTTACAGATGAGTTTTACATACGTGCAGGTCAGTTTAAGCGCACGTTTAATGAAATGATGCAACCGGGTGGTGATGCCAGGCAACGCTACAATGCAGTATTGGATGCCTGCGTAAATTGTCATTTAGAGAATTGCCCCGGTCCTGTCAAAAAAATCAACGGGTTGATGTTTAAATAACCCTACCTCTCCATCTATCTATTTTAATTCACTAGTTATTCAGCTCTGTTTAACGGTCGAGCCAGTGTTTGAACGCAGCGGCTTTCTCCCGACTTATTTCTATTTCTGAGGATATAGGAGCCTTAAGTTTTACATGCAGTTTGCTGTTTACTCCGCTGGTATATTTTTCTACCGCGTCAATGTGAATGATAAACTGCCTGTTGGCCCTAAAGAAATAATGCGGGTCGGCCAGGTGTTCAATCTCATCTAAGGTATCGTAATCAGCAATCAACTTTTGCCCGCTAAACGTGTGGATGTATACCAGCTCGTTTTTTTCAAAGCCGGCAATCTCACTGTAGTGCAAAGGCATAATGGCATTGCGGGATGAGACCATAAAACGCTCCTTGTATTTTTTGCTGTTATCTGCCCCGCTTTCCATCATTTGAAGGAGGTTCTTAACTCTGTCTCCAAAACCCAGTTCAATGTTTTGCGAACGGTATTTTCTCAGTTTATCAATAGCTGCTTTCAACTCATCGGCATCAATGGGTTTGAGCAGGTAGTCAATGCTGTTGAGTTTAAAAGCCCGCAAAGCATACTCATTAAATGCTGTAGTAAATATAATAGGGCAGTTGAGTTGTACAGATTTGAATAAATCGAAACTGATTCCATCAGCCAGTTGAATGTCCATGAACAATACATCCGGCTCTTCCGGATGTTGTTTGAACCACTCAATGGATTGTTGAAGCGTGCTCAGATGTTGTACAATCTCCATCTGCGGGTCTGTTTTTCGTATCAGTTTCTCCAGATCTTTAGCAACCAGAGGTTCGTCTTCAATAATGATAGTGCGCATCATAGCAAGGGTATTTTAACGCTGAATTTTTTTTCTTTGGTTTCTACCAACACTTCCTGCTCAGAAAGGAAGGCATATAATTTTTTCATGTTATCTAAGCCTGTTTTATTCGAGCCTTCTACAATGTTTTTAGTTTGCAGGTTATTCTCGATTACCAGATAATCACCCTCGTCATAAATGCTTATCTGTAAAGGATTCAGTTCGCTGATGATGTTGTGCTTAATTGCATTTTCAATAAGTACCTGCAATGTAACGGGCACAATTTTCCGGTCCTCAGCATCTTCAGAAATATGAATGGAGATTTGCAGCATATTCAAAAAGCGTGTCTTGAGTAAACCAATGTAATGCTGAATGAATTCTACCTCTGTTTTTACGGAAACAGTTTGTTGTTTGTTTTGTAAAACGTAACGGTACACTTTTGAAAGCTGCTGTAGGAAACCGCTGGCCAGTTGTTGGTTTTCGAAGATAAGGCTGTTGAGCGAAGAGAGACTGTTAAACAGGAAATGCGGGTTTACCTGATTCTTTAGGTTATCAAATTGTACTTGTGTAAACTCTTTTTCTGTGCGTTCCAGTTGTGTGACTGATTTTTTCCACTCATCAAAAAAGTAGTAGGCAATAAAGTTGGCGTTAACAGCCAATGAAATGAGTATGTCTAACAGAAACAGAATGTGCCGGAAAGCCCGTGTATAAAACATTTTCACTAATTCATCGGGAAAATGGCTTGGGATACGTTGTTCCAGCAACTCCATTATAACAAAATTAAAGAAGGTCATGATGAAGATGCCTATAGAAAGCTGGATGGTAATTCTTTTACCAACACTTTCACTGTACGGGTGTTTTTTATTCAACCAGCGGTCAATGCGCCTGAATATTTCCCACACCAGAAAAAGACTGGTAGCAAAAATGACAAAGGTGTACGCATGCCAGATGAGCGGTGCATCAGGAACGGCTGAGTAGCGTACAATGGCACTAACAATAGTAAGCAACGAAATGATAATCCAGTTGCGAAACTTCTTGTGGTTGATGAACAGGTCAATAAATTTGGGAAGCGGTCGAGTCATTTGAATGCAAATGTTTTATTCTTTTCGTAAGGCTGCAAATTTTACAGGGTAAAGCTACCTATTTTCAGTTTAAAGTGTATCTAATGACGTACAATATGACCGTCACTCATTTCAATAATGCGGTCGCAGTTGGCTGCAAATTCTAAATCGTGCGTTACCGTAATGATGGTTTGGTTGTAGGTGCGGGCTAAATCTTTTAAGATATCGAATACATTTTGTGCATTTTTAGAATCAAGATTACCTGTAGGTTCATCGCCCATAATTACAGTGGGGTCATTGATAAGTGCGCGGGCAATGGCTACACGCTGTTGCTGACCTCCCGATAGTTTGGAGGAAAGTTTTTTAGCCTGTTCTTCCACGCCAAGCAATTTTAATTTTTCGTAAGCACGGTGCTCAACCTCTTCCTTGGAATATTTGCCCAGCTTGAGTGCAGGTAACATTACATTTTCCAAACTACTGAACTCAGGCAGCAGGTAATGGAATTGAAAAACAAACCCGATGTGTTCATTTCTGAAATAGGAAAGTTCGTCTTTTGTTTTTCCGGTAAGTACTTCTCCGTTTATTTCCAATTGTCCTTCATAGTCGGTATCCATAGTAGAGAGCACATAAAGTAACGTTGATTTTCCGCAACCTGATTTTCCTACAATGGAAACAAATTCTCCTTTGTTAATGGTAAAGGATAATCCTTTCAACACCTGAAAGGGTTCAGGTTCGTAAAAATATTTTACCAGGTTTTCTATATGCAGGGCTCTGTTCATTTTCCTCTGATAATTTCTACAGGATCAATACCGGCAGCCTTGCGGGAAGGCATAAAACCTGCTACAGCAGTGGTACCTAGTCCAAACACCATTCCGATGATGTAATATTTTACTGCAAAGTTGACGGGCATAAATTCAATGGATAAAAATCCTTCAGCATGGAACGGAACTTTAGAAATGCCAAAAGAAATAACGTATCCGAGAATCAAACCAACCACGCCTCCAACCACACCAATCGAGAGTGCCTGAGTCATAAATATACCCATCACATCTTTTCCTGAGAAGCCGGTAGCCTTCAGGATGGCGATATCGCGCATTTTTTCATAAATAGTCATGTTGAGAATATTGTAAATGCCGAAACCTGCTACAATTAACAGTGTAATGGAAACAGTATAGGTAATTACTCCTCGCAGCTTAATGCTCACCAAGATTGTGGCATTGGTGGTTTCCCAATCATCCGCACGGTAGCCGAAAAACTTGTAGTAATCGAGTGCTTTTTGCTTGGCATCTTCCAGCACTTTTAGTTTGATGTTAATATCAGTGATGTAACTTTTGTCTTTCTGAAGAATTTTTTGCACTAAGTTGATGGAAGCATAACTGCGTGTATCGTCTACCTGAGCCATACCCATTTGAAAAATGCCGGCCACCTTTACCATCTTGCTTACTCCTGCCGGGGTGGTTATGGTGATGTTGTCACCCTTGTGCAGGTTCATTTTGCGCGCCAAACCTGAGCCCATCAGAATGCTGTTGTTACTGCTCAACAAGTCTTCAATTTTTCCTTCCAGCATTTTGGAGCTGATGTCGAAAAGTAAATCCTCAGCCATAATATCCACTCCGGTAATATTGCCGTGTATATCGTGCGGACCGAAGTTAAAAAATACCTGAGAGTTCACCATGGGCGATACTCCCCACACTGCTTCATCTTTGCGGATGTAGTTAACCATTTGCAGGCCGTTTTTTAATCCTTGTTTGAGCAGGGAAGGTTTTGGATGGTATATTTTATTTACATCATTTTCACCGTTGAATTTGCGTTCAACCAGTTGTTCTGTTTTGGTTTCAATGTCATTGTAAATGTGAATGTGCGGGGAGGCGCTCATCATGGTATCTTCCAGCATTTTGTCAACCCCGGTCATAAAACTCACCATCGCTATAAACATGGCAATACCAAAGGTTACACCCAATGCCGCTACAATGGTTTGTTTTCTTCTGGAGAGCAGGTGCCTTTTGGCTACCTGAAAAATTAACCGGAAGTTCATTCCGGTAAGATTAAACGACTATCCATAGTAATACCTCTCAGCACTTCTACTTCGTCAATGGTTTCAATGCCTTTGCGAATATGTTGCTTTACGGCTTTGCCATCCAGCATAACAGTTACGGTGTCGCCTTTACTCACAAATTTCTTGGGTACAATCAATGCGTTTTCTTTTCGGTTGGTAATGATGTTGGCTTCCACACTCAGCCCGGGGTAGAGAACTTCCGGCTGATGAATAAATTCAGCATCTACCCTAAAGGATTGTTCGCGTTGAATAAGTGCAGGGTAAATTTTGGTAATTACAGCGTCATAAATACTGTCTTTTGATTCTATGTTCACCAGTACCTTTTGTCCCTTTTTTATTTTACCGATGTCTTCTTCATCTACCAGCAGTTTCAGGTACATGTGGTTGGCATCTCCCAGCATGGCAATGGCCTCGCCTCTGCGTACCAACTCATTCAGTTCTTTGTACACTTCGTATACTTTACCGCTAATCACGCTGCGCATTTCTACGTTGCTGTTGCTTATCCGGTATTGCGTGCGGGCATTGTCCTGTTGCAGTTCCAGATCGTTTTTGGTACGCTCATAACGTTGCTGTAACATGCGGTAATCGTTGCTGGAGGCTTTGCAGGCCAGTTCAGCTTTATCCAGTTCAATTTGTGCAATGCTGTTGCTTTGAACCAAGTTGCGCATACGTTTGAGTTGCAGCGAATCATTTTGCATTTTCACATATGCGGTTGATACCTGTAGTTTCAGTTCGCCCAGTACCGGAGAATTGGCAGCTATATTTTCACTGGCCAGTTGCAGTGCCCTGGAGGCATTTTGCGAACGGGCCGCCTGGTCGTCATTGTATAAAGTAAAAAGCAACTGGTCTTTTGTTACCAAGTCACCGGCTTCTGCATTTTTAAGTTGCAGGTAACCGTCAGTAAGCGCAAAGACTTTATACTCATGGAGCGGGGCAATACTACCCGAAGCATAAACGGCTTCCGTAATGCTTTTTACTTGCGGGGAGGTTTCTTCAGCTTTTTGACTGCACGAAGAGATACCCAACACCAGTGCCGCAGAAACCCATATCAGGAACGAACGATTCATGGTACAAAGGTTCGTCTTTTATCTGCTCTGAAAAAATGAGATATATCAGGATGCTGAAAAGACCTCATAAAGCGTAGAGAAAACCGTTTTAGTTGTTTCCGGAGTACATTTGAAATAACAGGTGCTATTTTTACGTTTGAACGCTATGCAGAAAATCGGGTGGCTTTTTTTGATTTGTTTATTGAACATACAATGTTCGAGTAACACTGAAGAGGCAGAATTATCAAGTATTCATCTTCGTAACGGATTAGTGGTGGATATTTCGTTTAACAACACGCTCACAGAGAAGGTTACCGGCACGGAAGGAAGTAACAATGGAGCAACGTTTGTTCAAGACAGGAAGAACACCATGGGGCACGCTGTCCATTTTAACCGTACCGATTCAGCTTACATTGATTTTGGAGACTTGGATAAAGCGTCTTTTGTGAGCGGACTTTTTACCATCAGTTGCTGGGTATACCTGGAGGATACACTTTATCCGGGTGCAATAGTAAGTAAGCGCGGTGCAGGTGGCGATTTTGAATATTGCATTGATAACCATTTTTGGAATAAGGATTTTTATACTTTTGATAATTGGGTGCCCAATGGTAGCACCACCGTGTATGGAGTTGATCCGTTAAGTGCGAAGGCTCAGGTAAAGCTTAACCAATGGCAGCATCTGGTTTATGTAGGCAATGGAAACCAATTGAGGGTTTACAGTAATGGCGTTTTACAAAGCGGAGCAGATTCTAAAAACAGTTCAGCTTTTGGGAATACTTCTACTCCGTTGGTGGTTGGTAATGGGGGAGGATTTATGAAAAACTATTATTTTCAGGGAGCAATTGACGATATCAGAATGTACAACCGTGTATTAAGTGAAGAGGAGATTATGGCTTTGTTTTCAGAATAAAGGGTAGCTTATGTCTATTCGTAAAGCCCTTTGCAGTACTTGTTCAGAAAGCCCGTGGCTGCTTTGTTCCCTATGGCTTCGGCTGTTTTAAAATCTTCGCAGGCACCTTCCCCGTCTTTAATGCTCAACTTAGCAAAGGCGCGGTTAATGAGTACCACCGTATTGCCCGGATATGCTTTTATCAGTTCATTGTAATCAGCAATGGCACCCGGAACATCTTTAAAAAATTTCTTACACTGAGCGCGGTTGTTGTAGGCCTTCATGTCATACAACTTAGGGTTAATCATAATTACGGTATCGTAATCGGCCATGGCATTGCGCAGGTTGCCCAATCCTTCATAAATCACTGCCCGTTGAAAATGGTACTCTGCATTTTTACGTTCTAACCGAATAGCCGTATTCATATCCTCCAGTGCATCTTTAAAATTACTGCCGGTGTAAAGTATTACAGCACGGTTATAGTAAGCTTTGCTAAACTCACGATTGCTGGAAATTGCCGCGTTCAGGTCGTTAAAAGCACGCAGGGTGTCACCCAGTTCATAGTAGTTGATAGCGCGCAGCAAGTAGGCTTCATGGTCTTTGGTAAATTCCTTCAATACCTTATCTAAATGCTGGTTGGCTGTTTTTGGCTGGCCTATGTTGGTGTAGGCCACACCTAAGCCCATGTAACATTCAATAAATTTTGGGTCGGTCTTGAGTGCCATGTTGAACCACTGAATTGCTTCCTGGTTTTTGCCTTTGTTAAGTAGAGCATTGCCGGTGTCGTATTGCTTTTTGGCAGCAGGATTTATTTTACGTGCAGATTGTGCAGCGGCTGATAAAAAAGAGCCCAGCAACACGACTATAACGACAAAATGTTTAAGCATATAAAGGGAATTCGGCCATTAATTTATTTACTTTCTTACGCACGGCTGTGATGTTTTTTTCATCTTCAGGTTTCATCAGCACAGCGTCAATTAAATCAACAATTGTGCCCATGTGCTTCGCCTTCATGCCACGTGTGGTAATGGCTGAAGTGCCTATGCGGATACCTGAAGTTACAAAAGGAGATTTATCATCAAAGGGCACCATGTTTTTGTTTACGGTGATGTCAGCTCTTACCAATGCATTTTCAGCCGCTTTACCACTGATGTTTTTATTGCGGAGGTCAATGAGCATTAAATGATTATCTGTGCCACCGGTAATAATGTGGTAACCTTTTTTCATGAATGCAGCAGACAGTGCCTGTGCATTTTTAATCACTTGTTTGCAATAGCGTGTGTAAGCAGGGGTAAGGGCCTCACCAAAAGCCACCGCTTTGGCGGCAATTACGTGCTCCAACGGACCGCCTTGTGTACCCGGGAAAACAGCAGCATCCAACAGGGCCGACATCATTTTTACTTCTCCCTTGGGTGTTTTTTGCCCGAACGGATTTGGAAAATCTTTGCCCATCATAATTAGTCCGCCACGCGGGCCACGTAAAGTTTTGTGGGTGGTGGTGGTTACAATGTGGCAATACGGAATAGGGTCATTTAATAACTTAGCTGCAATCAAACCTGCAGGGTGAGCAATATCAGCCAACAGAATGGCTCCCACTTTATCGGCAATTTTGCGCAGTTTTTTGTAATCCCAGTCGCGGGAGTAGGCAGAGGCACCGCAAATAATCATCTTGGGTTTTTCTGCCAAGGCAATCTGTTCAATCTTATTGAAGTTAATAAGGCCGTTCTTTTGTTCTACTCCGTAAAACGAAGGTTTATATAATTTGCCTGAGAAGTTAACCGGTGAACCGTGTGTAAGGTGGCCACCGTGTGAAAGGTCGAATCCCAGAATTTTATCACCGGGGTTTAAGCAGGCCAGCATTACAGCTGCATTTGCCTGTGCACCCGAGTGAGGTTGCACATTGGCCCAAACTGCACCGAACAATTTTTTAACACGGTCAATGGCCAATTGTTCTACCTGATCTACCACTTCACAGCCCCCGTAGTAACGTTTACCGGGAAGTCCCTCTGCATATTTATTAGTGAGCACGCTTCCCATGGCTTCCATTACCTGAGGGCTTACAAAGTTTTCAGAGGCTATCAGTTCAATGCCGTGTTCCTGACGTAGACGTTCCTGTTCTATTAGTTTAAATATGCTGTTATCTCTTTTCATTTTGTTGTAATAAGGCCCCAAATATACTTCAGTTCCCTGTGTTTTGGTTGACGGTATTTTGCCCTAAAAGTTGCATTCATGGGTTTTCCACCTGCAATTTCGTATTGTCTACTTTATCATGAATCGGGTTTGGATAATTGTGCAAATGTGGAAACACCTTGTTGTAAGCAGCTTTTCGAATAGCGAATTTTGAGAAAGATTTGTTAACTGATAATTATTATCCTTGACCTATGTATCAAAAAAGGCAGCTTCGTTACAACAGTTCAACCGGATTTGGCTTCGCACCGTCACGTCAGTACGGGCGCAACATCTTTAACATCAAAACTTTTGTTATTTATGTAGCCATGTTTTTGTTGAGCTTGCTTTACATCGGATTGATGGCGTAAAGCCACTGTTCGCTTCTGATTGTTCTGGCGATATTTTTTCGCACAGGGAAATTATCCTCTTTATTTTCCTACTTACGGCACTTATGGGAGTTCATGTAATTTTTTTTACTTCCTGCTCAACTCTTTCAGACCGTTAACGCTCATTTTCAGATTAAATTTGGCAATCGGTTCAGCACTGTGAGGAATGCACCTTTATTTATTCTATTTTGCACTAACTAATTATGAATAGAAGAGAAAAGTCATTTGTCTATAGTGTTTGTTCAATATTGCTGCAGCTGTTATTTATTCAGGCCCATGCCGGAGGAATAACGGGCAAAGTAACCTCAGCAGAGCAAGAACCGCTTTCGTTTTCAAACATATATGTAAAAGGCAGCACCAAAGGCACTACTGCCAATACTGATGGCATTTATCGTTTGGAACTGGCGCCCGGCAACTATGTAATTGTTTTCAGGTACATGGGTTACAAATTGCAGGAGAAAAATGTAACGGTGAATGAGGGTTACGTAAAATTGGATGCTGTGCTGGAGCCTGAGCAGGTTTTATTGCAGGGGGTAGTCATAACAGATCAGGCAGAGGATCCGGCTTACCAGGTGATTCGGCAGGCAATTAAAAAAAGAAGCTTTTACAATAATCTGGTAAAAGAATATTCTTGCGAGGTATACATTAAAGGCGTGCAACGGTTGTTGGATATGCCCGATCGGATTTTGGGCATGTCTACCAAAAACATGGAAATAAACGGATCAGCAGCTAATGATTCTAACCTCAAAGGCATTTTGTATTTGTCGGAATCCATTTCAAACTTTAATTATAAACACCCGGGCAAAGTGCATGAGGTAATGGTTTCTTCCAAAGTAAGTGGACGTAACAATGCATTTAGTTACAACAAAGCAAGCGACATGCTTTTTAACTTTTATGAAAACCTGATGCGCATTGAGTCGGTGAGTGAAAGGGCATTTGTATCTCCTGTAGCGAATAATGCCTTGTTTTATTACCGCTACAAACTGCTGGGGGCTTTTATTGAAAATAACTACTTGGTTAATAAAATAGAGGTAACTCCCAAACGTAAGCAAGATCCTTGTTTTAGAGGAGTTATTTATATTGTGGAAAATGACTGGCGCATTCACAGTGCCGATTTGTACCTTACGGCTAATACACAAATTAATTTTGTAGACACGCTTCGGTTGCAACAGGTATTTGCACCTATCGAAAAAGACGTGTGGATGCCCATAAGCAATAAATTTACTTTTCATTTTGATGTAATGGGTATTGAAGGAAGTGGTTACTATCTGGGTGTAAACCGCAATTACAATCTGCAACCTGCTTTTGATAAAAAAACTTTTAAAGGCCCGCAATGGGAAGTGTTGGATGAGTCGAATAAGAAGGATTCCCTATACTGGGATAGCATTAGGCCTGTGGAGCTTTCTGTTGAAGAAAAAACAGACTACCGCAAAAAAGACAGCATTCAGGCATTCAAAAATTCAGAGCCTTATCTGGATTCATTGGATAAAAAGTTTAATCGTTTTCGTATAGGTGCTTTTATTACCAACGGGTATGATTTTCGTAACCGTTACCGCAAAGAAAGCTGGACTGTTTCGGGTTTGCTGAGAAGTTTACAGTACAATACGGTGGAAGGTGCCGTGATTAATATGAGTGTGTCATATGATAAAGAACTGGAGCATAAACGCAGGCTTTTTATTGCTCCTACGCTCAGGTATGGGTTTTCTAACCAACATGTCAACGCAAAACTGCTGCTCTTCAGAAATTTTAATAACCGAAAGTTTGCTTCAGGATTTATTGATGCAGGCTCTGATGTGAGTCAGTTTAACAACCGACAGCCCATCACACCATTTTTAAATTCATTTTATACTTTGCTGAGTGAGCGTAATTACATGAAGTTGTATGAAAAACAATTTATACGCACAGGTTACCGCAGAGAGATAACCAACGGTGTTTATCTGCGCAGCGAGTTGGAGTATGCACACAGGTACTCATTGGTCAATACCGGTTCATTCAAACTGGTGGATGATGTGGTGAACGAATTTGAACCCAACGACCCGCAAAATCCCTTAAATACAGGGCCTTCTTTTGCCCCCCATCAATCGCTTGTAGCGGTGCTTCAGTTTAACATCCGCATCAAACAGCAGTACGATTTACGTCCCGACCGTAAAATTATCAACGGGTCAAAATTTCCTATGTTGCAGGTGGCCTATCGAAAAGGTATTGCCAATGTGCTGGGTAGTGATGCCGACTTTGACCAGATTCGTTTGGGTTGCTCAGATGATATGCGTGTGGGTTTATTGGGAACTCTGTCCTATCGGTTTACCGCAGGAACTTTTTTGAGTTACAAACAGGTGTACTTTATGGATCAATACCATTTTTCAGCTAACCGTACGTTTGCCTTGCGTAAAATTACCGATGCCGGAGATGTGGGTAACAACAACGATGAAAATATAGCAGGGTTTAACCTCAACGATTATTACGTATTCAGCACCCCGCGTGATTTTATAGAGGCACATGCTGAACATCATTTCAACGGTTTTATATTGAATAAATTCCCGGGGTTACGCAAGACTAAATTTCAGGAGGTAGTGGGAGCGCACTACCTGCTTATGAACGGTTCGGTAAATTATTTTGAATTCAGTGTGGGCCTCGAACACATAGGTTTAGGTAATGTTTTACCCGGCTTTTTGAGAATAGATTACATTATTTCGGCCTCCGATATCCGTTCACAAAACCGACAAGGGCTGAGATTCGGAATAGGTTTTTAACTTTGCACATATTTTTTACCCATGAAAAAGATACTCAACTACATTAACGGAACACTTTCAGCCCCCGTAAGTGATTCATATATGGATAACTATGATCCTTCCATCGGGCAGGTGTATTCCCTTTGTCCGGATAGTGATGAACGCGATGTGGAGGCGGCTGTACAGGCTGCGGCAAGAGCTTTTCCTGCATGGAGCAATATGCCGGCAGAAAAACGTTCACGCATTATGCTGCGTTTGTCTGAACTGATGGAAAAAAATCTGGAGAAGCTGGCCGAAGCAGAAAGTGTTGATCAGGGTAAACCGTTGTGGCTGGCCCGCAATGGGGAAATGCCACGTGCCGTGAGTAATATCCGTTTCTTCGGTACGGCCATTGAACATTTTGCCAGTGAATCGCATGCCATGGGCGACCATGCCATTAATTACACTTTGCGCACACCCATCGGTGTGGTAGGTTGCATTTCTCCGTGGAATTTGCCGTTGTACTTGTTCACCTGGAAAATTGCACCTGCATTAGCTGCCGGAAATTGTGTGGTGGCCAAACCATCAGAAATAACTCCGATGTCGGCTTACCTGTTTTCTGAGTTGTGTATTGAAGCCGGATTACCTGCAGGAGTACTCAACATTGTGCATGGATTGGGTCCCAAAGTGGGGGCAGCACTCACCTCACACCCTGAGGTGAAAGTGATTTCTTTTACAGGTGGAACAAAAACAGGAGCAGAGATTGCCCGGGTGGCGGCACCCATGTTTAAAAAGCTCTCACTGGAATTGGGAGGTAAAAATCCCAACATCATTTTTGCCGATTGCGATTTTGATAAAATGCTGGACGAAACCCTGCGCTCTTCTTTTCTTAATCAAGGAGAGATATGCTTGTGCGGCTCCCGCATTTTTATTGAACGACCCATATACGAAAAATTCAAAGCGGCTTTTACAGACAAACTGCAACACTACAGCGTGGGCGACCCGCTTTACGAAAGCACTAAAATAGGTGCGATTGTTTCTAAGGCGCATTTTGAGAAAATTCAATACTACATTCAATTGGCAAAGGAAGAAGGGGGCAAAATTGTATTTGGCGGAAGTGCCCTGCAACCCGAAGGCCGTTGTGCCAGTGGTTGGTTTTTACAGCCTACCGTAATTGAAGGATTAGCGTATGATTGCCGCACCAATCAGGAAGAAATTTTTGGCCCCGTAGTTACGCTCACTCCTTTTGATACCGAAGAAGAAGTATTGATGATGGCCAACAGCACACCGTATGGATTGGCTTCAGTAGTGTGGACAGAAAACCTTACCCGTGCCCACCGCATGGCTGCTCAGATTAAAGCAGGTATTGTGTGGATTAATTGCTGGTTGCTGCGTGATTTACGTACACCTTTTGGTGGAGTAAAACAAAGTGGAGTAGGTCGTGAAGGAGGTTGGGAAGCACTGCGTTTCTTTACGGAACAAAAGAATGTGTGTGTAAAGTTGTGAGGAGGAACATAAGTGTTTAATACAATATTATGGAAACACGAGTAAACATACCAAAACCTTGCCCTGCAGATTGGGAAACAATGAAAATTGGACTTCATTCTCGTTTTTGTGACAACTGCGAGAAGAACGTAATTGATTTTACTCACAAGGATAGGAAGGAGATACTTGAATACCTTCTGGCCAACTATGACAAAAGAGTTTGTGGTCATGTTTTTCCATACCAACTTGACTTTACTCATACTGATTTCTTGATAACAATTAATGCTTTGAACAAGAAATCTAACAACTCTAACCTATCATTCTATCTTCTTACTTTAGGTACACTTATACTTTCCGGTTGTGATAATCCAGAGATTGGCAATAAATCAAAGGGCGTAGATACTATCGCATCTGCACCTAAGAACATTGACACAACCACCACTTCTCAGTATTTAGATACTTCGAGAAAGAGTTTTATAAACCCTAAAAAGGAGATGCCACCAATACCTATCGGTGCAATTGATGGTGAAATATCTGTTGGTCCAGATACTACTTTTGGACATGCAGAACCTTACCCATATGTTGAAATAATGCCTGAATTCAAAGGCGGAATGGATAGTTTATTAAGTTTCATTAACTTGAATTTGAAATACCCTGATTGGGAAAAAGAAAATAAAATCGAAGGGAAAGTATTTGTGAATTTTGTAGTTGACAAAAATGGTAAAATCAAAGATGCCAAAATTTTGAAAACAGTTAAAGGTTCTAAAAACTTTGATATTGAAGTGCTCCGTGTCATAAACATTATGCCTGATTGGATACCGGGGCAACAAGACGGTAAAAGTGTTGACGTACAATTTAATTTACCTATCAACTTCAAGTTGTGATAGGGTTAGTGAGAATTCTAATTCCACTTAGGGCGCGAAATCAATACAACTTTGATACATCTTTCCTCACCCCTTATACAAATACCCTGTACCGAAACGGGCATATTTGATGCCTTCGATGGGCTGTTGATAGAGGTAATACACATTACCGGTGTTGTAAATGTATACCTCCAGTAACTTGAATGCGTGAACCCGTATATCATTTCTGCCATGATGTGTCACAAAAACATAATCTCCCTTACAGCCCTCTAAATTTAACTTACCCAGATTTTCGGTGTAGGCCACCAGCACATCTGCACGTCCGTCTATACTGATATCTCCCTGAAGTTTTGATATCACCGAAATCTGTTTGGCATCTACGTGCAGGTAAATGTTGTTGGAGCCCTCATTGATTACTTTTACTGCATCCAGCAAAAGTAAATCAGAACCTGTGATAGCTGCATCCTGGGTAGTACGCAGCAAGGCGAGGTCGTGAACATTGAGTATAATTTTAGTGCGTTGATTAAATTTACGCACCCAGTTGCACACGTTTTGATTTTCAATAAACAATGTTCCGTTGTCAACATCGGTTATAATTTGCCCCTGTAAATTTCTTCCTGCGGTAACCGTTGCTGAAATGGGTTTACTCAAATCACGGGTAATGTACACATCAGTAAAGCCACTTATTTGAACAGTATTAAAATACTCCAACAGGCGGGTTTCTGTGCGCTCAGGGCCGCTACTGGTAATACAATCGTCCAGTTGCTCCTTGTTACAAGATACACTGCCAAACAGGGCAAGTAAAATCAATAGGTATTTTACTGTATTCATTTTTTAAATAAACTATAGCCCGCAATCCATTCCACAAAATCGGCTTGTATAAAATGTGTTTTTAAATAAGAGCCCACATAAAAACCTTTGTACACATCAAACTTTAAACCCAATCTCTGGTAAATTGGTGCCTTTACTTTGTAAGGATAGTAGGCATAAATACCCAACTGACTAATCATACTCACTCTGCCTGCTTTTAATTCATGGCCTATGGTAACAGCTGCCTGTATGTTGTCAAAAACTTTCGGACTGGTGTATTGGTTGCTGTCGGGCGTATCCAAGTAAAAGTACGACTTGTCAAAAAACATATCTACACCGGCTGTAAACACGCTTCGCGAACTTACCTGCCGTTGTATATTGTTCGATAAAATAAACACGTCAAACCTTCTGAATTTTCGGGTGCCCTGTTCTTTGTATGCCCAACCGCCAAATACATTGTATCCCCATTTTTTTTGTGCATCCAGTGCCAGGTGTGCGCTGTCCATTTTGGGTATTTCACGCACGTAGGGGTTGTCCCAAAAGTAACTCAAGCCTACTGATGCAGTGGGGTAGTTGATGCCTAAATTGGGTAAACGAACATTACCGCAGGAAAAATGCATCAAGCCTAATCCGGCATTTAGTTCAATGTTTTGGTACAAACGATGGTGGTACATGAGCATGCCTTGAAAAGCCAAATTAATGGGCGATCCGATGGTGTTGTTTTGATAATTGTCCTGTGCATCGTAGTACTTGGTAATATAGCCCAAACCCGCACCCAGCTTAAAATTGAGTTCAGCATTTTTTTTACGTACAATGGCAAATTCCATTTGCGGAATAATTGACCAGGCTTTTCCCGTTAGTTGTGGTTTGCCGAAATCAGTGTACAACAGCGATACACTTACACGGGGCAGTTTGTATTTTATTTCCCAGGGGCTTTTCCCCAATGTTTTTTTGATAAACTGCAGTTCAAATGTATTGCCCGGGCCATATACGTTTTTGTTTTTGTCGCTGTGGGCCCATATAAATCCGGGTAAATCATTGAAGGCAATGCCATAGGTTCCGTCAGTCAGAAATTTTTCCAGAAAGGTTTGTTTGGGCACTATGGTATCCTCCTGTGCAAGTGCTTTACCTGCAAGTAGAAAGGAGTATATGAGTATGGATAACCATCGCTTTAGCATGTGGTGCAATTTAGTATTTCCTGCTGTATAATTGTAGCGTTTATGATACGTGTTTTGTTTGTTTGTCTGGGAAATATTTGCCGCTCTCCTTTGGCTGAGGGCATATTTCAACGTTTAGTAGAAGATGCACAACTTGCTGAAAAGGTGGCTTGTGACTCTGCCGGAGTTAATTCGTATCACATTGGTGAAAAACCTGATGCCCGCATGATACGTACTGCCCGAAGTAACGGTATTGAACTTAACCATAGAGCCAGAGCCTTTAAAGCAGATGATGCTGAAACATTTGATTACATTTTGTGTATGGATAAGGACAACCTATCTATGGCCCGAAGCATTGCAGGAGATGGTGTGAAAGAGCAGCAAATTCAACTGATGCGCAACTTTGATCCTGATGCTCCCGGTGCTGATGTGCCTGATCCGTGGTACGGAGATATGGATGGCTTTCAGGAATGTTTTACTATTCTCGACCGCAGCACAAGAAATTTCTTTGAGTACTTGTTGAAACAACACCGGTTATGAAATCAGTAAATATAACCGTAAGGGGTAAAGTGCAAGGGGTGTATTACCGTCAGAATACAAAAAGCAAAGCCACGGAGTTGGGTGTTAAAGGCTTTGTTCGTAATGAGCCTGATAAATCAGTTTACGTGGAAGCGGAAGGAGAGGAGCAGGCTGTTGATGACTTGATTGCGTGGTGCCGTAAAGGTCCATGGCTGGCCAGCGTGGAGGAGGTGATAGTAAAAGTACAAGACGTTAAAGGGTTTGTTTCTTTTGAGATTTTGAGGTAGTTGAACTCACCCCCCCGTCATCGCGAGTCATGTACTCATGGCGTGGCGATCTCCTGATTGGAACGATTATTATTTATTCAGCTTCACCATTTCCTGTGCTATTTTTTGAACTTGTTTTTTGAGGTGTAGCGGAGTAATTACTCGACATTTATCACCCATCATCAGTATTTTTTGTATCAACTCAAAGTTGGGGATTAAGTGCAGCTCAAATACTACTTCTTTGGCTGTTGCTTTGATTTCTTTTTGTGAGTGATGTAGCGGTAAGGTGCGCAAATAACCTGCCTGCACGGGTGTTACAGCCAACTGTACGGGCTCCATTTTCCCTTCGTCAAACACCAGCCCGATTATTTTTTTGAAGTTGGCCTTTACATCCAGTTGCACATCACGGTTAAATTTTTCTTTGGTCATTTGCATGTGTACAATACGGTCCAGACCAAAAGTTTTAAACGGCCCTTTATCGGAGGTGCGCCCAAACAGGTACCAGCGATGTTCATACTCTTTCAGTAAATAGGGTTGTAGTTGATATTCCTTTATTTCTTTACTGCCGAATTTGCGGTAGGTAAAATTTATCCAAACATTTTTTTTGGCTGCTGTAAGAATATCATTGATCCATTGCAATCCCTCCGGGTTGGTATCAGTTCCTAAATCAATGTAAGGCAGGTTACTTTTATTAAATTGTTCACTTAGTGCGGTGCCGCTTTGTACCATATTCAAAAAGCGAAGGAACCCTGAGACATCAGACGAATCACTATTGTTGATGTGGTAGTTGTTGTGTGGTTTGTTGTAACTAATCTCAATGCCAAACTCTTCGCGAATGTGCTGTATGTCGCGCTGCAAGGTGCGGGGTGATATTTCAAAACCATGGCGGTTAAGGTGTTCTTTTATTTGTGCAAAACTGGGTTGGAATGAACCCTGAAGCAGTTCAAGAATTAACTGGTAACGTTTGATGGTGCCTTGTTGCGACATGCCTCCTTAATTTTAGCGCAAGATAAGAAAGACCTGTTTAAGTGCTCAGGTGTTTATGTATTTCAGGTATTTCGTCCCTGTTTTCAGGTATTTCGTCCTTTACCCGTTTGCGGGGAGTTGGTGCAACGTCTGAATTACTATCTTTGACTTACAACAAATCATCTTTTATGAAGCAATTATTTTTACTTTTCTACTTTATTAGTGTAACGTTTTTTGTCAGGGCGCAACAGGGCTGTACCTACAGTCACTCGGGCGCTTCAACTTTGGCTCTCTTGGCATCAGCTGCTGATATTGCTAAAATGAATAAATATGATGTTCACTATTACAAGTTGGATATTGAGGTGCAGAACAACTCGGTTTACCTGAGTGGCAATGCCACCTTGCAGGCTAAAGTAATTCAATCCATCAGTGAAATTACCTTACAGTTGCATGAGGATTTAAATATCGACTCGATTAAACTGAATGATGCGGCAACAACTTTTAGCCGGGTAGCAGATGTGCTAAATGTATCAACTAACGGCACCTTACAACCCAACTCATTTTTTAAGCTGATTATATATTATCACGGCACTGCACCTTCCAGCGGACAGGGCGCTATCGGTAACGGTTTTTCTACCAATGCTTCAAAAAGTGTAACCTGGTCGTTAAGTGAACCCTACTCAGCTTATGAGTGGTGGCCCTGCAAACAGGTACTTACCGATAAGGCCGATTCATCTGACGTGTGGATTACTACCGACAGTTTGAACAAAGCCGGTTCCAACGGAGTGCTTAAAAATAAAGTTGTGTTGGGCAACGGCAAAGTAAGGTACGAATGGAAATCAAGATATCCGATTGCGTATTACCTTATTTCAGTGGCTGTGTGCCCCTATGATGAGTACATTTCCTATGCACACCCGGCAGGTGCCGACTCTATTCTGATACAAGATTACCTGTTTAAAGATGCCACCACATTTCAGAAAGAAAGCTTGAAGGAAACGGCCGCACTCATCGAACTTTTTTCGTCCAAGTTTGGACTGTATCCATTTGCTCAGGAAAAATACGGACATACACAGGCTGTTTTTGGCGGTGCTATGGAACATCAAACCATGAGCACTATGGGCGCAATTAATTTTGATATTGTAGCGCATGAGTTGGGGCACCAATGGTTTGGAGATATGGTTACCTGTGGCAGCTGGAACGATATATGGATCAACGAAGGTTTTGCGTCTTACTCCGAATTGGTGGCTATTGAAGAATTGAAAACACCGCAGGAAGCAACCGAATGGATAAACGAGACCATGATGTTTGCACAATTTGCAGATGGGAGTGTGTATGTAACAGATTCATTAAATGTGTCCAGAATATTTAATTTCTATTCTACTTATCAAAAGGGAGCAGCGCTATTACGCATGCTGCGGTTTGAGGTGAACAATGATTCATTATTTTTTGCCGGTATACGAAATTACCTGCAGGCACATCGTTACAACACGGCAAAGGCTACAGACTTCAAGCTAACCATGGAACAAACACTGGGCACAAGTCTGACTGAATTTTTCAATCAATGGTATTACAATCCCGGCTATCCTGTATTCTCCGGACAATGGAACCAGTGGAACGAAAAAGTGTGGCTGCAACTTAGTCAGCAACCGAGCGAAGGGTCTACCGTTTTTAAAACTGCAGTAAACGTTACCTTTAAATATACCGGTGGAGACACTACCATACGCGTTCAGCTGGATGCTGCCTCTAAACTTTACCTGTTTAATTTACCGGGTAAAACAATTTACACCATTCGTATAGATGAGGAAAATTATATTCTGAATGATATGTTCAGTCTGGCTAAAAATTTAGTGTTGGATGTAGAAGAAACCACAGGTACTGAATTTGCAGAAGTAGCCCTGTATCCCAATCCGGTGGTCAATGCACTTACCCTCTCCGGTGCACGGGGATGCAGAATGCAGCTGTTTGATGTAACCGGAAAACAGGTAGCGGCACATGAGGTGGAAGAAGAAGAGGCCGTTTATAACATGGATGGTTTACCTGCCGGCATGTATGTGGTGCAACTCACTCGCAACGGAGCGATTACTCACCGCAAGTTTTTGAAAAATTAATTCATCTTACCTCAACAATTACCATGAAACAGATTTATATAGTAGTACTAATTATGTTGTTGAATTGTGTTTATTCAACAGCACAAACGCCCGGTACTTTGGATGTTACTTACGGTACCAACGGCATTCAGAGCACCACACTTACTAACCTGAAAAGTGATGACGGAATCTCTATTTTGCAGTTGTTGCGCCAAGCTGACGGAAAGTTTCTGGCCATTATTCAACGCAGTGATTACGTAGATTCCATTGGTCAATACGATGAACATCATTACCTCTATCGCTTTACTGCCAACGGACAAACTGACCCCGCTTTTGGTACAAATGGTCGAGTTGATTTAAACTTTTATGCAAGTAATTTATTGTTGCTGGCAGATGGTAAAATCCTTTTGCTTTCCAATGATTTGGATGAATTGGTTATTGTCCGTTTGTTGAGTAATGGTAGTGTTGATATGAACTATGGCTTTGAGGGCAAAAACTATACAGGTGCTTATTTTTATGCATCCAATGCACTGGTTCAGCAAAGCGGAAAAATTTTAATTACCGGTACTCGGCAGGGAACCTCTGCCAATCTGTTTTTAAGATTGGAACCTGATGGAAGTCGCGATTTTAGTTTTGGTACTGATGGTATAAAATTACTTTCTTTTATCCAGAACGATCGCTACATTATTGTTATGAAAGAATTGCCTGATGGTAAGCTGGTACTGGGCTGTTCGATGTATTCAGGCACTACCTATGCTGCAATAGTTCGTTTAACGGCCGATGTAAACTATGACCTTACTTTTAGCGGAGATGGTGAGCAACAACTTACCTATTCCGGTTTTCAACTGAGTGATTTCGAAGTAATGGGCGATAACAGAATTGTAGTTGGCGGGCATTATTACTTCAGTAATTTTGCGCGTGCAGGTTTAGTATTCTCCCGCCTTAAAGCCAACGGAACACCTGATAGTACCTTTGGTGTTAACAGTTCGCGCACACACAATTTTGGCGGCTTGTTTGATGAGTTAAAATCCATCAAGGTACAACCTGATGGAAAAATTATTGGTGTGGGTTCTTCAGATGGCCGTTTTGGTGTAATTCGATTAACCACCACGGGCACTACCGATGCTACATTTAATTCCACGGGTAAAACAGTTACTCCTTTTGCGGGTAGTACCAGTGCAGGTATTGTGCACCTGAGCATGGAACCCAGCGGAAAATTACTGGTTGCAGGTTCTGCATTTTATCCTGATTCCATGATGCGCTTTACCATGGCCCGTTACCACACAGGTTACAATGTAAGTGTGGATGAGTTAAATACCATTAAGCATGTAGCCGTTTACCCAAATCCGGTGGCTGATATTTGTGAGGTAGAATATACCCTTCAACAGGCAGGAGAGGTTACTATTGGTTTATACAACCTGCAGGGAAAGCTGTTGCAATCTGAGGTAGCAGGTAAAGAACAAGCTGCAGGTACATACCACCACCAACTTCAACTGGCGCATTTGCCACAAGGTATTTATGTTCTTCGTATCAGTGATGCTAACGGGCAGGGTACAATCAAGCTGGTGAAGGAATAAATTGTACTTAATCTGCGATAGTTTACCTTTGCCACATGGAGACTTTCGAACTACATACCGAGTACATTCAACTTAACCAATTACTCAAAGCCATGAGCTGGTGCAACGATGGCGGACAAGCCAATGCCATGATTGACGATGGACTCGTGTTCGTAAACGGACAACAGGAATTCAGAAGACGCAATAAAATTGTAGCAGGCTTTACTGTAAAACTTGATAAGCAAGAAGTGAAAGTAGTGAAGGCAGGGGAGTAACTTATTTAAGCTTTCTTTTACATCATTTGAATTTATGAGGCCAGCTTCTGTTTTTTAAGTCATCATGCTGCCGGCATTTCTCTTCACTTCTATGGCCAATTAGCAATAGAATAAAACCAAGAACTGTTGAGTTGATTAGCATGCTTCAAACACGTTGCAAAAAAAATCCAGCGGACACACACAGCATGCACTAAGTTGCTGAGCCAAAAATATCTGCTAGATGCATGTAATAAGTACTTTACATAGGTTTTATCTCTTATCTGCTTAAGACGCAATGCTACAATGATTGCCATAATAGTAAAGATATAATTTTACTATTATAGTATATTTGTTAAGTAATAGCTTTATATTTGTTGTATATAAGTCAGTTTATAACTTTACTTTTATGCGTAACAAAACATTACAATTGCAACAGCTAAACAATAAAATGTTGGGCTTTGCTCCGCTAAAACAACTAGCAGTGCCTCCTACCGGATGGATAAAAGCCATCCGTAATGCTATTGGTATGTCCATGCAGCAATTGGGCAATAAATTATCTGTTACCAAACAGGGAGTTCTGGATATGGAGAGGCGTGAAAAAGACGGTTCCATTACCATCAAATCATTGAAGGAAATAGCCAGAGTTTTAGATATGGAATTGGTATATGGTTTTGTTCCAAAAGATGGATCGTTGGATGCATTAATTGATAGAAAAGCAAAAGAGTTGGCTACTCAAATTGTATTGCGAACCTCCAATACGATGAAATTAGAAGACCAGGGCAATTCCAACAAGCGTATTCAGAAAGCCATTGAGGAACGGGCAGCAGCTATTAAAAACGAAATGCCTAAAATTTTATGGGATTAGATTTAGATTACTCAAACGGACAAACTTCCTTAGACGAGGATGAGAAAGATGGTCTGCTTATTCCCACTATTGCCACCCGTGGGGAACTGGACGAGTTTGAACAGCAAAATATTGAACAGGCTATACAATGGGTATTGAGTAGGTCATTCAAACCGGAGGTAATTTTTACTGAAGACTTTATCCGCACTTTACATAAGCGCATGTATGCCGGTGTATGGAAATGGGCGGGCGATTTCCGAAAAACCAATAAGAATATCGGGATTGATAAATGGCAAATTTCCACCGAACTGAAACTTCTGTTGGATGATGCCGCATATTGGCACAAAAACAACACTTACCCGTCCGATGAAATTGCTTTAAGGTTCAAACACCGACTGGTAAGCATTCATTGTTTCCCGAATGGTAACGGAAGACACAGCAGGTTGATGGCTGATATCATCAACGAAAAAATATACAAGCAGCCGGCCTTCAGTTGGGGTGAGGCTAATCATTCCTCTCCAGCCAATGCCCGAGAATCCTACCTCAAAGCTGTTAATGCTGCTGATAAGGGCAATTACAGTTTGCTCATAGCTTTTGCAAGGTCATAGTAGATCGTGTCTAATCTGTTTCTTTAATACAAACAAAAATTTCCTAGTGTTTGTAAACGGACAACAGGAGTTCAGAAGACGCAATAAAATTGTAGCGGGCTTTACTGTAAAACTTGGTAAGCAAGAAGTGAAAGTAGTGAAGGCAGGGGAGGCAGGGGAGTAGACCTCATTTTTTAAAGCTCATGTTTTGTTTCCGTTCTAACACCTTTCTTAAGTTTGAAATACACTATTTATTCATTAGTTCAGCATAGATACAGTCGATGCCATAAGTGAGCAAACGGTTTATTATTAAACTAAATTCTTGTTTATCACTTAAGATGTATACCTTGTTCCATTGAACAGCGGAAATAAATGCCGCTGTATCCAACCTACCAAACAAATATCCCAATGAAAACAACTACACTTCTTACCACGCTTGCCTTTTGGGTATGCGGTATTCAAAGCATTGCCCAAAATTGGACTTATGTAGGCAACCCGTATATTAACAGTTCCACCAGTACCGGCACCTACCTCTATTATGGCGACATGGAAATGGATGCTGCAGGAAACCTGTTGGTTGGTTATTGGGAATATTCAGGTGTATTCAGTTTTGCCAAGTACAATGGCAGTAGCTGGAGTCAATTAGCCTCTCCCGGAACAGGTGCTGCAAATTTGGTAGACATAGAAGTGAATGGCAGCGATTATTACCTGTCGTACATGGGTGCAAGAGGCACCAACCTCTATGCCTTTGTGAAAAAGTACAACGGCAGTAGTTGGTCGTTTATAGGCGACTCGGTTTTGATTGGAGGTGTTGGCCAGGGTGGTTCTTTTGATTTTACACTCGACAACAATGGCGTGCCCACGTTAACAGGACTTCCTAAAACAGTTTTCGGTAACAAAACTGTAAAACAGTTTACAGCCGGAGCATGGACCACCACCTGCGAGATTCCCAACAGCGCTGCTGCCATTTTCAAAGATGGATCTACTGTATTTGATGCATCAAATAAATTGAATGGTATATCGGGAGGTGCGATTACTATATTCTCACCTCCATCTGTAAAATACTATACAATAGGAATAAAAGTTGATGGAAGCAGCTGCAGTATCATTGGCGATACCCTCTATACAAATAACGCTAACGGAAAATTCAGAGTTGATTCTTTGGGCAATTCTTACCTGTTGTTCAATGATGGACTCACAGCCGATTTTCTTTCCTACAAATTAGTGGGTAACAACTGGAACTTTATTGCAGATACCGCAGGTGCCAACCAGAGCATGAGCAATGCCGATGTTTCGAATAATGGTAAAGTTATATTTAGTATTACCCAAACCAACCTCTCCAAGGCCATGTACTCGTGTACCGGAGGCAGCAAAGCTGCTATGGATACTTTAAACATTAGCGGATTTGCTGTGGCTGCCATTGCTGATGTAGCGGTGTTCAAAGGTTCAGCGTATGTGTTACTTTACGAAACAAAGGCATCAGTGATATCTGATTTTAGTGTGATGAAACATAGTCTAAGCGCTACTCCCACAAACATAGGTAGGCCTTCTTTATTGCCAGGAGATATTAATATCTATCCCAATCCCACCTCCGGAAAATTTGTTATTCAAACACCGGGCAAAAACGTGATGATCTCTGTTTACAATTTGATGGGCGAAACTGTAGTGAAACCACAACTATCAAACGAAGTAGATCTTTCAATCGCACCGAAAGGAATTTATTTTGTACAAATAAATGACGGAACTCAAACCTACACCCGCAAAATTGTAGTGCAGTAATAATTTTTTACCATCAGCCGCAACTAGTTTCAACTGGGTAGTGGCACTAACCACTTCACTATTTTGTCCGTGGTTGGCATCCCTGCCAACCACCCGTATTACTCTATGTTTTAAATACGAACAAGCTATTGTTTTAAATTAAAACATTTTTATCTTTGTGTTTAGATATACACAACATGATTGTACAGGAAGAATTAGGCAAACGAATAGCCTACTACCGTAACCTCAAATCGCTTTCGCAGGAAATACTTGCCGAAAAAATGGAGCTTACCCGCACCGCCATTACCCAAATGGAATCAGGTAAACGTATGGTTTCCGCTATTGAATTGGCCAGGCTCTCGGCTGTGCTCGGGTTTAATATTCATGAGGTGATGGCCACTTCGTTTAAACCTGAAGAATTGGAAGCTGAATCAAATACCTCTTCAAAAGAAACTCGAATAGAGGTGCCCAAACTTAAAACAGCCAAATTTAAACAGGTGCTACTCTACATTCTGGAGCGTTGTGCCGGAAAACCTAACGTAGGCGAAACCCTTCTGTACAAATTGCTTTACTTCTGCGATTTTAATTATTATGAACTGCACGAAGAACACCTTACAGGAGCAGTGTACCGAAAACTTCCCTACGGGCCCGTGCCGCAAAAACTGAATGTGCTTATTGCGGATATGATGGAAAAGGGAGAATTGAAAAAGTTTAAGGCCAAATACCACAACTTTGAGCAAACCCGCTACCTGCCTTTAATAAAATCTGACCTTACCCAACTGAATGGTGCCGAAAAAGAAATGATTGATCGGGTAATAGAACAATACAGCGACTGGAGCGGTGCAGCCATCAGCGAATACTCGCACAAGGATATGCCCTGGAAAGCCACCAAAGAGGGGGCAGTAATTAATTACGAACTGGCCTTTTACCGCGAGCTCCCTTTCTCGGTAAGAACCTATGATGAGGAGTAAGCATGAAGTTTATAGAACTGTCTGAATTTGAAAGGGACCTCAAGAAACTGCTCAAACGGTTTCGCACACTGGAGGATGACCTGAAAGTAGTGAAACAGGTGCTTGCTGTTGCTCCCGATGCCCGACCACCTTTTAGTTATGAAATTGACGGACTTGGCCTGAGCACTTGTGTTATTAAAGTAAAAAAAATAGCCTGCAAAGCACTTAAAGGAAAAGGAAACCAAACCGGTTTGCGGTTAGTCTATGCCTGGTTGGAACAGGAAGGAAAAATTATTCTGATTGAATTGTACTACAAAGGAGATAAAGAAAACGAAGACAGGGAACGGATTTTTAAACACTTGAAATAAAAACTGTACAGGTCGAAAGGATTGCTCCGCAGCTCCTCGTTTCTAAAAGTACAATGAGGATTTCTTTTTGTCTTTAAAGTGGTTTTGAAGCAATTGTGTCAGCACTGCTGACACTTTTCTGAATTTCATAAAAGGAAGTACCCATTTTTTTAGATTCTCACTCATCTGATATTTAGGAGTACATGCAAAAACTTTCTATCATTCTTCGTAATAATAGGAATAGTCAATGCCTTTCATAAACATTTCCCTGTCGTTTATTTTATTGGTGAGAGCACTTTCAATTACATGCTTCAATACACTGCTATCAACAGTGCTAATAATCATAGCATTCATATAATTGTCTTTTTTTATTTTGCTCTAGTCCAGGCATTTTTTCAGGTGTTTTTTAAGCATCATGTCCAGCCATATCCGTGTACTTCTGCCATTGCCCTCCATAAAGGGGTGTGCCTTGTTCATTTCAGAATACTTTAAGATTATTTCTTCGAGTGTGCTTTGTGGCATGGCATCTATTTGTTGCAATGTGCTCTTTAAGTGCAGGGCATATACAAACCGATACCCACCCTTTGATATGTTTTTATCTCTGATTTGGCCGGCAAAATCATACAAGCCACCAAACAGATAAGCGTGTATTTGTTGCAACCCCTTGGTGGTACCCACTTCAAACTCGTTTATCAAATTGCTTTCAAACAGGGTGTAGGCCTTCTTTTTACTTTGACCGTCAATGCTGGTGTCGCTGTACAGAAACCAGTCTAAAAACTTCATTGCTCTGTTGTTGGGGAAATTTTTGGATAGCTCAATAATCCCCTCGCTATCCAACATATCTGTTTTGTATTTTTTGCCATCTGCTGCCAACAGTTTCAGTTGGGTAGTGGCACTAACCAACTGGTTGTTTTCTTTTTTTAGTTTGGCCTTTAGGTACTTGCAATAGTTACGCGTTTTGGTGTAGTCGCTTTCTTCGTTCAAAATGCCCACAACATCCAATACCGAAAACCACCATTTAGACCGTTCATCGTCCCAAACAGCTCTCACTTCGCGGTCATTAAAAAAACGGATGGATATTTTTAACTGTTCTTTTTTTAATTTTCTCTTAGCCTCAAAGTAAGGAATAAAAAACAACATTTCGATACTTGTGCTTCCTTAAGTTAATAGAATTAGAAGGTTAAGTGTAATTGTGCACTTATCAGTTGAACTCAGCTATCATGAAACTAATGTATTACTACATTACACCTTTTGGTTCGTTTATATTGTACTAGTTAATGCTATTGGTGGAAGACACGCTTAGCATACGCGCTAGTTTGGTTAAAAGAAAGGGTTGTAAATATTCTTCAATCAATACCCCGTCTGGCCTACGGGCAATGGAAATGCCTAAGTTTGGGGAAATCCTTCTTTCCCCAATAACTTGCTAAACGCCTTTTTGTAGTTTTTCTTCCGTGAATTTTATTCAATTCTTTTTATTAATTCAATAAAGCATTTCGCAACATCTTTTTCATTAGGTATTGGTCTGTATGCTAAAGCGGATAATTCAGTTTGGTATTTTACTTTCAATTGATTCCAAATAGATGAAAAGTTATTTACCAAGGGAGAATCAGCTATCACTTTACTTTGCCAGTCTTTGGGTTCTTCAAATAGTTCTCTATCGTGTTGCAGAATGGCATCAAATTGTTTCTTAAACGAATCGGATGCTACAAATGCAGCACATTCAGGATTCTGCATTAGGAAATAGAGGTCGTAAAAATGACGAATCTTATTTGAAATGTTTTCAACAGTATTTTCCTCAAACGAAAACCGAATCAATGAAACCAGTTTTTCCATCAAGGTTTGTTCTTTGTTCAGCACATTTATTTGAAAAGGGTGGAGGTTATATTGTTCTATGTGTTTTTTGTTTCCGGTTTGATGTAAAAAATCAAATACAAAACTTTGAATGGTAAGCCGCTGAAACGGAAAAGGATTGGCAAATGAATTGACCTCCACAATTAGTTTATTGTTTTGGTTGTTTTTATCTGTACTCCCATACTCAAAAACCGACTTTCGGAAACGAGAACCTTTGCTGGTGATGCCAGCCATTTGCAACTCGGTTAAATCAGGAGTAATTTCTTTTTCAATCTTTCGAATGATGGTTTTAATTTCATTACCTGTTTTGTTACTTTCATTTATGATGGCAATATCTACATCTTCCGAAAATCGTTCAATCAGATTGTATCCTTTTGATAACGATGTGCCGCCTTTAAAAACTGAATAGTTAACATATTGGCTTGTTGCCAAACGGCCCAATATTAATGTTATCCAATAATCTTTTTCTACAAAGACTAATGGGATGCTCAGATGCAAGGAAGTGCTAAGCAACAGATCTTTGAAAATAATATGATCCTTGTGTAGTATCATTCAATATTCCACTTTTTGATAGTAGGCAGTTCTGTTTCTTTTATGCTCAAATTTATTTTCGTTAGAGGGTTAAGGCTATTTTTTAACTCACTCAAATCTATTTTTAGGTTTAAATTTTCTAAAATAGCTCCAAGCAATGCCCTTGTTCTGGCCGGATAATACAAAGCATATTGAACTATTTCATTTTGCTCTTTGGCAGATAAGGCTTTAATTATATAACTCATTCGCTTTACAGCCTGTAAAACCGAACAATCCGGTATTTTTTTAATATCTTTTAGAGCATCCAAAAAACCTAATAGTTTATAGTTTTCCTCTTTTATATCTACATAACTTTTTACCGAGCTTACTTGTAGCGACCCTTGATTTATTTTGATGGGATTTTTCTTTGTGGCAATTTTTATTTTAGAAGCCATTTGTGTGGTTAATCCCAATGTGTTGTATAATGAGAAACCTGTTTCATAGGCTACTCGTTTCCCATCCTCAAATAAGTACCTTTCCAATATGGCATTGCTATCAGGTCCTAATTCTCCAAATACGGTTTTACGTGGAATATAAAACATACCCTTGGATACCTTTTTTATAGTACCGTTTTTTTGCAAACGTTCCAAAGCCTTGGCAGCACTATAAAAATCAGCAGCCCCGATGCCCAAATCGGCATAGCCAAAAGGTTGACTTTCGGGAATGCGGTCAATGGAATTTCGTATTTGCTCAGCTACTTTCATATCACAAAGATAATATTTTTGAGGCAAATGTCAAGTTTTTGGTGCAATAAACTTGACAATAGAACTTTATTCAACAATCGGGAGCAGTTCTTTTTTAATCTCTCGTAAGAGAAGTTGAGAAAGTTCTTGATTTACTTTTACAAGTACTTTACTAGTGAATGCTTTGCTTCGATACAACTAAGAAAATGACGCGTGTTTTTATTTTAACCAAATCGAGTTGTAGTTCCTGTTCCTGAACCATTGCAACCAAATTCGACAATCTATCATGTAAGGGAATAGCGCGATTTTTATTCAGTACATTTTTTAACCATGATTGGGTAGTGGCACTAACCAACTGGTTGTTTTCTTTTTTTAGTTTGGCTTTTAGGTACTTCCAATAGTTACGCGTTTTGGTGTAGTCGCTTTCTTCGTTCAAAATGCCCACAACATCCAATACCGAAAACCACCATTTAGACCGTTCATCATCCCAAATAGCTCTCACTTCCCGGTCGTTAAAAAAACGTATGGATATTTCTAACTGTTTTTTTGTCATTTTCTATTAGCCTCAAAGTAAGGAATAAAAGCAACATTTCGATACTAGCGCTGCCTAAAGTTAATGCAATTAGGATGTTAGGTGTAATTCTACAAACGGGGGGCTAAATTTAAATATGGTATTTTCATAAATGATACTTACAAAACCAGAAGGCGAAGTATTATTACTCCTATTTATAGTTTGTTGTCTAAATTTTTCCCTCTTTTATGATTTTTAGTTTTTCTTCTTTATCCCAAGGCGAAAATGACAAAACCCACCCCACTATTGCAAAAATAAAAGGGCCATAATGTGCGCCATAGTGCACCCATTTTTGAGTAAATATAGTTGCCCCGTTTCCAATATTCACTACGCATTGTTGCATTAAACCCCAAAAATGATCGTCTCGAAAAGCCTTTAGCAAAAGTATTTTGTGTGTGAATAGTCCATATAAGCCACCAAATAATGCAGCAACAGCCGCTACCAGCATAGCTCCAATTGATGCTCCAAGTAAAGCCCCAACAATTATATGAATACCAATACGCCAATTGGTTGGTTTAAACTCTTCTTTATTAACATCCTCAATGTCTCCGGTGTCGTTGTATTCCATTTGAGCCTCACACTTGGTACAATTAAAAACGATGTGTTTTTTTGCAGGTACTCTTAGTTTCTGAGCACACTCAGGGCAGTTGATGATGACTTTATCCATACTATATTTCGTTTAGCAACCGAAACGAGGAATCTTCTTTATCTACAATTTTTACTTTGCAGCCTGATTTCCCAAAAATGGCTTCCAGTGAATTTTCAATTTGCTTTTTTAACGGAGTGATTACCCAATTCAGCTCTTCAGGACCTTTTTCCAGTTGGGCTTCTATTTCCAGGCGTATTTTTTCTTTCATCTCTGAAAGTTTCAAATGCCAATCACTATCTGTACGCCAGTAATTCTCTCCAATCAAAGGCTTTTTAAATTCAAGAATTTCAGCCATCTTCCACGTAACTTTTTTTTTGGTGAATGCTAAAAAACGGGGTACTGCATTGGCGATATAAAGTATGTTATGTTCCTCCACATATTTGAATTTAACTTCCTTTAACTCCACCCCGTATCGGCCAATTAAATCAACATTGAGAATGCCGAAAAAGCGCAGTTGACGCTTGTTTTCCATAAACTCATTGTTCCAGGAGCGGCTCAGTTTAGTGTTTACTTCAATTAAACCTATATCGAGCATTTGTTTCAATTCACTGATATTCAGCTTTTGTTCCTTTACCTCTTTGTGCTCTACCTTCAGGTCTTGATGTAATTTTTTTTCCTCTTTTAACTGATTTAGTGCTTCTTCAATCTTACGCTCTCTTGGCTTGATGGTAAACTGCAGGAGTGCCAGAAAAAGCAGGGCGGCAAAGGCAATATAAATAGCATATTTATGCTGTTGTTCGTAGAATAAATAGATACTCAATGCAGCAAGCGAAACGATAATGAGGTAGTGCGATAAATATTTCATAGTATAAAGTTAATTAAACCTGTTCAAAAAACTTTACGGCAAATTCACAAAAGGCAATGATGGTGTCTTTGTCCAAATCAAATTCCTTGCGGTTGCCTAAGTAGTTGCGGCTCTCGGGGGTTATCTCTTTGCCTTCGCTCAGTTCTTTGTAGGTAACGCACTTGATGTGCTTTTTGGAAACCACAATAAAAAAGGCATTCTCCCACGCATAGTCTTTGGGCAAGTCTTTGATGAAAAATTTCTCAGCAGCTCTGAATTTTACTTCAATAAAAAACACCTCACTGGTGCGCGGGTTTTGCACCACAAAATCGGGCATGCGTTTTATTTCTTCAGCTACTTCTGATTTTACTCCCTTTAATAAATCCATAATGCCGGGTATGGTATTTTCCATGCCGTAGCGGAATACGTTGTATTTTAGGGAAAGAAACAACTCCTGTATCAGGGTCTCTGCAATGCGGCCCTTAATCATGTTGTAGCGGTAGGTCCATTCCTTGTCGCTTAAACCGCTGGGGCTTCGTTCAGTTCTTCGAGTAGTTCCTCTATTTCGTCTTTCTCCTTTTTACCGTTTTTGGCGTGGTAACATTTAAGGCACAAGCCGCCTTCAAATTTGGTGTAAGCTCCGCATTGGGTACATGAGGCCATAGGTGTTAAGGGTATTAGGGCTGACTGATGTAGTGACCGACAAGGTTCCCTTGATAAAGCATGGCTTTGCCCGTAAATGCAACTTTGGTTTGATTTTCACGTACCCAGCTAAGATCGTAACAATATTGATTCACTCTTTTGATGGTGAGTTTTGCTAATTGGTGAACACCTGTATCCTCTACCCAGGTTGTGGTGAATGTTCCTATAAACGGGTCGCAGGACTGAGGAGGAGTATCATCCAGTTTGGAACATTCAGTTAGAGGGCTTGGTGTACCATCATTTAAATATTTGCAGGTGAGACAGCCATCACCTTCGTTGCGAAACACAAAAGAACCGGTAACTTTACTCATAACTATAATTTTTGGTTTAGGTTGTTTTTTACAAAATTCAACGCCCCTTGATAGTCTCTGTCTTCATTTTCATCAAATATACTGGCAAAGAGTTTTAACTGTAATTCTTCTGATGGGAACACCTGCGCTATGCCCTTGCATATGGTCGCTCGTGCTTCACTTAATTTTATTTGAATGTGTTCTTGTAATTCTTCATCAGTAAATTCTTCATCTAACTCTTCGTATATTTCCTTAAGTTTAAGCTCTTCCACTACCGACATAATATCTTCTTGCACATTTATTCGTATTGTTTCATAAAGGTATTCTTCACACAACTTGGCAAAAGCAAGTGCATGGATCATACCGTTTGGGTTTGGAAAATCATATTCATCATAACAAGAGGGTAGGCTAAGCAGAGACTTTACCACTACATAAAGATTGTGACTCTCATTTGCATAAGAATCAAGTGTATTAAATACTGCTTCGGATGATGATGAATATTTACTCATGAGTGTAAATTTTAATTATAGGTTTTTTAATGTCTTGTAAAAGCTTGTCTAATTGACCGCCAGCACTGGCATAGCCTAATGTGATATTGTCAGCAAGGTGAGTCATTAGTTGGTTGCGTGTTTGGGCTGTTTGTTGGGTTGCTCGTTTAATGGTTTTGCCAAAAGGAGTAATGATTAACAGTCTACCTTCCTTCAATGGTTTTTCAAATTCAGGCTCTACTTTATCTTTTAGTCCTCTCGCTAAAGCTAATATAATGGGTTGATTGCCTTTGAGCAGATAATGCAATACGTCTTTTTCTATTTGGCTGTGAAAACCACTGATAACACAATTCCCTTTTTCTCTTTGTGCTATTGCCCAATCATAACATTTCAATACTACCGAAGCAGGAATTTTACGGCTGCATAAAAAAGCTGTCTTTGGTAGCTTTAAAAGGTCGGTATTGCCTATACTATCTTTAATCATTTTATAAGCAATTCAATATCATAGACTTTTACATTTAATTGTATCAATTTATACACATCACTTACAGTATTAATCTCAGATAGTTTTTTCTCAGTTAAAGAATTCTCAAAATTCTTTAGCACCCTTTTATGTTTAGATAACTTCTCTCTCCAACTTGAATTGCTAGTTTCAAAGAAATGAACTATTTGATTTTTATCAATAACATAAATTTCCTTCTTCAGTTTAGTATTTTGAAAAGCATAAAGACCAACCAAGTCAGCAAAAACGCCTCTGGCTCTTGAACCATTTGCTGAGTTTTTTTGCCATCTTGAAAACTTAAATTCCGCAACTCGTTTATCAGTTAATAAATCTATACCTCCACTACTTGCTAATGATAAATCAATTACTTTTTCACCTTTCTTTAATATCTTTGGTAAACATTGGATAATACCAGTCGCGTGAACAATTTCATCAATTTGAGCACTCATTTTTTTTATTTCAAGAGCTGAGTTGTAGATATCGGTAACGTCAGGAAATGAATTGTCTTTGAGAATAGAACTTTTTAATTCATTAAGCTTATGCTTAAGACTACTTCCCTTAAACTTCTGAATATTTTTTAGTGCATTATTTGTTTTCATTATTCTTCTTCGCTTTCTAATTCTTTGCCCATTCGGTATTTAATATCGTAGTTGATGATAAAGTCTAATTCCTTATCTGTAAAGCCGTAGTGTGCGGCTAAGACAGTGTCTATTTCGTCTATGATGGATTTGGAATTTCTGGGCTCAAATATTTGAACTTTTCTTTGAGAGTTACTGCGTTTATCAGTTTCAATTCTGAATTTTGAGTTTTCTTGATAATCTATTGTTAGTCTATCACTAATTAATTTCAACTTTACTGCATTATCCTCACTAAGTTGATTCGGGTTAAAAAAGAAGTTTAAAAATTCTTTTTTTGTAATATGGTAATTGTCTGATATAACTGTCCAGTACCAATGAAATAGATTACTAGAAAATATACAATGTAAAACTTTTACATCTATAGACGATTTGATTATTTTCAAAGTAGAAGACAATTCTAATTTATCATTTACATAAAGTTTAGGGGGGGCAATTAAGAATAGTCTATAATATGAACCACTTGCATTTCGGTAGTAAAGAATATCCTTTGATGCACTTACAAAAAATTCTGAAATGCGTTTTTTTTGTAGAATGAACTTGTTCAGAACGTCACCTTCAATTACAGAACCAATTTTATATATTAAATCTCCATTGTATTTGTGTTCGATATATTTAATACTTTCAAAAAGAGATGAACGATAATCATCAAACCACCTTACGTAATTTGTTACAAAAGTTCTATTTTCATCAGTTTTACTAATTAACTGAATTGATAGTTGGCTTTTAACTCCGCTGAACAATAAACTTGGATTAGAATCTCCAGCGTAAAAACTTGAATAAAGTAGAAATTTTTTCTTATTATAAAGATTTAATAAAGATTCCATTCTTGGTGTAGCTAAACTACTCAATGGAACAATAAATCCCATTTTCCCATTTTTCTTTAATAAATTATTACTTCTTTCAATTACAAATGCATATAAATTGCCACACTTTTCGGTCTCATAATTTCTAATTTTGTAGATATCACAAACCTTTGAATACTCTACATAAGGCGGATTCCCAATAATTACATCAAAACAGCCATTACCCTGAACGATTTCATAAAATTCAGCAAACCAATGAAAAGGTTGATGAGATTCTAGCCAAGTTTCATATTTAATACTGCTTGCTTGTTTATGTAGCAATTGGTTGAGTTCGTGATTTAATTCTTTCAGGCGATTGTTGAGTTCTGTTTTTGCTTTTTTGAACTCCTTGAAATCATCACCATAGGTCAATTGGATTTCTTTGTAGCGTTTAAATGCGTTGGCTACAATTTCACATTTTTCATCAATCTCTTCTTTTACAATAGATCCAAGTGTATCCTCAATTAAATGTTTCTCTAGATCCTTTCCTGTAGCAAATCCAACGAGTGTATTTCCGGCACGGATATTAAAATCAATATCAGGCAATGGTTCTAAGCCTAAATTAGGTTTGCGGTAATCGGCTTCAACGGTTGCAACCAGTTTAAGAAATAAACGAAGTTTGGCAATTTCAACGGCTTCTTTCATTATGTCCACACCATACAAATTGCGTAGTATAATGCTTTTGTAAATGAAGTAGGGTAGGTTGGGGTGTTGCGGGCTTTGTATGTTTTCCAATACTTCCCTAAAATACTTGTATTTGTTTTTAAAATTCTTTTTGTTGGCTGCATTTTCTCTGTCTTCGTCCTCAGTAAAACCCCGCATACGCATAATGCAGCTTTCATATAAAGGTTCCAGTATGTTCATGGCGGCAAACAAAAATGCCCCCGAGCCACAGGTAGGGTCAATTATAGTAACGTTATTGAGTGCTTTGTAAAATTGTTTGAGCAGTTCGGGGTCATTGGTGTTTTCAACGGTATCTTGTGCAAACTGGCGTATGTTCAGGTTGTAAGTAATAAAATCGTTAATGGCGCTTATTTCGCCTTTATCAATTTTGGTTTTTACTTCGGTATAGCGGTTTCTGCGGTCAACCACTTCCCGCCATATTTCGGTTGGCAATGCATAGTTAATAGTAGCGGGTTTGTTCCATTCGGTTCGTTTGCTTACGTCTTTTATCCCTTGCTCAATTTCTCTAGGCAAAGGTTCATTCACTCCTTTTTTTACTGCATCGTAAATATATTCGTCACCACTGTTTTTTACCATTTGCCACAATTCGCCATCAGGTGTAAATGCCTTGGCATAGTTGCGTTTGGTTTCGTCAAACAAGTAAGGCAGTATGCAATTTTTACTGATATAATCAGTAATATCTTCTTTGGTGTAGTAAGCACCCATATTTGCCCTGTCGTTGATGTACTTTTCAAAGATGTAACCAATCACATCAGGGTTAATGTCTTTGCCTGTGGCAGTAATGCCGGTATCTAAATGCCATTCATATTGGTCGAAGAAATCAAAAAGGTGTTCAAAGGCTTTGTCGTCAATGTCAATGCCTGTATGTGTTTTTTCCAGTTCGTGTTCGTCAAACAAACCACCGTTCAGGTAAGGAATTTTACCAATTTCAATTTTTACTTCTTTGTTTTGGCTTGGTTCATTCAATCCTTTGTGAAACAATACCAACAAGAAATCTCGGTAAAAAGAATAGAATTTTACTTTGCCCTTTTTCTCATTACAAGCCTTGAGTTTATCACGCAAATAATTTTTGTTGTTGTCTAGAAATCCTTTTTTCTGAATGAAGTAACAAAACATCAAGCGGTTGAGCATTAGCGAAGCATACCATTCTTGGTTGGCTTTATCGGAAATGCCTTTGATGAATTGAAGGAATGAGCTGTGTTCTTTTTTGAATTTGTCGTAAAACTGCTTGGTAACTTTCTCGTTGTTCTGATGGAAGTTTTCACCCACACGGTTTTTTACATCTACTATGGTGATTTTATCTTCTTCGTCTAATTCAAAGAATATTCCTGCGGCACGTTGGTAAAGCAGTTCGGGGTCTTGGTTAATGTACCAACGGGTTTCGGTTACTTTGGTTGGTTTGCCCGATTGCCTTACCACCAATTGCCATATCTGTTCGGTTTTTTTGGTGTCAAAGAAAATAATCAAATGCTCCTGAAAAAGTTTGGTTACTTTGGTTTCAATCTTCCTTCGGGTGTTGTAGTCAGGCAACAAACCATTTGGCAGTGGGTTGCACAATAAAATTTTGAAACCACTTTTTTCTGCTACAGCCTGTAATGAATAAGTTTCATTATCTACCACAATTGGCTGAGCTGTTTTATCGTTGTTCCAGCCCATGTCGTTGAACAGCTCACGAAAGTTGAACTGTTTGATATAGTTGGAAAATTCTTGTTTCGACAGGCTCATTTCAGTTTTTTTATTTGTTGGTTGGCAACCAGTGATTTCATTTGGGTGATAGCTATTTTGTTGAGTTGTGTCAATCTTTCGGGTTGTTCCAACCCTTGGTTGATTAACACGGCATTGATGCTTTCAAGGTTGGATAAAACTACTAGTTGTTCAATTGTTGCATAGTCTCTTACATTACCATCCTTGCCGGGATTGTTATCTCTCCATTGTTTTGCCGTAAAACCGAACAAGGCCACATTTAATAAATCGGCTTCATTGGCATACACAAAGCTGATTTGTACTTTATTCAATTCCTTTGGAATAAGGTTTTCTTTGATAGCATCGGTATGAATATGGTAATTCACCTTGGCTAGTGTTCTTTGGAGATTCCAGGTAAGTTTAAGCCTGTCGTTTTCATCGGCTTTAAGGCGTTGAAATTCTTTTACGAGTAGCAATTGAAATTTGGGGCTAATCCACATTCCAAAATGAAATGCAATATCTTTATTGGCATAAGTTCCTCCGTATCTACCAGCAGTTGCAGTTATTCCAATAGCACCTGTTTGTTCAATCCAATTTTTTACTGACAATACGAAATTGTTGCTACCGGCAGCATTTTTAATTGTACCGAATTCGGTATAATTAAAACTTGGATTATAGAGAGCCTCCCATTCGCCTAAATACTCGATAGTACTCTTCAAACTAAGCCATTTGATAATAATTGCTTCTTGCATCTGGCTTTTAGCCATATCAGTAAGTGATATAAGTTCTTGATTCTCATTTTGAAGGATTGTAATTTCTGATCCTTCTACTAATATTTTTTTATTTTTGGCCATATTTTCAATTGAGGCGAATTCGCTATAATTAGTTTATTAGTCCTAATGAGCAAATGATTTGAGGTTCTTTATTAGGTTGTTCATCTTCATTCACAATTGCCAACTTGTCTTCCTCTCTAAGAGAAATAACCAAAGATGCCAATTGGTCGTCAGAAATTCCTGCTTTCAATTGTCGGTTCAAGGTTTCCCTTGCAAATTCTTTCAATGGGTATTTGTAAATATCATCCACTGCTTTTTTCAGTTGTTCGTTTACAAACAATGTGTTTTCATATTCTTTACAGTAACGGTCGAGCCGCATATACACACGGTATTTCACACCTGTTTTTTTGCCTAGCGAACCACCAGTGTTTTTCTCTTCTTCTCGTATAAAATCAATGCCACTTTTTACCAGTTCATGGTGTTTTTCCAATTTGTATTTTGGTTCGGTATCAGGTGTGCATTGAGCCGCTTTCAAAATAGTATGTTGCGATTGTGTAATAATTTTCCCTTTATTGTTTACCCAAGCCAATACATCGTTTTCTTCTGATGTTCGGGTGTAAACAATCACACCTTCTTTTTCGGGCTCATTATCATTGTGTTTGGTAGCGTAAATCACATTGGGTAAATCCGGAATAAGTTTATTCAATTCGGGATTGGCATCTGTAGCATTTTTCCAAATCTGATAAGCCAATGAAGCCAGATCCACTTCGGTGTCATCATCTTCACCGTCCAAAATGCCTGATTTCTCATTGTAAAGGTCGGTAAGGTTAACAGGGTCGCCATCAAAAAAGGTTTCATCGCTTCCAACTACATTGGCGTTTTCTTCAATACGCTGCGTTAATCTTTTACGTAAGTTGATAATTTCTTCAATGCCATCTTCGGGTAAAAACGAATAACAAATAATTTGTTCTGCCTTTTGTCCGATACGGTCAACACGACCTGCACGCTGAATTAAGCGAATGATAGCCCAGGGCAAATCATAATTTAAAATGATGTGAGCATCTTGCAAATTTTGACCTTCACTCAATACATCGGTGGTTATCAAAACTCGTAATTCCTGGTCGCCTTTTATGCTGTCAGTTTTCTGGTTGCTGTGCGGACTAAATCGCTGTGCTAAACCAGTTGGGTTTTCATCATCACCCGTTACACTTTCAATTTGTGTGATACCTCTTTTCTTTAGTTGTTCAGTGAGGTAATAAGCTGTATCTGCAAATTGAGTGAACACCAGCACCTTTTCTTTGCTGTGCTTCTTGGTTAGCAAATCATATAAGGCATTTAGTTGTCTGTCCTCTTCAGGGTTCCAGTCTTTGCCAATATTCAGAATTTTGATGATTTCTTTACAGTCTTTGATTAAAGTTTTTAACAAAGAAACATCAACTATCTTTTTGTTACCTTCTTTATCAATTTTCTCACGTTTATGGTCAGTAAAAAAATCACTTCTAATCCAGTCGAAACTGTTTTTGTAACTATCGCTTGCATAAAGATTATATAGTTCTTTTGCCTTTTTCAGGTAGATTTCTTCTTTGAGAATGAGATTTAATAGATTTTTATCGTCTTTATCTTTATCGGTATCGCTATCCTCCAAGTATTCATCTAGGTTTTGAGAAATGTTTTTACCAATTGGAATGGGTAAATGATTTTGCGCGGCATACACAAAAACATAGTTTCTTAAAATATGTCGACTAATGGAGAGCAGGAATGAATAGCCACTACTTTCTAAACGTTTAAACAAATTGGTTCTGCAAAACCCCATCAACCTTCGTCCGGCATGGCTTAGGCTTTGCATTATCTGTTCTTCCTCTTTGGTTGCTTTTGTTAGTGGTTTCTCATTTAAATATTGTTGTAGTCCGTAACGAGGCAGCTCCAAACCATTTATGATGTCTACTATTTTTTTAGAATAAAGATTAGCATAGATATCTTTTTTGTCATTCACGTTAAACTCATATAGTACCTTTTGCGGTATTCTATCAGGGAAATACGATTTTGAACCATCGGCAAATGTCAGATACTTTCTTCCATTGGTTGAATCGGTTTCAGCGTAATTGTTTTTGATGAAACTTCTTGTTCTGCGAACCAAATACAATAGCATCAATTCTCTCCAATCGTCCGAAAAGTGACTTTTCTCAAATGCTTTGATGCTTCGAATAAATGTTTCGGTGTGTTGCGAACTGAATTGAATTTGTCCGCCTATGTGTTTTATATATTCTTCTGGGCTAATGCCTAAATCTTTGTCGTCTGAAATAAACAAACGAAGTTGATTTGAAAGGTCTAAATAAGTTTTGTTGTATGGTGTTGCAGAAAGCAGAATAACTTTACTGTCGTTTTCCTCTAAATACGATTTGATAGCACGGTAACGACTTCCTTGGTCGTTGCGTAAGTTGTGGCTCTCGTCAATGATTACAAGGCGGTAACGTCTGAGGTTTGGTAAAGTGGTTTGCACTTTACTTTGTGAAATTACTTTGGCTCTCAATTGGTATTTATGAGCATATTCTTCCCACATTTCCACCAAGTTCTTCGGGCAAATAATGAGCGTTTCTAAAAAGAAATCATCTTCAAAAAGTTTGGCTAATGCTGTAGCTGTTATTGTCTTACCAAGCCCTACAACATCCCCAATAATTACACCATCACGTTTGTGTAAATGATGAGCAGCAACTAAAACCGCTTTTTGTTGGAACTCCAATAATTCTTTTTGAAAAACTTTTGGTAACTTAAATTCATTGATACCTGCTCTTGCTTCTCTTGAAAGGTGGTAAGCTATTTTTAAGTAAATATGAAAAGGAGAAATAAGCCTGTCGGCTGCCCAAGAGTTGTCAATGATTTCAATGAGTTCTTCTGTAATGTCAATACACCAACGGTCTTTCCAACGGTCTTCAAACCAAGTTGCCAACTTGTTGGCTGCATCTTGGTCCATTACATCAATATTCAATTCTCCTTGCTTTGCAAGTCCTGCCAAAGTCAAGTTGCTGCTACCTAAAAAACCAACTACTGGAACTCGTTTATCATTGCTGTAAGCCAAATACAGTTTAGCGTGAAGTGTATAACGCAAATGCAGTTTTACAACTACTTTTTTGTCCTTCATTTGTTGGCTCAATTTCCGTAATGCTTTTTCGTCAGCATCAGTTGGTGTGCCAATAGTCAACTGTTCTTTAAATTCTTGTGCAAGTCGTTTTTTAAGTTTTACTGCTTCGGCTTGGTCAATAATATGGTCTTCGTCTTTAGAAAAATAGTCACGTAAAATGTCCACAGGCATTTTCTGCATACCAACAAGCAGTCGGCAAATGCGGTGAACATCATCATTTCCTTCAAGCACTGTTGCACCCGATAAGCTGTCAATTTTGTCAGCAACTTCTTTCCAACCTCTTAAGTTAAAATATCCAACACAAAAGTCTGTTCGCTGTGAAAGTTCGAGCGTTTCGTTCAGTCCTTTGGTTAGGTGGTTTTCTATGTTGTCGTATATTTTAGGCATTTGACATTGATAATAGGTTTCTACTTACCATCTCGCAAGTTACCAAAACCTCTGTAAAACCCAACACCCTTTGGGTTATGAGCCCAACGAGCATTAGAAAAGAGGTTTCAGAGAGATATCTGCTTGTTTTCACAAAAAAAAACGCCCCCTTTCGGAGGCGTTTAAAAATTGCTATATCCAAGAGAAAATTCTTACCAAATTTTAGCGCGGTCGGTTTCTGGTCTCCACATTTTGTCGCCTTCTTTTACACCAAAGGCGTTGTAAAATTCAGGCATGTTGCTCAACGGGCCCAACACTCTGAACTTGCCGGGTGAGTGAGGGTCGGTCATTACCTGGTTGCGGGTAAACTCAGGGCGGGCATTGTTTTTCCATACCTGCGCAAAACCTACAAAAAAGCGTTGCTCAGGCGAGAGGCCGTCAATGTTTTCTTTGGGCTTGCCTTCCAGTGAAAGTAAGTACGCTTCGTAAGCTACCGAGAGGCCGGCCAGGTCGGCAATGTTTTCACCTAAGGTAAGTTCACCGTTTACATACAGGCTGTCGCCCACTTTAAACTTGTTGAATTGGTTTACGAGTATTTTGGTTTTAGCTTCAAACTTGGTGCGGTCTTCAGCGGTCCACCAGTTGTTGAGGTTTCCTTTTGCATCAAACTTGCTGCCTTTATCATCAAAGCCGTGTGAAATTTCATGGCCTATTACAGCGCCCATGCTGCCGTAGTTAACGGCATCATCCGCTTCGGCATTAAAGAAAGGTGGTTGTAAAATAGCCGCAGGGAACACAATCTCGTTTAACAGGGGAGTGTAATACGCATTTACGGTTTGCGGTAACATGCCCCACTTGGCGCGGTCAATAGGAGTGCCCAGTTTGTTGATGTTATCGTTGTACTGCCATTCGCTGGTGCGCATAAAGTTGTTTACGTAACTATCGTTTTTAATTTCCAGTCCTTTGTACTCTTCCCACTTATCCGGGTAACCCAGTTTGCGGCCCATGGTAGCCAGTTTTTCCAGTGCACGTTTGCGTGTTTCAGCACTCATCCAGTCTACATTTTCCAAACGTTTTTTGTACACGGCCATCAGGTTGTTCACCATCTCGTTCACGCGTTGTTTTGACTCAGGGCTAAAAGCTACCTTCACGTATTCCTGTGCGGCCAGTTCGCCAATAAAACCGTTAACGGTACCAATGGCACGTTTCCAGCGGGGCTTCTGTTCTTTTTGTCCGCTAAGAGTGGTGCTGTAAAAGGCAAAGTTTTGTTTTTCCAAATCGCTGCTCAGCATGCCGGCAGTGGTGTTGAGTATGTTCCATTTTAGGTAGGCTTTCCAGGCGCTTAACGGAAAATCAGTAAAGCACAGGCTCACCTGTTCCATAAACTTAGGCTGCATTACAATTACGCTGTCGAACTTTTTTTGTTTTAATCCGGTAGCAGTAAAGTAAGTATCCCAACTGAACATGGGCGTGAGTTTTTGCAACTCGGCCAGTGATCTTTTGTTGTATTGTTTTTCAATGTCTCTGCGTTCTACACGGGTCATGGAAACTTTAGCCAGACGGGTTTCAAAATCCATAATTTTTAACGCGGCTGAGTTGGCTTCTGCTTTATTGTAGCCAATGAGTTCAAACATGCGCATGATGTGTTTTACATAATCAGTACGAATTTGCTGCGACTTCTCATCTTCTTTGGTGTAGTAATCACGGTCAGGCAAACCAAGACCACTTTGGCTGGCATACACAGCATATACTTCACTGTTGCGCACATCGGGGCTCACTCCAAAACCAAACAATGGATCCATGCCCATGCGGTGTTGCTTGGCCACGTTTTTAATAATGTCTTCATAATTGGCAATGGCATCTACTTCCTGCAACAAAGGTTTAATAGGCATATACCCATCTTTGTCCAAACGAACGGTGTCCATAATGCAGCGATACAAATCGCCTACACGCTGGCGGGCTGAGCCGTAAGGTGCGCTCATATCAGCAGCGGCATCTTCCAGAATTTTGCGCAGCATATCGTTGTTGCGCTCGGCCACAATATTAAAACTGGTCCAGCGGCTTTCACTGGCCGGAACAGGATTATTTTTAACCCAGTTACCGTTGGCATATTGGTAAAAATCCTGACGCGGGTCGGCTTTTTTATCCATGGAGTTTTGGTCGGGACCTTTAAGCATCACCTTCATTACAAAGGCCGATGATACAGCAATGGTTGTTGCTGCTAAAAGTATGTATGTCTTTTTCATAAGCATTAAATTGTTCTCGTTATTTAGAAGTTAATTTATCTCCGCCCAGTAAAATAAAGTCAACCAAAATCTGTTCGCTTTCGCGCAAAATGAGGTCATACTTTTCTTGCTCATCTTTGGGGTTGTTGAGCAGTTTTTTGCGGGCTTCTTCGCGCTCTTTATTTTTTTTGGTTTGTTCGTACTGTTCTTTTTTGAGTTGATCTAAGTTGAGTGTAGCGTAGTCGCGCAAACGGTAAGCGCGGTAACCTACCACATCATCCAACAGGTAATTGTATTCGGTATTGGTTTTCATGCGGGCTTTGTGCAGGTTGTATAAAGAAAGGGTAACGTTGTCTTTCATACCCACGGGTTCAAAGCGGCTGGTATTAATCTGATCCCAGGCCAGGGCATATTTGCTGGCTTCTTCACCGTATTCTTTATCAGCATAAATACTGGGGAATTCAATATCGGGTTTCACACCTTTTAACTGCGTGCTGCTGCCGTTGATGCGGTAAAATTTAGCGAGTGTTAATTTTACCTGTCCCACACGTTTGCCGTTGGGCAGGGCAATGTATTGGCCCAGGTCAATTACGTTTTGTACGGTGCCTTTGCCAAACGTATTTTCACCTATGATAATTCCGCGTTTGTAATCTTGAATGGCTCCGGCTAAAATTTCAGAAGCCGATGCACTGAAACGGTTCACCAGCACAGCCAGCGGGCCGCTCCAGGTTACGGAGTTATCATAATCCTGTTCCACCTTTATGCTGCCGTCACTGTTGCGCACCTGTACCACCGGTCCGCTTTTAATAAACAAGCCGGTGAGGTTGATGGCTTCCAGCAAAGAGCCTCCGCCATTGTTGCGCAGGTCGAGCACAACGGCATCAATGGTATCGGCTTTAAAATTTTCAATCAGTCTGCGTACATCGCGTGTGGTGCTGCTGAAGTTTTTTTCACCTTTTTGTGCACCGGCAAAATCATAGTAAAAGGAGGGAAGCGTAATCACCGCTACTTTGTATTCTTTGCCCTTGTTTTTTATTTTCTGAATTTCACCTTTAGCGGTTTGGTCTTCGAGTTTAATTTTATCGCGCTCCAGTTGAATGATGTGAGGTGCAGCGTTGGAAGGCTCATCAGCACCCAATATACCTAAACGTACAATGCTGCCTTTGGGTCCGCGAATTTTGCCCACTACATCGTCAATGCGCCAGCCAACTATATCCAGCATTTCACCCTCTTTACCCTGACCAACCGACACAATGCGGTCGCCCACTTTGAGCAACTTGCTGCGTTCAGCCGGGCCGCCTTTTACCAGCTCACGAATTTTGGTGTAATCGTTTTCAGTTTGCAGTGTGGCACCAATACCTTCCAAAGCCTGCGAAGTATTGATTTTAAAATCATCGCCTTGTTTAGGAGAGAAGTAGTTGGTATGCGGGTCAACGGTTTCCGTTACAGCATTCATGAAGTAGCTGTAAATGTCTTCGCTTTGTGTTTTAACCAGTTGTTTTTCGAGGTTCTCATAACGTTTACGAATAACATCTGTCATGTCTTTCCAGTTTTTACCCGAGGCTTTAAGGCCCACCAGCTCGTATTTAATTTTTTTGTTCCACAGGTTATCCAGTTCTTTTTCGTCTTTACACCAAGGGGCTTCTTCACGTTTTACCTGAAAAGAATCGGGTGTATTAAAGTTAATGGAATCACCGTTTAAAATTTTGTAGGTGTATTGAATGCGGTTGTTGATGCGCTGCAGAAAACGGTTGTACATGGTAAAAGCAAACTCCACGTTTCCGCTTTGAATGGCATCATCTACCAAAGAGCGGTAAAAATTAAATTCAGCTACATCAGCAGCCAGAAAATAGGAGCGGCTGTAGTCTAAGTCTTTGAGGTAATTGTCAAATACTTTGGCTGAGAAATCATCATTAAGTGTAACAGGCTGGTAATGGCCCGAGCTGAGAATTTGCCCTACCAGTCGCGACACATCGCTGTGTTCAGGTTCAGGAGCAAAATTGGTACGTATGGTAGTTTGGGCTGATACCAAGTGGCCCAGCAACAGAGAAAAAAGTAGGAATCTGTATTTCATGGTGTGCAATATCTGCGTTAACTGGGAATAAAAGTAGAACGAACATTAAAAAGTAACAAGAGTAACCGACAGAACAACCAATTCTTTCGATGGGAGGTAAATATGGTGTGCGGGCTAAAGTGAGTTATTGACTTGTAAAATTCTGTGGGAAGCATTCCGTATTTAAAATTATTTTTGCAGCCACAAGTATGAACGCGTCTTTTCCGAATATAACACTTGAGCAGTTACCAAAGGTGGCTCAACAATTGGCTGCTTTGCTCAGGGAAGAAACCTTTGTAGCTTTTTACGGCCCTATGGGAGCGGGCAAAACTACACTGATCAAAGAAGTGTTACGTGCAGCGGGCAGTACCGACCATGTTTCCAGTCCCACCTTCTCCTTGGTGAATGAATATGCTTTGCCAAACGCTGGCATCATATATCATTTTGATTTCTACCGCATCAAAGATTTGGAAGAGGTGTATGACATGGGCTATGAAGAATATTTCTACAACGGACATCCCTGTCTGGTCGAGTGGCCTGAGCTGATTGAGCCGCTTTTGCCCTTACCCCGCATAGAGGTTCACCTGAGTTTGAATGCAGACGGTAGCCGCCACCTGGAATGGAAAAAGTGCCTGTGATTTTGCAGAGTGGCGAAAAGGTGTTATTTTTATGCTGTAATTACCACACATCTCAATGGCAGATTCAAAAAGAGCCGGGTTTAAAGAACTGGCCAAAAAAGCGTCCATGCAACCTCAGGAGGCTTTACTTGAAATAAATAAAAGCAACAAAAGTTTACACATTGGTGTACCCAAAGAAATTACCTACGAAGAAAAGCGGGTGGCACTCACACCTTCGTCAGTGCAATTGCTGGTGAGCAACGGGCACGAGGTAACATTGGAAACCAAAGCAGGCGAGGCGGCTCATTTTACCGATAGTGAGTATTCTGAAGCAGGAGCCAAAATTGCCTACAGTGTAACCGATGTATACAAGTCAGACATTATTGTAAAAGTTGATCCGCCAACAGAAGAAGAAATCAGGTTGATGCGTCCGGAGCAATTGATTTTTTCGGCCATTCAGCAAACCACCTTGCGCGATACGTACATCAAATGTTTGATGCAGAAAAAAGTGACCGCAGTGGCCTTTGAATACATGCGCGATGATGCCTTCACTATTCCCATTGTGCGCTCCATGAGTGAAATTGCCGGCACCACTTCCATATTGATTGCCTCTGAATATTTGAGCAGTGCCAACGGTGGTAAGGGAGAAATGCTGGGTGGAGTAACAGGCATACCACCATCAGAAGTAGTGATAATAGGTGCAGGTACAGTGGGCGAATTTGCGGCTATGGCTGCTTTGGGTTTAGGTGCCTCCGTAAAAGTATTTGACAAATCAACCAACAAGCTGCGCAGGTTACAAACCAATGTGGGCGCCCGCGTTTCTACCTCATTGCTGCATCCTAAAATTCTGGAAAAAGCATTGCACAATGCTGATGTGGCCGTAGGAGCCTTGCGCAGTGATGATGGCCGTTCACCCAGTGTGGTTACGGAACAGATGGTGATAAAAATGAAAGCCGGTTCAGTGATAATTGATGTGAGCATTGACCAGGGAGGATGTTTTGAAACCTCGGAGTTAACCAACCACACTAATCCGATATTTACCAAGCACGATGTGATTCATTATTGCGTGCCCAATATTCCATCACGTGTGGCACGCACGGCAAGTTATGCCTTGAGTAATATTTTAACTCCCGTATTGTTGGGCATAGCTGATGAGGGCGGGTTTCAGAATTACATTTGGGACAAAGCCGGCTTGCGCAACGGGGTGTACATTTACAAAGGCAACCTCACCAACCGCAACATCGGGCAGCGTTTACATATTCCGGATAAGGACATTGATTTACTGATTGCAGCACATTTGTAGAAATCAGGCAGCGTCTGTTTCCACTTTTCGAATGGACTTTAAGGAGTCTTTAGCGGCTTCAATATTATAGTTATTAGGCATATGAAGAGATTGAACCTAATATTATCATTTATACTTCTGTTCTTGACTAGTTTCGGGTTTGCTCAGACAAGGCAATGTGAATGTCAGACTGACTCTTTTATTACTCAATACACCACAAATTGTGAGACAAGATATTTAAAAGACAGCTCTATGCTTTACTATCAATTTAATTGTGACTCAATTTGGCTGACATTAGAGAATAACAAACAGAAGCACATTATATTTTCCATGACAACTGAATATTACAGTTATACATATAGACTCGGTTATCAGTTTGCAAAGGAATTCAACAGTTCAATTCTATTTAGATCGGGATGTCCAGCAAATGGGCCTTGCAACTTTATTCTCGTGGACAAGAAAACAGGTGAAAAAATCACTGAATTTGGAGAACTCATCTACGACCATTCAGCAGATAGCCCATTCATTCACTCATTTATTCTGTATTTTACAGATTCTTTATTGTCAACTATTACCATTCATTATATTGATAGCAATAAGAAATATAAAATTGCTATAGACGGACAGCAATTCAAAGGGATAATTCCCGAATATGAGATTGATAACATTTCTGTGAATCAATCTCAACTTTGTTTTACTCAACCTTACCACAACAAAAGGAAATGGAAAACAAAGCCAGTAAAGGTCGATCTGAAAAAATACGCTCCATAACACATAGTAATATGCTTACGCATTTTTTGTTTACTTTGACATATTAGTGGTAATCTATTATTTCTACCTCAAAAGCAAGGTTGTTTTTCTACAAACTAATAGTCTGAAATTGACTTTGCTTCTTCTAGAAAAGGTAAGAAGTTTATTATTAAACCGCCAGTAAAATTTTCCAGGCTTCGGTAACTTTTCCTTCGTCTAAGTATTTTTTGGCCAGAATATGTGTGCGTTGTTCCAGCTCTTCGTGTGGCAAATGTTCCATCATCAAAGCAGCCAGTTCCAGGTTAATTTTTTTGTAAATTTCGATATCGTCTGTATCAGGTAATTGTTCTGTATTGCCCAATTGCCCCAGATTATTTCCGGTTAAATAACGGCTGTACCGAATGCGTTCCGGAATGCGGTCAACGCCCAGGCCTTTGGTGCGCACAGGTTTCTCTACCTCAAACAAAGCCGTTCCGGAGGCGCGGCAATACCAGTCGCCACCCAGGCGGGCCACTAAATCTATTTTCTGTTGGTTAATGCGGCCACGGTCGTCCATTACAGACGGGTTAACGTGCATGCGCAACAATTCACAAATAATCAGGTTACCTGCACCGGGCGTTTGTGCCAATTCTATCACTTGATTCACTTTACACTCCAGTTGTACCGGAGATTCTTTTACGCGGAAAGGTTTAACCAGATCAGAAGGAAGGGGAGTGAGGCCGGACTTTACAAACTCATCTACTCCTTTATCGTACTCCGTACTGGAGAGTGAACATTGTTGTACTAAATCATAATTCACCATGTTAATCACCACCTCGGGTACTTCGTATACATTTTCGAGTGTGTGCTTAATGGTATTATCTCTTACCCTGCGTGCCGGTGAAAAAATAAACACTGGCGGATTGGTGCTGAACATATTGAAAAAACTAAACGGACTGAGGTTGGGTGTACCGTTTTTGTCAATAGTACTGGCAAAACAAATGGGGCGTGGGGCAATGGCGCTTTGCAGCAACACTTGCAGCTCAGCAGTACTTACATCAGCAGGGTTAATGGTATACATAAGGTGTACTTTTAAACAGCTTTTATGAGGTAGTAATTCTTTTTGCCTTTTTGTACCAGCACGTATGTATTGTTGAGTAACATATCGGCTGATGTGTTGCCTTCGGGGTCTTCAAGTTTTATTTTGTTGATGCTTACTCCACCGCCCTGAATCATTTTACGGGCTTCACCACGTGAAGGGAAAATGCCTGTTTTATCTGAAAGCAGTTCTACCAGATTAAACGGTTGCTCAAATAAATTTTTATCTGTTTCGTGTTGCGGCACTCCGTCAAATACATCGAGCAGTGTGGCTTCATCCAATTTTTTCAACGCATCGGTAGTGGATTTACCGAACAATATTTCAGAGGCTTCTACCGCTTTTTCAAAATCAGTTGAAGAATGTACGCGGGTGGTAATGTCTTTTGCTAAGGCTTTTTGTAAGGCGCGCATGTGGGGGGCCGCGTTGTGTTCTGCTTCCAGTGCTTCAATCTCTTCCCGGTTCATCAACGTAAAAATACGGATGTAGTTTTTTACATCGTCATCACTGGCATTGAGCCAGAACTGATAGAATTTGTAAGGTGAAGTACGCTTGGGGTCGAGCCACACATTGCCACCTTCGGTTTTACCAAATTTGGTGCCGTCAGCTTTTTTAATGAGCGGAGTAGTTAATGCAAAAGCTTCTCCTGATGCTTTTCTGCGAATGAGTTCAGTGCCGGTAACAATGTTTCCCCACTGATCGCTGCCACCCATTTGTAATTTAATGCCCTGGTGTTTCCACAGGTAGTAGAAATCATATCCCTGCACCAACTGGTAAGAAAATTCAGTGAAAGACATACCTGTTTCACCTTCCAATCTGCGTTTTACACTGTCTTTGCTCATCATGTAGTTTACCGTAATGTGTTTGCCCACATCGCGTATAAATTCCAAAAAGCCTATTTGTTTAAACCAGTCGTAGTTGTTAACCAATTTGGCCGAACGTTCACCGCAGTTAAAATCCAGAAATTTTTCGAGTTGTTTTTGCTGGCACTCCTGGTTGTAACGCAGGGCTTCTTCATCCAGCAGGTTGCGCTCGGCACTTTTGCCCGAGGGGTCGCCCACCATGCCGGTTGCTCCGCCAATCAGGGCAATGGGCTGGTGTCCGCAGTGCTGAAAATGCAACAGGGTCATTACCTGCACCAAGTTGCCCACTCCCAGTGAATCGGCTGTGGGGTCAAAGCCTATATATCCTTTGGTTAAACCTTTATTGAGTTCTTCCTCCGTACCCGGCATTACATCGTGCAACATGCCGCGCCATTTCAGTTCTGCTATAAAATTTTTCGTGCTCATTACGTGACAAAGATAGTAAGTTTAAGAAGTTCAACTCAACACCGGCTTATACAAAAGCGCTATATTTGACCCGTTGAATTTTATTGCACATTTTTTCTTTACCCATCAGCCTGAGCAACACTATTATAATCTGGGAACGGTGTTGCCTGATTTGGCCCGCAATTTTGTGAAAGGCTCGCGCATTGCACCGCACAAAACAGTGCCTTTGCAGCCGGAGCACATACAACTCAACGAGGGTTCAGCCATGCACTATGCGCTGGATAAAGTGTTTCACAATTCTCAGTTTTTTAACAGCTCGTATGCCCATATCAGAGAGCTTACGCGGCAAGCGGGTTTTGACAGCAGTTTCCCCAGGTACTTCTTTTTTAACCATATTTTTCTGGAGCTTATGCTCGACCGTTACCTCATAAGGCAGCATCCGCAAAGCGCTACGGAGTTTTATCGTTCACTCCATGTGATTGAACCACAGCCCCTCAAGGATTTTCTGCAATTGCATGATATTGTACAAGGAGAAGAGTTTTTTACTAAATTTGAACGGTTCAGGGACGTGAGATATTTATTCCATTACCCTGATAATGAAAAAATGATTTATTCGTTAAACCGTATTATGATGCAGGTAGGGCTGTTTGGCCTGAGCGCGCATAACCAGAAATTGTTGCTGCCCGTAATGGAACAAACCGATGAGTGGATGCAACAACAGTTTCAGGTACTGGAAAACGAAATGAACCAATTCAGAACACAAAGCATATGAAATTAATACAGCGTTGGCTGTTTTCTTTAGCTCTACTAACAGGCTTGTCGGCTTCGGCTCAAAAGTACAGTAATGAGTTTATGATGATAGGAGTGGGCGGTCGTTCATTTGGCATGAGCAACTCAGTAGTGGCCTCAGTAAATGATGTAACTGCAGGATATTGGAATCCCAGCGGATTGCTGAACCTTAAGGATAACCTGCAGGTGTCGCTTATGCACTCGGAATATTTTGCCGGTATTGCCAACTACGACTATGGAGCCATTGCCTTTAAAATGGGCGATAAAAGTGCCGGAGGTGTTTCCATCATCCGTTTCGGGGTGGATGACATTGCCAATACCATTGATCTTTTTAAAGGCGGGCAACTAAATTACAACAACATTAAATCTTTCTCCGTGGTGGATTACGGTTTTTTATTTTCCTATGCCCGCAAAACCAAAATCAACGGATTAAATCTGGGAGGTAACGCCAAAATTATTCGCAGAAGAGCAGGTGATTTTGCCAATGCCTGGGGATTCGGGCTCGATTTCGGGGCGCAGTATGACTACAAGAAATGGAAGTTCGGGGCCATGTTCAGGGACGTTACCTCTACATTTAACGCCTGGTCATACAACCTTACACCAGAGGAGAAACAAGTGTTTCAGCAAACAGGTAATACCATCCCGGTGAATACGCTGGAGATAACTACTCCGCGTTTTATACTGGGTGCGGCCCGCCAGTTTACACTGTACAAAAAAATAACCTGCATGCCTGAGGTGAACATGACACTTACTACAGACGGGCAACGCAATGTGCTTGTCAGTAGCAAAACGATTAACATAGACCCTACACTGGGCGTGGAGTTTGGCTACAGCGACTTTATTTTCTTACGTACAGGTGTGGGCAATTTTCAGAAAGAAAAAGATGAAATCAACGGCAAACAGCGCACAACTTTTCAACCCAATATAGGTGTGGGATTGCGCATGAAGTCATTTACCATTGATTATGCTCTGAGTGATATTGGCGACCAATCAGCGGCCTTATACTCCAATGTATTTTCGCTCAAACTGGCCATCAACAAACGAAAAGCAGCCGAGGTTCCCGCAGCCCAATAAACTGCTTATATTTGCAGCCTTACTAGCCTGAGACCAACATGAAGATTACAGAATACATCAACAACAGTAAAGAAACACAGTTCTCTTTTGAAATTTTGCCACCGCTTAAGGGCAAGGGCATTCAAGGTATATTTAACGCAATTGAACCTTTGATGGAGTTTAACCCCAGGTTTATTGATGTTACGTATCACCGGGAAGAGTACATTTTGAAGAAACGCAGTGACGGAAGTTTTGATAAAATCTCCACACGCAAACGCCCCGGTACCGTAGCTATTTGCGCGGCCATCATGAACAAGTTTAAGGTAGAAGCAGTGCCCCATTTGATATGCGGTGGATTTACTAAAGAAGAAACAGAAAACGCCCTCATTGACTTAAACTTTTTAGGCATAGAGAACGTATTGCTGCTGCGCGGTGACGGTATTAAAAACGAGCCTAACTTTATTCCTGAGCCCGATGGTAATCAAAATTCTCTGGAGCTTATTCATCAGGTTACCGATATGAACAACGGCAAATACCTGGATGAAGAACTGATAGGTGCTTCGGCAACCAATTTCTGTATTGGTGTGGCCGGTTATCCCGAGAAACATTTTGAGGCCCCCAACATGCAGGCAGATATGAACTTTCTGAAAAAGAAAACAGATGCGGGAGCCAATTACATAGTAACGCAAATGTTCTTTAACAACGCCAAGTTTTTTGAGTTTACAGAACAGTGTAAGCAAATGGGCATCAACATTCCCATTATTCCGGGATTGAAGCCCATTACCAAAAAGAACCAACTCACCATTTTGCCCAAAATATTTCATATCGATATCCCGTTTGAATTGTCGGATGCCATTGAAAAATGCAAAGACGATAAAGCCGTTCGTCAGGTGGGTATTGAGTGGGCCATTCAACAATCGAAAGAATTGAAAAAAGCCGGAGTGCCTGTGTTGCATTATTACACCATGGGCATTTCTGATACCACCAAACAAATTGCTTCGTCTGTTTTTTAATGCCGAACGCCCGTAACAGTAACCGCATGAAAAATAAAATCGTTTTACTGTTTTCCTTTTTTGTACTCCTGTTGCCCCTGCGCTCCTGGAGCAGCTACATTTATATTCCCATGAATGAGTCGCAGAAGGATCACCTCAAGTCATACGGTGTCGCCTATTGGGTATTGAGTAAAGATATTGAAGTGGAGTGGTTGCTCAATTACGAGGGCGGTAGTTTTGCCTTTGTACACAACGGTGTTTTGGAAAAAGAATGTCTGGTACGCGGAGTAACGTATCAGGTAATTTCAGATGCCAAGATGCAGGGCATTCGCAACGAGATTGCTTTGCCCGAGGTGAACATGGAAGTAGTGAAGCTGCAAAAATCTCCCAAAATTGCGGTGTACTCACCCAAAACCAAACAACCCTGGGATGATGCGGTAACACTGGTGCTCACCTATGCTGAGATACCTTACGATGTAGTGTTTGACGATGAAGTGCTGCAAGGGAAATTGCCCTTATACGATTGGCTGCATTTGCACCACGAAGATTTTACCGGACAGTACGGCAAGTTTTGGATGAGTTTTCAAAATGCAGCCTGGTACAAAGCTGAGGTAAGGGAAAACGAAGCCATGGCGGCCAAATACGGATTTACCCGTGTGGCTGATTTGAAGTTGGCCGTGGCCAAAAAGATTCGTGACTTTACTTCGGGTGGCGGATTTTTATTTGCCATGTGCTCCGCTACCGATACCTACGATATTGCCCTCGCAGCCGATGGTACCGATATTATTGATTTTCCGTTTGACGGCACACCTGCCGACCCGAATGCATTACGCAAACTGGACTACAACAACACGTTTGCATTTAAGAATTTTGCTATCACCACCAATCCCTACGAGTATGAACACTCGGATATTGACATGACGCACTTCCGCGGATTTCAGCAGGAGGAAAACGATATGTTTACCCTGTTCGATTTCTCAGCCAAGTGGGATGTGGTGCCTTCCATGTTGTGCCAGAACCACACTAAGGTGGTGAAGGGTTTTATGGGACAAACCACTTCGTTTAACAAAACAAAAATTAAAAGCGATGTGCTGGTCATGGGCGAAAACAAAGCCGTGGGAGAGGCCCGTTACATTCACGGCAGTGCAGGCAAAGGCACATGGACTTTTTACAGTGGCCACGACCCGGAAGATTACCAGCACCAGGTAGGTGAACCCCCAACAGATTTAGCCCTGCACCCCAACTCACCCGGCTACCGTTTAATTCTGAACAACATTTTGTTCCCCTCAGCCAAAAAGAAAAAACTGAAAACGTAGTTTTTTAAACATTAGGACAGATAGTGAAGTATTTGATTTTTTTATCGTATGTCTTGGTATTAACATCTTGTTATAATCCTTCTAAGATACAAAAAGGAGAGGTGGTAAAAAATGTTTTTATTGAAATTGACCCTAAGTGGTCCAATGAAATAGATTCATGTATTAGAAGTTACATTCACGATAAAAAAGGTCATGGTCTTCATGGAGTATATTTCATGAACTATCAATTAAATGATACTGGAGAGGCGATAATACTTAGCTATGTTGCGAATGAGATTGATTTGATTAGACGGCCTTCTTTATTTTATTTTCTGAAAGATAGCAATTACATTTTTCTACAAACGGGTTTTGAACAATACTGCCTTAATGGTTTGGATTCTTCTATATCGGAATTAATTCCGATAAATGCTCGTAAACGAGTGGTACCTAAATCATCTGACTTTGCATTATATGACCCTTATTGCACTCAGTTTATCATATGTAAAGGTCAAATCACAACAAATCACATAAAAAAATGTAATTATGAGCAAAATCAATCACTAACAAATATTGAGTACACTAAGCATACATTAATAATAGATACCTCTTTATTAGGTGAATGAGTTACAGTTAGTTTTGTCCAAGGTTTTTACGCACTCTAATTCAAATTTTAAATTTCGATAGTAGCAACTCAAAAAATAGAATTAATGAAGTTACTGATTATTTTTCTATCATTTGCATCATTACATGGATATGCACAATCTAATATTGGAGATACGTGTGTAGGAAGTAAGATTAGCCGGCATTCTTTTATGCAGAAAATTAATAGGTTAAATAAGGTTCTTGAAAAAAAGGATACAGCCAGTCTTTCCGATGAAGACTGTATTGAAATAATAAAGATATCTAATACCCTCACAATTTATAAACCTGATTACGTTAACTGGTATAACAAAAAAGATAAGAACAAAGCAGAAGTTGCAAAATTCCTTCAGTTAATCAATGTTCAATCAGACTTTGGACGAAAGTTATTTTATTACTTGCAATTGAGGGGGAGAGGAACTATGTCTGGTGGTATGGGGACATACTACAAGAAGTATGATATATATTCTGCAGGAAGAGTTATAAGTAATAAATCATTCTATGATATTCGGTAGGTTGTCCAAGGTTGGCGTCCTCGGCACCCTTCCGAAATTATGTTATCAAACTAAAATGTGTATCGTGTGGTTGGCGTGGACGCCAAACCACGTACAAAGAGGCAAAAAATCAGACGTCAGTCTGCTAGAAATTCAACATTAAGAATTAAGCATTCAACATTAAAAATTCCCCTAGTCGTACATTCTCCAGGTTAACCCGAAACGAAAACTGCGGTGACCCATGGGTTGGTGCGGTGAGCTGTAGTAGGCATTTCCGGAGAGGTCGGCATTAACGTGTTCCATTTTAAAGAAGATAGCGGCCTTTTTAATTTGTGCATTGGCAAACACATCCACCACGGGGTAGTTGCCTATTTTTACACTGTCTTGTAATTGAAACTGCCGCGTAACGGGATTAAACGTATTGGCGTAAAAGCTGCTGTTGTAGAATATGTCAAAACCGATTTGGGTAAGCATAACTTTGAACAAACGTTTTTGGTAATAGAAGCGTTGGAAGGCGGCTAATTCAGGCAGCCGCATTACTTTTTTGTCGCTTACATGTTGTGTATACAGTTGGTTAGTGAAAAAGAAATTTCCCCATTGAAATGTTTTGTTTAGTTCGGCTACCAGTAGCTCAACAGGTTGGTTGTGTTGTACGGGTGTGCTGTTGCTGCTGTAGTAAACCAGTTTGTCTATGCTGTAATATTTAATACTGAGTGTGCCGTTGTTGCGCCAGTTACGACTGCTGATGGAGAAGCGCCCGTAGGTGGTAGTGGTTTTATCAAAAGTATTGTACCACAGGTAATGGTTAGAGACAAAATGTTGCGACACAAAGCTTTGCTCGCGGGCATTTACTGAACCTTGTACGGTAACCACCACAGGTTTCAGGGTAAGCACACCAATAGCCGAGGCTAAGTAATCGCCTGCGTTGTAGCCGCTGGTTCCGTAAGATACATCCGTAAACAAACGGAAACTGTTGAGTGGGGCAAAGGCTATTCGCCCTGAAGCAAAAGTGTTTTGATATACACTGTTGTTGCTGCGTTGGGCTACTTCAAAATACTGGTGGGTAAAGTTGGCGGTGAACTCCAACCGTTTCTGCGCTACACCGCGGTTGGAAAAAGTAAAGGTGTTCTCGGTATTGAAAAAATGCAGAGAGTCGTATGTAGCCAGTGTGTCAAAGTTAAAGGTAGGGTAATAATCTTTGTTGGGTAGTTTGCTGTCTTTGTAGAGGTACGAGAATCTTTCTGCTTTAAAAGTATGTCCCACCCAAGCTTTTGATTCCAGTTGTTGCAAGGTATCTTTTCCGTTGATGACTTCTTTTCGTTCACCAAAGTAATAAAAGCTTTTGTGTTGCAGGGTAGTGTTGCGGAAATAGTTACGTGGTCCGCCACCTCCGGTAGCACTGGTTCCCTGCAGGTTCACTTCCACTTGTTTGTTTACACCGCTCAAAGCTTCAAAGGCTGAATCACTGGTGATACCTCCGTTCATTTCCAGAAAACCCTTGTTCCAGTTAATGCTGGTAAGCCCAACGTATTTTTGATTTTTGGAACGGTAGCTGCTAAAAAGTTGGGTGCTCCACAAACTGTTGTATTGGTTGGTGTAATAGCCTGCTGAAGCTATGCGTCTGAAGTTCACTCCGGCATTCCAGCGTGGCGTAATGTTTTGAGTGTGCAGTGCTTTTAAAAACAATAATTCTTTAGCTCCCTGCACATAGTCAAACGAGGTAAACGGACGTTTTACCTGATAGTACCGCACTTCTTCTGAAGTAAGGTAATAGTGGTTCATGTTTTCGTTACCCAAACGAAAAGAAGTGGAATTGACTGAACTAAAAATCAAGGGCAAAACCGGACTCCCGATATTGCCTAAATCCTGATAAAGACGGTATTTCTGCACCACCGGGTTATACATTTCCATGCGGTCAATGCCGGTATCTATCACATTTTTATACTCGTTTCCGCTTACTTCAAACTGGTATTCGTTACGGAAACGCGGGGCCACGCGGGCATTGTAGCTGGTGTCCTGAGCCCATGAAGAAAGGCTGCAGAGAAGGAACAGAAGAAAGTAGGTAAACCGTGCACTCACTCCTGCAAATATGCTATTTATTGTATGAATTGAGAAATGAATGATGTGCTCATTGTGTTCAAACCTTTTTGGTGATTGGCTAAGAAGCGGATTTCGGAGCATATAATTGTCAAATCTGCACAAAAGTTAATGCAAAGTGAAAAAATCAATTAACCTCTCACTTCATGCTTTTGTAAACACCACTCATAGTCAGCGTTTCTGGTGGCATCTAACATCATTTTCTTTTGTTTTGCCATTTTTATGCAAAAATTTCCTCTTTCGTAAGTGTGAATATATTAGAACTGTCAGTATAGCATATGTAAATGCGCTTATCAATACAGCGATTATGAAAAACTGAATATTACTTAATCCGCTTTTCGCCAAGGTAGAAATTAATATAAATGTGGGTGTAGCTATAAGGAATAAATAATCCGCTATAAAATTCAATATGACATTATTTCCTAATGTGCCTTCGTCTTTCGCCAAATAAGAAATAACAATAAGCCCGATTACTAAAGAATAGAAAATAGTAAGAACAGTAGTTAAAAATATTTTATTATTTCCAATTTGCATTTCAAGCTTGCCTAGAACTATTTTACAACGTTAAAAGAAGTAGATTTACGGAATCTGTTTCCTTCAATAACCAGAAAGTAAACGTCAGTTTTAAAATTACTTAAATCAATCTCATTCTTCTTCTGGAACGGTCCGGAGGATTGATAAATTTCCTGTCCCCAGCGGTTGTACATAACGATGGTAGAAACATACGGTGCCAAAATGCCCAGCTCTATGTTTAAGATATCCTTTGCGGGATTGGGATAAACCCGTATAGACTTTTTGATGATGATGTCTTTAATGCCTGTAGTGGTATCGGGTTTTAATACGAACAAACCATTCGTCATGTCGCTGGCCAGTATATTTCCTGAGGGCAAATATGGATAGACACCCCAGCATCCCAGTATACCGTTGTAACTGCTCTCTTGAAATGTATCGTACCAGGCTAATGGAACCACGTTATCCGGGTTACGTATATCAAAAGCACGCACACCATCATGGTAATACGCTACCCACAAAGTATTTTCTTTAAAGTAACTACGGTGGGCCAGTGCGCCTGTGTTGGAACGAAAAAGGCTGCGTTGTTGCAAGTTGCTGAAATTGGTGGTGCTGTATAATTTTACAGCGGTGCCGGCACTTTCATCGGTAAACGAAATGAGTTTACGTTGCGGGTCATATACTGGAGAGTGGCAAAATCCTTTTTCCGGGTATTCAGTTAGTGCGCGAATCAGTTTGGGCTGGCTGGCATTCCGGAAATCGTAGATAAATAATCCGTTGGCACCTGTGCTGCAAAAAATGGTATCGTTCCAGGCAAAAGCATCGTGTACAAAATCAAACAAAGGCGTACCGTCAATTATCGGGGGCTGAAGTGCTCCGAGGTATACAGGAAACTCAGGAATTTGTAACGATAAAACGGTCATGGCCTCGGTAATGGTTTGTCCGTTTTGCGGATGAGGTCGTTTGTTGTGGTTAAGATACAGGCGGGCATTGAGTGTGTCAACGGTAAGGGTATGTGCCCGTATGCAGAGCGAGTCATTATCGTACACTTTTTGAACGGAGTCGGGCAGGAAGCGCAAGTCGAAAATCTGTAAAGAAGAGTTACCCTGATCAGCTACGGCATACGCACGGCTGTTGTATGTAACAATGGAACGGTTGCGGCAATTGCTGCTTCGGCCTGCTTCTACATCGCACAAAACAGGCTGTTGCGGATTGGTTACATCAAAGAAATAGATGGAGTCGATACTGCACAACAGGGCGTATTCCTTTTGCTTTACGGCATCATACCAGCCGTGTACTTCGCTGTATTGCTGCGTGCCCAGGGAGGGGAGAGAATCGTTGTCCCAGCGGGAGAGCATGGAAATGCGGTAGCTGCTTTGTGCTGTAACAAAAAGAGGTAGCAACCACAGCAGAATAAAAGCGACAGGTAAACGCATGCAGCAAGATACTACAAATTCGTGAATTGAGTATGGTAACCATGTGTAAATACGCGGTAAAAAATCTTCTTTTTTTATTCAATTGATTTCGCACTTTTGCACCCACTTATGTTGTACGTTAAAAAATCAAAATTACCTAAGGCAGGCAAAGGTCTGTTTACCGATTCAGCTATTAAACGCGGAGAAATTGTTTGTGAATACGAGGGTGAAAAACTTACCTGGAAAGAATGTGAGGCCCGTAATGCTCAACTACCGGGCAAACAAAAAGGAGCTTATTTCTTTTTCATCAACAACAAAAATTGTGTGGATGCAACGTATACACTCGATACATTTGGTCGTTACGCCAATGATGCAAAGGGCCCGGGTAAGGCAGATGGTTTAAAAAACAACAGTCACTACCAGGTGATAAAAGGAGTGCCTTACATTGTAGCCAAACGCAGCATTAAAGCCGGAGAAGAAATTCTGGTGGGTTACGGTAAAGAGTACTGGGAAGCTATGATGGAAGACTAATTGCGCTCTCTTAGCGCAATACTATTTTTCTGCTTACTGTTCCCGAATCAAAACGGTTAACCAGAACATACACTCCCGCAGGCAACGCATCTAATTCAAGCAGGTGCGCTGTTGCTGTTTTTCGGTTAAGCAATTGTTCTCCCCGCATGTTCATCAGCATTAGTGTTGATGGTTGCTCGCTCTTCACTACTACCGTACGCATCTTTTGAGTAAGTACATATTTGCCTGATTCATTTAAACCGGAAATTCCAACGGCCCAAGGATCGCAAACGATGTGGTAAGTGAAAGTATCAGCAGTGTTTCTGTTGCCTTCAGTATATATCAAATATTTAATCAGGGAAGTGCCGGCAATTCGGTTAGTAGAAGTATGGATTTTAAGAAAACCCTGTTCGTTGGGTTGCAATCCGCTGTAGGTTCCGGTATCGGGCAGCTCACTAATGCACTGGCCGTTGTTGCAAAAACCAAATGCCCAGCCGGTTTCTTTTTGCTCACTCAGCTTTTCCCACTTTACATTTACAGTAGTGGAGCCTGAATTTTTATACAGTAAAAGTACATCAGCATATTCATTGTGAATAATAAAGGTGGAATCTTTACCGGCAGGGTAAATAAGTTGAGCTTTACTTATACTTGCTGTAAACAAAATCATGGATAAAAGTATCAGGTACCTCATGGTGCAACTATTTATGCAAAAATACCGTTTTAGTCTTAGATTGATAACAATCCTATAGATTTGTGGATATGCTAAAATATTTGTTGGTATGCTGCTTAATTCTGATGACTGCGAATTGCTTTGCCCAGTTGGGGCATGTGGAAGAAGTGGCACAGGGGGAGCAGACAGCTTTTGCATCAAAAGCGCAGTTTAAAACGAATGCTGCTCCATACCATTACGATGTAAAGTATTACCGGTTGGCAGTTTACCTTGATCCCCGGGTATACTACATCAAAGGTTCAGTAACCATGTACTTTTCGGCTACTCAAACCCTGTCTCAATTAACGCTTGATTTGGTCAATAGCATGAACGTGGATTCCATCATCTACCATGAGGATACCATTTCATTTATTCGTACAGGTAATGATGAAGTACAAGCCATCTTGCCTCAAAGTATTGCTTCAGGCAGTTTTGATTCACTCACCGTCTATTACAAAGGCATTCCCCGCACCACAGGTTTAGGCTCTTTTGCCTCCAACGAACACGAAACAGATTTTGCCATCTGGAGTTTATCACAACCCTACGGTTCACGTGAATGGTGGCCCAACAAAATGACACTGGACGATAAATCGGATTCACTGGACGTATACATTACCACTCCGCAACAATACCGTGGAGCATCCAATGGCCTGCTGATAACAGATGTGGTGAACGATACCTTGCGAACAGTTTACTGGAAACACCGTTACCCCATTGCGGCTTACCTCATAGCTGTTGCTGCCAGTAATTACGTGGTATATGCTGATTATTATGTGAAACAAAACGATAGTCTGGAGGTACTCAATTACGTGTATCCGCAATATGAAACTACTGCCCGTGTTCTTTCCCCTTTCACAGTAAAATGTCTGGCTCTGTTTGATAGTTTATTTGTGCCATATCCATTTAGCAAAGAAAAATACGGACATGCTCAGTTTGGCCGGGGCGGTGGCATGGAGCACCAGACCATGAGTTTTATGTACAACTTTAGTCCTGATTTGGTGGCGCATGAACTCGCTCACCAGTGGTTTGGCGACAAGGTAACCTGCGGGAGCTGGCGCGACATATGGCTCAACGAAGGATTTGCTACTTACCTCACCGGACTGACATACGAAAACTTGCGTCACGATTCGTTGTGGATGAAATGGAAGCGCTCGCAAATCAATAACATTGTTTTACAGCCTTACGGTTCGGTTTACCCCGTTGATACAGTAAATGTATTTGCTCTGTTTGATTCCCGTTTAACTTACGTCAAGGCCTCTTATGTGTTGCACATGCTGCGCTGGGTAATGGGTGATGCGAAGTTTTTTCAGGGGGTAAAAAACCATCTTAATGACACGGCACAGGTATACGGGTTTGCTACCACACCTGCATTTATACGCCACATGGAACAGGCTTACGGTGCTCAGCTCGACTGGTTTTTTGAACAATGGTATTACAAAGAAGGGTATCCTACTTACAGCACCGAGTGGCAGCAAAAAGAGGATCAGGTGTTCCTGAAAGTTTCGCAAACTACCTCTCATCCTTCAGTGAATTTTTTTAAGATGCCGCTCGAGTATCTGGTTATCGGTAAAGCAGGAGATAGTGCCTATGTGAGTTTTACGCACACAGACAACGGACAGGTGTTCACAGCAAATGTGAACTTCGAAATAGATACCCTAGTTTTTGACCCGAAATTGCGTTTGGTGTCAAAAGATAATCGCCTTATCAATAAAACAGATTTGATTAACCAGGCGAAAGGATTACATGTTTATCCCAACCCTTTTGAAGGCAATATAAAAATCAGCTTTGCTAACACTAAATGGAATAACCCTGTGGTGGAATTGTACAATGTGCTGGGGCAGAAAATGAAGGAACAATCTTTTACAGGAACTCCCTATATTATTGACTGGAATGTGGGGGCATTACCTGTGGGTTGCTATTTTATACGAATCAGTAGCGGAGACGATGTAGTACAACTGAAACTTATTGCGAGATAGGGTAGGGTTACGTTAAAAAGGACTGAGCAGAATATCTATAGTAGATGCCTCGAAGTCGACCTCTTTTTGCAAGTATCCTTCAGCACGTACAACATAATTGACATAGTAATAACCGCCACGATCCATGTAGCTATCGTCAAACTTCATTACAATTGTAAAACGTCCCTTTTTGTCAGTTTTACAAATGGATGTTCCGGCAGGCCATTCACACACCACAGATGAGGCAACAACTAATGTTGCTTCTACTTCGGCATTGTATACGGGTTGTAAAGTTTCGGCATTTAGCACTTTACCGGATATAACTACGTTCGCATCATACAGACTCGAATCTTCGTACAAACAACCTGAAAAAAGGAGTAGCAGTACAACCGGAATAAGTGCAACTATTTTTCGCATAGGTTAAATCAAATGCTTAAGTTTGATGTAAAGTTATGTCATCTGTTTGAAATTATGAAGTCATTCTTATGTATAGTTTTGTTTTTTAGTTTTCAGCAGGCAATGGCAAACCCTGTTGATAGCCCTGCAGTTGTAAAAGAACTTTCCGGTAAAACTGTTTATCATAGTTTTTATGCAGACCTGCTAGGACAGAGTCTGTACCCATCTGTTAACTACGACTTTTCTGTTGCAGGTAAGAAAAATTTTGCAAAAGGTTTTAATGCCGGCATCATTGTTCCATCGCCTGTATTGCCTCGAAACTATGGTGTAAATGCTGCTTTTCACGTGCAGTTAGGAAACGAGAATCGCTCACTTGAGTTGGGCTTGGGTTCAGGTTTCATCTATTCCATTGATAAAGAAAAAACTTTTTATCAAAGCGTGCCCAGTAGCGGCTTCGGTTATGATGAATATACAACAAAAGCGAAGTTACAGAAGTCGCACTGGTATGGGTTTATGACAATTGGCTTAAGGCAATACAGACCGAATGATAAGATTGTTATTCGTTTATATGCCATGCCATTTTTCGGTATCAGAAATCAGGTTTATCCCATTAAAGGATTGCCTGTGCAAAGCAATTATGTCAGATTTTTTGATAAGGCCGCTATGTTTGAGCCACGAGTTGCTATTTGGGGTGGTTTTTCTCTTGGTTACATGTTAAAGCCGCGCAGAAAGTAAACTAAAAACTGAGTTCTACTTTTGTGATTCCCTGTTTTACCACCTGAGGATTATTAACGGTAATATTTTTTGTTTCTCTTAGAACTTGTCTTCCGCTTACAATTTCAAAGATATTCAGCTCAATGTTGCTCTTTCCGTATGCTTTTGCATTAACCCAAAAGAGTTCGCCCGATTTTACAGTGACTTCAGGTGTTCGCAATTCAACAGGTTCATTCCTTCCGGGAAGTATACCATGTGTAGGCTCCACAAACGGGATTTCAAATGCAGCATTTATTTTGCAAACTATTTTGTTGGAAGTTGTCGTGTCTTGTTTAATCAGCCGGAAAGGAAGCTTACCCATTGGGTTAAGGTAAATTTTTGCTTTTTTGTTTTCACCATAAAATCTATAATTCCACATGCTTGTTCCATGGCAGATGTAGTCGGGGTGTGATGGACCGCTTATGCCAAATGTATAAGATTCGTCTCCCGGTTTTCTGAATTCAAACTTGAATTTTCCATCTCGTGTTGTGGTCTCGTATTGCTCATCAAGATAATTGCGTGTTGACCATGGAATAAATTCAATCAAGTGGCATGTTAGATCAACACCCTGAATTGGTTTTCCTGTAGTATAGTCATACACATGTCCTTCAAGAGTTAACAGGTATTGGTCATTGTACTTTTTGCATGATATGAGCAATATGGCAATTGCTGTCAACGAAACATACAGTAGTTTATTCATTTGAAATTTCATAACGATGCAATCAATTGTTTCATCACATAGGTCATGTTGGGTTCAGCAATTTTAGCAGCAGAAATTACATCTTCAATACTTACTTCTTTTACCTGTGCGGGTATACCCATATCGGTTATTACAGATATCGCAAAACAGGGCAAACCCATGTGTCGTGCCACAATTACCTCAGGTACGGTTGACATCCCCACCACATCGGCACCAATGGTGTGCAGGTAGCGGTACTCAGCACGGGTCTCTAAAGTAGGGCCTTGCACAGCGGCATATACTCCCTTGTGACAACGGATATTTTTCTCCTGAGCAATTTTGAGTGCACGGTCAATCAAATTAAAATCATAAGGTGCGCTCATGTCAGGAAAACGCGGACCAAGGGAATCTTCATTTCGTCCGCGCAACGGATGTTCAGGTAATAAATTAATGTGGTCCTCCAACACCATCAAATCGGTTACTTTATAGTCCTGATTTAAACCGCCACACGCATTGGATACAAACAATTTTTCAATACCCAGTTGTTTCATTACACGCACGGGAAATGTTACTTCTTTCATCGAGTAGCCTTCGTAATAATGAAAACGGCCCTGCATGGCCATTACCTTTTTACCGCCCAGTTCTCCGAAAATCAATTTGCCGGCATGGCTCTCTACAGTTGAGACAGGGAAGTTGGGTATGCCCCGGTAATTGAGTGTAGTGTGTACAGTTATTTCATCCACCAATCCGCCCAAGCCTGTGCCCAGTATAATGCCGAATTGCGGTTGGAAATCAGCTATGCGGGTGCGAATAAATTCGGTGGTTTCACGTATTTGTGTTAACATAATTCAAAATGGTTTTGCGGAAGGTGTCTTCCTGTGCTAAAAATTCAGTTTTAATAGGTAAAAAATAGACAGGCAAATTTTGCAGCGCTGTTTTTTCTTTCAAACGCATGGCGTCTTTTTCTGTGGTGAGTAAAATACTGCCTTGAGGTAGTGTGTCCATTTCAGTAACAATGCGCGCTATGTCATTATCCGTGAAGGCATGATGGTCAGCGAAACGCATATGCTTTACAGAAGTAAATCTGGTTTTGCAATACTCCAGCAAAGGCTGTGGGTTGGCAATACCCGTAACCAGCAAGATGTTTTCAGCGTTGGTATCGTGTGATGAAGCAAACAGCGGCCTCATGCGGTCGTACCCGATGGAAGTGAAAAATACCTGTTGATGAGACAATGGATTCAGTTCACGAATAATTTCCTGCTGTTCTGTTACACTTAACTTGTGAGGACACTTACTTACAATTATTACCTGAGCCCTCTCTGCGCCTTTTTTTCTTTCGCGTAAATTTCCGGCAGGCAACACGGCATCACGGGTATATAGTCTTCCGTAAGAAGTAAGCAAAATGTACAGACCCGCCCTCACTGAACGGTGTTGAAAAGCATCGTCCAGCAAGATCACCTCCGTATCTTCAGCATCCATCAGAATGTGTGCAATACCCAAGGCTCGTTGTTCATCAACAGCTACAAAGGTCTCCGGAAATTTATTTTTGAATTGTACCGGTTCATCTCCGCATTGTTCCGGGGTGGAGCTGAGTTTTACTTCGGCATACCCTCTTGTTTTGCGTTGGTAACCGCGGCTCAGAATGGCTACTTTTTTAGCGGGTTGCAGCAATTGAACCAGGTATTCGATGTGCGGTGTTTTACCTTCACCACCAACCCGCAAGTTGCCTACTGCTATAACAGGAATATCGAAAGAAGCGCTTTTGAAAATGCTTTTGTCGTACAACACATTGCGTATATCCGTCACTAAAATATACAGCCAGCTGAAAGGGAAGAGTAACCTGCGGAAATTCATCATTATATTGCGGCTAAATTACGGCTATCATTATGAAAATAAAAGACATTACACAGCTTCTTGAATCGTGGGCCCCGTTGGCCTTGCAGGAGCCGTATGATAATGCGGGGCTTATTACCGGTAATCAGGAAACTGAATTGAAAGGCACCTTACTTTGTCTTGACAGCACCGAAGCTGTGGTGGAGGAGGCATTAAGTAAAGGATGTAATCTCATTATAGCACATCATCCCATTGTGTTTGGCGGATTGAAAAAAATTACCGGAGCCAATTATGTTGAGCGTACCATTATTAAAGCCATCAAAAACGATATAGCCATATACGCCATTCATACCAACCTGGACAATATTTATACAGGAGTCAATAAAAAAATAGCTGATTTGCTGGGGTTGCAAAATCAACGTATACTCTCACCTAAAAAAGGCGGGTTAAAAAAGCTGGTAACGTTTTGTCCTACCGCACATGCCACGGCTGTTCGCGAGGCCATTTGTTCAGCAGGGGCGGGGCATATAGGCAACTATGATTCATGCACCTTTAATGTGGAGGGTAACGGAACTTTTCGTGCCGGAGCAGCAACTAATCCATTTGTGGGAGAGAAGGGACAACTGCATACCGAGCCTGAAGTTCGGATAGAAACAGTATTTCCTGCTTTTGCACAGGGGAAAGTGTTACAGACTTTGTTGCAGGCGCATCCGTATGAAGAGCCTGCCTACGATTTGTATACGCTCGACAACGTATCGCAGCATGTAGGTGCGGGTATGGTAGGCGAGTTGAACGAGGCCCTGGCACCGCAGGATTTTCTGGCTTTACTGAAAAAGAACATGGAATTGAACGTGATTAAGCATACTGCTTTTACCTCAGCAAAAGTAAAAACCATTGCCGTGTGTGGCGGGGCGGGTAGCTTTTTGCTTCCCGATGCTATACGTGCCCGGGCAGATGTTTTTGTAACCAGTGATTACAAGTACCATCAATTCTTTGATGCTGATAATAAGATTGTTATAGCCGATGTGGGGCATTACGAAAGTGAAATATTCACTACCAGACTTTTAGCTGAACAAATTTTGGAAAAAATGCCTACTTTTGTACCCATTTTTTCAGAAACCGTTACCAACCCAGTTAATTATTATTACTGATATATGGAAGTTACCGTAGAACAAAAATTAAGAGCCCTGTTCAGCCTTCAAAAAATTGACACAGAGATTAACAAGATTAAAGCCATTCGTGGAGAATTACCAATGGAAGTGTCTGACCTTGAAGACGAGTTGGCAGGTTTGGAAACCCGTTTATCCAACCTCAATGAAGAGGTAAAAGAAATGCAAACCGAGATTGCGGACAACAAAATCCGTATCAAAGAAGCACAGGCGGCCATTAAGAAATACGATGGTCAGTTGAGCAATGTAAAAAACAACCGGGAGTATGATGCGCTGAACAAAGAGATGGAATTGCAGAATCTCGAAATTCAGGCTGCTGAAAAGCGTATCAAAGAATACACTTGGGAAATCGAACAAAAAGGAAAGTTGATTGAAACCAATACAACTGAACTGGAAGGTCGTAAGATTGACCTGCAGAATAAAAAAGCAGAATTGGGAACCATAGTTGCCGAAACTGAACGCGATGAGGCTGAGTTGATGAAGGAGCGTGAGAAAGCAGCAAAAGTAATCGAGGATCGTTTGCTTAACTCGTACAACAAAATTCGCAACAGTGTGAAAAACGGTATTGCCGTGGCCAGCATTATGCGCGACTCTTGCAGTGGATGTTTTGCTAAAATCCCACCACAACGTCAGGCTGATATTCGTCAGCATAAAAAAATTCTGGTATGCGAACATTGCGGTCGTGTATTGGTTGACGGAGCTTTGGTAGGAGAAGAAACTGTAGCTACTGCCTAAGTTTAACCGAATAAACGTATTTTAGTGCCCGTGAAATTCAAATTTTCATGGGCATTTTTATTTTTACTGCTACCGTTTTTTACGGTGGCCCACTACACCTTTACCCCGCAGTTGTTAAAAGCCCAGAATGCTGTATTCGAATTGCGCCTGCACGAGGCGAAAAGGATTATTGAGCAGGAACTGAAGAGCGACCCCGAAAACCGCATGATTGATTTGGTACAAACCTATGCGGAATGTTCAGCCCTTAATATTGATGAAGACCGTAAGCGTTACCAGCAGATGTTGCTTTCCTTCAAAACGCGTGAGCAAAATACCAAAGGTGCAGATGAAAATTCACCTTACTACTTATTCAATCAGGCAGAAAAGGCGCTTCAACTGGCGGTGCTCAAACTCAAGTTTCAGGATTATGTGAGTGCCGTGTTTGACGTACGTAATGCCTACCATGCACTGGAGGAGAACATTCATGCCCATCCGCATTTTATGCTCAATTATAAAACGTTGGGAGTAATGAAAACGCTTATCGGAACGGTACCCGATAGTTACAAATGGGCCTTGCGCATTGTGGGTCTTGAAGGTGATATTGTTAAAGGCACAGCCATGTTGCAACGGTTTATAAATTACCCTACCAAAGATGAAGCAGTGCTGTTGTTTCAGAAAAATGCGCGTATGCAAATGGCTTATCTTACGCTGCATGTAATGAAAGACAAAAAGCTGGCCTGGCAACAAGTTGATGTATTAACAAAAGATTATACCACTAACCTGTTCAGTAATTGGAACAGGGCCTCATTTGCCATGAAATGCGGCTATACCGATGAGGCCATCAGTACATTGCAACAGGTACCACCGGCAGCAGAAACCTATCGTTTTGATTACCTTCATTACTTACTGGGGTTGGCAAAACTTCACCGCCTGGATGAAGATGCGGATGTGTACCTTAAAAAATATGCAGATGAATTTAAGGGTGAAAATTACCTTAAAGATGCTTGCCTCAAGCTTTCGTGGTTTTATAAAATAAAGGGAGATTATAAACAAAGTGATAAGTACCTGGAGAAAGTAAAGACCATTGGTGTGGCGCATTTGGATGAAGACAAACACGCACAAAAACTGGCTGAACAAAATGAAGTACAGCAGGTAGATTTACTAAAAGCGCGTCTGTTGTGTGACGGCAGTTATTTTCATCAGGCAGCGGCTATACTTAAGCCAAAACAACTTTCTGATTTTGCCGTTGATAAATTAAAAGCGGAATTCTTGTACCGTAACGGCCGTATTTATCATGAGCTGAATAATACAGGTAAGGCCATAGAGTACTATAAGCAATGCATTGATTTTGCAGGTAAAATGCCTTACTACTTTGCAGCCAACAGCTGTTTGCAGTTAGGGTACATTTATGAGCAGTTGGGTTATTATCAATTAGCAGAGGTCTACTTCAAGCAGTGTATGCACTACACCAACCACGAGTACAAAAACAGCCTGCAACAAAAAGCCAAAACGGGTTTAAAAAGAATTGAGGGGAGGAAGTAATTAAAACTTATTCTTCCACATCATGCTCTCCACCGGTTTGATGGTGCGTTTGTTGTACTTCGCATTCTTCTTGTTGTTGTACATGGTGGCTACTTCACCTTCTACTTCAAAATAAATCAACTGGCCAATAGGCATACCGTAATAAATACGTACCGGTTGTGTAACAGAAATCTCCAGGGTCCACGTGTTGCAAAAGCCCACGTCACCTTTACCCGCAGTAGCATGGATGTCGATACCCAAACGGCCGGTGCTGCTTTTACCTTCTAAGAAGGGGACGTGTTTGTGTGTTTCGGTGTATTCTTCTGTTACACCTAAATACAACGTGCCGGGATGCAGCACAATTCCTTCAGGTGGTATTTCAAAACTATCAATTTTGTTGTGCGCTTTGGCATCAAGTATACGGTCGCGGTATGTAGCCAGGTAACGACCTAAATGCACATCATACGAGTTGGAGCCTAAACAATCTTTGCGGAAAGGTTCAATCAGGATGGTGCCCAATTCAATTTCTTCGAGTATGCGTTTATCAGAAAGAAGCATGTGGTAAGTATTTAATAAAAAGCATGGGCAAGGTAATTAAACAACTGAAACAAAACCAAATTTTCATCCGGCTTCTGTCTGCTTCTGTTTGCTACTGTCTGTTTATTCCGTTTCAATTTCCCATACCATCGCAGTACGGTCATCGCTGCAGGTTACCAATCGGTTGTTATCTATCCAGAATACTTTATTCACGCTGCTCACGTGTCCCTGGTGCCTGGCCTTATCAATTACTTTGAGCAGTTGCAGGGTTTCTCCATCCCATATTTTCATCGTCTTATCCATGCTTACCGAAGCGAGTAAATTGCCTGCCGGATTGTATTGCAGGTAATTGATGTGCAGGTTATGCGCATTAATTACCTGTAGCTGTTCGGGTATTGGAGAGAGTGCCCACTCTTTTAAACGTACATCGCGGCCGCCCGATATTATTTTTTTTCCGTCAGGAGTATACGTTAAAGAGAAGATGGAGTTTTCGTGGGCATCCCAATCAGCAATCAATTGCAAATCGGGCAGGCTCCATTGCCTTATGTGGCAATCGCTGTAACCTACGGCAAAGCTGGTTTCATCAGGCGATACAGCAATTACGCGCGCACTTTTATCGCTCAGGTGAAGTGTGTGTACTAGTTCCAGTGTATAACGTTCCCACAAACGCACTACTCCATCACCACCGGCAGTAATTATCCAGGGGTGTTTTTGCAGTATGTGGATGTGATACAATCCTTGCGTGTGGGCTTCAATGTTGCGCAATTCTTTTTTGGAGGTAATGTCAATTACGTGCAGGTTGCCGCGTGCAGTACCGGCTAACAACCACAGTTGTTGTGCATACGCTGCCAAGCTGTATACGGGAGCAGGCACCTGAGCGAGCAACTCTCCGTCTCCTTTTTTTTCGTAGTTCCACTCCACAATATATCCTTCTGCTGCACCCGTGTAAAAGCAATCAGGTTTAAGGGCGGGGGCAAGGGCATAGATGCAATCTTTATGTCCGGTAAAATGTGCCAGGCGTTTTATGCGCATGTATTGGTTCTTTTTTATGAACTTTGGCGAAATTACCACAATGCCCTTATTCCTCCGACAGGATATTTTGAACAATGGCCAAATGGCTGTATGGCACATTACCGAAAGTGCCGAAGAGCTGTTGAGCTTATTACCTGAATCGCTTCAGGAAGAAGGTTTGCGCACACACATTAAAAACGAGCAGTTATTCAAACAACGCTTGGCCAGCAGGTTGTTGATTGCACAACTTTTGCCTCACACAAGTATACTTTTAGGCAAACAGGGAGACAAGCGCACACATTTAATATCGCCCCGTTTTCAGCTCAGCATCAGCCATGCAGGAGATTATGCAGCGGTTATTATTTCTTCGGTTCCTGTTGGTGTTGACATTGAAGCAATACATCCGCGAATTCAAAAAATCGCCTCCCGTTTTATGCACCCTACGGAGTGGGAGTATTTGCAAAACCCTGAAGATTTCAAAACACTGATGTTTATCTGGTCGGTAAAAGAAGCGGTATTCAAAATGGCCAACATAAGCGGATTGGATTTCCAGACACAGATACTTTGTAAGCCGTTTAACTTGAAAGACGAAGGTAAGCTCGAGGTGGAGCTTCACACATTAGCTGAAGTGAGACTACTTCAATTAACTTACAGCATCTGGGGAGATATGATTCTCGTTTTTGTGTAAAGTTTATTCGCGGCTGTAAACACTCCCGCAATGTTTTCCCCGAGCCGGAATTATCTGACTAAAATAATCCTTGCATTTTTTTAACTTTTTCATCTCCTTTGCACCCTGAATTTTTTAACCCTTCATTCTCGAACAAAAGAAATGAAAAAAAACAAGTTGACTCTTATGCATAGCGCCACCGGCATTTTCAAAGTTGCGCTGTCCTTGTTTTCTATTCCCAGAGGAATAGTTTTCTTCACCCCTGCAATCGCTTTTTGCAATAGACGCTGATAGCGTACAGATAACATTTCTTTCTTACGCAGAGAGAATCCTTAGCCCCATTATTTTTTATTATTAACCGTTGTGTGGTTGACATAACTGCATGACAAAAGTGTATTTAGCTTATGCAACACAGTTTTGTGGTGTGTGTGGCAACAGAGCAACACGTACCATTGGCAGAACAGATATGCGATGAGATGGCAGCTTCTGCCAAAGCAAGAGGGACAGGTATCGCCAAAAGATCACCTGATTACATCGCACAAAAAATGACGGAAGGTAAAGCGGTTATCGCACTCACTAAAAGTGGTGTGTGGGCTGGCTTCTGTTATATTGAAACCTGGGGACATGGAGAGTATGTGGCCAACTCGGGTTTAATTGTAGCACCTGAGTTTCGCAAGAGCGGATTGGCAAAAAGGATTAAAGAGAAAATATTTGATCTTTCCCGCAGTAAATATCCCGAAGCTAAAATTTTCGGACTTACCACAGGTTTGGCAGTGATGAAAATTAACTCAGAGTTGGGTTATGAACCGGTAACGTATTCAGAACTTACTACTGATGATGCTTTCTGGAAAGGCTGTACCAGCTGCATTAACTATGAAATTCTGATAAGCAAAGAACGCAAAAATTGTCTTTGTACGGCTATGCTGTATGAACCGTCTGCTGAAAAAGTTAAGCCGAAAAAGACCTGGGAGTTTGCCCGAAAATCAAAGCTCTACGAGCGTTTCATGCACATCAAACAACTCAGTTTTATTACTTCCTTCAGAGAGATAAAGAAACATACATATGAACGAAAAGAAAAAAATAGTACTGGCCTTTAGTGGTGGGTTAGATACCACTTATTGCGCTATATACCTTCGTGAAGAGCTGAATTATGAGGTGCACGCAGTACTGGTGAATACCGGTGGATTTGACGAAGATGAAATTGCAGCAGTAAAAGTTCATGCAGAAAAATTAGGTGTAAGTTCTTTTACCTGCATTGATGCCAAGGAAGAGTTTTATGAGAAAATAATTCGCTTCCTCTTATTCGGGAATATATTAAAGAACGCAACTTATCCGCTTTCAGTAAGTGCCGAGCGCAGTTTACAAGCCATGTGCATTGCCCGATATGCAAAGGCGATTGAGGCAACAGCTATTGCACACGGCAGCACAGGTGCAGGAAATGATCAGGTGCGTTTTGATATGGTATTTCAGATTATCACCCCCGAATCGGAAATTATCACACCTATTCGCGATAATAAAATTTCACGGGAAGAAGAGATTCAATACCTGAAACAACATGGAGTGGAAATGAATTTTGAGAAGGCTGCATACAGCATTAATAAAGGTATTTGGGGCACTTCAATAGGGGGAAGGGAAACGCTTACATCGCACCTCAGTTTGCCGGAATTGGCTTACCCGTCTAAGTTAGAAAATAAGGATGCTACTTCCATAGAACTTTATTTTGAGAGCGGAGAGTTGACGCGTATCAACAACAAACAATTTGATTCGCGGGTTGATGCGATAGTATACCTGAATAAGTTGGCAGGCGCTTATGCAATTGGTCGGGATATTCACATGGGAGATACCATTATTGGTATAAAAGGACGTGTAGGATTTGAAGCGCCTGCTGCACTGGTTATGATTAAGGCTCATCATGCACTCGAAAAGCATGTGCTTACCAAATGGCAATTGTATTGGAAAGACCAGCTCTCTTATTGGTACGGCAATTGGCTGCATGAAGGGCAATTTCTCGATCCTGTGATGCGTAACATGGAAAAGTTTATGGAAGATACGCAGCAACATGTTACAGGTAAAGTAATGCTGCAACTACATCCGTATCGCTTTACGGTATCAGGTATTGAATCGGCATTTGACCTGATGTCACCTGAGTTCGGGAGTTATGGTGAAATGAATGCCGGTTGGAGCGGAGAAGATGTAAAAGGTTTTACCAAAATATTTGGTAACCAGACTTCCATTTATTTTAAAGTTCAACAACAACAGGAAACAGATGAAAAACATTAAGGCGGGAATACTAGGTGCGGCAGGCTATACAGGTGGTGAATTAATACGCTTGCTGATTCACCATCCCCACACAGTACTGGCCTCTTTGCACAGCAAAAGTAATGCTGGTAATCGGGTGGATGAAGTGCACACAGATTTATTGGGAGACACAGATTTGCGATTCAGCAATGAGTTGGCCGATGATTTGGACGTGTTGTTTATGTGTTTAGGCCACGGTGATTCAAAAAAGTTTTTGGCTGAACATAAACTTACTGCATCAACTCGCATCATAGACCTCAGTCAGGATTTCCGTTGGGATACAAACTGGGTTTACGGTTTACCTGAGTTAAACAGAGAGGTTATTCAGAAAAGCGGTAATCACCTGGCTAATCCGGGTTGTTTTGCCACCTGCATTCAGTTGGCTTTACTGCCTTTGGCTGATTTGGCCTTCCTTCAGTCCGATATACATATCAATGCCACTACCGGTTCAACAGGAGCAGGACTAACGCTTTCTGATACCTCACATTTCAGTTGGCGTAATAACAATCTTTCTGCATACAAGACTTTTGATCACCAGCACCTCACTGAAATTAACCAAAGCCTGTTGCAACTTCAACCAACATTTGAGAAGGAAATATTCTTTGTTCCGCAACGGGGTAATTTTACCCGGGGTATTCATGCTGTGCTATATCTGGATACGTTTTTATCTGAAGAGGAAGCCGTGCAGGTATTTGAAAAATATTATGCCAGTCATCCTTTCACACACATCAGCAAAAAAGAAATCAGCCTCAAGCAAGTGGTGAATACCAACAAATGTTTTTTGCATGTGGCTAAGAAGAAAAACAAATTAGTACTCACTTCCATTATTGATAATCTTTTGAAAGGTGCATCGGGACAGGCGGTTCAGAATATGAATATAGTATTCGGACTGGAAGAAACTACAGGACTGCAACTTAAATCTACCGCATTTTAATTCGTATAATATGAAACCATTTGACGTATATCCGCTTTTTGACATTGTACTTGAGAAAGCTCAGGGTTCTTATGTGTGGGATACAAAAGGCACCCGCTACCTTGATTTGTATGGTGGTCACGCAGTAATTTCTGTGGGGCATAGTCACCCGCTTTATGTAGAACGCATGAAAGCACAATTGGAACGTATCGCTTTTTATTCCAACTCAGTAAAAATACCGCAACAGGATATACTTGCCGAAAAACTCGGACGATTATCCGGCTATGAAGATTACAACCTCTTTTTGTGTAACTCCGGTGCCGAGGCCAACGAAAATGCGTTGAAACTGGCCTCTTTTCACAACCAGCGCAAGAAGATAATAGCCTTTAACAGGTCCTTTCACGGAAGAACATCCCTGGCTGTTGCTGCTACTGATGATCATAAAATTGTATCACCTGTTAATGAAACTGAGCACATTGTTTTTTTGCCGCTGAATGATGCCGCTGCTTTGCAACAACACATGAATGATGGTGTGTGTGCGGTAATAATAGAAGGCATTCAGGGAGTGGGCGGTATTCATGTTCCAACAACTGAATTTTTGGCATCAATCCGTACGTTGTGTAATCAATACGGTGCAGTGATGATTCTGGACGAGGTACAATCAGGTTATGGCAGATCGGGGAAATTCTTTGCACATCAATATGCCAATGTGCAGCCCGATTTAGTCACCGTGGCGAAAGGTATGGGTAACGGCTTTCCTGTGGGTGGAGTTTTAATCTCTCCTAAGTTCGAAGCGAAACACGGGATGTTGGGAACTACGTTTGGAGGCAACTACCTCGCCTGTGCAGCAGCCATTGCGGTGCTGGATATCATAGAGCAGGAAGCCTTAATAGACAAGGCAACTGAAACAGGGAATTACCTGATGCAAGAGTTAAGGAATATTCCGCAGGTGAAAGAAGTACGCGGTCTTGGGCTGATGATAGGTATTGAGTTGTATGAGCCATGCTCGCAACTAAGGAACAAACTACTTTCTGTTCATCACATTTTTACCGGCTCCTCATCTGATAAAAACACACTCCGACTACTGCCCGCACTCAATTTGAGTAAAGAAGATGCAACTCTTTTCTTTGAAGCTTTTAACGCGGAGGTTCAGAAATAAACATGAAACACTTTACTTCAGTAAACGATGTTACAGATGTAAATGCTTTAGTCTTGAAAGCATTGCAGCACAAACAAGATCCGTTTCGGTTTCATGAAGCAGGAAAGCAGAAAACCCTCGGATTGATTTTTATGAACCCGAGTTTGCGCACGCGTTTAAGTACTCAAAAAGCAGCTATGAATCTCGGTTTGTCGGTGATGGTAATGAACATGGACAAGGAAGGGTGGGCGCTGGAGTTAGAGGATGGAGCAGTGATGAATGTTGATACAGTGGAGCACATCAAAGATGCAGCAGGTGTTATGGGGCAATATTGCGACATCATTGGTGTGCGGTGTTTTGCCTCACTTAAAAACAAAGGAACCGATTATGCGGAATTGCTCTTGAATCAATTGAAAAAATATGCTCATGTTCCAGTGGTGAGTTTGGAGTCGGCTACGCTGCATCCTTTACAAAGTCTGGCTGATATGATTACCATACAGGAAAACAATAAGAAAAATGCCTCACCCAAAGTGGTTCTTACCTGGGCCCCGCATGTGAAACCACTTCCACAGGCTGTTGCCAACTCTTTCGCGCAATGGGCACTAGCTTCAGGTAAGAATCTCACCATCACTCATCCGGAGGGTATGGAATTGGATGAGCAATTTACTAAAGGGGCAGTGATAGAACACAACCAGCAAAAGGCTTTAGCAGATGCAGATTTTGTTTACGTAAAGAACTGGTCATCTTATCTGGATTATGGAAAAGCAGTCACTCCTGCAAAAGATTGGTTGCTTTCACCTGAGTCCATGGCAGTAACCAACAACGCGTACATCATGCATTGTCTTCCGGTAAGGCGAAACCTGGAGTTAAGCGATATCTTGATTGATAGTGAATGCTCACTTGTGCAACAGCAGGCTGCCAATCGTGTGGTAGCCGCGCAAACTATTTTATATGAACTTCTTAATTCAACAGCACGTGGATAAACCAACACTTCACATTGTAAAAATTGGCGGGAATATTCTTGATAACCCCGAAGCATTAGCAAAATTCACAACAGATTTTGTTGCACTGGAAGGAAAAAAACTTCTGGTGCATGGCGGTGGTAAAGTAGTCACCGAACTTGCTTCGCAACTGGGCATTGTTACCAAAATGGTTGACGGGCGAAGAATAACTGATGCAGCATCTTTAAAGTTGGTGATTATGGTTTATGCCGGCCTCATCAATAAAAAACTGGTGGCTGCTTTGCAGTCAAAAAAATGCAATGCCATTGGTTTGTGCGGTGCAGATGGCAACCTGATGCAATCAACACTGCGAAAACATCTGAACATTGATTTTGGGTTTGTAGGAGACCTTATTGTACAAGGTGTAAATGCTGAAGCTTTGGATACACTTCTGCAAGGTCAGTTGATTCCTGTTGTTGCACCACTTACACATGATGGTGCCGGGCAGTTGCTCAATACCAATGCTGATACAATTGCTGCTTGTTTGGCCGGGGCCATGTCGCACAGGTATAAGGTAAAACTTTCCTATTGCTTTGAGAAGAAGGGGGTGTTACGAGAGGTAGAGGATGAGAGGTCGGTTATTTCCTTACTCACGGAGAGGGACTATATTAATCTGAAAGCAGAGACAATCATTTCCAAAGGCATGCTGCCCAAGCTTGACAATGCCTTCCGGGCACTACATAGCGGAGTGGAGGAAGTTTGGATTGGCCACGCTGAGGATATTACTCACAATGTACATGCTGATTCGTATGCAGGGACAAGTATCCACATTTGACGAGCAGTATGCGAAAGCAGTGCAATTGCTGAAGCAATTGATTGCAACTCCATCTTTCAGTGGGAGTGAAAACTTAGCCGCACAGCATATTGAACAGTATTTGCAAAACGAAGGCATTTCGTTTTTTCGCAAAGGGAACAATGTATGGGCAAAAAACAGGCACTTTGATTCAACTAAACCTACCATACTTTTAAACTCCCACCTCGATACAGTGAGACCAAATAAATCCTACACGCTTGATCCTTTTGAGGCGATAGTAAAAGAGGATAAATTATACGGATTGGGAAGCAATGATGCGGGCGGTGCTTTGGTGAGTTTAATGGCGGTGTTTACACACTATTTTAACAGGCAGAATCTTTCACACAATGTAATTTTTGCTGCCAGTGCTGAAGAAGAAAATTCCGGCAGCAACGGTATTGAATCAGTTTTACTGGAGTTAGGTGAAATCAGTTTTGCTTTGGTGGGAGAGCCCACGCACATGCACTTAGCCATTGCTGAAAAAGGACTGTTGGTGCTAGATTGCATAGCCTATGGTAAATCAGGTCACGCAGCTCGCGAAGAGGGACAGAATGCGCTGTACAAAGCCTTGCCTGATATAGAATGGTTTCTTGCCTATAATTTTCCAAGAATATCGGAAATGCTGGGTACAGTTAAAATGAGTGTGACCCAGATTCAATGCGGCACCCAACATAACATAGTGCCGGATGTTTGTCATTTTACAGTGGACGTACGTTGTACGGATGCCTATACTTTGGAAGAGATCCTCGATGTTATTCGAGCGCATGTTTCGTGCGAAGTAACACCAAGGTCAATGCGTATTCGCCCTTCTTCTATCAGCGAGATGCATCCAGTTGTTCAGGCAGGAATTGGTTTGGGTAGAAAAGTGTATGGTTCTCCTACCACCTCTGATCAGGCATTGATGCCGTTCCCGTCATTGAAAATTGGTCCAGGCGATTCCGCCCGTTCACATACAGCTGATGAATTTATTTTTCTGCATGAAATTAAAGAGGGTATAACACTCTATATCCGTTTACTCGATTCAATTATTTATACATGAAAATCTGGCAAAAAGAAGGTAACATTATCTCTTCAACTACAGCGTTGATTAACGATTTTACGGTAGGAAAAGACCGCGAGTTTGACTTACAACTTGCGGAGTTTGATGTGCTCGGTTCTTTGGCACATACACAAATGTTGCAACAGGCAGGCTTGTTGAGTGAGACAGAACTCTCGCTCATTCATCAGGAACTCAATAGTATTCTGACAGAAATAAAAAGCGGGGCATTTGAGATCAATGAAGAAGCAGAAGACATTCATTCGCAGATGGAATGGATGCTAACTCAACGCATTGGCGAAGCAGGTAAAAAAATTCACAGCGGTCGTTCGCGAAATGATCAGGTATTACTTGATGTGAAACTCTATTTGCGCAGCGAACTCAAAAGTATCAGCAGGTTGGTGATGGAGTTGTTTAATGTGCTTCAACACTTGAGTGAAACGCATCGGGATAAATTGTTCCCTGGCTACACACACATGCAAGTGGCCATGCCTTCTTCCTTTGGTTTGTGGTTTGGTGCTTATGCTGAAAGTCTTACAGATGATATGGAAATGGTGGAGGCTGCCTACCGTATTTGTAATAAAAATCCCTTAGGGTCGGGAGCTGGTTACGGCTCTTCTTTTCCCCTTAATCGGGAGCTTACAACTGACTTGTTGGGATTTGAACAAATGAACTATAATGTGGTGTACGCACAAATGACCAGAGGCAAGTCAGAGAAATCTGTTGCCGTTGCCTTGAGTACTGTTGCTGCTACATTATCAAAACTGGCGTATGACATGTGTTTGTACATGAGCCAGAATTTCGGATTTATTTCTTTTCCTGAAGAATTGACCACCGGCTCCAGTATTATGCCACACAAAAAAAATCCCGATGTGTTGGAGTTGGTTCGTGCTAAATGTAACCGCATTCAATCGGTTCCCAACGAAGTTACGTTGCTCATTAATAATTTACCTTCCGGTTACCACCGTGATTTGCAACTTACGAAAGAGATACTGTTTCCGGCAATAGAAGAGTTAAAGTCATGCCTGCGCATAACTGCTTTTGCGTTGAGCAATATCCATGTAGAAAGCGACTTGCTGAAGGATGAACGTTACCGGCATATCTTCAGCGTTGAACGGGTAAATGAGTTGGTGTTAAAAGGAACCTCTTTCCGTGATGCCTATAAACAGGTGGGTGCAGAAATTGCTTCGGGAACTTTTATTGCTTCCAAGGAGCTGCTTCACACGCACGAGGGAAGCATGGGGAATTTATGTACTGAAGAGATTAAGCGAAGTATGTTGAAGTTTTCATTTCTGATGGAGACGGATTAATACGGGTCAACATCTGCAATAATCTCCACGACTTTAAACTTCTTATCTGAAGCCAACTCTTCAAAACTTTTGCGTAATAAGTCCTTTATCTTGTTGGGCGAAATGCTATCACGTTCAAATTTGATGAGCAATTGTTGCAGGTATTTATTGCGCACACGGCTAATGTAGGGGCTTTCCGGACCTATTACCCTTTTACCAATAGTTTGTTTCAGGGAAGCTGCCAGGTGTTTAGCCGCTTCTTTCACAACAGCCTCGTCTTTACAACGCAGGGTTAACTGAATCAAGCGGTAATAGGGTGGATAGTGAAATTGTTCGCGTTCGAGCATTTCACTCAGGTAAAGTTTATGGTAGTCATGTTGCGTTACCAGTTGTAAAACTTTATGCGCAGGATTACCTGTTTGAATTATTACGCGCCCTTTGGTTTCTCTTCTTCCCGCTCTTCCTGCTACTTGTTCAATTAATTGAAAGGCTTTTTCATTGGCTCTGAAATCAGGAAAAGTAAGGAGCTGATCAGCATTTACAATACCTACCAGATTTACTTTTCCAAAGTCGAGCCCTTTACTGATCATTTGTGTGCCTACAAGTATATCTGCCTTATGTTGTTCAAAGTCGTGTATAATATCATGATGACTGTTTTTGCCCCGTGTGGTTTCTAAATCCAGTCGTAGTATTCGTACCTCAGGTATCAGTGCGTTTAAATCATCTTCAATACGTTCTGTTCCAAAACCCATCATACCCAGCTCAACTGAGCCGCATTGTTTGCACTTATTGGAAGGTGCTTCGGCATAACCACACAAGTGGCACTTGAGTTTGTGCGCATACTTGTGGTAGGTAAGGTGAATATCACAATTTACACATTTGGGTACCCAGCTGCACACGTTGCACTCCAGCATGGGAGCGTAGCCTCTGCGATTTTGAAAAAGAATAGACTGCTCGTGTTTGGCAAATGATTGCTCCAACTCACTCATGAGCATGGTGCCAAACATGGCGCGCATACGCTTGGATTTTTTATCCTCGCTGATGTCGGCCAGAATAATTTCAGGCATATCGGTTTCGCCAAAACGTTTGAGTAATTCAACTAAACCGAATTTTCCCGTAACAGCATTGTGATAGGTTTCATAGGATGGGGTGGCTGAACCTAACAGGATTTTTGACTTCCATAAATTACCCAGATAAATGGCTGTATCACGTGCATGGTAACGCGGGGCAGGGTCTTGTTGTTTGAAAGAACCCTCGTGTTCTTCGTCTACAATGATTAAGCCCAGATTAGTGTAGGGCAAGAACAAAGACGAACGCGGGCCCAGCACCAAACGGGCTTTCCCACTCGCTATGCGTTGCCAGTTTTCAATACGCTCACGGTCGTTCAGGCGGGAGTGAAACGTTACGATGTGGTTGCCAAAATACCTGCGCAGGCGCATAATTACCTGAGAGGTGAGTGCTATTTCAGGCAGGAGGTAAAGCACTTGTTGCCCTTTGCGTAAATGTTCTTCAATCAGTTTTACATACACGTGTGTTTTTCCGCTTCCGGTTACTCCATGTAGTAATACAGTTTGTTTTTCTTTGTACAGTTCGTTGAGTTGTTCGTATACTTTTTGCTGTTCTTCGTTCAGGTCAAAATGAATGGTGATTTCAGGAGGCAGCATAAATTCATCCTGATGAACAGTAAACAATTCGAATATATTTTTATCGGCCAATGCTTTGAATACTGCTTCAGTTGATTTGGCCTGTTCAATCAATTCCTTTTTGGTAATGGTGCCTTTTTGGTAACTCAAGCCCAGATAGGCCATTAATAAATCTACCTGCTTAGGTGCTTTGCGTTCCAAACTGTCGAATAACCCGCGTTGTTGTTCCTCGCTCCTGTAATCTTTGTGTAACCTTACGCAGATAATCGTTTTGGGCTTAAAAGTATTTTTTAATTCTTCGTGGATATAAATGAGGTTGGCTGCAAGTAAATCTTTGAGCAGCTTGTGTGCATGCTTTTGCTGAATGATGTCACATACCTGCGAAATGGTGAGTTCATGGTTTTTCTCCAGCGCTTCTATTACCAAATATTCTTTTTCGTTTAGTCCTCCGTAGTCAATTTCTGAATCACGGTTAAGGTAAATTTTCGATTCACTTTCTAATTTCATTCCTGCCGGAAGTGCTGCATTCATTACTTCTCCCAATGAACACATGTAGTAATCAGCTATCCATTCCCAAAACTTGATTTGTGTGGCATTCACTACGGGTTCATCATCAATTACCGCATGAATGTATTTAGCCTGATAACCCTGAGGTACCTGTTTGTGTACATGATGCACCAGTGCCGAGTATATTTTTTTCTTACCGAACTGCACACTCACACGCTTACCCGTACACACCAGTTCGTTCATGTCATAGGGAATGCGGTAGGTAAATGTTTTAGGCAGGGCAATGGGCAAAATCACTTCTGCAAAAAGTGTCTCGCGTTCCGAATGAGCTGAGGTATCAGTGAACTCTAATTCCATCAGTCGGTATCAAACGGGTCACGTTTAGGAAAATCAAATTCGACAAGTTTGCCGCAGCCGGGTTTAAGTTCTTTCCATGTTTTAATATCGAGGTGCATATAAATCATACCGGCAGTGGGCAGGTTTATATGGCCACAGTTGGCCAAATAATCTGCAAAATAGCTCATACCCGGGTTGTGGCCTATAAGCAGTAATGATGAAGCCGTATCTTCAATACTTTGCAACACGTGCTTTAAGTCATTTATCTGCGCTTCGTAAATATCTATGCGGTAGTCAATTTCTTTTTCAGGATAACCGTATGCCGCACATACCAATTGTGCCGTGTGTTTGGCGCGTGTGGCCAGACTGCTCACCACCAGTTGAACGGGCCAGTTTTTTTCTTTGAGTCGTAAACCCATTTCAGGCGCATTGCGAATTCCGCGTTTATTCAGTTCGCGGTTAAAATCTTTCTGATCAGGATTGTCCCATCCTGATTTGGCATGGCGCATCAAAATTAGTTTTTTCATGTGGCGGAGTTTTTATTTTTTTGATACAATTGAATGGCTGTGATGAGCCAGGCACTAATCATACATACTCCTCCAATAGGAGTAATAGCGCCCAACCAACGCATATCAGAAGTACTCCAAATCGGTGAGGTGCCTAACAAGTACAATGTTCCGCAGAAGATAAGTATACCGGCATACAGCAACCGTGTTATCCATTTAATGCCGGGTAATGAAACCTGGTGATGAATCAGTCCGATTAAAATTAATCCTAAGGCATTGTACATATGAAAGCGTGAAGCTGTTTGATATACCTTAAAAAAATAAGGTTCAACACGGTCTTCTACTCCGTGTGCACCAAATGCTCCCAGAACTATTCCGAGGCAGGTAAGTAAGCAGCCCGTGGCTAAAAGTAATCGTGTGTTTTTGTGCATTCTATTTTATTGTACAGCTTGTTGACAAATTACAGCATTTTATCAGGGATTTACCAGCAAATTTGAAAGAGCAGCTAACGCATGAACAAATCTCTTTTTTTCGGGGTCACTATCACAGCTTTAATCATAGGCTCACTCATCTGGTATTTTTACAAATCTCAGGTAAGTGTACGTGAAACACCCGCTTTAGAAGCTGTTCCCGATGATGCAGCCATCATATTTGAACTGAATGACATAACACAAGGTTGGGCAAATCTCTACAGTTCGCCTTTTTGGAATGAATTAAAACAAACACCTGATTTTCGGGAGTTCAGCGATAAACTGGTGGTGTATGACTCTTTGGTTTTCAACAATTCCGACTTCAGAAAGGTATTAAAGAACTTTAAACTGTTCTTTTCCATTCATCCCACCAGCACCGGTAAACTGAATTATCTCTTTGTAGTGGAGCTGGGAAAAGAGGTTGATTTTAAATACATGGATCAATGGTTGGTGAAACAAAATGCCGGTTATTCCATCAGCAACCGATCTTTCAACAAAGTAAAAATTCATGAGTTGCTGAATAAAAATCGTAAAGCAGTGCTCAATTACACCGTAAACGATGGTTTGTTACTGTTCTCTGAAACCGGAGTGTTAGTGGATGATGCCTTACGAAAAATGATTTCGGGGACGGCAGCACAAAAGAAAAAATTTGAGCAGGTACGCTCCTTGGCTACTCCGAATGTGGAGGCTAATGTGTACATCAACTATGCGGCTTTGCCCTCCTTGTTTTATTGCTTCAGCAACAAACAGAATCCCCAACTCTTTGCTTTCCTTAAGGATTTTGCTCACAGCTCAGCCTTGGATGTTCGGTTACAACCCAATGGTGCATTGCTTACCGGGGTAACCAATACAGGCGACTCTTCTGTAGGGTACCTTGATTTGTTCAAATCGCAGTTGCCTCAACCCAATACGATTAATTCTGTAATTCCATCCTCATCAGCTTTGATGCTTCACCTGGGCATAAGTGATTACACAGTATTCAGTAAAGAGTTGCAGGAATACCTGAGGGTGAAAAAACTGGCAGGGGAGTATAAATATTTTTCGGATAGTCTGTTCTCTATTTACAACATCAGACTGGAGGAAAGTCTGGTGCCTGTGGCCGGCAATGAAGCTGCTTTAGTAATGAATGAACCTGCTTCACCGGATTATAAACAAGAGTGTTATGCAGTAATCAAAACGCCAAATATTCAGGTAGCGCTACAAAACATCGGCAACCTTAAAAGAGCTGCTTCTCAGAAAGGAGAAACGGATAGCTTAACGCTGATGTACAACGGTTATACAATAAGTAAACTACCTTTTGGGAATTACCTGAGGCTGCTTTACGGAGGCGTCTTTAATTCGATTTATTCTCCGTTTATTACCTCATTAAACGATTACCTCATTTTTGCCAACAGCTATGCTACACTTAAGCAGGTAATTGATAAGTACGAGCAAAAAGCGGTGTTGAGTGAAGACATACGTTACAAACAATACAGCGAAAATATTTCTACCACACACAATGTACTGTTGTACATCAATGTGCCGCGTTCACTTATGCTGCCGGGCGTGTATGGCTCAGAAGGAATTATTAGTAGTTTAAACCGTAACGTGGATACCTACCGCAAGCTGGAGTTTTTTACGCTGCAATTCAGCAGCACTAACAATAAGATGTTTTACTCTAACCTGAATTTTAAATTCAATGTGAGTACCACACAACAAAAACAAGTAGCTGAATCAGCAGGGGAAACACGTGCTTTGTGGACTACCGCAATTGATTCTACTCCATCTGTTGCGCCAACTGCCGTATATGATCCGGTAAGGAAACAATATGTAGTGCTTGTACAGGATGCATTGAACACACTGTATTTGCTCGACAACAGCGGTAAGATGGTGTGGGATAAAAAACTGAGTAGTAGAATACTGGGCGAAATACATGAGGTGGATGCCATGAACAACGGCCAACGTCAATACCTGTTCAATACAGAAGACCAGATATACCTGATTGATGCAGCCGGAAATAATATGTTCAGCTACCCGGTAAAACTGGGAGGAAAAGCATCTGGCGGACTCACCTTAACAAAGTTTGATACCAGCGAACATAAATACTACGTGCCTTGCGAGAATCAGAATATATACGGCTACAGTATTCGCGGTAAATTATTGGAAGGATGGAACCCGCGTACGCTGGAGTACAATGTAAAATATGCGCTGCGCACATTTAAGTTAGGCTCACGTAACTTCCTGTATTCGTCAACTGAACGCGGAACGTTATACATATGGCAGAAAAAAGGACTACGTGCTCCCTACAATAAAAAGAAAAATACTTTGTTTACTTCACCATATGCCGTGCAACCTGTTGACACTACCCGCGCAAGAGTGTTCGCACTGGATACAGCGGGATACATTGTGTGCTACAACTTCGGGCAATCGGGAGATACTTTACCTTCTTTTTATGCAGGTAAAGGAAACTACCTCGAAATACTGGATGCCGATAAAGACGGCTCTCCTGAGTTGCTGTGCGGTGGAAACGGTTCGTACAAGCTGCTTTCACTCAACGGAAAAGTTATCAGCACCTTCAACACCGGAGATACCGCAGCTAATGCTCCGTTTTTAATTGAACTCGATGGAAAAGTGAAAATAGGAATACCATCCCCCGGTAGTAATAAAGTGTACCTGTTCCATGCAAATGGTTCAGCATACGCAACGTTCCCTGTTCCCGGCTTTACCTCATTTAAGGTGGTTGATTTCTACCAGAATGGTGGTCGTTATTTCCTTACCGGTGGCAGAGGTGGAGCCATTCAACTGATGCAGTTAAAGTAAGTTTTAGTTTTTCACTAACCGCTGAACTTCTCTTCCCGTAATATATCCCGTACCTCCTCTGGTAAGCTCGTACCACAAAATTTTACTTCCGTTTGCTGTTACAAACATGAGGTGGGTGTCCAGTTCAAAGGCCGGAGCGGCAAAATAAATGACATCTTTATCCTGAGCTAAGATGGCCTTGGCAATCTCCTGCGCATCGGTAAATACAACTTCACCCGGATAGTTTTTTTCTATCAGCATCTTTTGCTTTTCATCGGGTACCAGCTTTTTGTCAATCAATAATTTTTTACCCTCAGCCAAAGATTTATCACCGGGATACCTTTTTTGCATGTTTTCAAAATCCAGTTCTTTGTCATTTGCTGCGTCAGGCACCATAGCAAAAAAGTTATTCAGAAACTGCACTGCTCGTAAACATTGCGCATCATAATCAGCCGCTGTGGGGCCGAATTTGCTGTCGAACAAAGCAGATGCAAGAATATCGGGCAACATGATTTTGCCTTTTTTGAATTTGGAAGTCATGAGCAGGCCGGTTGTTTCTACTTCTGAACTCATGGCTTTGCTTTTTAAGCGCGCACCGGCACATTTAACCAGTACGAGGTACGTAAAACCATCTCCTTTTTTGGAATACTCTGCAGCTTGTTGGGTGTTCATGTATTTAACTGCGGTGTGTTTCCAGTGCTGGTTCACCATGTTCCGGATACTTTTATTGTACTGGTCGGCAGTATCATCAGTGAGCACCACAATCAGTTCTGTGTTTTTTACAGCTTCCAGTTCTTTTTTACTTTTGTAGCCAAATTGAGCCAACGCTGAAAGCGTAAACAGCATCAACAGTGTGAACATTGTACTTTTCATAGGCGTAATTATTAGTTGCTTACAAATATAATGTGGCTTTTTTCAATAGAGAATAAAAATAATCATCAGAAATTCAGTGCTTTGTAGCATTTTTGTCAACCCGTTGTAACAAAGCTGTAACTCAATCCGTCCTACGACAAACGATGACTGAAAAAGAATTTAATAACTGTGTGGATTCCTGTTCAGATGGCCTTTACCGTTTTCTGGTAAAGAACCTGAAGGATAGGGACACAGCGAAAAATATAGTTCAGTCAGCCTTTGAAAAAATGTGGATGAAACGCACCGAAGTACAATCAGAAAAAGCCCGTTCCTACCTGTTCACTACAGGATACCGCTTAATGGTGGATGAGTGGCGCTACCAGCAAAGATTCTCCGGACTGGATGCCGCTGCTGACCATTACGCTGAAGAAGTGTATGCAGAAAGGAACGATGTAAAACGTTTGGTTGACAGGGCAGCAGAAGCTTTGGCTCCTGAGCAGAAGGCCGTTTTGACCCTGCGTGATTTTGAAGGATACACCTACGAAGAGATTGCCGAGATAACCGGTTTGAATATGGCTCAGGTAAAGGTGTATTTGTTCAGAGCGCGCACACACATTAAAAAATTTATCGGAAGCCGGGAGGAAGTATTATGAGCATCAACAAAGAAAATTACGAGATGTATTTCTTCGACCTGATGGAAGGCAACCTTTCAGCAGATGAAGAAAAACAGGTGAGGGCTTTTGCGGCTCAACATCCGGAACTCGAGGCTGAGTTAGCAGCCTACACTCAGAGTGTGCTGGTGGCGGATGAGACTGTAGTATTTGAAAATAAGGAAAGCCTTAAACGTAAAAAAGGCGGATTCATTTACCTCTTTCATCCTTACCTCTCTGTAGCAGCTATCGGTATTCTTTTAATCGGAGCCTTATGGATATTGAATCAACCTGAAAGTAGTTCAACGGGTCTACTGGCAAATTCAAAAGACACTACTTCTGCAGTTCAACCTTCATCAACTGAACAAGCTGTTGTTCCTGAAGTAACCGCGGAGAATAAAGCAGATGAGACTCCCGTTGTACCTCATGTAACGTATGCAACAACTGTAAAAAAGTCTGACAGAAACAGTACTCCGAAGAGAGCGGTACAAAAAGAGAAATTGACTACTCCGGTAAAATTCACTCCGGTACAGGAGCCCATTCAAATGGCCAAGGTGGATACTTCCATTATTAAAAAAGACATACCACAAATTCATCTGGAACAACAAGTGGAAAAAAGAGTTGCCTCAGTATTGCCTGATATAAATGCAGATTCGGCTCAGGTGGTAGTGGTGCAAAACAATCAACCTGAACCGGCTGAGCGAATGGGAGTGAAAGAGACTATTGTCAATAAGGTGGGTAACTGGCTCAGTTACCTCAGCAAGCCCACACTTAAAATTGACCGGGTAAAAGAAGATGATAAAACACGTTTAAAAATTCAATTGGAAAACGAGCGGCTCAAAATGATGAGCACTATGAAAGCCGGATTGTAAAAAAATAAATCATAAAAGAATATGAAAAAGTCAATCAAATTAATGGCAGCACTGCTGCTTGCAGGAGGAGCTTTGTTTGCTCAAACTCCCGAACAAAAGGAACTGGATTCACTTCGCGCTGTGGTTAAAAACCAGCAGGAGGAGCTGAACCGCAAAAAAACTATCACTATCACTGATTCTACCAGTGGTGAATCAGTAGTAGTGGATATTGCGGGAATTAAGGTGTACAGCAAAGGTGGTAAGCAGGGGAAAGACAGTGTATCCGTAAAAATAGGTAAGGGAAACAAGAAACCTAATAGTGAAAAAAAGGTGCTTACCAATTACCTGCGTCTGGATTTAGGTCTGAACAATTATCTTCACAAAGGCTCCTTCAGTTTACCTAAGTCAATGTCGGCTTTGGATTTGAACCCGGGTAAATCAGTGAATGTAAACCTGCATTTGTTTGATCAGGCGGTGAAATTAAGCGCCAACGGTAAGTTTCGTTTTTACTACGGAACCACTATACAGTACAACAATTACCGCTTTACCGAGAACGTAACCTTCAGCAGTTTCAATGACTCATTGCAGGCTCTGCCTACCGGTTATAACCTGAAAAAGAACAAACTGCTTACTACTTATGTAACTGTTCCGGTTGGGTTTCAATTTGAATCAAGGCCCGACAAACTCAAGCATTCCTTTCGCTTGGCTGCAGGCCCTACGGTTGGTTACCTAATCGGTTCGCACACCAAACAGGTGAGTAGCAAAGAAGGCAAAGAGAAAAATTACAATGATTTGAATGTGGAGCGTTTGAGCTACGGTATCAATGCTAAAATAGGTTACGGTTGGTTTAATCTGTACATGAACTACTCATTGTCACCGTTGTTTCAAAAGGACAGAGGACCTGAATTGTATCCTGTGGCTTTTGGTATAGTAATTAACGATCTCGATTTTTAAATAACAAAAGAAACTTTTCTTCATCATCGTTTGCAATTAGCTCCCGGGTTTTCACCAACTTTGGGAGCTTTTGCTTTATGAAAGAATTTGATCTCATTGTAATAGGTGGCGGGGCCGCAGGATTTTTTTGCGCGGTGAATGTGGCTACTCAACATCCTGCTGCACGAATTGCGATTGTTGACCGTGCGTCTAAGTTTTTATCTAAGGTGAAAATTTCAGGTGGCGGACGGTGCAATGTTACCCATCATTGTTTCGATGTGCAGGAACTGATTAAGTTTTATCCGCGCGGCAGCAAACAACTGCAACAGGGGTTTAACCGCTTTCAGCCTAAAGACACGGTAGAGTGGTTCAATAAGCATGGGGTAAAACTGGTGACAGAAAGTGACGGACGAATGTTTCCGTCCACTAACAGTTCTCAAACCATTGTGGATTGCCTGATGGATGAAGCCGAAAAGTACGGTGTACGTTTGATGCCGGGTTGTGGAATAAGAACTGTTACAAAAGAAGGAACAAGGTTCTTGTTGCATACAGACAAAGAAGAAACACTGAGTAGTAAAAATGTGCTGCTGGCTTGCGGTGGATTTCCTAAAAAATCGCAATATGATTTTTTCGCTTCATTGAACATTTCCATCGTTGACCCTGTCCCTTCTTTGTTTACCTTTATTGTAAAAGATAAATCATTAACTGAACTGGCGGGAATAGCCGTACCCAAAGCCACGGTAAAACAAGCAGGAAGTAAAAAGATATACGAAGGTCCGTTGCTTATTACGCATCAGGGGCTAAGCGGACCTGCTATTTTGAAAACATCTGCTTTTGCTGCCCGTGAATTGTTTGAACGCAACTATGCGTTTACTTTAATTGTAAACTGGATACCGCAGAACAATCAGGAACAAACACTGCAGGAGTTGCAACAACTCAAACAACAACAAAGCAAAAAGATTATTCCCAATGCCAGATTATTCAGCCTGCCCGAGCGGTTATGGTTGTACTTTATAGAAAAGGCTGCTATTGCATTTGATACCCGCTGGGCAGATGTAAGCAATAAGCAATTGAATCAGCTAACTAACCTTATCTCCGCTTTTGAAGTGCAGGTAACCGGTAAAAATACGTTTAAAGATGAGTTTGTAACAGCCGGTGGAGTTGATTTAAACGAAGTAGATTTTACCTGTATGCAAAGCAAAAAAGTAAGCGGTTTGTACTTTGCCGGTGAGGTGCTTGACATTGATGGTGTAACGGGAGGTTTCAACTTTCAGGCGGCCTGGACAACCGGTTGGATTGCTGCGCAGCATATAGTTGCTAGTGTTTCAAAGTAAAAATTCTTATGAATTTTTTGTTATGATGTATGCTTTGCCACTTGTTTTACGCAAGGCTATTCTTCCACTTCCACACCAAACTGAGCAAAGTGGTGGCGCACATGCTTAATGTTCATCACCAGCCATTCCGGATAGTTCAGTTCTCCGTAAATGTTGTGCAGGGCTGTAGCATGAGGGTTCTTTTTATAGTAATCCAAAAAGAAGGCTACACTTTCTTTTAATGCTTTTTTACTTTCTTCCAAATTGGCACCAGCGGCAGGCAATGGTGTTTCAGGTAAAATGGGGTTGTGAAATAATTTTGGCAGCGGTTTATCGCTCATTAAAATACGTTTGAGTACAGGTGTTTTATCTTCGGGTGAGGTAAGTTGTACACTCATCTTTCCGGTAGCAATCAAAAAGGGAAGGCACAGGTGTTCGAGCATTTGCTGTACATCCATTTTGCCCCACAAAGGTGCCGATGTTGTTTTCAGTTCATTCAGATACAGCGGTAATTTTTCGCTGAGAAATTTTTCGTGCTTTTCGATTGTTTCCATAAACAAAAGTAAACAAAAGCAGACAGATGTAAACAAAAACAGCGGTTGAATTACTCAACCGCTGTTCAAGAATATCGTGTAATTTTTTGTATTAATTCTCCACTTTCACAATTTGTTCTACATTGTATTTTCCGGCAGCCAGCTTTTCTTTTACTTCCTTAAACGCCTCTATGGTTCTGTTCACGTCTTCAATGGTGTGAATGGCTGTAGGAATTAAACGCAGAATAATCATGCCTTTAGGAATAACCGGATATACCACAATAGAGCAGAAGATATTGTAGTTCTCTCTAAGGTCGTGCGTAAGTGCGGTTGCCTCAGGTATAGTGCCGTTTAATATTACCGGGGTTACAGGCGAAGAGGTAATGCCTATGTTAAATCCGGCTTCTTTTAAGCCGTTTTGCAAAGCATTTACAATTTTCCATAAGTTGTTTTTCAACTCAGGATTTGTGCGAATAAGTTCCAGTCGTTTTAATGCACCTATTACCATAGGCATTGGCAATGATTTGGCAAAAATTTGTGAGCGGGTGTTGTAACGCAGGTGGTTCACAATGGCTTTGTTGCTGCCTATAAAACCTCCGATACCGGCAAATGATTTGGCAAAGGTGCCGAAGTAAATATCAATCTGATCCATTACGCCTTGTTCCTCACCCGTACCGGCTCCTGTTTTACCCATAGTGCCTATACCGTGTGCATCATCTACAAACAAACGAAAATCGAATTTCTTTTTCAGTTCTACAATACCTTTAAGGTTACCCTGTACACCCGACATACCAAATACACCTTCAGTAATTACGAGTATGGCACCTCCGGTTTCAGCAACCCAGCGTGTGGCACGCTCCAGTTGTTTCTCCAAACTTTCCATGTTGTTGTGGTTGTACACAAAACGTTTGCCTTGGTGAAGACGAACTCCGTCAATTATACAGGCATGAGATTCGGCATCGTATACAATTACATCATGGCGGTCAACTAAAGAGTCAATGGCACTTACCATACCCTGGTAACCGTAGTTCATCAATATAACATCTTCTTTGCCTATAAATTCAGCAAGACCTTTTTCTAATTGTTCGTGATAGTCGCTGTTGCCGCTCATCATGCGTGCACCCATAGGGTAGGCCATACCAAATTTTGCCGCACCTTCTGCATCTGCTTTCATCACTTCCGGGTGATTGGCTAAGCCTAAATAGTTGTTCAGACTCCACACCAATTTTTCTTTACCCATAAAATTCATGTGTGCACCAATTGGTCCTTCCAGCTTAGGGAACATGTAATAGCCATGACTTCTGTCGGCATGTTGGCCCAGTGGTCCGGGTCTGCTTGCAAGTTTTTCGAATAAATCCATCTTATGTATTTAAAAGTTGCGCAAAAATAAGGCTTCGCTGCTAATATTAAGGATTTGTGAAAAAAATGCAGCTATTGTGCAAAGTTAGAAGCTGTAACGCACCTGTATTTTCAGGTCAGTACGGGCATTCCCGTTAATCTCATCTAATCCTGAACCTACAGTGTTTTTATTAGTGTACACCGTGCTGCCCAACTTTAGCCAAACATCAACGGAACGAATTGGTTTGTATCTGATTAACAAAAAATAGCGCATGCCTTTGTCTTGTAAAGCAGGTACCGAAAACTGGTACAGCAAATCATTTTCAAAGGCATAAAGGCGGCTGTTGTACCCGTCAGTACTGAAATAAGCAGCGCGACCAATAAATGTAAATGCTCCCCTGAGTGGCTTATACTGAACATCCTGAATGAACACCGTGCCTTTTTCAGTGGCTGTTACAGGTGTCTGGTATTCGCTGAATTCTACGCGGTTTTTTAAAGTAAAGGAAGGTGATACCTTGTAACTGATTTGATAGCGGTAAGTATACCTGCGGTGCACTACCAGAAAGTCGCTTACGGTTTCATTGCCGGTAGCATTTTTCTCTTTGTTATCATTGCGGAAACGCCAATACATCTGAACTGTTCTGGAAGGTGCATAATTCAACTCAGCCATGTAGTCATACCCACGTGAAGGTGCATCTACCAAGTACTTAAGCCAGGGGGAGGAATACACATCGGTATACGCGTTGATGGTCCATTTCGGAACAGGACGTACTGAGATACCCATGTAAAAACCCTGTTCATTGATGTTGCGGGAGTTTTCGCCAAAAGCACTGCTATAAGTAGTGTGGTAATCTTTTGCAAAATTACGGTACACCATGCTCACATCAACTTTTGGATGCAGGGAGGCCAGCAAACCATGTGAGGTAGCCATAGCACTGTTGCTGCTGCGACTTACTTCTCCAAAGAAGGTAACGTTGCGGTAATACCACGTGTAGTCTACGCCCGTATTCAGCAAACTCTTTCCTGAAAATTCGAAGCGGTTGTATGGTTTATCATCGCGTTGAAAAGCCTGGTCATAAGCAGTGTGTACAGCGGTTAAGCCAAGTTGAAAGTTGGAAAGTTTGTAGCGTAAATGCCCGCCTGCTATGGTTTGTGTAACGGTTTGTTTGTCTTTTATTTCATTGGGCGTCCGGTGAAATCCGGAAGAGATAATGGAAGTAAAAGCACTTTCATCTGAGAAAAGCGTGTCGGTATTGGAAGCGATGTTGCCGTCAATTTTTTTGTGCGAGAGAAAGGTGGTGAGTTCAATTTTTTGGTGAAGGGCATAGGTGAAAGCAGCTCCCCGTAAAAACTCGTTCTCGTTTACTGAGCGGTAAGGCCGCAGTGACTGGTAATTGCGTTTTACATTAAGCACAAACGGACTTTTGCCAAAAGCCAAACCTGAACCAAACGTTAATCCCTGTCCGAAAGCAGCCTGAAAATCGCCCAGTGCAATGGACTTAAATTTTCCCACATCACGCACAAATAAATGAAAGGAGTAAAAGTCGAATCCGTTTTTATTGTTGCCTTCAAGAAACTGTTCACCGGCATCTTTTTCGCCAATCAAACCCGCGCTGAAACGTGTGCCATAAGCCATGTTGTATCTGAACAAGTGACGGTAAGGCGAACCCAGGTAGTAGTTGGTGGCATCAGGGTCTTCGGCATTCGGCAGGGTATAGCCTTTTTGTGTTTGCAAGGTTTGCTGGTGCATCAAATAAACTTCTTGCCGTGATTGGGTGAGTAGTTTTTTGAACGTGAGTTTTTCTGTCATCCAATCGCCATTTACCGTGGCAAAAAGCAACAAATCCTGAATAACCTGTGGCGTAAATCCTTCAATGACCTGCAACTCATACACAGATAATAAATCGCCATAAGTTAACCGATGTAACAACAGGTTATTGATTTGCAATTCGGTTAAAAAGCCCAGTTGTTGTAATTGTTCTTTCCCGGCTTTATTCAGGTTAATAGGGTTGCGGTAGAAATAAAGTAGCTGATCCTGTAAGTCGGTGTAATCAATATTGGACTCTTCATTCTCAATCAACCGCTCCAGAAAATCCTGAACCACCCGTTCGTCTTCCTCACGTGCAGGTTTATTTTGCGCCCAAACAGAAGTGAGTGATGTAGCTGACAGCAGCAGACTTAAAAGAAGAAATTTTTTCAATCGAAACATCTGTCTCATTTTTTCTTCTTTGCCCACCTGTAGCTAATACCGGCATGAGGTGAAACACCTAAAAGGGGTTGTATACTGGCAGCAATATCAACTTCTAATGGTCCGCTGTTGTAGCCCACACCCATGGTTACGGTATTGGGGTTACTGTAGTATCCGGCCCTGATATGCAGTTTGGAGTGTGCCTTGTATTCGGCCCCCAGTTTAATGCTGGCATCAGTCTCCATTTCTTTTTGCGTTTCTACGCACAGGGTTATTTTGTCGGAGGGAAAATAGGCTAATCCTATTTTGCCTACAGTAGGCAGCGATTGATTATAAGGCTCACCTAATTTTTGCAGGGTAGGGTTGCTCAGGTGAAAACCGGTGTGCAGTTGTTTACTTACCTTATATATAACACCCGCTTCAATGGCTGCTGCTCCGGCTGAGCTATATTCTGATATGCGCACAAGCTGGTAGTTCATTTGAAAGCCGAAGGAGAACTTTTCGGTAAATGCCCTGCCAAAACTCAACCCGAATTTTTGCTCATGGTAAGCTGTATAGCCAAACTGATTGACGTTGATACCGAATGTGCCGAACTTAGTAGGCAATGCTGCTGCAACGCTCCCAAAGTTGAGGTTACTGAGCCGGAAACGGTTTTCGAGGTAAGTTCCCGCGGTGGTTTGTTTGATGAAGCCCAAGCCGGCCTGGTTGTTTTGCACGCTCCATAAATCGCTGAAGGTGACAGTAGTATTGCCCATTCCCCAGCCTTTGGCACCTACAGGGCGGTAAAAGTCAAAAGCCAAAGCCTTTGGCCCAATCAGTACGGATGTACTTGTTATACACAGGGTGAACAGAATCCTTGTCAGTAGCTTCATGGCTGTAAATTAAGCGAATACATATGAATATTGTATGAATTATTTGCTTTTCAATTATGGTTCAACCCATTGAAAAATCAAAATCCTTTAAAAATTAAGAGTAAATCGTATTTTTGCCGTCCTTAAAACGGAACCTAAACATTAAAATAGATTATATGGAAAATGTTCTTTACCTGATTCCCGCACTGGGAGTAGTTGGATTACTTGTCATGGCAATTAAATCGGCCTGGGTATCAAAGCAAGATGCAGGCGATGCAAAAATGACAGAACTGGCCGGGTATATAGCCGATGGTGCTATGGCCTTTTTGAAAGCTGAGTGGAAAGTGCTCAGCATTTTCGTGGCTATTGCGGCTGCTTTATTAGCCTACTCGGGCACAATACATGAAGTTAACGGAAAGCCTATTCACTCCAGTTGGATAATTTCCATCTCCTTTATTATAGGTGCAGTATTTTCTGCCACCGCAGGATACATCGGGATGAAAGTGGCCACTAAAGCCAACGTTCGTACCACGCAAGCTGCCCGCACCAGTTTAAAACAAGCCTTAAAAGTGTCGTTTACCGGTGGTACAGTAATGGGATTGGGTGTAGCCGGATTGGCAGTATTGGGTTTAGGAGGTTTATTCATTGCCTTCTTGTCCATCTTTGCTGATTTAGGTCCTGATACGGTTAAAACAGCTATCGAAGTGTTGACGGGTTTCTCTCTGGGAGCTGAGTCAATCGCTTTGTTTGCCCGTGTAGGTGGCGGTATTTATACCAAAGCTGCTGACGTAGGTGCTGACTTAGTAGGAAAAGTTGAAGCCGGTATTCCGGAAGATGACGTGCGTAATCCCGCTACTATTGCCGATAACGTAGGTGATAACGTGGGTGACGTAGCCGGTATGGGTGCCGACTTATTCGGTTCGTATGTGGCTACCATTTTGGCTACCATGGTACTCGGTCAGGAAATTTCTGTTGAAGATAACTTCGGTGGAATGTCTCCTATCTTGTTGCCTATGCTCATCTGCGGTTTGGGAATTATCTTCTCTATTGTAGGTACCTGGTTTGTGACCATTAAAGATGATAAATCAAATGTACAAAATGCCTTAAATCTGGGTAACTGGGCTTCTATGGGATTAACCGTTGTAGCTTCTTATTTTGTTGTAATGTGGATGTTACCTGAAACATTGAACCTTCGCGGATATGAATTTTCTAAATTGAATGTATTCTGGGCTATCTTAGTTGGTACTGTGGTTGGTGCAATCATGAGTATTGTTACTGAATACTACACAGCTATGGGTAAAGCTCCCGTGTTGTCTATCATTCAACAATCATCTACAGGGCATGCTACCAACATCATCGGTGGTTTATCTGTGGGTATGAAATCTACTGTAATTCCTATTTTAACACTGGCAGCAGGTATCATGTTATCGTACCACTTTGCCGGTTTATACGGTGTGGCTATTGCTGCTGCCGGAATGATGGCTACTACAGCCATGCAATTAGCGATTGATGCATTTGGTCCTATTGCTGATAATGCCGGTGGTATTGCTGAAATGAGCCAGTTACCTCCTGAAGTACGTGAACGTACCGATAACCTGGATGCTGTGGGTAATACTACTGCAGCTACCGGAAAAGGTTTTGCCATCGCTTCTGCGGCCTTAACTTCTTTGGCTTTGTTTGCAGCTTTCGTAGGTATTGCCGGTATTGATGCCATCAACATTTATAAAGCAAATGTATTGGCCGGTTTATTCGTAGGCGGAATGATTCCGTTTATTTTCTCTGCCCTGTGCATTCAGGCGGTAGGTAAAGCGGCTATGGACATGGTGCAGGAAGTACGCAGACAGTTCCGCGAAATTCCGGGTATTATGGAATACAAAGCCAAGCCTGAGTATGAAAAATGCGTAGCTATCTCTACCAAAGCGTCTATACGTGAAATGATGTTACCGGGCGGTATCGCCTTGATTACTCCGGTAATTGTTGGTTTCGTATTCGGTCCTGAAGTACTGGGTGGTTTACTGGCCGGTGTTACCGTATCGGGTGTGTTGATGGGGATTTTCCAATCGAATGCCGGTGGTGCGTGGGACAATGCTAAAAAATCATTCGAAAAAGGAGTGATGATTAACGGAGAAATGTTCTACAAAAAATCCGAGCCGCACAAAGCATCGGTTACAGGTGATACCGTTGGAGATCCTTTCAAAGATACCTCAGGTCCATCCATGAATATCTTAATCAAATTGATGTCCATCGTGTCATTGGTTATTGCTCCTTACATTGCTGTTGATGGCGGTACCGCTGAGGACATGCTGATGAACGGAACTAAAACAGAATGTTGCGCTGCTAAAAAAGAAATGAAATGTGATATGAGCATGTGTGCGGATATGAGTGAAGAAGAATGTGCTGCTTATTGCGATAGTGTAGGATGCTCACCTGAAGAAAAAGCCATGTGTGTAAAGCATGCAGGTAAAGGAGCAGGCTCTTGTATGGAAGGTTGCGACCACGGTTGCAAATCAGAAGAAGAGTGTGAAAAATCATGCGGTGAAAAATGTGCTTCACACCACGAAGGTGAAGCAGCTGCCGAAGAAGGCCACGAACACGCGCACTAATTATTTTCGAGTATATAAATAGAAACAGCTATCAGGTTTTCCTGATAGCTGTTTCTATTTTACGGGCATACTATAAACGTCACTGCCAACGCTCGGCAGGCAGGCGAGGAACGAAGCAGTCTACTAAAGTTGAGCAGGATTTCTCATTGGGAGATTGCCACACCATGAGTACATGGTTCGCAATGACGGTATGTTTGAAGTCTTTCTTCCTTCTCAAAAGCAACGTCACTGCGAGGAACGAAGCAGTCTCCCAAAGTTGAGCAGAAGTTCTCATTGGGGCATTAGTAAATGACGTGCAATGACGTACGTATAAAAAATCGTTTCTTAAATCAGTGAAATCAGTGGCAGTATGAAAAGCAATGAAAGATGTGGTTAAAGTTGAGCACATCGTTCTAACAGGAGATTGCTTCTTCACGCCCTTACACCGGCCAAAAGTTCATCGCAATGACGGTATGTTTGAAGTTTTTCTTCCTTCTCAAAAGCAACGTCACTGCGAGGAACGAAGCAGTCTACCAAAGTTGAGCAGAATTTCTCATTGGGGGCATTAGTAAATGACGTGCAATGACGTACGTATAAAAAATCGTTTCTTAAATCAGTGAAATCAGTGGCAGTATGAAAAGCAATGAAAGAGTGTGGTTAAAGTTGAGCACATCGTTCTAATAGGAGATTGCTTCTTCACGCCCTTACACCGGCCAAAAGTTCATCGCAATGACGGTATGTTTGAAGTTTTTTCTCCTCAAAAGAAAACGTCACTGCGAGGAACGAAGCAGTCTCCCAAAGTTGAGCAGGATTTCTCATTGGGGGCATTAGTAAATGACGTACGTATAAAAATCGGTTCTTAAATCAGTGAAATCAGTGGCATTCAACCCGAAAGTATTCGCCTGTACTTACAACACAATATTCACTATTCTACCTTTCACAAAAATTACTTTCTTGGGGGCTTTGCCTTCCAGCCATTTTTGAACAGTGGCATCTGCCAGTACAATCTGTTCGGCTGCTGCGGCATCAAGGGAAAGTTCCATATCAATATTGGTGCGCACTTTTCCGTTGATGGAAATAGGATAACTAAAACTGTTCTCTACTAAGTAAGCCGCATTGAATGTAGGATAAATCGTTTTTGTAATGCTTTCGGTATGCCCCAGTTTCGACCACAACTCTTCGCAAATGTGCGGGGCAAAAGAAGAAAGTGTAACCAGCAGTTGCTCCAGTACTTCACGCTTGTTGCATTTTAAATCGGTGAGTTCATTTACGCATACCATAAACGCACTTACCGAAGTATTGAAGGATAAGTTGTCAATGTCTTCTTCTACTTTCTTAATGGTTTTGTGCAATGATTTTAACTCCTTTGCTTCAGGTGTGGCATCGCTCACGTTCAGGTTGCCTTGCTCATCAAAAAACAAACGCCACAGTTTGCGCAAGAAACGGGAAACGCCTTCAATACCTTGTGTGCTCCAGGGTTTGCTTTGCTCCAGCGGACCTAAAAACATTTCGTACAAGCGAAGGGTATCTGCTCCGTATAGGTTGATTATTTCATCAGGATTTACTACGTTCCATTTCGACTTGGACATTTTTTCGACTTCACGATGGCAAAAAATCCTTTTATTTTCTTCAATTCTATCAGAGTTTTTTATGTGATTATAGAATGTGAAGTTCCCGTTTTTCCAGAATCCATATCTATTAGCAAAGATGAGTTTATGTCCTGAAGAGAAGATGTTTTTTATGTGTTCAGACTTTTCAAATTCAACAATATTTAAACTATTGTCATTAGATATAAAGCTAATTGGAATGTGGCGTTTTATAGCGGGATTTATATTAGTTATACTTGAAAGTGAATCGGAAATATTATTGAAGTAATCTGTGCTGTAAATGACATGAGCCATTTCTTCCCCTAAAAATAATACTTGTCCACCAAAACGGATAATATTACTTCCTTCGATAGTCTCAATTTCACTTTCACTAAATTTGAAGCCACTTACTAAAATTGCTGGGTTGTCTATAGATGTGGAAAATGCACTCATCCCCTGTATCATCCCCTGATTCACCAATTTTTTGGCAGGTTCAGTAAAAGGTAAGTAACCCAAATCAAACAAAAACTTGGTCCAGAAACGTACGTACAACAGGTGGCCGGTGGCGTGTTCACTTCCGCCCAAATAGAGGTCAACCTGCTGCCAGTAATCAATGGCTTCTTTGCTACAAAAAGCTTTGTTATTTTTCGGGTCCATATACCGAAGGTAATACCAACTGCTCGCGGCCCACCCTGGCATTGTCGTTTTTTCATACTCGAAAGTATTGTTATACTTTCTGAGTCTAATTTTTGATAGTAATTTTTGCCAGTATTTTAGTTTCTGAGAATACTTCCAATCTTTTCTTCTCGCCAAAGGTGGCTCACCATCTTCAGTGGGTAAAAATTTATCTACCTCAGGTAACTCCAGCGGCAAAGCACTTTCCGGCATTACATAAGGTATTTCATCTTTGTAATAAACGGGTATGGGTTCGCCCCAGTAACGCTGGCGGCCAAACACGGCATCGCGCAAACGGTAGTTGGTTTTGCCTTGTCCCAAACCTTTGGCTTCAACGGCCTCAATAGCTTTTTTAATAGCGGCTTTTACATCAAGTCCGTTTAAAAAATCGGAGTTGATGAGGGTGCCTTCTTTGGCATCATAAGATGCTTCTTCAAAATTCCATTCACCTGCAGGTTGTATTACCTGTTGTTTGGGAATACCAAAATGTGTGGCAAAACCAAAATCACGACTATCGTGCGCGGGTACGCCCATCACACAACCGGTACCGTAACCTGCCAACACATATTCTCCAATCCAAATAGGAATTTGTTTTCCTGTAAACGGATGAAGGGCATAAGCACCCGTAAACTGTCCGGTAATCTTTTTTACATCCGTTTGTCGCTCGCGCTCACTGCGGTTTTTGGCATAGTGAACGTAAGCATCTACCTGCGCTTTGTACTCAGGTGTGGCCAGTTCATTCACCAGTTCCAGCTCGGGTGCCAGCGTTACAAAACTCACCCCGAAAATAGTATCGGGTCGTGTGGTAAATACTTCTATTTCGCGGGTAGAATTTTCTACTTTAAATTTCAAGGAACAACCTTCGCTTTTGCCAATCCAGTTGCGTTGTGCTTCTTTAATGCTGTCGCTCCACTCAATGGTGTCGAGGTCGCGCAACAAACGGTCGGCATATGCGGTAATGCGCAGGCTCCATTGTTTCATCAGTTTGCGCTCCACTGGATAACCACCGCGTTCACTCACTCCGTCTTTTACTTCATCGTTGGCCAGCACCGTTCCCATAGCGGGGCACCAGTTCACATAAGCCTCACTTAAATAAGCCAGGCGAAAATGTTGCAACATACTTTCGCGCGTGGCTTCGCTAAAATCAGCCCATTGTGCAGGAGTAAATCCATCCCGTTCTATTTCGATGTCACCGGTAAGAATGCTGTCGTTGCTGCCTTTAAAGCCGCGGGTTTCAAAAATATGAATGAGTGTGCTGATGTTTTCAGCCTTATCGGTTGCAGGATTGTACCAGCTGTTGAACAACTGAATAAAAATCCACTGCGTCCATTTATAGTAATCTTTTTCGCAGGTGCGTATTTCGCGGTCCCAGTCATAGCCCAAGCCAATTTTATCCAACTGCTCGCGGTAGCGTTCAATGTTGTTTTTGGTAGTAATGGCCGGGTGCTGTCCGGTTTGAATAGCGTATTGTTCAGCAGGCAATCCAAAGGCATCGTAACCCATGGGGTGCAACACATTAAAACCTTTCAGTTTTTTGAAACGGGCCACAATATCAGAAGCAATGTACCCCAGCGGGTGGCCTACGTGCAGGCCGGCACCCGAAGGGTAGGGGAACATGTCTAGTACATAGTACTTGGGTTTTGGTCCGCCATTCTCCGTACGGTAAGTTTTTTGTTCAGCCCAGCGCTGTTGCCACTTTTGCTCTATTTCTCTGAAATGGTATTCTGACATGTGTATGCTATTCTGCTATGAAAAATGAGTCGCAAAATAACAAAAAAATACCAGCAATGCCCCTGTGTATAACTATGTGCAGCCTTAGTTTTTCGAATAATTGCATACTACTCAAATACTGTTTACTTTCGCAAGTATAAGTTATGGCAATACAGGAAGGTAAAAGCACATACAAACGCAGGCCATCGTACCTGCCGTCTATCATCAGCATCTCTTTGGTGCTGTTTATGGTGGGCGTGTTCGGCATCATCATTATTTCAGGAAAAAAACTCTCCGACCACATTAAGGAGCACATTCAGCTCAATGTGTTTCTGAAAGATGAGGCCAGCGAAAGCGATATGCTGGGCTTGCAGAAGAAGCTGGAGATGGAAGAGTTTACCAAAGAGGTAAGGTTCATCAGCAAGAAGGATGCAGCCAAAGAATTTCAGCAGGAACTGGGGCATGATTTTGTAGAGTTTATCGGGTATAACCCTTTGCTTTCATCCATCGAACTCAGCTTAAAAGCAGAGTTTGCCGATGTGAGCAAAATGAAGGAAGTAGAAAAGAAATTGCTCAGCAACCCCATAGTAGAAGAGGTAACCTACCAGCAAAATCTGATTGAGCAGGTAAATGCCAACCTCAAAACCATAGGCTGGATAGTATTGGCTGTAAGCGGTTTGTTTTTTATGATTGCCTTAACACTCATCAACAGCACCATTCGCCTTAACCTGTATGCCCGCAGATTTTTAATCAAGAGTATGCAATTGGTGGGTGCCACGCAGTGGTTCATCATTCGCCCGTTTATGCTGCGCTCTGTTTTACACGGAATTTACAGTGCCTTTATTGCAGGAGCTTTGCTGGCCGGGGTGCTCTCATTTCTGCCACAAAAACTGGCAGGCGTACAGCAATTATACGATTATAACCAGTTTGCCGTTTTATTTGCGGGCATTCTGCTGGCCGGGATAATTATATCTATGGTAAGCAGTTGGATAGCGACCAAACGTTATCTTCGCCTCAAGTTAGACGATTTATATTAATTTGATACCTTTGCACCATGTCAAAAAACACAGCACCAGTTAAAAGTAAACCTGCACAAGCTTCAGGTTCGGAAAAATCATTTGCGTTTGACAAGCAAAATTACCTGCTTATGATAGTGGGTCTTGTTGTGATTATACTCGGTTTTATTCTGATGTACGGCAAAGAAGATATTTTTGGGTTCACCAAAATTACACTGGCTCCTTTGGTAGTTTTGGCCGGTTTCTCGTTAGAGATTTACGCCATCATGAAAAAGCCTAAGTACTAATGGAAATAGTTCAGGCAATTATTATTGCCATTATTGAAGGAATCACTGAATTCTTACCCGTTTCGTCCACCGGCCACATGATTTTGGCCTCATCGCTCATGGGCATCAGTGAGGATGAGTTTGTAAAAACATTTGAAATCGTCATTCAACTGGGAGCTATACTGGCTGTTCTCGCAATTTATTACAAACGTTTTTTGGTAAGTATTGACATCTACTTAAAGTTGGCTGTTGCCTTTTTACCTACGGGTATCATGGGTTTGCTGGCCTACAAAATGATTAAAGCCTATTTGTTTAACCCTATAACAGTGAGCGTTTCTTTAATTATTGGCGGGGTAGTGCTCATATTCCTCGACAAATGGTCGGGCGAAAAAAAATCACGGTACATAAACATCGAAGACATTACTTACAAAGATGCTATTAAGATTGGCTGCATACAGTGCCTCTCCATGATTCCCGGAGTATCGCGTGCGGCAGCAACTATTTTTGGCGGAGTGTTTTCAGGATTTAACCGTACACAAGCAGCAGAGTTTTCTTTTCTGTTGGCTATACCCACCATGTTTGCCGCCTCAGGTTTAGATTTGCTGGAAAGTTATGAGTACATCAACTCCGGCAATATTTCCATATTACTTATCGGGGCTGCGGTAGCATTTGTAGTGGCCCTTTTAGCAGTTAAAGCCTTTGTTACTTTTTTAACCCGCTACGGTTTTAAACATTTCGGTTATTACCGCATTGTACTCGGTATTTTATTTTTGGTCTACGCCTGGTACACGGGTTTAGAGTTACACGTTTAAGATGCAGTTTCCTCCTGATATAGTCAACGGTACCGTTTGGGTAGTGAATAAACCTTTAGAATGGACCTCGTTTGATGTGGTCAATAAAATCAGGTTTGGTGTAAATGGTTTTGTGCGCAGGCACCCGGAGTTATACCCGCAGCACAAAGACAATCACGGAAAGTTAGGTATTAAAGTAGGGCATGCTGGCACATTGGATCCATTGGCCACCGGAGTGTTGGTTATTTGTGTAGGCAAAGCAGCCACAAAAAACATTGACAGTATACAGGCTCAGGAAAAAGAGTATACCGGTACTATAAAATTAGGAGCCACCACACCTACTTATGACAGCGAGATGGAGCCTGATGCACTTTTCCCGTGGGAACACATAACCAAAGAAATGGCATTGGATGCGGCACAACAGTTAACGGGGGAGTTGCAACAGCGTCCTCCCATATACTCAGCTGTTAAAATTGACGGCAAACGTTCCTACCAAATGGCACGCTCGGGCAAGGATTTTGAAATATCCCCGAAAACAGTGACGGTAAAAGCGTTTGAAATAGTTGATTTTCGTATGCCTGAAGTTGATTTCAGAATTGTGTGCAGCAAAGGAACATATATCCGAAGTTTAGCACATGATTTTGGCAAATACCTTAACTCAGGAGGTTATCTTACAGCGCTTTGCAGAACAAAAGTGGGAGAATATGCAATTAAAGATGCCGTTGAATTAAAAAATATTATAGATTTGTTAGCTAAACAAAAAGAAGAGAATGAAACTTTATCGTAGCCTGAATGATTTTTCCCGCATAAACAATGCTGTGGTTTCGCAGGGTACGTTTGATGGTGTACACATAGGTCACCAGGAAATAATAAGACGCATGCTCGAAGTAAAAGAGCGCACTGGTGGCGAAACGGTATTGCTTTCTTTTTTCCCTCATCCGCGCATGGTACTTTATCCCGATAACGAGGATTTTAAAATACTGCAGATTTTTGAAGAGAAGGTAGAGCGCTTTGATAAATACGGAATAGATCATTTGATTGTAGAGCCTTTTACCACCCATTTTTCCCGCCAAACCACAGAGGAATTTGTACGCGATATTCTGGTTGATAAAATAGGAGTGAAAAACCTAATTGTTGGCCACGACCATCGTTTTGGTAAAAACAGAGAAGGCGGCTTTAAAGATTTAAAAGAACTTTCGCAGAAGTACGCATTTGATGTAGAAGAAGCACCGGCACTTTTGCTTGACGGAGTAACCGTAAGTTCTACCAAGATACGGGAAGCACTTTTAACAGGTAACATCAGTAAAGCAACAGAATTGCTGGGTTATAATTTCACATTAAAAGGTGTGGTAAAGCAGGGCAATAAAATTGGCCGCACCATAGATTTCCCCACGGCTAATATTTACATTCTGGAGAAATACAAACTCATTCCCGGTGAAGGAGTGTATGCTGTGGAAGTGGATGTATTGGGTGAAAAATTCAAAGGCATGCTCAACATTGGCAAACGACCAACCGTAGGCGGAAGCGGAGATGTAACCATTGAGGTACATTTGATTAACTCTGCCAAAGACTTGTACGGAAGAGTTATCAAGATAAACTTTGTTGAAAAAATACGGAACGAAATTAAGTTTCCGAGCCTTGATGACCTCAAAAAACAACTCGAAAAAGATAAATTTGAAGCGCTCAGAATTTTAGGTTGAGTGTATCAGAGGTATCGTATTGAAAAGAGTTAAATTATTTTTATTCGCATTTAGTTTATTGGCTGTATCATTTTCGGCTTTCGCACAAACCGAAGAAGATGATTTGGTGCTGCCCGATAGTGCAGACGTGGAAGAAATTGATTCCGTAGAATTTATTTCTGAAGAATCTATTGACATGATTGATGCCGAGCTGGATGAAAAGCTTGCGGTATACATTGATTCACTCTACAATGCTGAAGGGAAACGCTACGGATTTATGTTTGATTCAGCGATTATCCCGGCCAAGCAATATTACGCCATTTGGGATACCATCGTAATTAACCCCTACAATGAAGATCTGGCCAACATGGAGGAAATTATTCCTATCCCGTTGCAGGATGATGATGATTGTTTTTTCTTTCCGCCATGCAAAGGAGACATTACCTCCGGCTTTGGTTTCAGACGATGGGGACGCAGACTCAAATTCCACTACGGGGTAGATGTGCGCTTGTTTACCGGAGATCCGGTGTATGCGGCATTTGACGGAGTGGTGCGCGTGGCCAAGCTTAGTGTGGATTATGGTTATGTGGTACTCATCAGGCATTACAACGGTTTTGAAACACTGTATGCTCACTTTTCGAAACTTTTAGTTGCTAACGGGCAAACAGTGCGTGCTGGAGATGTTATTGGATTGGGCGGCAGCACCGGACGTTCAACAGGTAGTCACCTGCATTTTGAGGTACGTTTTAAGGGCGAAAAAGTAGACCCCACCCGTTTGATTTGTTTTCCTGAAAGCAGACTTTACTCCGATACGGTTTACATTGACAAAACGTACTTTACACACAAGGTGGCGGTTAAAAAAGCCAAATCATCTGCATCGCACTCCCGTTACCACGTGGTTAGAAGGGGTGATACTTTAGCACACATTGCTTACCGGTATGGTACCACGATAAACCGGCTTTGCCAGATAAACCGCATTAAACGCAACGCAATTCTCAGAACAGGACGTAAAATTAAGGTGAGGTAAATTCACCTGATTGTCAAATTTTTGCACAACGGCTTAAACCTGTTGCTTTTTCGTTAAACCACCACTATATTCGTTTTGAAATTAAACCATACGATATAGAAATGAGAGTTTTACGAATTTTTATTGTTCTCCTTTTCTTTTCCGCTTACTATAATTCAAATGCTCAGGAATACAAATGGGCTCGAAAGGCGATTGATTCTATGAGTGGTTACAACTACTGGTGGGCCAACAGTTGCAACTCTTGCAATGGGATAGTTCAAAGCGGTACTTATGCTTGGTATGGTAACGCAGGTAAACGAAATTCTACTGTTGACGCTGATGGAAATACTTACGTAATTGGTAGTTTTAACGGGACAGTTAAAATAGGTAATAATGTACTCACCTCAAATAACGTAAACAACTGCAACTTGTGCGGTTATGCCAGTACAGGTTATTATTGCTTTGATTTTTTTGTAGCTAAATACGACTCCACCGGACAAGCTATATGGGCAGTTTCAGCAGGAGGGTCACAAATGGATTTAGCTAATGCCATAGCTGTTGATGAAGAAGGATATGTTTATGTTGGTGGAACCATTAACGGTACCAATGCGATTGATGTAAATTTTGGACCTGGGTTAAAACTAAATCCACAAGGTCAGGATGGTTTTGTAGCTAAGATAAGCCCCTCCGGACAATGGGTGTGGGCACATAAATTAACCGGTGCTTCTGAAGAGTGTGTATCGGCCGTTGAGGTTGATCGTTATGGTAACTGCTACGTGGCAGGTAGCGGAAGTGGTTTTATAAAAGTAACCAGTTCTTTAACGGCCAGTACCCCGGCCTTTAATGGTAAACGGGATGTTTTTTTGGCAAAAATCTCTCCTACCGGCTTACCTCTTTGGATGCGTTCAGGTGGAGGCTCGGAGGATGAGTATCCGTCTGACATCACCATAGACAACTCAGGAAATATCTACCTTACCGCTAATTTTTATGCAGACGCTACCTTTAGTCAGGGGGCTGTATACGTGCCTTTAACCGGCACTCAAAGCTACGGAGCCATAATTAAATATTCAGTTACAGGCGTACCTATTTGGGCTAAAAAGCTTGGCACACATGCTATCGCTGCCACTACTGATATTTACGGAGATGTTTTGATAACCGGTGTTTACAATACCACCACCACATTTGGTACTACCACATTTGTGCCTTTTGCTCCAGGTAAACATGATGTATATATAGCTAAGATGTCTTCAGCAGGAGATTTTGAATGGACAAAACGCATAGGTAGTGATGAAAATAAAACAGTAGGAAATTATTGCGGTGATAATACCGGTGATTGGTCATCAGATATTGAAGTGGACCCTGCCGGCAACATCTATGTGTCGGGAACTTTGGTTGATGATACAGAACCAGGTTCTGTATGTCAGGTTACCAGAGTAAGGTATTACCCCTATGTTGGGAATAATTGGAAGAGGGCGGGGTTTGTAATAAAAATAAATTCAGATGGTACAGCGGGTTGGAATGTAAGAACCCGCGGATGGTACGGTTGCAATGAAAATGTAAACGGCATAGGCTTGGACTATTTTGGCAATGTTTATTTTTCAGGTACCTCGTACATGTACACCAATTATAACAACAGTATCTATTATCCCTTGGCACTGTTCAAGAATAACGACTCAATTCCCGTTGGTACATTAGGTAGTGGCTTTAATTACGGTTGGTACGGTTGGTATTGGGGCGAGTACCTTTCCCGTTTTAGAAATACAGAGGTAATTACCACCAACAGTATTAATAAAACAGCTTACTGTGTGGGTGATAGTATGGTGGTGAGTTATACAAAATACGGAACATTTCAGAATGGCAATATCTTTACATTACAATTATCAGATTCCAGCGGAGATTTTGATAATCCATTGGTTTTAGGTACACTTAACAGCATCAATTCAGGAGAGTTCAGGGTTAAACTTCCGTCTAACCTGCTTATGGGTGTGGGCTACCGAGTAAGGGTAGTAGGTTCATTACCTAATATTGTAGGGTATCCGGTTAATAAAACATTTATTATATCAACATACGCGGTAGCTAATGCCGGTGCAGATAAAACCATTTGCTTAAGCGACAGTGTGCAAATTACAGGTAACAACGGATGGTACAATCAATGGAGCCCATCGGTAGGTGTTTCTAATGTTAACGGAAAGAGTCCGTATTTTAAACCGGTAAATAACCAGGAGTATATTTTGCATACCTGGAATCCGGGCAATTGCGGTAGTTACGATACTGTGAATGTTACAATTGTTGCCCGGCCCAAGGCTACAGTATCCGGTACGCTAACCATTTGTGATAAGGACACTTCCACACTTACCTCCACATCCGCTAACGGCACCTCCTTCAGTTGGAGTCCGTTGTACAACATCATTAATCCGGGCAGCAGTGTAGCCCGTGTTTATCCTAATCAGGATACCACGTATACCCTTACCGTTTCCAACGGTATATGCAGTGATACCACTAACGTGCGTTTAAAAATTAATCGCCTGCCTGAGGTATCATCATTACCTGATACCTCCATGTGTTTAAACGATACGCTAAGGTTATATTTCTCCTCTGATGCTGCTTCGTTCACTTGGTCACCGCCACAAACGGTTATAGATGATCAAACAGGCAGTCCGAAATTATTTCCCACCACTGCAACGCAGTACACCCTTACCGCTACTTCCGATAAAGGATGTATTTTACTACGCAGTTTGCATGTAGATGTGCTTGCTTTACCTCAGATTCAGATTACACGTGATACATTTACCTGTTACCGGGAGGCTGTAACCATACAACCTTTATCACCCCTCACTTACACCTGGGACACACATACGTTCATTGAAAGTTGGGATTCCACAGGTAAAGCTATTGTGCGTCCGTTGGCCACAGGTCGTTTTACAGTAAAAGGATTTAACGGAGTTTGTTCTGATACGGCCTCAGTTTATGTGTCGGTAAATCCGCTTCCGGGTGTTGATGCAGGTAAAGACACCTCGCTTTGCATAGGTAACAATGTTTATCTCAATGCCAAAGGTGCTGTATCCTATCAATGGAATGCTTCAGCATACATTGCTGATACCACCATTGCATCACCTGCCGTAAATCCGGTAAGCACCTCCTTCTTTAAAGTAAAAGGAACCGACATAAATGGCTGTGTGAATACTGATTCAGTAAAAGTTATTGTGCACGCGTTGCCCCCCGTTTCAGCCTCAGTAGATACGGTTGTTTGTCCGGGTCAGCGCATCATGATTTTTGCCGGAGGTGCACTAAGTTATAAATGGACCCCCGATGTAAATATTAACAGCACGAATATTTCCAACCCGGAAGTTTTCCCTTATGCAGAGCGTTTTTACAAAGTAAAAGGAACTGACGCCAACGGTTGTATTGCGTATGACAGCGTTAAAATTTCTATGAAACCTCTTCCTCCGGCCAGTGCAGGACTTGATACCTCTATTTGTCGGGGTGACAAAGCATCATTGACAGGCACTGGAGGAGTAGAGTATTTATGGAATCCTATTTCAAACCTGAGTGATGCTTCTTCATCCAATACCCTTGCTCAACCGCTTATTTCAACTACGTATACTTTGATGGTTAAAGGCGTGAACGGATGCTACGGGTTTGATAGTGTTACAGTGTATGTACGACAGCTGCCGCAAATCAATGCCAGTGTCGATCAAACTATATGCGAAAAAGACAGTGTACTGTTAAGTGCAAATTCTCCTTCAGGGTCTACATTTGAATGGAGAAATAAAGCGGGTCAGGTTGTATCAAGCTCAGCCTCATTTTGGGCAATACCACCTACAACTGACGAATACACTGTAAAAACCTCAGACGGAACATGCACCAGTTTGGGTGAATCTGTTAACGTGAAAGTAGAGCCTATTCCGAGTTCATCATTTAAAACAGATGTAGCAGAAGGAAAATATCCTTTGGGAGTAAAGTTCACCAACCAATCAACAGGCGATATTGTAAGCTACTTGTGGGATTTTGGAGACTCCATCGGGGTGTCTACAGACCGCGACCCTTCGTATACCTATAACAAACCAGGCACCTACAAAGTGAAACTGAAAGCCTTTACCTCAAAAGGATGTTGGCAGGAGTACGAGTTCGATGGAATTCGGGTGTATGATTATTCAGATATTCATATTCCAACGGCATTCTCACCAAACGAAGACGGTTTGAATGATGTGTTTCAGGTAACTACAGGCGAAATGAAATGGATGCGCATGATTATACTGAACAAGTGGGGACAAATTATCTACGAAGGCAGTTGGTCAAGAGGACAAATACCACTCACCTGGGATGGTAAATTCAACAATGCCCCTGTTCAGGACGGAGTGTATGTGTACACCATAGAAGCCAAAGGTTTTGATGACAAGTACCGCTACCTGAAAGGGGAGATTACTCTGCTCAGATAATCTAAAACTTTAACATTTTTAATAGAATTTCGGATGTTCAGGAGTTGGTGGTAATTTTTAAAAGCCATGATTCAAAAATCTTTCATTTGGATAGCATTAGTTTGGCTGACAATTACGTTGACCTTATCTTCCTTTTATAAGCAAACGAATAACTGCGTTCTCGAAAAGTTATATGGTGACTGGGGATTTATAAAAATGTATTCGGGCAGACTGTCCAAACTTGACAGTTTGCAAAAGGATCCTTCCAAATACAGATTTGGAATACCTACTTGTACATATACTGAATCAGGAACATATATTGACAATCAGGGCGATTATAAGACAATCGGGAAATATATGATTGACTCAAAAAAATGCTTGTTGAAAACCTTTGATGAGAATGGAAAGAAGAGCGATACCTTAATTTTCGAAATTATACACATAGATAACAACTACTTGTTGTTCACAGACTATGCTGGGCACAGGACATGGTTTTACAAAAAGAAACTATAATCAGTCTCAGCAGAAAACTGTTGCTAATAGCGCAGTCGCTCAAATGCCGTTAAATGCTATGTTCATGCTTTATTTTACGCTTTTATCTTTATATTAGCTTTATATCCGCATCGGTAACTAAGCAAGAGCGTGGAATGTTGGCGGTATTTTTAAAAAGACCTTGTTTGTCATCAACCTGTTTAACCTTGATAATTTGGATTTTAAATATTTTTGTAATTACTTTGTAATAACAATTTGTAATTATGGAACTATCAGTAATAAACATAGGAAACTCAAAAGGGATAAGGCTTTCTAAGACAATTCTTGAGAAATATAACATTAGCGACAAAATAGAGTTAATTTTTGAAAAGGGATATATCATTCTAAAGCCGAAGGTTGAATCGAGGAAGGGTTGGGAGAAATCATTTATGAAAATGCATGAAAATGGTGACGACCAACTTTTGATGAATGACGTTTTTGATGATGAAACATTTGAAGAATGGAGCAAATAAATCAGTACGACATCGTATTGGTTAATCTCGACCCTACGATTGGAAGCGAAATGAAAAAGACAAGACCTTGTGTTGTTTTATCTCCAAACGAAATGAACAAGTACTTGCAGACAATTGTAGTTGCTCCAATGACAAGCAGCTCTAAGCCATATCCTACAAGAGTTGAAGTAAAGCACAATACAAGAAAAGGCTGGATTGCAATTGATCAAATACGAACAATTGACAGGATAAGAATTGTCAAGAGCTTTGATACCCTTACTGACAAAGAAATTGGAAAAGTAAAGGATGTAATTCAAGAGACGTTTGTAGACTAAAACTATTGCCAATATACGTGAGGTGGCAAGTGGCATAACTCGCTAAAGTGTATTTATCTGTTGTGTCTTCTTTATATTAGCTTATCCTTCGCAATAGCCACCAGCAGTTGTGCAGGGAACGTTCTCAAAACTCTCCGAATCGGAAAGCGAGATAAAAACCCGGAGAAGAGAGTTGGTCATCCGAAATTTTACTGTACTGATTGGTTTGGAAGAAAGTATGTGAATACGTAACCCCCAGCGAGGTTCTGAAATGTTTCGATATATTTAGTTCAGCCTCTGCATAAGGTTCAATAAATGCATAATAGGAATTGGAGGCATTGTAAAACTGGTAGGTTGCATCATCAACAATGCGGGCTTTAATCTCACCGCCACCAAATCCAACTCCAAAAACAGGGTGAATCAGTTTGTAGGTTTTGGGAATGTAGGCCAGGTGTGTAATCCCCATTCGGTTCTCCCAATGTTGCTCTACAATGGCCAAGTCAAAGTAATTGTAAGGCAGCTTTATTTTTGAAATGGTTTGGCCTATGGTTGAAGCAATCAGAAACTTATCACTCAGGTACCAACCCAACTGTACGCCTGCGGTAAAAGCATTTTTCCCGGCTATGGTATGTAATCTGGGGGCTACACCCACAAACCCAATGCTGCCGCTTACTCCGTCTTTTACTAAGGTGAGTTTTTGGTATACGTAGCGTTGAGCATGCGCCTCAGTACTGCAAAGCAGCGAGGCCCAAAGGAGTGAAATCAACAGTAACCTTGATTTTAACATTGGTTCGAAAATAAGCAATTTGTTATTTTTATTTTGAAATAAATGCAGTCACGGCTTCAAAGAACAATGCGGGTTGTTCAGCATGCAGCCAATGCCCGGCTTGCGGTATGGTAATCAGTTCAGCTACCGGAAACAAGCGGTGTATGTCATCTATATCCTTATCCCGTATGTAGTTGGAATTTCCACCCCGTGCAAAAAGTGCAGGTTTAGTGTAAGGTCGGGTATGGTCTATCTGAACAATAATTTCTTCGTACTTGGTATGCAATATAGAAAGGTTCATTTTCCAGTAAAAAGAGCCGTCTTCATTACGGGCCAGATTTTTCAGCAAAAACTGGCGTACACCAAAATCAGGTACAAAGGGCAGCATAGCTTCTTCGGCCTCTTTGCGGGTTTTAAGGTTAGGCAGGTCAACTGCAAAAAGAGCATCAAAAACATCGTCATGCCCCCTGTGGTAAGCGCGGGGGGCAATATCTGCCACCAATAAACGATTAACCTTTTCAGGAAAGTGTAATGCCAGAAACATGGCAATTTTGCCACCCATGGAATGCCCCAACAGATGGCAGTTCGGTATGTTCAGCTCCTGCATTACCTGCAAAACGTCATCAGCCATTAACGGTATACTAAACTCTTCGCTGTGAGGAGAGCGTCCGTGGTTACGCAGGTCAATGGTAACTACCTGCCTGTGAGCTGAAAATTTTTGAGCCAGGGTGTGCCAGTTATCGGCTGTACCCATAAAACCGTGTAAAATTACCAAAGGAGTTTGGCCTGTTCCGTATACATTGTAATGCAATTGCATGGCAGCAAAGATAAGGCAAGGTGTTGATGTGTTTAAGTTTTGATGTGATTGCGTACCATCAAATCCGGCTAAGCCCTGAAAGGGCGCTATACAATCGCGAGGGGTCCAGCCCCTCGGGGTGGGAGACAATTGCCGTGCCGTCAGTTGCTACAACTGACGTTATTCACCCGAAGCCCGAATTACGGCTCGAATAACCTGTCTAAAACCCTGATTCGCTTTGTTTTTTAAGTATTTTTTTAAGTAACCGCTTGTTTATTACTCGAAATTATAGATATTTGCACCTCATTTTTGCAAAATAGTTATGTCAAGAGTTTGTGATTTAACCGGTAAGAAAGCCATAGTGGGTAACCACGTGTCTCACTCCAACCACAGAGTAAAACGTAAGTTTTACCCTAATTTACAGGTAAAAAAGTTCTGGTTGCCAGAAGAAAACCGCTGGATTACTTTAAAAGTATCTACATCGGCCATGCGCACCATCAACAAAAAAGGCATCGCTGCCTGCCTGAACGATTTAATTAAAAAAGGTTCTATTTAAGCTAAAATATACGCATCATGGCTAAAAGAGGAAGCAGAATTCAGGTAATACTTGAGTGCACAGAGCACAAAGAGAGCGGTATGCATGGCACATCGCGTTACATTACCACCAAGAACAAAAAGACAACAACACAGCGTTTAGAGTTGAAGAAGTACAACCCTATATTGAAGCGTGTAACTGTTCACAAAGAAATTAAATAATCCATTTAAGTAAGAAAATACAATGGCTAAGAAAGTAGTTGCAACACTGAAAACCGGAGCCGGTAAAGAGTTTGCTAAAATTATACGTGCGGTGAAGTCCCCCAAAACTGGAGCTTATACCTTCAAAGAAGAGATGGTTCCCAATGACAATATTAAACAACATTTTAAAGCGTAATTTTACGTTTTGAGTAAGAAAGAGCTTTCCGTTCAAAGGTATCGGGAAGCTCTTTTTTTTTAATTAAATATTTCAATCAGTATGGCATTTTTCGGTCTGTTTGGTAAAGACAAAAAAGAAAAGCTGGATCAGGGATTGGAAAAAACCAAAACCAGTCTTTTTGATAAAATCAGCAAAGCACTGGTTGGAAAAACCTCTGTTGATGACGAGTTTTTAGATGAGTTGGAAGAAATATTAATTTCTTCTGATGTGGGAGTGGAGACTACCTTAAAAATTATAGCCCGTTTGCAGGATAGAGTGGCTAAAGATAAATATGTAGGTAGCAATGAACTGAATGCACTTTTGCGCGATGAAATTGTGCAAATGCTTTCTGAAAACAGCCATCAGCCTGCCGCTCAACATGATTTCACTAAAATTGCCAAACCCTACGTTATTATGGTGGTAGGTGTAAACGGTGTTGGAAAAACCACTACCATTGGCAAACTGGCCAATCTTTTCACCAATGAAGGTAAAAAAGTAATACTAGGTGCCGGAGACACTTTCCGTGCAGCCGCTGTGGAGCAATTGCGCATTTGGTCAGAGCGCTCAGGAGTTGGTTTTATAGCCCACGGGATGAATACCGACCCGGCTGCAGTTGCCTTTGATGCGGTTAAAAAAGCAGTAGAAGAAAATGCCGATGTGGTGATTATTGACACAGCAGGTCGCTTGCACAACAAGGTGAACCTGATGAATGAGCTCACCAAAATAAAAAGGGTGATGGCTAAGATTATTCCCGAGGCCCCGCATGAGGTGTTGCTTATACTTGATGCGTCTACCGGACAAAATGCTTTTGAGCAAGCCAAACAATTTACCGCTGCAACGGATGTAAATGCATTGGCCCTTACCAAACTTGACGGTACAGCTAAAGGAGGTGTGGTAATTGGTATTGCCGATCAATTCAATATTCCGGTAAAATATATTGGAGTGGGTGAGGGAATTAACGATTTACAACTGTTTAATAAAGCCGAATTCGTAGATTCATTGTTTAAAGGAATAAGCCGGTAATACAAATGAAAACCAAAACACGTAAAAAGAAAATAAATATTGTAACCCTGGGTTGTTCCAAAAATATTGTTGATTCAGAGGTGTTGTACTCGCAGTTAAAAGCGAACAATATTGAAGTTGAACATGAATCAGCTAAGGACGATGCAAATATTGTAGTGATTAATACCTGCGGCTTTATTGATAATGCCAAGCAGGAATCGGTGGATACCATTTTACGTTACGTAGAGGCCAAACAGCAGGGGCAGGTGGAGCAGGTTTTTGTTACCGGATGCCTGTCTCAGCGTTACAAGCCCGATTTAGAAAAAGAAATTCCTGAGGTGGACCAATACTTTGGTTCCATGCATTTGCCTCAGTTGCTCAATGCGCTGGGTGCAGATTATAAACATGAATTAATAGGTGAACGTTCGCTCACTACCCCTCAGCACTATGCTTACCTTAAAATTGCTGAAGGTTGCGACAGGCCTTGTTCTTTTTGTGCCATTCCAATTATGCGAGGCAAACACGTTTCCAAACCTATAGACCAATTGGTAAAAGAAGCGCAGCACCTGGTTAAAAACGGTACGAAAGAATTGTTGATTATTGCACAAGACAGTACTTATTACGGACTTGATTTATATAACGACCGTAAGCTGCCTGATTTATTGCGAGCACTCTCTGATGTGAACGGTGTGGAGTGGATTCGTTTACATTATGCTTATCCTTCACAGTTTCCGTTGGAGGTGCTGGATGTAATGCGCGAGCGGGAAAATATTTGCAAATACATTGATATGCCATTGCAGCACATCAGCGACAATATGCTCAAAACCATGCGCAGAGGGATTACCCGTAAACGTACCGAGGAACTGGTAGATATGGTTAGACAAAAAGTTCCGGGAATAGCTTTCCGCACTACGTTGATTGCCGGACACCCGGGAGAAACAGAAGACGATTTTGAACAACTGGCAGATTTTGTAAAACAAAGCCGCTTTGAGCGTTTGGGAATATTCACTTACTCTCATGAGGAAGGTACACATTCACATACTTTGGAAGACGATGTTCCTCAGGAAGTAAAAGAAGAGCGGGCGGCAACCATTATGGAGATACAGCAGGATATTTCTGCTCAAGTTAATAAGAGTCGTGTAGGGCAAACACTCAAGGTGCTTATTGACCGTAAAGAGGGTAATCACTTTATCGGTAGAACTGAGTTTGACTCACCTGAGGTGGACAACGAAGTGCTTATTCCTGCTGAAAATTACGTGCGCATAGGCGACTTTGTTCAGGTTAAAATTACTTCTGCTGAAGAGTTTGATTTATATGGTACGCCTGTAATATGAGTGAGTTAATTGGCCATGTGAGCTTAGCCCAATCCGGACAATTTCCTCCGTTGGTAGTTGATTATATCAACAAGGAAGAAAAATTAAAACCATTCGTTACCGCTTTTTGTACTCCGCAAGGGTATGCTGAAGCCATTTCTCATAGACAATACAATGAAGCTAACCGCCCGGTGCTGGTGGCAGAGATGGAAAAATACTACCGTAGTCTCAACTTATGGGAAGCTGATTCGGCACAAAAAGTACGGGATAATCTCCGTGCGTTGGCCCAACCCCATACCTATACAGTTACCACGGGCCATCAGCTCAATATTTTTACAGGTCCGTTGTATTGCATCTATAAAATACTTACTACCATTCGTCTGGCTGAAGAGCTTCAAGAGTTGCACCCGGATAAAAAGTTTGTTCCTGTATTTTGGTTGGCAACAGAGGATCACGATTTTGATGAAATTAATCACATTCATCTTTTCTCAAAAAAGCTGGAGTGGGCCTACCCGGCTGAGGTGAAAGGACAGCCAGTGGGGCGCTTGCCATTAAACGGAATAGACGAAGTAATCAAACAACTGGAAGATTTGCGTTTGCCAGCGAGTTTACTTGAGCCGTTTAAAGAAGCCTACCTGCAAAGTTCCAAACTGGCTGATGCAACATTTAAAATATACCACCATCTTTTTGCTTCTTACGGGTTGTTAATTCTTCAACCTGATAATGCGGTGCTCAAACAACTTTTCAGTTCATTTGCCGCTGAAGATATCTTTGGAAAAAAAGCGCAGCATGAGGTTGCAGAATCAATCAGATTGCTCGAGAGTGAAGGGTATAAAATTCAGGTTAACCCCAGAGAAATCAACCATTTTTACATCACAGAAAAAGGCAATAGAGAAAGAATTTCAGGTGATAATAATTATCAAATCAACAATACTGACATTGTTTTTTCATCAGAAGAGTTGAAGCAGGAATTAAAACTTCACCCTGAACGTTTTAGTCCGAACGTGATTATGCGCCCCCTTTACCAGGAAGTCATTCTTCCTAATCTGGGCTATGTTGGTGGTCCCGGTGAGATAGCCTATTGGCTGGAGTTAAAAAAGAGCTTTGAAAAATTTGATGTAAGCTTCCCAGTTTTGCACTTGAGAAACAGTTTTGTTACTCTGGGTGAAAAGGCGCAAAAGCAAATAATTTCAAATGGTTTGAGTGTAGCAGATTTCTTTCAGGATGAGCACATATTAGTAGATTTATTTCTGCAAAAAAGCGGGGAACAGTTTTCCGTATCAGAGGAGATTAAGCAGATAAATGCGTTTTTGGATGTATTCACATCTAAGATGGAGCTTGTTGATAAGTCCAAAGTAGGTGCATGGGTGAAGCGAATCAATGAACAAAAGGCACTTATCAAGAAAATGGGAAAAGATTTTGTGGATATAGTAAAGGAAGGCAATGATAATCAAATAGATAAATTACTCAAAGTAAGACAACATTTACTTCCTGAAAATGCATTGGCTGAGCGAAGTGAAAACATACTTAGTAAGGCAAAAAATGAGGCTTCCACATACATTGAAACCATGTACAATCTCACACACCCCTTCGAGCAAAATGTGGCTTGTGTGAAAATTTAGACAACAGTCCAAACCTGTTCAAAGTATAGGTTTGGTAGGCATCACCGCGCAAGAGAAATTTGTGTAAGCCTAAAATTAAAAGCGCGATGAAAAAAATCACCCTCTTACTCATTTGCACTTTGGTGTCCCTTTCTCTGGCATTTGCACAGACGGACCCCAAAACCAAAACTGATCCGAAAAAGAAAACGGCAACCAAACCAGCTCCGAAAAAGAAGCCGGCTGCCAAGCCTGCTCCAAAGAAAAAACCGGAGCCTAAAAAGAAACCGGTTGCAAAAGGTAAAACCAATTCAAAGGATCCCAAGGCTAAAACAGCTAAAGCAGCCAAAGCACCTAAGGTGCCCGTAGTCAATAATTTTCCAAAGCGCGATTTCAAACGTGTTTCGATAACCGGTATGGTGGGTGTTCCGGTTACCTTCTTTGATTTGGAAAATTATAAGATGAGTCCTGTTTATGGCGGTACTTTAAATTTAAAATTGACACATTCATTGGGCCTGCGCTTTGGCTTTATGGGAGGACAGTTTTCAAGAGGACATCTCAGCACAGACACACTCAGGCAAAGAACAAGTTTTGCTGAAATTTCAGGCTCATTGGTGTTTAATATAGGCAACATCAATTTCATCAAACCTCATCGCCCGATACAGATGTACTCTTACGTTGGTTTCGCCATGTTAATGCCGGAAGCGGTTAGCTTCTCAGAATGGAACGCTCCGTTAAAACCTTACACTAAAACAATATACTCCGTACCTGTCGGACTGGGATTGAAGTACCAACTGAGTAACTCAATAGACATTTTAGCAGAATTCGGATTACGCATGACTCAAAGTGATTCTGTTGATTTATGGAACCCTGCCGGAGGCGCAGGTGTAAACAATAAGTCATATGACTGGTATGCATTCCCTGCTATTGGTATTACCTATCACTTTGGTAAAAAAGTGGCTACACCAATTGAATGGTCAAATCCTGTTAAATACATGTACGATGATTTGACCATGATGAAGAAAACTGTTGAAGCGCTGAAAATTGACAACGACAACGATGGTGTTTCTGATTTCTTCGACAGAGAAGTAAATACACCGGATAGTGTAAATGTATACGGAAGTGGTAAGGCTGTTGATACTGACCGTGACGGAATTCCTGATCATCTGGACGTAGAACCGTTTACCGATCCCGGTGCACAAGTGGATGCTAACGGTAAGTCTCAGGATACAGACGGAGATGGTGTTCCCGATCACAAAGATTTAGAGCCCGGAACAGATACCAGTATGATTGTAAACCACCAGGGTATTGCCATCATTTCTAAAACTGTAGCTAAAGAATTGCAAGCCGTTCCTACAGATAAAGCTGAGCAAATGTTTAAACAAGTAGGTAAAATAGGTTACCTGCCTGCTATATTCTTTGAAACAGATGAGTTTGATGTACCTTCAAGATACTATGCCGATTTATACGGTGTAGCTCATGCACTGAGAAACTTCCCTGAAACTAAAATATACATTATAGGTGGTGCAGATATGCGCAAAGATGAAGCCTATAACCTGGAACTTGCACGCAAACGTGCTCAGTCAGTAGCCGATATTCTATCTAAGAAATTCGGGATAGACCGCAGCCGTTTAATAGTACAAACCATTGGTAAGAAAGATCCGTTGGTAGATGGTAAACGCAGAGATGCGTTGGCTGCCAACAGACGCGTAACTTTCAAGATAGTTGAGTAAAGCTGTTATAGTTTGTTTTGTGAAATCCTCCGCTGGTCGGGGGATTTTTCATTTATACAGGTGTTGGAAAAAATGCCAGGTTACTATTCCGGCACTTACTGCCACATTGAGGGAATGTTTACTTCCTGCTTGCGGTATTTCAAGATACTTTTCGCACAAGGGTATGCAATCTTCACTTACTCCGTGTACTTCGTTTCCCAGAATAAGGGCATATTTTACGCCTGCCTCAGGTGTAAAATTATTTATTATCAGGCTGGAGCTGGTTTGTTCTACGGCCATAATGCTGTAACCTTCATCTTTTAAAGCAGTAATGGCCTCTATGGTAGAGGGAAAATGTTTCCAGTCTACACTTTCTTCGGCTCCCAAGGCGGTTTTTCGTAACTCATTATTGGGTGGAGAAGCTGTTATTCCGCACAAATACAGCGATTTGACGGTGAATGCATCGGCTGTTCTGAACATAGAACCCACATTGAGCGCACTGCGAATATTATCCAGTACAAGTACCACGTTCATCTTATCAGTTGTTCTGAATTCTTCCACACTTAAGCGGTTTAGTTCAATATTCTTTAATTTGCGCACCATAGCATGCAATTTTGCATCTTTCTGCTGAAAAGAACAACATATTTTGAAAACAACAGAAACCGCTGAAACGCCTTTGATGAGGCAATACAACCAGATTAAGCAGAAGTATCCGGATGCGATACTCCTGTTCAGGGTGGGTGATTTTTATGAAACATTCGGAGACGATGCCATAAAAGCTTCGCAGATACTGGGTATTGTACTTACCAAAAGGGCCAACGGCAGCGCATCTCATATTGAACTGGCCGGTTTCCCGCACCACTCGCTTGACTCTTATCTGCCTAAACTGGTAAGAGCCGGTCAACGTGTGGCCATTTGCGATCAGTTGGAAGACCCCAAGCTCACTAAAAAAATTGTGAAGCGCGGAGTTACTGAACTGGTTTCCCCCGGAGTTTCTTACAACGACAAAATTTTAGAAGTAAAACAAAACAACTACCTCGCTTCAATATACCTGCAAGAGAAGGACGGTGGAATTTCTTTTTTGGATATTTCTACCGGAGAATTTTTTGTTGCGCAGGGCAAGCACGATTACCTCGATAAATTGTTGCAGGGGTTAAAACCTTCTGAAATATTAGTGAGTAAACCTCAGTTCAGACAATTTACTTCATTGTTCGGAGATAAGTTCTTTACTTTTCAGTTAGACGATTGGATTTATACCACTGATTATGCTACTGAAAAACTACAACGTCATTTTGAAACCCAGTCACTCAAAGGTTTTGGTATTGACAGATTGAATCTGGGTATTATTGCGGCCGGTGCCTCTTTGCATTACCTGCATGAAAATCAGCACCACCAGCTTGGACACATTGGCTCCATATCGCGTTTGGAAGAAGATCGTTTTGTGTGGTTGGATGCTTTTACTGTGCGTAATCTGGAACTGGTCAACAGCCCGAATGAAAACGGAGTACCGCTTATTCAAATTTTGGATACTACGTTAACTCCTATGGGTGGCCGCTTGATGCGCAGGTGGATGGTAATGCCCTTAAAGGAACAGAAGCTGATTGAGGAGCGGCTCGAAATTGTAGAGCAATTTACCAAGCAACAAAAACTGGCGGAAGAAATAGCCGTTTACCTGAGGCAGGTGGGTGATTTGGAACGACTGGTTTCTAAGGTAGCAATGAAACGCATCAACCCACGGGAATTGATGCAGTTGTGTCGTTCATTAAAAGTAGTAGAGCCTGTTCAGTTATTGTTTCGCACTACTGATTCATTGCAATTAAAGAAGCTGGCTGATCAATTGATTCCTTGTCATACCGCTATTCTTCGTATGGAGCAAACACTCAGTGCTGAACCTCCGGCATTAATTAACAAAGGGGGATTAATTGCAGAAGGTGTAAATGCTGATTTGGATGAGTTGCGCAAAATTGCTTTTTCCGGAAAAGATTACCTCTTGCAAATTCAGCAACGTGAAGTGCAACGTACAGGAATTACCTCGCTCAAAATATCTTATAACAATGTTTTTGGTTACTACCTCGAGGTTACAAATGCCCACAAAGATAAAGTACCGGTGGAGTGGATACGTAAGCAAACGCTGGTAAATGCTGAGCGTTACATTACTCAGGAGCTCAAAGAATACGAAGATAAAATTTTGGGTGCCGAAGAAAAAATTGCGGCCATTGAAGAACGACTCTTTACCGAGTTGGTGGTAGAACTTACCGAATACGTTACTCCGATTCAGCAGAATGCCTTGCAACTGGCTAAAATTGACTGTTTGCTCTCTTTTGCCCATGTTGCTTTAAAGAATAAGTATTGCCGCCCTGAGGTGAATGATACATTTGAGTTAATGCTCAAAGATTGCCGCCATCCGGTTATCGAGCACCAGTTGCCGGTTGGGGAACAATACATACCTAATGATATCTGGCTTGATAATGAAAAGCAGCAGGTGATTATTTTAACCGGTCCCAACATGTCGGGTAAGTCGGCAGTACTCAGGCAAACAGCATTAGCCGTATTAATGGCTCAGGTGGGTAGTTTTGTGCCTGCCACCTATGCACGTATGGGTATTGTTGATAAGGTTTTCACCCGTGTTGGGGCGTCAGATAATATTTCCAGCGGTGAGTCAACCTTTATGGTAGAGATGATGGAAACTGCCAGCATTCTAAACAATCTGTCTGACCGCAGTCTTATTCTGCTGGATGAAATAGGACGCGGAACCAGCACGTATGACGGGGTTTCGCTGGCCTGGTCCATTGCAGAATACCTTACACAGGTGAAACAAAAACCTAAAACACTTTTTGCTACCCACTATCACGAACTCAATGAGCTGGAGGGTAAATTTGATGGGATAAAAAACTTTCATGTGGCGGTTAAAGAATCAGGCAACAAAGTAATTTTTCTACGAAAATTAAAAGAGGGTGGGAGTGAGCATAGCTTTGGTATTCACGTGGCCCGTATGGCCGGCATACCCAAAGAGGTACTGCGCAGGTCGGAGGAGATTCTGCACTACCTGGAAGAGAACCGCTCTTCACTTAGCGGTAAAGAGGTAGTGAAGAAACTCACAAATCCTGATTTTCAACTCAACATGTTTCAGATTGATGACCCCTTGGTGCAGCGGGTAAAAGAAGAGTTGCACAAGGTGGAAGTAGATGCAATTACTCCGCTGGAGGCTCTGATGAAACTGCATTATTTGAAGAAAATAGTGGAAGGAAAATAATGCCGCTTGTTAGCCTGCTGAAAAACAAGTAGATAAAATCTCTTAAATATTTACGGCTACTATTGCAAAAGTTGGCTGTAGCCTTATATTTGCAGTCCGTTTACATAACGTGCGAGAGTAGCTCAGTTGGTAGAGCGCAACCTTGCCAAGGTTGAGGTCGCGAGTTCGAGACTCGTCTCTCGCTCCATCTAAAAAATGGTCATTAGGCACTAGTCATTTGTTTGAAACAACTCTTTCGGTGGCTAATTCTAATGACCTTTTTTGTTTAGCTCGGGTGGTGGAACTGGTAGACACGCAGGACTTAAAATCCTGTGGCCTCAACAGCCGTGCGGGTTCGATTCCCGCCCCGAGCACCCATCCTAAAGCCGCTTTCAAAGCGGCTTTTTTATTTTACTCCGTTAAGAATGTGTTACCTCGTGCACTTCATCTTTCTGTTTACAACATTTTTCCTAACTTGCCAGAGTGATTACCATTTACTATAGGGAAAACGACCGATTGGTTAAAGGTACCGGTACTCAAAGCCTTGCCGGTATTGATTACAATAAATTGGTGTGGGTTGATTTGAATAACCTTACAGCTGAAGAAGAAGTGTTTATTGAAACGCGTTTTCACATCAATATCCCTGATGATAAACAGATGATGGAAATCGAATCCAGTTCAAGGTATTTTGAAAGCGAGCGACTCATTATTGCCAATTCCAATTTTCTTGTACCCGTAAGTGGTACTTACCGGCCTGAACCTGCTTCCTTTATTCTGAAAAATAATTACCTGATTACTTACCGCAATTATGATTTGCGTTCATTTAACGAGATGTTTAAACGCTTGGAAACACAAGCTAAAAACTACTCGAATGGTTATCAGGTACTGGTTACTATTTTTGAAATACGCATTGATTTGGATGCAGATTTAATTGAGAGCATTGCGAACGATATCACGCAAACCGGCAAACTAGTGAGTGATGAGAAGTTGGTAAGCAAGGATATCATCTTTAAGATTTCCTATTTTCAGGAAATGAATATGTTGTTACGGCAAAACATAATTGATAAGCAACGGGTAATACAATCGTTGTTACGTAGTGAGTTTTTCCCTGAAGAATATAGTCCTCGTGTACGTAGTATTTTAAAAGATATCAGTTCACTTATAGATCATACGGATTTTGGTTTCGAACGCCTGGAGTATCTTCAGGAAACTTTTTTGGGATTAATTAATCTGGAGCAGAACAAGATTATCAAAATCTTTACAGTGGTATCGGTAATCTTTATGCCCCCCACATTGATAGCCAGTATTTACGGCATGAACTTTACCCATATGCCCGAAATCGGATGGAACTATGGCTACCTCTTCGCGGTTGCCTTAATGGTGTTTTCTTCCATAATTACCTTATTGGTATTTAAAAAGAACAAGTGGCTGTAGCCTATTTTAGTTCTTCAAAAAAACGTATTCCGTTTTGCTCCAACTCAGCTAATGCTGGCTCATAAATTTCAGGTATAACCGGCATTTGAACCCCACGTGATTTTATTTTTCCCTGCAACAAAAGTTTAGCGGCAATGGCCATAGGTAGCCCCACCGTTTTTGACATGGCGGTGTAGGTTTCGTCTTCACCTTTTACCACCAATGAACTTTTTACCTGATGAGATGTACCATTGAGTGTATAATTTATTTGGTGTTGCATCACAATCATGTCGAGCTCACCTGCATTCAGTTTCCATTTTTCCTGAAGTAATTTTTGCAGTGCAGTGGCAGGTGTTGCTTGCTGTATCCCCAATGCTTTGGTTTCAAAAATGCCCAACCATTGCAGCTTCTTAAACTCCTTTCCGTTAAAGGGAATTTGCAATGTGCTGCATAATTTTTTTTCTGTGGTTTGTGAACCAGAAGGTAACAAAGCGTCAATCAACTCCCGCCAGGTGAGTGTTGCGGGCAATTGCAGTGTGTCATCTGTTAGACCTAATTTAATGAGGTGATTCCATGACGAGCAAAACCCTTTTCTACGCAAAGTGCCTCTTAATACGGTCTCAGCCTTTTGAAGTCCATAAGGAATAATATAGCCATTTGAATCACGGTTGGCATAAGCCTCAAAGCTTCCGTATCCTTTTATTTTTACTTCTTCTGTTTGTTCAAAAATGCGGTTGTACGGAATAAATTTTATCCGCTTGTTCTCTGTATAGGTTGCTGTGGCATTACCTGCCATAATTACATTGCGCGGGTTCCAGGTGAATTTATAATTCCAGGGGTTGGTGTCGAATTCAGGTGCTACCAAGCCTCCGCAAAAGGATTTGAAGGAAGTAATTTGTCCGCCTTTTTTGCGTATTTTCTGCATCAACTGCATGGCCGACATGTGGTCAATGCCTGGGTCAAGCCCCATTTCATTCAATAAAAGTACACCTGCTTTTTTAGCAGCCTTGTTCAGCTCCTGCATGGCAGGTGAAATGTAAGAGGCCGTAAGTAAATGTTTGCCGAATTTGATGCAGTCTTTTGCAGCGGTTATGTGTAGGGAAGGCGGCAACAATGAAATAACTAAATCATGTTCCTTTATTAGCTGTTCGCGTTGCAGTTTATTTTCAATGGAGAAAGCAACAGCCACAGCATTTTTGGAGCGTTTTATTTTCTTTTTTGCCAACTCGGGTGATTGGTCAGCAACGGTTACCTGCCATTTTTCTGATGCAGCATGTTGCAACAGGTAACGTATAAGCGAGGAGGAAGAGAGCCCCGCACCTATAACCAGAATTTTTTTCATACGCATTCTTTTGGGCAAAGCTAAAGGATTAGATAGAAATTCTTTGAACACAGTTTGCCTCTTTCGTTGTTTAACCGTAAGTTTGAGAAAGCACATTTGATATGAAAAAATCTGTTAGGAAAGAAGTTACCGCAGAAGCGATGTTGCCTGAAGAGCTGAACAAGGAACAACAACAGGCGCTTACTATTGCTAAAGCCCTGCTGCCTAATGCTTACGCGCCATATAGTCATTTTAAGGTAGCGGCAGTTGCTATTCTGGAAGACGGTACTGTCATCAGCGGAACCAATCAGGAAAATGCTGCTTACCCCTCAGGATTATGTGCTGAACGGGTGGCTTTGTTTCATGCCGGCTCTATTTATCCGCACAAAAAAGTTACACGTCTGGTAGTTACGGCACTAGGTCAACACAATTCTCCTGATGGTCCGGTTTCTCCTTGCGGTGCCTGCTTGCAGGTGATGTCGGAAACAGAATACCGGCAGGGAGAAACATTTGAAATTATCCTCTCAGGTGCAACAGGAGATGTATTGGTCACCAAAGGGGTGAGTAATTTTCTTCCTTTCCGTTTTACGCCTGAACAACTGAAGAAATGATTATTGAAGCCAATTTAGTTGATGTTCATGCTCGGAAGGTTTACCCCGCATCCATTACTATCAAAGACAGATATATTCATAGTATCACTCCAACAGATAGAATATATAACACGTTTATACTTCCGGGTTTTATTGATGCACATGTACACATTGAAAGCTCCATGTTGGTGCCTTCAGAGTTTGCCCGTTTAGCTGTAACACACGGAACAGTAGCAACAGTTTCTGACCCTCACGAAATAGCCAATGTACTTGGTACGGCAGGTGTGGAATACATGCTAAACAATGCAGCTAAAGTTCCTTTTCACTTTTTCTTTGGTTGCCCGTCCTGTGTTCCCGCTACATTTTTTGAAACTGCCGGTGCGGTGATGGATGAAGAACAGGTGAAGCAGTTAATGCAACGTCCGGATATCTGGTATTTGTCGGAGATGATGAATTACCCCGGAGTGATTCATGGGGATGCTACAGTACTGGCTAAAATTGCTGCAGCTCAACATGCAGGTAAGCCGGTGGACGGACATGCTCCGGGCCTGACTGGAACTGATTTAAAAACATATCAATCTGCAGGCATAACTACCGATCATGAATGTTTCACTTTGGAAGAGGCACTGGAAAAAATTGCTTTGGGTATGAAAATACTGATTCGTGAAGGAAGTGCGGCTAAAAATTTCGAAGCGTTAAAATCGCTGATATCTTCTCATCCGAAGAGTGTTATGTTATGCTCTGATGATAAGCATCCGGATGATTTATTATTGGGACACATTAATCAGTTAGTAGAGCGGTCAGTTAAAGATGGTTTTGATGTTTTTGATGTGTTGCAGGCTGCTTGTGTGAATCCTGTGGAACATTATAAGTTACCGGTGGGTTTGCTGCGCGAAGGAGATAGTGCAGATTTCATTGAGGTGGACGACCTTAGTGAGTTTACCATTTTGAGAACGGTGATAAAAGGAGAGGAAATTTTTGCTCAAGGCCAGGTTCGTATGCATCCGGTAAATGTTACTATTGTTAACCAGTTTAATTGCAGCACCAAATACACAGATGATTTTAAATCGGTGGCTACTGGAAACACGGTTCATGTTATTGAAGCGCTCAACGGACAATTAATTACCCGTCATACTACTCATGCTGTAAAACAGGGCGAATGTTTTGAAAGCGATGTTGCAGCTGATATCTTAAAAATAGCTGTAGTTAACAGGTATACTGATGCTCCGGTAGCTATTGGTTTCATCAAAAACTTCGGTTTGCAGCGCGGAGCCATTGCTTCATGTGTGGCACATGATTGCCACAATATAGTTGCAGTAGGAACAAATGATGCTGATTTGTGCCGTGCAGTGAACATGATTATCATGAATAAAGGTGGTATCAGTTTGGCTGATGGCATGGAAGAATATGAATTGCCATTACCTGTGGCGGGTATTATGAGTGACAAAAGCGGAGTAGAAGTGGCAGACGGGTACAAGCTTATTCATAATCAGGCAAAGGCCTTAGGAAGCAAGCTGGATGCACCTTTTATGTCGTTGTCTTTTATGGCCCTGTTAGTTATTCCAAGTTTAAAATTAAGTGATAAAGGTTTGTTTGATGGCAATACGTTCAGCTTTACGCCTGTATATTCTTAGTATTAGCGTAATCTGTAGTTTACAGGTTATGGCACAGCAAGACACTGTTTTTGCTGAGAAGCGGGACAGTTTTTTTCTTGACGGAGGTTTTGAACCTGCCATCAAACGCTGGCGTTTTGGCATTGAAGGAGGCTATGAACGTAACTACAGAAATTTTACTACCTCCGATACGGTTTCTAACTCACCTACCAATTTTAAAAATGTAGGTAACAGAATTCCTTACAATAATTTTCATTTTGGCGTTACTGTTATGTATACCGCAAGCAGCAAGTTGTTTTTCGAAACCGGGGTGTTGTATGTGCCTTCATTTTTTGCTATTCAGAAATACGATGTGCCCATGAAAGCAACCGCAGTGAGTGGCTTTGATACTATTGTCTTTGGGAATCTGCGGCAGGAGTTCAAACAAAACTACCTCTACGTTCCGTTGCATTTAAAGTATGTTTTACGTGCCGGGCCCAAAGTAGATTGGTATGCAAGTGCGGGTAGTGGTATTTGGTTTTTGTTTTTTGAAGACGAAGAGTACAATGTAGGTTTACCGCAGAATAACTACAAAATGGAATACAACCCGATGATTATAGGCTGGTATGCGGGTGCCGGCTGTTTTGTAAAAGTTAATCAGGAGCTTTCTTTAAAAGTTGAACCGGGTGTAAGAGGTACACTCACTTCTGTTACCAAGTCTCCTGATGCGGGAAGCTACCTGCATCCCACATTTTCTATCGGTATAATTTATAACCATTAAAAAAGCCCTTTGCTTTTGCAAAGGGCTTTGAGGAGTATTTTGTTAATTTAGTCGTAAAGATTTCTGTATGGATGCTCTTCCATCGCTTATTCTCAACAGGTAAACTCCAGATGCAAATTCTTTAGTGTCAATTACCTTAATCACTTCTCCTTGCTTATATCTGTTTTTATCTCTCCAAATTATCTTCCCCCTCATATCGTATATTTCAATTACTATGGTTTTGGTTTCAGGGGTATTGAAGCGAATATTGAAATAATCTTTTGCTGGATTTGGGTAAAGGGTAAAGTTTTCAAAGAATTCTTCTGCTATAGATGATGTGTATGCTGCAAAAATACTGTTCGATGTTGACTTGCAATTGCTCGCATTTGTAATTTCAACAGAATAATTTCCTGATGCTGTGATGACAATACTTTGCGAGGTTGAGCCGGGGATTTCTATATTTTCTTTAAACCACTTGTATGACATGCCGGATACACTACAAGCCAGTGTATTGTTATTTTGTGTAATAGATGGAACCTGAGGCAGGGCATTTACATTCATAATATCCGTAACACTGTCTGAACAACCAAATCCGTTTGTATACTTATACTTTATGCTGTATTGCCCTGTGCCTACTAATGACGGATTGAAGCTGTTCGAACTTACCCCTTGGCCGCTATATAAACCACCTAATGGATTTCCACCACTAAGATTGAATGCAGCGTCATTTACACAGGCTTGGTCTTTTGTTAGAGAAAGGTTTACGTTGGGATTATTGTTAATCGTTAGTACAATAGAGTTGGAGTTTACGTCATTTGGAGAGGCGCAAGTGGCGTTACTTGTTAGTGTACAAATTACGGTATCACCATTTGAGAATAGCGCGTCTGAGTAAGTTGTTCCAGTTCCTTTTATAACACCTTTAACTTTCCAAGCATACGATGGGTTGTTACCACCATTGTTAATAGATGAAGTGAAATTGATTGTAGTTCCTTCACAAACATTGGTATTACTGGCAGAAATAGTAATTGAGGGGTTCACACTTGCACTAACATTTATGAGACTCGTTTTTATTTTTGTGTCATTTCCTCCTTGATTAGTAGCTGTTAGTTGAACCGTGTAAGTTCCTGAATTTTGGAAACTCACAATCGGATTCTGAGAGTTGGAGTTTGTGCCACCCATATAGGTAATGGTTGTAGGAGTAAACGCCCAACTCCAAGAGGTTGGATTGTTGGTAGATGAGTCTGAAAAGGATATTGAAGCTCCCTGACAAATAGCAGTAGTTGATGCGCTGAAGTCAGCGACCGGTTTATTAGGTGTGCCTGTAACGGAGATATTATCTATGAAAAGATTATTTCCATATCCGCTAATGTTTTCAAATTTTACTTGTATGACATTGCCCACATAAGCATTTAGATTAATCGATTTGCAATTGGCGTAACCGTTATTGCCACACCAGTCAGCGGATGAAGTAGGAGAAAAGGCTGCGCTTGTATAATTGCTGTTAGTTATAAAATTATAGGGTTGGCTTGATTGTGTCTCAGAGTAGCTTCCAATTCTTGTCCATGTACTACCGCAGTTGAGCGAAATGTAAATTGCCAATGAGTCTTGTGATACAGAGGAGTATCTTCTATAGGCATGCTGAAAAGAAAGGTTTGCATTTTGGTAGCCAACAAGACGGATTGGTGGGGAGATAAGGCCATCTCTGATAACTGAAGAACCGGCACTTGTATAATTCCAATTGTCTATTCCGACAGATTTGTTTCCCGGACTATTACCCGATATTTGGTAGATATTCCAAGTTATATTATTATCTGTGTTTTCAACAAGCCAGTTTTGATAAGTAGATGTGTTTTCCCAATCTTCTGTAAATGGCAATGGTAAACCTCCAACTGTAATTATATTGGTTCTTGTAACACTGTTATTCCCGAAGGAATTTCCGGCAGTAAGCGTAATAGAGTAATTGCCTGCTGCTGTAAATTGTATTTCCGGATTTTGGGAGGTTGCATTTGTGCTGCCCATAAATGTAAATGTAGCTGGGCTAATACTCCAATTCCAAGATGTAGGAGTTCCTAGTGTAGTATCTGTGAGCGTTATTGTTTGATTGACACAAGGCAAACGATTATTAACTGTAAAACCCGGTGTAGGTCCACTTGCAAAAGCATTACAAGAGAATAAACCCCTTCCGTGGGTTGCTGCGATTACCTGTTTATCAGAATCCCGTATTTGCAACATATCTACCCGTACATTAGCTAATCCGCTATTTGATGATATCCATGTCGGGTTGGTGGAACTGAGATTTGTTGTTCCCCAAATTCCCAATTCTGTAGCAAGAATTGCCTCATTTCTGTTTAGGGGATTAAAAAGAGCCCATCTAACGGGCATGTCGGGTAAATTACCTTCTTTACTTACCCATGATGTACCACCATTGGATGTGTACCAAACGGAGCTAACCCCATAGTTAAAAAATGTAACCAACAATTCATTTTCATTAGCACCTATTTCAACACAGGAAATAGACCCGGCAGGAAATGTTGGTCCAGTAATATTGGTTGTGGTTGGTGTATTGTCGGCATTGGTCACTTTGTATAAATCACCTGCTTCAGTTCCAACAAATAGAGTACTTGAGGATGTAGTGTAAGGTGAAACTCTGATGTGACTGGCAAAGTCACTCATACCTGAGATATTAACTGTTTGGGCAGATGTAGGTGAAGTAGTAATATTTTTAATACGCATTAATGACGATGCATTTCTACAGGAATAAAGTACATTCATGTTGTCATCATAGTCAGCGGGATTAATAAATCTACCTGTAGTTTGGTCTGCAACCAACACATCAGTAAAATAGCTTGTGCCTCCACTAGTAGAGCGGTAGAAAGAGTTATGAACATAAGAAGCAATCTGGTAATTAGGGTTATTCTGATCAATAAAGCAATATGCACCGTCACCTCCTCGAACTTCTGAAGTTGCGTTGACACCTGAAGTTGAATACCGTTGAGTGCCGTTGTCTTGCGCACCAGCTAAAAACACATTGCTGTTAGCCGTAGGATGAATAGCACATGCATAAAACTGGGTCACGTTGTAGTTTTTATTACGTACAACAATAACATCGTTATTAGCTGCAGTTGCTATTGATGTAGTATAAAATACACCTCCATCATTACCCAGAATAACTGTAGAAGACGAACCTGGTTTATATACTATTGCATGATGGTCTGCGTGGACATAGGAACAATTTAAATTGGCCAGATTATTATTGTCAGACCACTTGGATATTTGGCTCCATGATGTTCCGCCATTTGCCGTTCTGAACAAATCAATACCACCCACCAATACCACATTTTCATTGTTCGGGTCAACGGCCATAATCAAGTCATACCAAGCTTGTCCTCGTGTGAAGTCAGTACTAGGTATCCCAGTGTCTGCATCTACAGGCTTATTAATTGTAGACCAAGAGCTGCCTCCCGATGTGGTTTTTTTCATTACACTGGCAGTATTATTGTCTTCAATAACAGCATAAACAACATCAGCATTTGAGGGGGAGCAGGCTATTTCAACTCTTCCTCTTGACGAACTTACGCTTGTAACATCAGCAGTGGTAAATGTTGTTCCATTGTCCGTGTAAAGTATTCTACCGCCACCAAACCCATAAGGATTTGATTTGCTGCCAACCCAAATACGGTTATTGGCACCTAATTCAAGATCTGCAGCAACAACCTTATTTGATTGGCTGGGTACGTTTGGCGATACATTGGACCAACTACTCCCTCCATTGGTTGACCGTTGAATACCAGACTGAGTCTCACCATGCCATTGACCATTATAAAAACCACCATCTACAGCTGCATAAATCACACTGGTGCCGCTTTCATTTCTTACTACCAAATCATTGATGTAGTAAAAAGATGTGGTTGAACTGATTTGCGACCATGTATTGCCTCCGTTGGTTGATTTCCAAATGCCTGCGCCTCTTGAAGCTCTAGCTCCAAATCCTTCTCCCGTTCCTACATAAATAATTTGAGTATTGTTGGGGTCAAAAGCGATACAGGTAACGGCAATGTTATCCCAAAAATCATTTACTGCTATCCAAGAGGAGTTGGTATTGGTGATGTCATCATTGTGCCACAATCCACCTGTAACTCCACCTGCCCACACTTTTTTTCCTGTGGCATCATTTGGGTCCCAAACCAAGGCCCTTGTTCTTCCGCCTACATTATTTGGTCCTCTCTCTACCCAAGGTGTGGTAGAGTTACCTGGCAACCCATAAGCCGAACTCCTGGAGTTTTTCATTTGTTGCATAATTCCGGGTAACACTTCGGGCGTGGGTCTGCCCAATGTGGGGTTCAATGTTCGCATATAGTCCTGTTCCCAAGCTAAATCAGGTCGGTCGGGTCTGTTTTCTTTCAATAGCTCTGCTGTAACTTTTCGGTTATTGAAAGGGTGTTCTTTTAAGAATTGGCTGAATTTCTCCCGCTCATTTAAAGTACTGTGTTGTGTAAAATAAACAGATAGAGAAATAGCAATAAATGCCAAAGCAGATAAGATGAAGGTTAATTTCTTTTTATGATGTGACATAAGATTAGGGTTTTTGTTCTGTATAATTTTCAATAGTAATTGTTTTCGTCTTATTGTGTTGTTTTATAATTAACCAGGAAGGGTAAAACTCATTCTTGGTAATAATGGGGTCGGTTATTGTGTGTGAAGGAGCATCATTTCCTATGGATGGCTCAGGTATATTGACTAAGTAATTAGCCTCAATAAATGCAGCGTTTTGTTTGTAGGATACTACAAATGGAATGGATTTTCCGCGCACAAAAAAGGAGTCTATGGCTGTAGTATCATTCGTTTCAATGGAAACTCTGAAAATAATTCCTTTCCCTTTTCCTAAAGCAGTTGAATAGGGCAGATAGGTAGATGAAATATTTAATCCTTTTTTGCTTGTTACTGACTTTGCTTTCTTTGAACTACAGCTAATATGTAAAGTGCTTAGGCAAGTAAAAATAGCGATTAGAGCAATTGATTTTGAAGTATGCAGCATAGGGCAAATGTATTCTATTCCTTTACTAATCTGCTCACGTAGTTGGTTTCAGAGGTGGTAATACGGAGGATGTAAATTCCTTTGGCCATATCGGCTATTGAAATCACTTCTTTGTCTTGACCGTTTCCTTTACGAACAGATTTACCGTTGATGTCAATCAATTCGTATGCGAAATTACCCTTTATGTCAATGGTGAATGAGCTGTTTACCGGGTTAGGGTAGATATTGAACGCTGGCCGGTAAATTGTTCCCACGCCAGTGTTTTTACTTACAGTAACGGTATAATTTTTAGTAGTACCATCTTCCGCTTTTATGGTGTATATAACCGGGTTGGTGAAGTTATTGGCAGTTACACTACTTATTTGTTTTGTGGAACCAATACTGGCTTGTGCAAGTGGCGACAAGGAGAAAGAGGCAATCAATGCACTGATGTTGGTGGAGGAGGGAACAGTTACACTTACGCTGGTTCCGGTTATTGTGGCATTAGCTGCAGGTGTGAGTGATGGAAAGCTGAAAGAGGTAAGGTCCTTGCCACTGCTTTTGAGTGAGCGCGTGCCCTGTGAATACCATATTCCCCATTTGGCATCAGGGATAAGCAAAGAAGAACTACCCGATCCTTTTATTTTAGATGTTGTTAAACCAATTTGGGCAACTATTGGATTACTGTTTACATCCTCAGCATTAAACAGTATTTTGTTATCCAACTTGGAGTAATCAGGGAAACCTAAAACAGTGTTGGTATAGATTAAGTCATCATCACCTGTAATAATGTTTTTGGCAAGTATAGCATTCACATTATTGTAAGAGTCAATGTAATCGAAAGCAATAATGTAAGGGGAGTTTTTGGCAAAAGTCGGGTTGCCTATACTCACATCTTCAGGTAGCTGGGTGTATAGTTTCTGAACAGAACCATCTCCCCAGGTGTTGGTTGCATTATCCCATACCTTTATCATACCGATGTCCCAATATTCAATGTCATCACCAAATGGATTGGAGATAACATTTTTTGCATCGTAAATAATGTATTGTCCGCTGTAGTCCCATTCCAATGCATCAGCATACAGCACACCACCGGCATCAACGCCTTCTGAATAAGTGGGGTTATACAAAACAAATTGTTTCCATTGTTGCAAATTATAATCGTAGATATAAATTGATGTATCAACATCGGTGGTAATAGCAGCAAGTTTTGAGGCATCTTTTGCAATGGCCACATTGTCCCAAATTGTTTGAGAGGAGATTACTGATTCACTTGCTGTTCCGGTGAGGTTGAGCGAATATATTTTGCTATCTGTGCCTACAAACACACAGTTAGATCCGTTATCAACCACACTTGGTTTACGTTTCATGTTACGTTGTGATTTACTCACATAGTTGGTGCCTGTTGTGCTCGATGAATAAAGCGTTACAGGGTCAGATGTATTTTCATCGTAACTCAGAATATAATCTTGTCCCGGATTCACAGGTAGGTCAACAGCTGTGTTTGTTCCGCCACCACCACTTCCACCGCCTCCGGGGTCAGTAGCATAAATTCCTACTGCATTGAACGCATTTTTAGCTTCGTTTACTTCGGTGGTGTTGTTGCCATATAAATCAATGGCGGATTGTACAACTGCTATTCTGAGGTCAACAAATTGCGAAGTTTTAGTGAGGTAAGTATTTAATGCCCGGTAATAAACCTTCTCTGCTTTTTCTTTGGTTATCGCTGTGGCATATTTGTAGAAAGCCCAGTTCGGAATTCCGCTGTTGATGTGTACTCCACCATTGTCTTGTGTACCGGTGTAATATTCACTCATTACACGTGGTTGATACCCGTCATCATTTAAGCTGTTACCTCCGTTGTGAGGGTCTTGCATGCTGCGCAATGCACCTGATGGGTAATATTGAGTTTTAACTACTTCTTCACCTATCAGCCAATCGTTTCTATCCATCATGCAGCCAAAGATGTCGGCCATGGATTCATTGATTGCTCCTGATTGTCCTTGGTACTCAAGGTTGGCAGTGTTCTGAACTACACCATGGGTCATTTCGTGTCCGGCTACATCCAAACTACCAGCCAAAGGTTTGAAGGCAAATTTTCCGTTTCCGTAGCACATCATTTCGCCCGTCCAGTAAGCATTATCCAATCCTGAGCCATCGTCATCTGAAACATTAATTACTGAAGTAATGGTTCCTCCCTGAGCATTTATAGAATTACGGCTATGCGTATTTTTATAATAGTCGAAAGCTATGCCGGCATTGTAGTGTGCGGAAATGGCTTTGTTGTTCCAGCCTGAATTTGTGCTTGTGGTGATGTTGTAAATGCTGTTACCGGGAGTATTTTGTGCATCGATAGTCCAGATGGCACCTACAGGGTCATTCGGCAAACTTGATTGAGCGGAATTGTACATGCTGCGTGAAGCATCAATCAGATAAAAACTCCCGTTGTACTCGTAGGTGTTTATGGTTCTGTTTACCCCGTTCAGGTCATTACCGCTGGCAGTTTTTGGGCCGTTAATGGTACAAGCATTATTGAAAGAATGTATAACTTCTCCGGTATTGGCGTCTATAAAAACATTCCAGCTTTCGAGCCAATTGGGTTTGATTTTAATGTGCCATGTAATTTTTTCTTTAGCGGCATCCTGATTCACATGGTAAACTACCAGTTTTGCTTCCGGACCTTTGTACTTGCACAACTGTGATTGCACCTCGTTTAATTCTTTCCACTTTGTTTTTGATTGTAACTCTTTTATAGCAGAACGAATAGCATCTGCAGAATTGATTCCGGCAGATGCAGAAGGCAATTCAGGAGTCGGAAAGTATCTTCCGTTCATTACTTCATTAACTCCGTTTTTAGCATGTAGTATAATTTCTGCGCCATAAACCGGAATCCCTTGATACACCTGTTCTAAACGTGTATGCTGATTGTTCAGTTCATCCTGTGAAATGCTGCTCACTTTCCACTCATCGGCAGGATGTTTAATCTGCATCATATCCTTTACTTCCGCAAGAAACTGATGAGCGAGTTCCTGTGCTTCGAATACAGAGTAGGTTTTGAATTTAGCACTTTCAGGTGACGCTTCTTTTTTAATGAACAAAGGAAGTGTGTGTGCTTGCTCACGGATTATCTGCGGAGCATGGGTTGTTCCGTTTTTTTGTACGCGGGTTAAGGCGGAGGGAGCAATGGAGCTTTTGGGAAATCTTTTGCCTTGAATGGTGCCGTGTATAATGGGCTTCTCAACAGAGTGGTTGTTTTTCTGTTTGCTTCGGGCATCAAAAGGATTTACCTTTTTTTGTGCCATTGCAGGGGCTGTTACCAGCAGCAATGCTATCCCGGTGATAAAAAGTTTTTTCATATTATTTATTGTGGAATTTTAGACATGAATAAGCGGTGGTAATTTTTTAAGGGTTCAGGAACATCTTTTTGTTCAATGCCCCAGCTTACCTCATAAGTGCTGTCACCCTTTGTTTCACGGATGAAATAAGTAATGTTGCCTGTGGTTTTAACAGCATACTCCGATAGTTTAAGGGTTCGTAGTGATTTGTACAGCATGGAACAATCAGCCGGAGAGATTTTGCCAATGGGTTTACCAATTTGGTTTCCTTCCAGGCCGGAGAAAAACATTACATCTCCTGTAGAGTTCAATGAGTAGATTTGTGTAACACCTGTAAAGCCGCCTGATTTTCCTACGCGGATAACATGATCAGGAGCAATAGTTTCTTCAGTTAAGGTGTTGCTTTTTTTCTTTCCTGAACGGCAATCAGTAAAGAGGGCTGATGTAATCAGCATAAGCAGCATGAAGGTTATGGTTTTGGAGACTGGATACATATTGCAAATATATATTCTTCTATTTGGAGGATGGAATTGAATCCTGAATTTCTTTCAAGTTGAGAATAGTTTCTACTTTTACTTTCACTATGCCGGCCTGTATCATATCCAGCTTACGTGCTGCTGCTACAGAGAGGTCAATTACCCTGCTTTTACTACGCGGGCCGCGGTCATTGATTCGTACTATTACCCACTTGTTGTTTTTGAGGTTGGTTACTTTTACCCTGGTACCGAAAGCGTAGGTGCGGTGTGCAGCAGTCATGCTGTCGCGGTGCATCAGTTCTCCGCTGGCTGTTTTGCGCATATGAAATTTTTTCACTCCGTAATAGCTGGCATTGCCCACCTGAACTCTTGGCGGAAATGTGCTTATGGTAAATGAACAACAAAGCAACAATAGCATGAAGGAGATTATTTTCATCATGTATGTTTAAGCATGAGGGCTTAAAAGTAAAAGTAATGCATTTACCTGCAGGGGCAAAATAATGTGGATAAATCAGCGCAAGTAAATTGAAGTATGGAAGGTTACTCTACCTGTAAAACAAGCCCTTTCAGGTATTCTCCTTCCGGATGGAAAATGTTCACCGGATGATCGGCCGGTTGGGTGAGTTGGTGAATAATGCGCACATTTCTGCGGGCATCTGCTGCGGCACCAAATATAATTTTGCGGAATAAATCGCGGTCAATATTTTGTGAGCAGGAGAAAGTGAAAATAATGCCTCCGGGTTTTATTTTCTTGATAGCCGCCATGTTCAGTTCCTTGTATCCGCGTGCTGCATTATCTACTGAACGGGCATTTTTAGCAAAAGCAGGCGGGTCAAGTACAATTACATCATATTGCTCTGCCTGTTGTTTGATGAAATCAAAACAATCGGCACTAAAAGATTCGTGTATTTTGCAATCTGGGAAGTTCAGTGTTACATTTTCATCGCACATGCTGCAAGCATCTTTTGAAATGTCAACGGAATGCACCAGTGAGGCTCCTCCGGCCAGTGCATACAAACTGAATCCACCTGTGTAGCTGAATGTGTTTAATACTTTTTTATCCTTAGCGAAATGTTTTAAGAGTTGACGATTATCGCGCTGGTCAATGAAAAAACCTGTTTTTTGACCGTGTTCCACATCCACCAAAAAGCGGATATTGTTTTCTATTACCTCTGTTTTAGATGCCGGAGGAGTGGTGGTCCATCTGGTTCCGCTTTCCACGCCCTCCATCATTTGTGAGCTTTTTTTAGTTTTCAGAAACACATGCTCTACTCCGGTTATTTGCTCAATGGCTCGGATTAGTTGTTCTTGTATTAACTCCGTTCCCTTAATCAGCAGTTGAACGGAAGCAACGTTATTGTAAATGTCACAGATAATTCCTGGGGTAAAGTCACCTTCTGCATGAAGCAGGCGGTAGCAATTGGTATCTGCATTCAATACATGCGCACTTCGAAGTGCATAGGCCATCTTTACTTTATTGAGCCAGTAGGTTTCGTCAATAACCAATTGTTCATCCTGAGTAAATTCAAACAGGCGGCAAACAATCTGGCTGTGCGTAGAGTAAAAACCATATCCCAGTAAATCACCGTGGTTAGAACATACCTGAATGATTTCTCCTTCTGATGACTGCGGGGCTTGTTTAACACCACCGGAGAAGAGCCAAGGATGGCGATTGTACAATGAACGTTCTCTGCCTGATTTAAGGAATAGCTTTTTATACATGGTGCAAAAATAAAAAGTCCTGCGGTATAGCAGGACTTTTAAATAATTATTTCAATGAATTGTTTATTTTGATTCTAAGAATTCATTCAGTTCATCAACAGATGCTGAATAGGTGAAGGCATCATTCAGCAGATAATAGTTGTTTTTTTCCACACACTTGTCATAAGCTGCTTTGGCAAAATCAAGTTTGCTGGCCTCATAAGTGAAAAGTCCGATGATGGTTTTTATCTGGGCGCAATTCATGTAATTGTTTTTTAATACTTGTTTTGCCACCGTCATTTTGGAGTCATCGAAGGTTTGTTTTTTGATTTGTTCCACCGCTTTTTGGAAATCCATGCTGTTCATGGCACGAACTACTGTAGTGGTGCGAGCAGGAGTGGAATTTGCCGGTTGATTTGTTGTTGAACGTTGTGTAGTAGTTGTACGCTGCGTGGTTGTTGTATTGGTTGAGTTCTGATCTGTTTGTACATTCACACCTGTGCCATTCATGTTCATATTCATGTTGCCGTTGTTTGGGTCAACATTCAGGTTAAAGTTTACTCCGCCATTGTTTGTGGTAGTGTTGGGCGTGCTTGTTTTTTTCTTTTGCGTAGTGGTAGTTGTGATAACAGTGGTTGATGTATTAATGGGGTGTACCACTTCTTCAGTATTCAGTTCTTCTCCTTGTCCGTATACAATTACATCCTGATTTGATGTGGGTGCCTGTTGGCCTCCGAATTCAGACGTAGAGAACGGACGTATTACATATTTATCAATGTTAATCTCATCGGTAATTTTAGTCTTTTTGAAAACCTTTGGAGTAGTTCTCTTTTTAATCATGTAAACATCTTCACTGCCCGGCTGAATGCCTATGTTCTGAGTGATTTCTCCTAATGTGTCAATTTGAAAAACGACTTTTACCCGATAAAAACTTGGTGCCAGGTTACTTATTTTAACATTTGATTGAGGTTTGGCATTTTGTGCCACACCGTTTAACAGCACCCAGAATTTTTCACCTTTATCAGAGAAAAAGGAGAGGCTGCTGTTTTGAGCAAAAGATGTTGCGGCAAGGGAAAGCGCAACAAGTAGGGTGTAAATTTTTTTCATTTGGTATAGAGGTTAAAGTATAAAGCCTCCCTTGTGAGGAGGCTTTATTAGATTTAGTTTCCTTGTTCCAGTTTTTTCATCTCTTCGTTGAAAATCTGCTCAAACTTCATCTTGTCGTAATCAAGTTTCAACTTGGCATCATTGGATATAGCTTTATCAAAACCTTTCAGAACGGTTTCTTTATTGACTTCAATAGCTACCCAGTAGGAGTAAGAGTTATCAGGATTCATAAATGTTTTTTCGCCAATGATACGTACATCGGTTAAAGACATGTTTACCACTTCGCGGCTCATTTCTTCAAACTTGTTTTCGTATTCCTGTTTGTTTGCCACGCTGCGTTGGTTGGTGTATTGGTCGGTAACACGTTTCATGGTTGATTGAATATTACCGGCTAATTCAGCTTTGGCATTTTGCATGGCAATCTTTTTTGCTGTGGCTAAATCAGGACTTTTACCTACGTTTTTAGATCTGAAAAATTCTTTATCTGTTCTGTATTCTTTGCTTTCGAAAGGCAGACTGATTTCTACAGCTTTATCTATTTTTTCTACGGCTACAGGTTCTGCTTTCTTCTTTTTCTTTCCGCAGGAAGAAAGTGTTGCAGTTGAAGTTAAAGCGATGAAGGCAATAAAACCCAGTTTTAAACCTTGTTGAGTGTAGTTAATTTTCATATTCAAATATATTTACAACTTCTGAAATTCAAAATATCTGCCAAAGATTAATCGGAGTAGAAGAGAAAACCTTTATCTGTTCGTAAAACATTGAAAGGCAGATATAAAAATATTTGCTGTTTACCAATGGCCAAGGTGGATTTTGCCACCTAACTTGGGCAAAGGAGGTTTAGGAAACATTCGCTGGGTTTGAAAACGATAAGCTTGTCCGAGTAAATCGAACAAATAAGCGTGCGCTCCTCCGGTAGTTATTCCAACAAACATATAGCTGTGGTGTTCCGGTAAATAATAACAGGCACTGGTGTAACCATGCAATGAGCCAATGTGGCCAATGGGGTTAAATCCGTTGCCGAAGTTAAATTTCATAATACCTAAGCCATATTGATACCCGTATTCTTCTTCACTGTCACTCGAAAAGTTGAGCATCAATTGAAGTGTAGACGTTTTTTTGAAAAATTTACCTTCCAACAAATAAGACAGGAAACGTGTCATATCAAAACTGTGCGATGCAAGTCCGCCTGTGGCCCATACCCAACTCAGATTATCGTCAGCAATATTGTTTGTGCCATAATATCCGTTGGAAAGAGGGGGAATAACGGCTTCGTAACTATGTAAAAAACTATTTTTCATGTTTGCAGGATTGAGTATCCTGTTGCGAAGAACATTCTCATACTTATCTCCGGTGACACGTTCAATAATTAACCCCAACAAGGTATAGTTGGTACTGGAGTAGTTATACTTTCCAGGTGTTCCCGGAATGAAATGTGATTCCCCGTTGTAAATTGCATAGCGCATCAGCTGTTCAAAAGTGTATGCTTTGTTGGGTGAAAATTCTGTATTGATAATAAAGTTTTCGTCTACATAATCACTTATGCCACTATTGTGTTTAAGCAAATCAATAATGCGCACGAAGCCACCCAGTAAAATTCCGTTTTGTATGTTCAGGCTGTCTACCCAAGGTTCTTGCAGGTAATCCGATATTTTATCGTTCAAGGATAACTTACCCTCTTCCATCAGTTGAAGGATAATGACTGCTGTGAGCATTTTTGTGTTGCTGGCCACCCCAATTTTATGAAATGAGGTGAGTGGTGTTTTGAGTTGTACATCAGAGTAGCCCGCAGCAGCCGTGTTGGCAATATTGTTAGCGGTAACAATGGTTACTGTAATACCGGGCAACTCAGGGTGCTTTTTGTGGTATTTGTAAACAAGGTCTTGTAAAGTAAGTGAGGGGGCAGTTTGATCAATGAGTGGTATTGATTCTTTTTTGCAAGCCAAGGTGCCTGTAAAAACGAGCAAAATAGTAAACAATATGCGAGTTTGTATAAGCATAAACAAAGATAGATACAAAAAAGGTGATATTTATACAAGCAGATATGTTTCCCCTTTGTCAGGTATATGACACTTATCAAAGTGTAATTGCTGCATGGTGGAAGAAAATAGTTCCATTGACCTTTCGTCACCGTGAACCAGAAAGGCTTTTTTTAGCCTTTTGCTGTTGTAGGCCAGTGTATTCTGAATAAGTTGTTCCTGATCGGCATGTGAGCTGAATACATCGGTTGATTTGATTTGAGCATACACCCGCATCTCGCGGTGTTTGATGTTGATGCTGGGTTGTCCCTGCAACAACCGGTGCCCCAGTGTTCCTTCAGCACAAAAGCCGGCAATAAGTATGGTGCTGAACGGATTGCCTATATGGTTTTTAACGTGTTCCTGAATGCGTCCACCTTCCACCATTCCGGCAGCTGAAACAATAATGCAGGGCTCCTGTGTATAGTTGAGGTCATGCTCGTCATGAATGCCCTGAACAAAGGTGAGCTGTTCAAATGAAAATAAATCGCCATGGATATCAAAAAACGATTTCGCTTCTTCATTAAGTAAATTCTCGTAGTGTTCGTAATAGGGTGTAGTACGCAAGGCCAGCGGACTATCTACAAACACTTTTATTTTGGGCAGCAACCCTTTTTTGTGTAAGCGGTTCAGTGTATAAATGATGGCTTGTGTGCGTCCCACACTAAAGGCGGGGATAATCAGTTTGCCGTTTATATCCTCGCAGGTTTGTTTTACGTGTGCGAGCAGTTCATCTTCAGCGCTGTTTTTTACCTTGTGTGAGCGACCTCCGTAGGTGGTTTCTGTTACCAGGTAATCTACTTCAGGCATTTGTTCCGGGTCGCGCACCAGTTTGGAACCATTACGACCCAAATCTCCGGTAAAGCCTATGCTGCCTTTTTTGCCCTCCTCTTCATAATGCATATGTATGCAGGCTGCACCTAATAAATGACCGGCTTCATAAAAGGTAAACTCCAGCTCATCGTTTAAACGGAATGACTTATGAAAGTTTAAAGTAAGCACTTTCTCCATACACCTCACCACATCTTGATGGCCGTAAAGTGGCTTTGGTGTAGGCTTTTTTAGCTTTCCCTTTCCTTTGCTTTTGGATTTTTTGTAATCGAATGCCTGAATATTGGCACTGTCAAACAGCAGGTGTTTAATTAAATCTGCTGTTGGCGGGGTGCAGATGATGTTTCCTTTAAAGCCTTGCCTTACCAGATTGGGCAAATTGCCAGAGTGGTCAATATGGGCATGGGTAAGCAATACCACGTCAATTGCTGCGGGGTCAAAAGGGAAGGAGTTGGGCGGATTATCATGGAAAAAACGTTGTTGTTCGTAATCCAGGCCGCAATCCACCAGCACCTTGTAACCGTTTTGGGTTTCCAAAAGATGCATACTGCCGGTAACTTGTCGGGCTGCGCCCCAAAAGGTAAGCTTCATCGGGCGGCAAAGGTATATTTTATCAGATATTTACCTAAAGTGTAATTTCATTTCGTTTACTGCCAATGAACTGTGTATTTTTGCGGCAAGCATGGAAGAAAAAATTATTATCCTCGACTTTGGTTCGCAATATACTCAGCTTATTGCCAGGCGTCTGCGTGAATTGCAGGTGTACAGTGAAATTTACCCGTTCAATCATTTTCCTGAGTTTGACGCTTCTGTAAAAGGTGTTATCCTTTCCGGTAGTCCGTATTCAGTTAACGAGCCCGATTCACCGCGTTTGGACCTTGATAAGTTTAAAAAGAAAATTCCTGTACTGGGAGTTTGTTACGGGGCACAACTTTTATCTCATGTTTACGGAGGCAAGGTGCAGGCTTCGAACACCAGAGAATACGGGCGGGCCAATCTTACTACCATTAAAGACGATGTGTTGTTCAAAAACATATCAGCGGGCACACAAGTATGGATGAGCCATGGAGATACGATTAAAGAAGTTCCTGAAGGGTATGAAATTATTGCCAGTACGGAGAGTGTGGCGTGTGCGGCATATAAAATTGCAGGCGAACCCACTTACGCTATTCAGTTTCATCCGGAAGTAACGCACTCCACTGACGGTAAAACATTGTTGCACAATTTTATTGTTGACGTTTGCGGTTGCACTCAAAGCTGGACCCCGGTTCATTTTATTGACTCCACGGTGGCTGAGCTGAAGCAAAAGTTAGGCGATGATAAAGTGGTTATCGGTCTTTCAGGCGGTGTAGATTCATCTGTAGCCGCAGTATTGCTTCAACAAGCCATTGGTAAAAATCTCTATTGCATTTTTATTGATAACGGACTTTTACGCAAAGACGAATACGTACAGGTACTGCACGGGTATCAAAACATGGGGCTCAATGTAATTGGTGTGGATTCCAAACGTAAGTTCTTGGATGAACTGAAAGGAGTAACTGAACCGGAAACCAAGCGTAAAACCATTGGCCGTGTGTTTATTGAAGTGTTTGATGAGGAAGCACACAAAATTCAAAACGTAAGCTGGCTGGCTCAAGGCACTATTTATCCTGATGTGATTGAATCGGTTTCAGTAAAGGGACCTTCAGCTACTATTAAATCACATCACAATGTGGGTGGTTTGCCTGAGACTATGAAGCTGAAAATAGTTGAACCTTTACGTATGTTGTTCAAAGATGAGGTGCGTGCGGTAGGCACAGCTTTAGGTATTGATAACATCATTCTGCAACGTCATCCTTTTCCGGGCCCTGGTTTGTCCATCAGAATACTGGGCGATATTACCGATGAGAAGGTGAGAATTTTGCAAGAAGCCGATGCAATTTTTATCAATGAGTTAAAGGCACAAAACTTGTATAACAGCGTGTGGCAGGCCGGAGCAATTTTCCTTCCTGTACAATCTGTAGGTGTTATGGGAGATGAGCGTACTTACCAGCATGTAATTTGTTTAAGGGCCGTAACATCTGTTGATGGTATGACTGCTGATTGGTGTCATTTGCCTTACGATTTCCTGAGTACGGTTTCCAATAAAATTATTAATCAGGTTAAAGGCATTAACCGCGTTGTTTACGATATCAGTTCAAAACCACCGGCAACCATTGAGTGGGAATAAACTTTATATCGTCTTGTTGTTTGTTTGCCTGAGCTGTTTCACCTCTCAGGCGCAAATGAATGAACCTGTAGCCAGAAAGTTTAAGGTTCAGCTTCTTTTGCCATTATTCTTGGATGAAGAAACGGAGCTGAAAGGAGCAGATTTGCAATGGCGAAAAATTGCGGTAAGTTATTATCAGGGTGTTTTGTTAGCACTGGATTCTTTGGAACGTTCCGGCTTTAGTGTTCAACTTTTTGTTGACGATTACAAACGTGATACGAGTGTTATCAAATATATTCTTTCTCAACCATCACGACAGGATTTAGATTTAATCATAGGTCCGTTATACCGCAATGGGTTTGCTGCGGCTGAAAGATTTTCAGCAAAAAATAAAATTCCGTTACTGTCTCCCTTGCTTACTTTTCAGGCGGCTTCCTCAAATCCGTATTCCATTGCAGCTAACCCCACCATAGAATCTTACGGACACCAATTGGCTAATTTCATTAACACTAAGTATGACAGTTGTAATGTGGTGTTGGTGCACGATAACAGTAAAACGGATAAAAGTTTTTCGAAAGGATTTAAAGAAGTGTACGCTAACAACCGCATGAATATTCTTCAGGAATATACGCACTCCAAAGCAGCTCATGCAGGTAAATACATGAGTTTTGGTATGAAGAACCTGGTGATTGTTCCTTCCAATGATGAGCGTACGGTGAATGCAGTACTTTATCAGGTAAATGACACTATTGCTGATAAAGCGGCTTCCGTTTTTGGTATACAATCGTGGCTTGATTTGGGTAACGTAAATTATAAAGTGTGGGATACTGTGGATGTACACTTACTCACACCTTACTACCTGGATTACGATGATTCCTTAGTAAAACAATTTGTACTGATGTTCAGGCAACGGTTCGCTATAGAGCCTGACGAATATGCCACCCGCGGGTATGACCAATTTATGGTGATGATGAGTTTGCTTCGCGATTACGGAAAAGAATTTGTGAATAGTTACGGATTACCTCCGGTAAACTCTATGCATACTTCTTTTGAATTACAGAAGAAAAACCCAAAATCAGCTTTGGAAAACGGACATCTCAATCTGCTGCGCTTTCATGAATTCCGTTTTCACAAACTTCAATGAGTCGTATCGCCTTTCATCGTTTCAGGGCAGTAGAACAACTGATAAGTACTTACTCAGGTGAGCAGCCTTTTCACCTGTATCTTTCTGAACATTTTAAACGCAACAAACAAATTGGTTCTAAAGACCGAAAGGCACTTCGCAACCTATGTTATGCCTATCTTCGTTTAGGCAAAGCAAAAGCCGACTGGTCTTTTCAGCTACGCTTTTACATTGCTTTGTTTCTTGTAAACGAAACGCCAGATGAAATCACAGATTACCTGTCGCTGGAAACGGGCTACCAATACACGGCAGAAGATTTTTTACTTCCCATACAATCAAAACTGAATAAGCTCAACATAGAAGAGACAGAGCTTTTTCCGTGGATGGAGCAACTGAGCAACCTGCCGGATAAAAGTGCTTACGTGCAAAGTCTATTGCATCAGCCTTTGGTTTGGCTCAGACTGAGCAGTAGCAGTTTTGAGAAAGCAAAACAACTTTTGCAAGAGCATGCGGCACCGTATGAGGTTGCTGATGATAACCCGCGATGTGTAGGAGTGCCTTCAGCTACTCCATTAGATAAATTAACCACTGAAACATGGTGGGAGATTCAGGACTATTCATCTCAACGTGTGTTGGATAAAGTTGATTTAGCAAATGCACATAAAGTATGGGATTGCTGTGCGGCATCAGGCGGAAAAAGTCTTTTACTAAAGGAAAAATTGAATGAAGCTGATCTTTATGTGTCAGACGTGCGGGAGAATATATTGCTCAATTTACATCATCGTTTTCAGCGTAATCATATTGTCCGTTATCATTATTCCAGTATTGATTTAATGCAAGAGAGTTCCCACTGGTTATTTACTCAAAAGGGTACGGGCAAACAAACTCAGGTGAATCCGGGATATTTTGATACCATTTTGGCTGATGTGCCTTGTACCGGCTCAGGTACCTGGGCCAGAACACCCGAACAATGGGCCTTTTTTGATGCAGCAAAAATAGATACCTACGCAACTAAGCAACGCACTATCCTCAAACAAATCCTTCCTTTTTTGTCTTCAGGCGGACAGTTGATATACATTACCTGTTCAGTATTTGCGGCTGAAAATGAGCTTCAGGTAGCTTACATGGAGAAAGAATTGGGATTAAAAGTGGAAAGCAGCTCAGTGCTGCAAGGCAGCAGTCTTAAAGCAGATACGATGTTTGTGGCTGTGCTTAAGAAAATATAAAAGCCAACCCTACAAACTCATTTCATATCCTTTGTCTGACAGCCAAGGCCCGTTATCAGCACAACGGGTGGCCAACACATCGCAGCGTTCATTTTCTTTGTGGCCGGCATGTCCCTTTACCCAATGAAATTTGATGTGATGTTTGCGGTACAGCACTAAAAACCTTTGCCACAAATCGGGATTTTTTTTGTCTTTGAACTGCTTTTGTTCCCACCCGAATACCCAACGTTTTTCTACAGCTTCACACACGTATTTGCTGTCGGTATAAATGTCAATGGTTAATCCGTCTTGTTTAAGAATATCCAGCGCAGCAATAACAGCCATCAGCTCCATGCGGTTATTGGTGGTGAGTTGGTAGCCTTGTGAAATTTCTTTTCGGTGAACTCCATACATCAATACTGCCCCAAAACCACCTTTTCCCGGGTTGCCGCGCGAAGAACCGTCAGTGTAAATTTTTACGGTTTTCATTTGGCGGGTTTGTATTTTCTAAAGGAGGCAGTAGTAGTTTTCTCCAGATTATAGATGGATTCGGTCTCTTGGTTGGTTTTAAATCGGAGTGTGTACTTTACTCTGTAATCGCCAATTATATTCTTTTTGCCACTTATTGTTCCATCAGGTAGAGCCTTGTGGTAACCTCTATCAGTACAGTAGCAACCTTTCATAAAATAAGCAACGCTTTGGTCGGTAGTGGTGCTGAATTTTCGCCCGTCCTTTTTAACTTCTATGTATACCTTTTCTTTGTATTCATCATCGGCAATATTCGGATTATCGAATGCTTTAAACTCGCACACCAGTATCAGATTTTCGCCCGGCACAATTTCGATGTGATTAACCCGACCGTTACTTTCCGTAATTTTTAAAGCAGACTTAGCATGGTAGGTATATGTAGAAACTCCTTCCCGTTGCGCTATTGCAGCTAAGGGGATAAGGAGGGTTAGGTATATCAATAATGTTTTCATATTTCAATAATTTCAGCTACCACAAATGTACTTCCTCCAATAAATATCAGGTCGTCATTTGCAGCATCTCTGCGGGCTTGTTGCAAAGCCTGTTCCACAGTCGCGAAATGGTTTCCTTTCAGTCCGAATGTTGCTGCTTGCTCTGCCAGTAATTCACTTTCCAATGCACGTGGAAGGTTGGCTTTGCAGAAATAATACTCTGCATCTTTTGGTAATAGTTGCAGTATTTTAGCAATGTCTTTGTCCTTTACCATTCCCCACACCATGCGCAATTTTTTATGCGGATAGTGTTTTAGTTGTTCCACTACGTATTGCACTCCGTTCAGGTTATGACCTGTATCTGCAATGGTGAGCGGCTGCTCGTTTAACTTTTGCCAACGTCCCATTAAGCCGGTGAGTTGAACTACCCGAGTCATTCCCTCCCGTATGTTTTTTTCTGAAATGTTCCAACCCTGTTGTTGAAGTTGTTCTGTGGCCGCTAAAACAGTCACTATGTTTTTGAACTGGTAAGTTCCACCCAAACCACAATGCAGGCTGCTATAAAGTGGTTGGTTATATAGCAGGGTATCGCAGCGTATTCCGTCTTGCAGTAATTGATTGTTTTCGGTACTTACATCATCTTCAGCAAACACTGCAAAGGCTTTTTCAGCTTTAGCTTTCTGTTCAAAAACTTCGCGTGTTTCAGGGGTAGCCTCACCTATCACCACAGGCACATTGTATTTGATTATACCGGCTTTTTCAGCAGCTATTTTGGCTAAGCTATCACCCAATAAATCCATATGGTCCCAACCAATGTTGGTGATAACACTTAATTCAGGGCGGATAACGTTAGTGGAATCCAAACGCCCGCCCAGTCCGGTTTCTATTATGGCAATGTCTACCTTTTCTTTAGCAAAATAATCAAAACACAAAGCAACGGTCATCTCAAAAAATGAGGGTTGTACCTCTTCAAACAGAGGCTTGTATTGGTTCACAAAATCTACAACTCTATTCTCTCCAATCATTTCCCCGTTAATACGAATACGTTCTCTAAAATCTTTAAGGTGAGGGGAGGTGTACAATCCTGTTTTATAACCGGCACTTTGCAGTATAGCAGCCAGCATATGCGATACGGAACCTTTACCGTTGGTGCCCGCAATGTGTATGGTTTTAAACTTTCGTTCCGGATTGTCTAAAGCCTTACACAACTTTATAGTGTTGGTTAAATCAGGTTTTAACGCGGCAGCCCCCAAGCGTGTGAACATGGGCAATTGGCTGTATAAATAATCTAATGTTTGTTGATAGTTCAAAAGTGAAATTGAAAGAGGCAAAATACAGACTTTGCGCTCAGAAAACCATGTGTGGTGTGATTTTAATCCCACACGTACCGCTCGTCAAAATCTACTTCAAAGCTTTTTAGTATGGTTCTGTATTCTTCCTGAAAGGTATTTTTATCGTGGTGTTCCCTTTGATTGGCAATGTATTGGATAACATTGTCCAATTGTTTGGGATTCACTGAAAATGCACCATAGCCATCTTGCCAATAAAAATTGACAAATTCTTCTCCCTTGGTTTTTATCCATTTTGACGAATGAGATTTTACCTCTTCCAGCAGTTTCATCATAGGTATTTTTTTAGATAAGTTACAAAGTACGTGAATGTGGTCATCGTATCCACCTATTTTGATGGGCTTGCATTCTAACCTGCTGCATATGCCTCCCATATAGGCATGAAGTTCAGTTTCTATTTCTTTGGTAATTAGTGGCTCGCGATGTTTTGTGCTGAATATGATGTGCACGTAGTTATTGACTAATGATTGTCCCATTTTTGCTTGCGATAGTTTAATAACAAATATATGGAAATTTAAAAGCTGCTAGCCCTGCTCTTGGGAAGACTGTGCTTTGTTGTAGACATTGCTGAAGGGCTTCACCCTTCGCATTAGTATGTCGCCCTTTCAGGGCTTTGCTTAGCCCCGAAGGGGTGTTCTATTTTTCGAGTAGGGTGTTAGCCCTGCTCATTTTTGGAAGACTGTGCTGAGTTGTAGACTTTGCCGAAGGGCTCCACCCTTCGCAATAGTATGTCGCCCTTTCAGGGCTTTTTGCTTAGCCCCGAAGGGGTGTTCTATTTTTCGAGTAGGGAGCTAGCCCTGCTCATTTTGGAAGACTTTGCTTAGTTGTAGACTCTGCCGAAGGGCTCCACCCTTCGCATTGGTAGTTCGCCCTTTCAGGGCTTTTGCTTAGCCCCGAAGGGGTGTACTAATTTTCGAGTAGGGTGCTAGCCCTACTCTTTTGGGAAGACTGAGCTTAGTTGTATACTTTGCGTAAGGGCTCCACCCTTCGCATTGGTAGTTCGCCCTTTTAGGGCTTTTGCTTAGCCCCGAAGGGGTGTTCTGTTTTTTGAGTAGGGTGCTAGCCCTGCTCTTTTGGGAAGACAGTGCTTTGCTATAGACATTGCTGAAGGGCTCCACCCTTCGCATTGGTAGTTCGCCCTTTCAGGGCTTTTGCTTAGCCCCGAAGGGGGGGCTCTATTTTTCGAGTAGGGTGCTAGCCCTGCTCTTTTGGGGAGACAGAGCTTAGCTATAGACTTTGTCGAAGGGCTCCACCCTTCGCATTGGTAGTTCGCCCTTTCAGGGCTTTGCTTAGCCCCGAAGGGGTGTACTGCTTTTCGAGTAGTGTGCTAGCCCTGCTCATTTGGAAGACTGAGCTTAGTTGAATACTTTGCGTAAGGGCTCCACCCTTCGCACTGGTAGTTCGCCCTTTCAGGGCTTTGCTTAGCCCCGAAGGGGTGTTCTATTTTTTCGAGTAGGGTGATAGCCCTGCTCATTTGGAAGACTGAGCTTAGTTGAATACTTTGCGTAAGGGCTCCACCCTTCGCATTGGTAGTTCGCCCTTTCAGGGCTTTTGCTTAGCCCCGAAGGGGTGTTCTATTTTTTGAGTAGGGTATTAGCCTTCTCATTTTGGAAGACTGTGTTTTGATATAGACTTTGTCGAAGGGCTCCACCCTTCGCATTAGTAGTTCTCCCTTTCAGGGCTT